>ERZ773054.1-NODE-1-length-528869-cov-6.955417_pt1 | contig 528869 bp, 485 predicted proteins | sample MGYA00580630_ERZ773054 | MGnify/ENA primary metagenome ERZ773054 (study PRJEB29015, sample SAMEA2737994) | human oral metagenome | biome: human oral; feature: human-associated habitat; material: dental | place: China | collected 2115 ... | reverse complement strand
AACACGCGGGCATTGATCCTCGGGGGATTTTGCGGGCTTTATGGGCGAATATTTCCGGCGGCGGCGTGGCGGAAGGCGGTTCGACAATCACCCAGCAATTGGCAAGAAACGCTTACCTTACGCAGGATCGGACGCTGCGCCGTAAGGTGCAGGAGATGTTTCTAGCGCTGCAGCTAGAGCGGGAATACACGAAGCAGGAGATTTTGGAGTTTTATCTAAATCAGATTTATTTTGGGCAGGGTGCTTACGGTGTACAGGCAGCCGCTAAGACTTATTTTGGCAAGGATGTCAGCGATCTAGACCTAAACGAATGCGCCATGTTGGCGGGAATTCCCCAAAGTCCAAACTATTATTCACCGTTTAATAATCTAGCGGCAGCGCAGGCCCGTAAAGCAATCGTTCTGGATCAGATGAGTAAATATCATTATATTGACAACGCGACGGCTCGGGAACTAAAAAAGGCTGATCTGAAGCTAATAAAGCCAGTAAAACCGAACGGAATAAACGGCGCTTCCTATTTTATTGATTATGTTACGCAGACGCTCATTGATCGTTACGGCGCGGACGCTGTTTATAAAGAAGGGCTAAAGATTTATACGACGATCGATATGGAAATGCAACGCGCCGCGGAAAACGCTATGCTTGATCTGCCGCTCTACGAAGAAACAGCAAACGGCATTGAGCAACCGCAGGGCGCGCTGGTGGCGATCGATCCACATACGGGACAAATCAAGGCAATGGTCGGCGGACGAGGCACGGATCAGTTCAATCGAGCGACGATGGCGGAACGTCAACCGGGTTCCGCGTTTAAACCGTTTGTTTTTATCGCCGCGCTGGAAAATAAATTTTCTCCATCGACCGTCATTGAGGACAGCCCGATTAAGATCGGGGACTGGGAGCCGGAAAATTATAATCGAAATTATAATGGTAAGGTAACGCTGCGCACCGTCGCCGAATTTTCGCTGAATGTACCAACCGTTAAAATCGCCCAGAAGCTCGGTATAGATAAGCCGATCTATTACGCGCAGGAAATGGGCATTTCAACCTTCGTCCTAGACGGACCGCAAAATGACCGCAATCTGGCGACGGCTTTGGGCGGCTTAACGAGAGGCGTAACACCGCTGGAACTGACGAGCGCCTATGGGACGTTTGCCAATGGAGGCGTTCATGTGGAACCGATCGCTATCCTGAAGGTATTAGATCGAAACGGCAAAGTTTTGGAACAAGCAAAGCCGAAAGAGCGGCAAGTCGTCAGTGAGACAAGCGCCGCCGAGTTGACGGATATGCTGCAGGGCGTCGTTAACCGAGGGACAGGTACGGGAGCGAACATCGGGCGTCCTGCCGCGGGCAAGACGGGAACGACCAGCGATTATCTTGACGCTTGGTTCGTCGGCTACACACCGGATCTCGTGGCTGGAGTATGGGTAGGCTGCGACGACAATACAGATCTTGGCGGCATGACGGGGGGAAATCTTCCCGCTACGATTTGGCATGATTTCATGATCGCCGCCGTCGCAGAGATGCCGGTTCACGCCTTCGAAGGTGTGAGCGAAAGCCGAGGCGATACGGTACCGGAGCTGCGTGAGGAGAATAAGTCTCGGACATCGACGATGGATACGCGGGGCAAGGGGAATAAATCGTCTTCTTCAAGTACTCGTCCTAACAGTAACGAAGGAAAAACCGGCAATACGGGAAGGCCGAATTCGGCCGGAAACGCCAGTGAGGAAGAAAGTAGAGAGAAATCCGAAAATATTGGAACACCGGAACCGACGGAGAGCGGCGGCCGGCAACCGGCTTCGACTTCCGCTGGCTCGTCCGCGACGCCGGCTGCACCGGCGCCGAGCATGAACGATAGTATGGGGAAAGGGAGAAATTAAAAGAGAGCGGGATAAGGGAGCGAGATGAGTTGACGGGAAACGTCTATGATACGCTGAAGGAGCGCGGGTTTATCGCGCAATGCACCAATGAAGAGGAGCTGCGCCGCCTTTTGGCGACGGAAGCGGTGACTTTTTATATCGGTTTTGACCCCACGGCGGACAGCCTGCATGCCGGCCATTTCATCGCTTTGATGGGCATGGCCCACATGCAGCGAGCAGGACATCGCCCTATCTGCCTCGTGGGAGGGGGAACCGGCACGGTAGGCGATCCTTCGGGGCGTACCGATATGCGGCAGATGATGACGGATGAACGAATCGCGCATAATTGTGAGTGCTTTAAAAGACAGATGGAGCGGTTCGTTGATTTTACCGAAGGACGGGCACTTTTGGTCAATAACGGCGACTGGCTGCGTCAGTTGAACTATATCACCCTTCTGCGGGAAGTGGGGACGCATTTCTCCGTCAACCGCATGTTGGCGGCAGAGTGTTATAAGCAGCGCTGGGAGCAGGGCTTGACCTTTTTGGAATTTAACTACATGGTCATGCAGGCTTATGATTTTTTGGAGTTGCGGCGTCGTTACGGCTGCCGTCTGCAAATGGGCGGCGACGATCAGTGGTCGAATATCATTGCCGGGGTGGAGCTCAATCGGCGTCTCGAAAATCAATCGGTCTACGGTCTCACCTTTAATCTCCTGACGAAAAGCGATGGTAAAAAAATGGGAAAGACGGCCAGCGGTGCCCTTTGGCTCGATCCGGAAAAAACGCCGCCTTACGATTTTTATCAGTACTGGCGGAACGTGGATGACAGCGACGTGGAGAAATGCCTGTCGCTTCTCACCTTTTTACCCATGGAAGAAGTGCGGCGCTTGGGGGCACTCAAGGATGCAGCCATCAACGAGGCTAAGAAGGTTTTGGCCTATGAGGTGACGAAGTTAGTCCATGGCGGCGGAGAAGCGGATAAGGCCCGGGCGGCTGCGGAAGCTCTCTTCGACGGGAAAGGCAGTACCGAAAATATGCCGACGATGGAAGTTCATCCGTCGGACGGGCAAAAATTGTTAGACATCCTGGTAGAGAACGGAATTTTCGCATCTAAAGGAGAAGGCCGCCGCCTTGTTCAGCAAAACGGCCTTTCCCTTAACAACAAGAAAATCAGCGACCCAGACTATCTTTTAACTTCAGGGGATTTCCTGGATGGTGCGGCGCTGATCAAAAAGGGCAAGAAAAAATATTATCGGCTGGTCTTAACGTCAGGCTGAGTCATTGGGTGAAGAAATAGTGTAAAAAGAGCGACTGCGCCTGCCTTGAGGCGTCAGCCGCTTTTTTCGTTTTTGCTTATAGGGAGAGGCAGCGCTCTTTCAGCATCGCTATGGATTTCTCAAAATTGCTGGGAAAGAGACGGATATCGTAACCGATGAGAAGCGGAGAGGTGGGAAAGCGGGGGAGCGCTTTCACCGCTAATTTTTCGTCAAGATGATAGAAGAAGAGATTGTAGCTGTCCTGACTTTTGGGGAAGCGATCCCGTATGAAGCCCACCGTTGTCTGGAGAAGGGATGCGAAGGTTTCAATTTTATCGGGCGGTGCGATGATGTTGAATTCGCCGAAACCGACGCGGGGATGTGTGGCGGCGTTTAGGAGGACCCCATCACGCTCCACGACGGGAATTCCCTGAAAGCTGTCGCGATCAAGGAGAAGCCTGGGGTTGATATGGCGGAAGCCGACGATCTGCATGTGGGGATGGCGCATGGTGCCGCCGGAGAGATGGCCGTGATTTTTGAAAAAGATGACGGCGGTATATTTCCCACTGTTTTCCAACAGCCGCCATTGGCGAAGGCTGAAGCGCAAGAGCCGGGCCAAATGACCGGGGGGATAATCAGGGGTGTCGATGTCACAGGTTGCTGCCTCGACCAAAACAAACTGATCGGCGTCGTCGAGCACGTTGTATTTATTGCGCAGAAAGATGAATTCTTCTTCCCGGGCGATAATGTCAGTAAGCGTTTCGGGATGGCAAAAAGGGCAGCCGTTTTCGCGATGAATGATATTTTCTGGCTTTTGATGCCCTAAGGCCATGTCAAAACGAACGATATTGATTTCCATACGGTTTCCCTCGTTTGGCATAAAATATAACTGCGTTTCCGCATAACTATCATAACATAAGACTTCAAGGGACGTCTATGGGATACAGCGGGCGTGTAAATTGACTTTGCGGGTGGTATTTACTATAATACGTTAGTGTTGAATGACTTATGAAAACCGTTCGGGTGGGGGTAATGTATTTGAAGTATATGACAGGCAATGAGCTGAGGGAGGCTTATTTGCGTTTTTTTGCGGAGAAAAAAGGCCATTTGCGGCTGCCGAGTTTTTCGTTGATTCCGCAGGATGATCCGACACTGCTCTTGATCGGCGCGGGGATGGCTCCTTTGAAGCCTTTTTTTACTGGGAAAATGAAGCCGCCGCGTCCTCGGGTGACTACCAGTCAGCGCTGTGTGCGTACCGGCGATATCGAGAATGTAGGACGCACGGCGCGCCACCAGACATATTTTGAAATGCTTGGCAATTTTTCTTTCGGCGACTATTTCAAGGAAGAAGCCATTCCCTGGGCGTGGGAGTTTCTGACTGAGGTAGTGGAGCTGCCGAAAGAAAAGCTTTGGGTGACCATTTATCCGAAGGACGAAGAGGCGGCAGCCATCTGGAAGCGGCAGCCGGGCTTTTTGCCGGATCATATTGTCAAATTGGAGGATAATTTTTGGGAGATCGGCCCCGGCCCCTGCGGACCGGATTCGGAGATCTACATTGATCTCGGCGAAGAGCGGGGATGCGGACAGCCAACCTGTGCGGTGGGCTGTGACTGTGATCGTTATCTGGAGATATGGAACTTGGTGTTTACCCAGTTTGATCGTACCGAGGACGGCGAGTATAAACCGTTAGCGCACAAGAATATTGATACGGGCTGCGGCTTGGAACGATTGGCTTCGGTGGTGCAAGGGAAGGAAACAAACTTTGAAACGGATCTCCTGTTTCCCATCATCACGTATGCGGCGCAGCTTTCTGGGATAGGCTATGGGGATGATCTGGAGAAGGATATTTCCCTGAAAGTTATTGCTGATCACGCCCGGAGCATGGCTGTCATGATCATGGACGGCATCTTGCCGTCGAATGAGGGACGCGGCTACGTCTTGCGCCGTATTCTGCGTCGGGCAGTGCGTCATGGACGGCTTTTGGGACTTAGGGAGAATTTCCTCACCGGCGCGGTGGACGCGGTGGTGGACATCTATCGTGACGCATCGGATTTTTCGGCACTGGTGGAAAAGCAGGATTATATCAAAAAGGTCGTTGCCTTGGAGGAGGAACGCTTTCACGCTACACTGGCCCAAGGCTGCGACATGCTCAATGAACACATCGCAGCACTTCAGGCCGCGGGGCAAAAAGAGTTGTCCGGCGGCGATGCCTTTAAGCTCTACGATACCTTCGGATTCCCTTGGGAGCTGACGGAAGAGATCCTGCACGAAAATGGTCTGACATTGGATCAGCCGGGGTTTGAGACAGCCATGCAGGTACAGCGCGATCGAGCCAGGGCGGCACGTCAGGCAAACCAGCGGGTCGCTGTACCTGATCTGCGGGATTTGGATATCGGTGCTCTGCGGCAGGATTTTGCGGCCACGGAAGGAAAGGTGGTGGCGATCTGGAAGGACGGGCAGCTCGTCGAAACGCTTAATGACGGAGAAGAAGCGGGGATCATTCTTGACGTGACACCATTTTACGCCGAAGGCGGCGGGCAAGTGGGCGACGCTGGCTTCTTTTTCGGTGAATTAGGCCGCCTTCGGGTGACGAATGCGAAAAAGCTGCCCGATGGAACGATCTATCATATCGCTTACATGGAAGAAGGACGTTTACAGGTAGGGGAGAAGGTTCGCGTAGAAGTGGATGCTGTCAAAAAACTGGCTTCGGCGCGTAACCATACGGCTACGCATCTATTGCAGGCGGCTTTGAAGCGGGTCGTTGGCGATCAGGTCAATCAGGCCGGTTCTTTAGTTACCCCTGAGCGCCTGCGCTTTGACTTCTCAAATTTTGAGCCGGTTTCTCCCCAGCAGCTTTCCGATGTGGAAGATTTAGTTAACAGTGTCATCCTCCGGGGGCAGGACGTGGACATTCGGCAGATGAAGCAGGAGGAAGCGCGAAAATTGGGGGCGATGGCTCTCTTTGGCGAGAAGTACGGTGATATTGTCCGGGTGGTTACGGTACCGGGGTTCAGCATGGAATTTTGCGGCGGGTCACATGTTTCTAACGTGGGACAGATCGGCATGTTTAAGATCGTGAGTGAAACTGGCGTGGCGGCGGGCGTTCGCCGGATTGAGGCCATTACCGGCGGCGCAGCGCTCGCTTGGACGAAAAAGCGCTTGGCTGCGCTGGATGAAGCGGCAGAGATGCTCAAGTGTCAGACGGAAGACGTGACGGCGCGGATAGCGGCGGTTCTCGAGGAAGATAAGGAAATGCGCCAGAAGTTAGACACCGTGCGCAAGGTGCAGGAGAAAGCGGATGCGCAGAAGCTCCTCATGGCGATGCAGCAGTATGGTGACGTGCAGGCCGTCGTGGGCAAGGCGAATGTGACCACGATGGATGAACTGCGGGAGATGGCGGATATGACCTGCGCCAAGTTGGACAACGGTGTGGTCATCTTGGGCGCGCTCTTAGATGGTAAGGTTAGTTTCGTGGTGAAGGCGGATAAGAACGCAGTGGCAAAAGGAATCCACGCGGGTAAAATTATTAAGGAAATGGCACCTATCGTCGGAGGAGGCGGCGGCGGCCGCCCAGAAATGGCCCAAGCAGGCGGGAAATTGATAGAGAATATTCCACAGGCGCTGGACAAGGCGCGGGACGTCATCGAACGGCAGTTGGCGTAACGACCGCAAGAACGTGTGACCTGTTGGCAATACGTCTTTGTCTATACGGTATGGGGCAGGCAGTGAGGTGGGCGTTTGGAAATCGATATCAGTCAAAAAGCCGGGCGTTTTATGAAGTACGGCTTTCTCAGCTTGCTGGCTGCCGCCTTTTTAGGGGCGGGGGCGGTATGGTGTTATCAGCAGAGCCGTGGGGTGCTGGTCGTGACGGAGGCAGAAGTGGCCGGGCAGGTGGTACACGTTCGGACGAAGGCGTCGGGAAAGCTCACCGAGCTTTTGGTGGCCGACGGCGATACCGTCAAAGCGGGCGATGTCATCGCTCGGATCGCAGTGCGGGTATCGCCGGAACAAATTCGGCAGTTGGAGCAAAACGTAACTCTCACCCAGCGTAATCTCAGCGAACTACAGGCGGGGGTAACCCTCACCCAGCCGGTCTATGATGGCGGTGCGTCAACTGCGGCGGTGACACAGGCTGCTGAACGCTTGGCGCGGATGGAAAATCTCTATGCCCTCGGGGCGGTGAGTGCCCGGGAACGGGACGAAGCCGCCGCCGATTATGAAGCGGCACAGGCCATGGCCCGGGGCAGTGTATCCTATCAAACGGTTACCCGTGCTGCCAGCCCCGAAGCTATTCGCGAAGCGGAGCGGCAGGTTCAGCAGGCGGAGGCGGCTTTAGCGTCGGCGCGGCAGGAATCAGCAGCCACGGAAGTGGCGGCCCCGGTGAGCGGAACAGTTTATTTGACGGAAGCCGCACCGGGAAGTGAGGTCAAGGCGGGGGAAATCATCGCCAATATCGGCGATGATGCGAATCTCTGGATTGCGGCGTATGTGCCGCCGGAGCGGCGAGAAGACGTGCGGTTGGGAGCGTATGCTACCTATCGGGTTGCAGGCCGCGATCTTTCCGGCAGTGTGGTAGATATTGAAGAGCCGATGGAAGAACGCGAGGCGGCACCCCAAAATACGGAAGGTTTTCAGCCGGATAATCCCCACGAAGGAAAGCTCATCGTCCGCATTTCCCTGCCGCCGCAGCGCGACTTCCTCCTTCACCCCGGCAGTCGCGCCGCCGTTCGCATTTCCTTGCGCTGAACCGCGGTTCCATATCGCATATTCGGCACCGTCCTCAAAGTTTTTGAGGACGGTTTTTGGTTTGCGTTGATAGCTTGGCTGTGCTATAATGAAAAGGTAATTTCACAGAGTAAAGGAATAAAGCGAAAGACCAAATAAAAATTTTTCTAAAAATGTTTCACGTGGAACATTTGTTTTAAAAATTTTTCTTGGGTATGAGGAGGCGCTATTTCAGAGCGCGAAAATTTGCGGCCGGGTGATGAAAAATTATCGGCGGGCTGTTTTTCGGAAAGGGGTTAGGGGCAAGATGGTGAATCCTAAATTGCGGGACGGGCTGGCGGATCAGCTTTGTGAAGCGGTGCTTGTTCTCCGGGATCGGGAGGAGTGCTATCAGTTTTTTGAAGACGTCTGCACCATTGGCGAAATGAAAGCCATGGCCCAGCGCCTTGAGGTAGCACGCATGTTGGCGGCGGGGTACACCTACGATGAGATCGTGGCGCGTACCCATGCCAGTACGGCCACCATCAGCCGGGTGAAGCGCTGCCTTGATTACGGCGCGGACGGCTATAAAGTCGTCCTGGAACGATTGCCCAAAGAGGCTGCCGAACAACTGAAAGCGTCAGATGGAGCGCGCCATGGCCGGTGATATTCTTTGGGAAATTCCTTACGGCACGCGAGATTTTCTGCCGCAGGAAGCGGCGGAGAAGCGAGCTGTGGAGACGGCGTTGACAGCGCTCTTTACGTCTTGGGGTTATGACAGCATCGAAACGCCGGTGACGGAGTTTCTTTCGACGCTGACCCTTGGCAACGGGCAACGTATTGAACCCCGTATGTTCAAATTTTTCGACCGTAGCAATCGGACGGTGGCGCTGCGCCATGAGATGACGACCCCCATCGCCCGGGTCGTGGCCAGTCGGATGAAAGAAGCGCCGCCACCGCTGAAGATTTCCTACGTCGGTCGTGTGTACCGTTATGAGGAGACGCAGCGAGGTCGCCGGTGCGAGTTTACCCAGGCGGGAGTGGAATTGATGGGCAGCGGCGCCCCGGCGGCCGATGCCGAAGTGTTGGCGTTAGCGGTGGAAAGCCTGCGGCAAGTCGGATTAACTGACTTTCGGATATCCTTGGGACAGGCCGCCTTTATTCACGGTCTCATGCGCGCCTTCGCGTTGACGGAGGAAGAAGAGCAGCGTGCCAAGGATTTTTTGGAGAAACGGGATTTGGTGGGTTGGCGAACGTTCTTAGAAGAGATGGCGCTGCCTCGCGAAGAGAAGAAGATTTTAGAAAAACTGCCGCTTCTCCACGGCGGGCGGGAGATATTGGACGAGGCTCGAACAATGGCCGCCAATGAGGAGAGTTTGCACGCCATCGAGGATCTGGCGACTATTTATCAACTCTTGGAAGCCTATCAGGCGGCGGAACCGGTGCAGTTTGATTTGGGCGTCATCCGCGATCTCGATTATTATACCGGCATGGTGTTTGAAGCCTATGCGCCGGGACTTGGGTTTCCACTGTGCGGCGGAGGGCGTTACGACCGCATGTTGGCGGATTTCGGTGCTGACTGCCCGGCTACCGGGTTTGCGCTGGGAGTGGAGCGGCTCCTTTTGGCCATTGAGCAAGCGGGTTTGCCGCGCTCTGCCTTGAAGAAAGAGGTTTACGTCGCTTATGCTCCCGGCCGAGAGGCAGCGGCCATTCAGGCGGCGCAGGAAGAACGTCGGGCGGGTCGAGTGACGGAGCTTTCTCCCGTACCGCAAAACGAACCGGCGGCGAAGGAAAGCCAGCGAAGCAAAGGCTACGCGGCGCTTCTCTATATCAAGTGAAAATGCAGCGGGTACGGCAGTTCTTCCAAGCGATCTTCGCCCATTTCGATGAGGCGGATCGCCGATACGTCGCCTGGTGGCTGCCGGAAGCAGAGTTGCAGCAGCTTTTTTACGGGATGGCACTGCCCGATCAGGTTCATGCCCTCCGAACGGCATATACGGCGGAAAAGCTGTTGGAAGAGGTGACGGTTGAAGAAAAAAAGTGCGTGGCGCGGCGTCTGCTGCTTCGCTGCGCGCTTCTCCATGATGTGGGACGCGCCCGGGGTACCTTGGGGACGATGGGGAAGACGGCGGCGGTGCTGCTGCACCATTTTTTCCCCCGGTGGGCAAAAACGCGGGGGGAATTCCCGAGGGGCGGTAAACTGTCGGCGATGCTTTACGTGTATTTCCACCATCCTCAGATCGGCGCGGCGTGGCTCCAGCAATTCGGGTACGAGGCGGAAGCGGCGATCGTGGCGCGGCACCATGAACCGCCAGTCCCAGAGGACTCGGCGGAACTTGATCTCCTGCGCCAGGCCGATGCGCTGAATTAGCGGCGCTGGTTAAGCATGGTAAAGGGGTTGGAGATGACAGACGTTTGTGCGTGATGAGAGGAAGGAGTGCCAGGGGATGGAGAGACAGGCGGCAGAATATTTGACGGTAGCCCTGCCTAAGGGAAAGCTCTTTGCGCCCTCAGCGGCATTGTTGGCAGAGGCGGGGCTTTCCGCCGAGGGGGTGGAGGAAACATCCCGCAAGCTCGTCATTACGAATGAAGCCGATAAAGTGAAGTTTATCATTGCCAAGACAGCTGACGTTCCCACCTATGTGGAATATGGCGCAGCGGACATCGGTATCATCGGCAAGGATGTGCTGGCAGAGGCGGAGCAGGATGTGTATGAGCTGTTAGATTTGGGCTTCGGCCGCTGCCATTTAATGATGGCGGTGCTGCGCCATCAAAAGCGTCCGCATCTTTCTGATTACGTCCATACGCGGGTGGCGACGAAGTTCCCCCGCTTGGCGGAAGAGTTTTTCACCCGGCAGGGGATGCAGATGGAATACATCAAGCTCAACGGCTCCATCGAGTTAGGCCCTATCGTTGGGCTTTCGGAGAGCATTGTGGATATTGTGGAAACGGGGACGACTCTGCGGGAGAATGATTTGGAAGAGATTGCTTCAATCATGCCTGTTACAGCTCGTCTCATTGCGAACCGAGTGAGCTTTCGGCTGAAATTTGATCGTATTTATCCGTTGGTGGAAGCGATGCGGACGATCTTGGAGAAAGGATACAAAAACCTATGAGAATCGTGAATGTGAAAGACGCGGGGGAAAAAGAGATTCGGCGGCTTCTCCAAAAGGCGGCCTTCGACGAAGTGGAACTTAGTCCGGCCATGCGGGAGGGGAATCGAAAGCTCTTTGGTGCCGACCTCACCGCCAGTCAAGTGGCGGCGCGCATCGTTGAGGATGTGCGGCGGGAGGGCGACGCAGCGGTCATGAAGTACACGAGGCTCCTCGACCATGCCGAATTTACGCCGGAAGAATTTCTCGTGAGCGAGGAAGAGTTCGACGCGGCGGAAAAAGCGGCAGATCCCAAGGTGGTGAAATCGCTGCAAAAGGCCATCACCAATGTCCGCCGCTATCACGAGGAGCAAAAGCCCCGTTCGTGGCTGACGAATCGGGAGAAGGGTTCCCTTTTAGGCCAGATGGTGATGCCGCTGGAGCGCGTGGGAATCTACGTGCCGGGGGGAACGGCGGCCTACCCTTCGTCGGTGGTCATGAATGCGGTTCCCGCCGCCGTGGCCGGGGTGGGAGAGATCGTCATGATGTGCCCCCCCCGGGAGGGAAAGCTGAATCCTTACGTTCTCATCGCGGCGCGAGCGATCGGCGTTCGGCGCGTCTACAAGATCGGCGGGGCACAGGCCATCGCAGCGTTGGCCTTCGGTACGGAGACTATCCCCCGCGTCGATAAGATCACCGGGCCGGGTAATCTCTTTGTCACCTTGGCGAAAAAGGCGGTCTACGGCCATGTGGACATCGATATGCTGGCCGGCCCCAGCGAGATACTCATTGTAGCCGACGAAACGGCGGATCCCGCTTATGCGGCGGCGGATATGCTCAGTCAGGCGGAACATGATCCCTTGGCCTCCAGTATCCTTATCACCACCAGCGCCCCCTTGGCGGCAGCGGTGGCGGCGGAGGTGGAAGAACAGCTACAACCCCTGCCCCGTAAGGCGATTGCCGGTGCGTCCATAGAAAAGAACGGACTCATCGTGGTGGCGGAGGACATGACGCAGGCCATCGACTTTGCCAACGCGTCTGCCCCGGAGCATTTGGAGCTTCTGACGGCGAATCCCTTTGCGCTGCTTCCCTCCATTCGCCATGCCGGAGCAGTTTTTTTAGGAGCGTATTCGCCGGAACCGTTAGGAGACTACTTCGCCGGGCCGGATCATATTTTGCCCACGGGGGGGACAGCACGGTTTTATTCGGTGTTAAACGTCGAAACCTTTATGAAGCGAACCAGCTTTATTTCCTATACCCAGCCCGCTCTCACCGACGTAGCCGAGGATATCATCCGGCTGGCGAGGACGGAAGGATTAGAAGCGCACGCCAAGGCCATTCGATTGAGGGGAGGGAGAAAGTGATGCTGCATTTTCGTGACGGGCTGAGGGATATGCCCTCCTATGACTTGACGGAACGGGATTGGAAGATCAAAGTCAACGCCAACGAATCGCCTTTCAATCTCCCACCCTTAGTAGAAGAACGGGTCATGGCCCGGCTCTCGGGAGTGGCGTTTCATCGTTACCCCACGGAGGAAGGCGAGGCACTGCGGGAAGCCATCGGTCGAAACTGTGGGCTAAACAGAGAAAATGTCTGGCTGGGCAACGGCTCCAGTGAGATCATCGAGAAGCTGTTTTACGCTTTCGGAGGGGCGGGGCATACCATCGTCTATCCCGAGCCATCCTTTTCCATGTATAAGATTTATCTTCGGGCGGCGGGGGCGGAAGGAGTATCGGTGGAACTTTTCGAGGATTATCGGCTGGACGTGAAATCCTTTATCCGCAAGGTCAATGATCGCCGCGCCGCCCTCGCTGTTCTCTGCAATCCCAATAACCCTACGGGTGGTTATCTTTCCCTATCGGAAGTGGAAGAGATTGCCCGGGAAGTGTCCTGCGCCTTCCTCATAGACGAAGCGTACATTGAGTTTGCCGGGCCTTCCGCCAGTCAGCTTCTTTCCCGATACCCGCACCTCATGGTGGCGCGTACCTTTTCTAAGGCTTACGGACTCGCGGCCTGCCGGGTGGGATATCTCTTGGCGGCGAAAGAGGTGGTGGACATGGTGCAGAAGGCGTACATGCCCTACCATTTGAACGTGTTGTCCACTGTTACGGCGGACATTGTCTTTCAAATGCGTCAGGAATATGAGCCGCGCCTTCACATGGTTATGGCGGAGCGGCAGCGGATGTTCGACCGCCTGAGTGAGATCGAAGGGCTTACGGTATTTCCATCGGCAACAAATTTTCTCCTGCTGCGCACGGAAAAGGCGGCGTCACTGGAAGCAGCCCTGGCGACGGCGGGCATCGGCGTACGCAGCTTCGGCGGTGCAGCGCGGTTAAAAAACTGTCTGAGGGTTTCACTGGGAACACGGGAAGAAAATGACACGGTGTGGCAAGCAATCCAAGCTTTTATGACGAGAGGGGAATAAAGATGCGACAGGGAAATGTGCAGCGAAAGACCACCGAAACGGATATCCGAATTGCCCTCAATTTGGATGGCAGCGGGAAAAGCGCTGTGGATACGGGCATCGGCTTTTTCGATCACATGTTGACGCTCTTCGCCCGTCACGGTTTCTTTGATCTGACGGCGACCTGCCACGGCGATTTGGCGGTGGACGCCCATCATTCTGTGGAAGATGTGGGGATCGCGCTGGGGAAAGCGGTGTGGGAGGCTTTGGGAGATAAAGCGGGCATCGTCCGCTATGCTTCCTTTTATGTGCCGATGGACGAGGCACTGGCCTTCGTCGCTGTGGACATCAGTGGCCGCCCTTTTTTAGTCTACGACGGCGGACGCATGGCACCGCAGATCGGGGGATATGACACAGAACTGACGGAAGAGTTCCTGCGCGCATTTGCCTTTAACGCCGGGATCACCCTCCATGTCAAGATCCTCTACGGGAAAAATTCCCATCATAAAGTGGAAGCGGTATTCAAAGCGTTGGGACATGCCTTGTATGAAGCAGTGAAGGTGAGAGAGGACATCACCGGCGTCCTCTCCACGAAGGGGATACTGTGAATGCCGCCGGAAAGGTGGCTGTCGTCGATTATGGCGTAGGGAACCTGTTCAGCGTGGAGAAGGCCCTGCGGGCAGCGGGGGCGGAAGCGGTGGTCACAGCAGATGCGGCGGAGATTGAAGACGCGGTAAAGATCGTGCTGCCCGGCGTAGGCGCTTTCGGAGACTGTATGAAAAATCTGACGGCCAGCGGTCTCATCCCCGCTATCGAGAAGAAAGTACAGAGCGGGACTCCCCTCTTGGGGATCTGCGTGGGAATGCAGATTCTTTTTTCAGGGAGTGAAGAGTCTCCCCGCGTGGCCGGACTGGGCTGGCTCTCCGGGACGGTGCAGAAAATTAACGCGCCGGGGCTGAAAGTGCCGCATATCGGGTGGAATTCTCTCGCCGTCGCCGCGCCGCGATCCTCTCCCAATCTCTTCACCGGGCTTACGGCGTCGCCTTACGTCTACTTCGTCCACAGCTACGCGGCGGTTCCTGAAGATTCCGCTGTGATCACGGCGACGGTGATGTACGGGACGCGGCTCACGGCAGCGGTCCAGAGGGGGAACATCATGGCGACTCAATTCCACCCGGAGAAATCGGGAGACGTGGGTTTACAGATATTGCGCAATTTTGTGCGGAGTTGAGCAGTGAGGAGGCAGAAAGATGATTATTTTTCCGGCAATTGACTTGCGTGGTGGGAAATGTGTGCGGCTTTTCAAAGGAGATTTTTCCCGGGAAACAATTTTTTCCGATAATCCTTCGGCAGTGGCCGTGAAATGGGAAGAGATGGGCGCTCAATATCTTCATGTCGTGGATTTGGACGGGGCGCTTCAGGGAGAAACAAAGAACCGCGAAGCTATTCGCTCCATCTTGGGGGCGGTGCACATTCCTATGGAGTTGGGCGGTGGGCTGCGTTCCCTGGAAAGCATTGAAAGGGCGCTGACAGGGGGCATTCAGCGGGTAATTTTAGGTTCGGCGGCGGTGGAGAATCCGTCATTGGTGCAGGAAGCCTGCCATCGCTTTGGAGACCGAATCGTCGTCGCCATCGACGCCCGGGACGGTATCGTGGCAACTCAGGGGTGGGAAAGCTCGGGGAATATTTCTGCCCTTGACTTTGCCAAGCAAATGGCGGACTATGGCGTGAAAACCGTTATTTACACGGATATTTCCCGGGACGGAACCCTTTCCGGACTGAATTTGGAAGGCGCCATTGAGCTGTCTAAGGTCAGCGGTTTACGCGTCGTGGCTTCTGGCGGTGTTCGTTCCTTGGAGGATATACGCGCCGTTAAAGCGCACGAGACGGACGGTATCGAAGGGGTCATCGTCGGGCAGGCGATATACAGCGGCCGTCTTGATCTGAAAAAGGCGCTGCGTATTGCCGCTGAGGGGTGAGAGATGCATACGAAGCGGATCATTCCCTGCCTTGATGTGAAAGACGGCCGGGTGGTGAAGGGAATGAATTTCACGGATCTTCATGATGCGGGAGATCCGGTGGAATTGGCAGCGCGTTATGACGAAGAGCAGGCAGATGAAATTGTCTTTTTAGATATCACAGCCTCCAGCGAAAAGCGCGATACGATGGTGCAGGTGGCGAAATCCTGCGCGTCCAAGGTATTTATCCCCTTTACGGTGGGGGGCGGTATTCGCTCGGTGGAGGATATGCGCCGCTTGTTACAGGCCGGTGCGGACAAGATATCCCTTAATACGGCGGCCGTGAAAGACCCGACGCTCATCCGGCAGGGAGCGGAGAAATTTGGCCGTCAGTGCGTGGTGCTGGCAGTGGATGCGCGACGTCGAGGCGGCGGGTGGGAGGTATACATCAACGGCGGTAAGACGCCGACGGGGATCGATTGCCTGACATGGATACAGGAAGCGGTATCTTTAGGCGCGGGAGAAATCCTCCTGACCAGTATGGATGCCGACGGCACGAAGGAAGGCTACGATATCGAGCTTACCCGCTGCGTCTCGAAAAGTGTCCCTGTGCCGGTCATCGCCTCCGGCGGCGCGGGCCGTTTGGAGCATTTCTACGACGTCTTGACCCGAGGCGAAGCCGATGCCGTATTGGCCGCTTCTGTCTTTCATTACGGAACGTTCACGGTGCGGCAGGTCAAAATGTATTTGAAGTCGCGTGGAGTGGAGGTACGAATTTAATGGATATTTCAATGGTACGATTTGACGATAAAGGGCTGGTTCCGGCCATTGTGCAGGAAGAAAACGGCGAAGTACTGATGCTGGCTTACATGAACAAAGAATCGCTGGAAAAAACCCTCGCAACCGGTTACACTTGGTTTTTCAGCCGTCATCATCAGCGTCTTTGGCAAAAAGGCGAAACCTCGGGGAACGTGCAGAAGGTGAAGGAAATCTCTTACGACTGCGACGGCGATACGCTTTTGGTGCGGGTTCACCAGACCGGCGTCGCCTGTCACACCGGATCTTATTCCTGCTTTAGCGGCCGTCGTATCGGGGAGAACGGGAAGAGCGTGGCGATCCTTGAAAAGCAGCCGGACACCTCTCTGACGGCGGTGCTCAATGACCTTTACGCCGTCATTCGGGATCGGCAGCTTCACCCGGTGGAGGGTTCCTACACGAACTATCTCTTCGCTCACGGACAGGATAAGATCCTGAAAAAGATTGGCGAGGAGGCGGCGGAAACCATCATTGCCTCCAAAAATATGAAACGAGAGGAAATTCTTTACGAGATGGGCGATCTGTGGTACCATTGCTTAGTATTGCTGGCGTTCCATGATCTTTTGCCGGATGCGCTCTTTCAGGAACTTATGGAGCGCCGTAAGGGCGGACCGTATCATCAATTTACCGGGAAGACCGGAGAAAGGCCGGAGATGTAAACCATGGACAGATACAGCGAATGGATCGAAAGTTTTTTACACGACACCGCTTGGAAAAAAGAGACGCCAATCGAGGGAAAAGCGACCGAAACACCGCCTCCCATGGAGAAGCCCTACTCGCCGGATGCTGAAATCATCAGGCTGACGGAACCGGGACTCTTGGACGACGTACCGGTGAATTTCCTGGAGATTGTAGAGCTTAGAGCCTCGGTGCGGCGATACCGTGATGAGCCTTTGACCATGAAAGAGCTGTCTTTCCTCCTCTGGTGCACCCAGGGAGTAAAAATGGAAACGCCCCAGGGAACGACCTTGCGCAACGTCCCCTCGGCAGGGGCGCGCCACGCGCTGGAAACGTATCTGCTCATTCAGCGGGTGGAAGGGTTGACGCCGGGCCTCTATCGTTTTTTGGCTTTAGAACACGCCCTCCTGCCCATCGAAACAGGAGAAGAGGCACTGGAAAAATTCTTCCCCTGCTTTATAGGGCCGGGCATGATCCAGGGCAGCGCCGTGACGTTTCTCTGGGTGGCGGACTTCAGGCGCATGACGTTTCGCTATGGCCGCCACTCGGCGCGCTTTATCTTTCTTGATGCCGGACACGTCTGCCAGAATCTCTATTTGGCGGCGCAGACGGCGGGTATCGGCGTTTGCGCCGTGGGCGCGTTCTATGACGATGACTTAAACGCAGCCCTGCATTTCAATGGTTATGACGATTTCGTCGTTTACAGCGCAACGGTAGGAAAACCGCTGCGCTAACGGGCGGCCTCTTTTCATATGAAGAAAGCCGGATGGACAAGTGCCATCCGGCTTTCCTATGCTGTCGGCCTGATTTGCGGCCTCGAATGCTTCGTGTTATGATGAAGCATAGTTATCAAGGCAGGAGGGATTTGGTTGGCGTGGCGGGGAAACCTGTATTTACTTTTGGCAGCGTTCATCTGGGGGACGACGTTCACGGCGCAGACGGTGGGAATGGAACGTTTGGGGCCCTTTACTTATATGGCAGCGAGGTTTTTCCTCGGTGGGGTGGCGTTGGCTCTTGTTTGGCAGCTTCGGCGGGATAAGCGGCGCCAGGAAAAGCGGGCCGGTATCTATTTTCCTGGCTGGCGTTCCGGTGCTGTCGCCGGGCTCATCATGTTTGCCGGTGCATCTTTGCAACAGGTGGGGATGCAGTACACGACGGTGGGGAAAGCGTCGTTTCTTACTTGTCTCTATCTGATCTTTGTGCCGCTGGCCGGGGTGTTTTTGAGGCACAGACTTCATGTTGAGCATGGCGCAGGCGTTCTTTTGGCGGTGGCAGGCCTGTATTTTCTCTGTTTGCAGGATTCGCTGACCTTGGCTTATGGAGATGCTATCGTACTTTTGGGGGCGGTAGGTTGGACACTTCATATTCTTTTCATTGATCACTTTGCGCCCCATGTGGATATTATTGAGATGTCACTGACGCAGGTGCTGATGACCTTCGCGCTTTCTCTTGGTGTGGCTCTCTGGCGGGAGGCTTGGGTCTGGAACGACATTTTCGGCGCTTGGGTGTCCGTCTTATATGCCGGGGTGTTGTCCACGGGTCTGGCCTTTACCCTACAAATCGTGGGCCAGAAATATGCTGCGCCCGCTTCTGCTGCCATTTTGATGAGTTTGGAAGCGGTGTTTGGTGCCTTGGGAGGATGGGTGATTTTAGGGGAAACTCTTTCCTCCCGGGAAATTTTGGGCTGCGTGCTGATGATTGCCGGGATGCTGGTCATCCAAGTATACGGTCTCGTTTTTCGCCGCCGTACAGCGGTCTAACCTTTGATAAGGTGAGAGCTTCGCGAGATGCTCATCGATATTGGGATGATCACAACGCAGCGGTTCCCTTCATATCGTGGCCGGTGAAGAGCGGCGGTGCTTTTACGAAATTCCTGTGGGCAATTTTTCCCCATCCAAGGGAAAAATCTTTCCAATTTTTGCCTGTCGGGATATAATAACAGGCAGGAGGAGATTCCTATGGAAACGGATACGTCATTCACCAGCGCGGTGGTCCGCATTAAGGTCGTCGGCGTAGGCGGCGGCGGGAACAGTGTCGTCGCTCGACTGGCGCAGGATCGGATGCCCGGGGTGGAGCTGATCGCTGTGAATACGGACGCGAAGCAGTTAGGAGTATTGCAGGCGGCTGGGGTTTCTACGCTTCAGATCGGTGAGAGACTTACGAAGGGGCGTGGCTCTGGCGGCGATTCGAAGCTGGGGCAGGAGGCAGCCCTTGCGGATGAAAACCGGCTGCGGTCTGCTCTGCGTGATGCGGATCTGGTCTTCGTCACGGCTAGTATGGGTGGCGGCGTGGGCACAGGCGCGGCCCCGGTGGTGGCTCGATGCCTTCGAGAACTCAATATCTTGTCTATTGGCGTGGTGACGGCACCCTTCTCCTTTGAGGGCAAGCGAAAAATGCGGGTGGCCCTCGAAGGGATTCTCCAGCTTCAATCTCTCATGGATGGCCTGATTGTCATTCATAACGATAACCTGATGAAAATTTTAGAGGATCGGAAAATGCCCATGGTCAAGGCATTTAAGGCAGCAGATGAAGTGCTGCGGCAGGCCATTCGCTGTATTTCCGAGGTGATATTGACCACCGGGGTCATCAATGTTGATTTCGCTGACGTTCGGTCGATTTTTCGGCAAAGTCACAGCAGCGATGCGATTTTGGGGATTGGAACCAGCGGACAGGGGCGAGTCATTGAGGCGGTGCAGAAAGCCATCACCAGTCCTCTCATCGAGCGGCCCTTGGACGGCGCCCGGGGCATCATTCTGAATATCAGCGGTGACGAATCCTTGAGCCTTTATGAGGTGACGGAAGCAACGGAATTTGTTGATGAACATACACACCCCGACGTGAACATCATCCTGGGAACCGTCATTGAGAAAGGGATGGGGGATGAAGTGCGGGCGACGCTGGTAGCCACGGATTTTGTGGACAGCGTGGTGTCGGCGTTGCCGCCGCTCCCCAATCGTGATCTGGGGCGGGCCGTGGCAAACGCTTCGCCCAATATCACGGAGTCGGAGGAACGAAAGGCGCCAGCCGTGTCTGGGAATTTTTCGTCGGACGCGGCTTCCCAGGCTGGGAAAATCCTGCCTCTGCCGAGGTGGGAAGAACTTTCCGTGCCGGATTTTATGGGAAAGAAGAAAACCTTACCCTCTTGGCCCTTGGATCGGTAAAATGTAAGCTGAAACATCCCGCCGCTTCGTACGGATTTTCTCTTTTCACAGGGAAAGGAGAAAATCGGCGATGGCCGGCGGGATTTCCTGTGGCGATGCCAGGCGAAGATAGGTAATCAACGAGCAGAGAATAAAGGATGAAGACGAGAGGAGGCGAGTGCGTTGGCCTATGTGGCGCTTTATCGACAATGGCGGCCGAAAAGTTTTTCGGATTTAGTGGGGCAGGAACATGTGAGCCAAACGTTGGCACAGGCCATTGAAACTGGTCGAGTGGGGCATGCCTACCTTTTTTCCGGCCCTCGGGGGACCGGGAAAACCAGTACGGCGAAGATCTTGGCTAAAGCCTTAAACTGTGAAGCGGGACCAACGCCGGAGCCTTGCGGGGTCTGTGAAAGTTGTCGACGGGTGAATGAAGGGACATCATTGGACGTATTTGAAATCGATGCGGCTTCCAATCGGGGCATCGACGAGATACGGGAACTGCGGGAAACGATACAATTTGCGCCGGTGAACGGTCGATACAAAGTATACATTATCGATGAAGTCCACATGCTGACGGCGGAGGCGTTCAATGCGCTTTTAAAGACGCTGGAGGAACCGCCGGCGCAGGTTGTGTTTATTTTAGCCACCACGGAAATACACAAGGTGCCGGCTACCATTCAATCCCGCTGCCAGCGTTACGATTTTAAGCGGATCGCGGCGGAAGTGATTGCGGCTCGATTGCGCTATGTGGCGGATCAATCCGATATCGCGGCGGAGGACGCGGCGCTGTCCCTCATTGCCCAAGGAGCAGCGGGCGGCCTGCGAGACGCTTTGTCTACACTGGATCAATGTGCAGCGTTGGCAGAGTCGGTCGTTACGGAACAATTAGTGCGAGACATCCTTGGACTGGTGGGGCGGGAACATATTGAAAAGAGTTTGCGGGCCATTGCGGCAGGCGATGCGCCGGCGGCTCTCTCCGTGGTGGCGGAGGTGGTGGAAAGGGGACGCGATCTCAGGCAGTTGACGGCGGAATTGATCCGGGAATTGCGGGCAGCGATGGTTTATCAGGCGGCGGGGGAGGCCGCTGGGCGTGAGATGACGTCCACTTCTTCCGAAATGTTAGCGGAGGAAGCGGCTCTTTTTTCTCCTGAAGCTTTCGCGCCCATGATTGGGCGCTTGAACGAGGTACTGGGGGAATTGCGCTGGACTACCGAACCACGCATTGCGGTGGAAACGGCGTTTCTCTCCCTTTGCCGCCCTGCGGCTGCGGGGTTGGAAAAGGCGGCAGCAGAGACGGGGCCAGTCGGCGGGACAGCGGACGAAGCGCGGCTGGCTCATTTGGAAAAACAGGTGGCGGTGCTCACGGCTCAGTTGGCGGCCCGCTCGGCGGCGGTTTCTTCGCCGCCGGGAGCACCGGCGAAGCGTCCGTTGGCTGGGGGAAGGACGGTAGCGGCAAAGCCGGCACCGTTGGCTGCGTCGTCATCCCGCCTTGCGGTTACGCCGGAAGGGCAGGCTCTTTGGCAAAAATTGACGGAGAGCTTTCAGGGCGACGTGAAATACAAACCATTGCATAGCTGCCTATCCGGTGGCAAATTTGGCGGCATGGGCGACGGTGTTTTTCAGGTCCTCTTCTCCAGTCCATTCCTGCGGACGCGCTTAGAGCGCGATGATTATCGTCAGGCCATAGAGGCGCGGTTGGCGGAACTTTCCGGGCAGTCATGGCGATTTATCACGGCGGCAGGAGAGAAGAAACTTCCGGACCCGCCGCCCCCGCCACCACGGCGAAAGGATACCGGCGTGAAAGTAGATATGGCTTCTTTGCCACCGGAAGGCCGTCGTTCCTTGGAAAAAGCGGTAGAGATGTTCGGGGATCATTTCGTGCCGATAGAAGAGGCGGAACGACAGCGGGCGGAAGCTGTTGCGACAGCGGAGAAGAAAAACCTTTCTGGCGCGGCGCGGCGTGAAAATCATTCCGCGGCAAACAGACAGAATGACGTATCAGTCTCAGCAGAAGATATAGATTTTCCGCCTCTGGATGATGTGCCACTGCCGGAAGATGATGATGCGCCCTTGCCGGAGGACTGAACAGATGACATTTTTGAGGCGGCGGACATGGACCAATGTATTGGAGACAGGAGGCAGAAAAATGCTCTTACGATGGCTATCGAATGATTCCAAGTATACATTGCTTTGTGTGGCGCTTTCCGTCCCCCCTCTTCTCATGAGCCTCTTCGGTTGGGGTGCGTTTCTTCCTGTTGATCCAGCGTGGGCCGCGATTCTTCTCTGTGGTGTTCCCATTCTTTTCGGTGCGGGACGGGGTTTGATTTTCGATCATGACATCAAGGCAGATGTGTTGGTTTCTCTGGCCCTTCTGGCTTCGCTGGCTGTGGGAGAATATTTCGCGGCGGGAGAAGTGGCCTTTATCATGCAGTTAGGTACTCTCTTGGAGGACTATACGGCGGCTCGGGCCAACGCGGGTCTGGAAAAACTGGTGGACATGACACCGCGAACGGCACGGGTCACGCGAGAGGGAAAAGAGGTTACTGTTTCCGCAAAAACGGTGACGGTGGGCGAAATTCTGATGGTATTGGCAGGGGAAACGATTCCGCTGGACGGTACCATCCTGTCGGGGCGTACGACCGTTGATACCTCGGTGATGACAGGGGAGAGCCTTCCAGTGGAGAAGGGGCCGGGAGACGCGGTGATGAGTGGTACGGTGAACCAATACGGGACCTTTACCATGCGGGCGGACAAAATCTGTGAGGACAGCGCTTTGCAGCGCATGATCCGGCTGGCTAAGGAGGCGGAGGCAGAGAAAGCTCCCATCGTTCGTCTGGCAGATCGGTGGGCCACTTGGCTGGTGGTCATTGCCCTGGGATGCGCTGTTTTGACGTGGCTGGGGACAGGGATATTCTTGCGGGCAGTGACGGTGTTGGTGGTTTTTTGTCCGTGTGCATTCATTTTAGCTACACCTACGGCAGTAATGGCCGGGCTGGCCAATGCGGCTCGACATGGCATCTTAGTACGATCAGGGGAGGCCTTGGAGCGCCTCGCGCAAGTGGAATGGGCCGCTTTCGATAAGACGGGGACTTTGACCGAGGGAGAACCGAAAGTCGTCGAGGTCGTCTCTTTATCGTCGGCTTTTAATGAAGCGGCGGTAGAAAGGTGGGCGGCCATCGCTGAAAGACGTTCTGAGCATCCCTTGGGCCGCGCGATAGCGGCAGCCTTTGTGGCGGACGAGACGGCTGTGGAGGATTTCGAACTTTTTGCCGGACGCGGCGTGCGAGCTGTGGCCCAAGGCCATACAATATGGGTTGGGACGTTTAATTTCTTAGCAGAGCAGGGAATTTCGTCTGCTATGGCGGAGGAGGCGGCACTGCCTTATCAAGCACAAGGAGCGACGGTGGTTGGGGTCGCGGTGGACGACGTTCTCTGTGGGATCATTGCCTTGGCGGACACGATACGTTCTGCTGCGCCGCAGGTTTTGACGAAACTTAAGACAGCGGGAATTACACCTTTGCTCCTCACTGGGGACAGCGAAGCACCGGCTCGAGCTATCGCGGCACAGGCGGGTATTGATGAGGTGCGATACAGTCTTTTGCCCGAGGATAAGCAGGCGGTTGTTCGTGCGTTTACGGAACAGGGAAAGCGCCTCGCCATGATCGGCGACGGGGTGAACGACGCCTTGGCTCTAAAAAGCGCCTATGCAGGCATTGCCATGGGCGGGATCGGCAGCGATATTGCAGTGGAATCAGCGGATGCGGTGTTGGTTGAGGATGACATTCGGCGCCTGCCTTACCTTTTTGCCCTGATGAAAAAAGTCATAGGGAACGTGCGGCAGAATATCATTTTGTCGCTGCTCATTAATTTTTCGGCCGTTCTTCTGTCCGCTTTTGGTCTGTTGAATCCGGTCACCGGAGCGCTGGTTCATAACGGCGGTTCCGTCTTAGTAGTGGTCAATGCGGCCCGTCTCTTGCGGGAAAGGGACGAAAACTGACAGGACGTTTCGCTTTTTGGTGAAAAATGTGGTACTATATGGACACTGAGCAAGGGCGACCAAAGGGAAGCGGGAGCGTAGTGAATACGTACCTGCCCTTTTACAAAGCTAAACGAAGTGTAACCTGTGTTTAGCGGTTATGGTACAATATGGATACTTAGTGCGCAGCCTGGCGAGATGGGCTGCCGTGCTTCAACGAAGGGAGAATCAGCGATATGTACGGAGGAATGGGCGGTATGGGGAACATGGCCGGCATGATGAAAAAGGTGCAGAAGCTGCAATCGCAGATGAAACTGATGCAGGAGGAACTGAAAAAACGCACCGTAGAAGTTACGGCCGGTGGTGGTGCGGTCAAGGTTGTTGCTAACGGCGATAAGGAAATTCAGTCCCTTGTGATCGATAAAGCGGCGGTGGATCCGGAAGATGTCGAGATGCTCCAGGATCTTGTCATGGCGGCGGTCAATGAATCCCTTAAGAAAGTAGATGAGATGATGACGACAGAAATGGGGAAACTTACCAGTGGGCTGGGGCTGCCGCCGGGCATGATCTGACATGCAGTACATTGCTCCTTTGTCTAAGCTTATTGAACATTTTCGTGCGCTGCCCGGTATCGGAACCAAGACGGCCGTTCGGCTTGCCTATCATGTCTTGGATATGGATACCCGGCAGGCTAAGGCGCTGGCAGAAGCCATCATGGAGGCCAAGGAGAAGATCGGATTTTGCAATACCTGCTTTAATCTCAGCGATACGAATCCTTGTGCAATATGTGCGGCCCAACAGCGCGATCATACGACGATCTGCGTCGTGGAACAGCCGCAGGATGTCGCGGCGATGGAGCGGATGCATGATTATAAAGGCGTCTATCATGTCCTGCACGGGGCATTGTCACCTCTGGAAGGTATTGGGCCGGAGAATCTTCGCATTCGGGAACTTCTGAACCGCTTGTCGGATGAAGCGGTGCAGGAGATCATTATGGCTACGAATCCCAACGTGGAAGGCGAGGCTACCGCTATGTATCTGGCTCGTCTGTTGAAGCCTTTGGGCGTCAAAGTGACGCGCATCGCGCACGGGTTGCCGGTGGGGGGCGATCTTGAGTATGCGGATGAGGTCACGTTGGCGAAAGCCATGGAGAATCGTGTTGAACTTTAACCTGGGAGGTGCAAAGTTATGGTGGAATCTACGCTTGTTATTGCTTTTGCCGTAGGCCTTTTGACTCTGTGTGTTATCGGTAAGCTCATCAAGCTGCCCATTCAACTTCTTTTGAAATTTGTTTCGAATAGCGTTTGCGGGGCGATTATGCTGTTCGTTGTAAATCTTTTCGGAATGGATATTCATATTACGATTCTCAAGGCTCTTTTCGCAGGAATTTTTGGCATACCCGGTGTACTGATCATTATCATTTGGGATAAGATTTTAACCAGATGACAGGCAGATAAAAAACCGTTGGCCGTACGGCCAACGGTTTTTTATCGAGATTTTTACCGAAACGATTATCCGGCGAAATGTTCGAAGTACACCACAAGGGCGAAGAGAATCAAGGAAATGAAAATAAAAAAGAAAATGGCCCGATTCAGCCACTTTAGCTGTACTGCTGTCAGTCGCTTGGCTCGGCGCTGGGCGTACATCATGATCAGCGCCACTAAAAGTGTGCTGTACATGCCGCGGTTAAGATTACTTAATAACTCCCAGCCGGAGGTCAGCAGAAAAAGTGTCATACAGATGACGACGATGAGGACGATGTTTTCCCAGGGTTTGTGGGTTTGGGGCTGGGGGGCGTCGGCGCGGGCAAGTTCTTCTTCTAATTCTTGGGCGGAGTGAATGTTTTTTCGTACGCGCTTCGTTTGTTTAGCCATGGAATAAATCACCAATCCTTCGTAATTTTAGCGGTCTCAGCGGGAATGCGGTGGACACATCTATTTCTCATATACGCTTATTTGTTTGTATACGCTTTGAGCTGAGTGAATAATATTTTTATTATATCATAGGCATCGACAAAAAACTACCGAAAGAGAAAACTTATACCACGCAGGTGTGACAAGTAAGCGTTATTTTTCCCCTGGTTTTTCCAATTCGGAAAACGAATATATTTTTGGAAGTGTAAAGTTTTGGGAGAAAGAATTGCAGGATTACAAAATGCTTGGTACAATAAGAAAAGTGTAGATACGTGGATCGGAGCCAACGACATCTTGCGCACGGGAGGTATCGTCATGATTCGGGAACAGCGGAACCGGGATAAACTCGCCGCCTATTACGAGAAATTTATAAAAACGGGAGCAATTGACCCGAATGTTCATCCGTGGGTGGCGGATTCCTGGAGAAAAAGCCGGTCGCTCAAGGTGCCGATGGATCGAATGCGTGTGGAACACCGGCTGACAGCAGAAAATTTTACCCAGCGAAAGGAAAAACATCGAATGGCCATGGAGTATTTGGAATCCATGGCGGACGGTATACGGGAATTTTTCCAGAAGTACGATCTTTGCCTCCTTCTTTTAGATACGGATTGTGTGGTGCTGAAAAGCTACGCGCTGCCATATTTCCAGATGACGGCGGGAGAGATCGAGGGCGTGTTTGTGGGGTTGGAGGAGGTTGGCACTTCCAGTATCAGTATTGCGCGGGAACATGAGGCTCCTTTCTGGCTTTTCGGCCCAGAAATGTGGGTGGCAGATTGCCATGGCGGCGATGCCTGCTCTACACCGGTATATACGGGCGAAGAGTTGAGCTATATGATAACGTTAGTGTCGGTGACGCAGACAGATATCCCGCAAGATGCGGTCATTTCTCTTTTGCTGACATTGCGTAAGTCGTTGGAATCCTATTTGTTGCACATGCAGAGGATTAAGGCGCAAGAGGCGATCTTGGACGCGACGCCTTTCGCTGTCTATCATGTGATGTCGGGAGGAGAAGTGGCCTACGCCAATCGTCTGGGGCTTACCCGTTTGGCAGGGATCGGAGTGACGGAAAGCGACGCGCAGGCGACGAATTTAAACGATGTGGTGCTTAATTACCGGCATACGCCGATTTACAATGGCTTTCGGGGCATCCCTTGTCATAACAAAGAAGTCACCTGGATTACCCGGGCAAAGACTTATGAGGATATTACTACGGTGGTACCCTTAGAGCGGGATGCGGAGCAGACGGTGTCGAGTGTGGTGGTGGTTTCCATGCCGATTGAAGATTTGCGGACCTTAGTGGCACACGCTTCCGGCTATACGTCGAAGTACAGCCTTAATTCCATGGTAGGCGGAGGCGCAGCTTTTTCTGCCATGCAGGAACGAGCGGCCCGCATGGCAAAAAATAAACGCCATCTCCTGCTCCAAGGAGAGGCGGGGTCGGGGAAGCAGCGCCTCGCTCATGGAATTCATCAAGCCAGCCAACGGGCGGCGGGGCCGCTTATTACCCTTCATTGCGGTGATGCGACGCCGGATTTCATGGAGCAGGAGATCTTTGGTGTGGCTTTGAATGGCGAAGACAGCCATCCCGGACGCTTGGAGCTGGCGTCCGGGGGGACGCTGTTCTTAGATGAAGTGGAGAAAATGCCGAAACTGATCGCCGCTAAGCTGGCTGAGGCTTTGAAGCGAGGATATTCCTGCCGTTTAGGGGAGACGGTGGAGCGCCCGGTGGACGTTCGCATCATCGCTGCCTGTGATAGTGATTTGCGGCGTCTGGCGGAACGGGGCCTCGTCGATCGAGGACTTTATGAAATTGTTTCCAAAAGTATTATTCGCGTCCCTCCCCTGCGGAGCCGACGGGATGACATTCCCCAGTTGGTTGAACATATCCTTGATGAGCTGGCGACCCAACATCAGATGCCACTCAAAAAGGCCGCCCCGGAGACGATTCAGATCCTCCACGATTATGACTGGCCGGGCAATATCAAGCAGCTGCAAAGTGTTTTGGAGTATGCCTTTTTTAATACGAAAGGTAGTGTGATTCGCCCGGAAAATATCAACTTGATGGGAGATATCAAGCCCGACGGCAAGTGGAAAGAAGACCGGGACGTCTTCGTCCAGGCGTGGAAAGCGGCGGGCGGCAACATCAGCCGTCTGGCAAATCTTCTGAATGTGAGCCGCGTGACGCTGTATCGTTATTTGAAAAAATTCGGGTTGGAAAAGGCTTGAGAATTAAGTAAGGAGCGTTCATTTTGCGTTTGCGAAGGAAGCCGTGGATCGATACGGCTATCCATGATTTTGATTCTTTTGTATACCCCAAAGATCGGCCAGCGGGAGAAGAGGAACGTGGCCGATGGCACGAAATCTTCGGGCGAGAAGCGCTCCTCTATGTGGAGCTGGGGACCGGCAAAGGGGATTTTATCAGTCAGATGGCTGACCGGGAGCGAGAAAAAGATTTTATTGGCATTGAACTGCAGCAGGATGTTCTCTACCAAGCAGCGCTGAAAGTGGCCGCGGCGAAACTTTCTAATGTTCGTCTCTTGGTTTTTCCGATTGACGAATTGGAAAAAATCTTTGCACCGGGCGAAGTGGCGGGGTTTTATATCAATTTCTGCGATCCATGGCCTAAGAATCGACACACCAAGCGACGGCTTACAGAGCGGGCTTTTTTGGCGCGCTATCAGCGGCTTTTACCGCCGGGCGGACGCCTCTTTTTTAAGACAGACAATCGGCCGCTTTTCGAATTTTCGTTGAGAGAGTTTTTTGCCGCGGGGTTTACCGTGACCGATGTGTCTTACGATCTTCACGCGGAAGGACGACTGGACAATATTGAGACGGAATATGAAGCGAAATTCAGCGCTTTAGGAGAGAAAATCCATCGCTGCGAGGTGATTTTTCCATGAATGGAGATGCGCAGCCGCAGGGAACGAGCGATGGGAGAAAGTTTTGGATGAATGACTGCGAAGCGGTGTTGGGCATCGTGGCTGTCCTTCTCATCATCGGATCCATTAATGTATTCAGTTCTAGCTTTGTGCTGGCAGAAACAAATTTCGGCACGCCTTATTTCTTTCTTCGAAAGCACGGGCTGAATTTAGTGGCGGGGATTTTTTTCCTTTGGCTGGGGATAGGGATTAATTATCATCGTTGGCGAACATTTATGCCGCTCATTTTTTTCGGAGTCCTCGCTACGTTGGTTTTGGTCTTATTCGTCGGCACTACGGTCAATGGCGCACAACGCTGGCTGTCGGTAGCCGGTTTTCAGATCCAGCCGGCAGAATTCGCGAAGGTTGTGGCGGTACTTATCGAAGCGGCCTGTATCGCTTCACGGGTTAATATGGGCCGGCCGAGCCTGCTTTTGACGCCGCAGCTTTTTTTACTGGGCATCATGGCGCTTCTCATTGAGAGGGAGCCGGACGGCGCGACAGCGGCTATTGTAGTAGGTGTGCCCTGTGTAATGATGCTTTTTTCCAATATGAAAAAGAAAGATAAGCTCTGCATGATAGGGCTTGGAGGGCTTTTATTGGTTTTGATCTGTTTCGTACAGCCTTACCGGGTGCTTCGTGTACTGGCCATGCTTGATCCATGGGCAGATGCGCAGGGCGCCGGATATCAAGTGGTGCAGTCCATGCAGGCTATCGGTTCAGGCGGGTTAACGGGAATGGGGTTGGGGGTAGGCATCAGTAAATATCATTATCTGCCGGAAGCGCATACAGATTTTGCTTTTGCTGTTCTCTGCCAGGAAGCGGGTTTTTTGGGAGCTGTCTTTGTATTTTTGCTGTTTGCCTCGTTTGCTTATTACGGGATTCGCATCGCGCAGAAAGCCAAGGATCCTTTAGGGCAGAACGTGGCTTTTGGATTGACGATCCTTATCGTTGGGCAGGCCGTGGGAAATCTGTTCATGGTAGGTGGGTGGGGACCGGTCATCGGTGTGCCGCTGCCCTTTATCAGTTACGGCGGGTCTTCCTTGGCCGTCAGCCTGTGGGCGGTAGGGATTTTACTGAACATCGGCTGGAAGAGCGTACCGCCCAAAATGGTAGTAACTTCAGCCCCCCTACCCGAGTCTACGCCTTTAGAGAAGCCCCGGATTCGGCGGATTAAATAATAAAATACGGCCGAACAGGCCGACAGGGGATATCAAAAGAACGGAGCAGAATTTTATGATTGTGTACGCGGTAGACACCGGCGGAGAATACATTACGGTGGCGGAAAGTCAGCGGCGCCATCCCGTGGGACAGCGCAGTCTTTATGTCAATCTGACGAACCGCTGTCCTTGTGCCTGCACTTTTTGTTTACGTCCGCTCAAGCACATGGCAGAAGAAAGCACCCTTTGGTTGAAACATGAACCGACCGTTGAAGAAGTGAAGGCGGAACTGGCGGTGGTTCCTTGGCCGCTGATTCATGAAGTGGTGTTTTGCGGCTTCGGAGAGCCGACCATGCGTCTTCAGGATTTAGTAACATTGCTTCGTTGGGTGAAGGGAGAACATCCGGAGGTCAACACGCGGGTCAATACCAACGGGCTTTCCGATCTTGTATACGAAAGAGACACGGCCCCCGATTTCAGCGGGGGAATATTAGATACTATCTCCATCAGTTTGAACGCTTCCAACGCAGTACGATATCTGGCGCTCACTTGCAGTCGGTTTGGCATCGGTTCTTACGAGGCGATGCTGACCTTCGCCCAACATTGTAAGGCCTATGTGCCCCAAGTGATCATGACAGTGGTGGATCAGGTCGAGGATACCGAAGAGATCGCGGCTTGCCGAGCGATATGTGAAACGCGGGGCCTGACTCTTCGGGTACGTGCCTATGAGGCGAGTTAAGGGGGGAAGACAAAGGCATTGGCTCGGTTGCTTATACTGCCTGAGGAGGTTTATCGCACCTAAAGTTTAGACGCATAAGTAAGAGCGGCCCATACGCGCATGAGCCGCTCTCCTAATTGTGGAACCATTATTCATTTTTTTACGCAACCCTCTCGAGCGAGCCGCGCATCCATTCTGGCCAGCTAAGCCATTACCGGCAGTTCCGTTCTGCCGTCTTCGCTTCCCGACGATCGGGAGTCTCGCGAAGGAACCGGGTTCCTTTTTGGCATCCATCTTCTTGGCTGCCTGCTGACGAAATGCCATAACCGAAACGTGGCTGCTGCCGTGCCTTTTTTGCCTGCGGTACGGGTATCGTCACCGTTACCGCCCGACACTTTTTTCATCACTGCACCGCTCAGTCAGTTCGTCAGGGTCGTGGCCTCTAACTGTTCTTCGATAGGTGCCACCTCCTTTTACTGTGATCATTATAGCATGGAAAGCAGAAAATAGCAAGATATGAAATCTTTTTCTTTTGTTATGTTGCGGTATATAAAAGTGAATAAAAGTGAGGGTCAGCGGGAAAAATATAATATACCCTTTGTGGGTTGCCAAGGGGAAAACCTTGACAGGATAACCCCTTTTCGCTATAATAACTTTTGTGCCAGGGGAGGCAATCCCGATGGAGATAGAGAGCCGGTGAGAAACATGATGGAAATGCGTCTTTATCATTCGGCGCTGTTTGATCTCTACGGCGCATTATTGACGGAGAAGCAGCGGCATTGTCTGACGATGTATCTTTTTGAAGATTTGTCTTTGTCGGAGATCGGTGATGCGTTAGGCATTTCACGACAAGCGGCCTATGACACGATACGACGGGGCGAGGCGGTTTTAGCGGAATATGAGGCGCGATTGGGGCTCTGGCAGCGTCAACGGGAAGAGCAGGCTGCGCTGGCGGAGATATACGACGCGCTGAAAAATCTTGCGGTGAAGGATGAGGCGGGACGGGACGCGATCTTGTGCCGACTGTCGCCCTTTACGGCCCGAGGATGGGAGGTGGAACCATGATATTCGAAGGATTATCCGAGCGCTTGCAGGCGACGTTCAAAAAACTGCGGGGACACGGAAAACTGACGGAGAAAGAGGTAAACGAAGCCATGCGCGACGTGCGGATGGCCCTTTTGGAAGCGGACGTAAATTTTAAAGTCGTTAAGGACTTTATCAACAAAGTTAAAGAACGGGCTGTGGGACAGAATATCTTGGATACCCTGACCCCAGCCCAGGCCGTCATTAAGATTGTCGATGAGGAATTGACGGCCCTGATGGGGGGGACACAAAGCCGCCTCAATATCTCTCCGACTCCACCTACCGTCATCATGATGGTGGGGCTGCAAGGGGCAGGAAAGACCACCACAGCGGGGAAATTAGCTCTCAGCTTGAAAAAACAACGGAAGCGTCCTCTTTTGGTGGCGGATGATATCTATCGGCCGGCGGCCGTGAAACAGCTGCAAGTTCTGGGCGAACAGCTTGACGTGCCAGTTTTTTCCATGGAATCGGGGACGGATGCGGTGACGATCGCTGGGGCTGCCGTTCCATATGCCAATGCGCACGCGGCTGACGTCATTATTATTGATACGGCTGGTCGCCTCCATGTCAATGAGGAGCTCATGCAAGAGCTAAAAGCTATTAAAGGGGAGGTACGCCCTCATGAAATCCTTTTAGTGGTAGATGCCATGACCGGACAGGATGCGGTTAATGTCGCGGCTTCTTTCAATGAAGACCTGGGCCTTGACGGGGTCGTGCTCACCAAGATGGATGGCGACGCCCGTGGCGGGGCGGCCCTTTCCGTCAAAGCGGTGACCGGCTGTCCCATCAAATTCGTGGGAATGGGGGAAAAATTGGAGGCTTTGGAGCCTTTCCATCCTGACCGCATGGCTTCGCGCATCTTGGGTATGGGCGATGTCCTTTCTCTCATCGAGAAGGCGCAGACTGTCTACGATCTTGAAGAAGCTAAGAAGATGGAGAAGAAGTTTCGCAAGGACGAATTTACCTTAGATGACTTTTTGAGCCAACTCCAACAGGTGCGGAAGATGGGGTCCTTCGAGCAGATTTTGGGGATGCTGCCGGGGATGGGAAATGTCAAAAAGCAGTTGGAGGGTGTGAACGTTGACCTCAACGGCAAAGAGATCAAGCATGTAGAGGCCATCATTCGATCTATGACACCCAAAGAACGCGCCGACGTCAACCTTCTCAACGGCAGCCGTCGCAAGCGCATCGCCATGGGGAGCGGCACTCGGGTGCAGGAAGTCAATAAAGTCCTCAAACAGTTTGCCGAAATGCGGAAAATGATGAAAAAAATGACGAAGCTGCAAAATGGTCCTATGGGGTTGGGGCGATTCAAGTTGCCCTTTTTGCATTAATATATGTGGCTACAGGATTTTTAGATTTTTTAAGGAGGTGATTTTATGGCAGTAAAGATTCGTTTAAATCGGATGGGAGCTAAAAAGCATCCTTTCTATCGTATTGTGGTGGCGGATTCCCGCTTCCCGCGCGATGGCCGTTTCATCGAGATTTTAGGCAACTATGATTCCACAAAGGAACCGGCTGTCGTCCGTATTGATGAAGCGAAGGTTCTCGACTGGATGCAGAAGGGGGCACAGCCGACGGATACCGTCCGTTCGCTCCTCAAGAAGCAGGGAATCATGGCGAAATTCGACGCCCAGAAACACGGGAAGAAGTGAGAAAGAGGATATCCGTATGAAAGAGATTGTCGAGATCATAGCCAAATCCTTAGTGGATCATCCGGAGCAGGTTATCGTGGAGGAATCCGGCGATGATCGGGGCATTGTTTTTCAGTTGCACGTTGCTCCGGACGATATGGGGAAGGTCATTGGCCGGCAGGGCCGCATTGCGAAAGCGTTGCGAACTGTCGTCAAAGCGGCTGCTACCCGGGAAAACAAAAAAGTCACGGTAGAGATTGTGTAGGGGGATGCACGCGATGATAGCGTTTCCTTACGGAAGCGGCAGACGCCTTCCTCGCGGGGAAGGCTTGCCGCTGTTTTCTTTCGTGGAATGAAATAGTGAAAGGTGAAGGAGATATCCATGGACAGTATTACGATCAAGGCGCCGGTCACCATCAAAGCAAAACTGACGGATACATTAAGAAAGCGTATTGTGGATGAACTGACGCAGAATATTGAGCAGGTGGGATTGGAGCTGCAGCAGCTCGATATTGAAGAGAAAAAAGTGATTGCCGAGCAGGCGCAAAATGATTTACAGAGGCTTCAGGCCATTCGCCAGCATTTCGGGGTGGAGCGACAAAAGCGCATTGACTTTAAGGCACAGGCGGAACAGAAGTTGGCGGACGCGAAAAAATTAGCCACCGGGGCAGAGATCATCCAAGGTACCATGGAACGTCAGGTGGAGGTCAAGATCGGCGATAACTTCCGCGAGATCATGAATGTCGAGGTTCTCATTGAAGATGACAAAGTCATTGCCATCCGAAGCTAAACGACGGGTTATCATCGGGAAGGCCGGAGCACCTCATGGCCTTTGGGGCGAGGTGCGGGTCTTCCCGATGACAGATTTTCCCGAACGGTTCCGCGGCATGAAGCAGGTCTATGTGGGCGAAGAACGCCTGACCATCGTAGGGGTGCGTTACCAAAACGATACGATCTTACTCCGCTTTGCCGGGTACGATTCTCGGGAAATGGCTTCGGCTCTGACCGGACGACTTTTAACTGTCGATCGAGCCGAGGCGGTTCCCCTGCGAGAAGGAGAATATTATACCTTTGATATCATCGGTTTGCGGGTGGAAGATGAGGAAGGACATCTCTTAGGAGAGATCACGGACGTGCTTCAGACGGGAAGTAATGACGTTTATGTAGTTGAAGTACCCGGACAAGCGAAGCAACTCTTAGTTCCGGCTCTAAAATCCGTAGTGCGGCAGATTTCGTTGGGAGAAGGAAAAATGGTGGTGCACCTTATGGAAGAGATGACATAAATGCGAATTGACATTATATCCTTATTTCCTGCTATGTTTGACGGCCCCTTTGGGGAAAGCATAACGAAACGCGCGGTAGAACGGGGACTCCTTGACATTAAGATAACGAATCTGCGGGATTTTGCTTTCGATAAACACAAGCAGGTGGACGATTCTCCCTTTGGCGGCGGCAGCGGCATGGTGCTGAAGCCGGAGCCGATGTTTCATGCCCTGCGCCATATCGAGGCGACGGCTGCTTATCAAAAGCGCCGGGTACTTCTCATGAGCCCTTCCGGTCGCACTTTTACCCAGCAAAAAGCGAAGGAATTGGCTGCCTACGATCAGCTGATCTTTCTCTGCGGTCATTACGAGGGGTTTGACGCCCGCATTGAGGATTATTTGGCCGATGAAGCCATCTCCATCGGTGACTATGTTCTTACCGGGGGGGAGCTCCCGGCTATGGTCATCATCGATACTGTATCGCGCATGCTCCCCGGTGTCTTAGGATCAGAGGAATCTGCGCCCACAGACTCCTTTTATGACGGCCTTTTAGGCTATCCGCAATATACGCGTCCTCGTGACTACGCAGGATTAATTGCCCCCGACGTACTCCTCTCCGGGGATCATGTCCAGATCGCACTTTGGCGGCGGCAGGAATCCCTGCGGCGAACGAAGGAAATGCGGCCTGATCTTTTGAACAAAGCGGTACTTTCTGAAAGTGATCGACGCTTTTTAGCCTCACTGGAAGAAAAAGAAAAAAGGTAATTGTTATGGATGAACGTTTTAGGCGATGAGGCCCGAATGGAAATTCATTCGCGACAGACAAAGACGGGAGAAACTGACAATGACGATGGTATTGCCGGAATTTCGATTCATTCCGTGGAGTTATATAGGCAGACAAGAATCGCAACTTCCGGTGGACAGGCGCCTTTGACTTATTGTATAATATGGCTCATTCCATAAAAATGATAAATGGCCAACCGGTGTCTTTCAGGGAAAAAAGAACGGCCTGATGGACAAGGAAGTACAGGGGGATATGGACATGGGACGGATTGTGAAAAAATTTGGCGGAAGCTCGGTAGGCAGTACCAAGAAGATTTTGCAGGTAGCGAAGCGAATATTGGCGGAGAAACAGCCGGAGGATCAAATTGTCATGGTCGTTTCCGCTATGGGGGATACCACTGATGAATTGATCGCTTTGGCTAAGGAGCTGACCCCTGCACCTTATCAATATCCTCGGGAGATGGATATGTTGCTCTCCACCGGAGAGCAGGTATCTATCGCACTTCTTACCATGGCCTTCCGCACCTTGGGGCATCCAGCGATTTCTCTGACTGGGGCTTTGGCCGGCATGAAGACGAACTCGGTGCATACGAAGGGAAAAATTCTTGACATTGAACCCCAGCGGGTCTTAGAGGAATTGGAGAAGGGGAATATCGTTGTGGTAGCTGGCTTTCAGGGGGCCGATGCGTTGGGGGATCCCGTTACCTTAGGGAGAGGCGGCTCTGATACCTCGGCGGTAGCGTTGGCCGGTGCCTTGAAAGCAGATAGTTGTGAGATCTTCACCGACGTGGACGGCATCTATTCGGCGGATCCCCGTGTGGCACCGGACGCTCGGCGGATGCAGGAAATCACTTACGATGAAATGCTGGAAATGGCTCGCTTGGGAGCCGGAGTCATGCAGCTTCGTTCCGTGGAGATGGGGAAGAGGTTCCACATTCCCATCCACGTCCGTTCGACATTCACCACTCAATCGGGAACGATGATCAGGGAGGCGTATACGATGGAAGAAAAAGAATTTGTAATCCGCGGCGTGGCGCATGACGATAAGGTGGCAAAGATTGCCGTGCTGGGTGTTCCAAATCATCCCGGTATCGCCCACTCGATTTTCTCGGCGTTGGCGCAGGCGCATGTCGACGTGGATATGATCGTCCAGAGTATTCGCAACATCGAAAAAAATGTCACGGATATGGTCTTTACCATTGCCAGTGACGATCTTGTCGTGGCCAAGCCCATCGTGGATCAAGTAGCAAATGATTTAAATGCCATTGCCGTCTTGATAGAGGAGGACGTGGCTAAAGTCTCTATTGTCGGGGCGGGGATGCTGGGAAGTCCCGGGATCGCCTCTCGCATGTTCGGGGCGTTGGCCGAAGCTGGTGTCAACATTGATGTCATCAGTACCTCGGAGATCAGTGTTTCTTGTCTCATCAAGGCCGATAAGATCAAGACTGCCGTCAATGCTATCCATGCCGAATTCTTTCCATCGAAGCCGGCTGCGTAAGCAAAAGAGATAGTTTCTGCGAAGAACAATAAAACTGCATAGAAATTAAAACGCAGCTGCAAACCTCATCAGGCTTTGCAGCTATTTTTTATGCGTTGCCTAATAGATAAAAATAGAATGAATAAAATTGATAGTTGTTTGTTGACTCGCCTCATATTAGTTTGTTATTATAAAAATAATAAGGGGAATCATATAGGCGGTATCACTTATATACACGATGAACGGGTCAATACGGTCAAGCATGCCACGGACGGCTGGCGAGTCATCGGTACGCCGAAATGGAATGCGGTTCTGGCGGCGGAGTATTTGCCGGAACCGGATACGGCTCTTATCGGGCGGCTAAGGTTTACTGACAGTCAGTTAGTCAATGATAGAGGCGTAACGAGTCCGAGTTTTACCATCTTTGCTCTGGGGATTCGGCATAAGACGACAATCAATGCGGCCCCGGTGACACTGAGCGCTATGTGTTATAATGTGTTTGATAAAAATTATTTTACGATTGATGATTTAGGAGAACCGCGGACGTTTATGGTGTCGGCGCAGTTTGACCTGTGAGAAAATGGGAGATGTTATCATACTGCGATTCTGTACTCTCCTTGACAGCGGAGGCGGAGGCGCCTATAATAAATCCATAAAGCGATGAGGGAGACATGATTTCGGGAAACTTCTTCGATAGAGACGGATGCCATGGGCTGCAAGCGTCCGGAAGAAGGCCTTGAGATTACCGCTTCGGAGTTGCCGCTACGCATGTGCGGAAGGTGGCCGGTGTCAGCCGTTAAGGACAAGAGTGGGCCGTTTCGGCGGCAAACAGGGTGGAACCGCGGAGAAAAGAGCTTCGTCCCTATAGGGGACGAAGCTTTATTTTTTCCCGAAATAGGGAAATGGGGATTTCTTTTTAGCGGTGAGAATTTATCCTACTACAGGAAACCAATAAAAGGCAGGAGGTTTTTTTTATGGTAAAGATCACGATGAAAGACGGCAGCATTCGGGAAGTGGCAGAGGGAACGACGCTCTTAGATTTTGTTAAAGACGTGAGCAACAGCTTAGCAAAGAAAGTTTTAGCGGCAAAGTTAGATGGTAAGACCGTGGGGCTGATAACGCCGTTAACGAGGGACGCCAAGGTGGAATTTTTGACTTTTGAGGACGCGGGGGGGCGGCTGGCCTTAAGGCACACAGCGGCGCATATCATGGCACAGGCCCTCCAGCACCTCTACGCTGATCAGCACATTCAATTTGCCATCGGTCCAGCCATCGAAAACGGTTTTTATTATGATATTGATATGGACCGTAAGCTCACCGACGAGGATTTGAAAGACGTCGAAAAAGAAATGGAACGCATCATCAAGCAGAATTTACCCTTGGTTCGTAAGGAAATCAGCCGGGCGGAGGCGCTGCGCTTCTTTTCGGAAAAAGCGCAGAATTATAAGGTAGAGCTGATCAACGGGCTGCCGGAAAATGCTGTCATTTCTCTTTATGAGCAGGGAGATTTCACGGATCTTTGTGCTGGGCCTCACGTCCTGTCTACGGGGAAGGTAAAGGCCGTGAAGCTTCAAAGTATTGCAGGAGCTTACTGGCGGGGCGATGAACATAACAAAATGCTCCAGCGCATTTATGGTACCGCGTTCGAGAAAAAAGAAGATCTTCAGGCATATCTTTATATGCTGGAAGAGGCGGCGAAACGCGACCACCGCAAGCTGGGCAAAGAGTTGGATATCTTCAGTCTTCATGAGGAAGGCCCGGGTTTTCCCTTTTTTCACCCCAACGGCATGGTCATTAGAAACGAACTCATCCAATATTGGCGAGATGTTCACCGCCGCTATGCATATCAGGAAATTCGTACCCCCATCATTATGAATCGTCGCCTTTGGGAGCAGTCAGGACATTGGGACCACTATAAGGAAAATATGTACTTCACGCAGATCGATGGAGAAGACTATGCGGTGAAGCCTATGAATTGTCCAGGCGGTATTCTCGTCTACAAATCCCAGCCCCACAGTTACAGGGAGTTGCCGCTGCGCCTTGGTGAGCTGGGACTGGTGCACCGCCATGAGCTTTCGGGTGCCCTTCATGGACTCTTTCGGGTGCGAAACTTTACCCAAGACGATGCCCATATTTTCATGACCCTCGATCAGGTAGAGGGGGAGATTCAGAAGGTTATCGATCTGTTTGACGAGGTGTATAAGACCTTCGGGCTCTCTTATCGGGCGGAACTTTCCACTCGCCCCGAGGACTCCATGGGGGAGGACGAAATCTGGGAAAAAGCAACGGCGGCTTTGCGAAATGCCCTCCAACATCGCGGGCTGGATTATATCGTCAACGAAGGCGACGGTGCGTTTTACGGACCGAAGATTGACTTCCATTTGAAGGATTCCATTGGTCGGACGTGGCAGTGCGGTACCATTCAGCTGGATATGCTCATGCCGGAGAAGTTTGACATCCATTATATCGGTGAAGACGGGCAGCGTCATCGTCCGGTCATGATCCACCGGGTCGTCTACGGCAGCATTGAGCGCTTCATCGGCATTCTTATTGAGAATTATGCAGGGGCGTTCCCAGTCTGGTTGGCTCCGGTACAGGCCCGCATCCTTCCTATTACCGATAACCATCATGCCTATGCGCATGAACTGCGGAAAAAACTCTTCGATTTAGGTTTTCGGGTAGAAGTGGATGACCGTAACGAAAAGATGGGCTATAAGGTGCGGGAAGCGCAGGTCAAAAAGATTCCCTATGCTTTGGTTGTGGGAGATCAGGAGATGACCGATGGCACGGTCAACCTTCGAAAATATGGTGAAAAAGATAGCCAAACCATGCAATTTGCCGAGTTTATTGCCCTTTTGACAGATAAGGTTAAGACAAAAGCGGAAAAATATTAATTCGATTCTTACGGTTACTTTCGGGCGAAGGAGAGCAGAGGATGGCGGAGCGGCGTTTCCTTATTGTGACGGCGTCCATCGGTTCCGGGCATAGTAAGGCGGCGGAGGCGGTGGAAGAAGAGTTGAAAAAGGTGTATCCAAAGGCTTTTATCCGTATCGTAGATTTTTCTGCGTGGGACGTTTCTCCGGCGACGGCTTTCATGAAGGCCAGTTATCTTTTCATGTTGCACTTTATCCCGAATCTTTACAACCTGATGTATTGTTTTACTGGAGGCAAGGCGGGAGGTCTTTCCGTGCAAAGCCTGATTTCGGCATCTACGGCTCGGGATATACGTGCGCTGGTACGGAAATATCAGCCAGATGTGGTAATTTGTACGCATCCTTTTCCGGCGGGGGCCGCATCGTGGCGGAAAGCACATCATCCGCATGAATTTCTCTTCGCTACAGTGATTACGGATTACTCCGTGCATCAGATGTGGATTTATCCTAATGTGGACCGTTATTTTGTGGCCCGAGAGGCGATGAAGACGGATCTGGCGGCAGCGGGGCTTCCGACGGAGCATATTTATGTTACGGGGATCCCGATCATGGAAGCCTTCACGCAGCCGGTCGATCGGACGGCGACCTTTAGACGACTGAATTTATCGCCGGATTTTCCCGTGGTTCTTTTGATGGGCGGCGGGTTGGGACTGGGCGGAGTTGAAGCGGCTTTGACAGAATTAGAACAATTTGCCGGAAGCATTCAAATCTTGGTGGTAGCTGGGAGAAATGAGAAATTAAGACAACGGGTGGAGGCGTTAGCTCGCCGATCGCGTCATGAGATTCGCGCTTGGGGGTATTCCTCGGAGATACGGGCGCTCATGGCGGCGGCATCCTTTCTTATTACCAAGCCGGGAGCGTTGACCATCAGTGAGGCTTTGGCGGCGGAGTTGCCTCTGGTACTGCATGATCCAATCCCCGGACCCGAGGCCCAAAATGCGGCTTATATGGCTCGGTGTGGGGTGGCCGTTTGGGTAAGTGAGCCGAAAAAGCTGGGCGAGGTGTTGCAGCAGCTTTTAACGGAACCTGAAAGGCTCCAAAATATGCGGGAGCGAGCGAGGGCAATGAAACGCCCCAATGCAGCCCATAACATTGGGGCCGTCTTGATCGACGCATTGGAACAACGTCCAGACGAAGAGGCATGACAGACTGGCAGTCTTGGCGGAGAGGCGTTGTGCCATGAGGACAGAAAACTTAAAGATATGAGGAAGGTTTTTACTGTCTTAAGACGAATATGTTTAGCATAGCTATTAGAATACTATCGAGCGAAAAAGCAGAGATTGACCGAAAAACTCACGGGTGAGAGTTATGGCGTTGAAAAAATTGCAGGAAAAAACCAATGGCGAATACGGTTGCCCGGTGTGTGGGCGGATCATGCACCGGGTGAGTGGCGGCGCGGTACAGGTAGTGAACGGGCAGGCGGATTTAGAGAGCCATAAACCTCGGTATGAATGCAGTTCCTGCGGGGTGTTTTACCGTGAGGTGTTAACTTCGGGGTATTACGATACATTTCCGCTTCGAAAGGACCAGTCTCCCCTTCCAGAAGACGGAACGTTGTCCCCAAAGGCAAAACCGGCGCTTCCCACTGCGCCGGTACCGCTCCAGCCGGGGCAGAACGGAACACGCTTTTGTCCCCGGTGCCATCTTCCCCTGCGGGTCGTAGAGGGGAGGGACTTAGAAGTGTTTGATGGTAAAGTGGATATGGAAAATACAAAACCTAAATATGAGTGCGATTCCTGCGGGGTATTTTATCGTGAAGTTTTGACATCCGGCTATTATCTGCCTTATCCCCAACAAGAGGAAGATCGGGCGAAGACTCGTTCGGCGGCTATGTCCACGTCGTTTCCCGTGGCTTTGCCAGAAAAGAAAGAGGTTTTGGCCACGCGGGATCTGCAGCCGGTGCAGTTAAAGCGGGATACCGAAGGACATTGCGCCTGTCCGCGCTGTAACGCTGATATGGAATACATCGAGGGCGGCGCGGTACGATTGGTAAACGGTAAACCGTACATGGACGATGTGTGGGATCATTTCGTCTGCAAGAATTGCGATTCGGTTTTTCGTCGGATTGTGGGAACGGATTATTTCCAGTGGTCAGAAAAATAAGTAGGTCAATGGGGGATAATTTTTTATCAGGGCTTGCATAGAAGCCAATTTCTTAGTATTATGGAGAAAAGCATGAGTGGATAGAGCTGATTTTAGGTGTTGTTTCGCAGCTGCCATCTGGTGAAAGAAAGGGGGACGTATATGGGACGTGATCGAAGCAGACGCCAGTTTAACTGGTTCCTGCTTTTGCTGCTCGTCATCGGCGGTTGGTTTTCCTATACGTTTGTTACCCAGCAAATTCATCTGAATGCGGTGGCGAAGGACTATGAAGCGACACAGATACGTTTGGAAGAGGCACGAATGCGGAACGAGGCATTGAAGAAAGAACGGGCCGATCTGAGTGATGCCGCCTATATCGAAAAAGTGGCTCGAGAAACGCTGGGCATGACCCGACAGGGAGAAGTGCCTTATATTTCGGCTCGGCAGTGACGGGAAGTTCTTGACACTGCGAACACGGCGAGGGTATAATGAGTCCGTGCTTTAAGCATGATTTAATTTAAGGAGGAAAGGTTATTTTGTCCATTGAAGTTGACGACGTGGTGGAAGGTAAAGTTACCGGCATCACGAAGTTTGGCGCTTTCATTGAGCTGCCTGACGGTAAGGTAGGCCTCGTACATATCTCGGAGGTCGCGGATGTCTATGTGAACGATGTCAAGGATTTCCTCAAGGAAGGCCAGATGGTTAAGGTGAAGGTGCTGACAGTGGACGATCGGGGAAAGATCGGCCTTTCCATTAAACGCTTGCAGCCAAAGCCCGAGATGCCTGCCAATCGGATGGGGGCACCGGGGGGAACTTTTCCGCGGCCACCCCGGCGTGCCATGAATGATTTTCACCGTTCCGCTGGGCGATTCAATAGTGGGCCGGTTTCCTTTGAAGACAAATTATCTAAATTTCTGAAGGATAGCGATGAGCGATTGACGGATCTCAGGAAGAAGACGGATTCGAAACGCGGTGGGCGCGGCGCTAGACGTTCGAACTGATTTGGGATGAGAAAGCACTCTTTTCAGGGTGCTTTTTCTGCTTATGGAGCCGATGATGGAAGATCTTTTGACTCGTGTAGCGGCTTTTGTCAGCCGTCATGCACTGTGGCGGCAGGGAGGACGCGTTTTAGTGGCCTGTTCGGGGGGGCCGGATTCTTTAGCTCTCCTGTCCCTGGTGTCAGCCTTAAAAAAAACACAAAACTTAGAAGTCTGGGCGGCGCATTTTGACCATGGCATACGGGGAGAAGAAGGACGGGCGGATGCGGCTTTTGTGGCAGATTTTGCGGCGGCACACGCTATTCCCTGCCGTATGACTCGGGAAGATGTGCCAGCATATGCGGCCAGGCATGGTTTGTCCGTAGAGATGGCGGCTCGAGAACGACGATATCGTTTTTTGCGGCGCACGGCGGTGGAGATGGGGCCGGGAACCGTTATAGCCACCGGACATCAAGCGGAAGATCAGGCAGAGACGGTATTGATGCGCATCTTGCGCGGGACGGGGCTACACGGACTTTCGGCCATACGGCCGCGGAGAGGCAATGTTGTGCGCCCGCTCTTAAGTGTATCGCGCGCAGATATCGAGGCATATTGTTTGCAAGAGGGTCTTTCGCCTCGGCAAGACGCTACCAATGCGGAGATGGATGCTGTGCGAAACCGCCTGCGTTTAGAGCTTATGCCTTTGTTACGGGATCGATATAATCCGGAAATTACGATGGCGCTCTGCCGGTTGGCGGATATCGCGCGCGATGAGGGGGATTTTTTGCGAAGGAGTGTCGAGGCCATTTGGCAGAAAGTGGCACAGCCTATTCCTGAAGGGTGGGCTCTTGCAAGATCAGCTTTTAGCCAGCAGCCCGTTGCTTTGCAGGAGGGAATTCTTCGCCGTTTGGCAGAGGTTTTGGGGGAACGGATGCGATTTCGATTCGTCCATTATGAAGCGCTCAAGAATTTGCTGATCAAGGGACGTACGGGTGTGAAGATTGATTTGCCAGGACGTTGGCGAGGCGAAATAGTCTACGACGTCTTACACGTACGTAGAGAAAAGGTGCCTTCTCGGCAATGGGAACCGCAGTGTTTATCCGTACCGGGAGAAGTTTCTTTGCCGGTAATAGGGTTGTATGCAGAAGCGACACCTGTGGAAACGCTGCCGCTGAATTTGGGGCCGAATGTTATTGCCGTGGACGCCGACGAATTGCCTTTACCGTGGGAAATTCGGCCGCGGCGAGAAGGTGATTGGCTGAAAGTGGAGCAGGGAACAAAAAAGTTGAAAAAACTTCTGATCGACGCGAAAATTCCACGGGAGACACGCGCCAGTCTTCCTATATTCACAGCAAACGGGCAGGTTTTTTGGGTGGGTGGTTTGAGACAGGCCGCGTGGGGACGGGTAACGCCGGAGACGAAAAGGATCGTTCGCTTGACCCTACGCCAGACATTGAAAGACATATATGAAGATGAACGGTGTGTAAAGCAGAAGCAGCGGGAGGAGATACCATGATGATGAATGATTTGGAAAGAGTGGTATTTACGCCGGAGGAGTTGGCGAAAAAAACGCGGGCGTTAGGGGAGCATATCTCTCAAGAATATGAAGGGAAGGATCTTTTGGTTGTAGGAATCCTGAAAGGCGCCTCGATGTTCACTATGGATTTGGTGCGTTGCATTACGATTCCGTTGGAACTTGATTTCATCGCCGTATCCAGCTACGGATCGAGTGCTTCGTCCAGTGGAGAAGTCAAAATTCTGAAGGATACCACCATTGATATTCAGGGGAAGAACGTGATCCTCTGCGAGGATATCATTGATTCCGGCACCACCATGGCCAAGTTGCTGCCACTTCTTAGAGAGCGCCGACCAGCCAGCCTGCGGCTCTGTGCCCTTTTATCGAAACCTTCTCGCCGCATCGTGCCAGTGGATATTGATTATTGCGGTTGGGAAGTTCCGGATGAGTTTATCGTGGGCTATGGACTGGATTATGCGGAAAAATATCGTAATCTTCCCTGTATCGGCGTCTTGAAGCGGGAAATTTATGCTTGATTGTCTAAATCCGCTTTTGATGATATAATGACTTCCTATAAAGCGTTTAGCTGGGCTGCTTAAGGAGGAACACCTTTTTGATGAATAAATTTATTCGCAATGTCGGATTTTATTTACTGATCATTTTTATTGCCATCACCATCATCGATTATTTTTCGGTGCGCGGGACGACACGGCAGGATATGGGATACACCGCCTTTTTGCAGCAGGTGGATAAGGGAGAAGTGGCGCGGGTCACGGTGATGAATAACACCATCGACGGCGTTTTGAAGGATGGGACGGAGTTCACCGTAGTGACGCCGAATGTTCCCAATATTGATACGACGCTGCTCCCCAAGCTGCAAGAAAAAAATGTGGAAATCAAGGCAAAGAACCCACCTGAGCCGCCGTGGTGGACGCAGATGATCTCATCGCTCTTGCCGATTTTGATTTTGGTAGGGGTCTGGTTTTTTATCATGCAGCAGACGCAGGGTGGCGGGGGACGGGTTATGTCCTTTGGCAAGAGCCGGGCTCGCGTGAGCAGTGCGGATAAAGTAAAGGTCAATTTCAGTGATGTGGCGGGGGCGGACGAGGCAAAACAGGAATTAGAGGAAGTCGTTGAGTTCTTAAAGCAACCGAAGAAATTTAACGATCTCGGGGCGCGTATTCCGAAAGGGGTGCTTCTCTTCGGCCCGCCGGGTACAGGTAAGACGCTTTTGGCCCGGGCTGTAGCCGGAGAGGCGGGGGTTCCTTTCTTTTCGATCAGTGGCTCTGATTTCGTGGAAATGTTTGTCGGCGTGGGGGCGTCGAGAGTGCGTGATCTCTTTGAACAGGCGAAGAAAAGCGCTCCCTGCATCGTGTTTATTGATGAGATTGACGCGGTGGGGCGTCAGCGCGGCGCCGGGGTCGGCGGCGGCCACGACGAGCGGGAGCAGACGCTGAATCAGCTCCTGGTGGAGATGGACGGTTTTGCTGCCAATGAAGGGATCATCATTATCGCCGCCACCAATCGCCCTGATATTTTAGATCCGGCCCTTCTGCGTCCGGGGCGTTTCGACCGACAGATCGTGGTGGATAAGCCCGATGTGCGGGGGCGTTTGGCCATTCTCAAGGTACATACGAAGGGGAAACCGGTGGATAAAGATGCGGATTTGGACATTTTAGCCCGTCGGACACCGGGCTTTACCGGGGCTGATCTCAGTAATCTGGTGAACGAGGCGGCGTTGCTTTCGGCGCGGCAAAATAAGAAGACCATTACGATGGCCGCTTTAGAGGAATCTATCGAGCGAGTTATGGCCGGTCCAGAAAGAAAATCTCGTATCATGAGCGACAAGGAAAAGCGGCTTACGGCCTATCATGAGGGCGGACATACGTTGGTGGGAATGCTTTTGCCCAACGCCGATCCGGTACATAAAGTCACTATCATCCCACGGGGGCGAGCGGGGGGCTATACGCTAATGCTGCCTAAGGAAGATCGCTCTTATGAGACCCGCAGTGAATTGATGGATCAACTAAAAACACTTTTAGCGGGCCGCGTGGCGGAAGAGGTCGTCCTAAAGGAGATCAGTACCGGGGCGCAGAGCGATATCCAGCGGGCTTCCCGAGTTGTCCGCAGCATGATTACCCAGTATGGCATGAGCGAGGTCTTAGGGCCGATTTCCTTCGGAGAAGGCGAGGGACATCAGGTGTTTTTAGGGCGAGATTTCAATCAGCAGCGCAATTATTCGGAAGAAGTGGCCTGTGAAATTGATAAAGAAGTCCGTAAATACATCGAAGAAGCCTATGAAGAATGCCGTAAGATCATCACGGAGCACATTGATAAACTTCATCTTATCGCCGCGGCGCTCATCGAGAGAGAGACACTGGATGCGTCGCAGTTGGAGGAACTGATGACGAAAGGCGTGATCACGGAGCGGGAGGATAAGTCGGAAGAGCCGGGAAATAATGAGCCGCCACCCTTGACGCCGATTCCGTTAGAGCTGGTGAACCCGGTGGCACCAGAACCGGAAGTGGAGCGAGAATCGGAGCCGGAAGGGACGCCGGTGGCCCCGCCGGAACCGAAATTTAATATTACGCATCACTCGTGAAGGTAGAGAGCGGTGAGATGAAGAAGGGGCTGCCGATCGGCAGCCCCTTCTTCATCTCTTTATGGAGTTTAGATTTCAAAATGATGCAGGCGAAAAGCGTTGATGAGGATGGCCAAAAGTCCGGGGAGAGAAGTGGCCATAGCCAGGAGAGGTGTAAAGAGTGGCCCGCCAAAGCTGTAAAGAAGGCCGGTAGCGGCGGGCATGGCCAGTAAAGTGCCGGCAAAGGCCCAGATATAGTTCTGGCGAACGGCGAGCATCGTTCGGCGGCTGAGAGACAGAAAGCGGGGTAAAACTGTAAAATTTTTTGAAGCGAAGAAAAGGACAGTGGCTTTCGGTGATATCGAAGGTGCGTCTGCTGTCAGTGTCACCGATAGATCGGCTTGTTGGGCCGCGTTATCCTCTATCACTTGATCGAAGAAGGCGACGGTCAGACCTCGGGCTTGCAGGAGTTGTAACTCCTTCGATTTTTCAGCCGCTGGAATATCGGCGCGTACTTCAGGAATCTTCAGCTCGCGGGCGAAGGTTTTAGCGGTGCGGGGACTGTCACCGGTCAGGAGAACGACGTGAATCCCCATGGTTTTCAGGTTGTTTAGCATAACGGGTATTTCCGGGCGCACTTCGTCTTCAAAGGCGATGAGACCTTTGGTGCTGCGCCCACTGCTGATAAAGAGAACGGTCTTTCCCCGTTCTTCTAATTGATCTGCTTTGGTGAGGAGGTCGGCACTGATGTAGATGTGTTCTTCTTCCAACCAGTGCCGTTTCCCTACCCGCACGGCCGTTCCGTTGATGAGTGTTTCGACACCAACTCCCGGAATTTCGTTCGCAGCGGCCAATCTTTGCAGGCGAGCGCGTATCTGGATGGCCCGGTTAGTAATGGCCTTGGCCAGAGGATGGTACGATTCCGCTTCCGCGGAGGCTGCGAGACCGATCAAAGTGTCGTCGGTTAGACCTTCTCCCATAATGTCAGTGATATGTGGGGTGCCTAAGGTGAGAAAGCCGGTTTTGCCGATGACGACGGCGTTGATATCGGCGGCCGTTTCCAAGACGGTTGCCTCTCGTATGGGGAGGCCGCTTTGACGAGCTTTCTTCATGGCTGTGCTCATGCTGATAGCTTCCACGAGCCCGATGGAAATCGGACAAGCGGCGATGAGGATCGTAAAAAAGACCGTAGCGCCCACGGAAAAGGAATCCAAACCTGTCCAGAGCAGTCCTAAAGCGACGGCCAGGAGAATTGCAAGGAGTGTGATATGTCCGGGGACAGTGGCGTTTTTGGGCACAGAGGAAAAGGGCGATGGATCAGGGAGAAGCGCGCCCATTTTTGTCAGCGCTTCGAGGTCGTCTCGCTGCGCGCGGCAAAGGACATATTCGCCCACGGTTGCCAAAATGAGCGTGAGGCTCAAGGGGAGAAAATAGGTGGACGGGCCGCCGCTTCCTATTAAATCCGGGTCGGTCAGGAACAAGGCGATCGTGCTGTAACCGAAAGCGGCTATTGTGCTGATGGCGATTAGGCTGGCCGTGTCAGGAACGCCGTGTATCATGCGGCCTAAACCACGGAGATACCAAGGTAGATGGAGCAATATCAGGAGCAGGGCCGTCCCGACGCTGGCGTATCCTCCCAGACGAGTCAAAAACGCTGGAGGGAGCATGGGGAACATTTCCTGATAAGGAAGTTCTGAGGCAATGATGGGGAATAGAATGTTACTAGTGAGGAGCAGCGTCAAACAAAACGAGAGAAAGAGACGAAGCAGGGCGATCTTAGTTTGACGACGGAGGCGGGAGAGAGCTGGCGTCACAGGTTTTCTTTCCTCAGCCGGATCTTTTTGTCCGATGTCTGGGTCGGTGGCGATTTTAGCGCAGGGCGTATTTTCCTTTGTCGTCGGCGTGGCAGTGGACATGGTATCAGCCTCCTTAGGGGCATAAAACCAGGTGATACATTTATTTTCCATTATGCACCGCCGCCCATCGAGTTGTCAAACTCTGTGCCTCGAATTGACTGGCCAGGAATATTGGTAACGGAAAAATTTGTTTATTTGCGACAATATCATGTATAATAAATAACATAGTCATAGAGAAGTACAGCGTATGAGAAATGGCACCACTGCTATTTCATTTTCTGGGGAACGCCAGGGTAAAATATCTAAAGAAGGTACGGCTTCTTATTTCCTTATCATTTCGAGGCGCACACATCTTATACAGCTTACGTTCAACGATGCACTATGAGATATGTGGCAAGGGGAGGGAAGCAGGTGGATTTTGACTGCTGGACTGGATTGCTGATTGAGGGAAAACCCTATACGATCGTCGAAAAGATTCGTTACAGAGAAAAGGCGTCGGATGTGCGATGGACGGAGTATGGCCTCATCACGGGGACGGAAGAAAAAGGCTGGTGGCTGAGCGTCATGGACGGCGGTCTCTCCTGCACCTTGTCGCGCACGGTGCCGCAGGGGACGGCGCCGAAGCAGTATCGGCTGCGCGATCAGGGAAAGGAACTTGTGGTAGGCGTCTGGGGCGTGAGCGACGCCTCGGTGGGGGACGAAGCGTCGTATCGTGAATACGAAAGTGAGGACGGGAAATATACGTTCTTCCTTGAAAATTGGCCGGGAAAGCGCATCGGCGCGTCCGGCTGGCATGTCGATCCCGCGCAGATCCGTCTCGACCCGACGGCGGCCGCGGCGGTTCGGGCGAACGCCTTGAAATGGGAGGGGCGTAAGCGTTTCCTGTCAAATTGCTGTTGGGTTTATGCGGCGCCCTTTCTCTACGTCTGCGTGCTGTTCTTGCTTTGTGGGGATTTCGCGGACAGTTTTCGCTGGCACGATGTCCGGCGCTTTCTCCATGTTCCCTATCGCATGGAGGAGCGGCTTTCTGACGCGCCGTACTACACGCCCCTCAAAGATGCGGAAAACACGCAGGGCGGCCATTTTTATGAATCCACCCTCGATCCCAGCGCGTCAGCCATGGATATCATTGAAGGCATTGATGGGTGGACGCAGGAGGTTCGCCAAGATTTAGCGGCCACCGACCAGGCGATCGTCATCAAGACGAAAAACGAAGCCTGCCGCGTATCAACAACAACAGACGGGAATACGCTCATTTGGGTTGGTTCCATCGGTGCTCTGCCTATTACGGAAGATGCGGCTTGGCTTCATCAAGATGAAACCTTGGATCGCTACGCTCGTCTTATACGCTTGGCTTCGACGGAGGGACGTCTAACGGTCATTCAGGATCAAAACAGGAGGTAATGTTTGTATGTACGATATGTCCGCTCTCATGAGTACGGTATTTTATGCCTGCTTTGGCATCGTGTTGATGATCGTCGCCAGCCGTATCATTGATTTTTTTATCCCCGGCGATTTCGAAGAGGAGATCAAGCGGGGTAATCGTGCCGTCGCTTGGCTTTGCTCCGGTTCTTTTATCGGCGTGGGGGAGATCCTGCGGGCGGTCATTCTTTCGCCTTATGGGGAAGCGGCCGACGTCGGCTTTTTGGCGGGCGTGACGTCGAGTTTCCTCTACGCCGCCATTGGGATCTTCTTCTTTATTTTCGGCTTTTTTGTCGTCAATCTTTGGTGCCGTCAATACTCTCTGCCGGAGGAGATCCGAAAGGGGAACACGGCGGCAGGGATCATGGTGTTCGGTATTTTTGTCGGGCTGTCCCTCGTCATCAGCGGCGCGGTGCATTGAGATAAAAGGGGGCAGAGCATGGAGAACTTAGGGCGAAAAGCCGCCTATTTGGCGGCCGCGTTCGCTTCGGTCGCCGCTGTCACCGCCGGTTATTCCCATTGGGGAGATATTTCCTTTGAACTTTGTGCCGCCGTTGTGCCTTCATGGAATCAAGGGGAACAGCGCCTTTCGGATGCGCAGGGGCGGCGGTTCACGCTTCTTAATCACGGGGACGGGAAGGAAACGGCGCTCTACGACGACGATACGGCGGTCACGTTTCATCGGGATAACGAGGGCAATCTCATCTGGGAATACGGCACGGCCAGCTTGCTGTCTTCCGTTGCCGCGAGTTACTTCGCCTTTCACGGATTTGCGCCGCCGAAAGGACACATGGAGCCGATGACGATGACGTATCGGCTTGACACCCCCTTGACGCCGCGCCAAGAGGAGGAAGAACCACAGCGCGCCTTGGGAAGCCACGGTGGGGGAAGAGACGGCTTTGGTTCGACCATCAATCGAAACTATAAGGACGAGAAGAGCAAAAAGGCGCGTTTGGTGGGGCGAAAAGCGGGGTTTGGGCAAGCCGGGGTTCGCTCGGCCGGGTCGTAAGGAGCCGATGAGATGAGAAGAAAGACGTCTTACCTCGATGCGCTGGATCCTGCGATTTTTCCCTTCATTCAGTACGAAGATTATGCGGATCGCTATCCGACGCTTTCGATGCAGGGATTTCCGGCATCCTTTTACGAGGAACTGCGCTTTGCCTCCGCGCGGCTCTTTCAGATCTTCGTCAAGGCGGCACTCGTATTTCAAGAGGCGCCGGATGATTTTGCCCGGGATATGGATATGCCCGAGGCTTTGCTTCCCTATCTGCACACGCCCAATCCGTTTGGCCTGCCGACGTGGCTGTCCCGTTTTGATTTCGTGATGGACGAAGGGGGGCGTATCCGCATGGTGGAGATCAATGCGGACACGCCCTGCTTTCTGATTGAGAGTTATTACGCCAACGGGATCGCCGCAGACTGGTTCGGCCGCCGCGATCCCAATGTGGGGGCGATGGAGGAATTGCGCCGCTTTTTGCGGACGGTGCACGACGGTCTCTGTGCGCCGGTCATTGACCTTGGGACGCGGGATTTTTGCCCTCGACCGTTCGTCTTCAGTTGTTTCGATGATTGCCCGGAAGATTTGGCGACGACGCGGTTTCTGGCGCGTCTGATGGCGGAGAGCTGTCCCCAGGGGGATATTCGGTTCCTGTCGTTTTACGATATGGAAATTGACGCGGCGGGGATCCCGCTCGCAGATGGCGCACATGCCGCCGCGCTCTATCGGCTGCACCCCTTGGAAATTTTCATCGACGAGCGAACGGCCGACGGCGAACCATTGGGGCAGATGTTTTTGGATCTCTATCGGGAAGGGCGTTTCGCGCTCTTTAATCCGCCGGAAGCCGTGATCCTGCAAAATAAATCCTTCATGGCGTTAGTGTACGCCCTCTACCGCACGAACCGATTTTTGACAGCGGAGGAACGGGAGATCGTGGGGCGGTATTTGGCGCCGTCGTATTTTGAAGCCGATTACGAGGCACTATCGGATGGAGCGTACGTCTACAAGGAAATTTGGGGGCGCGAAGGCCGTAATGTTTGCGTTTTGCGAAAGCGCGGGGCGGAGCATGAGATGGTGATCGAAAAATTGGTGGATCGTTACGATGACATTGTTTGCCGGGAAAGCGAAAGGGCCATGTATCAGCGTTTTATTCGTCAGAAACGGTTTCGCCATCGGGTGGATTCGGGCGAAAAAGACGGCTTCCTGACCTTTTCCTGTTTCATGCTCTTCGGACAGCCTTCCGCCCTCGGCTGCCGCTTTTCACCTGAGGCGATCGCGGGGACGGAGGCGTATTTTCTGCCCTTGGTGGTTGGCGAGGGGTAGGAATGGACGGCGACGATATATTTACTTATGGGACAAAACTTGATAAAATCCTATGTGAGTTGCGGGCAAAATAGAATGGGTGTGATTCTGCTTTGGTGACCGTGGAGGCCAATGCGAAAATCAATTTGACACTGGATATTTTGGGGCGGCGGGAGGACGGCTACCATGAGGTGGCGATGGTCATGCAGTCCGTGAGGCTTTTTGATACGCTGCGGATGGAATTAGTTTCCAATGGCATTGCGCTGCATCTCAATACTACCGCGCTTCCCGCTGACGAGAGCAATTTGGCGTGGCGAGCGGCACGCCGCTTTTTAAATGTCCATGGGATACGAAGCGGGGTTCGGATTGAGATCGAAAAACGCATCCCCATCGCAGCAGGATTGGCTGGTGGTTCAGCTGATGCCGCTGCCGTGCTGCGCGGATTGAACGAACTTTTTGCGACGCAAATGACAGCGACGGAACTGATCCGCTTGGGGGCGGAAATTGGCTCTGATGTACCGTTTTGTCTGCGGGGGGGGACGGTATTGGCCACAGGCCGGGGAGAGATACTTACGCCGCTCTCTTGTGGTCTTCATGCGTGGGTCGTTTTGGCGAGACCGCCCATCGAGGTATCTACGGCGTGGGCTTATAGTACTTTTGATCGGTTACACGGGTTAGAAACTTCTTGGACATCAGCTATGGTGGAAACAATCAAGAAGGGCGATCTGAAGGGGATCGCAGCGCGGTTGGGGAACGCCTTGGAAGCCGTGACACTGAAAGCACATCCTGTCATTGGCGACTATAAACATATCCTAAAAGAAAACGGCGCTCTGGCCAGCTTGATGTCTGGCAGCGGCCCGACGGTGTATGCACTGACTCGTGATAAAGTGATGGCTGAGCGGGCGGCGGCGGCACTGTCGGCTGTCCATCCGGAGGCGGTGGTATTCGTTGTGCCGACAACGGGACCAAAAGAAAATGGATAAGAAGAACTGAGCATAAGCGAGGGAAATGTATGGAGAAAAAATTAGCCCCCATTCGACTGGACAGCTATCAGCCGCTCCGGGATGTGGTCTGTGAAACACTGCGCGATGCTGTGCGCAACGGGATACTAAAGCCTGGGGAACGGCTGATGGAAATACAGTTGGCGGAGGAATTGGGTGTCAGCCGCACACCGGTTCGAGAGGCGATCCGGCGACTGGAATTGGAAGGGTACGTCATTATGATGCCTCGACGGGGTACGTATGTAGCAAATCTTTCCATTCGCGATATCAACGAAGTTTTTGAAATACGCACTTCACTAGAGTCCCTTTCCAGTGGTTTGGCGGCGGAACGCATCACCGACGAGGAGTTGGAGCGATTGCAGCGCCTCTTAGTGCAGATTGGCGCTTACATCGAGAGCGGCGACATGGGGAAGATTGTAGAAACGGATACGGAATTTCACGATCTTCTCTATCAGGCTAGTCGAAACCGTCGACTGGTGGGGATCATTTCAAACTTGAGAGAGCAGCTCACACGCTTTCGCACCACATCTATGTCCTTTCCCGGCCGGCTCAAGGCGACGCTGGAAGAACACCGCCTGATCGTTGAGGCCATCGCGCAGGGAGACGTGAAAGCAGCACGAAAAGCGGCGGAACATCACATGGAAAAATCCGAGCAGACTCTTTTAGCCAGCATGGAAGCCATGGAGAAACGGGCAGAGGGCGACGGGGCAGTATAATCTTCGATTTTGGAGGCAAAAGAATGTCAGATTTAGTTACCGTCATATTAGCGGCCGGGAAGGGGACTCGGATGAAATCGGTTCTTCCTAAAGTGCTTCACCAGGTGGGAGGAAAACCTATGGTGCAGCACGTCTTGGATGCGGCCCGGGAAGCCGGGGCGCGCCGCAATATCGTGGTGGTAGGCTTCGGGGCCGAGTTTGTGCGATCCGCCATTCGAGGTGCGGCAGAGATCGTCGTGCAGGAGGAACAGCTAGGTACGGGTCATGCGGTGCGTATGGCGGAACCGCTTCTTCGGGATGAACGCGGAACTGTCATGGTACTGTGTGGCGATACGCCGCTTTTAACGGGGGTACTCCTCACGCGGCTCTACCAGGCGCATAAAGAAGCCGCCGCTAAGGCCACGGTGCTTACGGCTATTATGCCGGACGCTACGGGATACGGGCGGGTCATTCGTTCGGCGGCGGGTACCGTGGAGAAAATTGTCGAGGAAAAGGATGCTACAGAAGCGGAGCGGCAGGAGAAGGAAGTAAATTCCGGTATCTACTGTTTTGAGGCGCAGGATCTTTTTTCTGCCTTAGCGGAGGTGGGGTGTGATAACGCCCAGGGGGAGTATTATCTGCCGGATGTCCTCGCCATTTTGCGACAGCGGGGAGAAAAAATCTGGGCCTTGGCGGCGGAAAATTACGAAGAGACGATAGGGGTCAATTCCCGCCTTCAGTTAGCGAGTGCGGAAAAGATTCTGCGCCATCGCAAGAATTTAGCCCTTATGGAGAGCGGCGTGACCTTGATGGATCCGGATACTACCTTTATTGACACAGACGTTTCGGTGGGGAAGGATACGGTGATTTATCCATTTACCTGGATTGAAGGGGCGTCTTCGGTGGGAGAAGGGTGTGTTTTGGGACCGTCCAGTCGTTTTTCGGACACGAAGATAGGGCATGAGGTGACAGCTCAATTCGTCTATGCTCATGAGTGTGAGATTGGTGACGGCACAATAGTTGGCCCTTATGTCCATCTGCGGCCTCAGACGAAATTGGCCGCGCAGGTACGGGTGGGGAATTTTGTTGAGGTTAAAAATTCTTCCATCGGTGAGGGAGCGAAACTTCCTCATCTGCAATATATTGGCGACTGTGATATGGGGTCGGGGGTTAATATGGGATGCGGGACCATTACCGTGAATTACGATGGCAAGGCGAAATACCGCACTATCATTGGAAACGATGCTTTCATAGGCTGCAACTCCAATCTCGTTGCGCCAGTGACGGTGGGAGACGGTGCTTACGTAGCGGCTGGCTCTACCATCACCAAGGACGTGCCGTCGAAAAATTTGGCGGTGGCTCGGGCGAGACAGAAGAATATCCCTGACTGGCCGGATAAGCGGCAATGAGGAGAATCTCAAAATAAGACTGGCAGAAAAAGTCCGTTCGTTTTATAATGGAGAGGGCGAGGCATTTTACACAGTATGGGAAAGCGCCGGCGTCTGTCGGTATTTTCCGGTGAAGAATGGCTATGGAGGGGTTTAGAAAAATGGCAGACATGAAAGATCTTTGCATCTTGTCGGGCAGTGCTAACCCAAAATTGGCGTCAGATATTGCCAATCACATTGGGGTGCGGCTTTGCGACGCGCTGGTGAGCCGTTTTAATAACGGCGAAACCCAGATTCTGATTGGAGAAAGTGTTCGGGGCCGCGACATTTTTATCATTCAACCAACTTCCCAGCCGGTCAACGATAATTTGATGGAACTTCTGATTATGGTGGACGCTTGTCGTCGAGCCTCGGCTAACAGTATTACGGCGGTGGTTCCCTATTATGCCTATGCGCGGCAGGATCGAAAAACGCGAGGACGGGAACCTATTTCTGCCAAATTGGTGGCCAATCTTATGGAAACGGCTGGTGTTGACCGAGTGGTGACCGTGGATCTCCACGCCGGTCAAATTCAGGGATTTTTCGATATTCCCGTAGATCACCTGGCGGCTTCTCCGATTTTAGCGGAATATTTCGTGGAAAATCCTTTAACTGATCCCATTGTGGTGTCGCCTGATTTGGGCGGTGTCACTCGAGCCAGAACATTGGCGGATCATTTGGGAACAGCCATTGCTATTATTGAAAAACGTCGCCCAGAGCCGGGAAAAGCTGAAGTCATGAATATCATCGGTCATATTAAAGACAAAGACTGCATTATGATCGACGATATCGTAGACACCGCCGGTTCTCTTTGCGAAGGTGCGAAGGCTCTACAGCGCATGGGGGCTCGCTCGGTTTATGCATGTTGTTCCCATGCCATTTTGAGCGATCCGGCGGTGCGGCGGATCAACGAATCGAATATCGAAAAATTGATTATTACCGACACCGTTCCGTTGCCGCCGGAAAAAGAATCGGAAAAGATTGTTGTCCGTTCTTTGGCGGATACGATCGGTGACGTCATTATTCGTATCCAGTCGCACCGTTCGGTGAGCCAGCTTTTCAAATAAGGATGCGTTCTTTTGCCGCCGCTTTTCGTCGGCGGCATTTTATTTTCTGCGTGGGAAGAGAGTGTCTGAGGGAAAGGGGCAAGTATGGGATCGAAGAAAATATTGGCGGCGGCAGTGACGGCGCTCTTTTTCTTTAGCCTGTCTGCCTCTGTGTCCGAGGCGCGCCTTCACGGGGCGGCAGCTCATACAGAACGACGAGAAGAGAAAGAGAAATCAAATCTTCCGCCCTATGTGGATTTTGGCGGAGGCTATTCGGTGTATGATCCGATGAAAGACCGGCCCCCGGACGAAGGACTAAATGTTGTAGAGACGAATTTCTTTTTTTTCGGACCCCTGCTGGTTCGTCCGTGGACAGACGCCATTGTTCTTCATCACGTAGGGGTTCCAGACGGTGATGTTTCTTCGTCACGCATTCATCAGGCGCATATCGGTAACGGATGGCAAGGGATCGGTTATCACTATGTCATTCGACAGGACGGTACCATCGAGCGGGGACGTCCGTTGGCTACCATTGGTGCCCATGCCTATCGAGGCAATTACCATACCGTGGGGATCAATCTTTCGGGTAATTTTGATGAGGAAATACCGACGGGAGAACAGATTGATTCACTCATTCATCTGCTGACCTTTCTGTGCCGTCACTATCACCTGACACCAAATGAATATACGATTGTCGGGCATCGGGATGTCAATTATGACACCGCTTGCCCCGGATACAACCTTTATGTCCTTTTGCCGGAGATACGTCAGGCAGTAGCAGATGAATTGCAAGGTAGTGCGGCCGGAGAAGAAGCTGCGTATACTGAAGTGAAGATATTGGGTGAACCAGAGCTTCGTGAGGAACAATTCGTCCGCTACATTCATCGGAAAAATTCAAACCCGCAGCTTAACTGCACAGTGGAAGAATTAGTCCACTACTATTATGAGGAGGGAGAAAGTGAAGGAGTACGTGCCGATCTCGCCCTCTGTCAGGCCATTAAGGAAACCGGGTGTTTCGCTTTCGGCGGCGATGTGCAGCCATCTCAGAACAATTACTGTGGTCTCGGAGCTACAGGGCGAGGGGTGCGAGGTCAATTCTTTGCTACGCCTCGGCGCGGGGTAAGAGCGCACATTCAGCACTTGATGGCTTATGCTACGACGCGATTGCCACAACAGCCGATTTTAGATGAACGCTATGAGGTACTGCGGGAAAAATATCCGCAATATTACGGGAAGGTAGATACCTGGGTAGGCCTTAATGGAAAATGGGCGGTGCCAGGGCGTCGGTACGGACAGGATATTTTGCGGATATTTGAAGAAGTCAAAACGGATTGAAGTAAGGGACATCGAAGAATCTCACAAATTGGCTGGCGATACGTACGGAATATTGGTATAATAAACCACTAAGCGACCCAGCGCGTAAACGCGAAAATGACGCTCAATGGCCGGATGTTCATGACGTTAGATTTTCATGGGTGTTTAGTGGCAGATTCAATCATATTTCTTATAAGGACGGGATATATCCATGGCAGAAACAGCTTGGGCAGTTTTTCCGCCAGTACTAACCATTGTGTTGGCGCTGGTGACAAAAGAAGTGTATATGTCGCTTCTGATTGGTATTTTTTCGGGGGCACTTTTCTACACAGAAGGAAACATCCTTGCCGCGATCTTGACCATGTTTGCGGTCATGGAAGAAAAAGTAGGAAAGAATGTCAATATTTTGGTGTTCTTAGTCATTTTAGGAATTTTAGTAGCGGCCATCGCTCGTTCTGGGGCGACAGCTGCCTACGGGGAATGGGCCAGCCGCCGGATTAACGGGAAGCGCAGTGCCCTCCTTTTGACGGCTCTTTTGGGTATCGTTATTTTTATTGATGACTATTTTAACTGCCTTACCGTCGGGACAGTGATGCGGCCGATTACAGATAAGTTCAAAGTGGCGCGGGCTAAAGTGGCTTATATTATAGATGCTACAGCGGCCCCGGTCTGTATTATGGCGCCTGTGTCCAGCTGGGCGGCGGCAGTAGGGTCATCGCTGCCAGAAGGGAGCGGCCTTGATGGTTTTGGTCTCTTTTTGCAGACGATCCCTATCAATCTTTATGCGATTTTGACCATGTGCTTTATGCTTTTCCTTGTTTGGACGGGGCGAGATTTTGCTGCTATGGGACAAGCGGTGCGAAAAAACAGCGAGAACTTCATTGTGGCGGAGGAATATGCCGATACGGAGTCAGAATATACGGCGCAGCACGGCAAGGGCACTATCCTCGATTTACTGTTGCCTATTTTTGTCCTTATCGTCGCCTGTATTTTCGGCATGCTTTATACTGGTGGCCTTTATGAAGGAAAATCCGTAACGGAGGCTTTCGCCGACTGTGATTCGTCTAAATCGCTGGTTTTAGGTTCCTTTATCGCTTTTGTATTTTTAGCCCTTCTCTATCTTCCGCGGAAGATCGTTTCTTTTCCCGCTTTTTGCGAGTGTTTCGGCCTTGGTTTCAAAGCAATGGTTCCAGCTATTTTCATCCTTTGTTTGGCGTGGACTATGTCGGGGATTGTCAGTGACAAATATTTGAATTTGGGTGGTTACGTGGGGCATTTGGTCAATGCCAACGCTTCCCTGGGCCTTTTTCTGCCGAGCATCTTCTTCCTGGTAGCGTCTTTCTTGGCCTTTGCTACGGGAACTTCCTGGGGTACTTTCGGGATTTTAATTCCCATTGCTGTGGCGGTTATTGGGGTGGAAAATTATCAAGGGCTTGTCCTTTCGGTGGCGGCCGTTCTCTCTGGAGCGGTAGCCGGAGACCATGCTTCACCTATCTCGGATACCACTATTCTCGCATCAGCGGGGGCCCAATGCCACCATATCGATCATGTGAGTACTCAGCTCCCTTACGTCCTACTCATTATTACCTGTAGTTTTGTCGGCTACCTTGTGGACGGCTTTACACAAAACGGTTATGCCGGTTTAGCGGTCGGCTTCCTCCTTTTAGGCGGCGCTTGTGCTTTTATTCACGCGAAGGTTCCCCCGGTGGATGTGGATGAAACTTAAAGCGTATCAGAATAAAAAATATCCCAGATCATGTCGCATTATCAGCGTTTAGCCTGTTTTCTGGTTTGGTTCCGGTAGGTATAAATTTCATCATATCCCCTCGTCCTCGCTATCTTCTGAGCCTTGATTCTGTCGAAAATCAAGGCTCAGTTGTTGTTTACTTGCGTTTATTAATATTTCTTGGTATAATATTTCTGCGCTAATACTTTAATGGGGGAAAGCGGAGTGCATCTGCGATTTGTGAAAGCCAGTCCGTGCAGCAATACGACGGTGTTCATATTAGATAAGGTGCCACGGACGGCGTATGCAACGGTGGCCGGTTTAATAATGGATACGGAGTATCTGGCGGCGGAACAGGTTGGTTTTTTGTCATCTCTGCAGAATGGAGAGGTGCTTTTTCACTTGGAGATGTCTGGCGGAGAATTTTGCGGCAACGCGATGCTGGCCCTTGGGGCATGGGTGGTAAAAGAGGGACTGGCAGCGCCAGGGCAGGAATTTTTTCTTACCTGTTCCGGAACGGAAAAGCCTCTTCCGTATGCGGTAGAAAGGATAGCGGCGGGATGTTTTGACGTTCGTGGGAAAATGCCGGAGGCTTTGACAATGCGCCCTGTTGCCATGGAGGCGGCGGGGCAGAGGTTTTCCGGTACATTGGTGACTTTTCCCGGGATTGGTCATTTCTGCTTTGAAACGACGGCATTTCCTGATCAAGTGCAGTACGATGCACTTTTGACAGCGGTGGCGAAGATAAGCGGAGCAGATGCCTATGGAGTTATCCCCTATTGGCGACAGGCGATGGATACCTGGCAGATTCGTCCTTATATCGGCGTGGCGGCAACTGGCAGTCGAGTATATGAAAAATCCTGTGGTTCCGGAAGTTTAGCCTTGGCCTTAACATTGTCAGAGAAAGAGGAGCGCGGACGCTTGCGTATCTTGCAGCCGGGAGGCATGATTATGGCTGATCCAAAGGAACCATCAATTTCGACAACGGTATGTTTTCCCTGTGAGGGAGGCCTGTGGCTTCCTGACGGGGTGATATAGTAGTGTTAAAAGATGGAGGGATTGGACGATGAAAAAATTTTTAACAATTTGTATGATGTTGATGCTGACGATGGGAATTTTAACAGGCTGCGGTAGTGGACCCCAGACAGCGACGGAAAAGAAGGAAACCGAGAAAAAGATTGTTTTAGGATTGGACGATAATTTCCCCCCCATGGGCTTTGTGGATGAAAACAATAAAATTGTGGGCTTTGATATTGATTTAGCTACGGAAGCGGCGAAAAGAATGGGGGGCGAAGTGGAATTTAAGCCCATTGATTGGGCCAGCAAAGAGGCGGAATTGAAGAGTGGGCGAGTGGATATGCTATGGAACGGGCTTGATATCACACCCAAACGGAAAGAAAATATTCTTTTCAGCGATCCCTACATGAATAACCGGTTTATCATTTTCCGGGCGGCGGGACAGAATCAGGAGATCAAGGATGAGGCATCATTGGCCGGTAAAATTGTTGCCACGCAGAGCGGCGGGGGGACGATTGAGGAATATTTAGACGCGAAGCCGGAGCTCACGGGAAGTTTTAAGGAATTTAAAAAATATCAGGATTATTTGGCGGCTTTTATGGATTTGGAAAACGGTCGTATTGATGCCGTGGTTTGCGACGAAATTATCGGGCGCTATTATATGAGCAAACACCCGAACAAATTGGAAGCAGTGGATGTTACGGTGGGACCGTCGGCCCAGTTCGGCGTTGGCTTCCGCAAGGACGATCAAGCACTGCGGGATAAGGTGCAAAAGGCATTGGATGAGATGCGCCAGGATGGGACGATGGCTAAGATTTCTCAGAAATGGTTCGCCGCCGATATCACAAAAATAGCGAAATAAAGACAAGAGAAAATATCCCAGCCGAATCGGCTGGGATATTTTTACGGGTCAATGCGGATGTCCTTTTATTTTTCACCGGCTTTTGATACAATAAACAACATAGACAGAATGAGGAGCAACCGAGATGGATTTTATTGAGGAGCTCAATCGAGCCGGGACGGCGTGTCTCATGGCGGAGAGCGAAGTAGCGATGCAACGAATGATGGGTGGTTTAGGACGGCGGATGCGTGCGGCGATTGAGGCACATGAAACGGCGTTACGGGAAATGTTTTCGGTGCTTCGTGCCAGCGGGTTTACCATCGCGCAGCTGGAATCTTTGCGAGACGATGCAGGCGATTCACCACTGGCTTATGGTGTGATAGAAATATTGAAAAAGGAATATGGAAAGTTTTGATTTTAAGGAAGCGGAGAGGGAAGAGAGCATGGCGGAACAGATTGTAGTATACAATACGATGACGCGGCGCAAGGAGGTATTTCAGCCGCAGGAGCGGGGAAAGGTCAGTATATACGTCTGCGGTGTGACGCCTTATAACGAACCTCATATTGGTAACGCACGTCCTTTCGTGACGTGGGACACTATTCGACGTTTTTTTAAGCGCATCGGCTATGAGGTGTATTACGTTCAAAATTTCACAGATGTGGATGACAAGATCATCCGGGCAGCCCATGAGCAGAATGTATCATGGAAAGAGATTGCCGATCGCTATATTGCAGCATATTTCCAGGCGCTGGATGCTTTGAATGTGCGCCGGGCTAACGTATATCCACGCGTTTCGGAGACGATTCCTGAAATCATTGCCATGGTTCAGGGGCTTATTGAGCACGATTACGCGTATGCGCTGGAAGGGGATGTCTACTACAGCGTGGAGAAGTTTGCCGGATATGGCAAGCTAAGCGGCCGCACGTTGGAGGATATGCTGGCCGGAGCCAGAGTAGAAGTGGACGAGCGTAAACGTAACCCCATGGATTTTGCGCTTTGGAAAGCGGCTAAACCGGGGGAACCGTCGTGGGACAGTCCGTGGGGGAAGGGACGACCGGGTTGGCACATCGAATGTTCCACCATGTCGCTGAAATTTTTAGGAGAACATTTTGATTTCCACGGCGGAGGCAGTGATCTCATCTTTCCTCACCACGAGAATGAGATTGCCCAGTCCCAGGCGTATTGCGGTGATCCCCATAGCTTTGCCCGCTATTGGGTCCATAACGGGTTTATTACGATCCACGCGGAGAAGATGAGCAAGTCGCGGGGGAATTTCTTTACGGTAGCGGATATTCTGAAAAAATATCCGGGGGAAGTGGTGCGGTTTTTTATCCTCCAAACCCATTATCGAAGTCCTTTGGATTTCAGCGACGATCGTTTGCAAGACGCCCAGGCAGGCTTCGCTCGACTGGAGACGGCAAAAGAGAACGCCATAGTGCTGATAGAACGCGAAGGGACATCAGATACGGCGAAAGGATTGGCGGCCGCGGCCCGGGCAGCACAGTCTGCCTTTTACGAGGCGATGGGGGACGATTTTAACACGGCTCTTGCCATCAGTTATCTTTTTGCCGTGGCAAAGGATATCAATGTGTACTATAATGACGTGATCAATCGGGGTGTTGCCTTCGACGCGGAGAATTTCTCTACCGTCCGGCAAGTCTTCGATGATATGGCGGACATCATCGGCATTCTGGAAGCACCGGCAGAGCGAGATATGAAAGAAGACGCGGCTGTTGCAGCTTTGATCGAGGAACGGCTGGCGGCTCGAAAGGCGAAAAATTGGGTGCGAGCTGATGAGATTCGCGATGAATTGAAGGCGAAGGGAATTCTGTTAGAAGATTCGGCGGCGGGAACCCGGTGGAAGCGGGTATGAAATTTTTGGATCGGCAAAAGCGCGTGGCTATGATGTTTGAGGAGGATGAAAGGGGGAGAATACGGCAGCGTTATGACGGTGTGGATGTAAAGACGCTGAACCCCTTAGTGGCTGCTTACGTCGGCGACGCTTATTTCCATCTCTTTGTGCGAGGACGGCTTCTGTCGTATGAGCAAAGCAAGGTGCAGGCCCTGAATCAATGCAGTGCGCAGATTGTATCAGCCGTCTGGCAGGCCCAAGCCTATCGAGCGATCAAGTCAGTTTTGACCGCTGAGGAACAGAGTGTTTTTCGCCGGGGGCGCAACGCCCCCAGCCATGCACCGCGGGTGGCCAGTGTGCAGGAGTATCACATCAGCACCGGATTTGAAGCACTCTTGGGGACGCTTTATCTTACAGGAAAGTTTGACCGCTTGCAAGATGTGGCAGAAGCGGCATTTCAGGCGATTGTTCGCCAAATGATGACAGATCGCCAAAGACCGAAATGAGGAGCATGCGAACATGGAAATTCAACTGATTGCAAAGACACCAAATTATTTAAAAACCTGTTGGGTTGCAGCAAGAACTTGCTATAGTTCCGATTCGCCTCTGGAGCTGTGGAAGGAAAATAAGACCGAGACAGAAATGTTGCGCCTTTTGGATCGCATTATGATCAGTAAGCACCTTAGTGTCATTGAGCATAGCAGTATGACCTTTGCGGTGAAAAATGTTTCTCGAACGCTTTTGGCCCAATATTCACGCCACCGGATTGGCGTGTCACTGAGTGTCCAGAGCCAGCGTTACGTTTCTGAGCAGTCGGCGAAGCTGCCGGATGGATTGTTTGGTAACGTGATTCCTCTAACGATTCAGGAAACGCCTGGGGCGTATGATCGCTATATCGAATCAATGAAAGATTCTCAGAAAGCCTACGACGATCTACTTCATTTAGGGGTTACGAAACAGGATGCAAGATTCGTGCTTCCCGGGGGTATTTGTACCAATTTTGTTACGACGCTTAATTTGCGATCTTTCATGGACATCTATGATAAGCGCGTGACGACCCCTGGGGCGCAGTGGGAAATCCGGGAAATGATGATCCGGATGCGGGATCTTTTAGTGGCGGAAGAGCCGTGGTTGGAGAAATATATCGTGAAGCCGGAGTCATAAGGCGTCTGGGTACGGAAGGGAAGACAGATGTTTTGTTTTCTTGCGGTTTGTGAAAAAATGGGTCATAGGCTCCGGGGACGATGGAGAAGATGATGAAGGAATTGCATGGGCGGCGCAGCAAAAAAAAATCGAAATTAGAACAACAAAACCGCGAAATGCCGAGAACGGAGTGGTTGAGGAAAACTGACGCGGATAAGGAAATAAAACCTCTCCCGGAGGATGTAATGGTGGGCCGCAACGCAGTGCACGAGGCACTGAAGAGTGGCCGTGGTATCTATAAGCTGCTTTTGGCGAAAGGGCGCCATGGAGAATCTTTTCAGGCGCTTTGGGAAGAAGCGAAGGGGCGGGGTATTCGGATCGAGACTGTGCCGCGGCAACGGATTGAGGCGTTAGCAGCGGGGTATCGCCATCAAGGGGTGTTGGCTTACGTCGCTCCCGTGCCTTATGCGGATTTAGAAGATATTTTGATAGCCGCGTCGGCTAAAGATACACCGCCTTTACTTCTTCTCTTAGATGGGATTGAAGATCCTCATAACTTAGGGGCGTTGCTGCGCACTGCCGATGCCGTAGGCGTGGATGGCGTGCTGATTCCTCAGCGACGAAGCTGTCCTCTGTCCGTTGCTGTGGCGAAAACTTCAGTAGGCGCAGTGGAGTATGTGCCGGTGGCGCAAGTGGGCAATGTGGTTCAGACTATCCAACGTTTGAAAGAAGCGGGCGTTTGGGTGGCGGGAGCAGACATGGAAGGACGGCAGGTACACTATGAAGCGGACTTCACCGGTCCATTAGCCCTCGTTATCGGCAGTGAGGGGAAAGGGCTTTCCCGTCTAACAAAAGAAAACTGTGATTTTTTAGTGCGATTGCCCATGTGGGGTCATATCCAGTCTCTGAATGCCTCCGTAGCGGGAGCGGTGCTTCTGTATGAGGTGCTGCGCCAGCGTCAGCAGAAAGCAAAAGCGTGACAAGTAGGGTGGCCATGATGTTGCCAGAGAAAGCGATAAGGCCTATAGCTGCGCATCGTACGTGGCGGAGAGGCGGTTTTTATGAAACGGCGGCGGGAATGTTTTCTAATCGACGGCTATAATGTCATTCATGCCTGGCCCGAGCTTTCCCGGTTGGCAGCGATCGAACTGGCACAAGCGAGGGATCAGCTTGTCCACCTCCTGACAGAGTATGGGGCCTTTGAACAGTATGATGTAACGATCGTGTTTGATGCGCTCTTTACCATTGACGAAGCTCATGAGGAATGCCATACAGCAAATGTCGTTGTCGTTTATACGGCGGCAGGGGAAACGGCGGATAGTCGGATTGAGCGCTTGACTTACGAGTTGGTGCGAGATGGTCGCGAAGTGCATGTGGTGACTTCCGATGGGGCGGAGCAGAGTGTTATTTTAGGAGCGGGCGCTTATCGATTGCCGGCTATGGAACTTTGGCAGCGTATCCAAAAATTTCGGGAGAAGCTAAAGAAAGAATACTTGCCCTCTGCGCGGCAACGCGTGGAGAGAAATGAGATATTGACTCGCATAGATAAAGGCGTGGCGGCCCAGCTTGACAAACTGCGGCGACGAGAGAAATGAAAGAAACGCTTTATTTTGGTGGGAATCCTTGACGTATCTGGCTTCGTAATGTATAATGAGCCCATAGCGCAGCGGTAAGGCATGTTCAAATGTTCTTATGAGGCTGGGAGGATGATGGGATTGGATGCGGACGTAAAGACGGAAGCGCGGGACACTGCCGGAGGCGAGTTCGATGGCCTGACCGATGAAGAAGTTGTTTTTGCCGTTAAGGAAGGCGAAGATAGGGCTGCGCAGGATTATCTGATCAATAAGTATCGCAATTTCGTGCGAGCTAAGGCTCGGTCCTATTTTTTGATCGGAGCTGATCGGGAGGATATTATCCAAGAAGGTATGATCGGCCTCTATAAGGCCATCCGTGACTTTCGTAACGATAAGCTGTCCTCCTTTCGGGCCTTTGCCGAACTTTGCGTGACTCGGCAGATCATTACCGCCATCAAGACGGCGACCCGGCAGAAGCATATTCCGCTCAATTCCTATATTTCTCTCAATAAGCCTATCTATGACGAGGATTCTGATAGAACGCTTCTTGATGTGCTCTCGGGAGCACGGATATCCGATCCGGAAGAATTGGTCATCAGCCGGGAAGAGTTTGTGGATATCGAGGAAAAGATGGAAGAAATCTTAAGCGATCTGGAATGGAAGGTTCTCATGTCTTATCTGGACGGAAAATCCTATCAGGAGATTGCGGCAGAGCTTCGGCGTCATGTGAAATCAATTGATAATGCATTGCAGCGGGTCAAGCGAAAATTAGAAAAATATATGGAAAATCGTGGAAATGATATTGATCTCGGCACAATTTACCGAGGGTTGACTTCGATTAATCGGCGACGACATGATATGGAAAATGTATAAGTAATGATGGGGGGCCGAGGGAGGCTCCCTTTTTTACGATTGATGGGGTTATGTTTTACAAAATAAAAGACTTGCAATCCATAATATAGCGATGTATACTGTTATTCGTAGTCATTTTTAATAACGAAGGCCATTTGTTTCTTTATGATAACCTTTGACCGGAGAAGGAGAGAATGCGCTATGAAGGCGAAGATAAAAATGACGCTTTCTCTGACAATAGGATAGCATTTGTGGCGGTTATCAGGCGTTTGTGCCTGGTAGCCGCTGTTTCGTATTATCCTTTATGTCTTTTGTATACAGATGAAGATTTTCCGAAAGGAGTTCGGAACTTATGGGAGAATATGGCGGATTAGGTGTTTTTTTCATTGTGGCATTGATCTTTCCGGTGGCGGCGTTGATTCCGGCCTTTTTACTACAGCCGCGTCAACCGGGAGGAGAGAAACGGATACCTTATGAGTGTGGAGTGGATACGGAAGGAAAGACCTATGTGCAGTATCGGGTGGGGTACTTTCTCTACGCCTTGATTTTTATCGTATTCGACATTGAAGCCATTTTTCTGTATCCGTGGGCGGTGCGCTTCGGGGCGTTGGGACTGTTCGCCTTGTTAGAGATGTTCCTATTTCTTGGGATATTGGCGCTCGGTCTTTGGTATGCGTGGAAGAAAGGGGCTCTGGCATGGAAATAAAGGATTTGGTGCCGCCGATCCTGAAGGATAACGTGGTGGTGACGACGGTGGATGCGTTGTTCAAGTGGGCGCACGGAAATTCGATATGGCCCCTTTCTTCCGGTTTGGCCTGCTGTGCTATTGAGATGATGAGTACGGCAGCGGCCCGGTTTGATTTGTCCCGGTTCGGATATGAAGTTTTTCGGCCGTGTCCGCGTCAGGCGGATCTTCTTATTGTAGCGGGGACCCTGACTTGGAAGATGACGCCGCCGCTCATTCGCCTTTATGAGCAGATGCCAGAGCCCAAGTATGTTATTGCTATGGGAAGCTGCGCCATTGCGGGCGGGCCCTTTGCCGATTCCTATTCGGTGGTGCCAGGCATCGAAGAGGTGCTGCCGGTGGATGTGTACATTCCCGGCTGTCCGCCTCGGCCGGAAGCCTTGATTGACGGTATGTTGAAGCTCAAGGAAAAGATCATGCACCCGGAGCGGGTGGCGCTAACGGATCCGGTGCGCAGGGAGCAGGTGGCGGAGGGATGAAAAAGTATATTGATAAGGCGCGGCTACAAGCCCTCAAAGAGAGGTTTCTCACCATTGAATACGATGAGGAAATGGAACAGCCAGCGATTTACGCCTCGGCAGAAGGGTTGACGGAACTGCTGAGGTTTTTGAAAGAGGATGCGGCGTTTTTGTTCAATCGGCTCGAGAGCGTCACTTCCGTGGATTATAAGACATATTTTGAGATGGTATACCATCTCTTTTCGTGGAGCGATCATAACGATTGGTTGACGGTCAAGGTGAAGCTTGATCATGATGCGCCCTCTGTTCCTTCTGTGACCGGGGTGTTTCCTGGCGTTGAGTTTGAAGAACGAGAGGTCTATGATCTCATGGGCATTTCTTTTATCGGCCATCCGGATCTGCGGCGCATCCTGTTAGCGGATGATTTCAGCGGTCATCCCCTGCGAAAGGACTACAAGGCGGTCGCCCCGCCCCATGTGCCGCGCATTCGGCGGGAAGGGGGACGCAATTATGCCACGTACTGAGACGTATATCCTGAACATGGGGCCGCAGCACCCTTCGACCCACGGCGTTCTTCGGGTGGAGTTGGAGTTGGACGGGGAAAGCATCGTCCGCGTGAAGCCGATCATGGGGTATCTGCATCGCGGCATTGAGAAACTCTTGGAGTCGCGGACGTATACGCAAGGCGTTCCCTTTACGGATCGGCTGGATTATGTGTCGTCCATGAACAACAATTTAGGGTACTGTCGGGCGGTCGAGGAATTAGCCGGAATCGAGGTGCCGGCGCGCGGGGAATACCTGCGCGTCATCATGGCCGAACTGAACCGTATGGCCAGCCATTTGGTGTTCATCGGTTCCCTTGCCATCGACTTGGGCGCAAGTACCGGGATGCTTTATACCTTTCGCGACAGAGAGGATATTTTAGATCTCTTTGATCTCGTCTGTGGCGCTCGCATGACCTTCCACTACATTCGAATCGGTGGTGTCCATCATGACATTCCATCGGAATTTATTCCCAAATGTCGGGTTTTTTTGGATAAAGTGCCGCAGTTTATGAATGAATATGAAGACATTCTCATTGGTAATGAAATCTTTCAGCGCCGTTTGATGGGAACTTCCCGTCTCACGGCGGAAGAAGCGTTGGCGCATAATATGACAGGGCCAAATCTTCGAGCGGTAGGCGTTCCCTTTGATTTACGGAAGGTGGACGGCTATGGCGCTTATCCGAAGTTTGATTTTGATGTGCCTACGGGGCAAAACGGGGACAACTGGGATCGCTTTTTAGTGCGATATCAGGAGATAGCCGAAAGTGCTAAAATTGTCCGGCAGGCTTTAGAAGGATTGCCTGAAGGGCCGGTGATGGCGCAGTTGCCGAAACTCCTCCGCCCGCCCAAGGGGGAAGTGTACAGCCGGACAGAGGGGACGCGCGGGGAATTGGGCTTTTACATGGTCAGCGATGGGACGCCAAAGCCTTATCGCGTCCATATCCGGCGTCCCTCCTTCATCAACATGCAGGCGCTCAACGATATGTGCCGTGGCTATCTCATCGGCGATTCCGTGGCCGCCTTCGCCGCCATCGATCCGCTGATGGGCGAAGTGGACTGCTGAGGAGGGGAGAGAGATGCCTGTGATGATGCAGGAAGGCTTGGTCATGACCGTGGCCGGATGGCTTCGGAATCTTTTGCTGCTGCTCCTTGGCAGTGAGGTCCTGACGGATATTATCATGCAATTTGTAGGGATTGGCGCTGTGATCGGGGTCATCCTGACGGCGGCCATCGTCTTCACCTACGCCGAACGAAAGGTCTGCGCGCTCATTCAGGTGCGCTTGGGGCCAAATCGCGTGGGCGGACGCTTTGGGCTCTTGCAGCCCATCGCCGACATGCTGAAACTGATGAGCAAGGAGGATATTATCCCCTTGGGCTGCGATCGGGTGGTCTGGGCGCTGTCCCCTATGCTGCTCTTTGTGCCGTCGGCACTTGCTTACGCGTTTTTCCCGTTTGATAACGGGGCGATCTTCGCCGATGTCAATGTGGGGATTTTCCTTCTGATCGCGATTTCTTCCCAGTCGGTGCTGCCCTTCTTGATGGGCGGCTACGCCTCCAACAGCAAGTACGCCTACATCGGCGGAATGCGAACTGTGGCGCAAATGCTCTCCTATGAAGCGCCCATGGTCTTTTCGCTTTTAGGCATCGTGATGATCTCCGGCTCCTTGAAAATGAGTGACATTGTGGCCGCGCAGGGGGAACATGTCTGGTTCATCCTCCTTCAGCCCATCGCCTTCGTCATCTTTTTGATCACGGCGACGGCGGAAACGAACCGCACGCCCTTTGATTTGGTGGAGGACGAATCGGAGATCGTGGCCGGCCCCTTCGCCGAGTATAGCGGAATGCGTTGGGCGCTGTTCTTTTTGGCGGAGTACGCGAATCTTTTAGCCGTATCTATCTTGGCGACCACCTTTTTCCTTGGCGGCTGGCAAGGGCCGTTTTTGCCGGGCGTCCTTTGGTTTGGGATCAAGGTGCTGGTCATGGTGTTCGTGTTCATGTGGTTTCGATGGACTTTTCCCCGCACCCGCATCGATCAGATGTTGGCGTTCAGTTGGAAGGTTCTTCTGCCGTTGGCCATTCTTAACATGATGTTCACCGGCATTGGTGTTTACCTCTATCGATGGCTGTGAGGAGGCGGAAGGAAAAGAATGTTTGGTAAAGGTCTAATCACGGGCCTTGGGGTAACGCTGAAGCATTTTTTCGGCAAGAAATCGACCTTCTGTTATCCCGAGGAAAAATTGCCGATGACCGAGCATTTTCGCGGTGGTCATTTGGTTTTGGCGTATAAGAAATGTATTGCCTGTACGCTTTGCGCCCAAGCTTGTCCCAACCAGGCGCTGAAGCTGAAGGTAGTGGCGGACGCCAACAAGAAGCGCCATCTGTCGGAGTATATTTATCTCATGGGGCGGTGTCTTTATTGTGATCTTTGTGTGGAGAGCTGTCCCACCAAGGCACTTTCCTGGGATAAGGACTACGCTATTTCGACGTGGCATAAGGCGGATATGACCCATGAGGTAATGACCGATGAGGATCGCGCTTACTTGGCACATGTCATGGCGGAGGCGGCTGCAAATCCCAAACCCTCTGCGCCGCCTAAACCGCCTACGAAACCGGTGGCTTCTCCCCCACCTCAGGCGGTGGGAAAAGCATTGCAGGGCGAGGCGGAAAAACCATCGGCGGCTGTGGTAAAGGGCTCGGAATCAAGAGGAGAGACGGCGGAGGAAAAAGATGTGGAGCAAAAACCGTCGGTAGTGGTAACACCGTCCTCCACCAGGGAAACCGCTGCCGAAGCGGGGAAGGAGGCGACATCTCATGTATGAACTATTCGCACCAATCCATGGCCTCATTCAAAAAGGGCTGGAGTTAGCCCTTGATTTTGATGTGCCCAGTCTCATCGCGGCTGGGGTGTTCTATGCGTTGGGGACGGTGGCACTCTTGGGGGCGATGGGGGTCGTGTTCTTCCGCAATGTTGTCCACAGCGCCTTGTCGTTGACGGCCTCATTTATCGGTATCGGCTGTCTGTACATTTTCCTCTCGGCGGATTTCATGGGCGCGGTACAGTTTTTAGTGTATGGCGGCGCGGTGACCATTCTCATCGTCATGGCGATCATGCTGACCCGACGGGATGACATGGCGCACTCTAACCCTTCCGCCGGGCTTTTGACCCAAGCTGGCGCTTTGGTGGTGACCGTTTTTTTCGCTCTCCTCATGGCGGGGGTGACGTTCCTCTCACCGTTCATTTCAGAGCCGACGGATTTAGGCAATACGGTGACAGGGCTGGCCGATCTCATGCTGACGAAATTCATTCTTCCCTTTGAAGCGGCGGCGGTACTTTTGCTCGTTGCCATGATTGGAGCCATCATCTTGGCGAAAGGGGTGGATGAATCGTGACATTTTATGATATTTTAGACTTTTTTCTTCATGTCGGGTTGCCTCATTGTCTGCTTCTCTCGGGGACACTTTTCGCCATTGGCCTTTTTGGTCTCTTAACCCGCCGGGGGATTGTTCCGGTGCTCATGTGTGTGGAACTGATGCTTAATGCGGTAAATATCAATTTTATTGCGTTTAATCACTTCCTGCCGATGCGCGACCTCTCCGGCCAGCTCATGGCGGTATTTTCTGTTGCAGTGGCGGCGGCTGAAGTGGCTGTCGGGATGGCGTTGGCTTTCCGCGTCTACCACGATCGTCATACGGTCAACGTGGATGAACTTGATCGTCTGAAAGGATAGGAGGATACGGATGTTTCCTGAGTTTGCCTTGACGCATGCATGGCTGATCCCGTTGCTTCCCGCCGTGGCCTTTTTGATCATCGGGGGATTCACTCGACAGAATAAGAATACGTCGGCTATGATCGCCATCACGTTGAGTTCTCTGAGTTTTCTTTTGGCGGTCGGCGTCCTTTGGGCGGTGATCCGCGGCCCCATCGTGATGGCGGATCCATTTGTCATGAAGACGTTGTGGGCGAATATCGGCCACATCGAACTGGCCATGGGCGTCTTAGTGGATCCTCTGACGGCGATGATGCTGATGGTGGTCACCACGGTTTCCCTTTTGGTACAAATCTATTCGGTGGGATACATGGCGCATGATCCAGCAGCGGGTCGCTTCTTCGCCTTTCTCTCCCTTTTCGCCGCGTCCATGCTGGGGTTAGTCATTTCCGTCAATTTTCTGCAAATGTACGTCTTTTGGGAGTTGGTGGGGCTGTGTTCCTATCTTCTCATTGGTTTTTACTATTACAAGGATTCGGCGCGGGAGGCGGCGAAAAAAGCCTTTATTACCACTCGGATCGGCGATTTCGGGATGCTCTTGGGCATTTTGCTCCTTCAGATCACCGTGGGGTCGTTAGATTTCGTGGAGTTGCGAACATTGATCCCCGCCTACGTTTGGATTTCGGGGACAAGCGTCCTGACGGTGATCGGGTTATTGCTCTTCATCGGGCCCATCGGAAAATCGGGGCAATTCCCCCTCCACGTCTGGCTTCCGGACGCCATGGAGGGACCGACGCCCGTGTCGGCGCTCATCCACGCGGCAACCATGGTGGTGGCCGGTGTTTATTTAGTGGGTCGCGCCTATTTCATTTTCAGCGAACTTCCCTTCGTGATGGAGGTCATTGCTTGGATCGGAGGATTTACGGCTCTTTTTGCGGCTACCATCGCCATCACCCAGCGCCCCTTCAAGCGGATTTTAGCTTACTCTACCATCAGCCAGCTTGGTTACATGATGTTGGCGCTCGGCGTAGGTTCCTTGACGGCCTCAATGTTTCACCTGATGACCCATGCTTTCTTCAAGGCGCTTCTCTTTCTCTGCGCCGGAGCGGTAATTGAAGCCATGCACGAGGAAGCGGATATCTTCAAGATGGGGGGATTGAAGGAGCGGATGCCGGTGACCTTTCGCTGCATGACTATCGGTGTTTTAGCTATCGCCGGGGTGCCGCCTTTGGCTGGATTTTTCTCTAAGGATGCCATTTTAGCAGCGGCGGCCGAAGTCAGTACACCCCTCTACATCGTTGCGGTTCTTACGGCGTTTATGACGGCCTTTTACATGGCACGGCTGCTCTTTGTGGCCTTTTTCGGTGAGGTTCGCCCTGGTTGCCCTGCGCAGGAAACCAATGCCTACATGAAGTGGCCGCTCATTGTGCTGGCTGTGCTTTCCGTGGTCAGTGGTCTCTGGGGACACGTTTACGGCTTTGCGGAATGGGTTCGATTCGGCCCTGTGGCAAAGGAAGAGATCGATTGGATGATTGCGGGGACCTCGACGGTTTTGACTATCGTCGCCTTTACGTTGGCGTATCAAATCTATGTCGCCAAACGATTTTCCGCCTATGAAATCAGTCAGCGGCTGGGTATTTTCTACAACCTCAGCTATCACAAATACTACATCGACGAAGGTTATGCGCTGTTTCGGGAAATAGTGGTCGATAAAGTGGGGGCGATTCTTTACTGGATCGATCTTCACTTCGTGGACGGGATTGTCAATGGGCTGGCGCACTTCGTTGGTGGGGTGAGTGAACTCTTGTCACAGATACAGAACGGACAGGTGCAGCGCTACGTGGCGGTATTTTACATCGGTGTCTTAGTGTTGGCGGTCTATGGTCTCTTTTACGCCTGCATGGTGCTGTCGATGACAGGAGGTGCGTTTTGATGGGCTTTCCCGTATTGTCGACGGTTCTTTTGGCTCCGCTCTTAGCGGCGCTCGTCCTCTGCTTTTTGCCGCGAGATGCCCGGGACGCTATACGTACAACGGCGGCAGCGGCCATGGTTTTGGCGCTTGCGCTGACGCTGTATGCGTATGTTTCCTATGACACGGCTACGGGGGGAATGCAGTTTACGGAAGAGATTCCCTGGATAGCGGATTTAGGCGTCACCTACGCTTTGGGTATAGACGGCCTTTCCTTACCCATGCTGCTTTTGACGGATGTCATCGGCTTGGCGTCCGTGTTCAGCTCATGGCGTATCGAAAAGCGGACAAAAGAGTTTTTCATTCTATTGCTGGTCTTGATCGCCGGGGTGACGGGGACGTTCATTGCCCGCGACCTCTTCATTTTCCTTCTCTGCTATGAAGTGGTGGTCATTCCCATTTACATCATGGTTCTCATCTGGGGATCGACGAAACGGGTGGGCAAAGAGTATGCTGGCATGAAGCTGACCATTTTCCTCTTAATGGGGTCGGCCTTTATGTTAGTCGGAGTGGTAGCGATCTATCTCACTGCCTTCCCGGCGGGGGAGCGCACCTTTGATATGGCCGCTCTCACCATGGCCAGCCAGATGGGCAGTTTCAGCGAGGAATTTCAAATCTTCGCTTTTCTCCTTCTCCTGTTGGGGTTTGGATCGCTACTTTCCATGTTCCCCTTCCATAGCTGGTCGCCGGACGGCTACGCTGGCGCGCCTACCGCTGTTTCCATGATCCATGCGGGGGTGCTAAAGAAGATCGGCGGTTACGGTCTCATTCGATTAGGGTTAATCGTGCTTCCTTTTGGGGCAAAATTTTGGGCACCCCTTATCGCCGGACTGGCCATGGTCAACGTTCTCTATGCCGCCTATATCGCCCTCGTGCAAAAGGATTTGAAGTACATCATCGGCTACTCTTCCGTCTCTCATATGGGATATGTCCTCTTAGGATTCGCGGCGCTCAACGTGGTGAGCGTTACCGGTGCTGTTGCCAACATGGTGGCGCACGGCATCATGGCTGCCTTGTTTTTCTCCCAGATCGGCTACATCTACGAACGGACGCACTTGCGAAGCATCCCGGAGTTAGCGGGTCTCGCCCATCATCTGCCGCGCCTTACGGTGGGGTTCATGTTAGCGGGCTTGGCTTCGGTGGGCTTACCGGGGCTCATTGAGTTTGTGCCGGAATTTACCATTTTTGTGGGGACGATACCGGTTTATCCCGTGTGTGCAGTCTTAGCCATCGCAGGGATCATATTTACGGCGCTTTATATTCTGCGGATGTTGGCGAAAGTGCTGTTTGGCCCGCGGACGGAGCGATTTGCTGACGTGCCGGACGAGCGGGGGATCGATCTTCTGCCGCTCGTGATTTTAGGATTATTTTTGGTGGGCTGGGGAATATTCCCTGAGCTTTTGATGGGAGTTATCCGATCTGGGGTGACGCCTTTAGCTCCGCTTTTAGATGAATTGGCACTAGCACCGACGCTGTGGGGAGGTGGGCTGTGATGAATTTTGAGGCCGTCAATACGGAGATAGAGATTCTTGTCCTCATGCTGGGGACGCTCCTCATGGATCTTTTGCTGCCGAAAACAGCTTCCCGACGCAGTGTGGGCTACGTCACGGCGACAGGGTTGGTGGTGATCTTAGCCGCGGCTATCAGCCGATACCATGTGGGGGACAGCCCCACTTTCTTTGCCGGGCTGTTTATCGCGGACAATTACGCGCTGTTCTTTAAGCAGATGTTCCTCTTGGCCATCCTCTTTGCGGTGCTGTTCTCTTTTGATTATGTGGAAAAGTGTCTGCAATATCGCGGAGAATTTTACACGCTGCTTCTCTCCGCCCTCGTGGGCATGTGCGTCCTTTCCTCGGCGAATGATTTTTTGACGGCCTTCGTGGGGCTTGAACTTATGACCATTTCCTTCTACATCATGGTGGGGATGCGCATGGATTCGGCGGCTTCCAGTGAAGCGGCGGTGAAATATCTCGTGGTAGGAGCCGGATCCACGGCTGTCCTCCTCTATGGCATCAGCCTCGTCTACGGCGCGGGGGGCAGTCTGCTCTTTGTGGAAATCTGTCGGAATATTCATCTCTTTTACGCGGCGGGATTGGTGGGTACCGTTTTGGTGATGATCGGATTGTTTTTTAAACTTTCCGTCATCCCTTTCCACATGTGGGCGCCGGACGTCTATCAGGGCGCGCCAACGCCGGTGACAGCACTCTTGGCCATGGCGTCTAAGGCGGCGGGGATTGCCGTCTTCATGCGGGTACTCTATACAGCGTTTCTCTTCCTTGGCCAATATTGGCTGCCGCTGCTCTCGTTTTTCGCGGCGCTCTGCATGATCGGCGGCAATCTCATGGCCATTCGCCAAACCGATATCAAGCGGATGTTGGCTTACTCTTCCATAGCCCAAGCCGGGTACATGATAGCCGGGATGGCGGCGGCGGATTACGCGGGCATGAAAGCGGTCATGTTCTACGCCATGCTTTACGTCTTTGCTAATGTCGGTGCCTTTGCTGTCCTCACGGTGGTGGATGCGGAGCGAGGGGGAACGACCCATCGACATATTACTGGCTTGGCGCAGTCATCGCCTCTCTTGGCAGCGGTCATGACGGTATCACTTCTTTCCATGGCGGGAATCCCACCCACGGCGGGTTTTGCCGGAAAGATATATATTTTTACGGCAGCGGTGGATCAGGGATATCTCTGGCTGGCCTTTATCGGCTTCGTCATGTCCATGATTTCTGTCTATTACTACCTGTTGGTGGCCAAGGCGATGTACCGTGACTTAGCGCCGGAGGAAGAAAGCGGTGCTACGCCTCTCCATGTTCCCCCCTTTCTTCGCCTGACGGTTCTCGTTTCCGTCGCGGCAACGCTAAGCATCGGGATCTGCCCCGAGTTTTTGGCGAATATAACCAACGTGGTTGCCCAGACCTTTATGCGGTAGTGTGTGGGGCAGTGGTACGGTATTCTTAGGAAAATCTCTCGGCCATCGTGTCGGGGGATTTTTTAATTCGTGTTTTTATGCCGATATAGCAAAGGCGGTCGGCAGGAAATGAGGAATGAAACGCATAAATTAGCAGGAAAAGCATTTGGGGATAGTTGTTATGAAGAGATTTTTTCACTATACGATTCCATCCATTCTTGCCATGTGGCTGTTTGCTCTCTATACTATGGCGGATGGCTATTTTGTGGCCAATTATGTGGACGAGATGGCCTTCAGTGCCGTCAACATTTCGTTGCCGATTATCACCAGTTTTTTTGCCTTGGGAATGCTGCTCAGTACCGGCACTCAGAGTAAAGCGGGCTTTTATCTGGGGCGGGGCGATGTAACGGCGGCGCGGGAGATTTTCACTACGGGTCTTTGCGCGCTATTTTTGTTCGGCTTTTTTTATACGGCGATGCTTTGGCTTTTTTTAGATGATGTCGTTCACCTTTTGGGGGCAGGATCACTGACCTTTGGGATGGTTAAAGAATATTTGCACATTCTTCTGCCTTTTGGCGTGTTTTTTATGACGACGTATCAAATGGAAACCTTAGCGAAAGTAGATGGGTTTCCGCGGTTTGCGGCATTTTCTGTTTTTTTAGCAGGCCTGACCAATCTCGGGTTGGATTACTTATTTATTGTGCACTTTTCTATGGGGCTTTGGGGAGCTGGATTGGCAACCGGCGTGGCGCAGATTGTTAGCACAGCGTTGTTACTGATACATTTTCTCCGGCGACGGGGTAAATTGCACTTTGTCAGGAAAATGCGTTTCACTCGGTTGCAAAGTTTGGCATCCATTGGCTTGGGAGATGCGATTTCGGAGATTGCCATTGGCTATACGGTGTTTTTGTTCAATACAACACTGTTACGCTGGTTAGGGCAGGATGGCGTCATCGTGTATACGGTAATTTCTTACCTCTCCGTGTTTGTCCAAGTGACTATGACTGGTGTCGCTCAAGGGGTCGCGCCTTTATTCAGCATCGAGTATGGACGACGGAATTTCCTTCGTATTCACCGCCTTCTTTGGGGAACCCTCGCTTTCGTTACGTTGTTGGGGCTTAGCTTTACCGTTGGGGCAGGCTGCTTTGCTGCGCCACTGGTGGATATATTCCTGGCGGAAGGATCGCGGCTGCAAGGTGTGGCGGCCGATGGCCTCATGAAGTTTTCTCTATCGTATCTTTTTACAGGGTATAATGTCTTTTTGGTGACCTTTTTTGCTAGCCTGGGAAAGGGAAGAATCGCCGCCGGTATTTCTTTCTTACGGACGCCGGTGACGGTCACCGGGGTGATGTTGATTTATGAAAAATGTTTCGGCGGTGATAAGATTTGGTATGTGTTAGCCATTGCAGAAGGTTTGACAACATTCGTAGGGGGCATTGGCTTAAAGTGGATTATGAAGAAGGAATTATCGGTGGGAAATCATGGTTGACTTCCCGAATAAAGACGCGGAATATAAATGACTCAAGTTTGGTAAAAGTCAGAAGAGAAAGTGTCTGATGGCAGCATGTAAAAATTTTCCTTTTTAATGTTTATCCCAGCCTTTTCCTATTTCGACATTGGGACGGATATGATATACTTAAACGGATCGCTTGTTTTAGGCTGGGACAGCGATAGAAAAACAGCGATTCCGGCACACATGAATGTTTTTATATCCTGCATGAATGGCTTGGTTGCCACCAGCAGGGAAATCGGGTACTTTTAGGAAGGGGTTTGGGACAGAAATGTGGAGCTTGTTTGGTGGATTTTCTCGTGATATGGGCATTGATTTGGGGACAGCGAATACTTTGGTTCACGTTAAAGGGCGGGGTATTGTGCTGCGTGAGCCATCTGTAGTGGCAATAAAGAGCGATAACGGCGAAGTTTTGGCGGTGGGCGAGGAAGCAAAGCGTATGATCGGTCGTACACCGGGAAATATTGTAGCGATTCGCCCGATGAAGGACGGTGTGATCGCGGATTTTGATGTGACGCAGGCGATGCTGAAGTATTTTATTCGCAAGGCGATGAATTCTCGGTCTTTCGTGCGCCCAAGGGTTGTCGTCGGCGTACCTTCCGGGGTCACGGAAGTGGAGAAACGGGCCGTGATTGATGCGGCACAACAAGCCGGTGCCAGAGAAGCGTACCTCATTGAGGAACCAATGGCCGCTGCCATTGGTGCGGGGTTGCCGGTTGAGGAAGCGACGGGTAGTATGGTCGTTGATATCGGCGGTGGGACAACGGAAATTGCCATTATTTCCCTGGGGGGTATCGTCACCAGCCGATCGATTCGCATCGGTGGAGATGAGATGGATTCCGCTATTGTGCAATATGTCAAGCGGATGTATAACTTGATGATCGGGGAACGGACAGCGGAGGAGATCAAGATCTCCATTGGTTCTGCCATCGTAACAGAGACAACGAATCGTGCGATGGATATTCGGGGACGGGATCTTGTCAGCGGTCTCCCGAAAACACTTAATATCAAAGCCAGTGAGATACGGGATGCCTTACATGAACCGGTATATAAGATTATTGACGCGGTGAAGGGAACGCTGGAAAAGACACCACCGGAATTAGCTGCGGACGTGATGGATCATGGGATCATGATGACAGGCGGCGGGGCACTTCTGACCAATCTTGATAAGTTGCTTAGCAAGGAGACAGGTATGCCGGTCTTGGTGTCGGAAGATGCACTGTCCTGTGTGGGGGAAGGAACCGGAAAATCTTTAGAAAATATTGATCTTTTGAAAAGAGTTGTCATGACGACGAAGAAGCTGAGATAAATGAGTAAGATAAAACGTGAGCCGGAATCCGGGCGTAAAGTTTGGATTTTGGTCTTCGTGGCGATCAGTGTCTTTTGTATCGTGTTCTTTTCTGCCCGGGGACGTTTTGCGACACCTTGGGCGAGCGGGGCGGTCATCACAGCCTTAGCGCCGTTTCAGCGGGCGTTGACTTGGGCGAGTTCTCAAATCAACGGTGGCTTGACGCGTTTTGGGGAAATTATGACCGTTCACGAACAGAATCAGAAACTGCGCCGCGAGGTAGAGGAGTTGCGGGCACAAAACGTCAAAGCGGAGGAATTTTCGGCAGAAAATGTGCGGCTGCGGGAGCTTTTGGGGTATAAGAATTCAGCGACGCAGTTCGATTTGGTGATGGCTCGGGTCATCGGTCGAGAAGCATCGACGTGGACCCGGATGCTTACCATCGATCGGGGTACGCAGCATGGAATACAAAAAAATATGGCGGTCGTGACGGCGCGGGGGTTGGTGGGTGTCGTGACGGATGCAGGGGTTATCTCTTCGAAAGTGGAGCTGATCCTTGATCCTCGTATCTCCGTTGGCGCATTGGTACAGCGCTCTCGGGTGGCCGGTATCGTGGAAGGAAACCCGGAAAATACCATACAGCCACGCTTGGTGCATATTCCCCGTAATGAAGATATCGCGGAGGGAGATGTAATCGTCACATCGGGATTTGGCGGTATTTATCCCAAGGGGATCATGATTGGCACGATTCGGTCAGTTCAAAATGATTCTACGGGTTTGCTCCATTTGGCAGTGGTCGAAACGGCTGTAGATTTTCAACGATTAGAAGATGTAGCGGTCATTGTCGCTTCACGTGAAGCTCCCCCTGAACCTCTTACGCCACCATCACAAACACCGGGAACGGAAACCGATCCTCGAGAAAAACAAGCGGTTGGGGAAGCGACGACGATGGCGATGGAAACGGCGCTTCGTCAGGCGGGAGAGGAATTTAAGAATGCGCCACCGGTGGCGGTTTCCTCACCACCATCCATCTCGTCACAGGTCTTTGCGGCCGACTCATCTCCGTCGGTGATGACTGAGGCGGCTGCCACCACGCGGACTTCGCAGGAGCGGCGCCCGTCTTCAACCTCAGGGCCTGTTTCGAGGAGGCCATGATGAAGAAATTAATCGTAGGACTGGCCTTTATGATCTTTCTTTACGTAGGGCAGTCTTCTCTTCTTCCACTCATTGCTTTTCGTGGCGTCAGCGCGGATCTCTTGCTTTTAATGGTAGTTTCTGTTGCTTTTTTGCATGGCGCGAAAGTGGGAACACTGGTTGGATTCATAGCCGGACTTTTACAAGATTTGGCGACGGGAACTTTTTTCGGCGTCGATATTTTTGCTAAAATGGTCATTGGTTACGGGTGCGGCTATTTCTCCCGGCGTATTTTCAAAGAGCAAATGATGTTGCCCTTGATGGCGGTCGTGGCGGCGACAGGTTTCCAGTACGTGATATGGCTGATTTTTTCGTGGCTCTTAGGATATTCAGTTAATCTCTGGGAACATTGGCGTCATCTGTTGCTCCCCATGCTGGTGCATAACGTAGTTTTCGCTTTGCCGGTGCATATGGGCGTTTCCAAATTTTCGGCATGGATGCAAGAAAAGAAATAGTAAGGGTACGGCTTGCCGGTACCTTGCTTCTCCTATAGGGGCGATTTTCGTGGTAGTGAATGATTTTGAAAATCGATTAAAGATTATCGGTATTCTCGTGATTTTGATTATCGCTGTTCTGCTTGGGCGTGTTGGTTACATGCAGATATATGAAGGGGAGTATTACGAACGCCGGGCGGAGGGTAATCGTATCCGATTGATTCCTACCATGGCACCACGAGGGACATTTTTTGACCGTAACGGAGAAAATATTGTTACCAATCGTCCCGGTTTTACGGTTTCTCTATTACCCCTTACGGAACCTATTGCTCCTGAGGTGGTGGCGAGGCTTTCCGCGCTTCTTCATGTGCCGCAGCAGGATATTCAGGCAAAAATTAAAGCTCATGTCGGGTTTGAGCCTATTCGTATCAAGACGGATATCGGCCCCGAAAGCCTGACGATCATTGAAGAGCAGAAAGCGCTTTTCCCTGGAGTTATCATCGAGATACAAGCTGTACGAGATTATCTTTATCGGGAGCAGGCAGCACATCTCTTAGGTTATGTGAGTGAGATCAGTGATGAAGAGTTAGAAGCAAAAAAAGATCAAGGGTATCGCACCGGTGATATCATTGGCAAATCCGGTCTCGAGCGAATTTACGATAAGGAGCTGCGTGGTACCGACGGCGGACGGCAGGTAGAGGTGGATGTTACCGGTAAACCTGTGCAAGTTATGGGACAAAAAGATGCAGTCCCCGGCAACGATCTTGTCTTGACGATCGATTGGAAGCTGCAGGCAGCCACGGAAAAGGCTGTGGATGATCAGCTGCGGCGCATCGGTTGTCAAGCCGCGGCGGTCGTAGTTATGAATCCGCAGACGGGGGAAGTACTGGCGATGGTCAGCCGCCCTACGTTCAATCCTAATTTGTTTGTGCACGGTATATCAGAAAAAGAGTGGAAAAAGATCAATGAGAATCCGTATTTTCCCTTAGATAATAAAGCCATTACCGGCGAATATCCTCCTGGTTCCACGTTTAAGATTGTTACCGGCACAGCAGCGCTGACGGAAGGGGTTGTGACGCCTACGGAGCAAATATATGACAGCGGCGAATATATGGAAAAGGGGAATGCTTCGGGAGAGGTTTTGGGGTGGCTGGATTTCGTAGGGGGACTTTCTCATTCGGATAATGTATATTTTTACATTTTAGGACATCGATTAGGTATTGATCGATTGGAACGATACGCGCGAATGTTTGGATTGGGGAAGAAAACGGGGATCAATCTTCCTTACGAAGCGGAAGGATTAGTAGCCAGCCGTGCATATAAAGAGCGGGTATTTGAAGAAGATTGGTATGTTTCTGAAACATTGGATGCGGCCATTGGACAGGGGTTCAATTTAGTGACGCCTTTGCAGGCGGCAATGCTTATTAGTGAGGTTGCCGCTGATGGTCGTCGGTATCAGCCTTATTTGGTCCAGCGCATCATGGGTCCCGATGGAAAGACAGTACGGACATTTCAACCAAAACTTCTTTCTACCTTAGATGTACCGATCAGTGTCATTCGTTTGGTTCAGGAAGGATTGCGAGACGTAACAAAACATGGAACCGCGGCTGGGGTCTTTGGCCCTAATTTCCCTATTGATATCGCAGGGAAGACAGGGACGGCTGAGAATCCTCACGGACGTGACCATGGTTGGTTTGTCGCTTATGGGCCTTTTGACAATCCCAGCATCGTGGTGGCGGTGATCGTGGAAAACGGTGGTTATGGCTCTCAGTCCTCGGTGCCTATTGGTAAAAAGATTTTTGAAGCGGCCTTTGGTCTTGACCAGCCGGATCCCGCTAAAAGAGCTGTTTCAGCAACTCCTTGAATTAGGCCCTGTGTCCTTGCAGGATTTTTCCTTTGCAGGGCGAAGTATTTTATATCAAGCAGTCTGGATGGTAAGGCGGGGACGAGGATGCAAGGGGAGATCGTAAAACTGAAGGGGAGCAGGTTCGGATTGGAACTCCTCATTACACCGGGGGAATCCTTTTCCGCTGCGAAAGATGATATTCAGCACAAGTTAGAATCCGGGAGCAAGTTTTTTCGTCGTGGGACGATTATCCAGATTGCGCCTGGCCGTTTAACGACGGAACAGGAAGAGGTTCTTCGGAAGTTATTCCGACAGCATGGGGTCATGTTCCGAGTAGAAGCGGTGGAAAAACTTCATGCGACTCAGATGCCGGCTTTCTCTTTGGAGAAGACCACTGTGGAAAAAACGCCGTCGGCCCCGGCCTCTGCGGTGGAACAGCAGATGCTTGTCATCAATCGTACCCTGCGCGGCGGGCAGGAGATTACTACGCAGGGCTCAGTATTGATTTGCGGCAATGTCAACCCTGGAGCGCAGGTGATTGCGGGGGGAAGCATTGATATACGCGGGATATGCCGAGGCATGGTACACGCAGGAGCTTATGGCGATATGTCAGCGTTTATCATCGCTGATCGATTAATGCCGGTACAGATACGTATTGCGGACAAGATTGCTCGTTCCCCTGACGGTGACATGAAAAAACCGAGAGTAGCGGAAAGGGCTTCGATAAAGGATGGAAAGATCATCATTGAGTCGATAGAAAGGTAGGACCAAGCGAATGAGCGAAGTAATTGTGATCACCTCGGGAAAAGGCGGCGTCGGCAAGACGACGACCACAGCGAATTTGGGCGTTGGTTTGGCCATGCGAGGAAAGAAAGTAGCTTTGATTGATACGGATACGGGATTGCGAAATTTGGATCTTTTGTTGGGATTAGAACGGCGTATTGTTTACACGCTGGTGGATGTTGTCCAAAAACGTGTGGGATATGGTAAGGCACTGGTGCGTCATCGTAAATATGAAAATCTTTGCCTTCTGCCGACTTCTCAAGTGGCGGATAAAACGGCAATTGAACCGGAGCAGATGCAGGAGCTCATGCAGGTCATGCGCAATGAATTTGATTATATTCTAATCGATTGCCCTGCGGGGATTGAACAAGGTTTTCAAACAGCCATCATCGGAGCGGATTGGGGGATTGTCGTCACGATGCCGGAGATTGCCGCTGTACGGGATGCTGATAAAATCATTGGGCGCTTGCAGTCGGAGGAAAAGGATATTCGTCTGGTCGTTAATCGTATTCGTCCGCAGATGGTAAAAGAAGGGTCCATGCTGGACATGTCGCAAATTGATGAAATTCTTTCTATTCCCTGTATAGGGCAGGTTCCAGACGATATGAAAGTAGTGGATTCAGCCAATCGTGGGGTTCCAGTCGTAGAATGGGAAGATTCGCTGGCCGGACAAGCCTATCGTGACATTGTCGCCCGGGTCTGTGGGGAGGATGTTCCCTTTCGCTCCCTGGAAACGGAAGGGTTGTTAGGTCGTCTTAAACACATCTTTGGGCGTTAAGGGGGAATCATGATGCTGGATGCGCTGAAGAAATTATTTGGCAGTTCGGGAGGCCATTCCTCAAAAGTGGCCGAGCAACGGCTGAAATTCGTTTTGCTCAATGATCGGGCCAATATCTCGCCGGAGATCATGGAACAGATAAAAAACGATATTATACAGGTGATTTCCCACTATATGGATATCGATAAAGAAGCCATGGATATTTCACTGGAAAACGACGCCAATTCGGTAGCTTTAGTGGCGAACATTCCCGTAAGCAGCATGAAACATCACGGTGCGGACAGATCACGCCGTTAAGACAAGAAAGGGGATGCCGACGCGCTGATTGTCGGCATCCCTTTTTGCTGATTTAGGGTGCATCAAGGTAGAGATGCATCATTGGTGTGAAGCGAAAGGTATGGGCGGAGGCTTTTTCTATGAATAAACGATGGTTGAGGCGAATGGACTTTACGTTGATCATAGCGGCATCCGCCATCATCCTCATGAGCCTATTGATCATCAGCAGTGCGACTCACAGTGATCCGCAAGGTATCCATTTCGTTCAGAGGCAAGGAATCTTTGCTGTATTGAACATAATGGCCGCGGTATTTTTCATGAATTTTGATTATAAAATGCTTCAACGTTATGGAAAGCAGCTCTATATTTTCAACATTGTTCTCCTCCTTGCCGTCATGCTGGTTGGGCATTCGGCGTTAGGGGCGCAACGTTGGATCCAAATGGGGCCTATTACCATTCAGCCTTCGGAATTTGCCAAACTCATCATGATCATTTCCTTGGCAGCTCTTTTAGAAGAAAAGATGGGGCAACTTAATACGTTGGGCGAGTTAGTACCGGTAGCAGCATTTGTGGGAATTCCCTTTCTGTTAGTGTTAAAGCAGCCGGATTTGGGGACATCTTTAGTATTCGTCGCTATTTTTTTAGGGATGATCTTCGCTTGCGGCGTTAATCTGAAACTTTTGGGCGGAATATGTGCTGGGGGCTTGGCGCTGATCCCTTTGTTTTGGTTTTTCTTCCTGAAGGAATATCAGAAGATGCGGATCAAAGTATTTCTGGATCCCAATGTTGATCCTTTAGGTTCTGGGTATCATATCATTCAATCGGAAATAGCAATCGGTTCGGGGATGCTTTTAGGGAAAGGACTCTTTGGAGGCACACAAAGTCAATTGAACTTTTTGCCGGAGAATCATACAGATTTCATCTTTGCCGTCGTGGGAGAAGAATTGGGATTCGTGGGCGCGGCTTTTCTTTTATTTTTATATTTTATCGTTCTTTGGCGAGGAATCCGCATCGCCCAAGAGGCCAGTGATACTTTCGGTATGCTTTTAGCGGTTGGTATCACTTCCATGTTGGCTTTCCACGTTCTGATCAATGTGGGAATGACTATGGGCATCATGCCGGTCACCGGAATACCATTGCCTTTTATGAGCTATGGCGTCAGTTCATTGACGACGAATATCATGGCTATCGCCATTCTTCTTAATATTCATATGAAAAAACAAAAACTTTTGTTCTGATGGTCTGTTTGAGGGGCTGTTGCATGTTCAACGACGTGTGACAGCTCCCTTCCTTTACTGCCCTATTGTGAATCTGTGATTTCCTATAAGACTCTGTTACCTTTGGCTTGATTATTCGGCCCATACAGGCGCTTCATTGCAGTGCAATGCCCTTTAATTCATGATATAATATGAATACTTAGTGAACGCAACCGAAAGGAAGTGTTTTTCAAAGAGATGGGAGATGAGAAGACGGGATGTTGGTTTTGGGCATTGATCCGGGAACGGCAATATGCGGATATGGAGTGGTAGAAGCTGCTTCGGGAAGCCGTTTGATTCCCCGTGCTTACGGGGCCATTACCACGAGTCCAAAAGCGCGAATGGAAGATCGCCTTTTGAAATTATACGACGAGCTGGACGATATCATCAAAACTTATCACCCCGCCGCTATGGGAGTGGAGCAGCTTTTTTTTAATCGTAACGTCACAACAGCGATTCCGGTAGGGCAGGCCCGAGGCGTTGTTTTATTAGCAGCAGCTAAGAATCAATTGGAAATCGTAGAAAGAACGCCTCTACAGGTAAAGCAGTCTGTCACTGGGTATGGGAAAGCGACAAAGGAACAGATCATTTACATGGTTACGAAGCTTCTTCATCTTCCGGTGCCGCCAAAACCGGATGATGTTGCGGACGCACTGGCTGTTGCTATCTGTACCTTACACTCCATGGACAGTCTACGCTGGCGCAATCAACTGGAAAAATAAAAGCAGGGTAGGAGAGGGCAGATGATAGGATTTTTGCGCGGGAAAGTAGCTGAGCTGTCGCTGGACTGTTGTTTTCTGGATGTGCAGGGAGTCGGGTATCGAATTTTCCTGTCGTCAGCGACTCGTGACCGCCTTCATTTAGGAGATGAGACGCTGCTTTATACGCACCTTTCGGTGCGGGAGGATGCGCTGCTTCTCTATGGTTTTTTTGAGCAGGCAGAGTATGATATTTTTCAGATGTTGATTTCCGTTTCGGGTATTGGTCCGAAGGTAGCGTTGGGGATCTTGTCGGCCATCGGGGTTGAAGATTTATGTCGGGCGCTTCGCGGGCAGCAGCTTGCCGCTTTGACCAAACTGCCGGGAATTGGAAAAAAAACAGCGGAACGTATGATTTTGGAACTCAAAGATAAGGTGCGGACGGAAGGAAGCGCCACCGAAGAAATGACGGAAGATCTTACGCTCCCGGTAGGAGAAACACGCTTGGCAGAAGCCATGGCGGCCCTCTTATCTTTGGGGTATTCGGCAACGGAGGTTGAACCGGTGCTGCGCCGCTCAAGCCATTGTACTACGGCGGAGGAAACAATTCGATTCGCGTTGCATGAATTTGCGGGAGGGAAATGACGGGTGGATGAGCGGGAGGACCGTATTATAGCGATGGAGGAGCAGGCAGCGGATGATTGGCAGTACAGTCTGCGTCCTCGAAAATTTCGGGAATATATTGGGCAACAACAAGCCAAGGACAATCTGATGGTGTTTATTCAAGCGGCTATGAAGCGTGGCGAGGCATTGGATCATGTCCTGCTCTACGGCCCACCAGGGCTTGGCAAGACGACATTGGCGGGGATCATCGCCAATGAATTAGGGGTAAATTTTCGGGTGACCTCGGGGCCCGCGATTGAACGCTCTGGTGATTTGGCGGCGCTGCTGACAAATTTAGGAGAACATGATGTGCTTTTTATCGATGAGATTCATCGTTTGTCTCATAGCGTAGAGGAAGTCCTGTATTCAGCGATGGAAGATTTTGCGCTTGATATCGTCATTGGTAAAGGTCCCAGCGCTCGTTCTCTGCGCCTTGATATTGCGCCTTTTACTTTAGTAGGGGCAACGACTCGAGCCGGCGCTTTGGCAGCTCCCTTACGGGATAGATTTGGCGTTATTGAGCGTTTGGAATATTATCGCATAGAAGATTTGGTTGAGATCATTCGGCGCGCAGCGGATATTTTGAAAATTCAGATCGATGATCACGGCGCAGCGGAGATTGCCCGCCGTTCCCGCGGAACACCGCGGGTGGCCAATCGCCTTTTGAAACGGGTGCGGGACTTTGCACAGATCGAAGGGGACGGCGAGGTCACTGCCATCTTGGCCGATCGTGCTTTGGAACGACTGAAAGTAGACAAAGTTGGATTGGATCGAACGGACCGGCGCATGCTCCGTACCATGATCACAAAATTTGACGGAGGTCCGGTGGGATTGGAAACTTTAGCGGCAGCGATCAGTGAGGAAACAGATACGATTGCCGATGTATACGAGCCGTTTTTATTGCAATTGGGATTTTTAATGCGGACGCCTCGAGGACGTGTCGTCACTCGGGCTGGCTATGAACATTTAGGTATTTCGTATCCGGGGGCGGAGAAGGGAATGGATGGACTTTTTGAGGAGATGGATTGAAAATTTATGAGACTTTTGCTTCATATGTGCTGCGGCCCATGTTCTTGTTATCCGGTAAAACGCCTAAGAGAAGAGGGGTTGGAACCGATCGGTTGGTTTTTTAATCCCAATATTCATCCCTATAAGGAATGGGAACAACGTCTGGAAACTGCCAAAGAATTTGCGGAGAAGGTAAGTATGGAAATCCGTACGGAGGAACAGTACCGCCTTCGGGATTTTTTGCGAAAAGCGTTGGCGGCAGAGGCGTCAGAAAATGGACGCTGTCGTATGTGCTATACTTGGCGGTTGAGCGAAGCAGCCCGATATGCGGCGGAGAATGGTTTTACCGCGTTTACTTCGACACTCTTTTACAGCATTTACCAGCAGCATGATCTCATGCGAGAAACCGCATTGCGATTCGCGCAGCGGTACGGCGTGGAGTTCTATTATGAAGACTTCCGTCTCGGATGGCAAGAGGGCATCGATATAAGCCGTCACCTTGCCCTATACCGGCAGCCTTATTGTGGCTGTATCTTCAGTGAAGAGGAGCGTTATAGCAAAGAAATACGAAAAGCGCGAAAAAAGTTAGCGAAAGAGCATAAGCGTCAATTGCTGGCAGTAACAGGCTGATGTTACGAAGTATTCAGGAGGATATAGTTGGCGATGCAATCGGGTGAGATATTTTGGTGGGCGGCGCTCTATGCTTTGCCGTTAGGCGTTATTGGCTGTTTATTTTTAATTCCCCTGTGGAGAATGGGAAAATTTTCTTCTTGGAAATGTCTGTTGACCGGATTTGAAACAGGTTGGATGGTCAATTTTTTCGGTATGTGGACGAAAGGTGACGCGCAGCTTTGGAAGACGAGTTTCATTGATCCCTTTTGTCGTTATGTGGGGTCGATAGGAGCTGTTGTTTTCTTTCTCTGGCTGTTTTATGTCGGTGTGCAACGGATCAGTCATTATGACGACTGATTGAGCAGGGGATTTGCTTCCTATGTTCAAAGATAAAAGAATTTTGTATAATATGAGCACATGGGGAAGCCGTCCGTTCGATGGGCAAAACTTAAGGGGAAGAGAGCGAATCCACGATGTGTTTGAAAGTATTAGCCCTTTGTCTGGTAGCAATAATCTTTTGGGGAGACGCGGGAAACGCTGCTAAAGCGGACGAGGGGGCAAAGATTACCATCAATTTAGCGAGTCGAATCTTAGTTTTTTATCAGGATGGGAAAAAGAAGTATATGTATCATATTGGCGCGGGACGCATAGATACGCCGACGCCTACGGGCATGTTTACCATTGTGGCGAAAGAGGAAAATCCGGAATGGGTGGATCCTAAGGATTTGAAGAAGCGAATCGTTTCCGGCGAGGACAATCCGTTAGGATATCGGTGGATGGAATTTAAGGATGGGTACTATGGCATTCATGGTACGAATCAGCCTGACAGTATTGGCGGTTACGTGTCCAACGGCTGTGTTCGCATGCGAGAGGAGGATGTAGAGCAGCTCTTCGATGCGGTGGAGATTGGCATTCCCGTAGAAATTCGGTATGAGCGTCTTGTGATTGAAGAGACGGACGATGGGATGTCAGTATACTATATTTATCCCGATGGATACTGTCGCCAGTATCTGGATGTAGCGGGGGTGCGGGAAGAACTGGAACCTTATGGTTTGAACACCTTCCTTTCCAACGAGGATATCCTTGAGAAAATTGAAAAATCCGATGGGGAACCCACTTATATTGGTCGTGTCTATCGTGTGTTTGTCGACGATCGATGGATTTCCGGGCGTGCATTGGAACGAGAAGGGGTTATCTATGTCCCAGCTCTGCCCCTTTCGGTCGTGACAAAGCGGAACGTGGTTTGGGATACGACCGTACGTGCAGCGATGACCGATCTGGGGACGGTGCCTGGGTATTCCATCGGGCAGAGACTTTTCGTGCGGTTACAGGATCTGGAAAAACTCTTTGCCTTGCGGGGCGAGATCCGTTTCACCGAACATCAACTTAACCTGAAGACTGTGGCAGCGACGCCTCTGTCATCATAGTATGATCCTTGGCACCCAGCGGAATCCCGACGCTTCGGCGATCCGGCTGTATCAGGGGGAGAAGGTTCGTGGGATCAAGCAGGGACGGTGCCTGTGTTGTTCAGCGTGACATAGGGGAAAGGAACGAAAAAATGAAGCGTCTGATGATATTGGACGGCAGCAGCCTCATGTTTCGTGCGTTTTATGCATTGCCGCTTCTGACCGCCCCAACAGGAGAATATACGAACGCCGTTTTTGGTTTTTCTAACATGCTGATGAAATTGATCGCGGATTATAAACCCGACGGTATGGTCGTAGCGTTTGATAAGAGTCGCCACACCTTTCGCACCGATCTCTATGCGGATTATAAGGGGACGCGGCAGGAAACACCGGCGGAATTTTCCCCACAAGTGCCGCTTTTGCGGGAATTATTAACCTGTTTTGGGATCCCGTTTTTGGAGTTAGACGGCTACGAGGCAGACGATATCATCGGAACATTGGCTACGAAAGCGGCGGCGGACGGAAAGTTTGAAACGTTTATCGTGACGGGGGATCGAGATGCCCTGCAATTGGTGCGCCCATTCGTCAACGTTCTCTTCACGAAACGCGGTATTTCGGATATGGTGCTCTTTGATGAGGCGACTTTTCATAAAGAATACGGCTTTGCCCCCATTCGTCTCATCGATCTTAAAGGTTTGATGGGTGACACCTCGGATAACATTCCTGGAGTTCCGGGGGTTGGAGAGAAAACGGCGATAAAACTCCTTTTGGAATATGGCAGTTTAGAAGATGTGTTCCTCCATCTGGCTAATATTTCTGGAAAAAAGTTGCAAGAACGGCTGATGGCAAATCAAGCACAGGCGGAACTCTCCAAGCGTTTAGCTACGATTGTCTGCGATGTACCCGTAGCGTTTACTCCCGAGGCATACAGTATCGCTCCGGATCGGCAGCGCATGATGGATTTTTGTCAGCAATATGGGTTAAAATCTGTCCAAAAGAGCTTTGAGAAACTTTATCCGCTTGTGGTGGAAACTCTTGATTTTGGTGAAGAGAAGGATTTTTCTCTCCGCGTAACGATATTATGTTCTGCGGAACAAGCGGATCAATTCGCTGAGACGGCGCGTGCGGCTAAGAGGCTGGCCTTTGTCGGTTGCTATGAAGGACAACCGCCCCATGTGCGCATGACAGGGGCAGGATTATGCGTGGGAGAGGGGCTCGCTTATGCGGCAGAAACTTCTGAGGCGTGGCCCGTCCTATGGAAGCTTCTACAGGACGACGACATAGAGCGTGATACGGTGGCTTTGAAACAGTTTTATCACGCGGGGGGAGGGCCTTCGCTCCATTTTTTTGATGAAGCCTTAGCGGCGTATCTTTTGGATCCTGCGGCTGGTGAAAAAACTGTTGAACAACTGCGCGACGCTTGGGGACAGGATCTGCCACCTTGTCCTTCGGGGTTGACTATGGAATTCTTGGCGGCATGGCAAGCCGAGACGATTTTTTCCCTGCGCGATCGCCTAAAAGAGCAGCTTCAAGAGCAGGCACTTGAAAAGCTCTATGCGGAGATCGAACTTCCCCTGGTAGAGGTTTTGGCTGCGATGGAACAAGTGGGCGTCTATGTGAATCGCACTCAGCTAAAGGAGCAAGGAAAAGCCATTCGCCATACGATTGCCCGCTTACAGGAAGATATCTTCGCGTTGGCACATCACGAATTTAACATCAATTCTCCTAAGCAAATGGGAGTGGTGTTGTTTGAAGAATTAGGTCTGCCGCCGTTGAAGAAAACAAGAAAACTCGGCGAATACTCTACGAATGTTGAAGTTCTAAACAGTTTACGCGAAGAGCATCCCATTGTTGAAAAAATCTTAGCCTATCGCATGTGGATGAAGCTCCAGGCAACCTATATTGAGGCGATTGATGATCTTATCGACTCGGAGACGCACCGCGTGCATACGCAATTTAACCAGATGGTAACGGTTACAGGCAGATTATCAAGTTCTGAGCCAAATTTACAGAATATCCCGGTGCGAACGGAAGAGGGGCGGACGATACGACGTCTCTTTGAGCCTGGGGAAGGATATGATTATCTTTTATCCGCGGATTATTCCCAGATTGAACTGCGCCTTTTAGCGCATCTTTCACAGGATATGGGATTGATCCAGGCTTTTGTTCATGATGAGGATATTCATGCGCGGACAGCTTCGGAGGTCTTTGGGGTACCATTGTCTGAGGTGACGCCGGAACTGCGCCGTCATGCGAAAGCGGTCAATTTTGGTATTGTATATGGAATCAGTGACTTCGGACTGGCAAAAAATATAGGAATATCCCGCAAGGAAGCAGCGCGGTATATTGATAATTATTTTGCCCGTTATCCTGGGGTGAAACGATTTTTGGATCAAACCATCGAAAAAGCCCATGAGAGCGGAAGCGTGACGACAATGTTTGGACGAAGACGCGCGCTTCCGGCAATTCACAGCCGGAATTTCCAACAACGGTCGCTGGCGGAACGCATGGCGATGAATACGCCGATTCAAGGTTCTGCCGCGGATATCATCAAATTGGCGATGATTACAGGTTATCAAAAACTCCGCCAGGCAAATCTAAAGAGCCGAATTTTGCTTCAAGTACACGATGAGTTGGTCGTGGAGACGGTGGCGGAGGAAGCAGAGCACGTGAGGCGATTGTTAAAGGCAGTCATGGAAGGGGTTGTATCTCTTTCCGTACCGTTAGCAGTGGATGTGCACATGGGAAAAAATTGGGCAGAAGCGAAATAAGAGCAGATATAAGGTGGGAGATATATGCCGGAACTACCGGAAGTAGAAACAGTGCGACGTTCTCTAAAACCGCATCTTATGGGCGCTCAGATTTCCTCTGTGGAACTTTATCTGCCGCGCTTAGTGAAATGGCCTCAGCCGAGTATATTTATAAAACGATTGAAAGGTAGGAAAATTCAAGATATTTGCCGAACGGGAAAATATCTGCGGTTTCTTTTGGATGACGATATGGAGCTGGTCATTCACCTGAAAATGACAGGACAGCTTTTTTACATAGATAAAAGAGCATCTTCAAGTTTTCCTTATACGCGCGCTGTTTTTCACCTGCGCGGCGGGGCGGCACTGCTCTTTGGCGATGCTCGTACGTTGGGAGCGCTCTATGCGGTGGGGCCCAAAGAGATACACCGCCGTATTCCTGGACTCGGCGCCATGGGCCCCGAGCCTTTAAGCGACATGTTTACCTTATCATATTTTCGCAAACTATTGGCAGATCGACGGGGAAAAATCAAAAGTCTGCTCCTTAATCAACGATATATTGGCGGTTTGGGCAATATCTATGCGGATGAAGCATTGTTTGCGGCCAAACTCCATCCGGAACGTGCCGCTGCGTCGTTGTCTTCAAAAGAGACGAAGCGCTTATTCGATGCTATCAATACGGTAATTCGCGCAGGTATCGCCGACGGGGGAACGACAGTTCGGAATTATCGGGACGGAGAAGGGCGTTCCGGCTCCCATCAGGATAAGCTGCAAGTTTATCAACGGACGGGATGTCGCTGTCCTCGCTGCGGTGCAACGATACGACGCATAGTCGTTGGTGGACGCGGCAGTCATTTCTGCCCACAGTGTCAAAAAAATCGGGTTAAGCATAGGAAAGAATGAGAATAGAGGGATGGCGATGTACATTGTCGGGTTGACCGGCGGAATTGCCTGCGGTAAAAGTACAGTATCCCAGTGGCTCCGGGAAAAGTATAACGTTTGTATCCTTGATGCGGATACGATCGCCGGAGAGATGTCTGCGCCAGGTAAATCTCTTTGGCAAAGCTATGTGAGTCGGTATGGCCCTAAGCGGGCGCTTCTCCCTGACGGACAACTGAATCGGGCCGCTATCGGTCGGATTGTATTTGCAGACCCGAACGAGCGCGCTTGGATGAATCGGATGGCACATCCCTTAGTTCGGGCAGAGACACTGCGGCGTTTGCAGGTGCTGCGGGAACAAGAGAATACCACGGTGGTCTTGGATGTGCCGCTTTTTTTTGAAGCCGGTTGGGAGGATATGGCGGACGAAGTTTGGGTGGTATACGCAGATGAGGCGACACAGTTACAACGACTCAAGAAGCGAAGCCATCTCTCCGAAGAACTGGCACGACAGCGTATTGCAGCGCAAATGCCACTGGAAGAAAAAAGAAGGCGGGCCAATGTGGTGATTGACAATACAGGGGATTTAGAAAGGACACAGGCGCAGGTAACTGCGGCGTGGCAAGCACTCCTAAAATTACGAGGAAAACAGGGAGGAAATGAGGTTGCTCAAGCATGAGCTTCGAAAGAGAAGAGCAAAACACCGGCGGCGATCCTCTTTACTGTTGGCGTTAGGAGTTGTGTTTGGAGCTTTTTTCGCCTATTTTCTTAGCCAGAATGAGCATGTACAGCGGCGTTACCTCTATCCTTATCCGTATCAGGATTTGGTAGAACTTTATGCGAATGCCAATGGCGTGGACAGCGCGCTCATCGCCAGCGTCATCATGAATGAAAGCCGATTCAAAAACGATGTCCATTCTCAGCGCGGCGCTGTCGGTCTCATGCAGATTATGCCGGAGACAGCGAAGTGGATTGCCCACGAATTAGGTGACGAAGCATTCTCCCTAGAGAGGCTTCATGAGCCGGAGACAAATATTCGTTACGGTGTTTGGTATTTGGCGGAGCTAAAGCGGGAATTTGCCGGGAATGATATTTTGACGTTGGCTGCCTATAATGCAGGACGCGGAACAGTAAAGGAGTGGATGGAGGAAGGCGGCTGGCCCTGGACTTTTCGGGATGTGGACAAAATCCCTTATCCGGAGACCCGGAGCTATGTGAAAAATGTCTTACAGAATCGCATTCGATACGAGCGACTATATCCGGTAAAATAAGAATGTGGAGAGGGTAGCATCGTGGCGTGTAAATATTGTATCGTACCGCAAAAAACGAATAAATTTCATCAGCTCATTGCTGGTATGACGCTGACGAAAGAACAGCAGATTCTTTTTCAAAACTGCTTTATTAAGCATATAGAAGTATCGCCGGAAATTCTGACGTGGGAAATTCTGCTGGAAACGAAATCTTTTTTGGACGAGGCTCTCTTGGCTATGGCTTCTCGCCATATTAAAGATCGGTGCGGTCTACGGGAAGTTATTTTTTATCAAAAAATTGTCGATTTAGGAGCCGTGCTGCAAAAGGCTTGGGGAGAAATCGTGAACCTTGCGGCGGGGGAAAGTCCGTCTCTGCGATCGGTTTTGTGGCGTTCACAGCACCGTATGCAGGAAGGACAACTTTTGGTGCGTATCGGCAATCGATTTGTCGGGGAATTATTGAACCATCACGATGTGGCGGCACAGATCCAAAATGCTGTAGGACAGACGACGGGATGTTATTGCGACGTTGTGTGCGAAACCTACGACGAAGAAAGAGATAGCGGGGAGCGCGATGCTACGGCGATCTTCCAGACGTCAGCGTATCAGACGGCCATAGCCAAGAGAGCAGATATCGGATCCGTGGCGATAAAAACAGAAAGCAATGAAGAGGCTAAAGGCGAACGTGGACGAAGAAGAAATCGAGGACATCGGAACGAAACGGCACCGGATTGCCTTTTTGGCAGCGGCGTTACCGGCGATGTGACATCCATTGAAGAGATCCGAAACGAGATGAAAAATGTCGTCATCGTCGGTGTCATTGAAGCGGTAGACGGGCGGGAACTTAAGGAAACCAATTTGCTGTTTTTGGACGTATCGGACATGGCAGAAGGAATTAGTGTAAAAGCTTTTTTCCGTGAGCATGACGAATACACGAAAGTGTTGTCTTCGTTAAAGCCCGGTATGACCGTGCGAATTCGCGGTTCGGTGCGTTTTGACACTTTTATGAATGATCTCGTACTTTTTGCGCTCAGCGCGAAAGAAGAAAGCATTGTTCCACGCATGGATCAGGCGCCGGAAAAGCGCGTGGAGCTTCACGCCCATACCCAGATGAGCATGATGGATGCTGTCGTTCCTCCGAAGACTTTGATTAAAACGGCGGCCCGTTGGGGCTGGCCGGCTGTTGCCATCACCGATCATGGTGTCGTACAGGCTTTTCCTGAAGCTATGAACACGGTTGTAAATGAAAAATTAGACATCAAGGTGATTTATGGCATGGAAGGGTATCTGACCGGCCAAGATTACAAACAGAGATTTGCTAACCATATCATTTTGCTGGCCAAAAATAAGGAAGGTCTTCATAATTTGTATCGGTTGGTATCGTTATCCCATCTGCGTTTCTTCCATCGTCAACCGCGTATTCCCAAAGCTTTGCTCAAGGAACTGCGGCAAGGTCTCATCATTGGCTCGGCCTGCGAAGCCGGTGAACTGATTCGTGCCATTGTAGCCAATCGCAGCGAGGAGGAGCTGCTGGAGATCGCCCGCTTTTATGATTATTTAGAAATTCAACCTCTCGGCAACAATGCGTTTCTCGTACGCAGCGATGAATTTCCTGATGTACGAGACGATGAAGATTTGAAACGGATCAATCTCAAGGTGGCAGAGCTGGCGAAAAAGCTCAATAAAATGCTTATCGCTACGTGCGACGTTCATTTTCTAAACGCCGAAGACTCGATTTATCGCGCCGTAATCATGGCAGGAAAGGGATTCGAGGATGCGGAACTTCAGCCGCCGCTTTTTTTGCGAACGACGGAGGAGATGCTCAAGGAATTTGAGTATCTGGGGAAAGAGCTGGCCTATGAGGCGGTCGTCACGAATCCACGCCGAATCGCTGAAATGGTGGAGAAATTCCATCCTATTCCCACGGAGGGGAAGCTCTATTCGCCGATGATTCCCGGGGCTGATGAACAGATACGTTCTATGTCCTATAACCGGGCGCATCAGCTTTATGGGAAAATTTTACCGAATGTCGTACAAAAGCGCCTGGATCAAGAGTTAGGGCCCATCATAGGCCACGGCTTCTCTGTATTGTATCTCATTGCCCACAAACTGGTCAAAAAATCGAACATGGACGGTTATTTAGTGGGGTCACGCGGATCGGTGGGGTCATCTTTTATTGCCACCATGACAGGAATTACCGAGGTCAATCCGTTGCCGCCGCATTGGCGTTGCCCACACTGCCAATACAGTGAGTTTTTGGAAGATGGCTCTTATGGCAGCGGATTCGATCTACCGGATAAAAATTGCCCTATTTGTGATACTCCGCTTATAAAAGATGGGCACGATATTCCTTTTGCCGTCTTTTTAGGTTTCGACGGCGATAAGGTGCCCGATATTGATCTGAATTTTGCCAGCGTTTATCAAGCGCAGGCGCAAAAATATACTGCTGAACTTTTCGGCAAGGATAATGCGTATCGTGCCGGTACCATAACGACTGTGGCAGATAAGACAGCGTATGGGTATGTGCGAAAATATTTTGAAGAACGGGGCCAGAAAAAGCGGGGGGCTTTTATTCAACGTATCGTCAACGGCTGTTTGGGGACGAAGCGCACCACGGGGCAGCATCCCGCCGGTGTCATGGTTGTACCGCGAAATATGGATGTGCACTTTTTTACTCCGGTACAGCGCCCCGCCGATAAAAGAGATTCTGATACGATAACGACGCATTTCGATTATCATTCCATCAGCAGCCGCCTGGTAAAATTAGATAACTTAGGCCACGACGATCCCACTATGATCAAAATGCTGGAAGTATTGACTCATCGTGATCCCCAGACCATTCCCTTTGATGATCCGGCTACCTTGAGTCTGTTCCATTCGACGGAGGCGCTGGGGCTGGAACCGGAAGAATTAGGAGCGAACAGCGGAACCTTTGGAATTCCGGAATTTCGTACCAGTTTTACCCGGCAAATGATCGACGATACACATCCTTCCTGTTTTAGCGATCTCGTTCGCATTTCCGGTTTTTCCCATGGGACGAACGTTTGGTTAGATAACGCGCAAGAGCTGATTCGGGGAGAGGTATGTACCCTGCGCGATGCTATTTCGGCGCGCGATGATATCATGATGTATCTCATTCATAGAGGCATTGATCCACTGTTGGCTTTCAACACCATGGAACAAGTCAGAAAAGGGAAAGGGATCAAGCCTGAGGTCGTGGAAAAACTTAAGGCCGGTGGGGTACCGGACTGGTATATTAGCGCTTGTCAAAAAATAAAATATCTGTTTCCTCGGGCGCATGCCACTGCTTACGTCATGATGGCTTATCGCATCGCTTTCTGCAAAGTGCACTATCCGTTAGCCTTTTACGCGGCTTATTTTTCTATTCGCGCGGACGCTTTTGATGTCAATATCATCGCTGGTGGCAAGGAAAAGGTGAAAAGTGCTCTGCGGGAGTTAGAAACACTGGACAAGCCGGACGAACGGCAGAAAGAACTCATCATCGTACTTCAATTGGCTTGGGAAATGTGCTTGCGGGGATATCGTGTAGAGCACGTAGACCTCTATCGGTCAGCAGCTGAAGATTTTATTATTTTAGAAAAATCACTGCTGCCTCCCTTTACATCTCTTAAAGGATTTGGCGTCGTAGCGGCTCACAGTGTTATTGAAGCGCGAAAGGACGGACGATTCACTTCCGTAGCTGATTTCAAAAAACGCACAGCGGTATCGAAAACGAATATTGAATTGTTACGTGAACATGGCTGTCTGGACGGGTTAAATGAAAGTGACCAGATGGAACTTTTCGCTTTGAGCGAAACAGCATCGTCGGCGGGATGAAGCGGCAGGCGAGGTATCGTACATATCGCATGAACGTATCCAGAGGAGGTGCTTTGTTCATGATAGAAAAACTGCAGCAGGAAATTGGAGCACTCGCATCCCGAACAAAAACGATGAATCCGCTGGTGCCCTCGATTACGAATACAGTAACGGTCAATTTTGTGGCTAACGCACAGCTAGCCGTCGGCGGATCGGCAGCGATGATTTATCTGCCGGATGAAGGCATGGAGATGGCGAGACTTGGCGCGTCCATGTATATCAATATGGGGACGTTACTGCCGGTCTATGAAGAAACTTTACCGTCCACGGCGCAAATTCTTCATACGGAGAACAAATCGTGGGTAGTTGATCCTGTGGGCATTGGGATAGGAGGATTGCGGACAGATATCCTGAAAGCATTTCAATCCTATAAACCGACGATTATCCGGGGCAATGCTTCGGAGATCCTTGCCTTGGCACGCCTTTGGAAACTAAAGGACGAGCCGAGGACTACCGGCGTGCGAGGGGTCGATGCGACGGACAGCGTGGAAGCGGCCCGGTCGGCCGCTATCGCCTTGGCACGTTGGACGGGCGGGGCGGTGGCGGTCTCGGGAGCTACCGATTTGGTGACGGATGGACAGTGGGTAGCGCGAATAACCGGCGGGTCACACTTTTTCCCTTTGATTACCGGCGCCGGGTGTTCACTGGGCGGGGTTATCGCTGTATATGCCGCGGCAGGAACGCCCTTTGTGGCTGCGCTGGCAGGCACGGTGATTTTTAATTTAGCGGGACAACGGGCAGAAAGTGAAGCCATTGGGCCAGCAAGCTTCCAAGAGCATTTTTTAGATGCCTTGTATCAGATGACACCGGAAGAATTGGCAGTATATCCGTTCCTCGTGGAGGAGGCGCAAGAATGAATACTCTGATCGCCGTAGCAATAGCTCCTTGCGGAGTAGGGGATGAACTTGCGGCGGAAGTGGCCGGAGTTATCCGCGTCATTCGTCAATCAGGACTTCCCAACCGGACAACCGCTATGTTCACGGAAATTGAAGGCGAATGGGATGAAGTTATGCGAGTCGTTAAACAGGCGACCATGGTTTTGGCGGAGAAAGGAATACGTACTGAAGTGGTGTTGAAAGCCGATATTCGGCCGGGACACACAAATATGCTGGAGGAGAAAGTGAAAAAAGTAGAAGCGATCTTGAGGGGCGCTCCATGACGATGCGGCAGGCGCTGGATCTCTCGGCCTATTTGGTGGTGGGGCCGGAAAATACGCTGGGGCGTCCGGTCCGGGATATCGTGGCAGCTGCGGTAGAGGCGGGATTTACCTGTATCCAGATCCGCTCCAAAGAAGCCTCGGCACGAGAGCTGATGGTTTGCGTTCAGGAAGCGGCGGCGGTCATCGCGAAGGCGGGAAAAGAAGATCAGGTGGCTCTTTTGGTAGATGACCGCTTGGATATTGTGTTAGCAACCCGGCAGGAAAAAATTAAAGTCGATGGTATTCATGTGGGGCAGTCCGATATTCCGCCGGACATTTGCCGGCGTATTTTGGGGGAAGATGCCATCGTTGGCCTATCGGCGCGCAGCCATGATCTTTTACACTATGTGGCACATGCAGATATCACAGACATTGATTATTTTGGTGCAGGGCCACTGCACGAAACAGCCACAAAGCCTGACTGCGGTCGCGACGAAGACGGGAATATCATCACCCGAAGCCTGACGGAACTAACACAGTTAGCGCAGATGAGTCCGATCCCCGTGGTTGTGGGGGGAGGCGTCAAGTTATCTGATATTCCCGCTCTTTCCGCTACTGGTGTGGACGGATTTTTTGTCGTATCCGCCGTGGCGGAAGCAGAGGTACCTAAAGAAGCGGCCGCTTCTTTGGTTCGTGCTTGGCAAAAAAATCATCGGGGCTGACTAGTTTTTACTATATAGATAATATAGAATAGATAATATAGACATTTCAGCGGATCGTTGGTATTACAGACGATCCGTTTTTTACCAAGTAATTCAGGGCAAGTATATAAGTAAATACGAAAAAATTTTGTTATTTTTAGCAGGATTTCTTTGATTGACGACGAAATAATAGCAAAATATAAAAGAATATATTCCCGCAAAAAGGAACACATTCCCATAAGGAAAATTTGTTGGAGAAAGGGCGAGGGCGTCATGGAAAATATTGATCTGAATCAGTACGGCATCACGGGGACGACAGAGATCCTGTATAATCCTTCTTACGAAATTTTATTTGAGGAAGAGATGAAGCCCGGTCTGACCGGGTATGATAAAGGCGTACTGACGGAACTTCAGGCGGTCAATGTCATGACAGGTATTTATACGGGTCGTTCACCGAAGGATAAATTTATTGTCGATGACGCAAATTCCCATGATACGCTCTGGTGGACCTCCGAGGAATATAAAAATGATAATCACCGGGCGACCAAAGAGACTTGGGACGCAGTTCTGCAAATTGCCAAAGAAGAACTCTCGAATAAAAAACTATATGTTGTCGATGCCTTTTGCGGCGCCAATAAAGATACGCGCATGGCCGTTCGTTTTATCATGGAGGTGGCGTGGCAGGCACATTTTGTCCGGAATATGTTCATCAAACCGACCGCGGAAGAACTGAAAAATTTCCGGCCGGATTTCGTCGTCTATAATGCTTCTAAAGCTAAGGTAAAAAACTATAAGGAACTTGGCTTAAATTCAGAAACTGCCGTGGTATTCAATATTACCAGCCGTGAACAAGTCATCATTAATACCTGGTATGGTGGCGAGATGAAAAAAGGCATGTTCTCGATGATGAACTATTATCTTCCGTTGAAAGGGATCGCTGCTATGCATTGCTCGGCAAATACGGATCTGAATGGGGAGAATACGGCCATCTTTTTTGGCCTTTCGGGGACAGGGAAGACGACATTGTCTACCGATCCCAAACGGCTTCTTATCGGCGATGACGAACACGGTTGGGATGATCATGGTATTTTCAATTTTGAAGGCGGTTGCTATGCGAAGGTGATCAATCTCGACAAGGAATCAGAACCGGATATCTATCATGCAATTAAACGCAATGCGTTATTGGAAAATGTCACGGTCGATAAGAATGGGAAAATTGATTTCTCAGATAAAAGCGTGACAGAAAATACACGCGTCTCTTATCCCATTGATCACATTACGAACATTGTCCGTCCGATTTCGGCTGCTCCGCCGGCAAAAAATGTCATCTTTCTGTCCGCGGATGCTTTCGGCGTCTTGCCGCCGGTATCCATTCTTACGCCTGAGCAGACAAAATATTATTTTCTTTCTGGATTTACTGCAAAATTAGCGGGAACGGAACGGGGAATCACGGAACCGACGCCCACGTTTTCCGCTTGTTTTGGCCAGGCTTTTTTAGAGCTTCATCCAACAAAATATGCTGAAGAGCTGGTGCGAAAAATGGAAATGAGCGGCGCTAAGGCTTATCTCGTCAATACAGGTTGGAATGGCAGCGGCAAACGCATTTCCATCAAAGATACCCGTGGTATCATTGATGCTATTTTAAGTGGGGCGATCCGTGAAGTTCCGACGAAAAAGATACCGGTCTTCCATTTTGACGTGCCGACGGAACTACCAGGAGTCGATCCTAAAATTTTGGATCCGCGGGATACTTATGCGGACGTTACGCAATGGAACGAAAAAGCAGCCGATTTAGCCGCACGATTCATAAAGAACTTTGTTAAGTATCAAGGCAATGAAGCGGGCCGGGCCTTAGTTGCGGCTGGACCTAAGATTGAGTGACCATATAATCATCTAAGATATGAAAAAATACTCCGGCGGGATGATATTGGAGAACCCGTCGGAGTATTTTTTTGTTTTCGAAGCTATGAGGTTATAAGGAGTATGGCTCAGATGGTATTAGATGGCATTTATCCGTCCAAAAGCCTGCGTTAAATCAGCTAAAATATCATCGATATTTTCTAAGCCGACGGAAATACGAATCATGCCAGGATGAATACCGGCGGCGAGAAGTTGCTCGTCAGTGAGTTGGCGATGGGTTTCGCTGGCTGGATGAAGTACACAGGTACGGATATCAGCGACGTGTACTTCGTTGGATGCCAAGCGCAGCGCATCCATGAATTTCATAGCGTTCTCCCGCCCGCCGCGGATGGTGAAGGTGACGACCCCACTGGCTTTTCCTCCCAGATATTTTTCTGCCAGCGCGTGGTATTTATCGTTGGGGAGGCCCGGATAGGATACCGATTCCACTTTCGATGAGGTCGCTAAATATTCGGCGACCCGCTTTCCTTGTTCGGCATAACGGGGCATCCGAAGCGCCAGTGTTTCCAGCCCAATATTTAGAAGAAACGCGGAGTGAGCGGCTGGATACGCGCCAAAATCACGCATGAGCTGCATACGAGCCTTGACGATATAGGCCATATTCCCAAACTCTTTTGTATAGATAATTCCGTGGTAAGAATCGTCCGGCGTTGTGAATTCCGGGAATTTTCCGTTACTCCAATTAAAATTTCCACTGTCGACGATAACACCACCGCCTTGCAGGGCATGCCCGTCCATGTACTTGGTGGTGGAATGGATGACGATATCGGCCCCGAATTGAAAAGGTTTGCAGAGGATCGGTGTCGCGAATGTATTGTCGAGAATCAAGGGGACATGATGTGTATGGGCTATCCGGGCAAATTTTTCGATATCGCAGACAACGAGAGCCGGATTGGCTAAGGTCTCGCCAAAAAGCAAGCGCGTGTTTGGCTTAAAAGCGCGATGGAATTCTTCTTCTGAAGCATCCGGCGCAATAAAGATACATTCGATGCCCAAACGTTTTAGCGTGACAGCGAAAAGATTAAGTGTGCCGCCATATATTGCCGACGAGCATAGCAGACTGTCTCCGGCTCCGCAGATATTGAGAATGGAGAAAAGTGTCGCGGCTTGTCCTGACGTAGTACACATAGCGCCGACACCGCCTTCTAAATCAGCGATTTTCTTTTCTACGGCATCTACTGTGGGATTTGCAAAGCGAGAATAGATATATTCCGTAGGGAGGTCGAAAATTGCCGCAATATGGGCGGTAGAATCAAATCGATATGTCGTGCTTTGCACGATCGGCATAACACTTGGTTCACCGCTTTTCGGGCGGTATCCTGAATGGAGACATTTCGTTTCATCTTTCATGGCAAACTCCTTTTTCACCATTAGTTCCGATAATTTATACGAAATAGAAATACTGCGTAAATACTGATGTTAGAGGTGTTTTGTATCCTTTTTTGTTGCCGCAGGGAAACGATGGGCAACAAGGGGTTATAACACTTCGTCCAAGAGCTGGACAGTGTTGGACTTGCGACGGTCGAGAATGTGTGAATAGATTTGGGCGGTGATATAAAGGGAGCTGTGGCCAAGACGTTTGGAGACGATTTCTAAGGAGGCGCCCCCCTCGAGGAGCATCGTGGCGTGGGTATGGCGAAGCGAGTGAAAGGAGCCGGTACCCAGTTCTCTTTTGCAGAATTGGCCGAAGTGGCGCAGGTCGTCGGGACGTAGGATGGAGCCGTCTGGCCAAGAGCAGACGAGCTCACCGGCGGCGTAGTGTTTACCGTATCTAAGTTTATTGGAGGCCTGCCGGGCTTTTTCAGCTTTGAGAATTTTATAAAGTTTTTGGCCGAAAGGGATGTTGCGAATGGAGTGCTTGCTTTTTGGGATGGGCTGAATTTCTCCAGCGCCGATGACGGTTGCGTGGATGTAGATTTCCCGATTATCCATATCGATGTCTTTCCAAGTGAGGGCGAGGCATTCGCCGAGGCGCATGCCGGTATGGTAAGCGAGAGCTACCGGCATATAGAATTGATGGCCAGGTGGGAATTTTTCAAAGATTGCGGCGAGCTGGGCAGAGGTGAAGACAGCGGTTTCTTTGGGAGCCTGGTCGTGGTGAGGGACTTGGATGATGGCAGCGGGGTTGGCGCGAAGGTAGTTGTCCATATCTTTTGCCCACGCGAAGGCTTTTTTGAGAATAGAGCAGAGGGAGATAAGGGTGCCGTGACTGTATTTTTCTTTCCGGGCATTGAGAAAGTTTTGAAGAAGCCGGGAGGATACGCGGCGCAGTTTTATTTCGCCAAGGGCGGGGGCGATGTGGTTGGCAATCATGGCCCGGTAAACGCGGATGGTGTTGGGGCGGAGGTTGATTTCGACGTATTCCGCCAGCCATTCGGTAAAATATTCGGCGACGGTCATGTTGGTCGGCTCAGAAAATTCACCGGTCTGGTCGATTTCGGTCATAGCGGCGCGATAGGCGCGTTCACATTCTTGCTTTGTTACGCCGCCGACGCGTTCGATGCGTTTTCTTTTGCCGGTTTCGTCTTTGATTTCGATGCGGTAGTACCATTTTTTCCCGCGCTTGTGGCAGTACATGGATATAGCTCCTTTCTGTTCGGTTGAAAGTGAAGGCCTGCGTGACACCCGTCAGCAGGCCCTTTTGATGTTTAGATTTAGAGATGCTGGGCTTTCAGTCGTCTTCTATGCTGCGGGGCGGTCGTAGCTTACGACGGACATTTCCGTGGGGGCGTGGCGCAGGGCTTCGACGATTTTTTCCAAAGTGCGGGATACTTCGTCGCTGTATGTGGTGTCGCCACATTGCGAGCAGACGAAGGAAGGCACGTCTTTGACGATGATGATGTGATGGCCGATATCGACCATGAAGGTGGTTTTTTCTTGTTTTAGTTCGCCTTTACACATAAAGCAGTTCATGATGATACATCCTTTCTGGTTTTTCCGTCGGCTTCCCATCGTGCAGGGTCCGGGTAGTAGGCGGTGATCAGGTAGAGATCATCCGGGCCGATGCCACAGACAACATGCAGTATTTTATTGGCTGATGTCAGGCCAAGGATTAAGTAGCTGGGGTGGGGGTAATCTTTTGGATATCGTTCAATGATTTCTCCAGATAAGAGTGCGGAGGTTACGTCATCTATAGATATTCCGCGCTGAAAAAGCCGAATAAGAATGTGATTTGTCCAACGCAATTTATGGCCGGAACATCGCTGTCGGATCGTGGACAGTATCTGACTGTCCTGTGCGTCGGCAAAGTTTATTATTTCCATGTACCAAGCTCCTTTCCGCTATCCCTGCCGCCCTATGGGGCGGCGTTTTATTCAGTACGGAGGTTTTTAAGCGGTGAGAGTATGATAAAGGTGCCATAAAAAATAAGCGGTAGGGCAATAGCCGATATACGGTAGTTATAACATAGTTTACTATATAAAGCCGCTTCTTTGCGCAATTTGCGCACTTCTTTTCTTTTGTTTTTATCTATTTCTGCTACTTTCTTCCAATAGTCTTCAGTCTTTCTTGGAATACTATTTGGAATACTATATTCAGCTTTTTTTACTATTTCAGCTTGACGGTAGGACTCCAGCATTTTGTGAGAATAATGATTTGTACTCACTATCAGATAAACCATGAGTATTATAAAGGATGGAATAAGGAGAAGGGAGCAGCCTGTATCTCGCACACGGCGAACAGTAAGAGACAGAACGGGAATGATGGTGAGGCATATTGCAAGAGAGGACAGGATAGAGAATAAGCCACCGCCTGCAGCAAAGGCTATAAACAGCAAAATGCCTTGGATGGCCAAGATAATGAATAGATTTATCACAAAGGCCTTCCGCGAAATTGTCCCTGAGAATTTGCATAGGGAAAGAACATAGTTTTTATAACTAAATGTTTTAGCTGAAATAGGGGGAATTTCATTGGTCTGAGGTACAGAGAGAATATGAGTACCGCATTTTGGACAAAAAAGAGAGTCGTTTGGGATTTTGTCCCCACATTTCCGACAAAACATGGAATCATCAACCTCCTCATCGCTTATTTAGCAGTTTTCAGCTGTGCTCAAGCCAGAGTCTAACTTGCTTTTAGTGTCAAGGGTAAAGAAATAGTCAAGCTGATTGTCGATGGCATCTTTGTGATCGTCAGTAATCGCACGGTATTTTTCAAGGTGGAATTGTTCTGCGGAAGTATATCGGGGGGCGCTGGCAGGTTGGATAGGATCGGGAGTGGGGTCCCACCCCATGATCTCATTCGGAGAAATATTTAGGGCTTTAGACAATGAAGAAATAGCGCCGCGCCGCATATTAGCAATTTCGCCACTTTCCCAGCGCGAGATCGTGGCTTCACTCACACCTACTTTATCTGCCACTTCTTTCATGGTTAGACCGAGCGTCACACGCCGTTCTCGGATGATGTCTTTTACATTCACTTTGAACACCTCTCTGCAATTATATACCCTTTCTTGCGTATTTGCAATATAAAGAGGAGAAATATAAAAAAACTTGCAAAAACGTATTGCAAGTTTTTTGGAAGGGTGTTATACTCTACTTGCGAAAACGCAAGAGAGGGGGGATGGATGATGTTTGATAAAAGTTTGTTCATCTATTATGTGATGCGCAGAAATCTAACACTCAAAGCTATTGCCAAAAAATTGCAAGTCGATCCGGCAACATTAACTCGGAAAATGGCAGGACGTAGCGATTTTACTCGGAACGAAATTCAACAGCTTAAACAATTTCTGACGCTTACTGTCGATGAGGCTGACAAAATTTTTTTTGCCGAAAAACTTGCATGAACGTAAGAAAAGCCCGCCGAGGGGGCGGGCGTGAGGCAAGGGAACGGGCAGAGAGAAGAAGGAGGAAAAGACATGAATACTATATTTCAAACGGAAAGTTACGGTGAGGAGCGGCTTCAGGGAACGGTGAAGTTTTTTTTCGATGGAGCGGTGGAAGGGATATACCGCCTCGGGGGAGGGGTCAATATGAGGAAAACCTTGGAAGCGGGAAAAAATACGAGCGTCCTGATTGAGATCGAGGACGCTCGTACAGGCAAGGTGATCCATACGTTTCTGGTCACGAGCAGCTTGCCCACAGCGGTTTAAGATTGGCTGTTGTTTTGAAGACAGGTGTTGATATGCAAGGCGAGCCGTTCATTATTCGCCATAATAACGGCGGCAATGGCCTCGGGGGTGATGCGGTCATAGTGTTCAAGGATTTTCAGGATTTCACTGTGGCTTAGTCCCGAATTTGCGGATAGGAGAATTTTAGTTTCGCCCATGAATTGTCACCTCCTTTCTGTGGGTATTATACCACGGCGGGAGGGGGGAGAAGAAAAGCCCGGGGGGCGGGCGTGAAGGGGGTGAGGATGTGAATGGAGAGAAGGAACGGGCGGCGTTTTTGAATGACGATACGGATCGGCTGCTGTCCATTGATGAGGTGGCGCTTCGGCTGCGAAGCGGACGGGATTTGGTGGAAAAGCTGTTGGCCGTGGGGGCGCTACAGGCGCTTCGGTTTCGGAGGAACCGGCGGATTCCAAAGTCGGTGTTCAATCAGTTTATCGCGGAGCATGTGGGCGAGGATTTATATGAGGTTGTGGAAGCGGCAGGCGGAAAGGGGTGAGGGTATGAGAAACCGGTTAGTCAAGTTTTCAGTGAAGAAGGGAACGTATTTCTTTAAGTGGGAGACGTACCAGAGAGAGGCCAAGCGATGGGACGCGTTCACGATATCGTCGAAGGATGAGCCGCGGCCGGAGCTTATCGAGCGGCTGAAGGCGCTGGCGGACCATGTGCCGGCGATTTGCGAATTTCCGAGCGCTGATGCGCTTCGTATTATCGTGTTGGGGATTACGGAGGCTTACACGGATACGAACCGTTATTTAACGATTATCTGTCAAAAGCGTTTGGAGAACAGCAAGGCGCCGCTTGTTATCAATACGCCGCCGCGGCCGAAAAAGCCGGGGGCGGGAATGACCGAGGCGCAGTGCATGAGCGAAGAGCTTCTGGCGGATTTATCGGCATTGGAAGAGGAAGCGTGGCGGTATATTAACGGCGATCGTGCGCAGCAGGTCCTGGATTTAGAGAGTGGTGATCCGCCAGAGGCGGCATAAAAGGAGGAAGAAAAAATGACGAAGGAAGAACGGGAGCGGCTTTTAGAGCGGGTGGAGGTCTTTTGCGATGCGGATCGCCGGGCGCTCGTTACACCGTATATGGCGGAAAAATATGGTCTTACGATTGAGGAGGCCATGCGGCTTTTAGAGGAGGGGACGGAATGAAAATTCCCAAGGGGCTTTGGCGGTTATGCTTTGTCTCATGGGCGGCAGGGGCGGCCATGGGGACGCTGCTGTGGTTTTGGTGCTGGGAGATTCGAGGGGTGCTGAAATGAGGCAGTCGATAGAGCTGAAGCGGAGAGCGAAGGAGAAGTTTGACGCGGTCACGGTTCGCAAGATGATCGGGGAAGGGCTTCAGGCGGCGACAATCGCAACGCGCACGGGAACGGATGAGATGGAAGTGCGCCGGTGGGCGAAACGGCACCGCTTGGGAAAGAAGCTGGAGGAAAATGAGGGATGCGTGACGCGCAAGGCGACGGCGGCGGAGCTTTCCGCGGCGGAGGCGCTGATCGGGTCGGTAAAGGATCGCCCGCCGGGGAATGTGGCTCATTTTCCAAAGGATCCGGAGGATCCGGAGGCAGATTGGAGCCACGGGCCCGAGGAAGGATTGCCGCCGTTTACGGAGCCGGAGATGGAGCCCCCGGAGTTTTCAGCGCTGGCGGAGACGGCGGAGAAAGCGAAGGAAGCGGAGGCGAAAACGTCAACGCCGCGGAGGAAGACCGGAGGCAGGGCAGCGACGAGACGGAGGCGCTATTGCACGGTGTGCCGCATCCCAGAAGAGTACAGAGAAAAAACACTGGATGAGAAGCGAGAAGAATTGTCCGCCGCGTACCGAATGGTAATTGCGGATCTGGCAAAAGAGCGGGAGGCGCTTCTCAATATTGAAGATATCCTTGAAGCGTGTCGGTTGCGGCTGGCGGTGTCCAAAAAATGAGAAAGGAGAAAAACAGATGGCGAACAAGGCGGGCGGCGTTGAAAAGTGCCGGATCTGCGGCCGCGGGGTGATGGTAGGCACGTGCTGCCCAAAGTACGACGGCCTGGTACATCAGGAACATTGTACAGCGTGCGGATATTTTGTGGAAGCGTTCCATCATTGCCGCTATCGGGAGGATACGCTGATGGTGGAACGCTTAGCGAAAGCGAAGAAGGCGGAGGAGAAGAAGCGGCTGGCACGGCGGCGAGCGTTTTTCCGGGCAGTGGGCGAAGTGGACGAAAAAGAGGCCTCGGCGTGAGCACCGAGGCCAAGAGACTAATATGTAGATTTACTTCAGTATAGCCGAAAGTGAGCAAAAATACAAGAGCATTAACGAGGTGACAAGAGATGACGGCAACAAAGGAGGCGCTGGCGCGTATCGAAGGGTTTCGCACCGACGACGCGAGCATAAATGCAATTTTGAATTTCTTGGAAGCGTGGGTGAAAGCCGACGGTGATGACGCAGCGCGGCGGGTGATGACGAAAAAGAATACGCCGAAGGGGGCGTATCAGGCGCTGATGGAGTATGCGAAGAAGCACCAGAAGGGCGGGCGCTACGGGTACGAGACGAAGGAAGCGCTCGTGAAAATTATGGAATATTATGGCGTTTCAGAAAAAGCGGCAGACAGCCGTTTGGAAGATGGGCTGATGTACGCGTATATAAAGGAAGAGCTGGCGCGCTGGCAGCCGTACGGAAATGCGCCGGATGTAAAGACGGACGCGAAGGCAAAAGAAAAGGGCGGGCTTCATTTGTCCCTTGAGGATTTGGGAATTTAGGGGGCGGTGTGATGAAGCGGATAGAAGTCCATCAATTTCCGTTGCCCGCGGATGCGGCGGAAATGATGGCGCATTTCGGGGCGGATCCGTTTGGGCTAACGGAGGATGAGGAGCGGTTTCTGTGGGAGGCGCAGCGCCAGCCGTGTTTTTTCGTCCTGAGCCGAGAGGATAAAGCGGCGGGACGGGGCTGGTGCAGCGCGTGCCGGAGGTTTGGAAAACTTAAGCCGAGCCGGATATGGCACAAGGCGCAGATTGCTTGCCCGCATTGCGGGATGTCGCTGGTGGTGGAACACGTGTGGCGAATGTCGAAGCATCTTTTGGATCATTCGCTGGTCTATCAGTGGCGAAAGAGCGAGATCGAGCCGGGAACGCTCGTTTGCCGGGCGATAGAGGTGTCACGCCCGTGGTACAAGGCCGACGGAAGGCCGGATCTCATGAAGAAAGAGGCTTATGTGACGAGCTTTTATGTGTACCGACCGGGACGGGGAGGCTGGCAGCTAATTCAAACGTGGGCCGGATGGAAGGCGAAACGGCCGGCTCCCTTGGATGGATTATACGAACCGGTGGAACGGAAACATCCTATTTTTCGGATCGTAGAGGATAGGGCGTCGCTGCTTTTGGCGGTAAAGGATTCGCCGCTCAAGTACGGGATGCAGGAGTACGCAGGGTATCAACGGGATCATTTCCTGCGCTTTTTCGATTGGACAGCCCGGTATTCTTCAATAGAGAAGTTGGTGAAGATGGGGCTTGGCGGGATGGTGGCGTCAAAGATGAAGGGAGGAAGCGGCGGTGCGATCTACTGGGGCGGGAAAACCATGGAGAAGATTTTCCGCGGAAGACTGACGAAGGCGGATAAGCGCTTCCTGCTCACAGACGGGGATTGCGTGACGCAGGAAATTTTGCGTGTGTGGCAGTTTTTCCGGGGGAAGATGAGCATAAAAGACGTGGAGGGAGGAAAAGAGACGCCGTCGCTTGGGAGTTACAGCGTGGAGCTTACCAAAATCGCCCGTTATGTGGACGGGCTTCGGGCGGTGGCATACTTAAAGAAGCAGGGGAAAAGGCCGCAGGATCGATGGCCTTGGAATATTCGGACGTATGTGGATTATTTGCAGGACGCAAAGAAGCTCGCCATGGATTTTAAGGACAAGAATGTGCTCTTTCCTAAGAACTTGGATCAAGCGCATCGGAATACGATCCGGCAGGTGAAGTATCAGGAGAACGAAGCTTTAGAAGTGATGTACGCGAAAAAGCGCCGAAAAAAGATGGAGCGGCAGTACAGCTTTTCGGCGATGGGAATGCGCGTTGTGGTGCCGAAAGTCTTGACGGATCTGATTGTAGAAGGCAAGATCCAGCATACTTGCGTGGGCGGCTATATGGAGCGGGTAGCTAAGGGGGAGACGGATGTGGTGTTCGTCCGCCGGGAAGAGGAACTCAAGAAGCCCTATATTACGGTTGAGATCAGAAACGGCGAAATTCTTCAGGCGCGAAGGAAGAATAACGACAGCCTGGATGATCCGGGGAAAGCATTTCTTGAGGCGTTTGAGGCGGCAAAGCTGAAAAAGAATGAGAGAGCGAGGGTAACGGCATGAGCGAGACGGTTACATATAATGAAGAAAGCAAAGAAAAAAATATCACGGCAGAGGTCAACGAGACGCGGCTGAAAGCGCTGGCGACGGAGATCAATACGATTAAGCACACGACGCAGCGGCTGATGATGCAGGCGGCGATCGATATCGGCCAGCGTCTGGTGGAGGTCAAGGCGGCGGTTGGGCATGGAAACTGGGGAAAGTGGCTTTTAGAGAATGTGGATTATTCGGAGCGGACGGCGCAGAATTTAATCCGCCTCTATGAAGAATACGGAAGGGGGCAGGGAAGTCTTTTCGGCGAGGCGGGAAATCCGCAGCTGGTGGCGGATTTAAGCGTCAGTCAGGCGGTAGCGCTTCTCGGGATCAAGGACGCGGACGAGCGGGCGGAATTTATTGAGAAAAACGATGTGGCGGCGATGACGAAGCGGGAGCTTGAGGAAGCGATCCGGGAGCGAAACGAGGCGCGAGAGGAACTGGCCGCGGCACGCGAGGCGGCACAGGACGGAGAAGAAGCGGAAAAGAAGATCGAGGCGCTGAAGAAGAAACTGGAGAAGGCGAAAAAGGAAGCGGCCAAGGAGAAGGACAAGGCTCTACTGGATGCGGCCAAGGAGCTTTCGGCCCAGAAGGAGCAGGCAGAGGCCTTACGGAGGGAGCTTTCTGAGGCGAAAGAGAAGGCCGGCAGCGGCACAGCGGAGGATAAGGCGCGGATTGAGGAATTGGAGACGGCGCTGAAGAAGGCAGCCGATACGTCGCGGTGGGAGTTTGCGGCGGGCGTGAAGGGGATCCAGGAGGGCTTTAACGGGCTTCTCCGTCTCATCGAGGGGCAGGAGGAAGAGGCGCGGGCAAAGTATCAGACGGCTCTCAAAACACTTCTTTCGGAAATGTTGAAGCTTTTGGCATAAGAGAAGAACCCGCCGGTAAGTCCATCCGGCGGGGATATTCCTTCGTCTTTGCCCCGGTTTTTCAAAAAGCGGCGAAAGGCCGCGTCTCTGCTCGATAAAGGAATTATTATTTAGACATTTCTCTGAAAAAATAAGCAAGTTTAGGAGAGGTCATATCATGCCATATATCCATTCCCGGTGGACATCCAAAGATGGGAATTTCATGATAGATAAAAAATATCACAGCTGGCGCTTTATGCCGAAGAAGCCGGCGATAAGGGAACAGCGTCAGCCGAAACGGTGGGGAACGCCCCTCGCCCAGGAGAAGATCAACCAGAGGCGGCGGGTGGAGGAAACCACGCGGCTGATGATGGATAATTTTCAACCCGGAGATACGTATTTCACGCTGACTTTTCGGGAAAAGCTGCCGGTTAAGGAGATCAAGCGCCTGGTGGAAAAGTTTAAGCGTCAGATCCGGGATCGCTTGAAGCAGCATGGGAAAGCGTTTAAGTACCTCTCCGTGATTGAAAATATGGGATTAGCGGCCAAAGGGCGGCCCCATGCCCATATCTTGACGAACCAGCTGACGGAGGAGGAGCTGCGCTTTGCAGTTTCGATCTGGAAGATGGGGCGGGTGAAGGTGGAGCGCTATGGCGGTGCGGCCATGGACGCGGCAAAGCTCGCGGAATATTTCTGCAAAGAAGAAATCGATAAGGAGACGGGGAGCGGGCGGATCGCACTGTCGCAAAATCTTCTCCGGCGTGATCCGGTAAAAGAGATCGTGACGCGCTCGGAGACGTATCGGGAAGAGATACGCGCGCCTAAGGGGTACCGGGTAGTAGAGGCGCTTTCGTATAATGTGCGCACAGACGAGGGATATCCCATCAAAGTAGCGGTATTCGAGCGAATAGGGGGGAAGCTATGAAATTACGGGAGACGATTTGGGAGCTGAAGCGTATGCAGGCAGAGCTGCCTTCAGGATCGCCTGGAGCCATGGCGCTTTCCCGGGCGATCGCCATCGTGAAAAAAGAGAATGAGCGGCATGAGGCGGCGGTGAAGAAGTTTCATGACCGGCTCCACGGGCGCGGGAAACCGCCCTGATTTTTGCATACGTCTATTCCGTAGAGACAATTTCGCACGTAAAGATGGGTGCATATTTATGCGGGGAGGCGGAGGATGAAGCTGAAACGAGGAAAAAAAGTCAAAACGGCCTGCGCACGCTGTGGGAAATTTTTTTCGTATGTGTTCTATTCCCGCCGGCGGAATATCTGCGATTCTTGCGTGGCCACGCCGCGCCAGAAAGCGAATGTGAGTCTGAAAACGCGACGTCAGCGGCTGCGAAAGGAGCAGGCCGCGCGCAAGAAAAAACAAAAAGGGCGATTATCGCTGGATGAAAAAATACGTGAAGCGACAAGATTGCACCTCTCGTACGGAAAATATATGGTTCTCGTAAAGGCGCGTCAGCATTGAGCTGGCGCCTATTTTTTTATTCCAGAAGCTATTTCACGCGATTTGTGGTAAGTTTGGATTAGAGACATGAGACACACCGTATACGCGCGGGCGCGCGTGCGAGGAGAGGGGGCGAAACGAGTGGCGCCGCGGACGAAGAGCGTAGGGAAAAAGGCGGAAAAACGAGACACAGAAAAGGCAAAAAAATCGGAGCCGAAAAAAGCGAAAAAGAACGCGGCAAAAGCGCTGCCCCAAAAAGCACTGAAGAAGCCGAAAGCGGCAAAGACGAAGAAGGCGGGGAGAAAAAGCGGAGCGAAGAGCGCGAAAAACGGCGCGAAGAGGGCGAAACCGGAGCAAAAAGCGGGAAAAGCGGAGCGAAGAGAAATCGGGGAGAAGAAAGAACGGGCGTTCCGGTTTGTGCGAAACGCAAAGCAGAACGCTTTTCTCAACGCGCTGGCAAAGACGGGAACGGTGAAGGGGGCGGCGCAGCTTTCGGGGGAGAGCCGAGCAAACCATTACCGCTGGATGGAGGACGATGCCTATCGCGTCGGTGTCAGCCGGGCCCGGCGGATGGCGGCGGACCTTTTAGAGGATGAGGCCTGGCGGCGCGGCGTGGAGGGCGACGAGCGGGCAGTCTACAACAAGCGTGGCATACGGGTCGATACGGTCAGATATTACAGCGACCGGCTTTTAGAAAAGCTCCTGGCGGCGAATTTGCCGGAGAAGTATAAAGAGCGCGTGGAGCAAACGGTGGTCGGGGACGGAGCGGCGGAATTTTGCTGGGAAGGAGATGAGACGGATGGAGACGAGGGGCGAGGCGAGGAAGATCACAATTCCTTACCGGCCGGAAAAGCTCTGGCGGGAGAAGATTCACCCCGGGCTTGAAAAACATCGCTTTTCCGTTCTTGTGGCGCACCGCCGCTTTGGCAAAACCGTGGGGACCGTCAACCACATGATCAAGCAGGCGATCAAAAATAAAAGCCGCGCGCCGCGCTACGCGTACATCGCGCCCTATCGCAATCAGGCGAAGATGATCGCTTGGGAGTACCTCAAGTTCTACACGCATGTGATCCCAAAGATTCGGGTCAACGAGAGCGATCTGTATGTGGAATTGCCGTGCCGCCGGGCATACGAAGGGTCGGCGGGAGCAAGGATCCATATCGTGGGAGCTGACCATCCGGATGCACTTCGCGGGGGATATTGGGACGGCGTCATTCTTGACGAGTACGCGCAGATCAAAAAAGAACTGTGGGACGAGATTATCAATCCAGCGATCGCCGACCGAAAGGGCTGGGTGGTCTTCATTGGCACACCAAAAGGGCAAAATCATTTTTACGATATCTACCTCAAAGCGCAGAAGAATAAAGACTGGTACACGGCCTTGTACCGGGCGGAAGACAGCGGAATCTTCGCGGAATATGGACGATTTGGACCGGAGGAATTGAGGCGTATGAAGGAAGATATGACGAAACTCGCGATTCGGCAGGAACTGGAATGCGACTTTACAGCGAGCGCGTCGAATATCCTGATCCCGATCGATACGGTGACAGCGGCGACAGAACGGACGTACCGCAGCGAGGAGATTGCGGGCGCGCCGAAAATTTTAGGGGTCGACGTGGCGCGCTTTGGGGATGACAGTTCCGTCATTTTCCGCCGGCAGGGGCTGGTGGCTTATCCACCGATGATCCTGGACAATGTGGATAACATGGCGCTGGCGGGACAGGTGGCTGAAGAGATACGAAGATTTCGCCCGGACGTGGTCTTTATTGATTCCGGCCGGGGCGAAGGCGTCATTGACCGGTTACGTCAGCTTGGTCATCGGGTGACAGAAGTTAATTTTGGCGCACGGGCAGACGACGTTGGAAGATTCACGAATAAGCGTATAGAGATGTGGACGCGGCTGGCAAACTGGCTGGACGAAGGCGGCTCCATACCAAATATTTCGGAACTTAAGACGGAGCTCACAACGCCGGAATATGCGTTTACAAAGTCGGGGCATTTATATCTTGAATCGAAGGAGAACATCAAGGAAAAGCTCGGGCGCTCTCCGGATATAGCGGACGCTTTAGCGCTGACATTTGCGTATCGCGTGGCGCCGCCGGAGATGGCAATGGCAAGGAGAAAGTGCAGCACCGACTATGACTTTTGAGAGGGGGTGAGGATATGTGCATGGGAGGAGGAAGCGGCGGAAGCTATACGCCGGCACCTGCACCGAAGGTGGATCCTGTTCCGACGCTGGTAACGGACAGCGGGCAAAACAGCACGCAGTCGGCAGCGAAGAAGGAACGCCGGAAGAAAGGGCAAAGCTCGAACGTCTTGGCGGCAGATCGGGACACGATCTTAGGCAGCGTTTCGGGCGGCATGACCGGAGACACGTCCGGCCGGAAAACGCTGGGATGATGAGGTGAAACATGGAAACGATAGCGGGAACAGCGCGAATGCCGCCTGACGCGGCGATCGCTTCGATCGACATGGCGGCGAAGGCGGGACTTTCCAAAAAGCGGCTTCGCCAGACGGTGAAAGCGATGGAGGATGCACAAGAGGAATATAAGGTTCGCTGGCAGGCGATCCGGGATTTTCAGCTTCCCTTTATCGGTGAGTTCATCGACCGGGGGGACACGGAAAACCGGGCAAAGCGCCGGGACACGAAAATCTGGAACAGCGCGGCCTGGGAAAGCTGTCAGGTTTTCGCGGCGGGGATCATGAGCGGCCTCACGCCGCAAAACCGCAGATGGTTTCGCCTTTCTTTTTCCGATCGGGCGCTTTCCGACGATGCGGAGGCGAGCCGGATTTTAGACGAGCGGATGGAGATTCTAAATGACGTCCTGGATAAGTCGAATTTCTACAACGCGATCCATACGGCGTATCTGGAACTTCCGTTCGGTCAGGCGCCGTTGGGGGTGTTCCCCGATCGCGAACATGGGGTCCACTTCGTGCCTTACACGATTGGCAGTTACATGTTGTCGGCGTCGGCGGATGGCAACGTGGACGTCTTTTGCCGGAAGCGGAAAATGACGGCCTCTCAGCTCGTGGAGAAATTCGGCGAGGAGGTATTACCGGAGGCAATCCGGCGGGAAGCGAAAGAAACGAGCGGCATGAAGGCGAGCCATACGGTGTACTGGATCGTACAGCCAAACTCGAAGAAGGCGGAAGATAAGCCGGGCAGGATTTATCTGCCGTATGTATCTGCGTATTGGTTAGAAAATTCTCGCGACGACGAATGGCTCTACATCGGCGGCTTCAACGAGTGGCCGGTTCCGGTAGGAAGATACCTTATTACGGGCACGGACACCTACGGGAAAGGGCCGGGCTGGTTCGCTGAAGGCGACGCGAAAGAGCTTCAGCTGCTTGAACGCGACAAGATGGCATTAGTCGAACTGACGGTAAAGCCGGTGATCACAGCGGATGAAGAAACGGCAAACCGCGGAATAAGCCTGACGCCCGGGGATATTACAATACAGGCAAAAGGCGAACAGGGCGGCGCAAAACCGCTCTTTCAAGTGGCGGCACACATTGAACAGCTGGAATATACCATCGAGAAGGTCGAAAACCGGATAAAAAGAGCCTATGCGGCGGACCTCTTTTTGATGATGGACCAGCAGACGAAGCAGATGACGGCCCGCGAAGTCGTCGAAAGAATGCAGGAAAAGATGCAGCAGCTGGGCCCCGTTGTGCAGCGGATGCAGTTTGAATTTTTGTCGAAGATCATCGAGCGGGTCTATAACATCCTCGATCGTGCGGGGGTATTCCCGCCGGTAGAGGATGAAGAAACGCTGGCAGCGATCGCAGACAAAGAGATCCGCATCGAGTACATCAGCCCGCTGGCACAGGCGCAGAAGATGAGCGGCCTTGTGAACATCGAGCAGGCGCTGGAGTTCGTCGGGCAGATTGCACAGTTTGCACCGGAAGTTCTGGATAAAGTGAATTATCCGGAGGCCGTGGACCGCTATATCGATATGGTGGGCGCCCCGGCGGCGATCAAAAAGAGTAAAGAAGAATTTCAAGCGATCCAGGAGCAGAAGGCTGAAGAAGCGGCCAAAGCGAAGGAGCTTCAGCAGGCGGCGGCCGTGGCGCAAGTAGCGGCGCCGGCGGCGCAGGCAGCGAGAAATTTCAGCGATGCGGCAAAGGATGGAAATCCGGCGCTGGCACAGCTCCTCGGGGTCAATACGCTGGGACTGCCGGCGGGAGGAGAAAGCAATAATGGATAAACCGATAAGCTTTGAAGGCCTTCGCTGGGAAAAAGACCGCGACAGCCTCGTTGATCTTCTGGGGCAGCCGGGCGGTAGATGGTTTATTGCCCGTCTTTTAGATATCTGCGGGATATGGCCGCCGCGCGTTATCGATTGGTCGAACGAAAAAAGTGCGGCCATTGAGGAAGGAATGCGCCGGATCGGCATTCGCATTGTGCGCGATCTAAAGCAGGCGGGAAAGGAGGAAGCTTTGGGCGAGCTGCTGGCCGAATACCGGGAGACATTGGGATGGATGAAAGAAACGGTAAAGGGAAAAGAAGGGACGTGCAGGTATGGGGAAATTGCCTTTTGAATTTGATTTACAGCTTTTCGCCGAAGACGGCGAAAAAGAGGCGGGGGCGGAAGGTCAAACGGGCGGGGACGCATCGCCGGGCGCGGTAAAAACCGATAATGCGCCTGCCGCGCCGGGGACACTGAGCGGCGCGAAGGATACGATCCTGGGCGCGGGCAACACACCGGGAAAGGACGGCGTACCGGAGCGCTACGAGCTGGAAGGGGCGGTGCCTGATGGAATGGCCTATGACGCCGAAGCCGCGGCGGCATATTCCGCCGTAGCCAGGGACTGCGGACTGACGCAGGAGCAGGCAGGAAAGCTTGCTGCCTACGGCATGAATTACATGCAGGAAGCAGTGGCGGCATTTGAACGGCAGATTACCGGAACCATTGAACAATGGGGCACAGAAGCTAAAGAGGAGCTGGGGGCGGACTTTGCCGCCACGACACAAAAAGCTGCTGTCGGCATCGAAGCGATTGAAAAGAAGGTTCCCAACCTTCGCCAGGCGCTCAACGAAACGGGAGCCGGAAACCGGATCGAGATCATCCGGGCTCTGGCGATGGTCGGCGAGCTCTTCGGCGAAGATAAGGATCGCCTGGCCGGATCCACGGCCCCGGCGGAGAAGAATATTTACCCGAACACGGATTTTTCCGTGTACAAGTAAAGGAGGAGTAAGGAATGGGAGTTTTAGGAATGGAAGCGCTCACGTTGAGCGACTACCGAAAGAGGATGAACCCGGACGGCTCGGTGGATTTTATCATCGAAGCCCTGGAAAGGGCCAATCCGATCATGAACCATGTGAAATGGATTGAGGGGAATTTGCCGACAGGTAACAAGACGACGCTCCGAACGAGCATCCCGCGCCCGTCGATCCGCCGTATCAACCAGGGTATCGTATCGCATAAGAGCACCACGAAGCAGATCCAGGATACCTGCATGATGCTGGAGGATCGTTCGGAGGTGGACGTTAAGCTCATTCGTCTCCAGCCAAACGGCGAGGCATTCCGAAGGAGCGAGGACGCGGCCTTTGTCGCAGGCTTTGGGGATACGGTGTCAGACATGCTGTTCTACGGCGACACGCAGGAAAACCCGGACACGTTCAACGGCCTCTCGATTCGTTACAACATCGTTGGCGGGGAAAAGCACACCGCCGGCCATCAGGTTGTGGCGGGCGGCACGCCGGGCACGAACACGAATACCTCGGCGTTTTTTGTCTCCTGGGGGACGAAGGCGACGACGGGCATCTATCCGAAAAATTCGCAGCTGGGGCTTTCACAAAAAGACCTCGGCGAGCAAGACGCCCTCGATGATAAAGGCCATCCTTACCGGGCGCTGGTGACGCTTTTCGACATGGACTGCGGCCTCGCGGTACAGGACATTGAAGCGAACGCGCTGGTTCGAAACATCGACGTAAAAACGTTGGATACGCTGGATTCTAAAAAGAGCCTGGAGCTTATCAAGAAATTCGTCAAAGCGAAGAACACCATTCGCAATCTTCAGAACCGGGACAAGGATACGCATCTTTATGTATCCCCGGCGCTCTATGATTTCTTCGAGATCTATCTCTTAGATAAGACGAACGTTCATGTGACGCGCCAGGATCTTATGAACGCGCGGCCGCAGCTCTACTTCTCGGGGATCCCGATCGAAAAGAGCGACAGCATTTTGGAGACGGAACCGGCGTTCCCGGTAGCGTAAGGAAGGAGGAAACAGCATGATTTTCGATAAGCAGAACATGTTTTTCGATGCAGCGGCGCTCTCGACGACGCCGGTAAGCGATATCGTCCGCGTGGGCGAGGGTGAGGCTTCAGATCCCATGACGCTTCATGTGAGCGTAGCAAACGCGAAGGCGAACGCAACGTATACGGTAAAGCTCAAGACAGCGAAAGAGCTTTCTGCCGGGGCGCTGAAAGCTCCGGTGGTGCTGGGAACCTATACGGCAATGCCGCTCAATGTAAAAGTGCCCCGGGGAAATCTCGGGTATCTTCAGCTTGAGGTGACGACAGAAGATAAGCAGGGCGCTATTACGGCGGGACTGGTTATGGACGACGACGTTCGCTAAAGCGGGGGCGGGGTAAAACCCGCCTCTTTTCCTATCCGCCGGAAAAAACTTCCGGCGTTTAGGAAAGGGGGAAAAGAAAATGACAAACACCGACATTTGCAACATGGCCCTATCGTATCTGGCCCGGACGAGGATTAAAAGCCTCGAGGAAAACGCAGAAGAAGCAAAGCAGTGCCAGATGTTCTACGAGCCGAGCCGAAAGCTTCTTTTGCGCTCGTATTCATGGGGCTTTGCCAATCGCCTCGTTCGTCTGGCGGTTCTCGATACGGAGCTGCCGGGCTTTTCCTATGTGTATAAGTACCCGGCGGGATGCCTGGCGGTGCGTCTGATTTACGATACTTCGTCTGCGCGGCGTCGGATAAAAGAGAAACACTCTTTTGAAGTGATGATGACCGAGGGGGCGGTGACCGTTATCGCGACGGACGTGAAGGATGCCTGGGCGGAATACACGGCGGACGTGACGGATACGGCGCAGTTTTCCCCGGAGTTTTCCGAAGCGCTGGCGCACTATCTGGCGAGCCAGATGGCAATGCAGCTGACCGGCAACGCAAACATGAAAATGACGGAATACCAGCTCTTTCAAGCGATCCTGCTGCGGGCGAAAGTAGAAACGGCCTCGGAGCGGCATCGGGAGCTGGAATGGGACACGCCCTATTCCCGGGCACGGTTTAGTTAATAAGAAAAGGAGGGAAAAAGATTGGCACAGCCGACGGAATTTTATGTGATTCAGCCGTCCTTTTCCGGTGGCGAAATTTCAGAAGATGTGGCGAGCCGGGTAGATCTGGAAAAGTATCAGATGGCGCTGCTTTTGGCAGAAAACGCGCTCATTCGCCCGTATGGCGCGGTAAAGAAGCGGCCGGGAACGCTCTTTTGCGGCACCGCAAAGTACAAGGATAAAAAGGCGCGGCTGGTGCGCTTTGATTTTAGCGTGGATATCGCCTATCTCTTGGAATTTGGCGATTATTATATGCGCGTCTGGCGAAACGGAACGTATCTCGGCATAGAAATAGAGACGCCTTTCCCGGAAGCAGCCCTCCATAAGCTCCGCTTTGTGCAGAGCGTGGACGTCATGTATATCACGTCCGGGGATTATCCAGTAAAAAAACTTCTGAGATACAGCGAACAGGACTGGCGACTTACGGATATCGACTGGACGCTGCCGCCTTTTTCGGAGATCAATGCAGATGAGACGATAAAGATTAAGCCCTCGGCCAAGACCGGCGCGATTACCTTGACGTCGACGAAGCCGGTGTTTACGGCGGACCGCATAGGAGACTGGCTGAAGCTTGAGCAGCGGATCAGCTCGGTCATTGTGAAACTGGCCGCAACGCCCGGCGCGATCACGGAAACCTACGAGGAAGAAGCCCCGACGACGGCGGCCGGAGACGTCGTAACCAAAGAAGAGATTCACGAAGGGGATCCGGAAAACCCGGAAGATGGTTATACCCGGACGATTTACCACGTGATTCGCCTGAATGCCAATCAGCCCTCGTCGTCGATCGCGGTGGGGAAAACGTGGAAGGTGATCAGCCACGGTACGTGGTCAGGGCATTTCTCGGTGCAAGTTTCCTACGATAACGGCAAAACCTGGACGGACGAACGCAAATATACATCGAGCAACGATTATAATCCGCAGGAAACGGGGACCGTGGAGGATTTTTGCTTGATGCGGATTGCGGCACATATCACTGGGGGCGGCGTAAACATCGAACTGTCGGCATACGCCTATACCCATGACGGTTACGTGAAAATAACGGGCGTGGAGAGCGAAACAAAAGCGCAGGGCACAGTATCGGGAAGCCATGATCTCGGATCGACCTATACGACGGCGGACTGGTACTGGAGCGCCTGGGGAAAAACCAGCGGCTATCCTACCTGCGCGACGTTCTTTCAGGATCGACTCTGCTTTGGCGGGACGCGCGCCAAGCCCCAGCGGCTGTGGATGAGCCGAAGCGGGGATTATGAAAATTTCGGCGTGGAAAAAGAGGACGGAACGGTAACAGACAGCTCGGCGGTGTCGGCGGATCTCTTGTCCTTAAAGAGCTATCGGATTATGCACATGGACGCGGGTACCGATCTCATTCTCCTGACGGACGGGAACAGCTGGACGGTCAGCGGGTCGGAGACGGTAACGCCGACGAACATCACGCCTCGCACACAACAGAATTATGGAACGAGCGAGGTGACGCCGATCCGCGTGGGATCGCGGCTCGTTTACGTGCAGCTCCGCGGTTCGGTAGTGCGTGATATGGGCTATTCCTATGAAACGGACTCTTATGGCGGCTCCGACCTTACACTCTTGGCCAAACACCTTTCCGAAGGGCATACGATAGCAGACAGCGCATACGCGCAGGTACCGGACAGCATTCTTTATTTCGTCCGTGACGACGGCGTCCTTCTGGCATTGACCTATATACCAGAGCAAAAGGTTTACGGCTGGAGCCGCATTGTGACGGACGGCGCCGTGGAAGGCGTGGAAACGGCGGCAGAGGGAAACAATGACGCTGTCTATCTCCTCATCCGGCGGGAAATAAACGGAAAAACCGTGCGGTACGTGGAACGTTTTGCTAAAGAGCAGACGTCCTTCAGCCAGCAGGATCATGTCATGCTGGATTCGGCGCAGCTTTTTTCTTTCCCGGAGGCGCGGCGGGAAGTAACAGGGCTTGAACATCTGGAGGGAAAGCAGGCAGCCCTTCTGGCCGACGGCTATTATTTCCCACCGGTCACCGTGAAAGGCGGGCGGATTGCATTAGAAAGTCCTGCGAAAAGAATAACCGTCGGTCTTCTTTACACAGAGAAGCTCTTGACGCCCAACGTAGAGATTCAGGCGCAGGACGGGACGATTCAAGGGCGCTATAAGAAAGTGACGAACTGCACTCTCCGGCTCTCCAGAAGCTACGGTGGCGCCATCGGGGCGAGCGATCGCGAGACCAATGATATCCGCTACGATCCGGATCGTTTGGAAACGGGGGAGGATGTGCTCTTTTCCGGAGATATAAAGGCGACGCTGGCCATCGGCGGCTTCGATACGGGCGGGCGCGTTTACATCGAACACAACCAGCCGTATCCGTTTACTATGTCGGCGATCATCCGTTCGGTAACGATGGGAGGGTAACAGAATGAGGAAGGATTGGCACATGGAAGAGTTCACGGGAACCCTCAGCAAAAAGAAGTGGCGGGACGTGATGACCTTCGCTGCGAATCTTCGTCAGGCCGATGTGCGAGAGGTTGAAGCCTACGGGGACGGTGACGCAGCCCGGCAGGTAGTTTTAAGCCAGGAAAATTCGGAAGGCTGCTGGATGGTCTACGATAAAGATCGCCGTCCTATTGTGTTTTTTGGCCGGGTAAAGCCGAAAGCGCTGCGGGGGCGGCTGATCTGGTGCCTGGCGACAGACGGGATGAAAGCCTATGAAAGAGAATTTGCCGTGGTATCAAAGCGTATCCTCACTTATTGGGCAAAACGTTACGGAGTTCTGTTTAATGCGGCAGGATGCTTCAATGAGGCGGCACTGCGCTGGCTCAAGTGGTGCGGAGCGGTGTTTTATGATCCGTTTTTAGTGAACGGAGAAGAGTTCATTCGTTTTTATATCGGGAATGGGGAGGAAGCAAAATGTGCGGAGTGATGCCGGTCATTGCCGGGGTAATGGGATTTTTACAATACAGGCAGCAGCAGGCAGCGGCCAGTAATCAGGCGAGCATGTACCGGGCGCAGGCGGATGCGGCGGAGCAAAACGCCCGGGTGGAGAACAGAAAACAGGAACAGATCGCCGACCAGTACGCCCAGCAGGCGGAAAAATTGCGCTCGCGCCAGCGTATCGCGGCCGGGCGGGCGAACGCTGCGGCGGGGGCGGCCGGGATAGCGTCGGGGTCGGGAAGCGTACTGGATATTCTTGCAAGCTCAGAAGATGCCTACCGCGAGGATCAGGCGAACCTTTTAAGCAATCAGCGAAACGATAACTATGCCAGCCGCGTCACGCAGTCGAATTATCTTAACCAGGCGGCTTCGCACCGCGCTTCGGCGAAAAACGTGGAAGCGCAGGCGAAGTGGAACGGGATCAGCACGATCCTCGGCACGGCGGCCAGCATTGTCTCCGGCGGAAGCTTTGGCGGCGGAGGAGGAAGCGCTGCTTCCTCACCAAGTTTCGGCACGGTGACTGCGCAGGCATCGCCCAGCGCCGCCTGGAGCTACAACACAGCGACGGGAATAGGGACGGCAACGAACACGAGCCGCTACGGCATGAACGGATATCTGAAGAACCGCTGGCGGTTTTAAGGAGGGGCGCGGGATGAAGTTCGGGAGTTATCAGCCGGCAGTAGAAAAAGGGACACTGCAAAATGTTCCCCTCTGGCGATCGCGGGATGTAAACGCCTACGGCGGGCGCGGCGAGGATCTTTCCGGCGTGTTCAAGATAGCGCAGACAGCCCAGGAGATCATACAAAAGCAACAGGATGAAGCGGATGCGGCAGATGTGATGGCGGCAAGGAACCGGATCATGACGCAGCTCACGGCAGATATTTATGGCGAAAACGGTCTTTATGCGACAGGGCAGGGACGAAACGCAGCCGGGCTGATGAACCGGGTGACGCAGCGGATCCACGACGTGACGGCGGCCGTGGGCAAAGAATATAACGGCCGGGTGCAAAGAACGCTCCTCAATAATCTCCGGGAGAACGCGCTCAATATGCAGCGTAACGCAGCGGCGCGGGAGTTTCAGGAATTTCAGCAGTATAAGAAAAATTCCTTTTTAGGAAGCGTATCCAACAATAACGCGATGGCTGGGGAAGCGTACGCAGATAAAGATATGTTTGAAGGATATGTCAAGAGCAACGACACGGCGATTCTATCTTACGGCACCGGGGAGGGATGGAGCGGCGACGAAATCGCCGCCGCTCGTCGTAAATACACCGGGGAAGCCGTCGCTCAAGGAGTGGCGGCGGCAATGAATAAAGGCGATGACGACGGGGCGCGTTCTCTCCTGGAAGGATACAGAACGCGGATGGAGCCGACAGAATATCGAAAGCTCATGGAACCATTGAAAAAACGGCAGGAGATTCGCGAGGAATACACGGCGATCGACGATATATGGCGGGCGTCCGGAGGCAATCTGGAAAACGCCCGGGCGCTTCTCATGGAAAAATACGGACCTAATGCTACGAGAACCGTAAAAGGCGGCTCGTCGGCGGGAAAGTACGATCTTCCTACTCAAAGCGACGATATCACGGAGCAGGTGGAAGCGCTGCGGCCGCAGTTTCGCTCGGCGCTGCCTTATATCGGAGGAATCTTAAACAGCCTCGGCGTAGCGGATGGCGCACAGATTTCTTCCGGGGCGCGCAGCTTCGCACGGCAGATGGAAGTAAACCCGGACGCTCCGAACAGCTATCACGTGTACGGTGACGCGATCGATATCGTCCTGCCGGATGGCATTTCGGAAAAACAGGCGGAGAAGGTCAAAGAATACTTTGAGGATTCCGGCGCGTTTGAAGAGGTGCTCTATCACGACGCCGGCAGCGGGTATCACCTGCACCTCGGTGGCTACAGAGGCGGCCTCGAAAAAAGCGAAGACCGGGAAATCTCCGCCTACGATCCGGAAAAGCTGGAAAAGGCGATGAAGGTTCTGGAAGGAAAAGCGGCGGAAGAAAAACGCGCCGAGCGAGAAAACCATCGGGCGTACCTCAATGAGATCGACCAGGCGCTTTCGGGGATGAGCTGGGAAGCTGGAGAACAGTATCTTGACGAACAGAATCTGACGATTACCGAACGCAACCGCTTCGACGCGGCGCTCCGGACGGCGAATGGGATCAGCCGCCGGGCAGGGGGCGGACAGAGAAGCGCTGCATCCGGCGGCGTAACGGCAAAGACGAAAGAGGCGGCAGAGCGAAAGATCGCAGCCTTCGGCATTGATCTCTCGAATGGGAACTGGATAAAGACGAACCAGTTCGTCACGGCTCGGGAGGCGGGCTACAAGCTGGAAGAGGCGGGGCTTTTATCTGAAGAAGAGGAAGAAGAGCTGACGGCATTCCAGAACAGCCCGGAAAGTATGCACATCCTGACGCTGGCACTCGAAAGCAAGGACAAAAATATCGGCACGGCCTACGATGATTTAGTCAAGAATGGCATGACGCCGAAAGTGGCCGCCATCGTGATATCAAGAATAGCGCCGGTATATTTGAGCGAGCATTACCAAGACGGTGCCCCGGGGCCGGAATACGAGGACAAGGAGGGAGAATAAATGCCATTAGATATGAACGCCTGGCGCGCCTACGGAGCGGAGCTTGAAGAACGAGCGGCGGCAGCGAAGGGAGAGCAGGCTAAAGAAGAGGAAGCATCCAAGGAAGACAAGAAAGGCGTATTTGAACGCATAGCCGAGCGGCAGGCAGAACAAGGGATAGATCTGTCCGGGGAAATCGAAGCTGAAGAGAAGGATTATACCGACGAAGAAATAACAAAAGAAGCGGATGCACTCCGCTATCTGGCGGTGACGACGGCGGAAAATGTCGGTAAGAAGCTGGAAAACAATCGGACGGCCGCAGTTTATCATGATCTCTTAGAGGATGCGTGGCAGACACAGCAGGATTTCGCTGACGCGGGGATTGAAAATCAAGGGACAATCGTGACGGAGGAAGACGTAGCCAAGGCGAAGGCCCGTGTCATCGAGGAACCGCTTTGGAATATGGCGGCGAAGGAGGCGGGGCAGGAGTTCATTGCGGCCTACGCAGACAATCCAAAAAGCGCCATGCAGAGTGCGGCGCAGGGGCTGCGCCGCACAGATACGAATATTAACTTCTGGATGACGGACGAGGAGCGCCTTTCTAAAGCGAAGGAGATCGAAGCGGCGACGGGGATAAACGCGGCGGCGATCCTTAACGATACGGAAGCTTTCCGAAGCGCCATGAATATCTACGACCACCAGAAAAAGGTGCTGGCGCTGCGCCAAAAAGAGGGCGGCCCGGATAATATTGCGGATGTGATGGCAGAGGTGTATAAGGAGTTTCCCGGCCTTGAGAAGCTCTCCTATGAGGATCCCGCGGCCGCCGCTCTGGCTCTCCATGATATTCATCATGTGCGAGAGGCTCGAGATACGATCACGGCATGGAAAGAGGCGTGGCGCTACGGCTGGCTGGAACAGGAATACGGAATATTAAAGGACAAGGAAGCGGACGGCAAGGCAACGGAAAACGATAAGGCCCGCATGGCGGAATTAGAAGAACAATTAAAGCAAGCACCGGAGACGCCGTCTTTTTTTGAATCTCCATGGCTGACGGCAGTTTCCGGTCTCGCTGGCTCAATGCCGATGATGGCCGACGCCCTTGAGGAAGGGGCGCTCTGGGGATTGGCGGGGGCGGCTATGGGGGCGGCTGTTTCCGCTCCGGCTGGCGGTGTAGGTGCTGTCCCGGGATTTTTCACGGGCGGGGCGCGGGGCATGGTACGCGCCGTCGGCCGTCACGCGTTAGGGCGGGGGATAGCCAGCGGCTTCACTTGGGGGCGGCGCATCGGAGAGTTAAACAACATGTATAAAGCGCAGCGGGGACAGGACTTCGCCGAATACCAGAAGATGACGGATGAATTTGGCGAGCGGCTCCTTTCCGACGCGGATGCGGCCAGATACAGCCAGGTGAGCGGCGCTGCCAAGGCGGCGGTGGAGGTCGCGCCCATGGAGCTTTTCTTGTCGAAGTTCAAAGGCTCCCCACAGGCGCAGAAGGTATTCCAACACATCCTTGAGCAGCGGGATATGGATCTGGCCTTTGGCAGGAACATCCTGCGCGCGGCGACCGGCCGCGGGAAAGACATCGCTGAAGTGACGCTGGCGGAAGCGGGGGAAGAAGGCGTTCAGCAGGCGATCGGGGATATTACTCACAACAAAATCGAAATCGATACCGGCGACACAAACGAGGAAAACGGCGGGATTTTTACGAAAGGGGAGATTTTTGAGCGCGGCGCCCTGGCCATGGTCGAGGCGCTTCCGACGTCGTTCCTCTTCGGGGTTATTCCCGCCGTAGCTTCTACCGGCTGGGACGCGGGACGCTTTGCCCAAACGAGCCGAAAGCTCGAAAAAATCCGGCAGGAGTACAGCCCTGAAGAACGAAAAACCATGGCGGGCACGGTAGTCTTGGCCGAGCTTCAGCAGGTGGCGCAAGACAGCGCGCTGAAAACGACGTCGCCGAAAACCCAACGCCGCCTCCTGCGCGAGGAGCTGTCCGGATCGGGACTGGAAATCGCCTATATCGATACCGGCTTGGCGAAAGAACAGGAAAACGGCGTCGAGGACGTCAAGGCGGCCGGACGGGCGGCGGGGCTCTCCGAAGAGGCGATCGAGGACACCTTGGAAAGCGGCGGTATCCTGGCGGTGCCGGTGGAATGCTATGCTCAATCGGAAGCCAGCCCCGCGCTTTTGGAGACGGTGTCCTTCTCCCCGGGGGCGGAGCCGATGGCGCGCATGAAGGCATCGGCAGCCGCTTTCTATGAGGAAGCCGAAGCGCGTCTGAAAGAGACGATAGCGCGGCAAAAGCGCCTCGAAGAAACGATCACGAAAGAGCTGTTCCCGACGGAAGGGGAAGAGCGCAATTTAGCCATGGAGGCCATGACGATCAACCCGGATAATCCGGCGCAGGGCTGGCGGGCGATGAAGGAGGAAATCGAAGGCCAGCGATCGGACGTACTGGCCGAAGCATGGGGCGCAATCGAAAAAGGCCTGCCCAAAGAAGAAGGGCAGGCCGGAGCGGCGTGGTATGAAGCGTGGAAAAAGGAACATGGTCGCGCGCCGAAAGAAGAGGATCTGGCGGCGATCGCCTACGCCCTCACCGTGGGAGACCAGGACGCGCCCAAAGTGGAAGGCTTTAACCAGGGCGCGGAAGTAGCCGCCATCCGGGCGGCAGCGAAAGAGAACCTCGACGCCATCGATAAAAAGCGAAAGGCACTGGACGCAATCAAAGAGCGGATGACGGAATTGACGGGCATTGAAATGCGGCAGACGGAAACTCTGACGGGAGAAGGCTACCGGGTATACCGCCACATTCTCTCCGACTTAAAGAGCGCGGACAATCCAAAAGTCACACGGGCGGCCCGGATAAGCGCCCTTCTTTTCGCACGCCATGCCGACATTTACGCGGCGGCCATGCGAAAGCGCGGAGAAGAATACGCTGACTATACGGCGATGGACTATTACAACAAGGCTTTCGCGCTGGACATATCGGGGAGAGCGCTGGAAGATAGGGAGCAGCTTAATCAGGCGGCGATGTATCGACATCCGGCAAAGACATTTTCAGAGTTTATGGAGAAAGTATTAAACGGTGAAGCGGGAAAGAGTTATTACGATATGCCGTTGGATAATACTTTGCTCCGCATTTATTCGGATGATGTCAAACATATTCAGACGGGAGCGCATAAGCACCCATTGTCCATGGAAGAATGGGACGTATTGCTTCGGCATTTGAACAATGTAGACGAAGCATGGCGGACGAAGGATACAAAAAAACCACGAGGCATGGCCGTCGTAGTTGCGTTCGAGACAGAGGGGAAAAATTATGGCGCGGTACTGGAATTTTCTGAAACTGGAATTGTATTCTTGAAAACCGCAGTGGCGGGAAGTGAGAAAAAAGTAGAAGGCGTCTTAAAAATCAATAAAAGAGAGGCTGGCATGCGTCTACATACAGGTCTCCCGGGCCGCACTGCCGAGGCAGGCGACAGCCACGCTGCCTTTACCAGTCACTCTCTTTCTTTATCCAGTATACAGCATATTTTAGGAATAGGCAATACGCCTGCTTCTATCTTCGAGCAATCGGCATGGCACGGATCTCCATATCAGTTCTCGGCGTTTGACCTCGGCGCGATTGGCACCGGTGCAGGCGCACAGGCACATGGCTGGGGGCTTTACTTTGCAACGGATCGTACAGTTGCCGAAGCTTATAAAGGGGGAAGTCTTTATGAAGTAGAAATCCCGGAAGATGACGTTCTTTTGGACGAACAAAAATCCTATGAGAAGCAGCCTCCGAAAGTGAGAAAGGCACTGGATAAGTTGCTAAGCCACTTGACCATCGAGCAGCTTGAGAACTGGAACGATGTAAGCAGACTGGGGAAAGAAAAAGTAATTGCGGATATCAAGCGAGCTATGTTGGGAAGTGATGGTCAAACCATTTATGGTACCTTGTGCGATCTTACTAACGGAGAGAAAGAGGCTTCTCTTCTGCTAAACAAGTATGGAATAAAAGGGATCGCCTATGAGGATAAGAACGCCGGACGCGGCTTTGTTATTTTCGACGATAAGGCAATCTCTATCATCGAACGCTATAACCAGGAAGCGGCAAATGCGCAGATGGCTGCGGAAAGGCTTCAAGCGGACGCGAAGGCATGGAAGGAGACACTGAAAGCGGCTTGGGCGGGGAAAATGTCGGAAACGCAGATGTTTCGCGTCATGGAAACGCCGCTCGTCTTGCAGCTCGTCGGCGCGAAAGCGCTTCCGATTTACATGGCGCAAAAGAAGCTCATGCAGGTAAAGAAGGACCATCCTGAGCTCAAGAAGGCGATCCTCAACAAACTGCCCGAACAGTTGGCCGATCCCATGATGATCTTCCAGTCGGAAACAGTTCCCGGGCGGATTGTAGTATGCCTTGAGCTGAAGGACGAAGCGGGAGCAAATATCGTCGTCCCCGTAGAGCTGAATGCCACAAAAGCCCACGTGGAAATAAATGTCATAGCGTCTATCTATGGGAAAGGAAAACCGACCACGGGGAGTAATTATGGGTGGTTTGTAGATAACGTCCTGAAAAGGAATGCCATCTACATAAACAAAAAACAGGCCGCTAACTTCTACCAGTCCGCCGGGCTCCAATTGCCCATGGAGGGTAGAAAGTTTAACGACCTCTTTGGCTCCAGTATAAAGACAGACGCCGATCTTGTCAAGGAGAAAATGAAAAATCCTTCGCTCTATCAGGAAGCTCATGGCTATACCCAGTTCCTCTCTAACGGCCAGCGACTGGTGACGCTCATGGAGAGCGCCGACGAATCGACCTTCCTTCACGAGCTGGGGCATGTCTTTCTTGACGATCTGCGAATCCTCTCGGCTTTCGACGAGGCGAGCCAAAAGGAGCTGGCCACGGTGGACGAGTGGGCGGCATGGCACGAGGGGGCGGCCAAGGAATACCAGAATACGCCATGGGAAAAGGAGTTCAAGGCGCACGAAGCGGCGATTTTGGCGGCGAAGAAATCCGGCGATGCGAAGGCATTGGAAAAGGCGCTCAAGGTCTGGCGGCATGAACGCTTCGCCCGGGCCTTTGAGCGTTACCTGAAAGAAGGCGAAGCCCCGGCCCGGGGATTGAAACAGGTATTCAGGAAGTTCGCCGCTTTCCTACGCTCGATCTATCAGGCATTTACGTCGGATGGCGGTCGGGCGTCGATGGAAGTGGAGCGGGTCATGGATCGGATGATCGCCACGGACGAAGAGATTGAAGACGCAGCGCAGGACAAGAGATATCGCGACTTCACGAAAGCGGGCGGGGAAAAGCTCCTTCGGGAAAGCGATAAAGCCACCTATCAGCGCTGGCACGAAAAAGCAAAGGCGGAGGCGAAGGAACGTCTGCGAAAGGTGATAACGAAAAAACTGGAGCGCGAGCGAAAAGCGCAACTGGCTGCGGAAAGAAAAAGCGAAGAAGAGCGCTTTCGGGCGAAGCTCTATGAGGATCCCATCTACCAAGCGCGCGAAGCAGTAAAGATGGCGAAGGATGAGAACGCAGCGCTTCTCTTTTACCCGACGGTAGAAGAATATCGCGCACAGGATAAAAAAGCCCCGGCGATGGAAACGCTGGTCGAAAAGCACATGGAGGAATATCGCCGGACGCAGGAAAAGGCGCGCTTAGCGAACGCCATCACGCCGGACGAAGTGGAAAAGGCGATGGCAGGAACGGAGTACCACGACCGGCTGTTGGCTTACGAGGCGAAGGCCTTCGCCAAACAAGCAGACGCTCTGCGCCGCATCAGCGGGAAAGCACATGCGGCCATGAAGGAAGTGGAGGAGAAGATTGAGGAGATGCCGGAGGGGGCGGGGAAAAGCGAAAAGAAAACGGATGCGGCGAAGGAGAAATACAGCGCCCGGGATCTATATCGCGCGATTCACCGCCTGCGGTCGGCGCACCGCTGGGGGGCGGAGGAGCTTTCGGCCATCGACGCATTAGGAAAGGCTGCATCCAAGGCCGATCTGAAAGCAGCGTGGGAGAAAGCCAAGGAACTCCTTACAACGGAGCATTTAGCAGAGCAGGAGCTAAAGGAGGCCCTCCGGGGGCAGAGCCAGCTCTATCGGGAATTGGCCAGAAAAGAGATCGCCGACATGACGATCACGGAGGCCTCGGCCATCATGACGTTCCGGCGCCAGGAAAAGGAGAGCGCTGCGCGCGTGGAGCGGCTGATTAAGGCGGAAAACTGGGCGGCAGCAGAAAAGGAAAAGCAAAAGCAGATGATGGCTGCCGCGCTGGTCGCTGAATCGCGAAAACTCCGGGAACGCGTGGACATCCTTAAACGAAAGCTCGAAGGATACATGAAAGGGAAGGAGAAGCTTCCGCCATCGGAGGGATATTGGATGCACCATTTAGCCTATCTCTTGCGGCTGACGGATAAAGATGCGGCGGCTCCCGCCAAGCTGGAGAAATTAGAAACGATACGAGAAAGGCTTTCGGCGGGACTCGATACGAAAGCGAGCGAAAGTGGGGAAGATCCTCTGGCGGCCGTGGAAAGAATTGCGGTCGGCACATCGGAAAACGGCTACTTGGGCATGACGCTGAAAGACTTTGAGGATGCAGCGAAGGGCATGGCGATCCTCTACATCACCGGGCGCGACAAAAACAAGATGAAAACGATGGCCGGGCGCACCATTGATGAGATCATCGACGAAATCCTCGGCGATCCGACGAGCCTCCTGGGCAATATCAGCGTCACGCAGCATAAAGTCAATGACGACGAGGGCGGCCTCGGCTATAGCGGCATTTTGGCGAAAGCGCCGAAGATCGGGCACGTCATGGCGACCGCCGGGCAACGGTATTTAGCGGCGACGATGAAACCGGAGCTGATAATGGAGCTCTTAGGAGAAAAGGCACATCGGTATCTTTACGGGACACTGGAGCGGGCGGCAGAAAAGGAATCCGTCATGACGGCCAGCGCCATGGCCAAAGTGGATGAAATCGTCGGCGCATACACAAACGCGGAGCGAAGAAAATGGCAGGAGCAAAACATTCCATGGTTCGAGGGGGAAATGATCTCTAAGGAAAACATCCTGGCCATGGCGCTGAATCTCGGCAATGAGATCAATCGGAGCCGGCTGGCCGAAGGCTTTTCCGATATGGAGCATATCCATCCCATTGAGGAGATCGTCGCCCGGGTGGAGCAGCACATGGAGGAAAAAGACTGGAAATTCGTCCAAAACATCTGGGATTTCCTCGGATCTTACTGGCCGGAAACAGTGCGCATCGAAATGATCATGAACGGCACCGAGCTTCATCCGCAGCCCGCAAAAGCCTTCACGGCCCGGACGAAGACGGGCCAAGAGATCAAGATGAAGGGCGGCTATTACCCTATCGTCTACAACGCCATGAAGAACACGAAAGCGATGGACCAGACGATCGACGAAGCGGCTAAGCACAATATGGCTGGCGCGGCGGCGCTCTCGACGGGACTAAGCTCCACAAAGTCCCGCACACAGGCGGAGATCAAACGGCGGCCGCTCCTCCTCTCGCTACGGGTGATCCCAAAACACCTGGGAGAGGTGATCCACAATCAGAGCCATCGTATCGCTTGCCGGGACGTCTATCGGATCATCAACAGCGGGGCCTTTTCCGACTATGTAACAAAACGCATGGGCGAACCGTTTTACACGAACCTGAAACAGTGGGCAATCGATGTCTGGCAGACGCAGAGCGCGCAATTTAACCAGGCGGAAGGCAATATCAATAAACTATTGCAAGGCTTACGCTCCAATGCAGCTTTAGCGATTATGGGGTATCGCATGTGGCCGGTGGTGGAAAACGCGACGAATATTTTCCCGGGGATGCACCAGATCGGCGCGGCTAACATGCTGTCCGCCGTCGGGGATTTCTACGCGAATTTCGGGACATATAAAGAGCTGCTCCATAAATCCGTGTTCATGGCCAGCCGCATCGATCATTTAGATCGAGATCTAAAGCGCCAGCGCCGGATGTTTGAAAAGGATGGGAAGGCGCCGGAATGGCTGAAAGAACACGCCTACTGGTGCATGGAGAAAACCGATCTCATGTTCTCCGCGCCGCTTTGGTGCCGGGCATACAAGAACGCGTTCGCGCCGAAACTGGCCGAAGTCATGGCGGAGAACGAGGCGGCGAAAAAAGTGATCGATGAGGCGTACGAGGAAAAACAGAAGGCGGACGCGTTAGTTTACGATCTCATAGCGCGGCAAAAGAAGATCGAGGAAGAGCTGACGCGACGCCATCACAGCGCACCCCTTACGGAGGAGACCGAATTTTCCCGGATGCCGAAGGATGAGCTTACGGCGGAAGCCTTCCGGCTGAACGGCGACATCGCCGAAGCCGAGCGCACGGCGGCCGAGAAAGGCCAGCGGCTGGAGCTTGTCAGCGGGAGGGAGATCAAGAACGCAGCGGAGATGAATAAAGAAGCGGAAACGCGGGCCATCTTCGCCGCCGATAAGACCGTGCGCGAAGTCTTCGGATCGGGGGATGTAAAAGATCTGGCGAGTATCCAAAAAGGCGGCGAGCTGAATAAACTCTTTACCATGTTCTACGGGTATTTCTCTGTCCAGGCGAATGCGATCATCAAAGCGTATTACCGGGGGCGTAGCGCGAAAAGCTGGGCGCCCTTGGCGTCGGTTATCCTGTATCGGATTTTTCTCACGTCGGCTTTGGCCACGCTGATGAGGATGGTGCTCATGAGCGAAGGGGACGACGATAAGGATAAATACCGAAAGGATAAAGACGGCAATAAGATTGAAATTCCTACGACTGAGCGCATTCTGAAACAATACGCCAAGAATACGCTGTCGACGGCCACGGGGATGATGGTCGGCGTCCGGGACATTGGGAATTTTTACATTAACATGGCGTTTGAGGGAACAGATTACGGCCGGGGAATGGCGCTTTTTGGCAGTGCTGTGTCGAGGGCCTTCCAGGAGGGCTCAATGCTCTCCAAGTTACTGATGGCCAGAGAGGAGGTCAACGAAAAAGCAAGACTGGCGGAAGAGAAGCGAAAGGCCAGATACGACAAGATGACGGCGCGGCAGAGAAAGAAATTCGACGAGGAGCAAAAATACCGACGGCCGCCAAAGAAAATTACCTGGTTGGACATCAGCCGTTCGGCAGCCATGACGGGAACGTATCTCACGGCTAACAAGTTCGGCGTAACCGATACGATGACGAACGCGGTATTTTCAACAATGCAATATCTCTGGGACGACGACGGCCGCTACGAAAAGACGCTGTGGAATATGATCGTTCATTCCGCAATCTTTGCCAAAAAACCGGTAAAGCGGGTCATTCCAGAGCGGCCGAAAAAAGAGGAAAAAAGAAGGAGGAGAAGTAGATGATTGCAAGCACGAAAACAAAAGTGATTTACCTCGGCAACGGGGCGACAAAAGAATTTCCCATAACGTTCGGCTATGCGGATCCGGCCACGGTGAAAGCGGGGATCTACGATCCGGCCACGGATCAGACGACGGAGCTGACGAAGGATTATTACGTTGACACGGTACGAAATTCAGTCTTTTATCCAGGCTACGCCCCGGGGCAGGCGCCGCCGGAAAGCGAGCAGCCCGGGCCGCTGCCCGCGCCCAAAAAGCTGGTCGTCTACCGGGTGACACCGATGGATCAGACGATCGACCTCGGCACGAAATACCCGTTGCCGATCATCGAAAAGATTGGCGATAAGAATACGCTGATCGAGCAGGAGCTGGCAGAGAAGCTTGGCCGGGCGGTGCTGGCAGATATTGGGAGCGGAAAGACGGTCGAGGATATCCAGCGGGATATTCACCAAGACTGGATCGCGGCGAATAGCAGCGCTGAAAACGCGGCGGAAAGCGCGCGAAAAGCGGCAGAAAGCGAAGGGAACGCTAAAAATGCGGCGACCTTAGCAGAGGAGCGAGCGAATAAAGCCAAGGAAAACGCTGACCGGAGCGAAGCAGCGCAAACGGCGACGGCTGCCATGCGAGACGAAACGCGAACGCTGAAAGACGCGGCGACGAATGCGGCGGCGGCCGCAGAGCGGAGCGCTGGAGAATCCGCAAACAGCGCCCGATCGGCGCAAGACAGCGAGAATCATTCCGGCGCGCTGAAAACGAATGCAGAGCAAAGCGCAACGGAAGCAAAGCTTGCGGCGCAGCAGGCCGCAGACAGTGCAGAGAAAGCGAAGCAGATCGCGGGCGGAGATTTTGCCACGCCAAAACAGGTGGACGAGAAAATCGCGGCGCTCGTCAATCAAGCACCGGAGACGCTGAATACGCTTTCGGAAATTGCACAGGCGCTGGGGAATGACCCGAATTTTGCGACGACGATAACGAACCTCTTGGGGAAGAAGTTAGATAAAACAGCCCCGGCGAAAAGTCTGGAAGTGTCCGGAACGCAGGATAAAGCGTCGCTAAAAACGGGGGCCGGAATCCTGATTTTGCAGCGAACCGGAAACGAGTTTGAAATTGTTCCGACGCCAGGGGCGAACGTGACTGTCGGCACGGCGCAAAACTGCACCGGAAACGCGGCAACGGCGACGACGGCGCAGACGTCCGGCGAGGCGACGCTTGCGCATGGAATACCCGTTGGCGACAAGGGTGGAAATATTTGGATTGAGTAAAGGAGGAAACGAAAATGATTAAATGGTTGATTCATCTCTTGGGCGGCATTACGAAAGACGAATACGTGGAAGAAGTTTGCCGGGCGTATATCGCCGGCCACGACGATATCTGGATTGAGTGAGGGGGAAGGGAAATGGCACTTTACAAAAAGAAGCTGCATATTCGAAAGGACGGCGTTGTGACGGACATCAATCTCTGGACGGAAAAGAACGAGGTGGGATCGCCAGCGCTGGCAATTCGGCACGACGGCAAGGTAGTTTATGCGAAGCTGGGAGCGGTGGACGACGCATTGGCCAGCGCGCTTCGCGTGCGGAAAGATGGGATCGTCTACGCGGCGCTAAAGAATCGCTGGGTCACGATCAATATAGTCCAGAGCGCGAATCAGACGATCACGGTAACGGCCGGCGAGAAAACGTACACGGAAAGCTTTTCTGTGCCGTACGGAACGCTTTATACGGTGACAATAACGGCGGCGGCTGGCTTTGCTCCGGGGGCGCTGTCGTCGAGCGGCGGAACGGCGGAAGGCGATGTGACGATTTCAGCAACGCCGGCGTCGGCGTCGTTGACATCGGGGAGTATAAGCGGCACTGGAACGTTGAATTTTACTGTTCCGGGCGGGGCAACTGTAATTAAACTTGTACTACAAGGGAATTATAGTAGTGATGAATATTTCGTTGGTATTAAGGCGAATTCTGTCATGGTTAATAGTTTAGCGGTTGACTGGTGGAACTCTCCTTCTGGAGAACCAGACGACCCCGATCGTCAAGATTTAACTACGATGTCCGCGACCGTCGTTAGCGGTGGAACTTGGAATAATAATGCCGTCGGGTGGACGTTTGAATACAATTCCTCAATTACAGTTTACTGGGGACCCGAAATCAACGCCCACGGACCAACGGATGGCTCTGTAGCATAAATCAAAGGCTTGCATTATAGCGATATACAGGGAGATGAGCAGATGGAAATGGTGACAATGGTGTTGTCTGTCGTTCCGGCGGCGGCGACGGCGGTTTTTGGGGTCATGGCGCACAAGTTCAAGCAGAAAATGGAGGCGCATGATCAGAGAATTGCGATTGAGGAAGCGGAACAGAAGGAACAGCAAAAGAAGCGGGATTTAGAACATGCGGCAATATGCCAAGGGCTTCAGATCATGCTGCGAAACGAGATTGTCAACCGTTATAACCGTTGGCAAGATTTAGGCTGCAAGCCGCTGTCGATTTTGGAACGCGATGTCTTATTGCAGACGTATCAGGCCTACCATGCACTTGGCGGAAACGGGACGGTGACGGAGATTTACCGGGAAATGGTGGGGAATCATTATGGCCAGCATTAAGGGGAAGATCAAGAACGCTGTCCTCGGCTTGGCGATGTGGTCGAAGAAACACCTGAGCGAGCTGATCACGCTCATCGGGATCCTGATCTGCTGCTTTGTCCTGTTCGTCTTGGTGAGCTGGGGCGTCGGCTACTACGCAAACGGGCTTTTGGGCTTGAAGTTTGATCTCGGGTCGATCTGGCAGGGGCTTGGGGCGTGCGTGGCAGCCATTGGGTCGCTCCTCACGATGGCGGGGATGAATCTTGGGCGGCAATATATTGACAGTAAATTTAACAGCCCGCCGGGAGAACGACCGGGCGAGAGGGAGGAGCGGAAAGAATGAGAGAAATTACATTGCACGAGCTCCATCGGCTGGCGCTGTTATCGCGCCGAGCACTTTGGAACGCAGCGGAATTGGCCGGTCATGATACGCCGAAAATCTATCTGCACTGGACGGCAGGCGGATATTGGCATTTCTTTGATGATTATCACATAAACATCGATGAAGACGGCGGCCTGCACGCAAGCACCGAGGACTTGGCGGAGGTGTTGGCGCATACTTGGCGGCGCAATACCGGCGGGGTTGGGGTGGCGCTCTGCGGCTGCTACGACGCGACGACGACGGATTTGGGCAGCGCGCCGCCGACATTGGCGCAGATCGAGGCAATGGCGCAGGCGGTTGCGGTGCTGTGTGAGGAGCTGGGACTGCCCATCGAAAAAGCGTGCGTGCTGACGCACGGGGAGGCGGCGGACGTCGAGGATGGGGATACAGCTGGGTATGGATATGACGACGCCTACGGGCCGAAGAACGGCTGCGAGAAGTGGGATTTGGAATACCTTGGCACGCCGGAAAGCCCGGCGTATCATCCCTACGCTACGGACGGCAGCCGGGGCGGTGACGTCCTGCGGGGGAAGGCGATTTACTGGCAAAATAAATGGCGAGCCGACGCGGAGCGGGCTTTGCCGGAGTAATGAAGGAGGGGGCAGAATGTATGAAAACGGGAAGAAGTATATTATTGCTGGCGCTCTTGGTGTTGTGCTGGGGGCGGCCATCCTGTGGGTCGTGTGCGGAAACCTACACGATAACGGAGGCGCAGCTGATGACGCTGGAAGAGAACTTGGCCGCGCTGTCGAAGAACAACGCCGCGCTCTTGGAGACATTGAACGAATCGAACGAGGACTTGACGATAGCGCAAGACGAGCTGATGACGCTGCGAAAGCAGTTGAAAGAAGCGAAGGATCAGCTTCGGCGATTGAGCGGGCAGTTAGAAACGCTCAAGGAAGAATCAGCGCGGGCGAAAGAATCGCTCAAGACAGCGAACGAAGAATTGCAGTCTGCCGTGGCATCTGTGCAGAAATTAGAAAAAACGCGCCGACGCATTGAGCGCCAGCGCAATTTCTGGGAAGTGGTCGCTGTGGTGTTAGGCGGGATCGCGGTCACGCGATAGCAGCCGTTTTTCAAGATCAAACAAAAGAGCAATGTGCGCTTTTGTTTGATCTTTTTATTTGATCTTTTTCAGCGAAAAGAGAAAAATTTGTTGCCATTTTGTTGCCCAATGGCAACAAAACAGTTAAAATGGAACATATCAGAACATAACAATTTAAATCTTAAAATGCGTGATAAATAGGCGTCGTTACTGAGTTTCTAAAGGATAAGATTTTAGGAGATTTTAGGCTATTTTATTTAGTTCCGATAATTTATACTTATCGGAACTAATGGTGGCTTTTACTCTGCCTTTATTCTTCGCGAGCTACCCGCTCTAAATATGCCGTCATGCTGTCAGCTACTTTTTTAGCGGTTTTTACAGTTTCTACCACATTGAGCGGCCCCGTGACTACGTCGCCGCAGGCAAAGATCCCTTCTCGCGTTGTCTGTCCAGATTCGTCAGTTTCTAATAACCCTTTTTCATTGGAGCCTAAACCAGCTGTTGTACTTACCAATTTATCCTTGGGTTGCTGACTGATCGCGATGATCGTGCTGTCGGCCGGGAAAAGTGTCGGTTCGCTTTCAGAAACAATTTCTCCGGCTTCATTAAAAGTACGTCGAATAAAGATTGGACCGTCAGCGGTGATTTTCTGAATGCCCATGCCGTAAAGCAGCTCAGCCCCATCCGCTAAAAGATAATCCAGTTCACGCGGACTGGCAGAAACAGTAGAGCTTCGCGCATAAACAGTCACTGTGCGGCTTCCTTTGCGAAGCGCCGTTCGCGCTGCGTCCATGGCCGAGTTTCCTGACCCGATGACGGCCACACGCTCGCCTAATTCGTAAACATCAGGGTTCTGCAAATAATCGATGGAATAATGGACATTGCCTAAACTTTCCCCCGGAACGCCTAAACGACGAGCCCGCCAAGTGCCTGAACCGATGAATATCGCTCCATAGCCGTCGTTAAATAAATCATCTAAATGTAAGGCACCACCAATGGTCGTATTGGGCCGGATGAGAATTCCAAGTTGGCGCAGCCTTTTTTGATATCGATCCAAAATACTTTTCGGCAGCCGAAACTCAGGAATTCCATAACGCAGCATACCGCCAATATGTTCCTTGCGCTCAAAGATGGTAACGTCGTACCCTCGCAACGCTAAAATGATGGCCACTGTGAGCCCTGCCGGACCGCTGCCGACGATAGCTACCCTTTCGCCTTTATTGACTTCCCGTCTCAACGTCAGTTTATCCAAAAAGGCATCGGAAATATAGTTTTCGATACTGGAAACGTGAATGGCATTGCCTCGTTTCCCTTGAATGCAGTTGCCTTCACATTGTTTTTCATGATCGCATACTAAGGAGCAGATAACACTCATGGGATTATTCATGAACAGCATCATGGCGGCCTCTTCAATTTTCCCCGACAAAAAGAGCCGTATCATTTCTGGAACGTCCGTTTGGATTGGACATCCTTTGATTTGGCACAAAGGTTTTTTACACTGCAAACATCGCCGTGCTTCGTTAATGACGTGGACGGCCATGGCGATCACCTCTTTATGGAAACATCTGAAACTTTATATAGTATTCGTGTTTCTCGTTGATTTACCTTTTTTCCCGCGAAATTTTTATAGTTTAGTCCCTTGCTCTCTTTCTGCCCGCATAGTAAAAGAGCTGATGCGTTACTTGTCTGCACCAGCTCTTTTCGTTTTCACTAATTCGGTTACATGAATATATCTCCGGGGAAAATACTGCCTATATCATCGGCTCGATAATATGGTAACAGGAGGGCCGCGCGCGCTTTAGACGCTTCACGTGCCGCCACCTTTGCCAAGTGCTTTTGGAAAAAGCTCTTGGCCGCTGGGCGAATCGCTTGTATCTTTAAGCGATTCGCCCGATTCAGGCTCCCGCTGTATACCTTATCCCCAATACCGCGACATACGGCCTCAACGCCCTGATTTTCTGCCGTCTCTAGCAAAGATTGCCCTTCCATAATAATACCGTCTACAGGAATACATTCTCCAGGATAGATCAAAAGGGTATCACCCGAGCGAACCTTATCTGTTTCTACCCAACGTTCCATATCTCCAGATAGGACAAAGGCATGTTTGGGAATTCTGCAGCCAGTTATTCCAGGTCTTCCGGAGAAATCCCTCCATAGTCTTTCTAACAGCCTCATCATAGAGCATTTCATAGTGCATTCCTCCAAGGGACAATCTTTTTCTTAAGGCTATTATACCCATAGGGGTATAAGTTTGTCAACAGAAAAATAAAAACCAGCTAAACGAAAAGAATAGCCGGCTAAAGAGATAGGCACCTTTTATTCATCTGATGAGATCTTTATTTCATGTTGGCAAACCGCTCCACCGCCGTCGTAAACATGGCGATGGTTTGATCGGCATCACCGTGCTCAATACCATCCTTGACACAATGCTGGATATGTCCTTCTAATATGACTTGCCCACATTTATGAAGGGCTGATTTTGCCGCGTTAATCTGGGAGAGAATATCTTCACAGGGAATGTCCTGATCCACCATGCGGTCGATAGCCTGCACTTGTCCGATAATTTTTTTTAAGCGGCGGTGTAAATTCTCCGCGTCCATACATTGCTTCATGTTTATCTTCCTCCATTTGGTAAGTTTTAAGTATCAAGGGATCCCTATCAAGGGAATGCTCTTACTTTAGCGGCTGGAGCCGTGAGGAACATAGCGTCCCCAAAAGAAAAGAATCGATATCGCCCTCTCACTGCTCTTTGATAAGCGCGCAGAATAAACTTTCGTCCGGCAAAGGCACTGACGAGCATAATGAGGGTGGATTTCGGTAAATGAAAATTTGTTATGACGGCATCTACGATCTTAAACTCATAGCCTGGATAAATAAAAATTTCCGTCCAACCCGATTGGGCTCTGATTTCATTTTTCGCTGATGCCGCAGCTTCCAGTGTGCGAATGGACGTGGTCCCCACGGCGATGACACGATGTTTTGCCGCTTTCGTGTCGCGAATCAATTGTGCGGTTTCTTCGTTGAGAGAATAATACTCTCGGTGCATGGTATGCTCTTCAATCTGGTTCGTTTTCACCGGACGGAAGGTACCTAGTCCCACGTGAAGTGTCAGAAAGCCAAGATTCACACCGTACGATTGAAGATCCTCCATTTGTTCTTTGGTAAAATGCAGCCCTGCGGTGGGCGCAGCCGCTGATCCTGATTTTCGATTATAAACCGTCTGATATCGTTCTCTGTCAGTTAGCTTTTCATGGATATAAGGTGGCAGAGGCGTCTCCCCTAACCTGTCTAACAGTTCTTCCCATACGCCTCGATAGTAAAATTCAATCACACGTCCGCCAAAAGCAGTGACCTCTCTAACGATTCCTATTAGTTCTTCACCAAAATGAATAACGGCGCCGGGATGTGCTTTCTTTCCCGGTTGTACTAAAGTTTCCCAGAAAGTTCCTTTCATACGGTGCAACAGGAATACTTCCACGCGTCCCCCGGTCGGTTCACGACGTCCGATAAGCCGGGCTGGCATGACCCGGGTGTCGTTGAAAATCAAAGTATCTCCCGGTGCTAAAAACTGTTTCAGATCAGAAAAACGATGGTCTTCCATGGTTTCCCGGACAGGATCCAATACCATAAGCCGCGAAGCGTTGCGGGGCTCAACGGGCGTCTGGGCAATCAATTCTTTCGGCAGATCATAGTCAAATTCAGTCAGCAGCATATTCCTTTGTTTTCCTCTATCGTTAATACAGCTTGATGATTTCCACATTCGTATAGTAATGATGTAAAATGGCCCGGTAATCTTTTTTAGCGGCCATGGCATGAGCTCCCCACTGCGACATCCCCACGCCATGCCCCCTTCCCCAACCGTCAAACAACAGCATTTCGGAAGATTGGCCGTGGAACTCTATTTTCCCGTTGCGATTTGGTGTGGTCGCTGTTCCTTTTTGATAGCAGATATCAAACCGTGTTCCTGGCAGACCCAATAGCCAACGAAGTTTCGGTCCCAAAATTTCTGCAGTTCGCAATGTCCCCACAAAACGAACCATCCGGACCCGACCTGACACGTAGCGGTCGGCGGTTTCTTTTCTTGCCCCCTCTTCCAACGGCGTCAGTTCCACACGTTTTAAGGTCCCAATATCGAATCCTGCTGTCCGTAGTTTGGCCCGTAGTTCAGCAGCCGAAACGGCGATCTGCCAATGATACTCCGTACGGTAGGTGGGTTCGTCCCGCACTGATTTTAAGTAAGGCAAGGGGTTGCCTCCAGTCTCTTCGTTGCCGGCCGTCCATCCGCCCGATGAAGCATGAAAAGCGGAATAAATCGGCTTATCGTTATACATCATCACTTCCCCTCGGGTTGAGGAAACTGCCGCCAGGACAGTCTTGCTCTCAGCAGCGATTCCGCCGTACACTTGACAATGGGTATTAGGGCATACGTCGAAACCTTCTTTTTCGTGACGTCCCAAGGAATAAAGGGCAAAAGTGCGAGCCGCTACTGCCTGCGCCCGCAATGCTTCCATAGGCCAATCCGCGCCCATCTCCGCGCCGATCACTCCACTTACATAGTCGTCTAATGTTACATTGTTGATAACGGTGATGGCACCATTTTGCATGATGAGCCGAAAATCTCCCCGATAGGCTTCTCCGTTATAGAAGATGGGAATGGAAGCGCGAGAATCGGCGCGCTTCACCACCAGTATTTTTGCCGACACCGGTTTGCCATTTAAAAGGAATTGTCCTCCACGTTTGGTAACTGTCAACGTGGCGTTAGCGGACAATTTTTCCAGTCCCAGTTCCGTTGCTCCGTCACGTACCACATATTCGCCTTTAGCAAGAAATACTGCGGTCTCTTGTCCTGTCGCCAATCCCACCCGAATGGCCGGTTCTGGAGAAAATTTCGTTGCTGCTGTCTCCGTTATGGGGAGGGTCTTTCCTGTGGTAGGGCCAGTGACCGGAACCGCGTGAACAGTTCCACTTGCGTCCAACATGGACAGCATGGTGAACAGCATTGTTCCTAAAATACGTAATATCCAACCGGCCATAACCCGCGCCTCCTGTCGATGTGAGATGGAACTGGGTACATTCTATACCGTGCAGATCATTCCGTCAATCGGCCCCTGTGGTTGTGAAGCGGGCGCGCTTAGTCCGATTCCATAAGACGCCGGATAGACCACCTGTTCTAAACAAAGTCCTTGCGCTGGTGCGGTGGGGCTGGCTAAAGAACGGGTACGACCGGCCAGAATTTTGGCAAAATCGTTCGAGGTTTTTATTCCTAATCCGACATCAACCAAAGTTCCCACTAAATTTCGCGCCATGTGATACAGAAAACCGTTGGCGCAAAAACAAAATTGAATGATATCCCCCCATCTTTCCACCGTTGCCGTATCCATCCGGCGGATGGGGGACATAGGCGCGCCGCCCGCCGCCCGAAAAGAGGAGAAATCATGTTCGCCTACGAGTTGGGTTGCCGCACTTTTCATAGCAGCTACATCTAACGGACGGCGTATGTACCAAGCGTATCGCCTTAAAAAAGGGTCAGCTGACCTCCCTTGTAAAAGACGATAGGTATACGTTTTTTGGCAGGCGCTGTGTAAAGCGCTAAAATCAGCCGGCATCTCAAAAGCTTCTCGCACCACGATATCATCAGGTAATAAGCTTTCTGCCGCTCGCACAATGCGATGAACCGGGATGTTCCCGTCCGTAAAAAAATTGACGACCTGTCCCCGGGCGTGGACCCCGGCATCTGTTCGTCCCGCAGCTGCCATTTCAATAGGCTCGCCGAAGAGCAGCGCCAGTTTATCTTCCAATACATTTTGCACCGCTATGACCGGTGGCGTCTGCCTTTGAAATCCATGATATAAAGTTCCGTCGTAGGCGATGATCAGGGCGATATTACGCCGCCGTGCCTTCATCATTGCTCTATGTTCCCGCCGCATCAGATCCCCACGACTTTCATTATCTCTAATGCTGCCAGAAAAATGACGATGAAAAATATCGCCGTATAGTCTCGTTTGGATACGCGTAATTCTTTCATTCGGGTGCGTCCTTCCCCACCGTGATAACAGCGAGCCTCCATAGCCATAGCCAGATCATCCGCTCGACGAAACGCCGAAATAAAGAGAGGTACTAAAACCGGTGTCAAACTATAGAGTCGCCGAAGAAAATGTCCTGAAGAAAAATCAGACCCACGTGATTGTTGGGCTTTCATGATTTTATCGGTTTCTTCAATCAGCGTCGGTACAAATCGTAAGGCAATCGTCATCATCATAGCCAATTCATGCGCTGGCACGCCGATGATTTTTAATGGTTTTAAAAGAGCCTCCATGGCGTCCGTCAGCGAAAGCGGCGAAGTTGTGAAGGTAAGGAGGGAAGAGAGAAGGATCAGTAACGTTAATCGTAGGCAGAGAAAAAAACCTTTTGCTAAACCTTCATAAGTCAGTTCAAATATCCAAATCTGTGTGATCTTTTCTCCTGGTGTACTGCAAAGATGAATAAGGAAAGTAAAAGCTAATATCCACCACAGAGGACGAATGGATTTTACAAGTGTGAGCAAGGGAACACCTGAGGTGAGAGATAGCCCTATCGTTAAAATGACAAGTGCTCCATAAGTACCCGGTGTATCAAAGATAAAGATGGCGATAATCAAGCAAAATAAAAGAACGACTTTAACCCGCGGATCCAAGCGGTGCAAAATGGATTCACCGGGAAAAAACTGGCCTATAGTAATGTCAGTCAGCACTTCTTTGCCCTTCTTTCCCGCCAGGCTCCTTCAATACTCTTCACGGCTCCTTCGATCGTAAAAGCGTCCACTGTAACAGAAAGCCCCCCTGCCTGCAGTTTTTTCAGCAAAGTCACGGTACTCGGCGTGTCCAGACCCGCTTTTTGAATTAATGCCTCAGATTGAAAGGCTTTCCGGGGTGTCGCATCCAAAAGTACTTCTCCTTCGTGCATGATTACAACTCGGTCGGCCAAGCGAGCAATATCATCCATATTATGAGAAACAAAGATCACTGTCATCTTCTTTTCTCGATGGAGGCGAACGATCCTTTTCAGCAAATCGTCTCGCCCGCGGGGATCAAGACCTGCGGCCGGTTCGTCCAGAATTAAATATTTTGGTTCCATGGCCAATACACCGGCAATGGCCACTCGGCGTTTTTGCCCTCCGCTTAGTTGGAAGGGAGAACAGTTTTTATAAGTATCGTAATCTAAGCGAACCAATTCCATTGCTCGGCGCACCCGCGTTTCAATTTCTTCCGAAGATAGTCCTAAGTTTTTTGGGCCGAAAGCAACGTCTGCCATCACGGTTTCCTCGAAGAGTTGATGCTCGGGATATTGGAACACCATCCCTACACGCTGGCGCGCGGCGACCGCCTCTTGTCCTTTGTCCGCAAGATTCTGTCCGTCCACTCGTACCGTTCCTTGCGTCGGATGAAGTATTCCATTTAAATGCTGCACTAAAGTGGATTTACCCGAACCGGTGTGCCCGGCGATAGCAGTCAGCGTACCTTCCGGTATGGTAAGTGTGACGTGAGATAGCGCTCTTCGTTCAAAAGTTGTCCCCGGCATATAGGTATATGACACTTGCCGCAATTCTATTGACATAATGCTGTCACCAATTCTTCGTCGGTTATGATATCTTCTGGCAGAGGAATCCCCTGTCGACGAAGACGCCAAGCAATCTCCGCCGCGAGAGGCACGTCCAGTCCGCGCTTCTTCATTTGTTCCACCTGCTGAAAGATTTTTCGAGGTGGTCCATCTTCCACCAATCGTCCTTTTTCCATTACTAATACTCGATCGGCAGCGGCCGCTTCCTCCATGAAATGTGTAATGTAAACGATAGTGATCCCAGCATGACGATGAAGTTCACGTACCGTGGTCAATACTTCTTTGCGCCCGGCGGGATCTAACATGGCCGTCGGCTCATCCAGCACCAAACATCGCGTCCGCATCGCCAGTGCTCCGGCGATCGCTACCCGTTGTTTTTGACCGCCAGATAAAAGATGAGGGGCAAAATTTCGGAAGGCCGTCATCTCCACCGCGCGCAATGATGCCTCTACTCTTCGGTGTATTTCGATCGACGGAATGCCTAAATTTTCCGGGCCGAACGCTACGTCCTCCTCGACCACAGCGGCGATGATCTGATTATCAGGATTTTGAAACACCATGCTGACTTCTTGCCGTATATCCCAAAGATGTGCGGCGTCGCGTGTATCCATGCCGTCGATGCGACATATTCCTTCCGTTGGTAACAGAATGGCATTTAAGTGTTTGGCCAACGTTGACTTTCCCGACCCATTCGTTCCCAGCACAGCCACAAACTCACCCGCCGAAAGGGAAAGGTTAATATGAGACAAAGCCGCCGTCTCCCCTTCTTCTCCGGCATGATGGATATGACTTAAATTTTCCAGTTCAATAAACGCCAAGAACTTAGCCTCCTATTTCCTTCAATATGCGTCATTTACACGATAGATTTATTATACATGGCGTAAACCGTCAACGCAATCTACAACATAGGTTTACAGAAAGATTTTTCAAGAAAACATCGGACTGCTGGCATAATTCGATACGAAAGGTATCAAAAAAAGAGAATGATGAAACAAAGGATAATTCTTATTAAGATATTTGTTTTATGTGGGTTGTCTGTGTTCGTCGTTTTATATTATAATTAAATGAAAAATATAGAACGAGAAAGAAGGTTATGATGTATGAAGGGGACCGTTGTGGCCACGTGGATACAGACGGCGAAAACACTTTGGGGAGAAAATATCGTTCAAACCGCGATGGAACAAAACGGCTGGGAGCCCGATCGTCTGTTCCTGCCGCTGGAGGATGTTGAAGATGCCGCTGTAGATAGGTTCATGGATCTTTTGAGCCGCGCCCAGAACATATCGAAAGCTACACTTTGGTATGAAATCGGTCGAGATAATGTTCGCACATTTTCTCAGGTATATCCTTCTTTTTTTAAGGGAAAAACGCTCTATACATTTTTAGCCTCCATGTATGACGTACATGTGGAAGTCGTTAAAATGGTAGCTGGAGCCAAGCCCCCCATATTGGAAATGAAGCCAATCTCCTCGCATGAGGCGATATTTTCTTACGATTCTCCTCGCGGAATGCAGGATTATTTTCGCGGTTTAATTCAAGGCGCTGTAGAATTTTTTCATGAGCCCCTCTCCATGGATATTTTAGAACAAACGCCTACGCACTTAAAGCTTAAGCTTCATTTTGCGGCTTTGATCTGGGCAGAGCAAACCTTTCCAATAAATCGTGCCTTAAGTTTTATTGGATCGGTTGCCGGAAAGATCAGCCTCGTATCGTTTACTGTCACCCTTATCCCCGCGTTTTTCTTGTTTTTCTGGGAGACTTCTTGGAAGTTTTTGGTATTCCCGGTCTTCAGTGGTGTTTTTGTCTGGCTGGTCTCGGTAATTCTGCTGCGCCCTCTATCGGTTCTGCGCGGCGAAATGAAAAGTCTCTTGGCGCATCACTATGATTCCGATGGTACACTGCGCTCGGGAGATGAATTCGAAGAGTTAGCGACCTCTCTCCAAACGTATAAAAAAGGCGTTAAAGCCGACTTCACCGGTTTCCGCGGCACAGGGGACGAGCTCATTCGTTACGGTTCAGATTTTAATGACTTAGCGGAAAATATGGGGAACACTTCGCAAAATATCGTAAACGTCATCAATGAGGTAGCCGTGGCCGCTACCCATGGCGCGGAAAATACCAGTGCGGTAGCCAGTTTCCTTCACAAGAATATGACCGCACTGGAAACGGCCGTAAAAGAGCAGACCGATAATAACGCCCATCTCCTTAGCGCGGTAGATAATATCGACAAAGGTTTCAGCGATGTACACGCCTCCAGCGAGCAACTGACAAAGACTATGGAAAAATTTTCTGTCGTTCGTGATACGGTGGAAGCCCTTCGCAATGAAACAGAGAAAATTCGTTCTATCACCGATGTCGTGACTCGGATCGCGGCACAAACTAACCTTTTGGCTTTGAATGCGGCCATCGAGGCGGCGCGCGCGGGAGAGCAGGGCCGAGGATTTGCCGTGGTCGCCGAAGAGATCCGTACTTTGGCGGAACAATCAAAACAGCAGGCAGCAGTGATTTCCACCGATATTGATAATATTGCACAGATCATCGGCAACGTAACTTCCTCCGTAGATACGGAATACCAATCGTTAGGACAGGAAAGTCAACAACTTCAGGATGTGGTCAGTAATAATTTGGAACATATTGGCAATATCCGGGACGTTTCCGTCAGTATAAGCGCCATCATCACTTCACTGCAAGAAGAAATGAATGAGATGAATCAGGTTTTTGGAAAGGTAGAATCAATCGCGGCCATGTCGGAAGAAAATTCCGCCGCTGCTGAAGAAGTCACCGCTACAGTCCAGGTACACAACGAGAAACTGCAAGACATGATGGAAAAAATCGGTAGCTTCAAGGAAATTTCCGTTCGTTTCTCTAAAGAGCTGGGCCGGTATAAAATTTAACAGCCGCTTTCTGACCAACGGTCAAAAGCGGCTGCCCAGTTACAGAAATTACGAGTCCCCGTTGCGCTATCAAGTCAGAACCCTCGGCTCTTTTCACTAAGACGCAGCAAAAGGTTCGTGAGTCGCTCATTTTCCACGCTCAATTCGGCATTTTCCGTATTGAGCTTTGCCATCACGCTGTCCTGATATAAAATCACACCGCACAAACCGAGGCAAATAATCAGGAGAAGCAGGATCACGAAATCTTTTCTTATGGTCACCGATGTAATCCTCCTCTCTGACATCTCGCTATAAAATTTCGTCATGAAAAAAATAAATCCTTCTTGCATATTCTTTTCTTGTGCGGGGCCTGAGATATTTTGGGGAAAATTCGAGAGGAATCAGTTGATAAACCGAACATACATGTGGTACAATACATATATTGAACGAATGCGGCAAAGGAAACGGACGCTTCGTGAAAATATCTACCTAACCACTGTCGGAGCGAGGTGTCGAAACATGTTGCAAAAACGTCGTCATAACCAATCGGCCGAAGAGCGTCGGTTAAGCATCTACAAATTCATCAAAGAATTTCTCTTAGATCGCGGATATCCGCCATCCGTGCGCGAAATTGGACAGGCCGTGGGGCTAAAATCCAGTTCAACGGTACATGCCTATCTCGATCAGATGGAGGATCGGGGCCTCATTCGCCGCGACCCCACGAAACCACGGGCAATTGATCTTTTAGGGGAAAAGCCCTGGAGCCGAACTATTTCTGTTCCCTTGGTGGGTACTGTTGCAGCAGGTGTCCCTATCTTGGCGGAAGAGAATATCGAAGAAGTATTCTCCTTCCCGGCCAATCTTTTAGGCACGCGTGAGGAGACCTTCATGCTGAAGGTGCAGGGCGACAGTATGATCAATATCGGTATCTTTGACGGCGATTATATCATGGTGCAGCAGCAGGATACAGCAAATCCCGGCGAGGTGGTCGTTGCTTTGGTCAACGGTGATACGGCTACCGTGAAGCGATTTTTTCCCGAAAAAGATTGTGTACGTCTACAGCCGGAGAATGATTCTATGGAACCATTTTATGAACGCGATGTGCAAATTTTAGGCAAAGTTATCGGTGTCTATCGGCAAATGTGATAAGATGTGACGTATCATAAACGACAGCGGCGGCAATGGGTATATCCATCGCCGCCGCTGTCGTTTTAGGGAACAATTATGATTCTAAAACAGCTTGTGCCGCGCCTAAGATACCAATCACGGCGTGTTCGAAGGTGAGCCCCCCCTGCAAATAAACATGATAGGGCGGACGCATGGGGCCGTCGGCGCTTAGCTCAATGGACGCTCCCTGAACGAAGGTTCCGGCGGCCATGATTACCTGATCCGCGTATCCCGGCATATTCCATGGTTCTGGCGCGGCAAAAGAGTCTACGGGTGAGTATTTCTGCAGTCCTCGACAAAAGGCGATGAGCTTTTTCGGCGATTTCAACTCTATCGCCTGTATGATATCTTCACGCCGCTCTGCGAACGCAGGTGAAACTGCGTAACCTAAGTGAGAAAAGACGCCGGCGGCGAAAATTGCCCCCTTCATCGCTTGCGATACGACATGAGGGGCTAAGAAGAGCCCGGCGAAAAGGAGCCGGTTATTGGCCAGCGAAGCGCCAAGCTCATCACCCATACCCGGCGCAGTGAGGCGATAGGCTGCCAATTCCACCAAGGCCGCCTTTCCCGCAATGTAGCCTCCGGTAGGCGCAAGACCACCGCCGGGATTTTTGATGAGGGAGCCAGCCATGATATCCGCCCCGGCGGTGATCGGTTCTGCCAGATTGACAAATTCGCCGTAACAATTATCGACAAAACATACGCAGTGGGGTTGAATTGCTTTTATCGTACGGCATATTTGAGAAATATTTTCCATCGTTAACGGTGGCCGTAAACTGTATCCACGAGAACGCTGAATCAAGGCCACTTTGGTTTTGGGTGTAACCTTTTGCGATAAGGCCGTAAGATCAACGCGCCCATCCTGTAAAGGTACCTCGTCGTAGGAGATGCCAAACTCCTTCAAGGAGCCGGGACTGGGATGCGCATAGCCGATCACGGTCTGCATCGTATCGTAGGGCACACCGGTGACAGAAAGCAGTGTATCTCCAGGCCGAAGCAGACCAAAAAGAACTGTGGCCAAGGCGTGCGTCCCCGAAACAAATTGCGTGCGAACAAGGGCTTTTTCCGCATCGAAAACCATCGCATAGAGTTCGTCTAATTTTTGCCGTCCGATATCGTCGTAGGCGTAACCGGAGGTCGTGGTAAAGTGCGCCTCGGACAGACGAACTTCCCTCATGGCATTTAAAACCTTCAGTGTATTGCTCTCCGCCGTTTCTTCTATTTGTTGAAAAAGCGGACGAGCTTCTTGGATTACTCTCTGCTTTATTTCTAATAACTTCCGAGAAAATACCAACGTGAATCCTCTTTTCTTCTTTAGGGTGTACGATTTGTAAGATTTGTAATGTGTTTCAGGGTGATGGATAAAGAACCGTCTTCCGCTTTACGAAACTCCAAATAATCCGTGTTGTCAAAATATTCCACTGGGATTGTTAATTCAATGCCGGTGTCTGTTTTCAATTTATGGTGCAGAAGTTTCTTCAAGGTTGCCTTTTTATCGAGGGAAATAGGTTGGGCGTTTCCCCACCCGCTCTCGCATAATTCTTTTTCCATGGCCGCCTGCATGGCGGGTTGGCGGGCAAAGATCGCCTGCCCCACTGTCATAGGCTCTAAGGATTCCTTGGCGTGAAGCTCTTCCGCGAGGGCTGTTTTCACCAGAGCCGCTGTTTTCACAGGATCGCTCCCGAAAGATTTCGCTACTTTTTCGGCCGTTTTCTGAATGGCCTGCAGCGCCTCTTGCGGTGAAGGCGACGGATCACATTCTAAGAGTACTTCCGGCAGTGCCAATAAAGCGCTGCTGTCTATGGTATAGCGTTTCGCCGACAGGAGAATATCATGAGATACCGTGTCAATAAACGCAAATTCGTCAATACTCTGCCCGGGAGACGGCAACAGCGCTGTCTCATTCTGAATAGTCGTCAATATACCTCCATCATCTGATGCTTTTGTCTGATGAATAAACCCCGTGTGGTTCGCTGTGCGCAAGAGAGCGATCTGGCGGCCGTCCTCGACGGTCAGGTCACAGACGAAGAGCGCCGAGGACGGTATATCCTGCGCCTGCGTTAATAGGTCATACCAATCGGAAGCAATCTGAGTGGAAAAGGCGATGAAATCGATCATTCCAATCATATAGTCCTGCAAGAGGGATTGAAAAGCACTGTTTTGATAGAAACGACCGTGTTTAGCCGATTGTTTTCCAAAACACTTTTCCAGATGTGGCAGTAAAAAAGCGCTGGTTGGAGAATCGATTGGAAGTTCATTGGTTGATAAGACTTTCTCCTGCTGGTCCGTATTCAAAAGGTGCAACGCCGCTTTTTTAATAACAATCATTTTATTTTTTACCTGCTCCTTCCCGAATGGTTCGCAGGCGGACAAGCAGATGCGCCGACAAGCGTTTTTCCAACTCTGCCAAATTCGTAGCATCGAATTCGTAGCAAATTTCCGGAACCCCGTCTACCCGTGCTTCTCCAAAAAAATCATCGCGGAACACATTGTAATAAATGATAAAATTACTGTTTGCAGCAAAATCTTCATAATCAACTATGATATAAGAGCCGTTCGTAATCCGAAGCGGTTGCGACGGCTGGATAAAGAGCGAAAATCCCTCCAGTTCCCGCGGCAAAAGCGTTGCATAATCCCACGTGGTGATATGAGCGGCCTCTACTAAAGTGCTGACCGTTTCGGGTTCAAAACGACATAAACGCAGTAGAAAATATTCCATCTTTTCTTTTAATAAAGCTTCGTACTCTGCCAGATTATCCGCAATACATTCAATCAGACAAAATTCCAACAGCCCTACCCTCTCCCGCAGCTTGAATTCACGTGTTTCTGCGTGATAGTAGGCAATGAGACTCCGATGAAGAGCAGCGTTATCATAGCGATAAAAATCGTAGACATCGTCCTCGATGACGCGCTGGGTGTTCAGAGTGAATCCATGCCACTCCCGAGGCAGGTTTCTCATGTATTCCCAGGAAGCAAGTTCTTGATCTATTTTTTCTTTTACCTCGTTTTTCATGCTGCCATCGCTCCATCAAATTTCATTCTTGTCATAGATGATATCTAACCGCTAAATGCAGGCGGTGTTTCGCGTGTTTTGTTAAGCGATTGGGTCATATTTCCACTGCGCCTCCATTCCCGTAGTGTTCCTATCATATCATGTTTTCCCTTCTTTTTCGAGACGTCCTGATTCGGCGCGGACACGTAAAAATGAGACAATCGCGGCTCTTTTGACAGCTCCGCGACTGTCTCATTTCTTTATGCAATGTGTTTTTTACGTGGAATAGCCCCAAGTATCATACTTGGAATTTGCTGATCTCACTGCGCAGATCCATGGCGATATTCGCTAAACCTTCGCTGGCTTCCGCGATATCCTTGAGGGAATTCGTTTGCGTATCGACGGCGGCGTTGCCCTCTTCGCTGGTTGCGGCGTTTTCTTCAGCGATCGCAGAGAGCCCTTGGACCACTTCGGCGATCGATTTGTTCTTCGAGATAATCTCTTCTGTGGACTGGTTCATGGTTATCATGACTTTTTCTGTCATGTCCACGGCTTCGGTGATTTTCTGGAATTTATCTTGTGTCCCCTCGACGCTGGTCTGAGTTTCAGCAAAGAGCCGCTTCGATACTTCCATGGTATCGACGGCTTCTTGGGCTTTGGTTTTGAGACCTGCAATGACCTGACTGATCTCGTCCGTAAAGCTTTTTGACTGCTCGGCCAACTTGCGTATTTCCTCTGCCACGACGGCAAAGCCACGGCCGGCATCCCCGGCCCGCGCTGCCTCAATCGCGGCGTTCAGCGCTAAAAGATTTGTCTGCGCGGAAATGGATTGGATCATCTGACTTGCCTGTTCAATATGTTCGGCACTCTGATTCGTTTCTTCCACAACCCGGGCTACATTCTCCGTTGCCTGCGCCGTTTCAGTCGATTTCTTTACCAAACCATTTAACAGTTCTGCGCCCTCATCTTTTTCCCGCCGTATATTATTGGTTGCTTCATTGATCTTCTTGAGAATTTCTTTATTCTTATCCATCATATCCATAATCTCGTTAAGATGCCCCGACGCGTTTTGGGTATCCTGTGCCTGGCTCGTCGCACCTTCTGCGATGTTATGAATAGCCGAAGAGACATTTTGGGCCGAGTCGGCCGTGGATTGGGCGGTGGCCGTCAGTTCTTCGCTGGTTGCGGCTACCGATTGGGAGGAATTATCGATGCGGCTCACGATATCGCGGAGATTTCCTTCTAACGTGACAAGACTGCGGGAGATTGTCCCGATTTCATCCCCACGGGCGCAGAGGATTTTAGCTTTCTCACCTTCTGTCCGAATATCAAGCTTCGCCAGACGCTGAATAACGCCGGTGAGTATTCCTACAGGATCCGTGACTTGTTTGCGAATAAAGAACGCCATGACCGCGATCAAAAGAATACCGCAAATCAATGCAATTCCTACAGAAGTCCATACCATTTTCCGAGCAACCGCTGTAAATACAGCTTTATTGGATGCGGCGACAACGGACCACTCCGCGCTCACACCTTCTAAAGGCATCGGGCAGAAGGTATACACAGTCATTTCACCCGTCGTAGGTGAAGTACGATCAATATGCGTAATAGATGTTTCGTCAAACGCATCCTTTATTTCCGCATCCGTCATGGGGAAAGTGTCATAGAAGTGTTTTAAAACATACTCTTTATTTCTTCCGTGCGCTATAAAAGTTCCCCCGCGGGTAAATACGGCGTAAAAAACTTCCGGAGTACTTATTTTTTCAATGTATTGCTGGATATCATTCAGATCAATATCCGCGACGACAACGCCAATGAATTGTCCATTCTGCTCAATGGGGAGAGAATAACGGGCCACTAAGCGGCCGCCCGGTGTACGGTAAGGTTCGGTAAGAAATGGTTGACGTTTATTCTTGACGTCGTTATACCAGTTACGCTGGCCATCGTTGTTGAGGACGATAGGTTTGCCGTCTTTCCCGACGTAGACACTCACGCGGCCGGTTGCATCGTTATATCCCTGCCCTTGAAGCTGTGTGTCCTTTCCATCATAGACCATAGGTTCCAAAGAAATACCTAAACCAGCTATACCCTTGCTTTCCCGCATCTCATCTTGCAGTAAAGAGACAAGACGCTCGCGGTCACGTGCGTCTGAAGCTAAAGAAAACTGATCTAAGATCGTCTTTTTGATGCGCGGCGCGATTCGAATCACGCGATTATACCGCTGTTCGATCTGTGCGGCAATCTGTTGATTCTCCAACATTTTCTCGCGTTTACCGGCATCTACCAGTGCATTGAAGCTCACATAGGCAATAAAACTTACCAAAATAGCGACCATCAACGTGACACCGATTGTGACCAATACGTTTACTTTAAATCCGATGCCTTTCCCTTGTCGCGCTTGCGTTATTCCCTTTGTACTCATGCGTTCTCCCCCTTGGTCAGTGTCTCAATGTGTACGGAAAACTCATCCTTTCTTGAGTATGCGATGCTTCTTTTTCCATCTCCCTCGCCGCATTACAGTAAGACACTATTTCATAAGTTTTATTATAATACTTTAGTCGAGTTATGCAACTCCATTTTTAATATAATTTTAGTATTTCGCTCATTGAATATATTCATTTTTACTTAGAAGCATATAGTTATCGTCGGAAAATAGTATTTTCGTTCAAATGATCCAAACGTATAAAGAAAAATGCCACGTATTCTATACGTGGCAAAAATCAATGATCGTGTCGATTTGTTTATCCAGGGGCCTCAGGAAATGGCTTCAATATAAGTTAACAGGGCTTTCACTTTAACGGATTGTGCTCCAGTGTCGAGGAATGTTCCGTCTTCCAATTCCACGATTGGCATGGCACCGGTTCGGCTCTGGTCCACATAGACGATCTTTCCCTTTTTGTCATTCGTCAGCATCACCCAATTCCCTATCAGGGATTGGCTGAGCCGATTAACAAACAGGACACTGTATTCAGGAGCGAATTTCCCTCCTACGGTATCCCGCTGGAAGATATCAAAAATTTCAAATGGCGATTTACGGCGGGCGTAGGTGCGGTTTGACGCCATCGCATCATAACTGTCTAAAATGCCCAGAATATGTCCGAAAGGCGTTATCTGGTTCTTTTTTAGTTGTGCCGGGTAACCTGAACCGTCACAGCGTTCATGGTGCTGCAAAATGCCAATCATGGCTTCGTCGTTTTCATCCAGACCGCTGAGTTTCAGAAGGTCACAGCCCATCGTGGAATGTCTGCCGAGAATGGATCGTTCGGTGTTGTTCAGTACGCCTGGCTTATTGAGAAGCGCTTCCGCGATCTTTAATTTTCCCACATCAAGCAGCAGACCAGCAAACATCAAACGCCGCCGTCTGCTCGTCGGCCATCCTAACCAAGTTCCCATCAGTCCGGCTAAAATAGAAACATGTAAGCTGTGATGTAATAAATAATTTCGTTCTTCCCGCGGGATATTATGAATCTGTGTCACTGCCCGAGCACCATCGCACAGCTGGTCCAGTTTGCTGCTGGCAATCAGGGCATTGATTGCATCCAGATTCAGTGTCGTTGCCCCATGGCGGGAAAACAGTACCCTTAGTTCTTCAATAACGGATTTGTACTCTTCCACGTAGTTTAGGTCGAGGAGTCTCTCTTGTTTCGGATCAGAACTGCGACGAACAGGCATTTCTTCTGGGGAAGTTTTTTGTTCTGGTGATTCTGGTGTTTTATCCTCAATGGCGTCTCCTGCCTGCGGCGTATCAGGACACCCTTTTGCTGCCGTTCCCTCGAGTTCTTCGTCAGGAGACAGAATATCCACGGCCGGAGCAGCCGTTTCGGGCATACGTTTAAGAAAAACCGTAATATCCTTACGTGACTGGAGGCGCTTTATGAGAGCTTCTGTCAACTGCGTCCCTTTCCGCAGCATGATATTGCCATTATCATGAAAAATTGGTCCTCCCAGCACCATGCCCGGTTGTAGATTTTCAATCGCACACCGTATCATCCTCATGCTCCCCTTCTCTCTGAAATTTAGCCTGATATCTAAAAAAATGTGACGGAGATTATATTCTGCGGCTTTTCACGGAACATCATCTCCATACCTCTCTCAATGCGTAAACAGTTCGTCATACGTTAACAGACACGTAATACTGACGCCTTGCTTTGTAGCAATATCCCAAAAATTGCCGTCCTCTGTTTCCACAATAGGAAGCGCACTGGTACGGCTCTGATCAATGTAAATGATTTTCGCCTTTTTTCCGTTTGAGAGGCGTACCCAGCTACCGATCAACGCTTGGCATACTTTCTTTACAAATAAGACGCCATACGTTGCGTCCAGCTTGCCTGCCATCATATCAGCCAGTAAGGCATCAAACGCTTCAAAAGGCGACTTTCGCTTCGCATAAACACGGTTCGCGGTCATCGCATCATAAACATCAAGGATGCCGATAATACGGCCAAATATACCAATTTTATCCATTTTTCGTTTATGTGGATACCCCGATCCATCACCTCGTTCGTGATGCTGACGAATCCCGTCAACGATTTCGGTCTCTCCCTGCAATCCGCTCTGGCACAGAATCTCATAACCTTTTTCCGGATACTGATGGATGATCAACTGCTCCTGATCCGTCAGTTTCCCCGGCTTATCAAGAATATCCGCCGGCATATACAGTTTCCCAATACTGTGGAACAGCCCTGATAACATCAGGCGTTCCTGTCGGGATCTGGGCCAACGTAACCAGCGGCCCATCAATCCTGCCAATACCGCCACATGGATGCTGTGATGGAGGAGATAGTGAGTATCGTCACGGGTCATGTTATGGAGTTGGGTCACGGCTCGTGCTCCGTCGCACAATTCATTGATGTGCCCTTCGGCAATGAATTGACCGAGGGCATCAAAGTCCATGGAGGCTTTATTGCGTTGATCGGTAAAAAGCTGATTCGTTTCCAACAAGACCGTATTGTATAATTTTACATATTCTGGATCAACGAGCATATCTTCGTTGGGGTCAGGGGGGAAACCAGCCGGAAAAGCCTCTTCCACCGCCGCGGCTAATGCTGCCGTTTGGTCAGGCACCCGGATAGAAGCCATTAAGTACCCATCGGAAAAGCGATTTCGCAGCATCTGGATCAAGCCTTCTGTCAAAACAACCCCCGCCTCTAAAAGCGTTTGGTTATCATTATCGAAGATCCCTTGATCCAAAATCATCCCCGGTTGCAAATTGGCTAACTCGCAACGTTCCGTCATTCCCCTTTCCCCCTGCCTTTTGTCTCATTATTATTTACAGATTATATTCGCGGCGCTTCCCCTAAATCCTTCCTTTTTTTGATAAGAGAGAACTTTTCCGATCATACAAAAAGCCGAAAGGCGGTTTTTTATCCACCTTTCGGCCCCCATGGATCATACGGCATTTTGTGATATTGGCTGCGGCCCTTTTTCTTTCGCCACGGAAAGCATCAGTTTGATACGGTTTTCCTGATTCACTTCGCTGGTTCCTGCATCGCAATCCAAGGCAATCATGTTACTGTCGGGATAACGCTGCCGCAAAGCGTGCATGACGCCTTTGCCGGTGATATGATTTGGCAGACAACCAAAGGGTTGGAGGCAAACAACATTGTAAATTCCACGTTCTGCTAATTCCATCATCTCACCTGTCAAAAACCAACCTTCGCCGGCCATGTTCCCTAAAGAAACCTGCTGCGAGGCCAACTTTGCCAATTCTTTAATATTGGCTGGCGGCGTAAAGCGGCGGCTTTTGGCTAAAGCTTTCACAGCCGGGCGACGGAAAAATTCCATGACCTGAATGGATATCTCAGCTTTCAGCTTATCCCAATAGCTGCCGTCTAAAAGCTTATGTTTGACGATAGCATCAAAAGCCATGTATTCCATGAAATTCAAAAGATCAGGCATGATTACTTCAGCCCCTTCCGAGGCTAAAAATTCTTCCAAACGGTTGTTCGCGATCGGATGGTACTTGACGAGTATCTCCCCCACGATCCCCACCCGCGGTTTCCAGATGTCTTCGTGAATGGGCAAGTGATCAAATTCTTCGACGATAGAGCGGATGGTGGTTTGATAGCGAAAATAATTTCCGTGCACGATCTCATCCTGGCAGCGTGCCATCCATTTTTCATAGAGCCGTTCGGTAGATCCCGGTACTTTTTCATAAGGCTTGACTCGATTTTTTACCCGCATGAGAAGATCGCCGTATACAATACTCTTTGTCACATCCGCGGAGCATTGATGGCTCATTACGAAGGCGTCTGTTTCGCTGGGGCGGCCAACGCAGGCAAATACTGGAACCTGCCCGTATCCTGCATCCTTTAATGCTGTTCGCATGAGGTTCAGATAATTCGTGGCACGGCAAGCGCCGCAAGTCTGGAAAAGCATAATGGCCGTATGGTTCGGATCGCACTGTCCTGATTGAATCACGGATAACAGTTGGCCAATGACCACGATGGCAGGGTAACACATGTCATTATGGATATAGCGCAGCCCAAGATCAATGGCGCTTCGATCTGGCATTTGGGGAATCACCAGTCGATAGCCATACTTGCGCAGGGTTGTTTCCAAAAGGCGAAATTGAATAGGCGCCATCTGGGGAGCTATGATTGTATAGGTTCGCCGGCACTCTTCGGTGAATCGAGGACGTTCTATGATCTCCGTCGAGTGATACGGCAGTGATTGGCGGCGGGCTAAGGCCGCGATCAGTGATCGCACCCGGATGCGGGCCGCACCTAAGTTAGATACTTCATCCAATTTGATCATGGTGTAGAGGCGATGATGTTCTTCTAAAATCGCTCTGACCTGTCCCGTAGTAATGGCGTCAAGACCACAGCCGAAAGAGCTAAACTGAATCAGGGTGATGTTGTCGTGTTCCGCAGCATAACTGGCCGCATGATACAGACGAGCGTGATAACTCCATTGGTTAACGATGGAGAGGGCTTCTTCCTTCGCCGGTTGATGGTAGAGCATGTCCTCGGAAAGGACAGGTAACCCATAGGATTGAATCATCTCTGGAATTCCATGATTGATTTCGGGATCAATATGATAAGGGCGTCCCGCCAAAAGGATGGCGGTCAAATGTTCCCGTTCCACACGTTCCAAAATTTTCTGTCCATATTTCCGAACGTCTTTTTTATAATGCTCCAGTTCAATATATGCAGCTTCTACCGCCGCCTCAATTTCGTTTCGTTTAAGATGTTCTTCAGCCAACTCTTCAATGAGCCGTTCTATCAAGCGCTGGGAATTATTAAGAGGCAAGAATGGCTGAAGAAATTTGATTTCTTTTTCGCGCAGAATATCCATATTGCCCCGAATATTTTCTGCATACGAAGCAACCACTGGGCAGTTATAATGATTGTCCGACGCATGGGTTGCATCGTTGATGTTATAGGGAATGCAGGGATAGAAAATCTTTTTTATGCCGCGCCGGATAAGATCCATAATATGTCCGTGGACTAATTTCGCCGGATAACACAGAGAATCGGACGGCACCGTCGCCATGCCTCGGAAATACGTCTGGGCGGTTGTTTCTCCCGACAGCACCACTTCATAGCCCAACATCGTAAAAAAAGTAAACCAGAAAGGATAATCTTCGTACATATTGAGTACACGAGGGATCCCGATTTGGCCGCGTGAAGGATGTGCCAGGGGACGATAATACTTAAACAATCGCTTGTACTTATATTCGTAAATATTAGGCGTCTTGTCGTATGTGCATTCTTTGCCGATGCCGCGTTCGCAACGATTTCCTGTGAAGTAGCGACGTCCATCGGCAAACGTTGAGGCTGTTATTAAGCATTGATTGCCACAGCCCCGGCAACGGTAAGAATTTGTTTTAACGGAGAAGGAATCCAAGGCTTCTGCGGAAAGAAGTGCCGATTGTGTCTTTCCCGTTTCCAAAGCCAAGAGAGCCGCTCCGTAAGCGCCCATCAAGCCGGCGATATCTGGACGAATGACATCACGATGAAGAAGAAGTTCCAACGCTCGAAGAACCGCGTCGTTATAAAATGTTCCGCCCTGCACCACGATATGATCTCCTAAGGCAGAAACGTCTCGCAGCTGCATGACTTTGAAGAGCGCATTTTTTACTACGGATAGCGCAATTCCAGCGGAAATATCCGCTACGGATGCCCCCTCTTTCTGGGCCTGTTTCACGCGGGAATTCATAAATACCGTGCAGCGCGTCCCTAAATCTACCGGTTCTTTAGACTCTACCGCTTTTGCCGCAAACGCAGCAGGCTGCATGTGGAGACCTTCGGCAAAATTCTGAATAAAAGAGCCGCATCCCGCCGAGCAGGCTTCATTTAAGGTGATATTGCCGATATTGCCGTCCTTGACAAAAAAACACTTCATGTCCTGCCCGCCGATATCTAGAACAAAGGTTACATCAGGGCAGAATTCCTGGGCGGCTCGTAGGTGAGCGAAGGTCTCCACTTCACCGGCATCAGCATGTACGGCCGCTTTGACGATTCCTTCCCCGTAGCCGGTTGTCAGCGTGGAGGCTACATATTGATCTGGTTTCATTTGCGTGTAAAAAGATTTCAGTTCCTGAATGACGGAACGTAACGGAGAACCGCCATTTTTTTCGTAAGCTGTGTAGAGAATCTCTCGATTTTTCCCGATTACCGCTAATTTCGTCGTCGTCGATCCAGCGTCGATGCCTATATAAAGGGGACCTGTGTAAGATGCTAAATCGCCCTGCGGTACCTTAGCCTGATCATGTCGAGCACGAAATACCGCATATTCCTCTTCGTCTTTGAAGAGAACGAAGGTCGAAGGGCGAGAGCCCAGCATCGTCTCTTTTCGCGTCTCCTGAACACTTTCAGCTAATCGCCCGAAATCCATTATCTTACTTTCTCCGGAAAGAGCCGCTCCCATCGCTACAAAATAGCAGCCGTCATTCACGGGAACAATTTCGTCGGGCGTAAGTTTCAAGGTTTCGATAAAGCGTTTGCGAAGTGCGGAGAGAAAGTAAAGTGGGCCTCCCAAAAAGGCGATATGTCCAGTAATGGGTCGTCCTTGCGCTAAATTTCCAATGGTTTGATTTACTACCGCCTGAAAGATAGATAACGCGATATCGGCTTTGGCTACCCCGTCGTTTACTAATGCCTGGATATCCGTTTTGGCAAAAACACCGCAGCGCGATGCGATCGTGTAAATTTGTTTCCCCTTTTCTGCCAGGGCGTTAAGGCCCGGAGCGTCGGTAGATAAAAGGGCCGCCATATGATCAATAAAGGAACCGGTTCCTCCGGCACAAATTCCGTTCATCCGCTGCTCGGAAGCCTGTCCGAAATAAGTAATCTTAGCATCCTCGCCGCCTAACTCCACAGCCGTATCCGTCTGAGGAATCAAAGACCTTACAGCAGAGGCGCAAGCTACCACTTCTTGCACAAAGGGGAGTCCGACTCGTTGCGCTACTCCCATCCCTGCCGAACCGGTCAAGGCAAAGGAAAAACGCTGCTGGCCGACGATGGACCGCAGCGCTGCTAAATTTTCGTGCAAAGCTCGACTGATTTCGGAAAAATGGCGTGCATACGTCTTGTAGATGATTTCTTTCGCCTGGTTCAACACAACAACTTTGATCGTTGTTGAACCGATATCAATGCCCACATTCAGCGATGAATCGCTCATAGCCATACAATCTCCCTTGTATATTCAGGTCTTTCATTCGACAAGCTGTTATCATCTGCCAAAACCATATATTCTGTATTTCTTTTCGTCATAAATTTTATCACAAAATAAACTTTTAGGAAACTCATCCTATAAGGATTTTCTGAGATTTTAAGATATTTCTCAAAGTATCTCGCCAATTCCATCAATAAAAAAACACTCGTTTTCGGCGAGTGTTTTTTATTGATGGAATTGATAAACAAATGTCATAAAGAAGTTAAAATAAAGCTGTTGATCCACATTGATTGTTCTTTTTAAAAGAACCCATTGATATAGGGATTGTATTGTCGTTCCCAACCAATCGTAGTCACTGGGCCGTGCCCCGAGTAAACGACGGTATCATCGGGAAGTTTCATGAGTTTCTCCTTAATTTCACTCAGCAGTTGCGGCATGGATCCGCCGGGAAAATCGGTACGCCCGACGGATTCCGCAAAGAGCGTATCGCCGCTGAAGACGACGCCATCCCCCACAAAACAAACGCCGCCGGGCGAGTGCCCGGGGGTATGAAGTACTTTCAGTTCAATATCACCAAAGTGAAGAATATCGCCTTCCTTCAAGTGATATTCTGCCGGTCGTGATACAATTTTGCTGCCCATGAACAGAGAGAGATTGGCTCGGGGATCGGTCAGCATATTCTCATCCGCTGCATGAATGTAAAGCGGCGCCCCCGTGGCGTCTCGTACCGCGTCATTGGCACCTATGTGATCACTGTGTCCGTGCGTGTTTAATACAGCGTTGATTTTTAGGTTCTCTTTTTTGATTGCTTCTAGAATCGTCGGCGCATCTCCTCCCGGATCGATGACGATCCCTTCCCCGACCGCGTCGGAGAGGATGTAACAATTGGCAGCTACCGGGCCTACAACCAAGCTTTGTATATTCATTCTGATACGCTCTCCTTCCCCTGAGATGTAAAGGATCGGGTGACGCTGAATACATCCTTCAGGCGGCGCAGCTTTGTCATGAGCTGGCTCACCTGCTGGGCACTCTTTACATCCAGTCCCATGATGACGGTCGATGTTTTATTGCTGCGGTTTGGCTTGGCATTGATAGAATTGATGTTGATTTTCATTTCTGATGGAACAGCTAAAAGCTTGGTCAAAACGCCGCTCTGATCGTTACAGATAATAGCGATTTGAACGGTGTATACTTTATCGAGGCCAATATCCCAGTCTACTTCTATGACCCGGGCTAAGCTGTCCACGTCATTTAAGACGTTGGGGCAATCTGCCCGATGTACGGAAACACCGCGCCCGCGCGTGATGTAGCCGACGATCGGATCGCCGGGAATGGGATTGCAGCAGCGGGCCAGGCGGACGAGAAGACCGCCTTCGCCCTCCACCAATATACCGTGACTGGATTTTTTTACTGTTCCCTGCGACGGCTTCAATTCGCTGAGCAGTTTGGAGATATCAGGAGATGTCGTTTCTTGCAGCTCCTGTTTGTGAAGCTCAATGAGTTTCGACATGATCCCGTGGGTGGTAATGCCGCCATACCCAAGAGATGCCAGGAGATCATCCTCGCTTGACAGTTTAAGTTTTTGCGCTACTTCGTTAAGCCGGTCATCTTTCAGCAAGGCTTTCGGTTCGTAGCCTAAGCGCTTTGCCTCTTTTTCAATGAGCTCCGCGCCGCGGGCGATATTTTCTTCCCGTCGGGCTTTTTTGAACCAGGAACGGATTTTATTGCGTGTTTCCGAAGAAGCCACGATGTTCAGCCAGTCACGGCTGGGGCCATTGTTTGCTTGATTGGTAATAATGGAAACAATATCGCCGTTTTTCAGCTTATATTCCAGAGGAACCAGTCGGCCGTTTACCTTTGCCCCCACGCAGTGATTTCCTACTTCGGTATGGATGCGGTAAGCAAAGTCCAACGGGATGGAACCTCTAGGAAGATCAATGACATCACCCCGTGGGGTAAAGACGAAGACCTCATCGGAAAAGACATCTACCTTGAGGGCTTCTACGTATTCGCGGGGATCGCTGAGTTCCTGCTGGAGATTGACCATCTGTCTAAGCCACGAAAACTTTTTATCGTACTCACCGGCTGCGCCAATGCTTTTCCCTGCTTCCTTGTATTTCCAGTGAGCTGCGAAACCATATTCGGATACTTGATGCATGGCGAAAGTACGAATTTGGATTTCCAATGGATATCCTCGGGTCATAACGGTGGTGTGTAAAGATTGATATCCGTTGGATTTGGGCATGGCGATGTAATCCTTGAACCGACCCGGCATAGGCTTCCACATCTCGTGGATAATGCCTAAAACACCGTAGCAGTCTCGGACGGAATCCACCAAGACTCGAACAGCGGAAAGATCGTAAATCTCGCTGATATCTTTATTGTCCCGTTTCATTTTCTTGTAGATACTGTAAAAATGTTTAGCGCGGCCTCGAATCTCTGCTTTTACACCCGCATTCACCAGGCGGTCGCGAAGTTGCTCCATGGCGTCGTCAATAAAAGCCTGGCGTTCCTGCCGTTTTTGCTTGACGTTCTCTACTAAATCGTAATAGCTGTCCGGCTCTAAATATCGCAGGCAAAGATCTTCCAATTCGCACTTGATACTGGAAATACCCAAGCGATTCGCTAGCGGCGCATAGATTTCCAGTGTCTCTGTAGCAATGCGCTTTTGTTTATCCTCCCGCATGTATTTCAATGTCCGCATATTGTGCAGCCGATCCGCCAATTTGATCAAAATAACCCGAATATCCTTCGCCATGGCCAAAAACAGCTTACGATAATTCTCTAATTGTTGCTCTTCTTTGGATTTATATTCAATCCGGCCTAATTTTGTTACACCGTCAATCAACATAGCCACTTCGTCGCCAAAATGCTCCTGCATTTCTTCGATTGTGTATGTCGTGTCCTCCACTACGTCATGGAGCAGAGCCGCGCTGATGGTAGCCTCATCCAAGTGCATGTCCATCAGGATGGCTGCCACATGAAGGGGATGAATGATATACTCTTCTCCTGAGGCTCGTTTTTGTCCGGCGTGAGCCGCGTGGGCCAGATCATAGGCACTCTTTATGAGTGCCAGATCTGCTTCGGGCTGCGTTTGCCGCACTCCGTCCAATAGATCATCAATGGTCACCGTTTCTTTATCGTCCACCACGCAGCCTCACCTCCCCTTCATTCTTGTTCCACATTATATCATCAATCTAACACTGACACCATGGCACCGATTCCTTTAACGTCCCGCGAATAAACGTCTCGGAGTCCTTTAGAGATAGTTTTTGCTGAGATGGGGAAAGAAGCCGCCAGCTGTCCTCCGTACGCTGAATTAAGCCCAGTTCCATAAAGATATGAAAAGCGCAGGATAAGGTATAGACCGAGACGCCGCACTGTCGGGCAACCTTTCGTTTATCCGCCGCAAGTTTCCCGGTTTCTGATAAAGCTTTTAAGGCACGATATACGACGACAAGAATCTCACGATTGGGAAATATTTTTCGACTGACCGCTTCCTGCAGCGCGGACAGGCGGCACTGAGGATATCGCTCACCGCGCCATTCGTTGATTTCAGCCGTGTAGGCGATATCAATGGAACCGGCTTCTACTAAAGGCGCTTCCTCACTCATACGCCAACCCACGACTCGCGTTCCTCCTACCGAAAAGCTCAAATGATTCTGTTCTGATCCTATGAGGCGAAAATGGTCAGCCGTTACCTCGCGGCAAAAGAAAAGCGGTTGAGGATTCGCTATACCAAAAGGTTCCAACTGTGTTATTTCATCCAAGAGATCAAGGGTAAGCGCGGCTGGATTCATTTCCGCCGCCGCTTCCAATACCGGTATATAATCTTCTGGTGTTAAATGGGCAGCGGCAAAATTTTCCAATCCCTTCCGGAGTGCCTCCACGTTATCGGCCGCTAAAGAAAGGCCGGCGGCCATGGCGTGTCCGCCGAATTGAAGCAGCGTATCCCGGCAGGCAGTTAGAGCATCAAAGATGTTATAGCCAGGAATGCTGCGGCAAGAACCTTTCCCTACCCCATCTTGTAGATGGATAACGACCGAAGGACGATAGTATTTTTCGGTTAGACGCGAAGCGACCAGACCGATGACGCCCGAATGCCACCCCTCTCCAGCCACCACAAGGACACGAGCCTTTTTCGTATCGACGGCAGTGAGTTGTGCTTCTGCTTGCGCCAAAATCTCCTGCTCGACGGCTTTTCTTTCTGCATTGGCTGCGTTGAGCTCCTCAGCCAGTACAGCTGCACTCTCTTGGTCTTCCGATAAAAGCAGGTCTGCGCCCTTGGTGGCTGTCCCTAATCGCCCCGCCGCGTTCAGGCGCGGACCTAAAATAAATCCGATGCTCCCTGCGGTGACAGTCTGCTGATCCAATCCCGATACCCGAAGTAATTCCGCTAATCCTATGATGGAAGTGGCCGACAAGCGTCGGAGCCCTTCCCGCACCAACTTACGGTTTTCATCCAAGAGCGGTACCATATCGGCGACCGTCCCCAGGGCCACCAATTCCAGATCCTCCGTAAATTCTTTTCCACGGAGTTTTTTCCAAAGTGCTTGACAAAGCTTCCAAGTGACACCCACCCCGGCCAGATCAGGAAAAGGATAGGTCTCCCCCGCACGATGCGGATTAACTACCGCTACGGCAGGAGGCAATACCGGTCCCGGTAAATGATGGTCGGTGATCACGATATCAAGTTCGCCTTGGAGCGCTGTCACCTCCTTTATGGCCGATATGCCACAGTCTACGGATATCACCAGCGATACATTTGCCGTCGCAAACCGGTGCAGCGTTTCTTCGTGAAGCCCATAACCTTCCTGGCGCGTCGGTATATAGTAGCTGGCTTTCGCACCCAGTCGCCTCAGCGCGCGCAAAAGAAGAGCAGAAGACGTAATGCCGTCCACATCGTAATCGCCGTAAACAAGAATCTGTTCGCCATTGGCTACCGCTTTTTCGACCCGCTTCACTGCTTTCTCCATGTCTTGCAGTAAAAAAGGATCATAATACGTCTGCTCTTTTTCTGGATGTAAAAAACGGCGAGCTGCTTCAGGCGATGTGATACCGCGTTGTAAAAGAAGCCGCGCTATCAATGGTGTGACGCCTATTGCCGAGGCTAATCGCTTTTCGGCGGCTTCATTATGCTCGCCTATACGCCAAATTTTTTCCATAGTCACACTCCTACCGTGCCTTGTTAAAAAAAAGAACCGCGTCGCTTCCTGTATCCGCTGTCAGCGGAATACAGTGCTGACAACGCGGCACTTCTGTTTATGTTTTTATGATACGGCGTCCCTTACCTCAGGGAGTAACTTTGGTTACCACCGATTTTTGAAGTTTCCGCCGTTCCCCCATATTGCGCAAGGTCACCCAGAGAGGGCTGGCAATGAAAATAGAAGAATAACAGCCGCTCAAAAATCCTACTAAGAGAGCAAAAGAGAAATCTTTTGTGGTATCGCCGCCGAACCAGTATAGGGCGAACGTGGTGAACAATACAGTGCAAACGGTATAGATTGATCGTGTCAGCGTTTGATATATGCTGCGGTTCGCCAACTTGGCAATGTCGCCGCCGCGCCGAAAATGGAGTTTCAGATTTTCCCGAATTCGGTCAAAAATGACGATGGTATCATTGATAGAATAGCCGACAATAGTCAAAAGCGCGGCGACAAAGGATGAATCCAACTGACGCTGCGTAAAGGAAAAAGCGGCCAACACCACCAATACATCATGCACCAGCGCTAAGACCGCCGCCAGCCCAAATTTGAACTCAAAGCGGAAGGACACATAGACCACGATGAGTACCCAGGAAAGAAGCGTCGCCCAAAGGGCGTTGAGAAGAAGCTCAGCGCCCATGGTGGCCCCGACTTTTTCTTCTCGCAGGACCGTATAATTTCCTAATGTATCTTTCAAGGAAGCCATGACAGCCTTTCGCTCCGTCTCATCTATATCCACTGTACGAATCATGACATCCCGTGCTTCGGTCACATCTGCTGCTTCACCGGAAAGCTGGATCGTACTGTTATCCAGATCATACGCTTTCATGACCTCGCGGACGTTCTGTATTCCCACCGGAGCATCAAAACGCAGTTCGATAATGGTTCCGCCCGTGAAATCAATGCCAAAATTGAATCCTTTAAGGAACATACAGAAAATACCGGGGATGATTACCAAGAGCGAGATGGCATACCAAATCTTTCGCCGTCCCACGATATCAAATTCAGGCATGCCGCGTCACCTCCCCCACTTCTTCGTTTCGACCGGTGCCGAAAACAAAAGGATTCTGGAATAAATTGGCTCCAATGAGCAGTTTCAGCATGTACTGGGTAAGCGAGATCGCCGTTAACATACTGAGTACGACACCAAGACCGAGGGTAATGGCAAAGCCACGGATGGACCCCGTGCCAAACATAAACAACACAATCGCCGCGATGATCGTCGTGATATTGGAGTCAAAGATCGTGGTAAAAGCTCGCTTAAATCCCGAATTCATCGCCGCGCGCAATGTTTTTCCTGCTCGATATTCTTCTTTAAAGTGTTCAAAGATTAAAACATTTGCGTCTACTGCCATGCCAATGGAGAGAATGATACCCGCCACCCCCGGCAGCGTCAGGGTAGCATCCAGGAATTTCAGCGCGGCCAGCAGCATGAGGACATAAGCCATCAAACTGATATCGGCGATGAAACCAGACAAGCGATAAAAAAACAACATGAAGAGAAGAACCGCCCCAATCCCGATGGAAAAAGCAAATTCACTCTTATCCTTGGAATCCTGTCCCAAGGTCGGTCCCACGGTACGTGTCTCGATGATATTCACTTTTACCGGCAACGCGCCGCTGCGTAATAAGATCGCTAAATTATGTGCTTCTTCGAGAGTACGGGAGCCGGTAATGACAGCACGTCCACCGGTAATGGGTTCTTTGACATTCGGCGAGGTCAGCACTTCTCCATCCAGCAGAATAGAGATGCGTTTTCCCACATTTTTCATGGTAAGGTCAGCAAATTTCTGGCCGCCCTCATCACTGAAATCAAGGGCCACCAGGTTCTGTCCCTGTTGATCTGTCTGTTCCTTAGCATCTTTCAGATCAGTCCCCGTGAGTACGGTATGCCCCGCTTCATCCTGAAATTCCAGCATGGCCGTCTTGCCAATCACCTGGATCGCCTTGTCCGGATCTTTAATTCCCGGTAGTTCTACAATGATCCGTCGGGCTCCCTGACGCTGGATAATCGGTTCCGTTAGCCCTAATTCATTGACGCGTTTTTCCATAATGCGCACCACGCGCTCCATGGCATCGTCATTCACCACCGCCTCGGGCGTATCTTCCGCTTCCAAAACGACATGGGTTCCGCCCTGTAAATCCAATCCCTGCCGAATGGAATAGGCCAGAGGCGATACAAAGGCGATGAAAGCGCCGATGATCACAGCAATCACCGTCAACAATTTTATCAATTCTTCTTTTCGCAACGGCTTTCGTCCTTTCCTCATGCATTTCCTATATAAATTCCCGGACAATGATTGATATTACTCCTCTGCCCGGTTGTTATATGATGTGATAAAGGCAACGACCTTTTGTCGAACTTCTTTGGCCGTCAGTTCATCTGTCTGGATATATAGATCAGCATGGCTGCGAGCGTCCGCCAATCGTTGGTGCTGGACTTGCAGCCGCTCCTCATCCCAATAGACCATACGCCGCTTTTTGATCGCTGACAGTGTAGCGTCGATCATCACCAAAATATCCGGATGGCGCTTGTTCCAGAAATCATGAATACCCGAATGTTCCTGAGCCACGTTATAGGCGTCATACCCCGCTTCCCGTAATCCCTGTACCAGCGTCGTCTTGCCAGAAGCGCAAACTCCCACCACCGCGATTCTCATATCCTGTCTCCTCAATAAGGGTAAGACGCCGCCCATTGCTCGATTTTTGGACCGGGTGGCATCTCTCCGACGATACCTAGGACCACCACGGTCATATCGTCTCCCGCCTGCGCATGATCCAATTCCAAAGCATATTCTAAAATACTGCGGGCAACGTACTCCGCTTCGGAAGCATGATTTTCCCGGATGATCTTCATGATTTTTTCAAAATCGACCGTTGTTCCGCCGCGTTTTTTTCCTGCTGCCTGAACGCCATCAGTATAAGAAACCACCATCATCCCGGGGGCAAACGGTACTTGATACATCAAAGGTTTCATGTGGCGGTTCACGCCGATGGGCCCTACCGCCTCGTCATAAACAGTTTCATATTCTTCTGTCCAAACAATGACTGGACAGTTGGAATTGCGGCTGATCACTACCGTTTCTGTCTCCACTTCGGCACTCAAAACCGTCAGGGTACATGAAACTTTACGGTCTTTCATCGCGTAAAGATAATCATGAACGGCGCGCGCTACCGCGCCATCTCTCGTTCCATCAGCAATAAGAGACACCGCTTTATTGACAACCCAACTGCTGGTATGATGAGCTGCCAAGCCATTTCCTTGTCCGTCGGCAATGACGGCCGATATACCGCCATGCGGACGTTCCGCAAGATCACAACTGTCGCCGCAGTAATCCATAGCATATTTTGAAGTTCGGGCTATCCCTACCTTAATTTCCATCTACATAACATTCCTTACCGTTTTCTATTCTTGTAAAATACCACTCTCCGTAAGCACCATATCGACGCCGACATCATTATCCCCCACGGGAATTGCGGGGAAAATTTGGCATTGATACGCTAAAGCGAGACGAAAGGCTTTCGTCGCCCGTGGGAGAAAGGCGTCGTAAAAACCGCCGCCCATCCCCAGTCGATTTCCCGAAGGACTGAAAGCTACGCCGGGGACGAGGATCAAGTCAATACTTTTCGGGTCGACGATACGGCGCACAGCTGCCTTGACCGTCCGTATCCCATAAATGCCCTCTGTTAAGTCATCCATGTGAGAAAGCATTGCAGCCTCCATGCGACATTTCCCAGTAATGTAAGGAAGACAGACCTCCTGTCCTCGAGCCAGCATAGCTCGAAGCATAGCCTCCGTATTCACCTCATCATCCAGAGACGCATAGGCGAAAACACGATGTGCGGCAAGGAAAACCGGTTGTTTCTGCAATCGCTTTCCAATGGCTGCGCTGTATGCCAGACGCTGAGAGGGGGATAGACTGCGCCGCGCCCTCAACGCCTCTTGACGAAGCGCCTTTTTCATCGTCAAGATGTCTGTCGTCATTGCTCTTCGGAGGATGTTTTCTCCGTCGGTTCATCCTTAACAGATTTTCCCTGCGTGAGATTGACTGAAATAGAAGCCCGTGCCACTTGAATGACTACTTGCTCCGCCACCTTTAGATCAATGACGTTGTCTTTAAGTTCAAGGATTTCGCCGTAAATCCCCCCCACCGTCATCACCTTATTCCCTTTATGAAGATGTTGCAGCATGTCCTCTCGCCGGGCTTTCTCTACCTTTTGCGGTCGAATCAAGAAAAAATGAAACGCCAAATACATTACCACAAGCATGATAATCGGCGAATAGGCGGCAAAAAATGTCTGAAGCTGTTCCAAGTTCATGTCTCCCTTCCTTATGAACGCTATTATTCCAAAATAATATTATTCGACAAAAAATATGATTTCCCTTTTTACGATATCTGGCTTTCTTGGTAATTTCGCCAGAAATCCCCCTGAAAAGTACCGAAGCTATCATCTAAAATCGCCTGTCGCAAGCAGCGCATAAATTTCTGTAGGAACCACAGGTTATGGAGCGTCAGGAGCCGTAATCCAAAAATCTCTCCAGCTCGAACGAGATGGCGGATATAAGCACGGGTGAACCCGTTGCGGCAGGCATAACAGCCGCAATTTTCCTCTATGGGACGAAAATCGTGAGCATACACTCGGTTCTTTATGACGATACGTCCCAGCCATGTCATGGCCATTCCATTGCGTGCCACACGTGTGGGAAAGACGCAATCGAACATATCAATTCCCCGGGCTACTCCTTCCACCAGACAATCCGGTGTTCCCACGCCCATCAAGTAGCGCGGCTTATTGGCCGGTAAATATTCCGTTGTGTAGTCTAAGATATCATACATCAACGCTTTCGGTTCGCCAACGCTGAGACCGCCTATCGCGTATCCTGGCATATCCATATCTGTCAATGCCGCCACGCTGGCCAAGCGAAGGTCTTTGAACATCCCCCCCTGCACGATGCCAAATAGCCCCTGATCCTGTCGGGTCATGGCCTTCTGACAGCGTTTCGCCCAGCGCAGTGTACGCGCCAATGATTGCTCCGTGTACTCGTGACCCGCTGGATATGGGACGCATTCATCAAAGGCCATAATAATATCGGCGCCTAAGGCTTCTTGTACCGCTATAGCGATTTCCGGTGACAGAAATTTTTTTGCTCCATCAAGATGGGAACGAAAGGTCACGCCTTCTTCTGTGATTTTTCGCAAATCGCCCAGACTGAACACTTGAAAACCGCCGCTGTCCGTGAGGATTCCTCGATTCCAGCACATGAACGCATGCAGACCACCCGCCTCGCGGATGAGATCAGCGCCTGGACGTAAGAACAGATGGTAAGTATTGCTTAGAATAATGCCTGCGCCAAGATCGCGTAGTTCTTCCGGCGACACGGTCTTCACCGAAGCCTGTGTTCCCACCGGCATAAAAATCGGTGTAGGAAAAGATCCGTGAGGGGTATGAAGAATCCCGGCACGGGCTCCCGTTCGTATGTCTTTTTTGATCAGTTCATAGGTGATCGCTGGCAAGAGAATCCGCTCCGTATCTAAACAAAATTTTCTTTATTGATGTACCATTATAGCGAATAATCTCAGGAAAAGAAATCCCTGCTAAAAGAAACATAAAAACAGAAGGCGTAGGAGACGAGCTGCGGCGGCGTCATAAACGCTACAGCCAGTCAAGCCTTTTTCGCGGCAAAGGCTTGACTGGTTGTGCTATAATAGCACAAATGATGGAAGGAGCGAGGTACAATGGCTGCATCTGGCAGTAACCGTATAAACTTGCCGGAGATCACGCTGTCCTTCGCGCTCCGACATTGGGAATCGGAAGTTCTGTTAGTAACCGGCGGCCGTCCGCCGGCGATCGGCTGGCTGCGTGAAGTGGCGATGGGCCGAACGCTCTGGTGTGCTGATCACGGCGTCGATATCTGCCGGATGGCAGATATTCGTCCGGTACATCTCATCGGCGACGCCGACAGCGCCGATGCTAATACTTGGCAATGGGCCGAGGCGCAGGGAGCTGTCAGCGAAAAATTCTCACCGGAAAAAGATTTTACCGACACGGAATTGGCTCTGCAAAAAATGAGCGATGAAAGTCCAGTTCCCTTTGTGTTCATTACCGGCGCTTTCGGTGGCCGGTTAGATCACGCCTTCAGTACCTTGTACTCCCTCGTCGGCAGCAACCTATCCGGTATCCTGGCCGATGAAAAGGAACTGCTTCTCATCCTGCGAAACGGTGACACTATTGACGGAAAAATGAATAAAATGCCACTGGCGTTGTCCCTTTTACCGCTGTCGGCTCAATGCGTTGGCGTCAATCTCACGGGTACCCGATGGCCACTGCAAAACGCAAGCTTAAATCAAGATTGTCCTAATGCCGTAAGCAACCGGCTGTTATCAACGGACGGGCATTTTTCTCTTTCTCTCAAAGAAGGATGTTTGGCCTTGTATGTATGTTGGCAAGCACCTCTATAATAACGGATTAGGACTATGAAGTACTGATGAAATGACGACTTGTTTATAAGGAGGATTTTCCATGGAATTCACAACGTATTTGAAAAAATATCCGGATGCCGAAGGGCGTTTTGGAAAATACGGCGGGGCATATCTCCCCGAAAAACTGATTCCTGCCTTTCAGGACATCACGGACGGTTACCTGACGATCTGCCATTCTTCGAAATTTGTCCAAGAACTGCGGCGGATCCGTCGAGAATTTCAAGGACGTCCGACCCCTGTTTACCATTGCGAACAACTTTCCCAAAAGATCGGACACTGCCAGATATATTTGAAGCGCGAGGACTTGAACCATACCGGTGCCCATAAACTGAACCATTGCATGGGCGAGGCTCTACTGGCCAAATATATGGGGAAAAAACGTGTCATTGCCGAAACCGGTGCGGGGCAGCATGGTGTTGCATTAGCGACCGCCGCTGCCTACTTTGGCCTCGACTGCACCATCTATATGGGCGAGGTAGACATCAAAAAGCAAGCGCCGAACGTGGCTCGAATGAAAGTTTTGGGAGCTAAAGTTATACCTGTCACCACCGGCCTTAAGACTCTTAAGGAGGCTGTGGATGCCGCTTTTGCCGACTATCTGGAAAATTATAAAACCACCATCTATTGTATCGGGTCAGCCGTCGGCCCGCATCCTTTCCCCATGATGGTTCGGGATTTCCAGATGGTGGTCGGCAATGAGGCGCGGGAACAATTTCAGACGATGATGGGCTTTTTACCTGATGTAGTAACCGCCTGTGTGGGCGGTGGCAGCAATGCCATCGGTATGTTTGAGGCCTTTTTAAACGATCCCGTAGAAATCGTCGGCGTTGAGCCGCTGGGCCGCGGCAAAAAGTTAGGCGATCATGCTGCCTCCATGTCGTACGGGTCGGAAGGTGTCATGCACGGGTTCAACAGCATCATGCTGAAGGACAGCGAAGGCAATCCCGCACCTGTCTATTCCATTGCCAGTGGACTGGATTATCCATCCGTCGGGCCGGAACATGCTTTCCTGCGGGAGTGTGGCCGGGTGAAATTTGATGGAGTCAGTGATGAGGAGGCTATCGATGCTTTTTTCAAGTTGTCCCGTTACGAAGGAATCATCCCGGCGTTGGAAAGTTCTCATGCCGTGGCCTATGCCATGCGGCGGGCAAAAGAAATGAAAACCGGATCCATCCTTGTAAACTTGAGCGGTCGCGGTGACAAGGATCTCGATTACGTTATCGAAAAATATGGTTTTGGCGATGACCACCGAGACTTTTAAGACAATAAAAAAACAGCGCTTCATTAAGCATACGTTTAGTGAAGCGCTGTTTTTATAGCCGTATTTTACGTTACGCGTTTACGCGGATACCAGGCTCCCTTTCAACAACCATGTCTGCGGATGCGTAATCTTGATGTATACCATATCGCCGGGACATTCGTTTTGATGTTCCCAGAGGACAATTTTGTTGGTTCGTGTGCGTCCTGTCCAAACGGTGAGACGATGCGTGCTGGGACCTTCAACCATCACTTCAACAGTACGTCCCCGATAGAATTCGTTGACCTCGCGGCTAATTTCATTTTGCACAGCCATGAGACGATGCAGGCGCTCTCTCTTTGCCTCGCTCGTCACCTGACCATCCATGACCGCTGCTGGCGTACCGGAACGTGTGGAATAAAGAAAAGTGTATGCGGCATCATAGCGAATCTCCTTCACGAAGTCTAAAAGCGCTACAAAGTCTTCTTCTTGTTCCCCAGGAAATCCCACGATGAGATCAGTGGTAATCGAAGCAGCGGGAAGAGTTTCACGAATTTCCTGGACCAAACTCCGATAGCGTTCTATTGTATAGCCCCGGTTCATGGCCTGTAAAATACGATCATTTCCGTATTGCACGGGAATGTGAAAATGTTCACAAATATGGCGGCTGTCGCGCACTGTTTCAATCAGCTTATGGCTTAGATCTTTAGGATGAGAGGTCATGTAACGTATCCGCTGAATCCCTTCAATTTCGTCCGCCATCTTAAGAAGATCGGAGAAATCTGCCTGCCGATGATCCTTGCCGTACGAATTAACATTTTGGCCCAACAGGGTGATTTCCCGAAACCCATCTCGGGCCGCCTGACGGATTTCTTCCAAGATGTCTGCAGGATAGCGACTGCGCTCCCGGCCTCGTACATAGGGAACGATACAGTAAGTACAGAAATTATTGCAGCCGAACATAATGGGAATCCAGGCAGATAACTGTCCTCTCCGAGCCACCGGCAGACTTTCCGTGAAACCCAGCCCTTCCCATTCTACATCAACAATATGATGAGACTGCTTAGCTTCTATTTCCGTTACCGCAGGTAGCAAGCGCTGAAATTTATCGGTACCTAAAACGAAATCGATGTGAGACGCCCGTTGGATCAGGCGTGCACCTTCTTTTTGCGCCATGCAGCCCACGATCCCGAAGATCAGATTTCTTTTAGCCTGTTTTAAGTGCTTGATCTCACCGATCTTCCCATAGACCTTATCTTCCGCTGTCTCTCGAACACAACAGGTATTGAGAAGAATAAGGTCTGCCTCCTCTATCACGTCAGTCTTTTGGTAACCGATGGTTTGCAAGAGACCTTCCATCCGTTCTGCATCGGAAAGATTCATCTGGCATCCGTAGACGCCTATATACATTTTTTTTCCTGAAGTTGCATTCCGTTCGGTCATTAAAAACTTCCTCGTTTTCTCAACCAGCAAGGTTCATGTTTTCAGATCCCCCGCGCGATCGAAAAAGCAGGAGGAGCCAATGAATTCTCTCAAAATGGAATTATTCGGGATGATGTCTTCCTCGTCAATGGAATCAAAATAGGTAAGGAAAGTCAACAGCTCTTGAGCCGAAGTATACTCTGACTCAAGAGCCTCAACATCTGCCAGCAGAGGGATGGCATGTTTTTTCAGAACAGCCAACTCATAGATCAATGCGGAATTGAAGACAGCATCCGCGTCTTCCTGAAAGGGAAAAATATTCGTTTCCTCTCCTTGCCGGACAATGGGCCAGATACGCAAGGTGCGCAAGGCTTTTGCTCCGCGGTATTTAAAATCCCGTACCAGACGCCGGAGCAAGCGAGCGTCCGTGGTGTGAATGCGATTGTGAGCATCCATATTGAGCTGTGTCAAAGCGCTGATGTATATCTTGAATTTTTGCCCACGGGGGACCGCAGCCGTCAGCGTCTCATTCAGCGCGTGAATCCCTTCCAAAATAATCGGTTGTACGGGATCAATACTCACCGGCTCGCTGGCGTTGAGTTCTTGTTTTCCGGTGATGAAGTCATAGCGGGGCAGCAGAATTTCATGTCCTGCTAAAAGTTCCAGCAAATGACGATTGAAAAGCGGCAGGTCCAGAGCATCAAGAGCTTCGTAATTATACTTTCCGTCTGGTGTCAGGGGGGTTCTTTCCCGATCCACGAAATAATTATCTAACGATATGGACACCGGTTCCAAACCATTGACTCGAAGCTGCACCTTAAGACGCTGAGCAAAGGATGTCTTACCGGAAGAAGATGGTCCAGCAATGAGGACGATCCGGCGCTCCTGTATATGTTTTTTTATTTCATCAGCAATTTCAGCAATTTTCTTTTCGTGGAGAGCCTCGGAAACGCGGACGATTTCGCCGGATCTCCCCTGCCGAACGTACCGATTGAGGTCAGGCAGATAGTCACAGTGAAGAATCGCCGCCCAGCGTTTGGATTCGGTAAGAATCTGATGAAATTTGGGCTGTTCAATCCGCACGGGAATGACACCATGCTCCACTGTCCTGAGCAGCACCCCCGCATCGCAGGGTTCAAGGATGAACTCTCCTAAAACGCCGGTAGTATCCAGCATGGCGCTATAGAGATAGTCATACGCGATCCCGCAATAATAAATGCTTACTGTTTCCTGTGGGATCGCCGCAATCAGATTGGCCTTGGCAATCTGGCGGGACTGTTTGAAAAGGGCGACCGCCTCTTCGCGTGGAAGATGCCTCTTTATAATAGGGCGATCCTCCGCCACGATTGATTTCATGCGTTCGCCGATTTTACTGACGATGCTCGGAGTAATTGCAGTGAAGCCGTTGATATCACAATATAAGCCCTTATTCGCAGTGAAACGTACGATAACTTCCGCTTCTGGATAAAGCTCTTTTACCGCTGTCACTAAAAGAAACACTACCGACTGTCTATAAATGCGTGCCCCTGATACGCTGTCCAGATAAACCCAGTCAAAATGGTCATACGTCCCTACCGGCGTCTGCAGATCGGTCTCTAATCCGTCTAAAACAGCGGCTACGATGAGCCGTTTCTCCCTCGGTTGAAACTCATCCCGGATGTCTGTTAATAATCGATCGGGCGGATAAGAAGCGTGGTTTTCCCGTGTGATCATCAAAATATCCCCCTTGTTTAACCGTATCTTTTCCCTATCGCACGCCGTATAAATAAGCGGACGTGATAAGCGTCCGCTCCGTTCTCTCGTATGGGAAAAATCAGAAAATCCACAGTACGATCTGATAGACGATAGCTCCCATGAGGGCTGTGCAGGGAATCGTCAAGAGCCATGCCACGAGCATTTGCTGCGCGACCCCCCAGCGAACCGCACGGATACGTTTTGCCACCCCGACGCCCATGATAGAGCCAGATACCACATGGGTGGTACTCACCGGAAGGTGAAGGAGGGTCGCCGAAAAAATAACCAGTGACGAATTAAGATCAGCGGCAAAACCGCTGATTGGTTCCAATTTGAAAATTCCTGCACCGATAGTCCTGATGATACGCCAACCGCCGGTCGCCGTTCCCAATGCCATTGCCACCGCCGCAAGCACTTTCACGTAGAAAGGAACCTCAAAGGCATCGATATAACCACCGCTCAAAAGGGCCAAGGTAATGATGCCCATGGATTTCTGGGCATCGTTGGAACCGTGGGAAAAAGCCATGGTCGCAGCCGAAACGAGCTGCATTTTTTTAAATTTATCATTGATATTATAAGGTGTACATCGACCGAAAAGCCCATACAGGATCCGCATGATCACGCATCCCGAAGCAGTGGCCAGGAGAGGCGAAGCCACCAAAGAAAGAATGATCTTGCCAATCCCCCAAAAATTCAATCCTTCCATGCCGGTGGAAACCAGCACAGCCCCTATTACGCCGCCGACTAAAGCATGCGAAGAGCTGCTGGGAAGCGCCACCCACCAAGTCAGAATGTTCCAGATTACCGCGCCGGCCAGAGCGGCAATGAGAACATGCTCGTTCACATGGTTGGCAGACTGTACGATGTCGGCCCCGATGGTTTTAGCAACCCCCGTACTGTACATGGCACCAAGAAAATTGAGCACAGCGGCCATCAAAATGGCATCGTTCGGGGAAATGGCTCGAGTGGACACCGACGTAGCGATGGCGTTCGCTGTATCATGGAAGCCGTTAATAAAGTCAAATACCAGTGCCAGCACGATCACAGTGAATATCAAGAAATGAAGATCAGGCATATTTCATCACCACGCCGCGAATCATATCCGACACATCTTCGCAGTGATCAAGGGTCTCCTCCAAATTTTCCAAGATATCTTTCCACTTGATGAGTTCAATGGGGTCTTTTACGTTATCGAACAAATAGGCAATCTCATGGCGGTAGACCCGATCTCCTTCACTCTCTAATTTTCCTATCTTATGGGTTGACTCTAGGATTTGCACGCGGTTCTTCTTAATGTCTTTCAATAGAGAAAAGGCTTTGATGAGCTCTTCTGTGGATTCCAAAAGCAATTTTGTTAAGGAGATTGCGCCTTCTTTTGCCGGTCCCGTTCGATAAATCACGATTCGCTGGAGCGTCCCCTGCAAAAAATCGACACCATCATCCAATCCGTTTACTAAAGAAAAGATATCTTCCCGATCAATGGGCGTAATGAACGTTTGATTCAGACGATCGATAATCTTGTCGTTGACAGCATCCGCCTCATGTTCTAAATCAATGATTTCCTTCATTTTAGCTACCGCTATCCCGGGATCCTGCATGACCTCGTCCATGATAAGCGCCCCTTGGTAGAAATACCGCGCGCTTTCCACAAAAAGATCAAAAAACTCATTGTTCTTGTTCTGGAAATTAAACATGGAACCCTCCCGCTCATCAACCTGTCTTTTTTTACTATAACATGATTTTTTTTATTCAGCAATGCTAACCGTAGCATCGATTTTCACAAAACGAAAGGGATATCATTCCCATTCACCGTTACTTTTTCTCATTGATGAGTGCAACGAGCTCTTCGTAGTCTTTCTTCATTTGCAAATAGTGATCGGCAATCTGGAGTGCCGCCAATATCCCGATGCGCATTCCCGACAGGCTTTTCGTGCTCTGAGCGACACGTTTCATCTGTGAATCCACGAGAGCCGCCAATTGTTTGACATAGGCAGCATCAGCATCCGTCTTCAGGGGATACTGTTCACCGAAAATATCCACGACGATCTTGTTGTCCACGAATTCCACCACATCTTTCTCCGGCGTCTGATCCGGCCCCAATTGATAGATCCATTTCCGCTTTTAGTTTATCATAAGTTCATACCAAAAAACAGCGGTCAATGCCTCTTTTTCAGAAGCTGACCGCTACTTCCCTTTTACGTTCTCAATTCGGCTTTAAAGTTTTCTACTACGGCCGCTACCACTTTACCGATGGCTTCATCAATCTCATCATCCGTCAACGTTCTATCATTGGATTGAAAGTGCAGAGCGAAAGCCAAACTCTTTTTTCCCTCTGCCACCGGGCGACCGGTATAGACATCAAAGAGACTGAGCTCTTGGAGATGGGGACCGGCATTCTTTTTTATGATTCGTTCGATGTCCGCTGCCGCAACTGAATCTTCCACCAACATCGCTAAATCTCGAGTGATGGCTGGATATTTCGGAAGCGGTTGATAAGAAAATTTTCCATTGGTGTACTGCATCAACGTGCCTATATCCATCTCAAAAACGTACATGGCCTTGGTGGTACCGAAAGCTGCTGCTACCGCTGGATGCACTTCTCCTACGATGGCGAGAGTTTCCCGTCCTTTCTTAAAAGCCGCCGTCTTTCCCGGATGAAGCGCAAAATGATGCCCCGGCTCCACCGTATAATTTTTCAGGTGTAGGACTGCAAAAAGCTGTTCGATGATTCCTTTTGCGTCATAAAAATCCACGGATTCCTTCCCTTGACTCCATCCCAGCGGCTGTCGCCGTCCAGCAATCAATCCTACCGCTTTAAGGATTTCCCGCGGTTGTTCTGTGACCGGCAGTCCTTTGGGAAAAAAGACAGGGGCCACCTCGAAAAGGCGGACGTCTTCATTTTTTCGTGAGAAATTACGCATGGCGTTTTCAAAGAGATTGGGCAGCAGCGTTGTCCTCACCAGCGGATATTCATCGGTCAAGGGATTCATAATGGGAATTGCTCGACGAAGTTCATCGTTTTCCGGTATCTGTAAGCAATCAAACATGGATGGATGCACAAAAGCAAAGGAGACCGTTTCGTTCAGGCCCAACGCGCATAACGTTTTCTTCATAACGTCGATAAATACTTGACGATCACTTTCCTGCGCCATCTGCATCTTCCCCTGCGGCGTCGTCGAGGGAATATTATCGAACCCGTATATGCGAGCCACTTCCTCCGAAAGATCTTCCCAACAACTAATATCATTGCGCCACGAGGGGACCGTAACCTGATAGCTGTCGGAGCCGGTACTTTCCAGTCGAAACCCGAGACTTTCCAAGATAGCGGCCATTTTGCGCCCCGCCAAGTTCAGCCCCAGACGTCGGTTGATCGCGTCTACTATAAATGTCACAGTCATCGGTGTCTGAGGCTGAGGATAGCAGTCTACGACCCCTTTCGCCGTATGCGCGGCACCCATCTCATTTAAAAGCTGAGCTGCTCGATCCAGCGCTCGAATTGTTTGCGTCCTATCGACGCCCCGCTCAAAACGCCCCGAAGCCTCAGAGTGGAGTCCGACGCTTCGTGCTGTGCGTCGAATGGATGTCCCATCGAAAACTGCGGCTTCCAAAATCACAGTAACCGTTTTTCCCGTGATCTCCGTTTCTAACCCACCCATGATACCGGCCAAACCTGCGGGTTTTTCTTCATCAGCAATGACCAGTTCATCTCCTTTGGCAAGGCGGTTTGAATCGTCAAGGGTATGAAGATTTTCTCCGGATTTAGCTCGTCGTGCTGTCAGTCGATGTCCTTTGACTTTATCGTAATCATAGGCGTGCAGAGGTTGTCCCAATTCTAACATGACAAAATTTGTCACATCGACCACGTTATTGATAGCCCGAATACCGGATCCCGCCAATCGCTCCTGCATCCAAAGGGGAGAAGGTCCGATCTGCACCTCGGTCAAAATACGGGCCGAAAAGCGACCGCATAAATCTTCCGCTTCAATGCTAATTTTCACCATATCTGCTGCGCTATGTGTATTATCTTCGGTCACGGTAATCGCCGGCCAACGCGGCACATTCCCGGTAAGGACAGCAATCTCTCGCACAAGTCCCCAAACGCTGAAGCAATCACCTCGGTTCGCCGTAAGTTCAAATTCCAGAACTACGTCATCAAGCCCCAGTACTGTAGCCACCGGAACACCCACCGGTGTATCCTCTGGCAGGATAAAAATGCCATTGATCTGTTCTTCAGGAAGGCTCGCCGTATCGATAGCTAATTCACCCACGGAGCAAAGCATCCCTAAAGATGGGACGCCGCGTATTTTGCTCTTGGATATTTTTTGGCCTGTCGGCAGATGCGCCCCCACCAGAGCCACCGGAACGATTTGTCCTGATGCCACATTAGAAGCACCGGTCACGATGACAAGCGGTTCTTTCTCCCCGATCTGAACGGTACAGATTTTTAGATGATCAGAGTCTGGATGCGGCTCTACTTTTTCCAAGAGCCCGGTGATCACTTTTTCCAAACCCGCCCCCTGATGGAGAACATTCTCCACCGGTACACCTGCCATCGTCAGTTTATCGGCCAATTCTTCCGGTGTTTCCAAAAAATCAATATAATCCTTCAGCCATTTTATTGAAACCTGCATATCGTGTCTCCTCTCTCAAAACTGACGCAAAAACCGCAGATCATTATCATAGAACAGGCGCAAATCATCAATCCCGTAGGACAACATGGCAATGCGCTCCACTCCAAGACCGAAGGCAAATCCGCTGACACGCTGGGGATCGTAACCGCTCATCTGCAAAACGTTAGGATGTACCATTCCTGCTCCCAGGATTTCCAACCATCCCGTCCCTTTGCAGACGCGGCAGCCTTTGCCGTGGCACATCACGCAGGAAATATCTACTTCCGCACTGGGTTCAGTAAAAGGGAAAAAGCTGGGACGAAAGCGTATACTTACTTTCTCATTGAAAATTTTATGCAGAAAGAGTTCCAACGTTCCTTTCAAATCCGAGAAACGTATCCCTTCGTCAATGACCAACCCTTCCACCTGGGTGAACATCGGCGAGTGTGTGGCGTCGTAGTCGTCACGACGATAAACGCGTCCCGGCGCGATCATGCGGATGGGACTGTTCGGTTCATGGGTCTGCATGGTGCGAGCCTGCACGGGAGACGTCTGCGTGCGCATGAGGATCTCTTCGGTGATGTAAAACGAATCCTGCATCTCCCGTGCCGGATGGTCTTTGGGCAAATTCAGCGCCTCAAAATTAAAATAATCCCGCTCAATCTCCGGCCCTTCTTCCACTGTAAATCCCATATCCATGAAAATAGCTTTGATACGATATAACGTCAACGTCAAGGGATGAAGATGACCTGGCCATGGATAGCGTCCGGATAAGGTAACGTCAATTTTTTCCTGCGTCAATCGTTTTTGAAGAGCCTGTGTTTTGAGCTGCGCATTTTTTTCTTCAATCAAGGCTTCCAACTGATTGCGCGCCTCGTTGACGATTTGGCCGATACGGGGACGCTCTTCCTTGCTAAGCTGCCCTAAGCCGCGCAGGAAATTCGTGATCTCCCCCTTTTTCCCCAAGTACTTCACCCGAATATCATTGAGCTGCGAAAGATTCTTCACTTGTTGTCGAATAAGCTCCGCCGCCTCTTGTTTGAGTTGATTGATTTTCTCTTCCATCTGCAACCTCCTGCACAATAATAGGAACGATGACTAAAAAGAATCTAAAACAAATAGAGCTTCCGCCCCTAAGGGGCGAAAGCTACTTCGCGGTACCACCCTAATTCATACTCTTTTATGCGTTAACGCCGCCCACGCAGCAGCTACTTCTTCACCGCTGAACTCCGAAGTGAACTTCAGCCTCGTCCGCTTCCGTCCAGCTTCCAGTCATGGCCAGACTCCCTGTGGGAACTTTCACGAGACTTACTCTCTCCATCATCGTTATGATAGGTGTTATTATATGACAAAATAACAGAAAATACAACTGCATTACAGCATGATAGGGTCAATATCGATGAGAACATCTGTCCGCCGTTCCATCTGTTCCTGGCGTAAAAAATTCTGTGTCACGGTCAAATCGTCGGTCTTAATCAGTAGAGAGAAGCGGTATACGCCATTAAATTTTGCTATGGATGCCGGTGCTGGCCCTAATATCTGACGATGCACAGCACCAGCAAAAGCGATCATAAATTTTTCCTTCACCTGTACCGCATTTTCCCGCGCAATCTCTTCCTTTTCATGTAGGAACGTCAATTTAATCAAGCGGCAAAAAGGAGGGAAAAACAAGGCCCGCCGAAATTCTATTTCCGCCTCATAAAACTTTTGATAGTCTTGCTCTACGGCACATCGTACCGCATAATGTTCCGGATTATAACACTGAACCAAGACACGTCCTGGAACTTTGCCCCGACCGGCTCTTCCTGCCGTCTGCGTAATGAGGGCAAAACAACGCTCCGCCGCTCGAAAATCCGGCATATTGAGCACTGCATCGGCGCTCAATATGCCCACTGCTGTAACATTGGGAATATCATGTCCTTTGGCAACCATCTGGGTGCCCAATAAGATATCGTATTTCCCCTGTCGAAAAGCTTCCAAAATTTCTTCATGGGCGAATTTTTTTCGAGTCGTATCTCGATCAAACCGAACCACGCGTACTTCGGGAATTCGTTCCTGAAGTTCCCGTTCTAATTTTTCCGTACCTGAACCAAAAAATTTGATATAAGTACTGCCGCAGGCAGGGCAAATCGAAGGTACCATTTCATGTGTGTCACAGTGATGGCAAGCCAAACGACCGTCTCGATGGTATACCAAGGGCAGACCGCAGCAGCGGCACACCACGACGTGCCCGCAGGAACGGCACATAACAAATGTGAAATAGCCGCGGCGATTCAGCATGAGGATCATCTGATGACCGGCGGCCACCGTAGCGCGAATACAGGATTCCAACGCGCCAGAGAGAACCCGACGATTTCCGCTCCGCAATTCCTGCCTCATATCGACAAGTTCTATGCGGGGAAGCGCTCGGTTTCCCACCCGTTCCGGTAAAGATAATAAGGTAATCTTGCCCTGGCGCGTCAAATAAAAAGATTCCAGAGATGGCGTAGCGCTTCCCAATAGTAGGACAGCATGGTGATATCGTGCCAGAGCGGAGGCGACAACCCGAGCATGGTAACGAGGCGCCTCGTCCTGTTTATAGGAATTGTCTTGCTCTTCATCCAGGATGATGAGACCGATGTCGGTGGCCGGAGTAAAGAGCGCGGAACGTGCTCCAATGATGACACCTGCTTCTCGGCGACGAATCCGAAAAAAAGCGTCGTTGCGCTCGGTTACGGTAAGCCGGCTGTGTATTACGATAATATCCGTTGCGAAAACGGTTTGGAAAGTTTTGACAAGTTGCCCGGTAAGAGCGATCTCCGGCACCAAAACAAGTACTTGCCGATCCTGCTCCCGGGCTTTAATGGCTGCTTCCATATACACCCGGGTTTTACCGCTGCCCGTCACTCCGTGGAGCAGAAAAGCCTTCGTCTGCCGGAGCTCGATGGCGGGCTGTAATTGTTTTAACACCTTGGTTTGTGCTGGCGTCAGCGGAGGTGAGGCGGTAGGCGGCGCACCATCCGGCGTCGTTTGGTAACTATCGCGAAGGCAGCGGACGGTTTTCATCGTCGCCAATCCGCTATGTATCAACCCATCGATGACACTTTTCGAAAAACCGCGTTTTCGTAAAACAGAGAAGGAAATTTCCGACGTTTCGGTTAGCGCTTTAAAAAGCCGGTGTTGTGCTGCTTTGCGGCGCAGACCCGCCACTGCAGAACCATCAACAAATGAAGCGAGACAGAGAATGTGCTCGTAGGATGCAGAGAAACGACGGCGTGCTACATATTCTTTACAAATCCACTGACGATGAACCATTTGATCCAACGTATCCGAAAGGGTCGATGCGTCAAGCGACAGGAACCGGCGTAATTCGGACAGTGTAACCGTTCCCTTCTCCCGGATGTACGCATAGATAGCATGATAACGCTTGGCGTTTCTTTCTGATTCTATCAGTGTCTTCACTAAATTTGCGCGATAGGCCACTTCCATACGAATCCCGCTTTTTCCCGGCATGAAGAGGCGCATCATTTCCGCTGGCGTGCATAAGTAAAATTCCGCCAGCCAACGGGCAACGGCGATCATTTCCGGAGTAAACCATGCTTCGTCGTCCACGGCAGACAGGATATCTTTCACTTTCTCCACCGGTATATCACTTGTTTCCGAAAGCGCTACGACAAAACCTTCCGCCTTACGACCGCCAAAGGGAATCAGTACCCGCCAACCTACATCGATATAGGAGAGTTCTTTCGGGATCCGATACGTAAACGCCCGGTAAATACTCTTTACCGGAATATTTACCAACACTTCGGCAAGCATGACGTTTCCCCTCCTCATGATCCGCTATGAAACGAAATATTACGGCACGACTTCTGTCTTCGCATCGACGGCCTGCATCCCACAATCCGCCATCAGGTTCCTCAAGAGAGCGTCCTGCTGTTCCCCGGAAAATCTAACAATTTCTGTAGTGGAAAGCAGAGTCTTGTCTTTCATCAAAAAACAGAACAAAATATACGAAGCTACAGCATCTTCTACCGCCCGATGCGTAGCAGGCAGCTCCCAGCCGTATCGTGCTAAGAGAAACGCGAGACCAAATTTTTTCACCGGTGGTATGAGATGATCCATAAGGCGATGCGCTACATGTTCAGTATCAATGAACGACGGTAAAAAATTGTGCCATCCCGGCAGTTTATAGCGCCGAAGTGCTAAATTAATCTGTACGATGTCATTGTCCCCGATGGCATGCCCAAGCACCGGGTCATCCCCCACAAAGCGCAGAAAATCCGGTAATACTTCAGGCAGTGTTTTTTGTCCGTTCAGCTCCGCCCGGGTGATCCCCGTCAGTTTCTCTACATAATGATTCAGCCGAGTTCGAGGCTGCACCAACGCGTGAAACTTTTGAAACGTCCCGGCTCTTATATCCACTCGAACTGCGCCGATCTCAATGATGTCATCTTCAGCGAACCCCGCCCGTTCCAAATCAAAGGACACGAATACCGGGCGATCGACAAATACCGTTTTCACTGTCTCGGCAAATATTTCATGAGGTTTAATGGCTAACCATAAAGCTTTGCGCCGAATAGCGCGTTCTAATTTCTTCTTTTCGTGATCTGCCGCTTTTGGAAGCGGCTCTGTCTGTGCCGCGTTGGGTTGCGTTTCCAACGAATGCTTCATTTCGTCTGATTCTCCCCGGTCACATTCTTTTTAGTCTCTCTTTGAAAATAGGTCAGCTTCCGCCATATCCCAGTGCAAGACGAAGGAAAAACAGCATGCTGCCAATGACAGCTCCCATAACAGTGCCGTTCATCCGTATCCACAGCATATCCGATTCGATCTTATCGTACACGATCCGGTTGAGCTGTTCGTCCGTCATCCGTCCCATTACTTCCCGGGCTACTATGCCGCTGATGGCCTGCGCCTGCAAGGTACTGCGGGCCACTATATCGTAGACGAGAACATCAAACTTTTTCCCAACTGCTGTATCGTCCCGCAGCATATCCATGGCACGTGTCACTATCGCTTCCATAAAAGTAAGCAACGAAGCGGAGAGAGCCGTCCCAGCAGGGGAAAACGAATCGGTCAAAGCACTTTGGATCTGCCGCAAGATCATTGTCATCTCTTGATTTATGGGTAAATGATCCGCTAATGCATCGCGAAAGTTCATATAAGAATCCCGCAATACTTCATCCTGCTCACAAGTGGCCAAACGATCATGGAAGAGCATCAGGAATCGTTCCTGTACCTCTGAATTCTGTTCGCCGATTTGCTCAGCAAACACCACGATTTCGTTCTGGATGATTTTGGCCAGATCTCCCACGTTTACAATATCCATGGTCTCTGACAAGGAAGAGAACAGCATTCCCAAAACGCCAGACTCCTCTATCTTTTGCCGCTGCATATCGCGAAGCATATTTTCTATTCCGGTGTAAAATTCCGTTCGTTCTGCTTTTTCGCGCAAGAATAGAGAGAGCGTCCCCAGTAATCTTCGATCATGGTCGTCTTTTTGCAGCCAACGGTTGAAATAGGAGAGTACATCCGTAAAAGAAATACAGTGGAGGCGCGCCTGAAACCGTAAAGCCAGCGTCTCGGCCGCTTTATGAGAATCAAAGTCCCCTATGGCATTCTGCAGAAAGGCCCTAAGACCTTTTCTAATCTCAGCGCGAAAGACATCTGTTTTTAATCCTTCCCAAAGCCAATCTTTCCAATTATATGTGTTCATGAGGGCGAATAAGTGCCGTCGGGAAAAAAATTCCTGTTGAATAAGCCGTACCATCGCCGCACTGAATTCTTCTCGTTTTTTAGGCAAAATCGCCGTATGATAAGGAAAACCTAAAGGTTTGCGAAAAAGAGCCGTCACCGCAAACCAATCAGCCACCCCCCCTACCAGTGCCGCCTCTGCCGTAAAAAGCAGTCCTTCTGCCCAAAGATTGTCAGAGTGGCCGCAATGCCAAAACAGGGTGGACAAAAACAGCAGCAGCGCCCCCAAAAGGGTCTTATCTGCTACATTCCAGTTTCCTCCCATTGTCAGCTCCCTAACCTTCCCACCATGTAGATACAAAGATACAAGATCATTCCCGTCACAGCCCCCACTACGGAACCATTTACGCGAACCATCTGCAAATCGTCGGCAACTTTCGATTCAGCCAGCTCTACCAAATCATCGTCACTGAGTCGGCCTACGTGTGCCATAATAAGCTGGGGGATTTGCTCGTGGTGCCGATCCACCATATTTGAAAAAAACTGAAGTAAATATTGATTTACTCTTCTTTGCCACACTTCTTCTTGGGCAAACCTTTGCACATAACCTTCAATCAACGCCCGCGTTTTACGCAGCCAGTCCTCCTGGTCCTTATTGCGATACGCTTCCCAATATCGCTGAACTTCATCAGTCAGGTCAATCTGGCGTAATTCATACTTTTTCCATTCTTCAATCCAGCGGTGCCAATCTTTGTTTTTCTGATTTAATGCCAGTTGGCGATGCAGCCACGCCTGAACCTGTTCCCAAAGCGGACCTTCTCCACGTTCCAACTGAGACAACCCGTCGGCGATCTTTTCGTTGCATAGGGACAGCAGCTTCTCGTCTGAAAGCCCCAGCAGGGTAAAAAATGCCGAACGTTTTAACGACTGACCTTCGTAGGCTTCACGTATGGCCACAATATGGCTCAGCAGTAGATTCTGCACCATTGGTCCGGCTATGAGCTGACGAAGGGACGGCAGAAAAGCTTGTATCAACTGTTTCGGTTCAATATGACTGCGCAATGTCTCTGCGCCCTCGTCTATCAAAGGTGAAATATCTATCGACCCCAGTATTTCCCGTATCGATGGAGTCAGGGATGCGTAAAGTCTGATGATATCAATACTCGCTATGACCTGTCGCACAAACGCCTCCGCCAATCCCGTAAGACGTTCCGTTCCGCCCCTCTTTGTCAGATAGGTAATCAGCATTTGAGCAAAATCCTCGTTAGCTAAGGTGTTCATAATATTTTTCCGGCTTAAAAGGTCACTGCTGGTAAAATCCACTAATTCTTTGGTAATGCGCGCCCGATTGCGGCGCAAAACATCCGTACGCCACCCGATCCCTAAGGGCCGTCGAAAAATAGCAGTTACCGCGAACCAATCTGCTAAGCCGCCAATGGTAGCCGCCAAAAAGCCATGCGCCAACAGACCAGCCCAAAAACCTCCGCCGCGCGCTTGGCACAGAATCGCTCCAATAGCGCCCAAAACACAGATGGCCAATAGCACCGTCGCTTTATACGAGGTCGGCATAACGTCCATCCTTTCCCGGAAAAACATAGGAGCGCAACGTATGACAATTCTCCTTTGGAAAAGCGTCGTCCTACATTGCGCTCCGTTTCTATCGCCGTCTTTATCTAACCACAATATTGACCAATTTTTTTGGTACAGCAATCACTTTGACGATCGTCTTGCCTGCAGTATGCTTTTGAACCTTAGATTGGGCGAGGGCCGTCTTTTCCATCGCCGCCGCGTCAAGATCGGCAGCAACTAAAATCCGATCACGCACCTTGCCGTTGATTTGCAAAACAATCTCCACTTCCGACTGCTGGGTCGCCGCTTCTTCACAAACCGGCCACGTCTGCGTGTGAATACTTTCCTTCCCACCCAATCGCTCCCATAGCTCTTCGGTTATATGAGGTGCAAAGGGCGCTAAAAGTTTCAGAAGAGTAATCCCCACTTCTCTGATCAAACCGGCATTGACGGTTGCCGAATCCTGAAATACATAATAAGCGTTGACCAATTCCATGATGGAACTGAGTGCCGTGTTAAAGGTGAAACGCTCCTTCACGTCCTCTGTCACCTTAGCAATAGTGATATGAAGGATACGGCGCAGCTCTTTTTCTTCATTGTTAAGAGCGGAGGTATCATACGTATCATCAGCTGCCTTGATCTTTTCTTCGAAAGAGAGAAGAATACGCCAAACCCGGTTCAAAAACCGGTAGGCACCTTCCACTCCTTGATCGCTCCATTCTAAATCACGCTCGGGGGGGGCGGCGAAAAGAATGAAAAGCCGGGCTGTATCTGCACCATATTTAGCGATGATCTCTTCGGGCGAAACCACGTTTCCTTTAGATTTACTCATCTTTGCGCCGTCTTTAATGACCATGCCTTGCGTTAAGAGATTGGTAAAGGGTTCATAGAAATCGACGAGTCCGGCGTCCCTGAGGACTTTCGTAAAAAAACGGGCATAGAGTAGATGGAGAATCGCATGCTCAATACCACCAATATACTGATCGACTGGAGCCCAATAGTTCACTTTTTCTTTATCAAAAGGTGCCTTGTCGTTGTGCGCATCCGTGTAACGCATATAGTACCAAGAAGAGCAGATAAAAGTATCCATGGTGTCCGTTTCCCGTTGAGCAGCAGCGCCGCAAGTAGGACACGTACAGTTCACGAATGCCTCGCATTGGGCCAGAGGAGATACGGTTCCCTGAGCGAACGTCACATGTTCAGGCAGTTTCACCGGCAAATCTTTCTCTGGTACTAACACTGGACCGCAATGGGGGCAATAAATGATGGGAATGGGCGCGCCCCAGTACCGTTGCCGAGAAATGAGCCAATCACGCAGACGATAATTAACCTGACGCCTGCCAAAGCCTTGCGCCTCAGCCTCAGCCATAATGGCCTGGCCCCCTTCTCGCATGTCCATCCCCGTAAATTTTCCGGAATTGACCAGCACACCTTCCTTTTCTGCGTAAGCGGCCGTCATTTCCTCTATTTTTAATTCGTGCCCTTTGGGCTGGAGGGTCAGGATTTTATTGATTCCGTACTTTGTTGCAAACAGCCAGTCGCGCTGATCACCGGATGGTACGCCCATGACTGCACCCGTCCCGTATTCTGCCAGGACGTAATTCGTCACCCAAATTTGTACCTCCTGTCCATTGAACGGATTTATACCATATACGCCAGTGAACAATCCTTCTTTTTCCGAATCCCCCGAGGTACGTTCCAGTTCTGACTGGTTATGAATGCGATGACAAAAGGTTTTAATCTCATTGGCTCTCGGATTATCCTGGCAAATCCTTTCGATTAGAGGGTGTTCCGCTGCCAATGCCAGAAAAGTAATACCAAAAACCGTATCTGGCCGCGTGGTGTAAACGGAAACCTCTTCTCCCAGTACGGGAACTTTCAACGAAAATTCTAAACCTTCACTGCGGCCGATCCAATTTTCCTGCATGGTTTTGACCCGTTCCGGCCAGCCAGAAAGTAAAGTTAAATCATGTAAAAGTGTATCCGCGTATGCGGTGATCTTTAAAAACCACTGAGAGAGATTTTTTTTCTGTACTTTTGCGTCGCACCGCCAGCATTTACCGTCAACAACCTGTTCATTGGCCAGCACTGTCCCACAGGTGCTGCACCAATTCACGGAAGCTTCTTTCTTATAAGCCAGTCCGTGTTTATAAAAGAGCTCAAAAAGCCACTGCGTCCACCGATAATAATCGGGACGGCAAGTTTCTACTTCTCGTCCCCAATCATAGGAGAGCCCCATCTCTCGCTGCTGACGCTTCATATTCTCAATGTTAGCGTACGTCCAATCCTCCGGATGTACGCCATGCTTAATGGCTGCATTCTCCGCCGGCATACCGAAGGCATCGAAGCCCATGGGATGAATCACGTTATAGCCTGCCATGCGTTTATATCGTGCCATTACGTCGCCAATAGAATAATTGCGGACGTGGCCCATGTGAAGATTTCCCGAGGGATAGGGAAACATTTCCAAAACATAATACTTTTTCTGGTCAGGGATCACCTCCGTCTGATAAAAATGATCTTCATCCCATTTCTGCTGCCATTTCTTTTCGATCTCTCGGGGCGTGTATTTATCCATCCTATAATGCCTCCAATGAACGTTATGAACTCCTATGAGGAAATCATTTCTTTTTCGCGGCCGGAGACAAGATGATATTTTTTCCATCCCGGCGAACTATCAGGCGATAATCAACAATACCTTCACGATAAAGTTCTACTTTTAATTCCAGCAACATTTGTTCTAAAGAAGTACGGATCTCGGCGGATAATGATAGCGCTTCCATATCCCCTCTGTCCTCTGGTATCGGTTGCTGTTTTTTCTCCGCCAGCGTATCAGCCGCACGCTGAAATGTTTCTTCTATCGTCGAATCTTCTTGATAATTCTTAAGCATATCCTTATCGGATAAGTTTTTGGGTATCTTTCCCATCCGATTACTCCTTTTGTACTTTTGCCCAGGTATCCCGAAGTCCCGTAACTTCGTTGAACACTAAATGTTCAGGAGTAGAATCCTGGTCGACGCAAAAGTATCCCTTCCTGAGAAACTGAAAATGCGTTCCCTTCCCGACCCAGCGGGCGCTAGGTTCAAGCTGTGCGTGGGAAATGATTCGCAAGGATGCCGGGTTCAAGACCGATAGAAAATCCTCTGGTACGTTGCCGTTTTCATCGGTTTTCAGGAGATAATCGTAGAGGCGAACTTCCGCTGAAACGGCAGTCGCCGCCGCTACCCAATGAAGGGTTCCCTTCACCTTCCGTCCCGCAGTGGCACCACCCTGTTTGGATTCCGCATCATAAGAGCAGTGCAGTTCCATGATGTTCCCCGCATCGTCTTTTACCACCTCGTCGCAGCGAATAATATAGGCATGTTTTAAACGCACCTCACCGCCGGGCTTTAAGCGGAAAAATTTCTTGGGCGGATTCTCCGCGAAATCTTCCTGTTCAATATATATCTCGCGCGAAAACGGTACATAGCGGCGATCATCGCGATTCGGATGATTCTCTGCCAAAAGATATTCCGTCTGCTCAGCGGGATAATTGGTGATGACCACTTTCAGCGGTTCCAGCACTGCCATGAGGCGGGGAGCCTTGACGTTGAGATCCTCACGTATACAGTGCTCCAACATAGCCACATCCACTACACTGTTACTTTTAGCTACCCCAATACGATCGCAAAAATCCTGCAGGGCAGACGCAGTGTACCCACGGCGACGCAGGCCGGAAATCGTGGGCATCCGGGGATCGTCCCACCCCGATACATACCCGCCCTCTACCAATTGTCGCAGCTTACGTTTGCTCATCACCGTGTTTGACAAATTAAGCCGGGCAAACTCAATTTGTCGTGGACGTGTATTTACATTAAAATCTAAGGAATCCAATACCCAATCGTAGAGAGGCCGGTGTTCCTCAAATTCTAACGTGCAAACGGAATGCGTAATACCTTCTATGGCATCCGACAGCGGATGAGCAAAATCGTACATAGGATAAATGCACCACGCATTTCCGGTACGATGATGTGTCGTATGCGCTATGCGGTATAGAACCGGATCCCGCATAGTAATATTGGGTGCGGTCATATCGATCTTCGCCCGCAGCACATGGCTCCCGTCAGGAAACTCTCCCTCCTTCATGCGCTGAAAAAGATCTAAATTTTCCGCTACGCTGCGGTTGCGGTAGGGACTTTCTTTGCCAGGCTCCGTCAGCGTGCCACGATAATCACGTATCTCTTCGGCGGACAGATCGCAAACAAAGGCTTTCCCACGTTTGATAAGTTCGACGGCATATTCGTAAAGTCGAGGAAAATAATCCGATGCGTAGAATTTTCGATCTGCCCAAGAAAAACCCAACCATTGGACATCTTCCTGAATGGAATCCACGTATTCTATATCCTCTTTCGTGGGATTAGTATCGTCAAAACGCAGATTGCACATACCGTCAAAATGTTGTGCCAGACCAAAATTTAAGCAGATAGACTTAGCGTGACCAATATGCAGATAGCCATTAGGTTCAGGCGGAAACCGTGTATGAATGCCATTGACATATTTCCCCTGCTTTAAATCTTCCCTGACAGCGTTCTCCACAAAATTGGGAGTCAGCGTCTCTTTCTCCGGCATGACGACCTCTCCTTTATCGATGAATCAATCAACAGCATAACAATCCTTAATCTAAAATATATTCGGGAATTCTGGACTATATTCCTGCCAATCTTCCGATATTTTCCCTTTTCGTTCAGATATCCGGTGTCGCGCATTTTTGTGCTACATAAGCCTGCAGACGGCGTATGCCGGTTTCTATCGCTTCATTTGCTGGCAGGCAATGGATAATCTTGTCAATATACCCCCGTTCGACGATCCGCTGTAGCGTCCAACTGAAATTGATATCATAGACCCACATGAGCCGTACCAACTTCCGATCATCAAACGTATGAATCATGGTATAGTCCACTTGTTCTCCTACGGAGAATTTTTCTAAAAATGCGGGACTGATCCCATGTCCGTCCGAAGGAGCTAAAAGCGGCTCCAAGACCCGATAGATATCCAATTTGTCTGCATCCCGTAAAAGACGGGCAAATAAATTCTGTCTTTCCTCCTTTCCCCAAGCGATTTCTTTTTTGTTATGATTTTGAATCGCAAAAATCACTATCGCTTGCTCGTCCTTTGATAACGACTGCAAAAGTGCTGCTTTTTCTATGATCTCCAGTCCTAATGCCGCATGATCTACGGAAATAGCGTCATTAAAGGTTCGATAAAGAGTGAACTGACGAAAGCGTCCCGTATCGTGAAGCAGCCCCATGAGTTCTGCCAATGCTGTCTCCGACGGCGAAAAGTGAAGATGGAGAGCTAACGATCGGCAGATAGAACGCACCTGCCCGGTATGTTTCTCTTTGGAAAGCATCATGCGCTGAATTTCTTCATCTCTACTATAGAGAGATTTTATATAGTCATTCATCCATGCTGCCGAGCGAATCAAGACTGTTTCTATTATACTTTTTCTCCCATCTTCATTCATCATACCGCTCCTTTTTCATATCAACCTTTCGCACTGTATAACAAAAGAACCGCTTCCCTGAGAAAGCGGCAAATTTTCTGGTGACGCCAGCGGGATTTGAACCCACGAACCCGCCGTGAAAGGGCGGTGTCTTAACCACTTGACGATGGCGCCCGGTTCCCTTATATATTGGTACTTACGGTAAAATGTCCCGCAGGGGTACCCCAAGGCGTAAAGCTTGATATACGCCAATATACCGTATGGCTCATTATAGGGGAAGTCCGCCGAAAAAGCAACCCATGCAAGCTCCTTCACTTTCCGAGATCAGGTCAATCAAGTTTACTTCTGTTCTGTCACATTCTCACGCAGGCAACAATTTTTGTATTTTTTCCCGCTTCCACAAGGACAAGGATCGTTACGTCCTACTTTCTTCTTTTTCTGGCGCGATGCCGAAACCGCTGTTTTACGTTCTGCAGGGTCCAAGTGACCCGATATGATCTCTTGTGGGGTATGACCTTTCAATATCCACAGTCGCAGAGAATTATGAAAGTGCATCAAAAGTGTCGCCATTTCTTTTTCATTAGCCTCGGTCACGTCCCCAAGGGAATCCGTATACATCAAAACGTCCTTCATTTGTCCGCCGTTTTGCAAAAGGATGGTGATCTCGCTCACGATGTTTGCCGCCGCCAATACGTCGCGCTGGTAAGCCCGCATAAAGAATTGCGCTAATGCCTTATAAGCCTTGGTGGCCTCAATATAATTTTCTTCTCCGGCATCATAAACTTTATCATAAGGAAGTTTAGCGAAGCCGACACCAAGATTTGCCCGGGCAGCAATGATCCGCTCCGGGTCGGCTACCGTGTAGTAGCACATCAGCCGATCGCTCACTCGAAAATTATGCTGCCAGCAGGCACCATTGAACATGACTTGTATAAAATCAGTAAATGTAAATGTTTCGTCCGCTTCCATGTACTGCTTTACCTTGACAAAAAGCTGATCATAGTCCAAAACGCCGTAATAGTAAAGCAATCCAGCCGCTAATCGTATGGCGTCGGTATTCCACTCCGCCGCTTTGGCTAAAGAACCGGCGTTCAGTTTTTTAAATTCTTCCAGCACTTCATTGGGCATGTACCACGCGGGCTTTCCATTATACGATCCGTTCAGCACCAATCCCAGACTCTGAAAGTAATCTAACCGCATTTCATCAGAGCGAAACTGCGTCGATATTCCCTCTCGTTCGGCTATGTGACGCATCGCCTGATACTCTTCGTTCAGCATAGACACGAACCACGATCTGGAAAAGGCGATGATCGCTGGAATCAATGTCTCAATGAGTTCTGCCTTATTCAGTTTGCTGGTGCCAGACAGTCCAACATTATAGCGAATATCCTCTAACTCTTGCCGTGTCATCGTCCCTAAGGCATTAGCCAACGTTCTTTTTCCTGGGATCGCCCGGCGCATGATCTGTTTTTGCCGTTTCTCCGTTTCTATTTTCCAGGCTCGATCTATTTTCAATAAAGTCTGTGTCCCCTCTGCTACCCTCATACCTTCCCCTACCTTCCCCGTTTCTATGGATACATCCTGCTGTCGACAACACTTATGCGGCGCTAATTGTCAAAAAAGGTTGCGATACCTGTCGCTAACCCTACTGCCGCATACTGTATCCCCTTATCGGAATCCAAAAGTTTTTCCTCGCGCGGATTGGAAACGAAGGCCACTTCTACCAACGTAGCCGGCATCTTGGTATGTCGAACGACGTAAAAATTGCAGGATTTGACACCCCGACTTTCCGTTTTGATCTGTTTGACGATAGCCGCCTGTACGGAAGCTGCTAGTTTTTTACTTGCTGGGGTTCCTTTTTCGTAATAATATCCTGTAGTGCCCGAGGCCTTCCGACTGGCAAAAGAATCCATGTGGATGCTGATAAAGACGTCCGCATCAGCTTTATTGGCAATGTCACAGCGCGCTTGAAGTTCGTCAATATCCGTAGCCTGTCGGTGCTTTGGTGATACCTCTGTATCCGTTGTCCGGGTCATGATGACCTTCGCTCCGGCATCCTTTAAAAGCTGCTGAGCCACCTTAGCAATACGGAGAGTGATGCTTTTTTCCGTCACACCCGTAGGACCGATAGCTCCCGGATCTTCTCCCCCGTGTCCCGGATCAATCACAATTGTTTTTCCTTTGACCGTACCGAGTATTTCAATTTCCTCTAAATCAATATCCGGCAATTCGATCGGTTTTTCCGTTGTACTGGCCTTATCCGGCGCGGTCGTTTCTTTATCATCCGTCTCCGTATCATTTGGGGTAGCTGTTTTTTCACCGTCGTCGCCAACCGTTGTTCCATCCTTAGCCGATTGATTTGATGAACTTTGGTCACGCGACTGAGCTGTGTTCAGACGACCAATATCTATGATGACCCGATACGGAGCCGCACCTCCTTCCAGGGAAAAGACATCAAAGCCACCCTTATCGGCCTCTGTTTCTACAACAATGCGCACGGTATTCTTATCAAATTGTCCCACACGAACGCGGCTGGCAAAGGAACTCTTTAACACGCGATCTCGTACTACTTCAGTTCCCAATCGTGCATTATGAAGATTCACGACGATACGCCCTGGATTTGCCAGCACCATGGTATCATAATCGACTTCGGTATCTATGTCTACTACCAAACGAAGCCGGTCGGCGTCATTGCCCACGCGAAGTGCGTTCACCTGCGCCGGAGCGATATTTCCCGCACCGGTAGACGCAGCGCTCACCATTGGTCCCCATGTTGAAATAAGGGCTAATATTATAATGAGTACCCGTATCATAAACCGTCCTCCACCCCCTTATCCTGCGTACTCGCTAAAACGCTTTAATATTCTACCGCAGATCAAAGGAAAGTACAATGAAAATCCCCCTAAAAAAGAACAGCCGTTCAAAATAGCGGCTGTTCTTTGAGAGTTATCCGATATTGCCATATTCGGCAATCATATCAACATGTTCTGCAGAAATATACGGGTCCTCTCTTCCTGCGGGTTATCAAAGATCTGCGACGGAATATTCTCTTCTACGATAACGCCGTCAGCCATAAAAATCACCCGATTGGCGGCTTCTCGAGCAAAGGCCATTTCGTGTGTGACCACTACCATCGTCATGTGTTCCGCTGCTAGTTCTCGCATCGTCTTTAAAACTTCGCCAGTGAGCTCCGGATCAAGCGCTGATGTAGGTTCGTCGAATAGCATAATATCCGGCTCCATAGCCAATGCCCGAGCAATCGCTACCCGTTGCTGCTGTCCGCCCGAGAGTCGGGAAGGATAGGAATCTTTTTTATCATACAGTCCAACTTTTCGTAATAATTCTTCTGCTACCGGCAGTATATCTTCCCGTTTTAATCGCTTCACCTGCATGGGCGCTTCCAATAAATTTTCCAGCACGGTCATATGCGGGAAAAGATTAAATTGCTGAAATACCATGCCCATTGACGCCAGCAGACGACGCATTGTCTCGGATGATGCATATACTGCGCTTCCTTTATCGTCGCTTTTTACCAGAAATTCACCCTTGATTTCAATAGAACCGCTGTCAATGGTCTCTAAATGATTCAGACACCGCAAAGTGGTACTTTTCCCCGAGCCGGAAGGACCAATGACCGCCAGCACTTCTCCTTGCCGAACCTCAAAGCTGACACCTTTTAATACGTCCAGTCGTCCAAAACGCTTCCGAACATTCGAAACCCGTAGCATAACCTCGGAATTACAGATCAAATCGGCCACAATGCGCCTCCAGTTTTTTGAATATCCACGTCAGCACCGCTGTCATAACCAGGTAAAAGACACCGGCAATAAAAAATGCTGTCATGTCAAAATCCCGTTGTACGATGGTGCGCGCCACCCGCAAAAGATCATTCATCGCCAAAATATAAATCAATGACGTATCCTTAACTAAATTAATAGTTTCATTGCTCACCGGCGGCAAGACACGGTAGATCATTTGCGGTAGTACGATCCGTCGCATCGTCTGCATGTAGGTCATTCCCAAAGCCTTGGCAGCCTCATACTGTCCCCGCTCGATGGATTGAATGCCCGCACGAAATATTTCTGCAAAATAAGCGGCATAATTAAGAATAAAAGCCAAGAGTGCTGATGGTACTGGATCCAAGCGAATCCCTACCAAAGGTAAAGCAAAATATACAAATAAAAGCTGCAACATGAGCGGTGAGCCACGCATGATCCATATATAGAATTCCATGAGTCGACTCACGAACCGCATCTTAGAAAGTCGCGCCATGGCCCCAAAAAGCCCCAATGGGAGCGAAAGGAAAAGAGTAACCAAAAAAATTTGTAGTGTGACTTGTGCCCCACCTAAAATGAACCACGTCGTTTCCAAAAACTTTTCCATTGAAAGCCCCTTCCTTCATCGCAAAAAAGCGGCAAAGTGATGATTTATTATTTTATCGTAATCCTGGAGATAAAACAACCCGTATAAAAAAACGCCGTTCATAAACGGCGTTTTTTTGTGACAATTAGCATCCGTTCATAATTTTCGATAGAGCTTCTCGATAGGGAGGACGTAAAATCCCGTGCTCAGTAATGATGGCCGTAATTAAAGAGGCATCGGTGACATCGAAGGCCGGATTAAATGCTTTGACATGAGGCGGAGCCATAGGTTTCTCGTACCACATCGTTGTCAATTCCTCTGCGGCACGCTCTTCAATACAGATATCCGCACCGCTGCGAGTATCCATGTCAATGGTAGAAGAAGGTGCACAAATATAAAAGGGGATGCCGAAGTACTTCGCTGCTATCGCTAAAGGGAGAGTACCAATCTTATTGGCCGCGTCACCATTGGACGCTACCCTGTCGCAACCAGTAATAACAGCGCTGGCCCATCCTTTACGCATAACAGAAGCCGCCATGCCGTCACCGATGAGAGTGACATCCAAGCCGGCCTGCATGAGTTCAAAAGCAGTCAAACGTGCGCCTTGCAATAAGGGGCGCGTCTCGTCGCAAAAGATATGAAATTTGTAGCCTCGTTCTTGTCCTAAATACATAGGCGCCGTAGCCGTTCCGTATCGGCTGGTAGCCAGTTTGCCGGCATTACAGTGCGTAATGATACCATCTCCGGGCTTTAATAGACGCAATCCATATTCGCCAATTTTACGGCAAATTTCAATATCTTCCTTTTGTATCCCCCGCGCTTCAGCCAAAAGACGCTTTTTTATCTCGGACACGTTAGTGGTGTCACAATCTGTTTCCACCACGGTCAACATGCGCCGTAAAGCCCAGGACAGATTGACTGCTGTAGGACGAGAAGAATTGAGATAGGCAGCGGCAGCCTGCAGCCGCGACAAAAATTCGCTCCCCGATTCCGTTTCTATCTCTTTGGCCGCTAAATATAATCCATAGGCTGCCGCTACACCGATTGCAGGAGCCCCTCGTACTTTCAGGGAGTAAATCGCTTCCCAAATTTCTTTTTGCGTTTTCAAGTGTGAAAGGACAAGCGTATTAGGCAATTTTGTCTGATCAATGACGATCAACGTTGACGAAGCATCATCCAACGCCACCGTATCTTGAGTGAGGATCATCTTATCCATGCCGCTGGTCTCCCCCTATATGAACAGTCGTATGGCCTTCGGCACCGTTTCGATAATAAGCGGTAAATGAGGTCCTCGCTCTCCGTCGAGATCACTTTCTGCCGGTTCATCGGCCTGTACTTTAAAAGTTGTCGCTTGAATGTAAAGAATATTCTTATCCTGCGGATCAATTCGCCTCGCAATCACCGATGCGGTTAACGCCATAAATTCTGGCAAACTACACTGCCGGACCACCAGCATATCCAATTTACCATCGTCCAATTTAGCCAACGGCGCCGTGTTTTTTAACCCTCCGGCTATCGTGCTGTTCACGATAATAAAAAAATAAGCCGCCACATCGTATACTTTATCATCAGCTTCAATGTGAAGTTGCATAGTATGAAAGCGAGGTAACTCCCCGAGGCCCCGCAGATAATAAGCGGCTTTTCCCATAGCGTGTTTCAGCCGGGCATTGACTTCGTGCGCCACGGAAGTGAGCATTCCAGCGCTGGCCACATTGACAAAATATTCTGTCCCCACATGCCCCACGTCGCAAAAAATCGTCGTTCCCGATACGATGTGGTCAAAATAACCTTCTAAATCGTCATTGACGCCTAAATGCGAAACAAAATCGTTCGATGTGCCACTGCCAATGATGGCGATGGGAATATCTAACTTCTCTTTCAATATAACATTGACCACTTCTTTGAGCGTACCGTCACCTCCGGCGGCCAATACGCCCGCAGGTGCCGCTTCGCGAATAAACGGCCCCATGTGGGTATCATCTAAGCGAGTGCGATAAGGAATCAACATACAGCTCCGCCGCTGAAAGGCCTCGATCATAAAATCAAGGCGCTGACGCAGTGCCGCATGGCCTGATACAGGGTTATATATAAGGACAAAACGTTTCATTGCAAATACTCCTCATCTACCGACAAAACTGATTTACGGTGTTTCCTTAAACACTCCGATGCGCCGTAAAAAACGAATGCTGATGGGGCCTATCATAGGAACCCGCTCCATATCGGCTTCTCGAATCCCCCCTATGAAAAGCATCACCGCAATATATACCCCGCAGCCCACGAAGGTTGCCCCAAAAGTGGATACAGTATCAAGCTCCCATGCCGTTAACGAAAAATCATAAAAAAGTTTAACTGCCGTCGCCATCACCATCGAAGCCCCGATAACTTTCAATAAATGTCCCCATTCCATACTATAGCCAGTATATTTATAGATAAAAACCATGTTGATAACCGCTGCCACCCCCATATCAGCTGCCGTGGCAAAAGCAGCGCCTAAAATCCCTAATGACGGCTCCGCCGTGAGGATCCAATTCAAAGCCACCTTAGCGACAGCGGCTAAGAACATAGTTACCATGGGAATTGAAGGATGGCCCAAGCCTTGAAGGATACCGGTTGAAACCTGATGAAGCCCTAAAAGAACAATGGAAAAGGAACACGCCCAGACCGCCGGCCCCGCCCCCGGCGCACTGTATATGAGGGACGATATGGGGGTAGCCAAAACACAGACTACCACAAAAGCCGGAAAGCAAACGAAGTTGGAAATGCGGACACTGGCCGCCGTCTGTTCGTACAGACGACGCTTATTCTCCAACGCCCGCGCTTCGGATAACGCAGGAATAATACTGACCGCTAAAGAAGCGGTGATAAGGGTGGACAGATTAATGAGCGGAACCGCCATGCCGGTTAAATACCCAAAAAGCTCCGTTGCCTGATGAACCGTGTACCCGGCCACTTCCAATCGCTGCGGCACGATAATCAAATCAAGATTGGATACCACCGGCAACATGATGCTGGCCGCCGACACCGGTAAAGCGAGTTGAAAAATTCGCCTGATGATAGCCCAGGCGGAGATTTTGTATTCCTCGGGACGCGGCGCTAATTCCTCCGCTGTAAAGTCCCGGTGTATGTCACGATCCAGCCGCCAATGATAATACACCAACACCAAAAGCCCGGTAACCGCCCCGGCACAAGCGCCAAAGCTCGCGCCCGCCGCTGCGTACTCAAGCCCCCACGGTAAAAACAAACTAGCTAAAACAACCATGGAAATCACGCGGAAAATTTGTTCCACGATTTGAGACACAGCTGTAGGGGTCATGCGCTGCCACCCTTGTAAATACCCCCGAGAACTCGCCAATAAAGTAACAAAAAAAATAGCCGGCGCCAATACCACCACCGAATAGTACGCACGCGGATCGCGAATCAAATGGTACTCAATGAGCCATCCAGCGCCCTCGTAGGTCAAAAGCGAAAATAGCAGACCTGTGAACAACATGAGCCCCATGGAAATGCGAAAGACCCGCCGCGCGCCAAAAATATCCTTTACGGCTACCCGTTCCGCTGTAATGATAGAAATCGCCACCGGGACCCCTGCTGTAGAGACCGATAAAGCGAAAAAATAGATCGGAAATGCCATTTGATAAAGGCCAATGCCCTCGCCGCCCAACACACGGGATACGAAAATCCAATTCAGCGAACCGATAACTTTGACCACTAAACCGGCCATTGTCAGAATAAAGGTTCCCTTCATTAAAGACTCGCCCGTGCTGGTTTTTTTTTCTTCTACTGGTTGGCCGTTAATTATCAACACCGCCCTGTCTTCTCGTTCCCGGTCAGGGAGACTGGCAAAATGCGTCATTTTTCTAAAACATATACCCTTTTTCGATACATCTTTAAATACTATATCACATCTACGTTGAAGCGTACAATCTCTATCCCCCTCTCTTAAATTAGAAAAATTCCTTGCTAAAAACACGTTATTTGTGCTAAAATAATTTTTGTTATGTATAGAACCTATCGTCTGTTTTAAGGAGGTGTGTTGCATGGCACATGTTTGTGAGATCTGCCGTAAGGGAGTCATGAGCGGGATGAATGTCAGCCATTCCCATTTAAAGACAAAACGCCGCTGGAACCCAAATATTCAGCGAGTTCGCGCCGTAGTGAACGGAGAAGTGAAACGCATCAATGTCTGCACCCGTTGCCTGCGCTCCGGCAAGGTACAGCGCGCCGTTTGACCGAAGAAAAAACAGCGATATATAAAAAAGCCTGCCCTATTTAGGGCAGGCTTTTTTATATATCGCTTCATCTGCGCCCGTTGCTGTGATGCTCCTGCAGCTGATTTGCTACATGGAGGAGGGCAATGAGTTCTTCTTTATTGAATTGATATTTTTCTCCGCAAAATTGGCAGCAAACTTCAGTATGTCTGTCTCGTACAAGCTGTTCTAAATCTTTGAGTTCTAATGTCAACAGGATTTCTTCCGTACGCCGTTTTGAACACTGACAGCGAAAGACTGGCTCTTCCGTTGCTAGATACCGAATATCCATACCCGGTAAAAGTTCGGCAATCATCCCTTTTGCGTCAAGGCCACTATCTATCATAGCCGATACCGCGCGAAGTTCCGAAAGATTTTTTTCCAAGCGAGAAAGAGTCTCTTCCGAAGCGTTCGGAAGAGGTTGAATAATGAATCCGCCGGCCGCACGCACGCTGCCATCCTTTTCCACTAAAACGCCTAACCCCACACTGGAAGGTATCTGTTCGGACTGAAACAAGTATTGCGTCAAATCCTCAGCGATTTCGCCAGAATATATTTCACAGCTCCCGGTAAACGGTTCTCTTAATCCTGTGAATCGCGTTACTGATAGAATTCCTCGGCCAACGCCCTGACCGACCGATAATTTGCCGTTTGTCAACGGTAATTCCACTTCCGGGTGGGCCACATATCCGCGCACCGCACCTTCTGCCGAAGCGTCGGCCGTGATGCTCCCTAACGGACCATCTCCCTGAAATTTTACCGTGATACATTCTTTTTCTTTCAGAGTTGCAGCTAAAAGTAATGCTCCGGTCATAGTACGCCCTAACGCTGCGGAGGCCAGCGCGCCACAGCCGTGCCGCTGTGACGCCTCATTCACGAGATTTGTTGTCACCGCAGCATAAACGCGCACGTCTTCTGCCACAGCTTTCACCAAATGATCCATGTGTTCTCCTTATTGTCAAACGAACATCTTTCCAAAAGATAATAAATCTTGTATGTATACCATATTCACCCGTCTTATTTGTCGCCCTCAGCCAATCTGACGCAGGAGGCTGACCATCTCCATCGCCGCCATGGCTCCGTTAGCCCCCTTATTGCCGGACTTTGTCCCCGCCCGTTCCACAGCCTGCTCAATACTATCTGTTGTGAGGACACTGAAAATCACCGGTACACCGGTAGAAAATCCGGCCTGTGCAACGCCTTTCGCAACCTCGCTGCAAACATAATTGTAATGGGAAGTCGCGCCGCGAATCACCGCCCCCACGCAAATGATGGCGTCATATTTATGACTATCTGCCATTTTTTTCGCTGCCAAAGGGATCTCAAAAGCACCCGGCACCCATACCACGTCTATCTTCTCTTCCGATATGCCGTGCCGCCGCAGCATATCCAGCGCTCCTTCCAATAATTTACGAGTGATAAATTCATTAAAACGGGCGGCTACGATACCCATTCGCATACCTTCCGCCTGATACGTTCCTTCCAAAATATTTGCCATTTTCTTAACCTCTCTCCTTTATTCTTCTGCCAAAAGGTGTCCCATTTTTATTTTTTTGACGGTCAAATAGCGTTGATTGAATTTATTGGCGTGTACCTCCAGTGGAACACGCTTAACAATATGGAGCCCATGCCCCTCAAGCCCCGCTCGTTTAGCCGGATTATTCGTTAAAAGACGAATGGTCGTCAATCCTAAATCAGATAAAATTTGTGCGCCGATGCCATAGTCACGCAAATCAGGTGCAAAACCCAACAGGACATTGGCTTCTACTGTATCCTTCCCTTGATCCTGCAAAGCATAAGCACGCATTTTATTCGCCAATCCGATACCGCGTCCTTCTTGACGCATATACAACACGACACCACAGCCCTCCTGTTCTATGCGTCGCAAGGCCGCTGCCAACTGTTCACCGCAATCACAACGCATTGATCCCAAGGCATCCCCCGTCAGACACTCAGAATGTACGCGCACCAAAACGTTTTCCTTCCCCGTGATGTCTCCCTTAACAACGGCCAAATGGCATTTACCGTCTAAAGTACTTTCATATGCCTTGATACGAAAGTGACCATATTTGCTAGGAAAATCAACGTCTGCCACTCGTTTGATAAAAGTTTCCGTACGTTTTCGATACTCGATTAATGCTTGCACCGTAAGAATCCGTAGGTTATGTCGAGCTGCAAATTCCATAAGTTGCGGTGTTCTCATCATGTGACCGTCATCCTCCATGATTTCACAGCAAAGACCGGCAGGATAAAGCCCCGCTAAACGAGCCAAATCGGTCGTGGCTTCTGTATGCCCCGCCCGGCGTAATACCCCCCCTGGCACTGCCCGCAACGGAAACACGTGGCCCGGCCGACGAAAGTCGGACGGTTTCGCTTGGGGATCAATAAGCCTTTTTACCGTTTGGCAGCGTTCATAGGCGGATATACCGGTTTCCGTATCGTAAGCATCCACGGAAACGGTAAACGCTGTCTCATGATGATCGGTATTATTAGCCACCATCTGTGGAATGTTCAGTGCATCCAGCCGTTCTCCTTCTATGGGCGTGCAGATCAGCCCTTTCGCATAAGTCGCCATAAAATTAATGACTTCCGGCGTAACATGTTCCGCCGCGATGATGATATCCCCTTCGTTTTCTCGGTCCTCATCATCCACAACCACCACCATTTTCCCCTGCCGAATATCCTCAATGGCATCCTCGATGGCCGAAAATTCCATATAGTTCACGCTCCTTATCTTTCGAAAGCACTGATAAATTTAGTCCTATGTCTTGGCGCATCTTTTTCGCCCTGCCTGAAGAGTACATCCTCCGCAAAGCCCCCCTCTGCGTCGATTGATTGACAGGACAAAAATTCGATGCCCATCTGAAGGACTTCATTTGAGCAATGTTTCCTCTCTCAAAAATTAAAATCCGTACTGCTCCAAAAAAACGCGTGTGAGCCCGAGAGATGCTGGCTGTTCCTGAGATTTTACCGGTGGCAGAAGAAATTTCTCCACATACTTCCCCACCACATCATTTTCGATATTAAGTCGATCCCCCGTTTTTTTTTCGTGCAGCGTCGTGATTTGCCGCGTATGGGGAATCAGAGAAACGCTGAACCACGCTTCTGTCACCGCGGCGACGGTGAGACTGACGCCTTCTATGGCCACTGATCCCTTTTCTATCACATACCGCAGGATTGCTGCCGGAGCCGCGATGCGAAAAACCCGGGCGTTTTTTTCCTCCTGTACGTTGATGATCCGCCCTACACCGTCAATATGACCGTTGACGATATGTCCTCCGATACGCCGCTCCAAGGTCAGCGCTCGCTCTAAATTGACCGTGCTGCCGATACACAGTTCTGCCAGTGTAGTGCGACGAAAGGTTTCCGGCATAATATCCACGATAAACGTCTGTGCATCAAAGTCCGTCACCGTCAAACAAACGCCGTTGACTGCTATACTATCCCCTTTGTGAATTCCCTTCAAGACCACCTCGGCCTTGAGGCGCATACTGCCGTTGCTCATCGCCTGCAACTGTCCAACCTCTTCAACAATGCCGGTAAACATCGCTGTTTTCCCTCTCTTCCCCCGACACAGCATACGATGGAGAGACGGCTCCCCCTGCCTTTTGCACATAACCTGTCAAGACCACGTCGTCTCCCAACCACTCCATTTGAATATCCGTCAATGCCGCCGCTTCCGTCAGATGGGAAAAACCTTCTCCACCCACTGCCCCTACGGCAGTGCGCCCGCCTAAAAACTTGGGGGCCAAGAAAGCCGTGACCTTATCCGCCAATCCCGCTACTAAAAAAGAAAAATTCACGGTGCCGCCGCCCTCAATGAGAAGAGAGCATATCTCCCGTTTTCCTAATTGTGCCAACAGACATGGCAGGTCAACGTGCGGGCCTTTACCACAGTGAAGAATTTCAGCCCCCGTCTGCCGCAGCGCTTTCACGCGCACCTCAGGTGCCGCTTCGGTAACTGCGATGAATGTTGGCGCTGCCTGATCATGGAGAAGTTTTGCCGTCAAGGGGGTTCGCGCCCTACTGTCCAATACGATCCGACGGGGATTATGTCCCTCAACCGGCCAGCGCGTAGTGAGTTGCGGGTCATCGGCCAGCACCGTACCCACTCCAACGATAATACCATCCATTTCATCCCGCATTGCATGGCCTTGCCGCCGCGCCGCTTCTCCGGTGATCCATCGTGATTCCCCATCTACCGTCGCTATGCGGCCATCTAAAGACATGGCCATCTTCATCCAGACGAAAGGCATTCCCGTCGTCACCCATTTAATAAAGATCTCGTTTTGTCGGCGCGCTTCTTCTTCCAAGACACCGCAGCGCACATCGATCCCGGCATCTTGCAGCATGGCTATGCCTCGGCCGCTGACCACCGGATTCGGATCCTCCATCGCCACTACTACGCGACGAATCCCAGCCCCAATAACGGCTTTCACGCAGGGCCCAGTGCGGCCGTAATGAGCACACGGCTCCAACGTCACATAGAGAGTTGCACCGACCGCGAGTTTCTTCGCCATGTTCAGCGCGTGAATTTCCGCATGTTCCGTTCCCGCTTGCCGATGCCACCCTACAGCGACGATTCGATTTTCGCGGACAATAACGGCTCCCACCAAAGGATTCGGCGACGTCCGTCCCCGTGCGTTTTCCGCTAACCGCAGCGCTTCACGCATATACGCTTCGTCCTGCAACCGATATCACCTCGATAAAAAACCGCTCCTTAAAAGGAGCGGTCACACACCACATTGTGGTGTCCAATGTCTTTTTTCATCCAGACTATACTGTCGGCCTTGGAATTTCACCAAGTCATGCCATACGGCTCGCGGGCTATACCGCCGGTGAGGAATCGCACCCCGCCCCAAAGACTGCCTATAAAATTTTCAATGCCGTTATCATACCATATCTTTTTCGCAAGTGCAAATCGAGAAGGACGTCTCAGGGAAGCGTCTTGAACTGACTGACAGGCCAAAATACCAGCATAGCCTTGCCTTTAATCAGATCAAAGGGGACAAATCCCACATCGGCAAAGCGGCTGTCTTCCGAATTATTACGGTTATCTCCCATGACAAAAATATGCCCATCTGGCACTGTTGCTAAAGGATAATTTCCCCGCGTCTTACTTAAAATGTACGGTTCATTTAGAAGTGCGGCATTCACATAGACTCGGCCGTCTCTGATTTCAATCGTATCTCCAGGGACAGCAATCACCCGTTTGATAAAGTCTCGACTGGGATCACGAGGATATCGGAAGACTAAAATTTCTCCTCGCTCGGGGGGGCGAAAACGATAGATGAATTTGTTGACAACTAACCGCTCCGCACTCTGCAGTGTCGGACGCATCGACGGTCCGTCCACCAGATACAGTTCTACAATGAAATAGCGGATGAAAAACGCCAGTACGACGGCGATTGCTATGGAAACAATCCAATCTTTGATTTCTTCTCCCAAAGAAGTCATAACCATCCTCCCAAAAGACAAATAGGGACTGTCGCCAGTCCCTATCGTTCATTTTAGTGACGTTCTCTAATACGCGCTGCCTTGCCCGTAAGATTTCGAAGATAATAGAGCTTCGCCCGACGCACGATCCCCCGGCGCGTGACCTCGATCTTCTCAATACGCGGCGAATGAACCAGGAAAGTACGTTCGACACCGACGCCGTAAGATATCCGGCGCACGGTGAACATTTCCCGAACCCCTACACCCTGCCGGGCGATTATGATCCCTTCAAATACTTGGATGCGTTCCCGGCTGCCTTCGACAATCTTCGCGTGAACTTTCACCGTGTCACCTGGACGAAATTCGGGAATATCCGATCGAAGCTGTTCCTGTTCCAAAGCCTGAATAATGTTCATTTGTCTTTCCTCCCATTCCGCGACGTTCTTGGCAGACTGCATCCATCCAGAGGAACGCCCGTATACCGCATTATAATATCATACCCGGAACAGCCGTGCAAGAAATATTTTTTCCGTACGACCACTTCGACTGTAAAATGATTACCGTCAGTCTTGTGTTTTATGCTGTCCGTATCTTCTGTCACCATAGCGTCTGTATTCACCGCTTTGAATATGCTGCCACCAGGTCCCGTGCTCAAGATACCAACGGATAGTTTTCTCTATCCCCGCTGCGAATGACGTCTGCGGCTCCCACCCCAAGACAGCATGAATTTTTGACGGATCAATGGCATATCGACGGTCATGTCCCTTGCGATCCGGCACGTAATTAATCAGGTTTTCCGGCTTTCCCAGCGCCTCTAAAATCATCCGCACAACGTCGATGTTGCGGCGTTCGTTGTGACCGCCAATATTAAATATCTCTCCTGCTTTGCCCTGTCGCAAAATAAGATTCACCGCTGCACAGTGATCTTCCACATAGAGCCAATCGCGGATATTTTCCCCCGTTCCATAAACAGGAAGACTTTTACCTGCCAAAGCGTTGAGAATACTTAAGGGAATGAGCTTTTCCGGGAAATGATACGGGCCGTAATTATTAGAACAGCGAGAAATGGTGACCGGAAGACCGTAGGTGCGGTGATAAGCCATGACCAAGAGATCGGCCGAAGCTTTTGATGCCGAATAAGGGCTGGATGCGTGGAGGTTTGTCTCCTCCGTAAAAAACAGGTCAGGTCGGTCGAGGGGCAAATCACCATAAACCTCGTCGGTAGAAATCTGATGATAACGCTCTATGCCGTACTTACGACAGGCATCCAGCAAAACTCCCGTTCCCATAAAATTCGTCCGCAGAAAAACGTCCGGTTGTTCAATAGATCGATCCACATGGCTTTCAGCAGCAAAATTGACGAGGATATCGGGCTTTTCCTGAGCAAACATCTCGTAGACAGCTGCCCGATCAGCGATGTCGCCTCGAATGAACCGAAAATGCGGATTTTTTTCCGCCTCTTTTAGCGTTTCCAAATTTCCAGCATAAGTTAACGCATCATAACAAAGAATATTATCTTCGGGATGATGCGATAGTTGGTAGTAAATAAAATTACTGCCGATAAATCCAGCACCGCCGGTGACAAGGATTTTCATTGGGCTCTCTCCTCATAGACAAAATTCAAGGTTTGACCCCGTTGAGTTAATAGAGGCGCCCTACGATCCTTTTCAGAAAGGATGACCGGCTCTATAGGCCACGCGATCCCAATGGCCGGATCGTCCCAACGGATATTGCCATCGCATTCCGGCGCGTAGTAATTATCCGCCTTATATTGCACCTCAGTGTTATCAGCGAGGGTGACAAAACCGTGGGCAAATCCTCTGGGAATAAAAAGCTGCCGTTTATTTTTCTCACTGAGTCGTACCCCTATCCACCGAGCATATTGGGGTGATCCGCGCCGAATGTCCACCGCCACGTCAAAAATTTCACCGCGCGTACAACGCAAAAGTTTAGCCTGCGACATAGGATTCAGTTGATAATGCAGCCCCCGTAGCGTTCCTCGCATCTCCGAAAAAGAGTGATTATCCTGCACAAAATCTGCTTGGATCCCAGTTTCTTCCAGACACCGTCGTGACCAGCTCTCCATAAACCAGCCGCGCCTGTCTCCAAAGATTTGCGGTGTGATAACATAAACTCCTCTAAGTTTCGTTTCCCTTATCTCCACCCCTTATCCTCCTCATTCTCCAAGCATTTGCAGCAAATATTGACCATATTCATTCTTTTTCAGCGGCTCTGCCAAGCGCCTTACCTGTGCCTTGTCAATGAGGCCCATGTGATAAGCGATCTCTTCAACACAAGCAATCTTGAGGCCTTGCCGCGCCTGAATTGTCTGCACGAAAGCCGCTGCCTGCAAAAGCGATTCATGAGTGCCCGTATCGAGCCAAGCACAGCCGCGCCGCATCTTTTCCACTCGCAGCGTTCCCGCCGTCAGATAAGCTTTGTTCACGTCTGTGATCTCTAATTCGCCCCGTGGGGACGGTTTGATAGTACGCGCGATATCAACGATATTGGCATCGTAAAAATAAAGCCCTGTCACTGCAAAATTTGAACGGGGTCGCACCGGTTTTTCTTCCAGACTCAAAGCCCGGCCATCGGGAGCAAATTCCACGACACCATAACGTTCCGGCTCCCGCACATAGTAGGCAAAGACCGTCGCCCCCTCCTCTTGCTGCGCTGCACGCCGCAAAGCGACCGTTAAATCAGCACCATAAAAAATATTATCTCCTAAGACCAAAGCGCAGCCTTCTCCGGCAATAAAATCTTCCCCGATCAAAAAAGCCTGTGCTAAGCCGTCAGGCATAGGCTGCACCGCATAAGAAATCGATACCCCCCATTGACTGCCGTCCTCCAAAAGAAGTTGGAAATTATGAATATCATGCGGGGTAGCGATCACTAAAATATCTTCAATGCCCGCCAAGAGAAGCACTGACAATGGGTAATACACCATCGGCTTATCATAGACCGGCATCAGTTGTTTGGATACCACCTTCGTCAACGGGTAGAGCCGCGTCCCGGAACCACCTGCCAAAATGATCCCTTTTTTTATCATAACCTTCCCTCCCCGCCTTGGTAACCGCGCATATAAACCATAAAGCCATTGTTTTCCCCTATATGGTATGCGAGAACCGAGTGTACGTCAATCTATCTGTTACGTAATTTATTACGCAGAAAAGGGAAACTTCCCAATGGTTCCCTTACTGACACAGATCGTCTTCAAAAACCCTTGTTCAAAGATACGCGGCGATAGCTTGGGTCATGGTGTCGGTATTGGCTTTCTTAAATCCTTCTTTCCAGATATCAGCAGTACGATATTCCAATAGAGCAGCGGTACAGGCATCCTCAATCGCCCGAGCCGCTTTCTCTTCCCGTAAAGAATAACGAAGCAGCATGGCACCCGACAGGATCGTACCGATGGGATTGGCGATTCCTTTTCCGGCAATATCCGGTGCTGACCCGTGGATTGGCTCGTACAGGCTGGCATAAGTACCGATGCTGGCACTGGGCATCATCCCAATGGAACCGCTGATGACAGCCGCTTCGTCACTTAAAATATCGCCGAAAAGGTTCCCGGTGCAGATGACATCGAACTGCGTCGGCCGCAGAGCCAGCTGCATCGCGCAGTTATCCACGTACAGGTGCTCCAGTGAAACATCAGGATACATCTCCGCTACTTTCGTCACCGTTCGACGCCAGAGGCGTGATGTCGCCAAGACATTGGCCTTATCAACGGAGGCCACCTTGCCTCGCCGCGCCCGGGCGGCGTCAAAAGCCAAACGGGCGATGCGCTCCACTTCTGGCACGGAATAATTTTCTAAATCCCAAGCACGCTCCGTCCCCTCATACATCTCGGATTCACAACGGTCACCGAAATAAATGCCGCCGATGAGCTCCCGCACGATGAGTAGATCCACCCCCTGCACCAATTCCGCCTTTAAGGGAGAATATTCCCGCAAGGCATCAGATACTTTAACAGGACGAAGATTGGCATAGAGCCCCAGACTTTTACGCAGACCTAAAATCGCTTTTTCCGGCCGCAGAGAAGGCTTCACGTTGTCCCATTGATCGCCCCCTACCGCGCCGAATAACACCCCGTCCGAAGCCTTCGCTGCCGCGACTGTCTCATCCGGCAATGGCGTTCCATATTTATCGTAAGCCGTACCTCCGGCGTCATAATATTCATAACTCAAATCCAGATCAAATTTCACCGCGATTTTTTTGAGAACGACCACCGCCGCTGCCGTGATCTCTCTCCCAATCCCATCGCCGGGAATGACAACGATTTTTTTCGACATCAGTCCAGCCCCTTCCTCACTCGGCCTTCATTTTTCCTTTGATATAATTGACGAGTCCCCCGGCTTGGGCGATCTCCTGCACAAAGCCCGGCAGGGGATGGGCGATAAAGCGATCACCGGTGGTGACGTCCTCAATCACACCCGTGCCTGGATCCACTCGCAAAATATCACCTGCCTTGATTTTTTCTACCTCAGCACCGATTTCCAAGAGAGGCAAACCGATATTGATACCATTGCGATAGAAGATACGAGCGAAACTGTCTGCCACGACCACCGGCACTCCGGAGGCCTGAATGGCAATAGGAGCATGCTCTCGCGAGGAACCGCAGCCAAAATTTTTTCCGCCGACGATGATATCCCCCACCTGTACTTGCTGGCTGAATGTAGGATCAATATCTACCATGCAGTGAGAGGCCAGCTCTATCGGATCAAAACTGTTTAAATAACGCGCCGGAATGATAACGTCCGTATCCACATGGTCACCGTAGCGCCAGACTTTTCCTTCCATTTTCATTCATGCCACCTCCTCTGGGGCCGCAATCCGCCCTAGGACGGCACTGGCCGCCGCCACATGGGGCCCTGCTAAATAAACTTCACTGTCCACATGCCCCATCCGGCCGCGGAAATTACGGTTCGTAGTAGAAACGCAACGTTCCCCCGCCGCTAAAATCCCCATGTGCCCCCCCATACACGGACCGCAGGTAGGCGTTGACACCGCTGCCCCCGCTTCCACAAAAATCTGCAAATAGCCTGCCGCCATGGCATCCAAATATACCTGCTGACTGCCCGGAATGACGATACATCGAACATTGGGATGTACTTTTTGCCCTTGGAGAATATCAGCGGCGATGGCTAAATCTTCCAAACGCCCATTGGTACAGGAACCTATGACCACCTGTTGAATGGGGATCTCCCCGATCTCAGAAACGCGTTTCGTATTTCCCGGTAAATGCGGAAACGCTACTACCGGTTCCAGCCGGGAGAGATCAATCCGGATCGTACGAACATAGGTGGCATCAGGATCCGGAGCCACTGGTTCATAGGTCATCTTCATCCGGCCTTCCACATACGCCCGCGTACGCTCATCAAACGGAAAAATGCCGTTTTTCCCTCCCGCTTCAATGGCCATGTTGGCAATCGTGAAGCGATCCGTCATGGAAAGCTCCGCCACCCCCGGTCCGGCAAATTCCAACGCCTGATAAAGGGCACCGTCCACGCCGATCTCACCGATTAATGTCAGGATTACATCTTTACCGTTCACGTATTTTGGTTTTTGTCCCTTTAACTCCACCTGGATGGCTGCCGGCACCTTAAACCATGCTTCACCGGTTGCCATGGCTACAGCCAGATCTGTAGTCCCTACGCCAGTAGCGAAGCTATTGACAGCCCCGTAGGTACAGGTATGGGAATCCGCCCCGATAGTCAGCATTCCCGGCCCCACCAATCCCTTATCCGGCAGGATGACATGTTCGATGCCCGCATCTTGTCCCACCTCAAAATAATGGACGATATGATATTTTCGAGCAAAGTCACGTACGATCTTCGTCAATGCCGCCGTCTTTATATCTTTGTTGGGGGTAAAATGATCCGGCACCAAAGCGATCTTCGTATTATCAAAGGGCGGCCGCCCTATTTTTTCCAGTTCCTTAATTCCCGGCGGCGCGGTGATATCATTCGCCAACACCATATCCAAAGTGCAGGTGATCAGTTCCCCCGCCGCCACCGAACCTCTCCCCGCATGACGGGCTAAGATCTTTTCTGTCATATTCATACCCATAAATATCACCTCATACCGTCCGTCATCCACACCGCAAAAAAGGCAGGGCGCATGTCCTCTGCCATACGATAAATCGGCTTGCCCCTAAGTATGAGAGCAAACCGATCCGTATGAATATCCGTAAGAGAACTTCTTTAAAATTCCAATTTATCCTGCCCTTTGAGCCATGGCATCATGCCGCGCAGTTCCCGCCCCACTTTTTCGATGGGATGTTCACCGTGAATGCGGCGTTGAGCGAGAAAATTTGCCCGGCCCGCCGCCCGGTTTTCTAAGAGCCAATTGCGGGCAAACGTCCCATCTTGAATCTCCGTCAGCGCTTCCTTCATCGCCGCCTTGGCCTCGGCCGTGACAATCCGCGGCCCCACCATGTAATCACCATATTCTGCCGTATCGGAGATCGACTGACGCATCTTTTCCATACCGCCCTCATACATTAGATCAACGATGAGTTTCATCTCATGGAAACACTCAAAATACGCCATCTCCGGCTTATACCCGGCCTCCACTAACGTCTCAAATCCCGCCGTAATGAGGGACGTGATTCCGCCGCAGAGAACGCACTGTTCACCGAAAAGATCCGTTTCTGTCTCATCCTTGAAGGTCGTTTGAATGACACCGGCCCGTGTCCCACCGATCCCTCTGGCATAAGCCAAAGCAAGTTCAAACCCATTTCCCGTAGCGTCCTGCTCCACCGCGAAAACATCCGGCACACCGCTGCCCTCCGTAAAGGTACGGCGCACGAGGTGGCCTGGCCCCTTGGGTGCCACCATAAACACATCGACATTCTCTGGTGGTACAATCTGTTTGAAATGGATATTAAACCCGTGAGCAAAAGCCAGTGCGCTGCTGGCCTTAAGATTCGGCCCGATTTCAGCGCGATAGACATCTGCCTGCTTCTCATCGGGAATCAGAATCATAGTGACATCTGCTTCACTAACAGCTTCTGCTACTGGCAGCACCTTGAGTCCGTGCGTCTCCGCGGCATTCTTAGATTTGCTTCCCTCATAAAGGCCGATTACCACCTTGACACCGCTGTCTTTGAGGTTCAGCGCGTGGGCATGTCCCTGACTGCCATAGCCGATAATGGCCACCGTTTTATTCTTGATGACATCCCAGTTTACATCTTGATCATAATAAGTTTTTGCCATATCTAATTCTCCTCCTTGTGCTTGACCTGAAACTCCCTGATATTTTTCTTTAAAACTACTCCATCGATAAACAAAAAAGCCCCTGCTGCCTATTTTTCGGTAGGCAGCAGGGGCGAAATCTCGCGGTACCACCCTGCCTTTTGCTCATGTCCATCGCTGGCCTTCATTAACGCTGAATCACGTCCGCGCCTATAAAATCCCTTTCAACGCGAAAGCTCCCGGGTGATGTCGTCCATCCTCACCTGCCGTCTTACACCCGCCGCCGACTCTCTTTAAGGTTTCCCAGATGGCCTTTGTCCCGTTCATGACTTTTTTCGTCCGCCTGTCAAGAGGCGAATAATTGTAAATATGTACTCATTATGTCAGTATCCCACCCATTTGTCAACCTCATATCCAAAAATTCCTGACATTCTTATGTGACTTAGCACCCCGAAAGTGGTGATAATAGATACGTCCATTCATAAAACCAATATGTGTTTCACAAAATCTCTGTGTAAACTTCATCCGCCGAGCTGGCGAATGAAAGCTAAGGATTTAAGCTCTTTTCCTAAAAGCTGACGCAGACTGGAGAGAAGAATTTCCTCCGCCGCCAGTAATTCCTCTCTTTTGACCCGAAAAGGTACCGGATGTACCCAATCGAGGGATGTTAAGGTCAGGCAAAAGGTTTGTTGGGCGACAGGAAACGGCTGCACGGCAGATCCTGAAGGAGCACAGTTTGAACAAAGAACACCCCCATCGGCCGTTGACAAAAAAGCGTCGCCTTCAATCTCTCGACCGCAACGAATACACCCTTCATATTTACTGCCAACACCGGCGAACTCCATGAGCTGATAGCCGGCCGCCAGTGCCGTCAATCGCGGATTACGCTTACCAAAAGTCGCCAAAACAAGTGGCAGCCAATCGTAGAGAGGACGGTTAACAGTCCCTTCCGGTTCCAATTCTAAGAGCAGTTCCGCTACGAAAGACGCGTAAGCCATAGCGAGCAGATCCGTTTCCAAATACGGGAACCGCTGGCGAATCGTCGCCTGTCGCACGGTGTCGACACGACTGCCTTCCGTCAAAGAAAGTTCCACCACGTTGAACATCTGCATAGCTCCCGCCAACGCACTTTTCGGACGGCGGCAGCCGAACGCCGCTGCTTTAATTTTTCCCCGATCACGCGAAAAAAACTGGAGCATCTTATCCGCATCGCCCCAGTTCTTCACCCCCAATATAATGGCTTCCGTTGTATATTGTGCCAACTGTCCCCCGCCTTCCCTGCAGAAAAAGCCTTTTCGCTCTCAGTCAAAACCTAAACTTTTCAAGATCGCGTCGCGATTGCGCCAGTCTTTTCGCACCTTCACCCAAAGATCAAGATATACCTTCGTCCCCAGCATGACCTCAATGTCGTGTCGAGCCCGCTGGCCGATTTCCCGCAGCATAGAACCGCGATTGCCGATAACGATCCCTTTTTGGGAATCCCTCTCCACATAAATGGTCGCCCGAATATACATATCCCCTCGAGGGCGCGTCGTCATCTCCTCCACCTCCACGGCCACCGCGTGGGGCACCTCGTCCCGTGTCAGTTCCAACACCTTTTCCCGAACCATCTCCGCCGCAATGAGGCGCTCCGGCTGATCCGTCACCATGTCGTCCGGGTAATAGGCCGGTCCCTCCGGCAAATACTTTCTGATTTCGTCCAACAGAACTTCAAGGTTCTTTTTCTCCTTCGCCGAAATGGGAGTTATTCCAGCGAAATCATATTGCGCCGCGTAATTGGCGATGATGGGTAGCACCGCTTCCCCATCTATCCGATCTATCTTATTCAGGACTAAGATAACTGGCCGTTTAGTCGCCTTGAGGCGCTCCCTAATGAAGCGCTCACCAGGACCAAATTTCTCCGTAACATCCGTCACGAAAAGGATCGCATCCACTTCTTTCAGCGTTTCCTCTACCGCATGTGCCATGTACTCCCCTAACTTATGCAACGGCTTATGGACCCCCGGCGTATCCAAAAAGATGAACTGAGCCTCCGGCTGCGTCAAAATGCACAAGATACGGGTGCGAGTTGTCTGAGGTTTATCCGACATAATGGCAATCTTCTGACCGATCAGACTGTTGATCAAGGTGGATTTCCCCACGTTGGGACGGCCGATAACCGCGATAAATCCAGATTTATGCTGTTCCACACGCTTCTCCTCTTTCAGTCACGAGAAATACCTAAGGCTTCCATGACCATTTTTTGTTCCTGCTCCATTTTCTGCCGTTCCGCTTCCTCAATATGGTCATAACCCAATAAATGCAGCATTCCATGTACTGTCAAAAAGGCGATCTCCCGTCGCAGGCTGTGTCCATACTCTGCTGCCTGTGCCTTAGCCCGTTCTACGGACAGAACGATATCCCCCAACACATTGATGTCCGGCCCTCCGGCAATTTCTGGTTCTACCCCCTCGTTCAACGCGAAAGAAAGCACATCCGTAGGGCGATCCATCTGCCGGTATTGTTGGTTTAACGTCTGGATATAGGCGTCATCCGTCAAAGTCACGCTCACTTCTCCCGTGGAAACGCCGTACATCTCTCCCACCTTCTCCGCCGCCAATTTCACGACAGCGCTGATCTCTTCGGGGAAAACAAGCGTCTCGGGAAAATTACTGACGAGAACCTCCATACGTCCTCCCCCTTTTACTCCGCACTCCATTGTCTATGTCAATCACTTCTCGACTGCATTTCACCGCGCACAGATTTTCTCTGCCGTTCATAGAGGTCATACGCGGTAACTATGCGGGTCACCACATCGTGACGAATGATATCCCCAGCCTCAAAAGCGGTTATTGCTACCTCCGAAACCTCGCGTAGTACTGTCACTGCTTCACAAAGGCCACTGGTTACACCTTTAGGCAAATCAATCTGACTGAGATCGCCGTTGACTACCGTACGAGACCCCACACCCAGACGTGTCAAAAACATTTTCATCTGCCGGCTGGTGGTATTTTGTGCCTCATCCAAAATGATAAAGGCGCTGTCCAGCGTTCGTCCCCGCATGTACGCCAAAGGCGCGATCTCGATGATCCCTTTGGTCACCAATTTCTGGTACGTATCCAATCCGAAAATATCTTCCAATGCGTCGTAAAGGGGCCGCAGATACGGATCCACCTTCTCCTGCATATCTCCCGGCAAAAAACCCAATCGCTCTCCTGCCTCCACCGCCGGGCGCGTAAGAATGATACGGCGAATCTCTTTCGCCCGCAACGCCAGGGCCGCCAAAACGACGGCCAAATACGTCTTTCCCGTCCCTGCCGGACCAACGCCAAAAGTCACCGCATGATGGCGAATGTCCTCTAAATAACGTTGCTGCCCTAAGGTTTTTGGCCGTATGTGCCGCCCTCGGGCCGTCACCAACAGGGTATCGGAAAACAACGCATGAAGCCTCTTGTCTTCCCCCGCCTTGATCAGGCGAATGGCATAGCGCACTTCATGGGCCGTGATCGTTGTTCCCTGTCGATAAAGATGCTGCAGTTCCCGCACCACCAGCGCTGCCGCTTCCACTTTCTGTTCTTCGCCGGAAATGGACAGCCCGTCCCCGCGGCTCACAATCTGACAATCGAAACCCTCCGCCAAAAGCCTTAAAAACTCATCATGGCCTCCCAAAAGAGCATAGGCCTCCTGCTGGCTGGCAAAAGGTACCATTACTTCCAAAAATTTCAAATAACTTTCGGCGAGTCTCAACGCCTCGCCTGTTCCCTCCCTTATATAAACTCGTTTTATTCTACCAAAGAATCCCGCCCAGCGTCAAATATGCGAAAGGAGTCCTTCTGTTTCTTGCCACGCCTTCGTCAACCAAAAGAAAATTTAAGTTGACTAAAGAGGTATAGTATTTTATAATATAATAGAGAATCTACTCTATTATATTAATTATATTATTATACAATAAAGTGAGGCTACATCTATGACTGCATCTCTTCCCGAATTGACACAAAAAATTCTGAACGGTTATCGCCTGAAACGCGGCGACAATCTCGAAATATTTAAGACTGGCGATCTTGATGAGCTGGAAAAAGGTGCTGGCGCGATTCAAACGCAGTATCGGCACAACCATGTAGATCTCTGCTCTATCATTAACGGACGAAGCGGCCGCTGTCCCGAAGACTGTAAGTACTGTGCCCAATCTGCCTGTCACCGCACCGATATCAAAGAATACGCTTTTTTACCTAAAGAAGAAATTTACGCGGCAGCGAAAAAAAATCAAGAGGCAGGGTTGAATCGCTTCGCAGTTGTCACCGCCGGACGCGCCCTCACTGGAGTAGAATTTGACAAAGCCATTGACGCCTTTGAGATGATGAAGAAAGATCTCTCCATTGGCCTTTGCGCCTCCATGGGATTTCTCAGCGCTGAACAGTTCCGCCGCCTAAAAAAGGCCGGCGTCACCAGCTATCATCACAATCTTGAAACATCAAAGCGCTTTTTTCCCTATATCTGCACCACCCACACCTACGACGATAAAATTCGAGAAATCAAGTTGGCACAGAGCGAAGGTCTGCGCGTATGCTCGGGGGGGATTATCGGCATGGGAGAAACCTGGGATGACCGCCTCGATATGGCGATCAGCCTGTCAGAATTGGGCATTCACTCCATTCCCATCAATATCTTAATGCCGATTCCCGGTACGGCACTCGAACATCAACCCCGTATCTCCGGGGAAGATGCGATGCGCACCATAGCCTTCTTCCGCTACATCAACCCGGAAGCGGATATTCGCCTCGCTGCCGGCCGCAAAGTTCTGCCGGGAAACGGCGCTGTCGCCTTCCGATCCGGCGCTTCCGCCACCATCACCGGCGATATGCTCACCACCTCCGGCACCACCATCAAAGGTGACTTCGCGATCTTAAAGTCGCTGGGATTATCCAATGACGGGTCCATTGATGAAGAAGAGGACGTTCCCCAGCAGATCGCCAACTAACCAGTACCACAGGAGGTATCCTCGCCTTTTCTCAATATCTCGTATAAAAGTACAGCCATGGATTGCAATGCCCCTCAAAAGTTAGATCTTTAAGACTAACTTTTGAGGGGCGGGTTATTTGGGGATAAGATGTTTTTATTATGCTTACAGAAAAATGGTGTAATGGGCAGATAGAAACATGTAACCAAACTATACGCCGTATAAACCTTGTCGAAAAAGCCGAATGCCATCGAGTATCCGGATCCCTGGACAACGTATCATAAAAAACGGCACACCATAAATCCGATGGTTGCGTACCGCTTTTAATCCCTGTAAAGCGGGATGGTGATATATTTTTTCCTGCGGGATATCATCCCCCAGTCTTTGGTTCTGAATAAAAATTATATCAGGATCCATAATCAAAAGCTCTTCATAGCTAATCGCTTCATCCTCACCGATACGTTCTATTTCCTTTCCCAATACTTCTGCTCCCAGGCGCTGCAGTAAATCTCCCGGCAGAGTGCGAGGCGTATAGATATGTACCCCTCGTTCCATCCCACTGATGACGACCACCCGCAAGGATGGTTCACCGCTCTCGGGATGATGAAACGCGGCTTCAATTTCGCTTTCTATCTGCTGCGCTGCCTCCTTTCGTCCAGCAAAAACAGCCATATCTCGAATGAAGCGAATTTCATCGAAAAGTGTATGCGCCGCCTTATATTCGTTCATATTGACGGTCGTCATGTATATATTGGTGCCGCGTTTCTCCCAAAAATCACTGCGGCCTTGTCCGTTACTGCGGCCTGTGAAATCAAACAGCCACCCGACGATGAGATCCGGCTCTAACATGAGTAAAGTTTCCACATCCAACCCTTGAGGGGAACGGATCGGTATCTGGCGATAAGCCGAAATACTGGACTCTGACAAAACAGAATCAGAACTCACGCCACTTGCCGCGATAATCCGATCTCCCGCGCCAAAGGCTAAAAGTGTTTCAATCGAATTTTGCCACATAGCCACGATGCGTTTTGGCGGAGAAGCATAATAATAAATATGAGGATTTAAATTGGAATCATAATTTTCCACGGTAAATCCTCCGGTCAAAGTTTCTGCTTCCCTTGTTCGTTCAATCGGGGACGACACCAGTGAAGTGCTTCTCATCATGTGCCACCCCCATAGCAACAGCAATACGAGAATACTCCCTGCTATCTTCATGGTATTACATTTTATCTTTGTCACAGTGGCTTAGAAAGTCACCCCTCACAACGAAAGCGTTGCCGATAATGAAAAGGTTCGCGGACGGCCCAAGTAAATCGCTCCTGATCCCGTCGAACTATACCAAAATTTCTTATCAAAAACATTGTTGCACATTAGGGAGAATAAGACATCTTTCCCATCAATTTTCGTTTCATAATTGACACCCAAATCAAACATCGCAATCGCCGGTACATTGAGCGGCTGGTTGCCATGACGGATACGTGCCGCCTGTAAATAATCGAATCGTCCGACAATCGACCACTGTTTTTCAGGCTTGTAGACCATGGCCAGCGCCGCCCCCCACTTCGGCAAACCTAAGACACTCTGACCGTTTGTTTGTGTAGCATTAATGTAGTTTAGACCAAAGATGACATCCCATTTGGGCGACAGACTCCCTGTCGCGGCATACTCCATACCGGAATACGTTTGTTCCTTATCGATGAGCAGATATTTATTTCCTCCAATGAGGACGTCATTGGTTCCCTGCTTTTTCATTCGGTATAAGCTCAAGGTCTGCACGAGCCCCCCGTTGGAATATTTTACGCCGATCTCGTTCTGCCTCGTTTTAGCCGGTGGAATAGTGTCCCCCATATTGGCATACCCAGCGCCAACGACGCTTCCCTCGGAAAAACTCTCACTGTGTTGCGCATACATCGTGAACTGTGGCGTAAACTTATAGACGAGAGCATACGTCGGGCACGTTGCGCTGGCGTCAACAGGCGCTGCAGTACTACCGGAATAATTTCTCGCCCGCTCACCTCGATGCCCATGTATGCCTAAAACCAGATGCAGCTTATCCCCAGGCGCGGTAACGGTATCAACAATGTGCCAACCGGTCATTATAGATTTATACTGTGTTTTCAATGACTTTTTCGGCAATTTCACCAAAAGCGGCACATCATTCGTGTGGTAAATATTGCCCGGCGCCGGGATATAGCGTTCGGCGGGATCAGATCCATAATTTCCGATCGTCTGTCGCCAAAACCACAATCGATCCAAACTCACGACATATTCATTTTTCCATTCGCCCATGAAAAAATTGCCTTTTATGCCCACGCCAACATATTTAGTGGCATGAGCGACCGGCCACTGCGAATAGCCGGTTCCATATCCCGCTGCTATCGATGGTCCATAATTGCCAGCTTCGTCAAGCAATTGCCGGTTATATCCTTGTATCCAACTGGTATAATTTTCCTGATGATACCCCGCATTCAGAAATATTTGCATATTTTTATGAAGCGAATATTCATGATTGAGTACAACCATCAAATTATCATATTCATCCTCGGACCACGCTGGTGAAAGGTTCACCGAACCATTGGGGGCCGCCGGTAACGAAAGGATAGTCCTTGGAATATTTAGGCTGTTGCCGTTCCCCCGTTCTCGGGTGTAATCATACCCCAAGAGAAGATTCGTTTTACTTCGTTTGTCTTTATGATCTAAGTTGAGGAAAATATTTCGCTTCCACATACGGGCGTTTTCAACAGCCAACATGCCCTGCCCTTGCATGGCATTGATACGGACTCCCCATTCTTTATCCTTTCCAAAACGCTCCCCGACATCTATCTGCTGTGAAAAAAAGCTGCGGCCATGGAACCCCAGCTTAATATCAAAAGTTCTACCAGGTACCGCCCGTTTGGACATCATATCCACGACGCCGCCAACATTTTCCTGCCACGACGAGGTCGTCCCCCGCACACCGAGCGCTGGTCCCGAAATTACCGTCACTTTACCGATAAAGTTTGCCGACATATCTTTTTGATGGGCAATACCAGGAACCCCGTTAATGTACCAGGCATTTCCGTTCGAAGTATTCCCCCGCATCGTCACCCGGCTGTCCGTAGCCCCTTGTCCGGCACGTACCGCCGGATTCAACGTCAGCACATCCAAAAGATTGCGATTGGGAACGCTAAATTGCTCGATCGCCTCCTGATCAAAGGCCATGACCTGAAACGGTGTCTCCATGATATTTTTCTCGCCCAGAAGCCCGATATTCCCTTCTGTCCAGAGCCATCCGCCTGCCAGCTTATCACGATCCGCGGTAACTGTCATATCAGGTATCCGATATTCTCGATGAAGCCCCTCATTCCCCGGTAAATTTGCCATTTCAGCTAAGGATGTATATCCTAAGCCGAGGATTGATACCCAAGCCAGTGCCACTCTCTCCCATTGTTTACCCCGCATTTTTATTTTCACCCTCCTGAAAATATCTGATTTTCTTATATGACTGTTCTTTTTAAATATTAACAGATTTCTTTCATATCTGTCAATTAATATGAATAAAAATCATTTTACATTTTATTTTTTTACAATATTTAGCTACGATAAAAAAGAAAGCCTGCTGTATCTCGTTGCTTAAGCAACGAGATACAGCAGGCTTTCAAATATTGTATTCCGCGCTATCGAGGATTACTTTCCCGTCCGCCCGCGCTTCGTCATAAGCTTTCCTTCTTTGCAAAGGGGGCAGTCGTCGGGCGAAAAGGTCTCGACCGCTAAGTGGAGCAGGGCTTTATGAGGAACCGCCCCAAAGTTTACGGTTCCGCCACTTCGATCCACCAACATGCCGACGCCGACGGGAACGCCGCCAAAGGCGCGAACCGCCTCGATAACTTCCTCTACCGAGCCGCCGGTGGTCACGATATCTTCTACGATGAGGACGCGTTCCTCTGGCGACAGAGTGAATCCCCGACGAAAGGTCATGCGGCCGTTTTCCCGCTCGGTGAAGATCGCCCGCGTACCCAAGGCTTTACCCACTTCGTGGGCTAACAGGATGCCGCCGGTCATGGGACCGACCACCGTGTCGACGGCTTCGCCAGCGAATTTTCCCGCCAAGGCACGGCAGAGTCTTTCTGTATAGGCCGGGTGCTGCAAAACATTAAATTTTTCTACATATATCGGGCTGTGAAGCCCCGAAGTGAGCAGAAAATGCCCCTCCATAATGGCGTTCGTTTCGAGAAAGAGCTGTCTGACTTCTTGTTCTGTCATGGTAGGATTCCTTTCATTTCCTGAATGATAGCTTGCGCGGCTGCCCGCGGATCCTTCGCACCGCGGATGGGACGCCCCACTACGATGTGTGTCGCGCCGTTTTGGAGGGCGGCAGCGGGCGTGGCGATGCGGTGCTGATCCGCCATTTCGCTTCCCGCCGGCCGAATACCCGGCGTTATGATGAGAAACTCTTCGCCGCACACCTGCCGGATGTCCGCCGTTTCCCACGGTGAGGCCACAACGCCGTCCAATCCGGCTTCTTTTGCCAATTTAGCCAATCGTATGACTTGCTGGGCAATGGATTCGGTATGCCCCAACCGCTGCCACTCTTCTTCGCTTAAACTGGTGAGGAGAGTCACGGCAATGAGTCGTGGGGCGGGTACACCTTGTTGCGCCGCCTTAGTACGAACTCTCTCCCCCGCCGTCTTCATCATGGCGTAGCCCCCTTGGGCGTGGACGTTAAGCAGCGAAACCCGTGCCTCCATAAGAGAGCATAGCCCTTCCGCCACGGTATTAGGAATATCGTGCAGCTTCAAATCAAGGAAAATCTCTTTTCCCTCGCGGTGCAGATAGTCAATGACCGAAACACCGACGCGATAAAAAAGTTCCATTCCAACCTTGTAGAAACTCACCTCATCCCCCAAAGTTTCCACTAACGCCTTGGCTTCCTCCAGGGAAGGAACATCCAAAGCGACAATCAAACGAGGGTCGGACATGATAACGCCCCTTTCTCAGGCCTCCAATTTCCCCACCAACTCCTGAATATGAGCCACCTGATAACGAATAAGATACGCTTCTATTCCTTGAATGATCTTTTCCGTGATCGCCGGGTCGACAAAATTCGCCGTTCCCACCGCCACCGCCGACGCCCCTGCCAAAAAAAACGCGATGGCATCGTCCGCCGTCATGATGCCCCCCATGCCGATGACGGGAATGTGAACCGCCCGCGCCGTCTGCCAGACTAAGCGAAGCGCCACCGGCTTCACGGCGGGGCCGGAAAGACCGCCGGTGATATTCCCTAACACCGGCCGCCGAGTGCGAATGTCAATTTCCATCCCCAAAAGCGTATTGATGAGGGAGAGCGCGTCAGCGCCCGCTTTTTCCGCCGCTTGAGCAATGGGGACGATGTCCGTGACATTGGGGGACAATTTCAGAATGACCGGCTTCTTCGTATTCGCCTTAGCCGCCCGCACCACCGACGCCACGGCGTCCGGCGACGTGCCAAAAAGGATACCACCCTCTTTGACATTGGGACAGGAAACATTGAGTTCAATCCCGGCCACCCCCGGGACATCTAATCGCTTGGCCAATTCTCCGTACTCGTCCGCGCTGCTGCCGGAAATATTGACAATGACGTTCATACCGTAGGGAGCAAGGCGGGGTAAAATGGTCTGCAAAAAGAACTCAACCCCGGGATTTTCCAAGCCGATAGAATTGAGCATCCCCATCGGCGTTTCCGCCATCCGTACCCCGTCGTTGCCTCGTCGGGGCTTGAGTGTCGTTCCCTTGACCATCACCGCCCCCAAGCGGCGCAGGGAAACGAAATCGGCAAATTCTTCGCCGAAGCCAAAGGTTCCAGAAGCCGTGAGAACCGGCGTTTCCATGGCAATCCCGGCGATGTCCGTTGATAGGCGGTTCGATTGCTCCATCAAAACACCTCCTGTGCCCAAAAGACTGGACCGTCTTGGCAAACTTTTTTCCGTCCCCCGTCCGCCGTGTCAATGGCGCAGGAAAGACAGGCGCCAAGGCCACAGGCCATGTGCCGTTCTAAAGACACCTGACAGGGAACGTCAGCCTTGTCGGCAATCTCCCAAATCTTCCGCATCATGATGTCCGGCCCGCAGGTGAATAAGACGTCAAACCGATATTTCTCCAGCAATGTGGGCAAAAGCGCTGTCGTAAAGCCCTTTTCCCCTGCGGAGCCATCGTCGGTGGTAATAAATACCTCCTTGGCAGCGGGAGCAAAGAAGTCCGACCAGAAAACCTCCGCTTTATTCCGCCCCCCCATCAAGACAGCAGCTTTCCCCTGAAAGCGCTGCGCCAAAAAGAGGAGCGGCGCGATCCCCATGCCGCCGCCAATGAGCAGCGGCCGCTCTGCTTGCAGCGAAAACCCCTTCCCCAACGGTCCCAGACAGTTTACCGTCTGCCCCGGCTTCATCTCCGCGAGCGCGGCAGTTCCCTTCCCCACGATCCGATAGTACATCGCGACGGTGCCAGTGGCTGAGTAGGCTTCGGCAATGCCCAGGGGCCGGCGCAGGAGCAGTCCCATCCCGTCGATACGGACTTGGATAAATTGTCCGGGCACGCCTTCTTGGGCGAGGAAAGGACAGTTGATTTCCAAACGGTAAATCTCCGTCCCCACCCGGCGATTGCTCAAGATAGCCGCGTCCAGCGCCTTTTTACGCAAGGCCATCACCGCCGCCCACATAATCTTGCAGCGCTAAAACATAGACCAGCCGCCTCTCTCGCATAAAGGACAGAACCCGCAGCACTTCCCAGGCCGTATCCAGCGAAGTAAGGCAAGCGATGCCATGTTCTACCGTGGCGCGCCGAATTTTGAAACCATCCTTCGCGGAATGTTTCCCTTGGGTCAAGGTGTTGATGACCATGTGGATCTGCCCCGATTTGATCATCTGGATGATGTCGGTACTGCGTTCGTGTACTTTTCCCACAATATCGGCGTCAATGCCCAGCGACCGAATGGTCTTAGCCGTTCCCTCTGTGGCCACAAGTTGAAAACCCAACTCGGAAAATGCCTTGGCCAACTGCTTCATCTCTTCTTTGTCCTTGTCCGCCACCGTGAAGAGAATCTTTCCTTGGGTGGGGACGTTCATGCCCATGCCGGTGATGGCTTTATAGAGCGCCCGGGCGTAGTGATAATCAATGCCCATGACTTCGCCCGTGGATTTCATTTCCGGGCCGAGAGAAATATCCACATCCTGCATTTTGGAGAAGGAAAATACCGGCGCTTTGACCGCGACATAGGGGCGCGGCGTCACCAGTCCCGACTTAAAGCCCTGCTCTTTGAGCGTCTCCCCTAATGCCACCCGGGTAGCGACGTTCACCATTTTAATGTCGGTGATCTTGCTCAAAAACGGTACGGTGCGGCTGGAGCGGGGATTGACCTCAATGACGTACACTTCATCGTTGACCACCACATATTGGATGTTAAGAAGTCCTTTAACATGAAGGTTCAACGCCAATCGTTTCGTGTAGTCGATGATGGTATAAATGACCTTGGCGGACAAGGTTTGGGGCGGATAGACGGCAATGCTGTCGCCGGAATGAACCCCCGCGCGTTCCACATGTTCCATGATGCCAGGAATGACCACGTCCGTACCGTCGGCAATCCCGTCCACTTCCACTTCCGTTCCTTCCATGTAGCGGTCCACTAAGACGGGATGATCTGGCGTTACTTTCACAGCGCGGCTCATATAATCCCGCAGTTCTTCTTCGTTGTAGACGATCTCCATGGCGCGGCCGCCCAAAACATAGGATGGACGCACCATCACCGGGTAGCCAATCTCCGCCGCCCCCCGGAAAGCGTCTTCCACGTTGGTGACGCTCAAGCCTTTCGGGCGCGGAATCTGCGCCTGGGTCAGAACGTCGTCGAACCGCTCCCGATCCTCCGCCCGATCGATATCATCCACGGATGTGCCAAAGATTTTGACCCCGGCTTTTTGCAGCGCCGCCGCAAGGTTAATGGCCGTCTGGCCGCCAAACTGCACGATGACACCCTCGGGTTTTTCCTGATCGATGATATTCAACACGTCTTCCGCCGTCAGCGGCTCAAAGTAGAGCCGATCGGAAATGTCAAAATCGGTGCTGACCGTTTCCGGATTGTTGTTGATGATGATAGCTTCTATACCCATCTTCCGCAGCGCCCACACAGAATGGACGGAGCAATAGTCAAACTCTACGCCCTGACCAATACGAATGGGGCCGGAGCCGAGCACGATCACCTTGCGACGGGAAGACGGAACGGCTTCGTTTTCCTGCCCTTGAAAGGTGGAATAGTAATAAGGCGTCGCCGCCTCAAATTCCGCCGCACAGGTGTCCACCATCTTATAACAAGGGAGGATATGCATAGCTTTTCGCTGGGTGCGTATTTCGTCCATGGTCTTTCCCGTCAGCTCGGCAATCGAGACGTCGGCAAGCCCCATTTCTTTGGCGACGCGCATGAGGCGCGGCGTCAATTCTTCATTAGTCAAACGATTTTCCATGTCCGCAATATTTTTTATCTTGCAGAGGAACCACTTGTCAATTTTCGTGATGGCGTATATCTCCTCCATGCTGCTGATCCCACGGCGCAGGGCTTCCGCAATGACAAAGAGGCGCTGATCGTTTATCCGGTGAAGATTCTTTTTGACCCGTTCGTCGTCCCATTCCGCCATGCTATCCATGTGCAGACGATGTACACCGATCTCTAAGGAGCGCACCGCCTTAAGGAGCGCCCCCTCAAAGCAGCGATCGATGGACATTACCTCGCCGGTGGCCTTCATCTGCGTGCCAAGCGTGTGGTCGGCATAAATGAATTTGTCGAAGGGCCAGCGGGGGAATTTGACCACGCAGTAATCAATGGCCGGTTCAAAGCAGGCTTTCGTTTTTTGGGTGACGGCGTTGGTAATTTCATCCAAGGTATAGCCAATAGCGATCTTGGCCGACACCTTGGCGATGGGATAGCCGGTGGCCTTGGATGCCAACGCGGAGGAACGGCTTACCCGGGGATTGACCTCAATGACGTAATAGGATTCACTGTTGGGGTCAAGGGCATACTGGGCGTTGCATCCGCCCTCAATGCCCAGTTCCCGGATAATCCGCAGACTGGCGGTGCGCAGCATTTGCGCCTCCCGATCCGTCAAGGTCTGGGTCGGCGCCACCACGATGCTGTCCCCCGTGTGAACCCCCACCGGATCCACATTTTCCATATTACAAATGGTAATGCAGTTGTCGTTGCCGTCCCGCATGACCTCGTACTCAATCTCTTTCCATCCGGCCACGCTGCGCTCGATGAGAACCTGCCCGATCATGCTGTATTTCAGACCTTTGATAACGATCTCAATGAGTTCTTCCTCATTCTCCGCGATGCCGCCGCCGGTTCCCCCCATGGTGTAGGCGGGACGGACGATGATGGGATACCCGATGGTTTCGGCAAAGCGGACGGCGGCAGCCACATCTTCGACGATGGTACTTTCCGGCACCGGCTCCCCCAACTTCTGCATGGTTTCCTTGAAAAGTTCCCGATCTTCCGCTTTTTTGATGGCCGTCAGTGAGGTCCCCAAAAGCTCGACGCCGTATTTTTCCAAAATCCCCTTTTCCGCTAATTGGACGGCCAAATTTAACCCGGCCTGTCCCCCTAAGGTCGCCAAGAGGCCCTCGGGACGCTCCTTACTGACGATCTCTTCCAAAAAATCGACGGTCAACGGCTCAATGTACACCCGGTCAGCAATGTGGGTATCGGTCATGATGGTGGCCGGGTTGCTGTTGACTAAGACAACCTCTAACCCCTCTTCTTTGAGGGCGCGGCAGGCTTGAGAACCGGCGTAATCGAACTCCGCCGCCTGTCCGATGATGATGGGGCCGGAACCGATGACCATAACTTTTTTCAAGTACGCTTTTTTCGGCACGATTAGACCTCCTTCCCCAAGAGTCCCATGAACTCATCGAAGAGATACGTGTTATCGTCCGATCCCGGCGCAGCCTCAGGATGAAACTGTACCGTAAAAACCGGCAGGTCCTCATGGCGCATCCCTTCCACCGTACCGTCGTTCATGGATCGGTGTGTCACGGTAAGGGGCAGCCGTTCGAGGGAAGCCTCGTCCACGGCATAGCCATGGTTTTGGGAGGTGATCTGGACGCGCCCGGTCGAAAGATTTTTCACCGGCTGATTGGAGCCGCGATGGCCAAATTTCAATTTGTATGTATCCGCCCCCATGGCCAACGCCAAAAGCTGGTGGCCAAGGCAGATTCCAAACATCGGCTTTTGCCCTAATAATTTTTTTATATTGGCGGCAATTTCAGGAATATCCTTCGGATTCCCCGGCCCGTTGGAGAGAAAAATACCGTCCGGGTGAAGCGCCATGACCTCCTCGGCGGTAGTGAAAGCGGGGACGACCGTCAAAGCACAGCCCCATTGATGGAGGGAACGTAAGATATTTTTTTTGATACCAAAATCCCATACCACCACCCGAGGGCCATTATTTTCCAGCGTGTAAACGTTCGGCGTCGTCACCTCAGCGACGACATCCGGCGTAAGCGGCGGTGCCAAAAGCCGCGCCGCTTCCTTCATTGATGCGTCCTCGGAGACGAGGATTCCTTTCATCGCCCCGGCAGAGCGAATATGCCGAGTCACAGCGCGGGTATCCACATCGCACAGGCAGGGAATTTTCTCTCGGATCAAAAATGCCCCGAGGCTCTCTTCCGACTGCCAGTTGCTGGGCGTCTCGCACAGTTCCCCGATGACTAAGCCATTCACAAAAGCCTGCCGGGACTGCATGAATTGGGGAGAGATCCCGTAATTTCCCACCAGGGGATACGTCAGTACCACGATCTGCCGACAATAAGACGGGTCGGTCAAAATTTCCTGATACCCCGTCATGCCCGTATTGAATACCACTTCGCCGACGGCATTCCCGTCGCCTAAGAGGCGGCCCGTAAAGACCGCGCCGTCTTCCAACAACAATTTCCCTTGCAAAGGCAAGCCCTCCGTTTCACTCAATAATCTTCCCATCCCGCATGACGACTTGACCGTCCACCATCGTCATCACAGCTCTCCCCTTCAACCGGCGCCCCACAAACGGCGAATGGGTGCCTCGGGTATAAAATTTTTCCGCTTCCACCATCCATTCCTGCTCAATATCCAAGACGGCGATGTCCGCCGAACTGCCCACGGATAAGGTGCCGCCTGATAAAGCGAACAATTTCGCCGGTTCCGCCGTCATTTTAGAAATCAAGGTGTTCAAATCCAATTTTCCCGTATGATAAAGCTCCGTAAGTAGTACCCCCAGCGCCGTCTCCAAGCCAGGAAAGCCGCTGGGTGCCAAGCAGTACTCCCTATCCTTTTCCTCTTCGGCATGGGGGGAATGATCCGTGACGATGGCATCAATGGTGCCGTCTTTCAGCCCCTCCACCATGGCGTCCACATCAGCTTGCCGCCGCAGGGGCGGATTGACCTTCGTGGCGCTGTCCGTCAAGTCCACACAGTCGTCGGTCAGCGTCAGATGGTGGGGCGTTACTTCCGCCGTGACCTTGACGCCGCGTTTCTTTGCCTGACGCACCATGTCCACCGCCCGCGCCGAGCTGATGTGTGCCACATGGACGCGGGCGTCGGCGTATTCCGCCAGCAAAATATCCCGATCCACCGCGATATCCTCCGCCACCGTTGGGCGTCCCTTGACGCCCAACATGGCACTCCGATGGCCTTCGTTCATGCAGCCTTCCTCAATCAGGGTGGTATCCTCGTCGTGATTGATGATCACCTTATCGAAGGCGCGAAGATAATCGAGGCCATTAAGGAGAACCTGCGCCCTCTGAACGTAATGACCGTCATCAGAAAACGCCACCGCCCCCGCTTCGGTCATGTCCCCTAACTCCGCCAATTCCTCCCCGCGCTGCCCCTTCGTCAGCGCGCCAATGATTGCAATATGAACCAGACTTTCCTCCGCCGCCCGCTTTTGCAGACTGCGCACGAGCGCCGCATTATCCACCACTGGCTTCGTATTGGGCATGGTGGCAATCGTCGTGTAGCCCCCCGCGGCGGCCGCCCGGCTGCCGGACACGAAGTCCTCCTTCGCCTCCTGCCCCGGCTCCCGGAGATGAACATGCATATCGATAAGCCCTGGCGTCACTACTTTCCCCGCGGCATCGATAATCTCTGCCCCCGCCGCCGACAGATCAGCACCGACTTTGGCAATTTTCCCATCCTCAATCAAAATATCACAGACTTTATCTAGGCGGTTCGCCGGATCCAGTACCCGCCCGTTTTTAATGATCCGCACCATCGTCTTTCCCTCCCGTCAACGCTAAGGTCAGTAAGGCCATACGAACGGCCACACCGTTTTCCACCTGCTCCTGAATGGCCGAATGCGCGCCATAGGCCACGGTCGGCGAAATTTCCAAGCCTTTGTTCATCGGCCCTGGATGAAGGATGAGAACATCGTCTTTCGCCAAGGCCAGCCGCTCCTCGTTGAGTCCGAAAATACGGGCGTATTCGCGCGGCGACGGGAAAAGCCCGGCCTTTTGCCGCTCCAACTGAATCCGCAGCACATTGACAGCGTCCGCATCCCGCAGCGCCTCTTCAATGCGATCGTGAACGAAAATGCCGGGTTCTTCAAAGAGAAAACGCGGCAGCAGTGTCTTCGGCCCCGCCAAATGTACCTCCACGCCCATCTTCCGCATTCCCCAAATATCCGAACGCGCCACCCGGCTGTGGAGAATATCTCCTAAGATCGCCACCTTCAATCCTTTCAGCCGACCTTTGTGTTCCCGTAGGGTAAAGAGATTGAGCAGCCCTTGGGATGGATGGGCGTGGGCACCATCACCGGCGTTGACGATGACTGGATGATGGACGACCTTGGCGGCATAAGCCGCTGCCCCCGCCTCTTTGTGGCGCATGACGATGGCGTCAAATCCCATAGCTTCCACAGTGAGGAGCGTGTCCCGCAGGCTCTCTCCCTTCGTGATACTGCTGGTATCCGCCGTGATGTTCACCACATCCGCCCCGAGATATTTTCCCGCTGTCTCAAACGATGTGCGCGTTCTGGTGCTGACTTCATAAAAGACCGTCACGATGGACTTTCCCCGCAGGGTCGGCACCTTTTTGATGTCACGGTGTATGATATTTTTCATTTCCCGGGCGGTGTCCAAAATGAGCTGAATTTCTTCCGGGGTGAAGAACTCCAACCCCAAAATGTGTTTCCCGCGCAACGATACGGTACTCTTCCCCAAGCTGCTCACTCCTCTTTTCCCTGTGCCTTCCCTCGCCTCACGGATAAAACCGCGATAAAAAAAGCTTTCTCATGCGAAGGCATAAGAAAGCTAATCAGCTCCAATCCACAACAAAACTACCGCTGAACGGTACGCTCCCTTTATCAGCCTCACAGGACCAATTTCAAAGGCACATATTAATTTTCCCCATCATAACACGAACCGCCAACGGTGTCAACGATACCATCCAACGGACATTCTTTGCCCATAACATGATATGCGGTTACTTTTCTCCCCCTCGGCCTAAAGCCGTCTGCACAGCGAAAAAATTATGCACCGCTTGCGCCGCTGATCTCGTCATCCCAGGAGCTGTGGCCAGCTCGTCGGGACTGGCAGCCCGAATTTTCCCGATGCTCCCGAAGTGGTTCCAGAGTGCCTGCCGCCGCTTCGGTCCGATCCCGCTGACATGATCGAGGATGGAAACGAGATTTCGTTTCCCCCGGAGCTTACGATGATAGGTAATAGCGAAGCGATGCGCCTCATCGCGGATACGCTGCATGAGGTAGAGAGCTTGACTGTGCCGTGGCAAAATCACCGGCTCTGACTGCCCCTCCACGAAAATCCATTCAAATTGCTTGGCCAAACCGATAACGGGAACTTCTAAATGACCCGCGCCACGGATGATTTCCAGCGCGGAACTGAGCTGCCCCTTACCGCCGTCGATGACGATGAGATCGGGCATATCCTCGACATCCGGTTTCCCGTAACGGCGTTCCGTGACCTCCCGCATGGAACGAAAATCATCGGGCTTTCCCTCGGCGCTCCGAATGCGAAAGCGTCGGTAGTCATCTTTATTGGGTACGCCCCCCTCGAAGACGACCATGGACGCCACGGTTTCCGATCCCTGGATATGGGAGATGTCAAAACATTCCATGCGCCACGGCAAGCGTGATAGACCTAAATATTGCCCCAATTCCCGGACGGCGCCCTCCGTCTGCGCCGTCGCCGTCCGCAGGCGCGCCGCTTCGTCCGAGAGATACTTCGCGGCATTGTTCTCCGCCATGGCGACAATGTCACGCTTCGTCCCCCGCTGCGGTACTTCGACGGCCACACGAGCGCCCTTGCGGCCGGTGAGCCATGCCCCGATGAGCGCCTGTTCGGGAAGAGAAAAAGGCAGCATCACTTCCCGCGGCACAAAAGCCGCTCGATGGTAGTATTGTTTGAGAAAGGCTGCCAACAGCTCCTCGCTACTCTCCTCTTCACTGCCCGACAGCAGGAAATGCTCCCGTCCCACCATCTTGCCGCTGCGAATGAAGAAAATTTGCACGCAGACGCCAAGCTCAGAACGCGCCAATCCCACGGCGTCCTGATCCCCCGAGCCGGTGACGATACGCTGCTTTTCCGCGACCCGCCGCACCGCCTGTAGCTGATCCCGAAGCTGCACCGCCAATTCAAACTGCAAATCGGCCGCCGCCGCCTGCATCCGAACCGTAAGCTGATGCTCCACTTCGTCCGTCCGCCCCTCCAAAAAGAGACAGACCGCCGCCACCATCTTTCCGTATTCCGTTGGGTCCACGGCGCCGGTGCAGGGCGCCGTGCAGCGCTTGATATGATATTCCAAGCAAGGTCGATCGACGTCCATGTGTTTGCAGGTGCGCAGCGGGAAGAGTTTCCGCAGGAGCCGCAGGCTTTCATGTACCGCCCCCACTTGGGTGTAGGGTCCGAAATAGCGCGCACCGTCCTTCACGATTCGGCGGGTGAGCAGGACCCGCGGATACTCTTCCGCCAGCGTAACCTTGACGTAAGGATAGGTTTTATCATCCTTCAGGCTGATATTGTACCGAGGGCGGTATTTTTTGATGAGATTGCACTCCAAGATCAGCGCTTCAATTTCCGACCCAGTCAAGATCGTTTCAAAATCCGCCACTTTAGCCACCATCGCCCGCACCTTCGGGGACTGATTGCGGCTGCTCTGAAAATACTGCCGTACGCGATTTTTCAGCACCACTGCCTTGCCCACATAAATGACTTTGCCTTGGGCGTTTTTCATGAGGTAGACCCCCGGCGACGAAGGCAACAGCTGGAGTTTTTCCGTCACGATGTCCGTCATGGGTTCCTCCTTGCTTTCCGTCCCTCCTGCAGCAGGGGTTTCAAGTATTTCCCGGTGTAGGATTTCGGGCACTTCACGATCTCTTCCGGCGTTCCCGCCGCCACAATGGTACCGCCCCGATCGCCCCCTTCAGGGCCTAAATCGATGATATAATCGGCCGTTTTGATGACATCAAGGTTATGCTCAATGACGACGACGGTGTCACCCCCATCCACCAAGCGCTGCAAGATCTCAAGCAGCCTGGCAATATCGGCGGTGTGAAGGCCAGTAGTGGGCTCGTCCAAGATGTACAGCGTTTTGCCTGTAGAACGGCGGGACAGCTCCGTCGCCAACTTGACCCGCTGCGCCTCCCCGCCGGAAAGAGTGGTGGCCGGCTGCCCCAATTTGATGTAGCCCAACCCCACATCCTCGATGACCTGCAAACGGCGGACGATCTTCGGCACATTTTGGAAAAAGGCCGTCGCTTCCGAAATCGTCATGTCTAAAATGTCAGCGATGGTCTTGCCCTTATACTTCACTTCTAATGTCTCCCGATTATAGCGCGCCCCTTTGCATACCTCGCAGGGAACGTAAACATCCGGCAGAAAGTGCATTTCAATCTTGATGATGCCGTCGCCTCGGCAGGCTTCGCAACGACCGCCGCGGACATTGAAGCTGAACCGCCCCGCCTTGTAGCCCCGCACCTGTGCTTCCGTAGTGCCGCTAAAAAGCTGGCGGATACTATCGAAAACTCCGGTATATGTCGCCGGATTGGAGCGCGGTGTGCGCCCGATGGGCGATTGGTCGATGTCGATGATTTTATCGATATTTTCCAGTCCGTGAATGACCTTGTGCCGCCCTGGCTTCCCTTTAGCATGGTAAAGGCGGGCGGCAATCCCTTTGTAGAGGATCTCGTTCACCAAGGTACTCTTACCCGAACCGGAGACCCCTGTCACCAACGTCAGCGCCCCCAAGGGAAACTTCACCCGCAAATTTTTGAGATTGTTCTCCGCCGCGCCGACGATCTCCAAGAAATGACCGTTGCCCGTCCGTCGCTTTTTTGGCACCGGGATGCACTTGACACGGCTCAAATATTGACCGGTCACCGAAGCCGCCGTTCCCTTGATGTCGTCCACCGTCCCCTGTGCCACCACGCGCCCCCCATGCTCGCCCGCGCCAGGGCCGATATCGATGATCTGATCGGCGGCGTACATGGTATCCTCATCATGTTCCACCACAATGAGGGTATTGCCCAAATCCCGCAGGTGTTTTAAGGCCACCAGCAATCGGTCATTGTCCCGCTGATGTAGGCCGATGCTTGGCTCGTCCAGAATGTACAACACCCCCACCAAACCGGATCCAATCTGGGTCGCTAATCGAATGCGCTGCGCCTCGCCGCCGGAAAGGGAGCCGGCAGCCCGCGCCAATGTCAGATAATCCAACCCTACATGAACGAGAAAGCCCAAGCGTGCTTGGATTTCCTTTAAGATTTGTGCCGCAATCTTCTGCTCCCGAGGTATAAGGGTTAAGTGAGCGAAGAATGTTTCCGCCTCTCGGACGGAAAGTCGGGTAACCTCGTAGATATTCTTTTCCCCCACCGTCACCGCCAACGTCTCCGGCTTGAGACGTGCCCCCCGGCACTCTTGACACGGCTCGATGGTCATGAAGTTCTCATAGGACTCGCGTATTTCGTCCGACTCCGCTTCCCGGTAACGTCGTGCCAAGAGCGGCATCACCCCCTCGAAGGGACTGTAATATTCCTTATACTCCCCATACATATTCTCGTAGGAATACGTGAACGCCTCGTCCCCCGAACCGTACAGCAGAACATCTTGCACCTTCTTTTTCACGTCCTGCCAGCGCGTGTCAAGCGTATAGCCGTACTTCTCCAATACAGCCGCGATCTGGCACATGGCATATGAACTGGGGTTCTTAGAGAGCGGGGCGAATACCCCTTCCGCGAAAGTCAGCGCCGGATCCGGCAGCACTAAACTGAGATCAAACTCCATATGACTACCGATCCCACCGCAGGAAGGGCAAGCCCCGTAAGGACTGTTGAAAGAAAACATGCGGGGCGCGAGTTCTGGCAAGCTGATACCGCAATCCACGCAGGCGAAATTCTGGCTGAACATCAGATTGTTTCCGTTGATGATCTGGACGTAGACGACGCCATCTCCTAATTTCAGCGCCGTTTCCAAGGAATCCGCCAACCGCTGGCGGATTCCCTCGCGCACCGCCAGGCGATCCACCACCACTTCAATGGTATGCTTCTTATTTTTTTCCAACTCAATCTCCTCGCTGATATCGCGGATTACACCGTCTACCCGCACGCGGGCGTATCCCTCCCGGCGAATATGGTCGAGAATCTGTCGGTGCTGCCCTTTTTTGCTCCGCACCACCTGCGCCATAATCATGAATTTCGTCCCTGTGACCAGGGCTAATATCTGATCCAGCATTTGATCGACTGTCTGCTGGGCGATGGGCTTGCCGCACTTGGGACAATGGGGGCGCCCGATGCGGGCGAAGAGGAGGCGCAGATAATCGTAGATCTCCGTCACCGTACCCACTGTGGAGCGGGGATTACGGCTGGTGGTCTTCTGGTCGATGGAAATGGCCGGGGATAAGCCCTCGATGTAATCCACCTCCGGCTTGTCCATCTGCCCCAAAAACTGCCGAGCATAGGCCGACAAAGACTCCACATAGCGCCGCTGCCCCTCGGCGTAAATCGTATCAAAGGCCAAGGACGACTTCCCCGAGCCGGACAGCCCTGTGATCACCACCAATTTATCCCGGGGAATGTCCAGATTGATATTTTTCAAATTGTGCGCCCGGGCCCCCCGGATGCGGATAGTATTTTCCATAAATTTTGTTGGCTCCATTCTATAGGTTCTATCCTTGTTCTTTGTCATTTAACTATGGAAAACCGATCGTTTTTCCTGACAGGAGAGCGCCCACCGCAAACCGACCCATAGTTCAAGCGCCATCCTTTTTCCCGACCACGCCTGTCCCTTCCAACTCAAAAATCATGTCCCTTAGCTCCGCCGCCCGCTCAAACTCTAAAGCGCGGGACGCACTCTGCATTTCTTTCGTCAATGTCTTCAAGAGCGCCTGTCGTTCTTTTTTCGTCAAGCGATGTTTTTTCTTTCCATCTGACGTGCCGTAGGCCGCCGTCCGCTCCGCCACTAAGGTCGTCTCAATGAGATCCTTCACCGGCTTGATGATAGTCTGAGGTGTCACATGATGTTCGCGATTGAATGCCTCCTGCACCGTGCGACGGCGCAGGGTTTCATCCATCGCCCGCTTCATGGAGTCCGTTACCGTATCGGCGTAGAGCAGCACCTTCCCCTCCGCGTTGCGCGCCGCCCGGCCAATGGTCTGAATCAGCGACGTATCGGAGCGCAGAAACCCCTCTTTATCCGCGTCTAAGATCGCCACCAACGACACCTCCGGCATATCGAGGCCCTCCCGCAGGAGATTGATCCCCACCAGCACGTCGAAGACACCCGCCCGGAGATCGCGGATGAGCTTCGCCCGCTCCATGGTGGCGATATCGGAATGGAGGTAACGCACCTTGATCCCCGCTTCCTTGAGATATTCCGTAAGATTTTCCGCCATCTTCTTCGTCAGCGTCGTCACCAAAACCCGTTCCTTCGCCGCACTGCGCTTTCGTATCTCAGCCATCAGATCGTCGATCTGCCCCTCCAACGGACGTACTTCGACGATGGGATCAAGAAGCCCCGTGGGGCGGATGATTTGTTGTACCACCTGTTGCGCCTTGCCCAATTCGTACTCGGCGGGCGTGGCAGAAATATAGATGATTTGGTTGATCCGCTGCTCAAACTCCTCAAATGTCAGGGGGCGGTTATCAAAGGCCGACGGCAGACGAAAGCCGTTGTCCACCAAGGAAATTTTGCGCGACCGATCCCCAGCGTACATCGCGCGAAGCTGGGGCATGGTCACATGGGACTCGTCCATGACGATGAGGAAATCTTCGGGGAAATAATCTAAGAGCGTGTATGGCGCGTCCCCTGCCTGCCGGTGGGTTAGGTGGCGGGAATAATTTTCGATGCCGGAACAATAGCCCATCTCCTGCATCATTTCCAAATCGTAATTCGTACGCTGGGAAAGCCGTTGGGCTTCCAAGAGCCGCCCCTTCCCTTCCAAAAAATGAAGCTGCTCCCCCAATTCCTGCCGGATGCTGTCCATAGCGATGTCCATATCCTCCCGGGACGTAACGTAATGCGAAGCTGGAAAAATCATGGAATGGGTGCGCTCTCCGTAGATCTCCCCCGTCGTCACGTCGTATTCCAAAAGGCGCTCTATCTCGTCCCCGAACATCTCAATGCGCACCGCCCGGTTATTGTATCCGGCGGGGAACACTTCAATGACGTCGCCCCGCACGCGGAATTTTCCTCGGTCAAATCCCACGTCGTTGCGCTCATACTGAATGGCGACAAGTTTCCGCAGGATGGCGTCCCGATCGATCTCCTGCCCCTTGTGGAGGGACACCACCATCTCGTGGTAGCTCTCTGGGGAACCAAGACCATAAATGCAGGACACGCTGGCCACCACGATGACATCCCGGCGCTCAAAGAGGGAACAGGTGGCCGAATGACGCAGTTCATCAATTTCGTCATTGATGGAAGCGTCCTTTTCAATATAGGTGTCCGTCGCTGGAATGTACGCCTCCGGCTGATAAAAATCATAATAACTCACAAAATAGCCTACATAATTTTCCGGGAAAAACGTCTTAAATTCGCTGGCCAACTGAGCCGCTAACGTCTTATTGTGCGCGATGACCAAAGTGGGCTTCTGCACCCGCTCGATGGTTTTAGCGATGGTAAAGGTCTTCCCCGTCCCCGTGGCGCCCAAAAGCACCTGGGCCTCCATCCCGTTCAGCACGCCCTGCGCCAAATCCTCAATCGCCTTCGGCTGATCCCCCATAGGCTGAAAAGGAGCCACCACCTTAAACGGCGACTCCTTGGCAAATTGCATCGTATTCAGTTTCGGCACCATCGCCATGGGCATCGCCCCCTTTATCGAACATATTGTTTCCTTATTATACTCCATCCTACCGATAAAAAAAAGACAAGTACTTTTCTACCTGTCACGGTAAAACTTTTCAATCCCCACGGTAAATTTTATACCCGATTTGATATGGAAAATCCCAAAATCAATATGGGTTCTTTTATTAAACATAGAAGGCCGAAAGGAACCCCCTTCCCTTTCGGCTTCTTCCCTTCATTTACATAAGAAAATTTTTGTGCCGTCGCTTTACTTACGACGCGGTGTAATTGCTATGGCTCGAACTGGCAGGCCCGTCGCACCTTCGATATTCGGCCACGCGGCAAAGAGCAGTGCCCCGGTCGGTGCTACTTTATCCAGATTGTTCAGCACTTCAATCTGTAATTTTCCTTTGCCTAACACATAACGTTCACAGGCAAGATCCCCTGCCACGGCAGCTACTTGCGAGGCATCCGTATCCAAAGTCTCATGACCATTAGCCGCGGCGTTGCGTATTTCATAGATATATTGCAACGCCTCCAGAGACCACCCCGGTGCGTGCTCTGTGCCATCCGGTGCCACCCCGGAAAGCTTCTCCATATCCGGCCAGTGCTTGGCCCACCCCGTATAGAGAGCTACGAAAGCACCATCAGGAATTATACCGTACGTCTCCTCATACGCTTTAATATCATTCACTGTCACGGCATAATGAACATCTTCGGCCACCTTATCGCTGATATCCAAGACCACCAACGGGTAAATCATTTGCTTCACGCCGTAACGATCAGAAAGTTCCTTTCCTTTGATGAAATGACCGGGAAAATCTATATGCGTACCAAATTGCCCGGGAAATTTAAAGGTCTGAATCAAACAATCCAACATGGGATTTCCCCAATCAAAAACCGTTCGGGCCAGTTCAACAGATCCTGCAGGAATTCCCGGCCAGCAAGGGCTGTTATCGTTCACTCCATGGCTCAGATCTATCCATTCGTACTGCGATGACTTCAATTCGTCTAAAATAGACCACAGTCGGTTGCTCATACTCCAACGCCACCTTATCCTATTTTTTTAGTATGAAAAGAGTAGCATAGCCAAGTTCGTTTGTCAACGAAAAATTGATAGCTACGATGTCCGGTCAAACCTTTTATTACCAAAATGATTATTAACGACCTCATTTTCGAAACCTATACCCCGCGCCACGGACCGTTTCTAAATAAACGGGATGCGCAGGATCGGGTTCAATTTTTTCTCGGATACGGTTGATGTGCACCATGACGGTAGCCGTTTCCCCCAACGCATCATATCCCCAAATTTTCTCGAACAGAGCTTCGCGACTAAATACAATGTTAGGATTCTGCGCCCAAAAAGCCAGTACTTCAAATTCCCGATGAGTGAGATTGACCTCTTCCCCGCGCACCAACACACGATAGGCATCAGGCTGAATTTCCAATATCCCAGAACGAATAATCGGGCTGCTTTGCCCGGAATGTTCCATGATGCGCTCATAGCGCTGAATATGGGCTCTCACTCTAGCTACTAACTCATTAGGATTAAAGGGCTTCATAATATAATCGTTTGCCCCAAGCCCCAGGCCACGCAAAATATCGATTTCTTCCTGTCGTGCAGTTACCATAAGAACAGGAATTTCCTTTCTCTTTCGTATCTCTCGGCATATCTGAAGCCCGTCCATCCCCGGCAACATAACATCTAAAAGGATGAGGGCCCAATCTCCTTCAAGAGCCGTCGTCAAGCCTTCTTTTCCATCGGTGAGCCAGCTAACTGCAAAGTCGTTAGCTTCCAAATAGTCACGTTCAATCTCCGCGATTTTCGGATCATCTTCAATCAGCAAAATCTTTTTCATGACATTCTCCCTTCTCCTTGGACAGGGGCAGACGAATAAGAATGGTCAATCCACCGCCGGGGGTAGGCTGCGCTATGATTGTCCCTTTCATCCCCTGGATGATTTCTTTGCTGATAGCCAAGCCCAATCCACTGCCGTCAGCAACATTGCCGCGCGCCTCATCCGTGCGGTAAAAGTGTTTAAAGATCCGCGGCAGCTGCTTCTCGTCTACCCCTTTCCCGTGGTCTTGCCAACGAATCTCTATCTGTTTTTTGGCCTCTGATAACCGGATATCCACGATCGTTTTGTCATCCTTGGCATACTTTCGACTGTTCTCCCAGAGATTTTGGATCACCCGCTGGAACTGCAGAACGTCGAGATCAACGACAGCATCCCGCACGTCGCTTTCTATGGATATTACCATATTCGCAGCGATGGTTTCTTCTTGCCGCTCCCGAACATACGCTTCCAGCCATGATGGCAAATGCACCGCCTCCAAACGAAACGGTACCTGTTTTAAATCCAATTTTGAAAAAAGGAACAGGTTCTCCACCAATCGTTCCAATGTGAGGATGCTCTCGTAAACCATATCTAAATAGTGCTTCTTCTTTTCCGGCGTGTGAGCGATCCCGTCCCTCAGTCCACTTACATAACCGCGGATAGCGGTCAGCGGCGTCCGAAGATCGTGGGATATCCCGGCGATCAGCTCCTTGCGGTTGTTTTCGTAGCGGATTCGTTCTTCCTTCGCTTGGCGAAGTTCTTTTCGCATCTCTTCAAAATCAGCGCACACCCTTCCAACTTCGTCACGCGAAAATACCGGTAATACGTGTCCGAAATCGCCTCGGCGAATAGCTTCCGAAGCGATACGTAACTCTTGCAGCGGTTCTAAGATTTGCTGACTTAAGGTGCGAGAAAGCCAACGTCCCACGATGAGGATACTGCCCACAGACAAGAGTAAAAGAAGCCAAAGGACAATCTCTATGAAATTCTTGAACGACCAGGTTCCTTCCTCTGCTGCGGCCGGCAGAGGAAGCTGTCCTAAGGCCACAATTGTGGCATCATGCTGCGGGGAATAGTATCGAAAGACGAAATCATTCCCATCCCAAATCTCAATCGAATCATTATCCCCCGACCGCATCGCAGCCTGTCGGAAAAGTTCCATAGCATCGCTGCCTTCTGTCACATAAAGGATTTTACCGTTTTGCCGAATGGCTGTCCGCAGCCCCTGTTGTTCTAACTGTCGACAATCTTTTATGATGTCCTTCGTCCCCAATTTCTTATTCTTACGCACCGCTTTCTGCGCTTGCACCCGAATATCGCTGGTGATGTATTGAACAAAGAAAGAAGGGCCCCGTTCCGGCCAGAGGAGAGCGAGGCTGGCTGGCTGATCCGCACCAGTGAAATGGAGAGCCGCCAAGAGAATCGTCCCCAAAAGCAGGATGGCACAAATCGGCACGCAGACCATAAGAAAATTAGCTCCTAAAAGGCGTTTCCCCAAGGATATGTCCTGTATGCGCATAATAAAATCCTTTCTGGCCCGAAAATTATCTATTTTTATTATTATATCACTCTAATCTAAACAGGAGCTAAAAAACACGCCCCCATGGAGTCGAACAGATATCCGACCCATGGGGGCGTGAAAATTCCCTATTTATTATTTTTCTGGCAGATAAACTACCTTGAGGAAAACTTCAGGCATAAATATCCAACGTATTTTGGCGAATCGCTTCCAAGGTCGCGTTCTTCGTGTAAGAAAGCTTCGTGCTAAACTGCTTAAAAGTTTCTTTTATATCATGCATATTCTCAGCAATAGCCGCTTGTCCATCCGCTATTGCCTGCCGGTTCGCTTGCTGAAATTTTGAGGAACCGATCTTCGTTTCTCCGCCAAAATTTGAAACTTTTGTCACGCTGGCTGTCCGCTTGGAGATGGCATGTGCCGCTTGATAGCCTTCCCTGTCTACCTGATTCGCAATAGAAACGAGTCCGACACTTCCGATAAGCATAATAGTTACCTCCCTGTTATTTGTTTTCTCCGCCTATATTATATCGTGTTTCTCCTCCCGATACAAGCAAATTTTTGTCTCCAAGATAAATGAACCTTAAGTCCCCTAAAATCGCTAACAGAGGCAACAGGTAAATCTGCCCTCCCACCATCAAATATGATACGAAGCAAACAGTTTGCGAACGTATTTCCAGCCTTTTTCCCACGTGCGAATGACTGGGTCCATAAGCTCTGGCCGTTGGGTGACAAGCTGCAAAATTTTACGGCGGGCCAACCGATATTCAGAATCAAAAGAGCGCAGGACATCCTCCATATCCTTTTCGACAGAAACACTTGGCAGTGTCGACGCTTCAATCTCGCAGTTTCGTCCGTCTAATTTGGCCGTATCGCCACGAAAGGGGATATAAACAGAAAGCCCCATATCTTTTTCCAACTTTTCCTTCATGGCTTCCTGCGCTGGCGCTTCCCCATGAACAATAAATACTTTTGCTGGTATTGGCGCTTTCAAATGTTCCACCCACGCCATAATCTGCCCGCCGTCAGCGTGGGCGGAAAATCCATCCAGCATTTTAATCTGCGCCTGTACAGCAATCTCTTCCCCCATGACGCGAACGCGCTTTAATCCGTCTACCAAGCGACGCCCCAAAGAACCTTCCGCTTGATACCCAACAAAGAGAATGGTAGACTCCGGTCGCCAAAGGTTATGCTTCAAATGATGGAGAATGCGCCCGGCATCCGCCATCCCACTGGCTGACAGAATGACAGCAGATCCTTCGGCGCTGTTAAGCGCTTTTGATTGAGCAGCCGTTTCACAGATGCGGAGGTGTGGCATCTGCGGTATACTGCCGCTCTTTTTTAAGAGTTCAATGGCTTCTTCATCGAATTCCTGGCTGTTGCGCAGGAATATCCGGGTCGCGGCAATGGCCAGCGGACTGTCCAAAACGATGGGAACATCATCAATCCGCCCCGCTTTCCATAATTTATAGAAATAGTACAGTAATGTCTGTGTACGCCCTACGGCAAAGGATGGAATAATCAGGTTGCCGCCCCGGTCCATGGTATCGTTGATGATCTCCGCTAAAGTTTCTTCCTTGTCGTATATCTGATGACGTCGATCGCCGTAGGTGGATTCTACCAGCAGATAGTCTGCGCCGGAGAGAATACAGGGATCTTTAATGATCGGCTGATCCGGCTGCCCCAAATCTCCGGAAAAAACAAGCCTTGTCGTCTTGCCATTTTCCGTGACCAGAACCTCGATGATGGCCGACCCCATAATATGTCCTGCATCATGAAAGATCACTCGAATATGATCAGTAAGAATGAGTTCTTCATCATAAGGAACGACAGAAAAATGCTCCAGTGCCGCCGCAGCATCATCAATAGAATAAAGCGGCTTAACAGGAACATCCCCGCTGCGCTTTCCTTTGCGATTTTGCAGCTCGGCATCGGATTCTTGAATGTGCGCAGAATCAGGCAGCATGATCGCCGCTAATTCACAGGTTACCTTGGTGGCATAGACAAGCCCTTTAAAGCCATCTCGGCACAGTTTGGGGATAAGACCGCAATGATCAATGTGGGCATGGGTCAAGAGCACCCCGTCGATATCAGCAGGATTGAAAAGGAAATCTTCATAATTCAGGCTGCGTATCCTTTTCGATCCCTGAAACATGCCGCAGTCGATCAGGAGTTTTGTCTCTTTCGTTTCTAACAGATACGAAGATCCAGTAACCGTATGCGCGGCTCCCAAAAACCGTAATTTCATACTTCCCCCACGCTCCTCTCAAGGTGATAGATAACGTCATGGTCATATCCTCGAGACTTTTTTGTGTCTATGCAGATCAACACCCGCATTCGTTTTTCATACTTCACCGATGATGCGAACTTCCGGAACCAGCTCAACCCCTCGAGCCAAAAAGACACGTCGCTGTACTTCGGCGATCAGGGCCAAGATATCACCAGCTGTGGCATGACCGCGATTAATAATGAACCCGGCGTGTTTTTCCGACACCTGCGCGTCTCCTATCGAAAAGCCCTTAAGCCCCGCCTCATCAATAAGGGTACCAGCAAAATGCCCCAACGGACGTTTAAAGGTACTGCCCGCGCTGGGATATTCTAACGGTTGTTTTTGCCGACGTCGCTCATTAAACTCTGTCATTTTTTGGCGAATGGCCTCGGTATTGCCTGCAGCAAGAGTCAGTTCAATTTGGTTAATAATATGACTATTGTCTTGAAAAACACTGTAGCGGTAGCCAAAGTACGCATCTTCCCCACGGTACGCTACCACACGCCCCGCCTCGTCGAACGCGTCAATACGAGACACAATGTCCTTCATCTCTCCATCGTAAGCGCCAGCGTTCATGAATACGGCGCCTCCCACACTGCCCGGGATACCCGCGGCAAATTCCAATCCCGCGAGGCCATGTTCGGCCGCATACTGTGCCACAGCGCTGAGAAGTGTTCCCGGGCCAAGTAAGAGCCGCGTTCCCTCCTGTCGGATATAGGCGGCCGGCTGTCCAAACGCCAAGACAACGCCTCGAATCCCTTTATCCCGCACCAACACATCAGAACCGTTTCCCAAGATCGTTAAGGGCAATTCATAGCGCTTTATCAAGGATAATATCCGTCGCACTTCTTCCCCCGTCGCCGGATACAGGAGACAATCCGCCGGCCCACCAACGCGAAATGTCGTGTGTTTCCACATCGGTTCGTCTTTTTGAAGGCGCTCCGGTGGAAAACTGGGAGAAATCTCTGCCAAAAAATTTTTACAAGCGTCTGCTATGCTCATCCCATCGTTCCTCAGTCCAAATGATCAAATCCCCGTCTCTGCAAACCTTCAAATCTGTTCTGTCGCAACGCTTCGTAGGAAGCTACCGCTACCGCATTAGCCAAATTCAATGAGCGGGACTCGGTCATCATGGGAATACGAAGGCAACATTCCCAATGCGCTTTCAAAAGTTCTTCCGGAATGCCCGCAGTTTCCTTGCCAAAGACCAGAAAATCTTCGGGAGTAAACTGTGCTTCTGTGTAAATACGGGGTGCTTTTGTCGAAAAAAAGTAAAAGGGGCTACCTTGATATTTTTGCCAAAGTATCGCAAAGCTGTCATGATAGACAATATCCACCAAGTGCCAGTAATCAAGTCCCGCACGCTTTAGATATTTATCTTCTACAGAAAATCCCAATGGACGAACGAGATGCAGCCGCATTCCGGTCGCTGCACACAGGCGGGCAATATTGCCCGTATTGCCGGGAATTTCCGGTTCAATCAAAACAATATGCACAAGGGAACCTCCCGTCACCTTCCTATCTCCACCGTTCAAGGAGAAAGGCTGATCGTCTATCAGTATTCATCAACGAAGCACGGCTCCGGTGGAAGCTGAAGTTGTCAGCTTCGCATAACGAGCCAAATACCCCGTCTTAATCTTCGGTTCTGGCTGCCGCCACACCGCCTTGCGGCGCTTCAATTCTTCTTCACTGACCTCTAATTGCAATTTTCGATTCGGAATATCAATCGTAATTAAATCTCCGTCTTCAATAAGCGCGATGGGGCCCCCTTCCATGGCTTCAGGAGATATGTGTCCAATACAGGCTCCTTGGCTTGCTCCACTGAATCGCCCGTCGGTGATGAGCCCTACCTTGAGGTTCATCCCGGTAATCACCGCTGTAGGATTGAGCATCTCCTGCATTCCCGGCCCGCCTTTAGGCCCTTCGTAGCGAATGACCACCACGTCACCATCGTGAATCTTCCCGGCCATAATGGCTTCTACTCCTGCCTCTTCGGAATCAAAACATTTCGCGGTGCCCTGATAAATCAACATGTCTTCCTTGACGGCCGAGGCTTTAACTACAGCATAATCCGGACAGAGATTGCCCCGCAGGATAGCGATGCCGCCCTCGGGCCGATAAGGATCCGTTACGGAACGAATAACGTCAGGGCGTAAAATCTTTGCCCCCCGTATACGCACGCCCACGGTCCCCGTCACAGTCAAAGCATCCAAATGAAGGAGATCCTTCTTTGCCAATTCTCCCATGACCGCTAAAATACCGCCAGCTTCGTTCAAATCTTGCATGTGATGCGTCCCCCCAGGGCTCAGTTTCGTAATATATGGGGTACGGCGGCTGATCTCATCGAAAAGCGGCAAGGGAATTTCGATACCTGCTTCGTGAGCTATGGCCGTTAAATGAAGGACGGTATTAGAAGAACCTCCGATGGCCATATCGACAGTCATGGCGTTTTCAAAGGCATCCCGCGTCAGAATATCCCGAGGTTTGACATCGTTTTTGATCAACTCCAGCACAATCTCTCCGGCACGCTTCGCCAAAAGGCGGCGCGCTCCAGAGTAAGCCGCCGGAATCGTCCCATTCCCCGGAAGTCCCATACCTAAAACTTCAGTCAGTGAATTCATCGTATTGGCAGTAAAAAGTCCGGCGCAGGAACCGCAGCTTGGACATGCCTCCGTCTCCAAGAGCGCCATTTCCGAAGCGTCCATCTCTCCCGCCGCAAACTTCCCCGCCGCCTCGAAAGACTGACTGACGCTAATGTCGTGGCCATGATAGCGTCCCGCCAGCATGGGGCCGCCGCTGACCACAATGCTGGGAATGTTGAGTCGGGCTGCCGCCATCAGCATCCCCGGCACCACTTTATCACAGTTGGGAATCAAGACCAGCCCGTCAAATCCCGAAGCCATGGCTACCGCCTCAATGGAGTCAGCGATGAGTTCCCGACTGGCCAGAGAGTATTTCATCCCCGTATGTCCCATCGCAATGCCGTCGCATACGCCGATAGCAGGAAATTCAAGGGGCGTTCCCCCGGCGGCCACCACACCCAACTTGGCTGCCGCCGCGATATCCCGCAAATGAATGTGCCCGGGAATCACTTCGTTAAAGGAATTACAGATGCCAATCAAAGGTTTTGCCAAATCTTCCGGGCCATATCCCATGGCATGGAACAAGGAACGATGCGCACATCGAGTGGGACCTTTTTTTACAATATCGCTTCGCATATCCGTCCCATCCTCTCTTAATTGATAAAAAGAAAATAAGCCATTAGATCGTCCCTAATGGCGTTGTCAATCGCAATAACGTGCGCCCGCAAGCACACGGAACAGCTTCTCGCATGACCGTCTGTCCGGTACGGCCGCGAATAACAGGCATCGCTTCCGCCGTCAGAGTCGTCACCACCAATTCCCCCATCCTCCCGGGTTCACGAATAATCTCACTACCTCCAAATGCCACAATCTCCGGATAGAAATAATCCTCCTGAAAATGCTGCCCGGCGTGAGCATCACAAGGATACAGCATCCCTAAGCAACCAAATTCCGCCGAAGAAAAAAGATTGTAAACTCGGGTCTTCGTCCGCTTCTCAATATGGTTTTTAAGCGGTGTATTGAGCGTCTCACTGAGGCACAGGATCTTCCCGACAGGATACTCTGCGATATCCCGTCCTGCAGCCTGGGCCTGCACCACCAAGCGCAAAACCCGCCGCGACGAACCAATGATCGTATCAATCCCGACATCATCCATCAGTCGAATCACTCGCTCATATTCGGTACTGAGAGGAACCGCCGTAGCTCCTAAGAGTTCCAATGCGTACTGTGTGTCCATGAGACCGCTGTCTGCCATATCGCCTAAAATTCCCACCACAGAAGCGTGATGAACCCCCGCCGCCGTCAGCACGCGAGCCATCATTTCCACATGCACCGTTACGTCGCCCGCCGTATACAGACGAATCATGTGCTGAGGATGTTCCCATAAACTCACCCGAACAATGCTGCTGTATGGCAGTGTCAAAAAATCAGCGGCGGGAAGCTGCTGCAATTCTTCAAGTGTGGTGAAAGGGAATCGCTCTAAATCTTCTAAAGATACTATGTCTGCCTGTTCTATTTGGCAGTCGCGGAACTTATTTCGATACAAAGGGCTTTTCTTCCCCGCCCAAGAGAGGGTCTTCTTCAATCGCTCCAATTGAACACCCCGCAGCGCCTCGGGGAAAATCTGTTCCATGGGTGGGTTTGCGTACATCACCGGACACACCGCCTTTTCAGGAACCTATGCGAGCTGCGCTTCGGACAAGCAGTGCTGTTAACCCATCACAAAGGCCGCTGATAGAAAAAAGGTTGATAGCTGGTATATCCCATCTTCCGGAAATTCAAAATCGCTTCCGTCGCCCCCACAAAAAGGATCCCTCCCGGTTTGAGCGCTTCAAAAAAGCGAGTATACAGCTGATCCTTTGCTTCCTCGGTAAAATAAATGACCACATTTCGGCATAAAATCAAATCAAAATCCTTTTCAAAGGGATCTTTGAGGAGATTATGCCGCTTAAATTCAATACAACTCTTGACATCTTCCTTAACGGCATATTTATCGTCCGGCAGCTTATCAAAATACTTTTGCCGACGCTCCGGGGAAAGACTCTTGATTTCATTTTCCATGTAAACGCCTTTTTTTGCCTTCGCCAGGATTTCAATGTCCAAATCCGTTGCCAATATCCGATGACGTTTCCCCGGTGTTATCTCCTTCATGATCATGGACAGTGAGTATGGCTCCGCCCCGATGGAACAACCCGCGCTCCAAATATTGAGCTTTGACGAGCGCTTCAAAAGGTCGGGAATAACATCCGTTTCCAATTTCGCAAATTTGTCCGGTGTGCGGTAGAACTCGGATACGTTAATCGTGAGGTATTCAATGAAGGCGGCAAATTCATCCTTATCCTTCGCTACGTTTTCGAAATACTCCACAAAGGACTTAGCGTTGCTCCGGGTTACTAAATTCCCAATGCGGCGTTTCATCTGAGGTTCTTTATATAGATCAAGATCAATGTCGGTCTTACTCTTTAATTTTCGCTTAAATTCAATCCAATCCTTTTCATCCATAACCCAGTCTCCTCTCAAAATACTGATGCTTCCCCTTTCGTAAAAATTCAACTTCAAACCTTAAAATCCTTTTTTATTTTAAAATATTATTTCTCCCGATAATGGCTGAAACTGCCGATAAAGAGATGAGGATTTTCGTCCTGCAATAACCGAAGAAAATTCCGCGTACCTAAGGCGTTGTCGTTCGTATGCGTCACGCTATCCCAGAAAACATCTGGATCCAGATTCAAATTACGGACTTGAACCATCTGTACCGGTAATTCCCGTAAAAAATCACACCAAGCCGCGGCCTCGTCCGCTCGATCATTAAACCCCGGAAAATATAATAGATTGAGGGATACATAGACCTTTTTTTCCAGGGCATAGCGAAGGGATGCCTTCACTGCATCAAGTGTATATTGTGCCCGATAGTAAGTGGCATAATTGGCGCTATTGGCGCTGATGATGCTCACCCTTAGGGAATCAAGTCCCGCATCAACAATCTTTTTTATCCCCATCGTATACCCGGCGTTGGAGTTCATGTTAATCTGCCCCGCTGTCGTCTGGGCGCGTATCCGGCGAATACTCTCTGCAACGGTATCCGCCGCCAGCGACGGCTCCCCTTCACACCCCTGCCCGAAGCTTACGATCGCTTCCGGAGCCGAGGACAAATGATATATCCCCAGCGCGGCAATCTCCTCCGCCGTAGGGGAAAATTTTATTCGTTCCTGCGGCGATGGGCAGCATTCGGCCGGCTGTAAGGAAATACATCCCAAGCAGTTAGCATTGCAGACGGAAGAAGCCGGGAGTCCAGCTTCCCACCGGTGATAGAAAAGATTTTGTGCCGTACAGCAGTGGTATACAAGCGCGCAGCGGGCTAAATGTTCTACTAACCGATTGTCTGGCAGCGCTGCCTTCGTCTGCTGGATACGCTTTTTCAGGCCGCGGGTGTTATAGTGTTTCGGGTTCCAAAAATCATCATTGTCAGTACGTATCGCCGCCGCATAAAGCTGATTCCGGTAGAGAGCCACCGCCGTATAGCCGTAAAGGGGCAGCACCGCCGCTCTTTTTTTCCGCTGAAAAGCTGGGAGGTAAATTCTGGTATATCCCGCCGGTAAGATCGCCGATACGGCTTGCCCGGGAAGAGACATAAGCGCCCCCGCGCGGTCCCGGCCAACAGCCCGACGCTCGGGGAGAAACATCAAATCAGCCCCTTCTGGTAACGGAATAAGGTCCTCGGGCGTGAGATCCCTCCATGTTTCGCCGCTTCGGCCCAAGGCTACAATCCCCGGTGCGTCATAAATTTTTCCATCGGGAGCCGCGTACAACGCGGTAATCCGTTCTCCCATACCCCTTTTTCTCCTCGTCTTTACCGGCATTATCCTATGAAAGCGGCCGCCTTTCCTCCGTTATCGGAACATCAGATATCCCCGACAATTTCTTTCGCTTGACAGGATTGAATCGATTCATGGCTAAATCCACCCCGTCCGTTACGATGCACACCACTGCCGGAACGAGATACTCGATAGCCGCCGCAATACGAGAGCTATCTTCGGCCGAAAAAGGCGACAGCACATGCCGAATGACGGTCCATCCTTGGGGAGGACGGCCAATACCGATGCGAACCCGCGGAAAATTCTCCTCTTGAACATGGTATAGGATCGACTTCATCCCATTATGTCCCCCAGCGCTCCCTTTTTTTCGAATACGAACCATCCCTACCGGGAGATCCATATCATCATGAATGACCACCAAATCATCCGGCGCCAGTTTATACCATGCGAGGAGCGGCCCAATGGCGCGGCCACTATCATTCATATAGGTCAGTGGCTTCACCAAAAGTACCTTTTCCCTGCCAATTCGTGTTTCCGCCACCAACGCGTCCTGTTTCGTTTTCCAATTTTCCACGCCCATCTGTCTGGCCAGTGCATCCACTAGCATAAAACCCACATTATGTTTCGTTGTTGCATATTCGGAACCGGGATTACCCAGGCCAGCAATGAGTTTCACTTTTCTCACGCTCCCTTCGCGAAATGCTCTTCCTATAATTGCCCCGGTGATCTCCTGCATGCGACATGGAATTCATAAAAATTTCCTCTGCCGATTAAAAAACGAAGAGAATGCAAGCGCTTACTTTGTTGGATCGCCAACGAAAAACTGGTACGCCAGCACAAGGCCGCCCAGTATGATCCGATACCAGCCAAAGATCTTAAAATCATTAGACTTTATATACCGCAGCAAAAATTTAATAGAGAGAATGGACACGATAAACGCCGTGCCCATACCGACGACCATGATCATGACTTCCGCACTTGAATAGTGCCAGCCAAATTTTACCATTTTCAATAAGCTGGCTCCAAACATAATGGGAATAGCGAGGAAAAAAGTAAATTCCGCCGCCACATACCGGGACGCGCCAAAGAGTATCCCCCCCAGGATTGTAGCTCCCGACCGTGACGTTCCCGGCACCAGTGCCAGTACTTGAAAAAAACCGATGATGAGAGCGGTACGATAATCCAGATTCACTAAGTCCGTAATGCGGGGCGAACGCTTAGCATTGTAATTCTCCACGATAATGAACAAAACACCGTAGAGGATCAGCGTAAACGCTACTACGGGTGCGGTCATGAAATGTTCTTCCATGTATTTATTAGCCGCCAGCCCAATGAGAGCAGCGGGCAAGCAGGCCAGAAGCACCTTATACCACAGCGCGAAAGTCTGCCGCCGCTCCTGTCGGCTTTTCCAAGCAGAAAAAGGATTCAGGCGTTCAAAATGTAGCACCACCACTGCCAGGATGGCCCCCAGCTGGATAACTACCAAAAACATATCCATAAAGGCCTTGGAAACCTCTAACGTGATAAACTCATCCACTAAGATCATATGCCCCGTGCTGCTGATAGGCAACCATTCCGTCACCCCCTCCACGATCCCTAATAGTACTGTTTTAAACAACTCAACCAATGTCAAGTCCACGATTTCACCCCAACGTAAAAAATACTCTGACACGCGTCCCATTATAACACATCCAATAGGGAAGGGGAAAAATAAAGTCTTATGCTTTTCCCCCACTGACAAGGAGCCGTCGCTTTTCGCAACGGCTCCTTGTCAGTGCCCGTTTTAAGTCCTTCGCAAAATTCTGTGAGAAATCCCAGAACCATGCGAGCTGATACAACCAGTAAATCTATTGTTTTCCAAAATATAATAATATTGAACACTTTATAGTCCCAGGGAAGGCCGATCCAGGTGGGAAATGCCGTTGAGAAGCTCCACTGACACAAATTCATCGTCAAACCGAAGGATATTCACTGCCGTATTATCTTGCCGCAGCGTCCAGACATAATGGAGGGGGATGTGAAGAAGCGCCGTTAGAATTGCCTTGTTGATTGCGCCGTGTGCGACGACAGCTATGTTCTTACCCTCATTTTCCGCGCGAATCTCGTGAATTTTATCCATAGCCCGCCGCTGCAACATCAAAAAAGTTTCGCCTTCAGGAATCTGAAGTTTTTCGGGCGCTCCAAAAAGATTTTTCACTTCCTGCGGCCAGCGCTCAGCAATTTCCTGATATGTCAACCCCTCCCAAGCGCCAAAGTTCAACTCCCGAAGGGCCTTATCTGCATAAAGCGGCGCAGAAAACTTTTCCGCCAGACGCTCCGCGGTCATAAAAGCACGCTGCAAATCGCTGGTATATATGATATCTAAAGTATCGACTGGAAAATTTTGCGCTAAAAGATCCGCCTGCCGTATCCCTTCCCCCGACAAAGCAATGTCGGTCTGCCCCTGATATTTTCCTAAAAGATTCCAGTCCGTCTGTCCGTGTCGAATCAACAACAATTTCATCATAAAAAACTTCACCCACTGTCAAAATTAGTACCGGACAATCAGCATATCTAATTGATATCTTAACCGCACCCTTACCAGTTATCGCGTCTCGACAAAAGATACAGCCGTACGATAAAGGACCCGGCCCACATAATGATAGCCGTTAAATAGAAAACATCAGGCAGCGTCATCGCTGAGAAATCGATCAATGCTGTTAAATACACCGCAGCGACAAGAAGAATAATCCCATCAACCGGCTTCACCGCACTCCTAAACTTATCCCCCAGAGAGGTAACAGGTGATTCGGTCGTTATTTTTTCCCGCCGCGACCGCAATTCTTCCGCCCGTCCTGCTTTTCTTTCCGCTTTTCTTCGCCGTTTCATCTCAGCCCCCGACTTCTACGTCGTCCTGAAACAAGTAACCATGTCTTCTCTATACATACACTTTTGTCCAAAATATGAGTGGCTCAGCTTTGTTCAATATTGTCGAGGGCCAAAAATCGCTGTTCCCACGCGAATGAGATTGGCCCCTTCTTCCACGGCGACCGCATAGTCGTGGGTCATTCCCATAGAGAGCCAACGCATCTCCGAATGCGGAAGAGGAAACGCGTGGAGTCCTGTAAAAATATCATACATTTCCCGAAAGAGAGGCCGGCATTCTTCCACATTTTTATAGTTGGGTGCGATGCACATCAGTCCGCAGAGACGAACATGGGACAGGCTGTCCGCTTTTTGCAACAAGAAAGGAAGATCTTCTTTGTAGAGACCAAATTTACTTTCTTCTCGCGCCAGATTGACCTGAAGGAGAATCTCCTGGACCTTATGAATCTTTGTTGCCGCTTCCTCCACTGCCAACAACAGATGTTCGCTGTCCACGGAATGAATCAAATCAAATAGCTTAACCGCCTGTTTGACCTTATTCGTCTGCAAGTGGCCGATGAGATGCCAACGCACATTGCGCTCCAGTATCGCATGTTTTTCAACCGCTTCCTGCACCCGGTTTTCTCCAACCACGGTTACCCCCGCATCGATAGCTTCACGCATAGCAGCTACATCGTGATTTTTCGTCACTGCGACGAGCTCTACCTCTGCCCCTTTATCCACCCGTCCACGCCGCTGTCTGGCCATTTCTACCGTCGCTTCTACTTGTCGCAAATTTTCCGCTATCACAGCTATCCTTCCTTTTCCTAGGGAGATATCTCCCCTATCTTATACCCACACATTTTGTTGACCTACCAATCAGCCCTTCTACCATATCATCACTTTGTTTATTATCACGTCCCTATCTGTTCTTTCAAGGCGATAACGGCTCCCATACGGCCCGTTTTCCCTCCGTCCGCCCGGTAAGAAAAGAAAAGTTTCGCGTTAGAGGCGGTACAAACGGCCGCCGTATCAATATTTTTCACGGGAATCCCCGCCGCCTCTAATTGGAGACGATTCGCCGCCCAAAGATCAAGGTGATGACAACCCGAAGTTAAACGCACAATTTCTCTCTCCCACCCGGAAAACGCCGTTCTAAACTGCTCTGCTACTTCATCCCCCACGGAATAGTACTCGGGGCCAATCGCCGGGCCGATGGCCGCCAGACAATCTTTTGGGGTGGTGCCAAAAGCTGCCGTCATCGCCCGTAAAGTTTTAACAGCGATACCCTGGAGTGTTCCCTTCCAACCGGCATGAGCGATGGCCACTGCCCGGCGCTTTGGATCCCAAAAAAGTACCGGCACACAGTCAGCATAGCAAAGGAAAAGCGGCACTCCCGGAACATTGGTCAACAAAGCGTCTGTTTGCGAAATCGCATCCACATAATCCCGCCAACCCCGTCCCGCTTCTTTTTCCGTCACACAAAATACTCGCTCGCCATGTACCTGCTCCGACGTGGTTATACGTTCTGCCGAAAGTCCCAAAACTTGGCAGAATCGTTGCCGATTTTCTATCACTGCCGTCGAATCGTCTCCTACATGAAGCGCCAGATTCAAAGAATCGTAAGGTGAATCACTGACCCCACCGAAGCGAGTGGATATTCCATGAATGATACGATCAGAAGAAAAATTTGAAAACTGTCCTACCCAAATATTCTTCTTCATCAAACGCAAAACAAAAGCCATAGCTGTCCCCTGTTCATGATAAAGTGCCTGATAGCTGCCCTGGTGCTATTCTCCACATACCCCGCACCGCCGACAGCCGTCAAAGCAGGCAGGCGTGGATTCGCCACGCTCTGCTCGTCCCAATTCCATCCACAGATAGCGGCGATCTATGCCCATGTCCAGGATCTCCCATGGAAAGATTTCCTCTTTCGACCGCATGCGGTACAAATAAAAATCGGCATTCAAGCCGGAATCCCGTAAGGCGCGCCAAAAAGCCCCCGGGCCGCCCGCAGCGTGGGCCGCTTGAAGTACCGGTCCTAATCGACGATCCCCCCTGGCCAATACGCCCTGCACATAAGACTCTTTTACCGATTCCGTCAAAATCTCAATGCCTTTATGGCCCTTCAATCCTTGTCGAATCTGACGCAGTTCTCTTTCTACTATCGATTTTTCCATCATTGGCAGCCATTGAAAAGGAGTAAATGGTTTGGGAATGAAGGGATTGATACTCAAAGTCAGCGTTCCCTTGTTCCCCTTATTTTCCAAATAGGATTTAAGCCGAATCGCCATATCCACAATGGCATCAATATCCTCTGGACGCTCGCCCGGCAGCCCGATCATGAGGTACAGCCGATAGTGACGAAGCCCCGCCGCTATCCCGAAGTCCAACGCCCGCCAAAGATGTTCCTCGGTGATCCCCTTATTGATAGACGCCCGCATCCGCTCGCTACCCGCTTCGGGCGCCATGGTCAGCGTCTTCATCCCACTGGCAATGAGTGCTTCCATCAGCCGCGGCGTCACGGAATCCACCCGAAAGGAGGCCACGGACATAGTAAGTTGCGAGGACCGAATATCATCACAGAGAGCATCGATCTCCGGGTAATCGGAAATGGCCGCTCCCATGAGACCGATACGTTTTTTATACGGCTCCGCCGCCGCGATCTCTTCCTGTAGCACACGCCGGGACCGATGGCGCGGGCGGCGAAAGCAATACCCTGCCATGCAAAAGCGGCAATGACGACCACAGCCCCGTGCCGTTTCAATAAGGTAGAGGTCAAATTCCGTATCCGTCGTAACCACTACTGTATGGGCCGGATAGGCATCCAAATCCCGTACCCATTGGCGGCTTATCCTGGCCGAGACGCCGGATGCATGCAATACAGAAATTTCACCGGTATTCTTATACTCCGGCACATAAAGAGATGGCACATAGACGCCGGGAATATCCGCCAGTCGCCGCAAAATCTCCTTACGGGAACAAGCAGCGGTTTTCGCCGCGTAAAAGGTATCCATAAACCGTCCGATAGTTTCTTCACCTTCACCGATAAGAAAAGCATCAAAAAAAGAAGCTAACGGTTCGGGATTAAAGGTAGCGCAAGGTCCGCCGCCGATTACGATCGGATCACGCTCGCTTCTTTCCGCAGCAAGCAGGGAAACGCGCCCCGCCGCTAAGATATCCAAAACATGAAAATAGTCCATCTCAAAAGAAAGAGAAACGCCGATGATCGGAAAATCCGCCAGCGGCGTTTGGGTTTCAAGGCTCATGAGTGGTGTATGTGTGCGGGCATACTCGTCCATTTCCTTTTTTTCCGGTAAAAAAAAACGCTCGCAGGCGGTATCCCCTCGACGGTTTAGTATCTCATAGATGATATGGATGCCTAAATTTGACATCCCCACACGATAGGAATTAGGGTAGACAAGTGCGAACCGTGACCGAGCGCCCGAAGGAAAGAGATAATAGCCTCGTTCCCGTTCCAACCTCCGACGCAGACATTCTTTTAATTTCCAAGTCACGGTAGCCCCCCTTCCTCTTAAAATTTTAATTCTGCCCGCGCTTTTCTCGAAGCAGCTCTTCCAGTTCCTCTTTGAACATACTGATATCGGCAAATTTTCGATACACTGATGCAAAGCGAATGTAGGCCACTTCGTCAAATCCCTTCAGTTTTTCCATCACCAGTTCACCGATGGCCTTCGTAGTCACTTCCCGCTCCATAGTATTGCGGAGCTCTCGCTCAATCTCATCCGCCAAAGAAACGATACGATCAGTGGGAATATCTCGCTTATCACAAGAACGGATAAGCCCCTTCAAAAGCTTATCGCGGTCAAAAACCACCCGCCGTCCGTCTTGTTTAATAACCATGAGAGGTGTCTTCTCCACAACTTCATAAGTAGTGAAGCGACGGCCGCAACCCCCGCACTCCCGACGGCGGCGGATGGAATTTCCGTCGTCGGCCGAACGTGAATCAATCACCCGGCTGTCTTCCTGCCGGCAAAAAGGGCAACGCATGATATTCACACCTTTGCTTCATGGTTTTTTCTTCGACGAACATTTCCTTCGCTCCGCCGTTTACACTAATGGTTTTCTGTTAGCAAGGCCTGCCGGAACCCCACAGCCCGATAGGCACGTACCGGACACATCTTGACTTTCCCTATGGCCCCCCGATAAAAATCGGTCGCCATCTCCCAGCTCAGCCGTGTTCTGCCGGCCGACTAGCAAAAACTAAGTTGTCCCCGCTTTTAGGTTACTTGACATCCTCGACTTTATCCCGAGTGAAACGCTTCTCCACCACGTCGCCTTCCTTGCCCAGCCGCCCCAGGCTGCGTCCATTATAAACGATATCCACCGCACCAGCGTTGCCTACCGTCACTGCGATCCGATCTGCACCCTTCCAAGAAAGCGTTTGATTCGGCTCGGCCGTCCCTTCGTAAACCACCTTGCCATCAGTCACTGCCTGTATCCAGCAACGCCCGGTAAATTTCGCCGAAACCTCCACGCCACGGTTTACCGAAGCAGCAGCCGCTGTCGCGGATTCCATTGACGGTTCCGCCGCAGGCGAAACCGACTCTTTTGAGGAGGAAGCGCTACTCCGAACCACAGGTGGTTCCTGTCGAATCATGCCACCAGAGGCAGCAGAATTTGGTTTTTGCTTTGCCGCCGGTTCGTCACCAAAAAAGTAATAGATACTGCCGATGAAGGCTATGAGAATGACGCCTACGGTAACTAAAATATTTTGCGTCCGATGGGATTTTTGCACTCGTTCGCGGAAATCGGAACCGGAACTAAACGGACCATGTTCTCCTCCCTCGGCCACGGGAATAGCGGCAACAACAGGTGCTGCTTCCTCGATCCCATGGATCTCCTCGCGATATTGCCGCGCCAAGGCATCCGCGTCAAGGTGGAGGAAATCTGCGTAATTGCGAATGAACCCTTTCACATATACTTCGCTGGGTAATGCCTTCTGATCGCCTTTTTCGATGGCTTCTATGTACAAGGCGCGAATACTCGTCTCATTTTCTACATCTTTTATCGTCAATCGCTGTTTTTCCCGTTCAGATCGCAGGATATCGCCTACCATAGAAACAACACCTCCTTAGCTCGTTGTCATGGCATCTCACAAGGGGAGAAGCCGTCTTCCCCCCACTCATCCCAATATACTACTCCCATTATAGGGAAAATTGCTGAATATGGCAAGATACAGCGACAAATTCCGCTCCCTGCCCTTTCACACCATTCCTGTGGAACCAAAACCTCCGCAGCGTTTTTCACCCCCACCCGCTCCATCTCCGTCCACCGTACGATACCCATGAAAAATTCCTTGGGCAATCCGCATCCCTTTCTCCACGACAATAGGGGTGTCACTGTGATTATAAAGCGCTACCATGATGTGACCTTCATTATCATCATTATCATAATAATCAGCATCAATGATTCCTTCGTCATTGACGCAGGAAACCATTTGTCGGATGGAAAAACCAGAGCGCACATGAATGCCTAAATATTCATCCGCCGGCATATAGGCTTTCAGGCCGGTAGGGATCACCGTCACTCGATGCGGCTCCAATATGACCGCTTCTGCTGCTTCCATGTCGTATCCGGCACTCCCAGCCGTCTTGCGCTGTGGCAATCGTATCCCTTTATCAGCATAAGCGCTCACTACTTCAAACCCCCGCTGTCTCATACATATCCCTCCTAAAAAAGAAAACCGCCGCTCGTATGTATTACGCAGCGACAGCTTCTCTTCGTTCCATCAGCAAATTCAATCCTTACCAGTATCTTTTTTCTCAAAATCAACCCCTGCCGTTAAAGGCCGAGCCGGCGTAACGGTAGACATCGCATGCTTATACACCATCTGCTGTTTGCCCATGGATTCCAAAATGACTGTGAAATTATCAAATCCTCTTACATTACCTTTCAATTGAAAACCATTTACTAAATGGATCGTGACCGCTACATTCTCTTTTCGAACCTGATTTAAAAAACTGTCCTGCAAATTGATACTCTTGGCCGCCATAAGAATCTCTCCTTGCTTTTAAATGAATTGATATATTATATTTTCGCCTTTCCTGTGAAAAATCCTGCCACATCATGAAAAACTTTCTCCAAAAGCAAGGACAAAGAGATGTGATCGGCCTCGTACCAGTGTATATACGGCATCTTTCGATACCAAGTAAACTGCCGTTTGGCAAAATGGCGGGTCGCTTTTTGTATATCACGTACAGCTTCTTCCCGGCTTATCTCTCCGGCCAGGCATGCCGCCATCTCCTTGTATCCAATCCCCTTCATCGCCGGAGCCATCCGCGAGACACCTGCCGTCAAGAGTTCTCTGACCTCCTCTTCCAATCCCGACGCCACCATACCCCTGACGCGATCATTGATTCTTTCATAGAGAAGCGTCCGCTCCCAGCGCAGGCCAATAACCCAGGCTTTGTAGCGAAGATTTCCCCCTGCGCTGAAACGTCGATGGGAAATCGTTTCCTTCTCTGCTTTCCAAACCTCCAACGCCCGTACAACACGGCGAAAATCATTCACATGCAGCCTATGGGCAGTCGCCGGATCCACCTCGGCCAGCATATGATGAATATAGGCCCGTCCTCGTACCGCCGCCAGATCTTCCAAATATTGCCGATACGTCATATCTCCCGGGGATTGACTAAACTCGTAGCCTTCCAGCAGCGCTTTTATATAGAGACCCGTTCCCCCGACTAAAACCGGAATACGGCCTCTGGCGTTGATCGTCGTGATTTTTTCGGCCGCCAATCGTTGAAAATCCATAACACTGAACATTTCCTGCGGCTCCAAAATATCAATCAACTCATGACGAACGCCGCCGCGTTCCTTTTCGTCCGGCTTGTCCGTACCGATATTAAACCCTCGGTAAACCAGCATGGAATCTCCCGAAATAATATCAGTTTCCATCTTTTTAGCCAGCTGCACCGCTAAGGCTGTTTTTCCCGAAGCTGTAGGTCCTAAAACTACAACGACCTTCTCTTTCTCTCCTTCGATCACCTCAGCTCCATCGTTTCTCCCGGCTTCACGATGTGAACGGCCGCTTTGGTGGACTCTTCGGTCAGTGCCTTATAGCGTTCCACATCCTGCTCAATGACCGGCCAGGTATTGTAATGCAAAGGAATGACATTGCGCACATTTAACCATTGAGCTGCCAACGCCGCATCTTCTAATCCCATGGTGTAGTTATCCCCGATAGGAAGCAGGGCATAGTCCAAAGCATCCTTGCGCCCAATGAGCTTCATGTCGTGGAAAAGAGCCGTATCCCCCGCAAAATAGACTGTTAACCCTCCCATCTGAATGACAAAACCGCAAGCCACGCCCCCTGGCACACCGGAACTGTGGAGGGCCAGCGTCATACGCACCTTGCCAAACGGCAGTTTCACCGATCCGCCTAAATTCATGCCATGGCACTTGACCCCCGGCGCTTGTTCCTCACAGATCGCGTTGACCTCAGGTATTGCCACGATGGTTGCTCCGGTGCGCTTGGCAATGGCAGCCGTATCTCCTAAATGATCTCCATGGGCATGAGTCACTAAAATAAAATCACAGGCCACATCCTCAGGCTTAACAGCAACCTGTGGATTCCCCGTCAAAAATGGATCGGCCAACACTTTGTAACGCCCATCGTTTAAAAGGAAACAAGCGTGTCCGTAATACGTATACTTCAGCATAAAAACGCCTCCTTATGATTTATTGTTGTCTTTATTATACCATAACATGAAATGCAGGTTTCACTTCGCTCCCCTTTAAGCGGTTAGGTACATATTGCTTACTAAATTCTTGCTCTTTAGGGTCGTAGCCGTGCTCGTTAAGTATTTATATTATACCTGTCTTCGTCCTTGGAATCCAGAATATCCTCGCCCGTCGGTACACACTTTTCTATCTCACGTCAAATGTCCTTCTTTTCCCGTTCCTTTTTCGTCATTTTTGCTCTATAATAAGCAACAGGATCAAGTACAGGGGGACTGACTGTGCATCAATATCTATTCTTCATCGGTGATTTTCCCATTCGTGCTTACGGACTGGTATTAAGCCTCAGCATCATCCTTGCCACCGGAGTGGCATATTTCCTTGCAAAGCAGGATGGGCGCTGGCACCAGCACATTCTTGATATGGGAATCTACTGCGGCTTAGCCGGTATTCTCGGTTCCCGACTGTGGGATGTTTTTTTCTTTGACTGGGACTATTACCGCCATCATCTGACCGAACTCCTCAATGTCTGGCAAGGGGGCATGGCAATTCAAGGCGGCATTGTCCTTGGAACCTTAGTGGGAATCTGGTACACAAAACGCCATCATATTGACACCTGGGCGTTAGCAGACATCGTCTGCCCTGCCGTCGTCCTGGGACAAGCCGTCGGCCGCTGTGCCAATCTCCTCAACGGCGACGCCTTCGGCGCCCCCACCGGCAGTGATTTTGGGATCCTCTATCCCCCCACGACCTTAGCTTACCACACTTACGGCGACCAACCGCTCTGGCCCGCTGAAATCTGGGAAGGCCAGCTTGATTTTGTTATCTTTGCGCTGCTCCTTGTGTATCGCACGACAAATCACGCCAAAGGGCAGGCATTTACCCTTTATATTATGCTCTATTCCCTGGTTCGCTTTCTATTAGAATACCTTCGTGGGGATTATACGAACCTCGTTTTCGGCCTATTTAAGTCAGCGCAAATAACCAGTCTCATCGCTTTTACAGCAGCTCTTATTCTTTGGCTATGGCTGGGATGGCAGGCGCGTCAAATGGCTGCCACATCGTCAATATCCACACCTCCGCCTATCCCATCAACGATCTCGCCACACCGTCGGCGTCGGCAATAGAAGCGAAAGCCCTACAGAAAAATTAGGATATTCGACATAATTTATGGTAAAATGACTGGTACTATTTTACAAAACTTATTGTACCCAATAAAAAGGAGTTTTTCATGGAAAATATCACAGCCCGCCATCAAACCATGGATATGTATAACTGCAAAGCCGACAGCTTAAAAATCGATAATGGCCTGCCCAGCGAGCTTCCCATTCTGTTAGAAGGCGCCGGATTTCACATCGTCACTTCTACCTTGGAAGTCATTGATGAAAACCACGCAATTATTTTGCTTCTTCTTAAAGAAGGGCATTTTGCTATTCACCTCTACCCGACCATTCGCTACGTTGCTACCGATCTCTTTCTCTGCGAACCGGGCGCCGCGCCGGAAAAAATTTTACAAGGACTGCGCCGCCTCTTTCATCCGGAGAAATTTCGTACCACGTACCTAAAACGTGGCGACTTCACCGCCAGTACAGATATGAAACCTAAAATCAAGACTCGCATGGCCCCTCTCCGACGCATCCATAACACCGGAGCCAAAGTCATTCGCTTACTCGCCCACCGCCGCCACTAATTCTCCCTTGCTTTTTACCAAATTTTATATTATAATACTTTTTGTCGTCGGGATGTGGCGCAGTTTGGTAGCGCGCATCGTTCGGGACGATGAGGTCGCAGGTTCGAACCCTGTCATCCCGACCATTATTTGAAAGATAGCCGCTTACTTAAATAAGCGGCTTTTTTCGTTAGTGATTTCCGTAAAAGCCTCCACCCGAAAAGTAAAAACCGTAGGCAAAAGGACCTCATGAAAATTACTAAAGCAAAAAAAAGTGCCGTCAAACGATATCATTCTTATCGTTTGACGGCACTTTTCCCGGCGACACTCTTATCGCTCTTATCAGACCTATAATAACAAGTTTTCCCTCAAGCCCTGGCTCCTGACCGATGCCTCCAGCAATCCTGCCATTTCATTCCAATTCGTCTTCTATTTCATAATTGGCGTAAACGTTTTGTACATCATCATGTTCTTCCAAGGCATCCATTAAACGCATCATCTTTTCCGCGTCTTTTCCTTCAAGATGTACCATGGTATCAGGTACCATGGTAATTTCAGCGGAAGCGGCCTCAATCCCCTTCGCCGCCAAGGCATCGGCCACGACGTCATAATCCTCCGGCGCGGCCACAATTTCGAATACGTCTCCCTCCGCCTTCATATCCTCTGCTCCTGCGTCTAAAACAATATTCAACAGTGCATCCTCATCGCCGAAAGTATCTTTCTCGACAATAAAAACAGCTTTTTGCTTAAACATCCACGCCACACACCCGGTAGCCCCTAAATTTCCACCGTGCTTGGAGAAAAGATGGCGAACATCGGCCGCCGTGCGGTTTCGGTTGTCAGTCATGATATCTAAAATAACAGCAACGCCACCAGGGCCGTACCCCTCATAAGTAAATTCCTCGTAATTGGTTCCGCCCGCCGCACCAAGCCCTTTTTGAATGGCCCGTTGGATATTATCTTTAGGGATATTGTTGGCTTTTGCTTTTGACAACGCTAATTTAAGCCGCATATTACCCGTGGGATCTGCGCCACCCATCTGCACGGCCACCGTGATTTCCCGGCTAATCTTCGTGGTGATTTTACCGCGAATAGCGTCATTAGCGCCTTTTTTCCTCTTGATATTAGCCCATTTCGAATGACCTGACATGAACAAACCGCCCCTTTGTCTGTATAATAACCACTAATAAACGCAGTTCGCGCTTCCCTTGCCTTTGTTTAGCGGTTAGATATATGTTCTCACTATGCTCCCGTTTCCCTGTGGTCGCGCTCGCTAAGTGTCCACATTATATCATACGGCTCAGCAAAAGCAAAGCGCGGAACCCATCACACGCCCACTATACCTTTAACCATAAAATTTTACTAGGCAATGCCAATAAATAAAACTGTGCCCCGCGCTTTCATCTTTTCTCAAAGCAAGTTATAATATAAAAAGATTTAAATATGACAAGGAGGCGCCGGTGTGTTTGCCAAAACGTATGGTGCGACAACTTTAGGGGTCAACGGCGTTTTAATCGACGTAGAGGTCGACGTTTCCAACGGATTCCCGGGGTTTGATATCGTCGGGCTTTTAGATACGGCAGTTAAGGAATCTAAAGAACGCGTTCGCACCGCCATCAAAAATTCCGGATTCAAGCTCAAGCAGCAAAAAGTGACCATCAATTTAGCCCCCGCCAATATTCGAAAGGATAGTTCCGGCCTTGATTTACCAATCGCCATAGGACTGCTTATCGCTTACGGTGTCATCCCCCAGGAAAAAACGACAGCGGCCCTCTTTGCGGCCGAATTATCCCTGGAAGGAGAACTGCGCGCTGTCAGCGGTATTCTGCCCATGACGCTGCATGCTAAAGAACGCGGCCTAAAAAAGATTTTTGTCGCTCCGGAAAACGCCAACGAAGCATTTTTAGTCGATGACATTGAAGTATATCCGGTAAAGCATTTGGCGGAATTGGTGGACGGATTGCGGGAAGAAAGCAGTTCTCTCCCCATCACGTCCGCGCCTGATATTCAGGAATCTGCCGCAGGGGAACGTGAAGATTTTGCCGATGTCCAAGGGCAGTTTATGGCCAAGCGAGCGCTTGAGATCGCCGCCGCTGGTGGACACAATGTTCTCATGGTGGGTTCTCCGGGCGCGGGAAAAACAATGCTGGCCCGCCGATTAGCTTCCATCCTACCGGATATGACACGGCAGGAAGCTTTAGAAGTCACAAAAATTTACAGTATCGCTGGCTTATTGCAAAATCATGCCGGGCTGATCACCGCGCGCCCTTTTCGCAGTCCCCATCACACGACGTCTTCTACCGCGATCATCGGCGGCGGAAGTATTCCCCGACCCGGAGAAGTGACTTTAAGCCATAACGGCGTTTTATTTTTAGATGAACTGCCGGAATTCAATAAAGGGGTTTTGGAAGTCTTACGCCAACCTTTAGAGGACGGTCAGGTAACCGTCGCCCGGGTCAACGCCACTTTCACCTTTCCTTCCCGCATGATCCTCGTCTGCGCCATGAATCCTTGTCCTTGCGGCTGGAACGGTGACAAAGAGAAAACCTGCACCTGTTCTCCCAATGAAATCAAGCGGTACACCCGCAAAATTTCCGGCCCTCTCTTAGACCGCATTGATATCCATATCCGCGTACCGCGCGTGGAATATAAAGAACTGACGACCTCTCAACCTGCTGAGCCCTCCGCTGTCATTCGCCAACGAGTCACGGCGGCCCGTAATCGGCAAATACAACGACTAAGATCGTTTCATGCTGTATGCAACGCGCAAATGAGCCATGCCGTATTAAAAAAGACCTGCCTTCTCAATCTGGAGGCGCAAAAAATTTTAGAACAGGCCTTTAACAAAATGAACATGTCCGCGCGTTCCTATGACCGCATCATTAAAGTGGCCCGTACCATCGCCGATCTTGACAACCAGGAAACCATTACCCAGCAGCATGTTGCAGAAGCGATCCAACTACGAAACGATATGGGGTTAGATATATAACCGACGGCGCCCAAAATTGATAAAAATCTGAACTGGCCCCTTGCTTATCCAAAAAGAAATTCCCAAAGAAAGTCTTCCTCCGACTGACTTTGGGAATTTCTTTTTCGTATTCTGTAGTTTTCAGCTTTCTTTTTTCTTCGCGGCGACGGACAAGCGAATGGACAGTTCACGAAGCTGTTTTTCCTCAACTTCGGAAGGTGCTTGCGCCATGGCATCGGAAGCGCTCTGGGTCTTTGGGAAGGCGATAACATCGCGGATGGAGGCGCGCTTTGCCATGAGCATCACGAGACGGTCGAGACCGAAGGCCAGCCCGCCATGGGGTGGCGTTCCATACTGAAAGGCATCCATCATGAAGCCGAACTTCATTCGCGCGACCTCCGGCGTGAGGCCAATGGCTTCCAATACTTGTTCTTGAAGATCAGGATTGTAAATGCGGAGGCTGCCGCCGCCAATCTCTACACCGTTCAGCACCATGTCGTAGGCGTTGGCCTTGACCCGTCCCGGATCAGTGGAGAGATACGCCACATCTTCGTTGCGTGGCGCGGTAAAGGGATGGTGCATGGCTTTCCAACGCTGTTCCTCGTCGCTGTATTCAAACATAGGAAAATCCACCACCCATAAAAAGCACAGTTTATCAGGATCAATGAGTCCGCGGCGACGTCCCATTTCCAGACGCAAAGCACCTAATGCCTGCGCCACAACAAGAGGTTTATCCCCTACGACTAAAAGTAAATCTCCCTCCTTCGCGCCGCAGTCTTCTTTAATCTTTTCAAAAACATCGTCTGAATAAAATTTTTTAAAAGGTGACTTGACGCCGTCTTCGGCGTACTGTATCCAAGCCATCCCCTTGGCGCCATAGCCTTGGACGTATTTTACCAACTCGTCTAATTCCCGGCGGGGAATGTTGGCGTATCCTTCCACGTTGATGACCTTGACCTGGCCCCCCGCTTGCAACACCGATTCAAAGACTTTGAAAGAAGAACCTTGGACGTGTTTAGAGATGTCCATCAGTTCCATACCGAAGCGGAGATCCGGCTTATCGGAGCCAAAGCGTGCCATAGCTTCGTCCCATGTCATGCGGAGAAAGGGCGTCTTAAGCTGGATGTTAAGCGCCTTGGCAAAGATTTCCCCCATCATGCCTTCCATCATGGTAAGAATGGTTTCCTGATCCGTAAAGGACATTTCAATATCTAACTGCGTAAATTCTGGCTGTCGGTCGGCACGCAGATCCTCATCTCTAAAGCAGCGAACAATCTGAAAATACTTCTCAAAGCCCGCTACCATCAGAATTTGTTTGTATATCTGAGGAGACTGCGGCAGGGCGTAAAATTGACCGGGGTTCAGACGACTGGGAACCAAAAAGTCCCGCGCCCCTTCCGGCGTGCTTTTACAGAGCATGGGCGTCTCAATCTCTAAAAAGCCCTGTTCATCGAAATAATCCCGCATGATTTTCGCCACCCGATGGCGCAGCATAATATTTTTCTGCATTTCCGGACGGCGCAGGTCAAGGAACCGATACTTCAAACGCAGCATTTCATCTACATCTAAATTGTCTTGGATGTAGAACGGCGGAGTTTTGGCTTTGTTTAATATACGAAGCTCAACGCAGACAATCTCAATCTCGCCAGTCGCCATTTTCGGATTTATAGTATCCTCCGAACGAGCTCGGACAAGGCCGCGAACCGCGATAACAAATTCGGAACGTAAGGATTCCGCCTTATGAAAGGCTTTCTCTCCCATAGCTGCCGCATCATAAACGATTTGCACCAAGCCGGATCGATCCCGCAAGTCAACAAAAATCAACCCACCGTGGTCTCGACGATGAGATACCCAACCGCAGACAGTCACTTCCTGTCCGACCTCTTTTTTCCGCAACTCGCCCGCATGGTGAGAACGGCGCATTCCTTCCAAAGTTTCCATCAATTTTTCACCTCAGCGCATAACGTATTTATGATATCCGGTAGCGGCACTTGCCGTTGTTCACTGGAATACATGTCCCGGAGAACCGCATAGTTTTCTGCTAACTCATGTTCCCCCAGGATAACGGCAAAGCGCACCTGAGCCTTATCAGCTGCCCTCATTTGAGATTTCAGGCTGCGTCCGGCGTAATCCATGGTCACGTTGAGCCCTCGATCTCGCATTCCAATGAGAAGGGGAAATATCGCTCGCTGCGCCGTTTCTCCCAGAGCAACAAGAAAAACGTCTGCATATTTTTCTTCCATCGGGTAAAGATTTTGTATTTCCATTGCCACCATAACGCGCTCTAATCCTACCGCAAAACCAATCCCCGGCGTGGGCGCGCCGCCGATCTCTTCAATGAGTCCGTCGTAACGCCCACCGCCCGCAACGGCGCTCTGGGCCCCCAAGGGTACATATTGAATTTCAAACGCAGTACGAGTGTAATAGTCTAATCCTCTTACCAGCCGGGAATCAAGCACAAACTGAATGCCGGCGGAAGTTAGATAGTCTTGTACTTTCTGAAAATGATTCTGACATTCGTCACAAAGGCAATCTGTGATCTTCGGAGCCCCGCGAGACACCATTTGGCACTTCTCATTCTTACAGTCCAAAAGGCGCATGGGATTACGATCAAACCGGGAGCGACAATCTTCACACAGATCGGCCAATTTATCCCGAAAGAAATCTTGCAACTGTTGCCGATAACGCGTCCGACACTGCGCATCACCGACAGAATTTAATTTTAAGACAAGATCGTTAAGGCCCAAGGATTCTAAAAAACGCACCGCTAAGATAATAATTTCCGCATCGACCAAAGGGCTTTTTTCACCCAAAACCTCAACGCCAAACTGATGGAATTCACGAAATCGTCCCTTCTGCGGGCGATCAAAACGGAACATGGAACCGATGTAAAAAAGTTTCGTTACCGGATGATCGGCATAAAGCTTATTCTCCAAATAGGCTCGTACCGCCGAAGCCGTATTTTCTGGCCGCAGAGTAAGACTGCGGCCCCCGCGATCGGTAAAGGTATACATTTCCTTTTCCACAACATCCGTGGTATCACCAATGCCCCGTTGAAAAAGTTCCGTGTGCTCGAATATGGGGGTACGTATCTCCGAAAATCCGTAACGAGCACAAATTTCCCGAATTTTCCCCTCTACATATATCCACTGCCCTATCCTCGCTGGCAGGATATCCTTCGTGCCACGAGGCGCTTGCGTCAGCATAAAATATTTCCTCCCTCGATCATCTATACGCTTTCGATAAAAGTACAGCGCGTTTTTTTATGTAAGTATCAACACCGTCTAAATAACTCTTCAAATCTTTAGCATTGAAGGAAGCATTCATCCGACCCGTATGAGGATCGACGATTTTCGAGGTGGCGGCTCCGCCGATACCTAAAATAGTCTGTCGTTCCTCCATGATTTGCATATTGTAAAGGCTTTCCCGCCCGGGCCGACAATAACCGATATTTTCCAACTGCCCACTTTGATATCCCTGGCGATAAAGGTAGTATGGTGTTAACCCCTGCTTTATCACACTGTCCGTAGCAATAGCGAACATTTTCTTCACCTGTGCTCCCGTTGGCAGTTCCGTTGTCGCTAAATTCCTTTTAAGCTTCGAACCCCGCTTTATGGCCAAGGCATGCAATGTAATATCATCAGGGCCCAGTGCCACGATCTTTTCCATTGTATCCTGCACGTCCGCGACAGTCTCCCCCGGAAGACCAAGAATAACATCCATATTGACGGAAAGGATACCCGTAGCTCTCAGAGCCCGATATGCGGTCACAATATCTTCCGGTGTATGATGCCGTCCGATAAGCCGGAGGGTCCGTGCCTGCATCGTCTGAGGATTAACACTGACCCGATTCACATGGCATGCGGCCATCGTCTGAATTTTATTCGGCGACAGACTGTCTGGGCGTCCCGCCTCCACAGTAAACTCTCTTACCGCCGGATGATAAAATGCCGCCTTCGCCATTTCCATCATTTCCTCGAAGAGCTCGTCAGGAAGGCTCGTGGGCGTTCCACCACCGATATAGATATTCTGTACCCTTAGACCATATCGGTCCATAGCTCCGCGAACTGCCATAATCTCTTTTTGCAACGTTCGCAAAAAAAATTTAATCTCATCCTCTTTCGGCAGAAGATGTGCAGGAAAAGAGCAATAAAGACAGCGTGACAAACAAAAAGGAATGCCAATATAAATACTGACATCCTTGGCTGACATGGGAAAAAGAAACGGCCGTTGATGACGAGCTACCGTGGTGAGAAGGTTCGCTTTTGCTGGGCTGATATCATAACGATTTTCTAAGCGTTCCGCAATCACAGCGGTTGATATCCCTTGATCCATCCACCGGTGAACGATTTTCACCGGACGAATTCCGTAAAGAATACCCCACGGCATACCCGCCATTCCTAAACGCCGACGTAAGAGCTGATAGAAATTTAATTTGACCAATCGATGAAAAGCCGCCGAAACCGGTTCATCGCCTTCTCCACAGGTCGTACAGGTATCGATCGTGGTCTGACCTGTTAAATCTGTTACGAAAAGTTTCGTTTGTACCTGCGGTAAATCTTCATCCCCGAGCGTATGGTAAACAGCTAATTCCTCAAAATCAGGGCCTTCGTCGGTGATGATGATATCAAAAAGCGTCAACACTTCTTTTGACACTTTCACCATCACTTCGGCCGTCAAATTTAAAAAGAATTTCCGTATCCGCAAAAATTACTGACACTCCTTACAATAGCCGAAAAATTTCACCTGATGATCCACGATCTGAAACTCTGTTTTCCGTGCCACATCTTCTTCTAAGTCCCCCATAAGATCATCGGGAAATTCCTGCACTTTCCCGCATTTCAGGCAAATGAGATGATGATGTTGGTGCTCGTCTGGCGTCAGATTTCCTACTTCATACCGACTGCATCCATCGCCGAACTCCATCTTTTGCAAAATTCCGATCTCCGCTAAAAGCTCTAAGCTTCGATAGACCGTAGCTAAGCCGATATCCATGGCTTCGGCATGCAAAATTCCGTAAACGTCTTCAGCACTCAAATGCTGCCCAGAGCGCGACAAAAAAACTTCCAAAACGATCCGGCGTTGGGTCGTCAATTTATGTTGCCGTGCCTGTAGCCGCTGCTTGAGAACCTCCATTGTAATGTCGCTTGCCATGATGATATCTCCTTTTGGTTAAAAAGCCCTGTCTGCCACCTGAAATCTCTTAAATTTTAACGCGTCTGCAACCGTCTTTATTTTACAGTACCCATTCCCCGATTGCAACCACTTTTCCCCATCGAAAAATTCGTGATGACAATCTCCCGGGCCTTAAAATTCGATCCCTTTCTGCGCCTTAATTCCTCCTTGATAGGGATGTTTAATCAGCTTCATTTCCGTGACTAAATCCGCCCGTTCGATAAGTTCCGGCGCAGCATCGCGGCCAGTGAGAACCAAATGAAGCTGAGATGGCTTTTGGTCGATCAAGGCCAGCACCTGCGCGATCTCTAAAAGGTCAAATTTGACTGCATAATTGATCTCATCCAATATGATCATATCCCAGTTGCCGCTCTGTATCTCTGCGACTGCCTCCTGCCAAGCTTCCATCGCGGCTTGTTTATGCTCTGCCATGTGCTCGGTATCCCGTCGTGAGAATCCTCGGCCACGGCGCCGAACTTCTATCCTCCCGTCTGCCCGCTGCAGGGTCCTCAACGTCTCCAACTCACCGTATTTCCACGATCCTTTGATAAATTGCAGAATAAGGATTCGAAGGCCGTCACCCCAAGCCCGCATCGCTAACCCTAAGGCCGCGGTGGTCTTCCCTTTGCCGTTTCCTGTGTGCACAATGACCAATCCCTGTGCTGTCAAATCTTCCATCCCCTTAAATTTTTTTGCCAAATGGAGTTTCAAAGAGGTATACTAATATTGGTCTTATTTTTATTATACCATAACCACTAACCGCAGGCGGCGCTTCGCTTACTTTGTTAAGTGCTTAAGCGTATGTTCTCACTAAGCTCTCGTTGCCCTGCGATCACACACACTAAGCGGTTACATTATACATCACTTGGAGAAGTCATGAGGAAATTTATCCTTTTTACATTAATCTTCGCGATATTCACAGCCATCCAGATTTACACGATGGAGAGAACAGATTATTTTCACCTGCATGATCAAACCACTTGGAATATTTTTTTTACCGAAAAGCAGGGACAGATGACCATGCATTGGGATAAACTGCCGTATCCTTGTCTCTACCGCGTCGACGCCTTTTCCAAGACCACCGGGCTGGTGCCGGAAGAAGCGCAGTATCACCCCTTTTACACGGACATCACCCGAAAAAATTATCAATTACTCTCGACAACCGCGATTCCCATGTATTATCAAATCACCGCTTACGGCCTCTTCGGACGCCTGACTTCCCCCATGGAACCCGAGCCAAATCCCAATTACGGCATTCCGATAGCCCCGATATCCATTTATCATTATACCGAAGAAAATCCCGGCAGTCGAAAACCTTATCTTGTCTGGCATACGGTTCCCCAAGCGGTCTGCTATGAAGTGGAATTTCTCTCTGCCCCTCCAGAAAAAGAAGGCGGCACGGAGCCCTCTCCTCTCTATCATCTCATCAGTAACGACAAGATTTATACCAATGGCTGGCAAGTGGATTTAGATGAATTAGGCCTCCAAGGGCCGATCTACTGGCGCGTTCGAGCGCTGGATCTCCAACGGCGTCCCATTGGCATCTTCTCAATGGCGGAACCTTTAGTAACCGACGCAGCACTTCCTTCTCCCGACCGTCCTCTCCTCAATGAGTTTGATAAGATGCCGGGCGAAGATGTCCCCCTCTACCCCGTTTATCAATGGATTCCCATGCATGGCGTCAATCGCTATGAAGTGGAACTTTTAGTGAGCCCCCCAGAGATTGAGCATGATATCACGCCCTCCCCGGTTCGTGCCTGGCACATGACCGTCGATAACGCCTTTAGCTGTTACGATGAATACCCCCGCCCTTACACGGGAGTATATTATTGGCGCGTGCGCGGCATTGACGAAGAGGGACATACCGTGGGCAGTTATTCGGACACAGGGCATTTTGTCATCGCTGATCACCCGCGCCGCCCCTTCGCCGCCGCCTTTGGGGACAGCATTACTCATGGTGGCGGGGCGCTTTCTTATTCCCCCTTTAATTTAGAATATAACTACACTACTTATTTGAATTTTCCCGCCTACAATCTCGGTCGCAGCGGTGACACATCGCATGATTCCCTGCTGCGTTTTGACGACGACGTTCTGCCTTACCACCCCTATAACCTTCTCATATTAACCGGCTCCAATGATCTGCGCTCCGATATCTCTGCTGCCGCCATCATTCAAGATTTAGAAGAAATAGGACAAAAATGTCAGCAAAACGACATCCGTCCCATCTTCCTCACCCTGATGCCCATAAATCCGGACAATATTGATCAAGCGTTCCACACTGAGACGAACGCCAATTGGCTGGAAAAACTACAAACTATCAACGATTTCATTCGCCAGCAAGACTATTACATCGATTTGGAACCTTATTTCTATGACTCCACAGGCACGCTTTTGGATACGGAATTAAGCGTAGACGGTCTTCATCCTGATATACGAGGAAAAATGCTCATGGCAGAAATTATCAACGCTCATCCAGAACAATTTCGCTGATGCATTGAGGAATATGTGGATACACAGGTAAGGGGTACTACCGTTCTTTGAACGCGTAGCACCCCTCTTATACATGCCATAGCACTGAAATCTTTTCAATCATTCGGCACAAATTTGCTTTTCTCTCCACGTTTCCACTGTCTGCTGTTCCTCCGCCATAAGATGCTTAGCCGCCGAAAGCTGTACGGCAACCTGATGATATGAGGTCCCGCCTAAAGAATCACGATGTTTTACGCAATTTTCCGGACGAAGGACTTCTCTGATATCTTCATCAAAGAGGGGAGAAAAAATTTTATACTCTTCTGCGGTAAGATCCGTCAGCCATTTATGCCGCTCTATACAATAGCGTACGGCTTTCCCGGCAACGGCGTGCGCTTCCCGGAAAGGAAGCCCCTTCTTCGCCAAATAATCCGCTAAATCTGTGGCATTGGAGAAATCCTCGGCCACCGCCTGTTCCGTCACTGCACGATTCACCTTCAAGCCGCGAAGTATACGAGCATAGACGGCCAAGCTGAATTTCACTGTGTCAATGGTATCAAATGTGCCTTCCTTGTCCTCCTGTAAATCTTTATTATAGGCCAAGGGCAACCCCTTTACCGTGGTCAACATTGCCATGAGGTGGCCAATAACACGGCCCGTTTTCCCTCTCACCAATTCTGATACATCGGGATTTTTTTTCTGTGGCATCATACTGGAACCGGTACAGTGCGCATCGTCAAGCTCGACAAAAGAAAATTCCCGGGAACACCAGAGGATGATTTCCTCGCTGAGACGGGATAAGTGTACCATAAGGATAGAACCTGCGGAAAGGAATTCCAGGATATAATCACGATCGCTGACAGCGTCCAGACTGTTCGTGTAAAGCGCTTCAAAATGAAGCAATTCCGCCGTAAAGGCTCGGTCAATGGGAAAGGTCGTACCTGCCAATGCACCTGCACCCAGCGGCATGAGATCCGCCCGCTGGTAAACGCCGACGAAACGTTCAAAATCTCTTCCCAGCATAGCAAAATACGCCATGAGGTGATGCGAGAAAAGGATGGGCTGGGCGCGTTGCAGGTGGGTGTAGCCCGGCATGATGACATCTTCATACTTTTCCGCGGTTTCCACGAGTGCCCGCTGCATGTCAAGAATAAGATGCGCGACTTCCATCGTGGCACGACGCAGGTAGAGGTGCGTGTCTAAGGCCACTTGGTCGTTACGACTGCGTGCCGTATGGAGACGTCCCCCCGCTTCGCCGATGGCCTCCGTTAGGCGTTTTTCAATATTCATATGAATATCTTCCAGGGCTGTGTCGAAGAAGAAATCTCCTTTTTCGATCCTCTCCTCGATATCCTTCAACCCACGGATAATGATATCCCGATCTGACTCGGATAGAATGCCGCACTTCGCTAACATGGTGGCATGAGCGATGCTGCCGGCAATATCTTCCCGGTACATCCTTCGATCAAAGCCGATAGAGGCCTGAAAAGCGTTGATCGTTTCGTCGGTGTTTTTTGTGAAACGACCGCCCCAAAGCGTCTCGTTCATTTTGACAACCCCGTCTTTTGTTGCATGAGCGCCCGTACTTTAAGCGGCAGGCCAAAAAGATTGATAAAACCGGTACCGTCTGCCTGATTGTAAACATCATCTTCCTCAAAGGTAACGTATTCCTGGTTATAGAGGGAATATGGAGATTTCGCCCCTGCAGACATGATATTCCCCTTGTACAGCCGTAGCTTTACCGTTCCTGTAACGGTACGCTGTGTACTATCCACAAAGGCGTCCAGCGCTTCCCGAAGCTGAGAGAACCATACGCCGTCGTAAACCAATTCGGCGTAACGGTGAGCGACCAATTCCTTATAGTGAAAGGTGACCCGATCGAGGCACAAGTATTCCAGCTCCCGATGGGCGTAATAGAGAATCGCACCACCGGGATTTTCGTAAACACCCCGAGATTTCATACCTACCAAACGATTCTCGCAGAGATCGGTGATGCCGATACCGTGTCGGGCCCCAATTTCATTGAGCTTTTGTAAAAGGTCGGCGGCCTTCATTTTCTTACTGTTCACCGCCACGGGAATACCCTTTTCAAAGTCTATCGTAACATATTCGTCCTCATCCGGTGCCTGTTCCGGCACGCGGGTCACTAAAAACATATCATCGTGCGGAGCATTCCAAGGATCTTCTAAATCCGAACCTTCGTGACTCAGGTGCCAAATATTACGATCCATGCTATAAGTTTTGTTCTCAGTAGCAATGGGAATATGATGCTGCTTGGCGTACTCAATCTCTTCCTCCCGGGACCGAAGCGCCCACTCCCGCCACGGCGCAATGATCTTAAGGTCAGGAGCCAGAGCTTTGACCGCCAGTTCAAAGCGCACTTGATCATTTCCTTTTCCTGTGGCCCCATGAGCAACCGCATCACAACCCTCCTGCCGGGCAATCTCGACTAACTTCTTAGCGATGACCGGACGGGCGAAGGAGGTGCCAAGGAGATACTTTCCTTCATAGACGGCTCCCGCCTTCAAGGTTGGCCAAACATATTCCGTTAGGAATTCCTCCGTAAGATCAGCCACGAACACCTTCGCCGCCCCGGAGGTAAGAGCCTTTTCCCGAACGACACTAAGCTCGTCCCCCTGTCCAATATCGGCACAGACAGCGATAACTTCACAGCCGTCATAGTTTTCTTTTAGCCACGGAATGATACAGGAAGTGTCTAATCCGCCTGAATACGCCAGCGCTACTTTCTTTACTTTTGTTGCCATATTGTCTAACAGCTCCTTAAAATGATGATTATGAGTAAACCTTCAGTCCCCCATGGTGAGAGCGAGGATCGCCTTTTGTGTGTGGAGGCGGTTTTCTGCCTGTTCAAAAATAATATCAGCATTCTCCTCGAAAACGTCTGCCGTAATCTCCTCGCCGCGGTGAGCAGGGAGGCAGTGCATGACAATGGCCCGCTTGGCGGCCAATTGAAGGAGCGCCCGGTTTACCTGGTAGCCGGCAAAATCGTGACGACGCCTATCCGCCTCTTCTTCCTTGCCCATGCTGATCCAAGTATCGGTATAGAGAATATCCGCGTCTTTTACTGCTTCCGCCGCGTCATGGGTCAGAGAAATAAGCGTGCCTAATCTATGTGCGTCAGCACGGGCATTCTGTACAATCTGCGGATCGGGGTCGTAGCCCTCGGGAGTGGCAACGGTGAAGTCAATCCCCATTTTGGCGCAGGCATACATAAGGGAATGTGCCATATTATTGCCATCACCGATGTAGGCGAGTTTAAGCCCCCGAAGATTTTGGCCGCAATATTCGCGAATGGTCAGCAGATCTGTCAAGGCCTGGCAAGGATGCAGAAGATCCGTCAGCCCGTTGATGACCGGAACCGCTGCCCATTGCGCAAACTCTACCAATTTATCGTGACCAAAAGTGCGAAGCATGATGCCGTCTAAATAGCGCGACAAGACGCGTGCCGTATCTTGAATCGGCTCACCTCGTCCCAGCTGTAAATCGCGGTGAGAAAGGAACATAGCCTGTCCTCCCAGTTGATACATCCCCGCTTCGAAGGAGACCCGCGTGCGGGTGGAAGACTTTTCAAAGATCAGGCCCAGCGTTTTCCCCTTGAGCAGCTTATGTTCGCTTTCACCTCGCAATTTGACTTTTAATACCCGCGCTAATTCCAATATCTCGTTAATTTCTTCCACGGTAAGATCATGAATGGAAAGTAAATCCCGTCCTTTCAGCATAATATAACCTCCATAAATAAAATTCCTGTTTTGCCTGTAAATCCTTTTTAGGCAAAAGCATCACAGCCACCCAAAACGCTCCTCCTCATTACACGAAGGTAGGTAAGACACGGTCCAAAATCGTAATCAATTCGTCGATCTGCCCCTTGTTCACAATGAGCGGCGGTACAAAACGCAAAACGTTTTCCGCTGTGCAGTTGATGATAGCCCCTTCGGCCAGGCAAGCATTGACAATCTCTCGTCCCGGCTTAGATAATTGCACCCCTAAAAGCAGTCCCTGCCCGCGTACTTGGAGAATGAGATGAGAATATTTTTGCTGTAATTTCTCTAATTGCCTTTTGAAATACCTGCCCGTCTCTTGCACATGAAGGAGAAAATCCGGCTTTTCCAGTTCATCCAGTACCGCTAAAGCCGCCGCACAGGCTAAGGGGTTGCCTCCGAAAGTGGAACCATGATCGCCGAGGCCAAAAGCCGCCGCCACTTTGTCGCTGGCAATAAAAGCCCCAATGGGAACGCCGCCTGCGAGCCCCTTAGCCAATGTCACAATATCCGGCTGAATGTCAACCCCTTCGTAAGCGAAAAATGTCCCGGTTCGGCCCATGCCGCTTTGAATCTCATCCAAAATTAGGCAAGCGTCATATTGATCGCAAAGAGCACGAACCCGCTTCCAATACCCCGCGGGGGGAACGTGGACACCGCCTTCTCCCTGTATTGTCTCCAGCAGGACGGCGCATGTCTTATCGCTCATCTGCGCCTTCAGAGCATCGCTGTCGCCGTAAGCGACATAAGTAAACCCGCCGGGCAGCGGACCGAAACCTTCTTGATATTTGGGCTGTCCCGTGGCCGTCAAGGTGACCAGCGTCCGCCCATGAAAGCTGTGATGCGCTGTGATAATCTCAATCTTCTCCGGGTTTTTGCGCCAGGCGTATTTGCGGGCCAGCTTAATAGCTCCCTCGTTGGCCTCAGCTCCGGAATTACCGAAAAACACCTTTCCCAAGCCGCTGATCTGCGTCAGCCTTGCCGCCACGTCCGCCTGGACTTGCGTGTAATAAAGATTCGAACAGTGGATCATACGTTCCGCCTGCTCCGCGATCGCTCGCACCAGCGTGGGATAAGCATGCCCCAGCACGTTCACGGCGATACCGCCTAAGAAATCAAGGTATCGGCGCCCTTTCGTATCGTAAACGCAGACACCGGCCCCGTGATCAAGAACGATCCCATACCGGGCGAATACCGGCAGATAGGATGCTTTATCCTTGGCGTAAATCTCTTCATCTGTTTCCCGCATACGATTGCCTCCTCAACGCACAATCTCCGTACCGATGCCTTGGGCAGTGAACAGTTCCAAAAGAAGCGAATGGGAAAGCCGGCCATCGATAATGCAAGCCTTCTTCGTTCCCTCGGCCAGAGCACAGAGACAAGACTCCACTTTAGGGATCATCCCTCCGGAGATGATTCCTTCATCAATGTAGCGTCGGGCCTCTTTTCCCGTTAACGACGAGATAAACGAGGATTTATCCGCATAATTTTCGTAGATTCCCTCTACATCTGTCAAGAGCAGCAGCTTTTCCGCCTGCAGCGCCCCGGCCACTTTGGCCGCCACATAGTCGGCGTTAATATTGTAGCTCTCTCCACCTTCGCCCACGCCCACCGGTGCTACTACCGGAATGTAACCCTCCCCCAATATGTCACTAAGAACGGAGGCGGTGATGGACTCTACTTCACCCACATAACCGATATCAACGTACTCCACCTGCCCATCGCGATGGACTTCCGCTAATTTCTTCTTCGCGCGGATGAGATTGCCGTCCTTTCCTGACAAACCGATTGCATGGTTGCCAGACTGACTCAGGCGATTGACAATTTCCGAATTGACCTTGCCGATGAGAACCATCTCCGCGATGGCCATGGTTTCCTTGTCTGTCACCCGCAGACCGCTGACGAATTCCGATGTCTTGCCAATTTTTTTTAAAAAGTTGGTGATATCCGGACCACCCCCGTGAACAATGACCGGATGAATCCCCACATACCGCATCAAAGTGATATCCGTGATGACTTTCGATTTTAGTTCATCGCTGATCATTGCATTGCCGCCATACTTGATAACAATGGTCTTGCCAAAGAATTCTTGGATGTAAGGCAAAGCCTCCACCAAAATATTCGCCGTATCTTGTGGTGAAAACATCCTTTCCCTCCTCAGGTATGGTATTCGCCGTTAATCTTCACATATTCATACGAGAAATCACAGGACCAGACGGTCGCTGCCGCCTCCCCCACTCCTAAATCAATGGTAACGGTAATATCGTGCGCCTCCATCACTTTATCCAGCGCCGCAGCATCAAATGATGTTCCGGTACCGTGAACATAAACGGGAATCCCGCCAAATTTTACTACCGTCTTTTCCGGTGTCATGGGTACACCAGCGTATCCCACAGCGCATATTACTCGGCCCCAGTTTGGATCCTCACCGAAAAAGGCCGTCTTCACCAGTGGTGATTTGGCTACACTCATGGCCACCTGCTTAGCGTCCGCAAAGGATTTTGCTCCTGTGACCTCAATGGTCAAAAACTTGGTTGCGCCTTCTCCGTCAGCAGCAATACGCTGAGCCAGGCCGGTGCAAAGCGCCCGCAGCGTCGCACAGAAAATGTCATATTCCGGCCCCTTCCTCGCGATTTTTGGATTTCCCGCCGCACCGTTGGCCATGACTACGGCCATATCATTTGTACTCATGTCACCGTCAATGGAGATCATATTAAATGTCACGCCTACAACATCCGTCAGAGCTTCTTGGAGAAGAGACGGTTCAATCGCCGCATCGGTAGTGATAAAAGCCAACATCGTAGCCATGTCCGGCTGAATCATCCCCGATCCCTTAGCAATAGCACCGAAGCGGACTTTTGTACCGCCGATATTGATCTCCGTGGCTCCGGCCTTAGAATAGGTATCTGTAGTGAGAATAGCCTGGCCTGCCGCCTCGCTTCCCTCGGGAGAGAGGTGAGCAGCTGCCTCCTTTATCCCGGCACGTATTTTCTCCATGGGCAGCCGGACTCCGATGACCCCGGTAGAGGCCACGATCACTTCTTTCGCTTGACAACCTAAGGCCTGCCCCGCCAACATCCCCATTTCTTCGGCATCAGCCAATCCCGGCTCCCCGGTACAGGCATTGGCGCAGCCTGCGTTGGCCACAATGGCCCGAGCTGTGCCGTTATGAACCACATCCTTTGACACATAAACGGGAGCCGCCGCCACCTGATTTTTGGTAAAAGTCCCCGCCACCGCTGCTGCCCGATCCGAATAAATAAGCGCTAAATCGAGATTTCCACTCTTTTTGATACCGGCTTTTATTCCCGCGGCAGTAAATCCCTTCGGAAAGGTTATGCCTTTCTTCGCTGCTTCATCGCTAAACATAGTTCTTCCTCCTAAAATGAACACTTGGTTAACTTATTTATTATTTTCCCAACTTATCATGATGAGATCGCTTGTTTAAGGATACAGGGGAGCGGCATCAATCCCCAAGTGCTCCGAAAATCCAGCGGCAATATTAAAATTTTGCACCGCCTGTCCTGCCGCACCTTTGACCAGGTTGTCGATGGCGGAGAGAACGATGACACGATGGGTCCGGGGGTCGATATGCCAGCCTAAATCGCAGAAATTAGATCCGCGGACAAATTTCGTTTCCGGATACGCGCCTCGTCCTCGTAAACGAATGAAGAATTCGTCCCCATACAAAGCGTGAAAAGCCTCATCCACCATCGCCGCCGTAACCCCCTCTTGCAGGGACGCATAGGCAGTGCTCAAGATTCCCCGGGCCATGGGGATCAAATGAGGCGTAAAATTCAACGTTACTTCTTGTCCGCCAATATCCGTCAACGTCTGTTCAATCTCCGGTGTATGGCGATGGCTCGTGACGCTATACGCTTTAAAATTATCATACAGCTCGGGAAAATGGTTTGACAGGTTCGCCGTCCGTCCGGCTCCTGATACACCAGATTTTGCGTCGATGACAATACTCTGAACGTCAATGAGCTGATGCTTGACCAGCGGAGCCAGTGCCAAAATGCCGGCGGTCGTATAGCATCCGGCATTGCCGATGATCCGCGCCTCTCTGATCTTCTCTCGATAAATCTCCGCCAAACCATAAACTCTTTGCGCTTCAGGATGTGTATGCTTCACTTTATACCATTTCTCATATATCGCTGAATTACGAAAGCGATAATCCGCCCCTAAATCAATGATCCGAACCGGTTGATGAGAGAGTTTACGGCCGATTTCCATAGCATACCCCGCGGGAAGACCAATGAAAATAAAGTCGCTGTCCGCCCCGATCCCTGCCAAATTTTCCAGACTTTCTAAAGTGTGATCGCAAAGCCCTGTCAGATGCGGATATACTTCAGATATTCGTCGATCCGTATAGCTTTCCGACGTGATATGTACAATTTCAGTCTTAGGATGTCCAGACAGCAGCCGCAGAAGTTCCGCTCCCGCATACCCTGTCGCCCCTATAATACTGACTCTCATGACCATATCCCCTTCCCGATGGATATGCTTATAATTATACAACATGTATGCATAAAAATGCAATAGGCGGCGAAAATTTTCTTTCGTGCACACGATACGTTATTATACATCATCCGTGGGCATAAATCACCTTCCGCCACCTTTGTTATGCTGCGGCAAAAGTCCAACGACAAAAAGAAATATTGCTGTATCGAAGTTGTCATTTTCTCTACCGCCGTCATAGAAAAGAAAGACTATGCGAAGGGATTTTTTTCCTTTATAATAAATCTACAGACATTACAACGAATCGAGGAGGATTTCCGGTGAATGAATTGGCTTATATTGACGGGGCTTTTATTGACTTAAAAGAATACGCGGTACAATTAGAAGATCGCGGCTATCAGATGGGAGACGGCGTGTACGAAATACTTCGCGTTTACGACGGAACCTGTTTTGCCGTCAAGCGCCATTTGGATCGCTACCGCCGCTCCATGCGCGAGCTCTCCATCCCCATCACCGATACGGACGAGGAGCTTTACCATCTGTTCAATGAAATGATTATGAAAAGCGGTATCAAAAACGGCCTCCTCTACTTTCAACTGACCCGCGGCACCGCGCCGCGCCGTTATCCATTTCCCGAGCCAAGTCTGCCCCATCTGAACGCCATCCTCCGGGATACACCGGTGCGTCAAGACTGGCAGCAGAGCGGTATCCGGGCCGATTTGACAGAAGATATCCGCTGGCTCCGCTGTGACATTCGTACCCTGAATCTCTTGGGCAATATTTTAGCCGCCAATCAAGCCCGGCGCGCCGGGGCACAGGCGGCTTTGCTCTATCGCAAAGAAAACAACTTCATCACCGAGGGTCTCGACCAGAGTTTCTTTTTAGTGAAAGACGGCGTTCTCTGGACCCATCCCGCCGATGCCTTCATTCGTGACGGCGTGACCCGCTCCTTAATCAAAGAGAAAATCGCCCCGAAATTAGAACTCACCTTAGTGGAAAAGAAATTTTCTCCCGAATTTCTTCTAAAAGCCGAAGAGGCCTTTTTGGCCGGGACAGAAAACGAAATTATCCCCGTGACCGCCATCAGCCATACCCCCATTGGCGCCGGACAACCCGGCCCCATCACCCAAGAGATCCTCACCGCCCTGCACGCCCTCGTTAAAGAAGGCGTGGAACAGGACGACGAGTAATGAAAATATTTTTTTATTTTTATCAAACTTTATTTTGCTCTTACATTGACAAGGGGATTTTTCCTTTCTATACTATGATTATGTAACGGGGCGTAGACGCACGACGCCTGTCTATCCCCACATCTGCTTCTTGAGGGAGTGTGTAATGATCATGGAAAAAAAGCCGGTCAAAATCATGGAAACTATTTTGCGCGACGCCCATCAATCCCTTTGCGCCACGCGTATGCGCATCGGCCAGATGTTACCACAGCTTGAAGCCTTGGATGAATTTGGCTTTCATGCGTTAGAAGCATGGGGCGGCGCGACCTTCGACGCCTGTCTGCGCTTTTTGGGAGAGGATCCGTGGGAACGTCTCGACACCTTGAAACAGCATCTGAAAAAGACCCCCATCCAAATGCTCCTGCGCGGACAAAATCTTTTAGGCTACAACCATTACTCCGACGACGTGGTACGCGCTTTCGTCCGCAAGGCGTCAGAGCACGGCGTAGGGGTATTCCGTATCTTCGATGCCCTGAATGATATCCAAAATCTACGCACCGCTATCGATGAAGCCTTAAAATGCAAAGAGCATCCTCATGTCCAAGGCTGTCTCGTTTACACTGTCAGCCCCTACCATACGAACGAAACCTTTGTAGAACTGGCACGGAAATTGGAAGCCATGGGGTGCCATTCCATCTGCATCAAGGATATGTCGGGCCTCTTAAAGCCGTACGTAGCTGAAGACCTCGTCCTGAAACTGAAAGATGCGGTGCATGTCCCCATCGATCTTCACACCCACTATACCAGCGGATTCGGCTCCATGACCTATCTTAAAGCTGTTGAGGCAGGAGTCGACATCATCGATACGGCGCTGGCGCCTTTCGCCAATGACACATCCCAGCCTTGCACGGAAACCATGATTGAGACGTTAGTGGGAACACCCTACGATACCGGACTGGATCGCCACAAGCTCACACCGGTGTCCAAATATTTCTTGCAGGTCAAACAGGATATCATCAAAGAATTTAACCTCAAGGGCTATTTTGATGTGAATCCCAATGTACTGGACTTCCAAATTCCCGGCGGGATGTTGTCCAACCTGACAAATCAGCTCAAAGAGCAGGGCATGGAAGACAAATATCAGGATCTTTTAGACGAAATGCCACGCGTTCGCGCCGATTTAGGCTATCCGCCGCTGGTTACGCCCTCCAGCCAGATCGTTGGCACCATGGCCACCTTCAACGTCATCATGGGCGAGCGTTATAAGATGGTGCCGCGGGAATTTAAGGATCTGGCCCGGGGTAAATTCGGTCACACGCCAAAGCCCATCGACAAGGAATTCTTGGCCAAGATCGGCATAAAGGACTCGGAAATCGTCACCGACTGCGCCGTTGAAGATGCAAAGGAAAATACCGTCGCCCAATTTCGCGAGGAATTGGCAGCCAAGGGATACGCGAACGCTCCCGAGGAAGACGTCCTCTCCTACGCCCTCTTCCCCCAAGTCGCCGAAGAATTTTTTCACGCTCAAAACCGATATTAAACAGAAAATACCGCTAATGATAAACGCCTCCTCGACACCTGAACAGGTGATAAGGAGGCGTTTTTACGTCTGTACTGCAGTGAGAGGCCAGCGTGGAAACAGATGGTTTTCTATATGGAGCGCGTCGAGGATTTTACCCGTCAACATATCGGCAAGATCTTCAATCGTCTGGGGGCGGTGGTAAAAAGCCGGGCAGGCGGGAAGGATGATCGCGCCCGCTCGCGAAAGTTGCAAAAGATTTTCCAGGTGAATCGCACTCATGGGCGCTTCCCGCGGCACTAAGAGCAAGGGGCGCCCTTCCTTGAGGGTCACGTCAGCCGCTCGGGTTAAAAGGTTATCAGAAATCCCGTGGGCGATGCAGGCAGCTGTTTTCATGGAACAGGGCACGATCGCCATGGCATCCATAGGAAAAGAACCGCTGGCTACAGCCGCCCCCACATCATCCACGTCGTACCGACGATGCACCCATGTCGTGAAAAGAGCGGCCTCCACGGGGCATTCGTGCGCGATCACCTTTTCGCCGCTGTGGGTGACGATGAGATGAACTTCATGATCCCCAGCATATAAATTTTTTATGAGGCGCACCGCGTAAATACTGCCGCTGGCCCCTGTAATTCCCAGTAATATCCGCATACTGTCCGTTACTCCGTGATTCACGCTTCAAAAGCGTTTTCATAGTGCCGTATCCGGCAGCTTCCCTCCGCCGCGCCATAGACCTCAAGCACATCAAACCGGCAGGGTCGGTCCGCCGGGGGATGTTCATTCAGATACCAAGTGGCGGTGCGAATGATTTTTTGTCGTTTGCGAAAATCCACCGCGGCCGCAGGATATCCGTATCGCAGGGACTGACGCGTTTTTACTTCAACAAATACCAAGACGCCGTCCCGCTCCACGATGAGATCGATTTCTCCCATGGGACAGCGAAACTGCCGTGCCTTGATGACGTATCGACGCGATGCAAGGAAGGAGGCCGCAGCCGCTTCTCCCCAATCTCCTACCTGTTTTGTATTCATGGACGATTTTCTTCTGGACGGCGGCGGTGCTTTCTGTCCAACCGATAGATGTACGCCAAAAGCTCCGCCACAGTGGTATAAAGCTCTGCCGGAATCTCCTTGTCCAAATCCAGTGCCATGAGGAGATTGACCAGCGATTTATTGCGATAAACGGGAATGGCGTTGCTTTGGGCCGCCGCCAAAATATTTTCTGCGACATAGCCTTTTCCTTTCGCCACAACACGAGGCGCTGCATTAGCCGCCGGATCGTATTGCAACGCCACTGCCTTTTTCTCAGCTCCTGGATCCGTTTCAGGAAAGGCTGGCAGAACGTCTCGCCGCTTTTTATCAGCCATTGGGGTCACCTGCCAGCGCTACTTTCAAATCCTTTAAAACGAGCGGCGTGTCGATGAAAGACTCCTCAAATTCGGGAATATATTCCCCAAAGGCCTGGATCATCTTTGGCTCGGAAAAAAGCACCCGCACGTCCAAGTTGCGCTTTTCGTACATCCGAAAGGTCAGATCCACCGCCCCGATATTTTCTGTCAGGAGGCAGACTCGAAGCCATGTCTCTTTTTTTCTTTCCCCCGGTGCTGCGGGATCTTCCTCGTTTTCATCGTAGACATGAATGTAGGCCGGAAACGCTGTCTTTTCCTGATCTCCCACGTAGAGGGGTACCATAAAGCTCATGGAACGCTGACCTTCCGTTGCCTGCGAGTTTTCAGAAGCCATCGCCCCCCTCATCATGGAGGCAAACTCGGCGACGTCCCGGCTGGCTTTCTTCAGGGAAGCAGCGTTATTTTTATCCTTGAGGTACGCTAAATCACAAAGCTGCATGAAGACCCAAAGTTTCGGCAGATCCGGTAAATTCTGCTGCTGTGCCGCCTGCTGTACGGAAGCGGGAATATTGTTTTGGCAAAGTCGCAGTAAAAGCTGTAACTGTTTGGCATCCTTTTCCGACAACATCCCTGGCTGATTGTTCACGAAGTTCTGCAAGAGCCGGGTATCCTGCGCTGTCAGAGTCGCATCCCGCAGGAGGAGTGTCGCCATCTGCTTCATCGTTTCCATGGTCTGCGGCGTATTTTGGAAAAGAGAGCGGGCCAGCGTCCCTTCCGGCCGGGCCGTCAGTGAGCCTTCAGGGGAAGTCTCCGCCGAATTTTGCGGCGCGGCTTTTTCCCCCGGCATGGATTCCGATGATTTCCCCGACGTGACCGGTTCTCGGGCATTACTCTGCGGCTGTAGGGAAGCTGTTGTCGTACCCTGTCGGGCAGCAACAGAGGTATTTGTTCCCCGAATATCTTCCCCGCCCGACCGATTTTGATTTTCTGTCGTAGATTCCGATTGCCGCTGCTGTACCGAGGCAGCAGGTTTTTCCGCCGTACTGCCGTTGGGCATAGAAATCCCTTGCCCCGTCCCCGTCTTTCCTTCTGCGGCCCCTTCACCCGTGCCGCGAGGAAGAGACGTTTCCTGCGATCGGGCATTTCCCGGCGTCTGCCCCTTCGATGCCGCCATCTGTCCTGTCTGCGGCACGTCGGCCCCTCGGTTTACTGCAGCCTCGTTCGCTCCCGTTCCCGACGTCTGATCCGCACCTTCCCGCTGACCAGTCACTGTTTCTTTTTGATCTGCCTCTTGAGGCGTCGTCTCTCCCTGCCCTGTCCCAGTCTCTGTTGCTGTCCTTTCCGGAACCGGCAGGAAAAATTGCAAAAGCTGCTTTAAGAACCCAAGGGATTCCGACGGAGCTGTCGAAGAATTGCCGTTACTGCCGCCCATCGCCTGCTGGAGCAAATAGCGTAATTCCGGTGGCAAATCCTCCGTCGTTTTTTCGTCTAAAAGCTCAAAGGCTAACTTATGAAGGAGTGCCGGTTCCAAGCCCAATCCATCCGTCTGGCGGAAGAATTGCTTCAAATCTGTCAACAACGTTTCCAAACGATCGTCTAAAGGATTCGTTACCCCCTGCTCCGCCAACACCCCGAGCTGTCCCAACATTCTTGACAGCGTGAGGAGCTGATCTACGGAAAATCGTTGGCTCTCCACCGTACTGCCCAACCCCTCCGCTAATGTTGTCTCCAGGGAAAAGGATTGCTCCATGATGTTATCAATCAATTTTTGCAGTTGGGGCGACAAAGACTCCATGGAGCCTTCCTGACTGGACGAGATTTTGGACAATATCCCCGCCATATTCGCTACCGAGTTTTGAATATTGACGTTCGTCTTGGGCGCAAAGGGCGACGTGGCAGCTCCTTCGCGCTGAATATTGCTCGAAGTTCCCGGTTCTTCCCGTGGCCGTTGTATGGGTTGAATAGTGGTCGACATGGCCGCCGACCCGGCTTCCATTGGCATATAAACTTACCTCCTTGGCTTCAGGACTGCCTGAACCGGTTCAAAAGAACGACGATGAATAGGACAAGGGCCATATTTTCGCAACGCTTCTAAATGCTGGGCCGTCCCGTATCCTTTATGCTGCGCAAAACCATAGCCCGGATATTGCGCGTCATACTGTGTCATCAGTCGATCCCGCGTTACCTTGGCAATGATGGAAGCCGCCGCAATGGAAGCGGATTTTGCGTCCCCTTGGATAATGGACAGCGACGGCATGGGAAGTTTCGTCAACGACACAGCATCGATGAGAACTTTTTGCGGGTTGGGATCAAGCGCCAAAATAGCTTCATACATCCCGTTGACTGTCGCCTGATAGATATTGACCCGATCAATGATAGCAACGTCGACGATGGAACAATGAAGCGCCACTGCCTTTTCACAGATGACTTCGTAAAGGGTGTCCCGCAGCGCCGGAGAAAGTTTCTTTGAATCATTGAGTTTCGGAAGGTAAAGGCTCGGTGGCAAAATGACCGCCGCAACCACCACCGGCCCCGCCAAAGGACCGCGCCCCGCTTCGTCCACACCGGCGATAAGAGAAAATCCTTCCTGATGCGCCTCTCGTTCGTACGCATACAAGGCCGCCACGCGTTCGCGCTCAGCAGCTTCCCGCTGGAATTTTCGCCACAGCTTCTCCACCCCACGGCGTTTATCTTTCCGGCAGGCAGCGAGGAACTCTTCCGATACCGGTCCATCCGCCAGCTGTTTTTCGATTTCGCTGATGGTCAGCGAAGCAACATCCGCCATCACGCCCCATCCTTCTCCATGGATTTCCCTGCTTCTTCGAACTCCTTAGGCTCCGGTGGTTCTTCAAAACTGACCGTGCCTACTTTTCCACCCCGAAATTCTGACAAGAGCAATCGTCGTACTTTATCATAATCAATAAGGCCACCCTTTAAGAGACAGCCGCGCTTTTTCCCAATGGCTTCCAGCACGGTCGCCGGCTCCTCTTTTAAGATATCTTCCGTCAGTTGGTAACGCGTTTGTAGATGTACCGGATAATGAAGACACATCCATGACAGATAGGCCATAGCCAAGGCTTCACCGTCATAAGCATCCTCGCTCACAGAGCCCACAAAAGCCAACTTCATCCCTACGGTCGGATCTTCAAATTTCGGCCAAAGGATGCCCGGCGTATCTAAAAGTTCCAAATTGGTTCCAATTCGAATCCACTGACGATCCCGTGTCACGCCAGGACGGTTCTCCACCTTCGCTTTAGCCTGCCCTGCCAAGCGATTGATCAAAGAGGATTTCCCCACATTGGGAATGCCCACGATCATCGCGCGGGCTGCCCGAGGCCGCCCATTTCTGTGCACAAATTTCTCCCGGCGTGCTCTTGCCATTTCCTCCACCCGGTGCACTAAAGTCCGTATTCCTTGCCCCGACATGGTATTGATGGCGGCCACCGGGATTTTCTCACGCTGAAAATACTGCGTCCAGCGGCGTGTGATCACTTCATCAGCCAAATCTACCTTATTCAAAACGATGACCCGAGGCTTATCTCCCAAGACATCCCTCAGCAAAGGATTTGCACTGCTGGCAGGCAGGCGCGCATCCAAAAGCTCGAGCACCACGTCAACCACCTTCAGATGTTCCTTGATCAGCCGACGGGTCTTCTGCATGTGACCGGGAAACCACTGAACCGATACGGGCGCCTCCCTGTCGCTCTGTTCCATCGTTTTTAACTGCCTCCCGTCCCCGACATAAATCAGGAATATCAATAAATTTCTCTCCAGCTTGATTTTTATTCGCTATCGATGTATCTTTTCCCTTCTTTCAGGTAACAAAACGAAGATAACGCCCACTGCAGATACACACACTATACTTTGCGCTTTCCTTCATTTTCCACTAACTGCAGACATCCCCGAATCATATACTCGATACGTGGCAAAACATATATTTTTTTGCCGGAAAAATATGCTATAATGGTTCAACAATAAACATGATCTTTTGTAAAAAGGAACGGTGTCATTGGTGGAGGGTATAGAATTCGGATTATTGGCTCTTTTAGCCCTATGTTGTATCGGCGTGGATGGTTTTTGTGTCCTTTTTGAAACGGCCATCAAAGGAAGCCGCAAAAGTCGCCTGGAACGATTGGCGGACGATGGAGAGAACCGAGCCGTACAGGCATTATCCATCATAGAAGAACCGGAAAATCTTCTCTCCATGGTGCAAATTGGCATTACTACCGCCAGTATCCTATTGGGCATGACCATCGGCGCTTGGATCGCCCCCATGGCGGAAACGTATATTGTTTTTATGCCCCACGCTTACTGGCTGACGCTTCTCGCTTCCATCATGATCGTCGCTTATGGGAATCTTCTCTTCGGAGAATTCATCCCCAAAAAGGTGGCACTGCAGAACCCTGAACGCATCCTCATCCGTTACATCAGCATACTGCGTTTCTTAGAAAAAGTCTCCCGGCCGCTGGTGGCATTCCTCTCCGCTTCCGCCAATACTGCTTTGCTCCTATGGGGGCTGAATCCCCACGTAGAAGACACCGTCACCGAAGACGAAGTGAAGGACCTGATTGAACAGGGAACGGAAGAAGGCACCTTTGAAAAAACAGAACAAAACATGGTCGATCGGGTGTTTCGTATGAGTGATCAGACGGCTTACGCTCTTATGACCCCCCGCACCCAAATGCGGTGGCTTGATTTAGAGGACAGCGTATCCTACAATTTGCAACTCATTAAAAAATATCCCGATACCGTATTCCCCGTGGGGCGCAATAACCTGGATGACTTTTGCGGTGTTCTCTATGTAAAAGATCTTTTGAATGCGGCGATCTCTCAAAAGACGCTGGACATCCAGCAATATATCAAAAAACCACTTGTCATCCCTCGTTCACTGGAAACTTTTCGCGTCTTGGAACGCTTTCAGGAAAGCGGCATCCACGAAGCTGTTGTCTTGGACGAATACGGTGGCGTATTGGGTTTTTTAACCCTCTCGGACATCATGTCCGAAATCATTGATGATCCGTCGCCCCACACCGAACCGGACGTCGCTCAAATCACTCCTCACGACGAAACTTCGTGGCACATTGACGGTCTGTGCGATATCGACGATTTCAAAGAAAAATTTGACCTGGACGAGCTCCCTAATGAAGTAAAGGATCATTACCAGACCTTAGGCGGCTTTTTAACTTCTTATTTGGGATATCTTCCAAAATCAGGTGAGGAATGTCAATGGGAAAATTTTACCTTCAAAATCCTCCGCATGGATCGGGCCAGAATCGATAAAGTATTAGTGACAAGAGTCCCGGAAGCACCCGCTTCTCCCCCATCTCCTCTTTCCTCCTAAAATAAAAAACTCTGCGTTTATTGACGCAGAGTTTTTTATTTTTGCCATCGACAGAGAAGGCGCTCCATGACGTCCAAGAAGCCAAACAGGAAAAGGCCCATGAGGCTCAGCACCACCATGCCGGAATACATTTCTAAATAATTGACGCGCAGCCAGGCATCCATGATGAAATATCCCATCCCGTATTGGGTGCCAAAAGTTTCCGTAAAAAACAACACGGAAATCGCCGTGGCCATGGCCACGCGCATAGCGGTAAGAAATTTTGGCAGCGAGGCGGGCCATAAAATTTCACGAAATACGAAAGCGAAAGGGGCTCCTAACGAGTATAGGGGATAAAACGTTTCCGACGGAATCCCTCGTACTGCATCCCGCAAGGTTACAATGATCTGAAAGAGAAGGATCAGAAAAATCAGCAGTATCTTGGCTGTCTCTCCCACGCCAAAGGCCAGCATGACGATGGGTAAAAGCGCGATCTTCGGTACGGGATAAGCGAAGTAGACGAGAGGTGATAAGAATCGATTTACCCGTGCCGAGTAGCCCATGGCGATGCCAAGCGGAAACCCCACCAAGACGGATAGAAACAGGCCACAGCCAATTCGCCATAAACTCCATTCGGCATGAATGGCAATAAGAGGAAAAAAGACCTCGACTAAATTTCCTCCCACTTGCACCGGCGAGGGGAAGACAGGCAGAGATAGATAAAGCGAAACCCCCTGCCATATGGCCAAAAGAAATAAAAAATCAACGAGAATCGCCAAACTATATGTTCGATATATTTTTTTCATGCCGAATTCCTCGCGGATAAAAGGGCTTGACGCAATTCATTTTCCACAGTTAAAAACGACGGCTGTCGTCGCATATCGGGCCGGGCAAAGAGAGGATTATCGATGATCTTCACGACAGAAGCCGGACGCGGAGATAAAACGGTGATTCGCTGTCCCAATAGCACCGCTTCCTCTGGCTGATGCGTCACTAAGAGCGTAGTAACGCCGTAGACGCGCCATAACTCTAAAAACACATCCTGCATTTCCTCCCGTGTGATGGCGTCCAGCGCCGAGAACGGTTCATCCATCAGCAAAAGATCGGGGCGAAGATAAAAAACGCGTGCCAGCCCCACCCGTTGCTGCTGCCCGCCAGACAATTCCCCCGGGTAGCGGTCGAGAAGTTTTTCCAGCCCCAAACGTGAAATAAGTTCTTGCCACACGAAACGATCCTTCGTGTCGTTCCCCCGCTTGATTCGCCAACCTAAGAGGATATTATCCCTCACCCGCCGCCAAGGCAAGAGTCCGTAATTTTGCGGCATAAAACCAATGACATGCTTGGCCGGATCCAGTGGTTCCCCGCGAAAAAAGACACTCCCCTGCACATTCGTCAAGATGCCAGCGGCAATCTTCAGCAGCGTAGACTTGCCACACCCGGAAGGCCCGATCAGAGCACAGGTTTCCCCTTCCGGCACCTGAATGTCAATATTCGAAAGAACCGGCAGCGTTCCCGCCTTCGTCTGATAGGCCGCATTTATATGCTCCAAAGAGATCACGGCAGGCACCCCTCCGCCACGATATCCCGATATGTATACGTAGCCTCAACTAAATGTTTCTCTTTCAACCAAGCCATGCAGGCAACCACATCCCGCTCCTCCGGGAGCTGTGCCTCATGATAGTCAGGTAACGTCAGAGATTCTTTTGCTGCGGGTGGAAAACCGCTTTTCTCCACGGCTAAGTCGATGTATTCGGAACGCGGTGTCGCCTTGAGATACCGTACCGCCTCATTGTAAGCTTGATATACGGCCCGCAGACTCTCTCGTTTAGTGGCTACAGCCTTTTGGGTAAAGAGCATGATCCCCGGACGGATATTTAAATCATTCGACCCCACCAGATAACGGCAGCCGTTATGTACCGCTACACTGGCCAGCGGTTCCGGCAAGGTCGCCGCTGCCAACTTCCCCTGCTGCAAAAGTTCCAGACGAGTAGGAATCTGGGGAATCACAATCTTTTTGATGCTGTTTTCCCCCATATGGTTCGCAGATAAAATCTGATCCGTAACATACTCAATGATGGTATTCTTTGAGACGGCCACTTCTTTCCCCGCTAACGCGGCAACGTCTACCGCTGCCTCTCCCGGCCCAGCCAATAGACAATAGGTACCATCCGTTGCCGAGGTGACCTTGACATCAAAACCGCCGGATTTAGCAAAAATGGCTGCCAAAAGATCGGATACGGCTCCGTCAAGGTTTCCGCTTTGCAGAGCAGCGTCTCGATCTATAGCGCTCTTAAAAGGAACCAGGCGGACTTTTGCCCCCCTATCCCGAAAAAAGCCCTTTTCTTGTGCGATGATAAAAGGCAGCGAATCAGTGTCTGGCATGAGCCCGATGACGATCTCCTCTGACTCTTTGGAGACAGGCAGGCCAGCGGCAGGCTGAGAATCAGTTCCGCACCCCGCCGCAAGAATCCCTGCCCACAGCATTAATAACACGCCCCACAACGATTTACGCAATCTTTACATCTCCTCACCAGTGTTCTTTGATCCATGCCGCACCTGCAGCCAAATAGGAAATAATTTTTTGAATGGTCTCTTGGTTTCCGGTGTAAGTGCTTTCCGCCGTTTCTTGCATCTCTCGGGCCTGTTCTTTCATGTGCTCTAAATCCTGCATCCGCTCGTTCAATACCGCGATCATTTCTCCGGCCTGCTCGATGGATTTTTGAATTTCCTGTGCACCGCGCTGCGCCTGATCTCGGATGTCCTCATTGGCCTGTTGCGCCTGTCGACGTCCCTCTTCCTTGCCGGTCACTTGATCCCAGATCTGGCGAACCCTCGACGCACCTTTCCGTTCCTCGTCAAGCTGCTTGCTGCGTCCTTGTGCCTGAGCAGCTGACCTCTCCATTTCCCATTTTTGCTCTTCTAAAGCTTCACGCTCTTCTTCCAACAGATGCTGTTGTCTGCGAATGTCCTCTTCCTGCTGCCGTAAAGCCTCAGTTTGGCGTTCATACGCCTGTTCTTGCTGTATGCGTTCGGTTTCTGCCAGTTGTCTTTCATGATAATATCCGACCAGCCCCAAGCCACTGGCTAATGACACTAAAAATAGCCCAAGCGAGACAATGGCAAAACGGACTCCATGCTTCATGCCCTTTCTCTCCGCTGCGTTATATAAGAGTGTTCCCTTTCCATCGTTTCACAAAGACGGCGCAAAGACCAAAATCGATTCAACGGTGTCACCACAGCTTTATAGTGCACTCGGGGGATACCCGCATCACGAAAGGCTTCCAACACCTGATCCAGACGTCGGTTTTGTACCTGATAAAAAATCATAACCTCATGGGGGAAAAGAAATTCTTCCACCTGTCCCGAATTTTTTTGAAATCCTGTCAAACCTAAAAGATAGCCGATTTTTTCCGCTGCTGCCTCATCGGGCAAAACATGGCTTTTTATCCCTAATGTCTGCAAAAGTACTTGCATAGTCTCTAATCGTTCCCCCTTTGGAAAACGATACAGCAAAACTTTTTCTTCGCGCTTTCTCACCACTGACACCTCCCCATTAAACAAACATAAATAAACAATTCACTTACATACCGTTCTCGCATGATATACCCAAGCGTCGAACACTCTTTGCTTACCTTGGGAGAGAACTCACTTCATTGCTTTTTCTTTTCTTCCCTCGTGCTCATTGCGCATTGGTAACATCACACAATAAAATTATAACACAAAACCGGCAGCGGCCTGTTTTATTTCCCCAAAAGCAGAGAGAATTCTGTCTGCCGGGGAAATAAACCACCCGCGCTGCCGGCCTTATTTTCTCACTTATAGTCACCAAGAGCTGTTTTTCATTTTGCCAAAATCGTTGGCATAAGATCCCGCAAGCGTTTCGTACGACGGAGAGTTTGGCGGCGGACTTCCTCCGGATCCACTGTAATCCTGGCGACACCGGTTTCCATAGCTGCTTTGGCCACTGCAGCCGCCACTGCTGGGGCGACATTGGGATCGAAAGCGCCGGGAATCACGTAATCTTCGCGCAGCTCACTTTCGGGAATGAGTTCAGCAATCGCGTAAGTCGCTGCTATCTTCATCTCCTCATTGATCTTACGAGCGCGCACGTCAATCGCCCCACGGAAAAGCCCTGGGAAGACCAGTACGTTGTTGACCTGATTAGGCGCATCCGATCGTCCCGTCCCCACAACTCGGGCACCCGCCTCCTTGCCTGCAGCATAACTCGTCTCAGGATTTGGGTTCGCCATAGCCAAAACGATGGCGTCAGGATTCATGCCCTTAATAATCTCAGGTGTAAAGAGATTGGCCTTGGAAACACCTAAGAGGACATCCGCTCCCTTCGCTACTTCCGCCAAGGAGCCTTTTTCCTTCTTCCGATTCGTTTCCTTCAAAAGTTCCGCCTGCACCCGATTGACCCGGGTCATATCCATCCCTTCATACATAGCACCGGTCGAATTCAGCATAATGATATTCTTAGCCCCTAAGTCGAGAAGTAGCCGAACGATCGCTGTCCCTGCAGCGCCCGCACCGTTGGCGATAATGCGTACCTGGCCAATATCTTTTTTCACCAGCCGCAGCCCCCCTAAAAGAGCGGCCGCACAGGCGATGGCCGTGCCGTGCTGATCGTCATGAAACACCGGAATATCCATTCTTTCAATGAGGGCATCTTCAATATCGTAGCATTTCGGCGATTCAATATCCTCCAAATTGATGCCAGCGAAATTCGGTTGTAAATAACGCACCGTTTCGATGAATTTATCCTTGTCGGAAGTATCCAGGCAGATAGGAACCGCGTCCACTGCGCCAAACACTTTGTAGAGAACGGCTTTCCCCTCCATGACCGGCATACCTGCTTCCGGCCCGATGTTTCCCAGCCCGAGCACTCGCGTTCCGTCCGTCACCACTGCCACCATATTGCCTCGGCAGGTGTATTCAAACGAAAGATCCTTGTCCTCTTTAATCTTTCGGCAGGGCTCGGCAACCCCCGGGGTATAGAGAACGCTGAGATCATGGGCATCAGCCAGTTTCGCCTTGGGAATCGTCTCCAATTTTCCATTGTGTTGTTTATGAATCTCTAAGGATTCCTGATTCAAATCCACGGAAATCTTCTCCTCTCGCTCTATCGTGTTTATTTTCTACGCTCACATAGCATCGTCAATCATGCAGCTGCCTTTAGTTTCCTATAGTATAGCGTCAGAATGCGGCAACTGTCAAACGAAAGCAGCAGAACCATAAAAATTTTATTACTTCATCAGCAGAAGTTTTTTCCCCAGAGCAAGCAGTCGAACATCAGAAGAACTGTTTTGCCAAAGGATCTCGCCCGGCCTGCCCTCATCGTTTAGGAGATGTGCCTTCTCCAGCCGTCGCTCCACTTGTCGGGCAATCCCCGGCGCACCGTCAAAAATGCGCACCTTTTTCCCCATAAGCTCTTGAATCATATTTTGTACAAAAGGATAATGCGTACATCCCAAGACCACACAATCAGCTTTCCATCCCTTGACGGAATTGATTTTCTTCGTTAAATACTCTCGAAGCTCCGGAGACTGAGTATCCCCACGCTCCACGAATTCCATGAGCCCCGGGCAAGGGCAAGTGATGATGGTCGTCTCTCCTTGCCAACGCTGTACCAGAGTTTGGAAGCGAGTTCCCTGTAGAGTAGCCATAGTGGCCATGACCAAGACTTTCCCGCGCGGACGAAAAAAAATCGCCGGTTTTACCGCCGGTTCCGTCCCCACAATAATGAGGTCAGTATATTTTTCCCGCAAAGCGGTCACTGCTGCGCTGGTAATCGTATTGCAGGCAATAACGATAGCTTTAACTCCCTGCGCTACTAACTTTTCCACCACATTGAAGGAGAGTACCCTAATCTCCTCTTCCGACTTTATACCGTAAGGCGCGTTGGCCGAGTCACCAAAGTACAGATAATTCTCCTGTGGTAATAAATCCCGTAGCGCTCGAAGGACGCTGACGCCGCCCAATCCCGAATCAAGCACACCAATTGGCTGTCTTTTATCCATTTCTCCATCCCCGCAAAATGCCCGATAAAATACGATACGTTTTCATAAAAAATAAACCCGGAAAGAGATTTTCCGAGCCGGTTGTTCTGGAGGCGACACCCAGAGTCGAACTGGGGAATAGAGGTTTTGCAGACCTCGGCCTTACCACTTGGCTATGTCGCCAGATCCGTCATCACAAACTGGTCCTCAGCCCAAACCGGCACACTAAAATGGCGACCCGGATGGGACTTGAACCCACGATCTCCGCCGTGACAGGGCGGCATTCTAAACCAACTGAACTACCGGGCCGCAATACGCCTTTTCGTGACAACATCTATTATTATACAGACAGGAAAAACTCTTGTCAACGAAGGTCAAGCGGAAACATCATGTGGAAAATCAGTCAATATCTTAAACGTATCGTTTAATCTAAGAAATCGTTTAGCAGCCGATTCTCCCGCTGTCATGACCGCCACGAAGCGTTAATGATCGTTTCCGCATCATATTTTTATACCACAACATCACACAATCTTTTTTGTCGTCTCGTCCCCCACCGGCCAGACGCGATCTAAGAGAAGTACCGCTAAACGGCGTTTTTCCAGCAGAGGAAATTCTTCCGTCTTGCCAAATCGATCCAACAGCTTAATCAAATTCGTTTCTGTATTAAAGCCGACATCCGTTCGGCTGACATCGTTGGCGACGATGAAATCAAGATTCTTTTTTTCCAGTTTAGCTCGCGCGTATGCCAAAAGATTCTGTGTTTCGGCAGCAAATCCCACCAAAACTTGTCCCGGACGCTTTCTTTGCCCTAATTCCCATAAAATATCAGGATTCTTTTCTAAATGAAGCGTCAATTCATTGGCATCTTTCTTAATCTTGTTGGCGGCAATCCGGCTGACACGATAATCCGACACAGCTGCCGCCTTGATAATGAGATCCGATGTTTCCGCTTCCGCCAGCACTGCATCCCGCATTTGAAGCGCTGTCCGTACCGAAATAAATTTCGCCAATCCGGCGGGCGGAGAAAGGGCTGAAGGGCCGGAGATGAGAACAACCGAGGCCCCTCGAGCGACAGCTTCGGCAGCAATGGCGTACCCCATTTTACCGCTGGAATGATTTCCGATATAACGCACCGGATCAATGGGTTCGAGTGTTCCCGCCGCCGTCACCAATACCTTGACACCGGACATTGTTCCCTGTCTCCCGAAAAATGTATCCAGAGCCGACACCAGCGTTTCCGATTCAGGAAGACGTCCTGCGCCCTTCGTACCACAGGCCAAATGTCCATAAGCGGGGGGAATGATATGCGCACCTCGCTCCTCCAATATCTTGAGATTTTTCTGTACTACAGAATTTTCATACATCCGGGTATTCATCGCCGGTGCGAAAAAGAGCGGCGCCGATGTAGCCAAAAGGGTGGTAGAAAGCATATCGTCGGCCAGTCCCACCGCTGCCTTGGCGATAATATTTGCCGTCGCCGGCGCAATCAAAACGGCATCGGCCAGATTCGCCAGCGTTACATGTGCTACGTTCCAATGCGTCACCGGCGCCCACATATCCATCGCTACGGGATTCCCGCTAATCTCCCTAAAAGTCAGCTCGGTTACAAATTGAGCAGCTTCTCTCGTCATGATCACATACACATCAGCGCCCATTTGCCGCAGTCGACTGGCCACTTCCACCGCCTTATACGCGGCAATGCCGCCGGTAACCCCTAAAACAATTTTTTTCCCATCCAACATTGTTTGCTTTCACCTCCCTCGTCCACAAGTGACCTGGCATCTGTCAGCTTGAACCTTAGGCCTCCTATTTGAGACTGACTTTTCTCCGTTTATAAAGAATGCGCCCTTCCGCTACCTCGGCCAGGGCTCTCGTCACATTCTTGGTCGTCTGGACCGATACCTTGACCGCCGCGCCGTCCAAAAGCTGACGTGCCCGCTTAGCCGCCAACACCACCAAAGTGTAACGGCTATCAACCTTTTTCAACAAATCGCCCATAGGCGGATGTACGATGTCCATATTTTACTCTCCCTTTCCTTTCGTTACCTTATCCCTAAATTATTCACTATTGACTCTCGCTGACCATACGCAAAAGATCCTGATTTCCTTCTACCCGGCAATGTTCTGCCGTTAAAATCGCCACAATTTTCGCGACGGCCGTCTTTACTTCATCGTTCACCACCACATAATGATACTGTTGGGCCACCCCGATCTCTTTCTGTGCCGCTTGCAGGCGACAGGCCAAGCTAGCTTCATCTTCTGTACCCCGTCCCCGAATCCGTCGTTCCAGTTCCATGAGCGACGGTGGAAGCAGAAAAATGAACACCCCGTCGGGAAATCGTTCCTGCACCTTCAGGGCGCCTTGGGTATCAATTTCCAGTAAAATATCCTGTCCGGCAGCCAATTTTTCTTTAATCGGCTGCAAAGGGGTTCCGTAATAATTCCCATACACCGTCGCCCATTCTAAAAGTTCTCCTTCCGAGATCATCGTTTCAAAAACAGGCTTTGTAAGGAAATAATAATTGACCCCGTGCCTCTCCCCTTCCCGTGGTGACCGCGTCGTCGCTGAGATAGAATAGGCGATCTCGGGGTGGGCGGACAAAAGTGCCGAGCATACCGTTCCTTTTCCCGTGCCTGACGGCCCCGAAACTACGATCAGGCAACCTTGTCTCATGTCTCATCATCCTTCATCCGATACTCCGGTTCATCACCAACCGCACGGTGCGCCACCGTTTCCGGCTGTACGGCGGAAAGGATCACATGATCGCTGTCCACGATGATTACCGCCCGAGTACGACGGCCATAGGTCGCGTCAATCAGACGCCCTCCTTCTCGCGCCTCTTGGATCAAGCGCTTAATGGGCGCGGATTCAGGACTTACAATGGCAATGATGCGGCTGATCGGCACAATATTGCCAAAACCGATATTGAGCAACTTGATATCCACAACATTCTCCTCATTCTATATTTTGGATCTGCTCCCGCAGTTTCTCAATTTCACTCTTCATCTCAACTGCCGTCTGGATCGCCTGTGTATTATTTGCCTTAGATGCCGCTGTATTGACCTCTCGATTCATTTCTTGGATGAGAAAATCCAATTTACGGCCCACCGGCTCCGACGCCTCTGCCAATATCCGGCGAAACTGTTCAAAATGGCTGCGCAAACGAACGATCTCTTCCGTATAGTTTACTTTATCGGCATAAATTGCCACTTCTTGAATCACCCGAGCCGGATCAATCTCTTTCGCCTCCAAAAGTTCCGCCAGCGTTTTTTGCAGCCGTTCGCGATAACACTCCACGATCTCCGGCCCCAACTCGGCAATTTTTTCTACATAACCTTCCAAAATCTTCAGATGCATAAAAAGATCATCTTTAAGATTGTTTCCTTCTGCTTCTCGCATAGTCACAAATTGCTGCAGCGCCCCTTCCAAAACTTGGATGAGCAACTGTTTTGCATCGGACATGTCGCTTTCCGTTTCTATGGTCGTCAAGACGCCCGGATAAGCTGCGATCTCTGCTACCGTGAAAGGTCGTGCCAATCGCAAAGTATCGCTGATCTCGTTGAGCGCTGCGTGATACATTTGCGCCAAGCCTTTATCAACCTTGATCTCTTTACGGAGTTCCCGTTTATCTATGAAACGGACACTCACCGTCAGCTTCCCACGAGCCGCATATTCCCTGATTTTTTCCTGCATGGCCTCGGCAAAGGCATCCAATACACGCGGCATACGGATATCCACATCTAAAAAGCGCTGGTTCACCGCTTTAACTTCGACGGATAGGTGATAATTCTCATCTTCTGCCTTTCCCGCCCCGAAGCCGGTCATACTTCTCAGCATAGGCGCCCCCTTTCTGCCGTCACTCGAACCATTCCCCCTTAAACACCAGATCTGCAGGGCCGGTCATATAAACATGGTTATCCTCTGCCCACTCCACGGTGAGAATTCCGCCGTCCAATTCGATTTCTACTTGGCGTTCCGTCTTATGATTTAATACCGCTGCTACCAGCGTCGCGCAGGCCCCCGTCCCACAAGCCAACGTCACCGACGCTCCACGCTCCCAGACCCGCATCCGAAGATGCGTACGATCCCGAATGACAACGAATTCCGTATTCACCCGCCGCGGAAACCATTCGTGCTTTTCAAAAGCTGGGCCGATTCGATCAATATCCAGTGCCGCCAGATCCTCGACAAAAACGACACAGTGAGGGTTGCCCATGGAAACACAAGTAACATCATAGGTATGGCCCAGCACAGTGATAGGGCGATTGACAATCGGTCCCCGGCCCAACCCTACCACCGGAATATCTTCCGCTTCCAAGACCGGCTCTCCCATATCTACCCGAACTGACTGTAACCCATCTTCGATAAAGATGAGTGAAGGGCGCAGTATGCCCGCGCCAGTTTCCACCGTAAACGTCGTCTTATCCGTTAAACCATAATCATAAACCAGCCGAGCGAAGCAGCGGATACCGTTGCCGCACATTTCCGCCTCGCTGCCATCCGCATTAAAGATTGCCATACGAAAATCGGCGTCCACCGACGGCAATACCAAAATTAAACCATCGGCCCCAATTCCATAATGACGGTCGCACATGCGTACCGCCAAATCTGCGGGATCAGATATCTGCTCCGTCCGATCGTCAATCAGTACAAAATCGTTGCCGCACCCCTGCCATTTTGTAAACGCTATCGCCATATATTTTCCCGCCTTCTTACGCTTTATTGTAACGGTTCCTATATCTATATGCAAGGGGCTGCGCGTTTTTAAAGAAGTCCCCCATCGTTCTCCGGTGGTCCCTCTTATTTAAAGCACCGGAGCGAAAAACTTCGATCTCGATACTTAGTTCGCCTTACGATTTCATCCCAGGCGCGCCTGCCATTCAACTTCCCTAAAACCAACGAGAACGAATCCCGATCCCAACAAAAGGGGCCGTTTAATTAAAAGCCCGTCGGTGGAAAGCAACGCGTACTGCTCATCAACACTCATCGCCGCGAGCTTATCCTTTAATCCCAGCGCCTTATATTTTAGCCCGCTGGTATTAAAAAAACGCTTCAGCGGGAGACCACTGGCCTTATGCCAGGCACGCAGCTCCGTTTCCGTAGGGTTTTCTTTTTGGATATCGCGATATTTTACCACAATACCGCGTCCCTCCAGCCAGGCTTGCGCCTTCCGACAGGTACTGCATTTAGGATAGCAGAGAAACAATAAATTTTTCACCGTGGACTCCTTTTCACGACTTCCCCTTTACCAATTCACCCTGCCAGTCCGTAATGCCGCCAAGATCAACAAGGTTTGTATAGCCCATTTTCGCCAGCTTCTGAGCGGCTGCATGACTACGTTGGCCGCTCCTGCAGTAGACGAAGATAAGCTGATTTTTGTCCGTTAGCCGAGAGGGAGGTGTTTCGGCAATGGTTTCATTAGGGATATAAATTGCTCCAGGAAGATGACCTTCCTCATATTCTTTTTGCGTCCGCACATCTAAAAGAATATAACCCATTTCTGTTGCCATCATCGTCTTTGCTTCATCCATGGATACACGGCGTACAGAAACAGGCCGAACAGGCTCTTTCGTTATCCCCGTCGGACCGCCACCACATCCTCCGGCCAAAAACATCACCAGCGTCAAGCTTGTCAACCAAAAAATTTTTTTCATTCTCATTCCTCCTGCGAAGCTGCCAGTAAAAGGATATCTCTATTTTTTGACAGTGTTTCTGCGATAGTTTTATTTACTATACTATGAATTGACATATCCTTCAATAGCCAGTAAATGGTTCCTCTCTTTTCAGCAGGGACCGCTTTGCCCCCGCTGCCCTATAATGATATACTGAAGGCATACTATCCACGAAGCGAGGTCATCATCATGAGTATGGACGGATTTTCCCTACACTGGCTGATAGAAGAACTGCGCATCCGTCTCACCGGAGGACGCATTGATAAAGTGAATCAGCCTAATCGCCATACCGTCCAATTGAGTATTCGCCAACCAGGAGAAAACCAGCTCCTGCTCATTTCTATTCAACCCCAAAATCCCATCATGTATCAGCCTGTCGCTCCTTTGGAAAACCCGTCGGAGCCACCTACCTTCTGCATGGTACTGCGAAAACATTTGGAAGGAGGACGCATTGCCGCTATCGAGCAAATTGGCCTCGACCGCCTCATCCGCCTCGATATCGACTGCATAGGAAGTGGCGGACGCCTTACGACCCGCACACTCATGGCGGAATTTATGGGAAAATACAGCAATCTCATTTTAGTCGAAGACGGTGTTATTTGGGACGCACTGCGACGAATCGGAGCCAATTCCAGTCGTGTCCGCCGCGTTCTCCCCGGACTTTCCTACGAACGGCCGCCTGCTCAAAATAAGCAAAATGTACTGACGACCTCCATGGATGATATCCTCCTAAAAATTAATTTAATGAAGGAACAAACTTTAGCCTCGGCTATCTGTGCCGTTTGCCTCGGCTTTGGTCCGGTTACCGCCAAAGAAATCGTTTTCTCCGCCGGACTTGCAGCTGACATGCCCGTTGCTTCTCTTAATGAAGCCAACTGCACCGCGTTGAAAGCATCATTCACCAAAATCCTGAAAACGGTCGCCGGCCCTGCCTTTGCGCCTTGTCTCATTCTCAATAAGGGTCGAAAATTACAAGCTATGGCCGCTTTCCCGTTGCACTGTTTCCCCGACAGCATCAGAGAAACTTTCTCCACGATAAACGACATGGTCGTCCGTGCTTCCCTCCTCCTGGGAAGTTATGTGCCCCCGGATAGGGAACGCTTTCGTAAACTTCTTCGAAACGAACGCAGTCGTGCCCAAAATAAAGTAGAAAAACTGCGTCAGGAAGCTGTCGCTGCCGAAAACGCCGAAGAAGTAAAAATTTTGGCTGACAATCTTATGACTTATCAATACCAACTCACCGATCATGTCGACGCCGAACTGACTGTACCGAATATTTATGACCCCGCCGGAAAGTCTCTGACTATCCCACTAAATCAAAGGCTCACTGTCAACCAAAATATTCAAAATTATTACCATAAATACAACAAACTGAAACGGGCTCAGTCACTTCTCAAAAAGCAAATCGCCGAATGTGAGGATAATATTCGTTATTTAGCCAGCATTGAAGCCTCCCTCACCGCTTCCTCCACCCTGGCCGATCTCAGAGACATCCGTACCGAGCTCATCTCCGGTGGCTGGCTCAAGGAAAAACAAAAAAAGAAGCCGGGGGAAAAAACTTCTCAGCCTTTTTCTTTCAAAGCCCCCGACGGTTCCGAAATTTTAGTGGGAAAGAATAATTACCAAAACGACCGCCTCACCTTCAAGACCGCGCAGCGGGATGATATCTGGCTGCATACGCAGGATATTCCAGGTTCTCACGTCATTCTCCGCACAGAGGGCAAAGAACCGACCCTGTCCACACTGGAAATAGCTGCTCGCTTGGCCGCCCATTTCAGCCAAGCCGCAAATTCTTCCAATGTTCCCGTGGATTATACCCTGTGCCGTTTCGTCAAAAAACCTTCCGGCGCCAAACCCGGCTTCGTGACCTTTACCAACCAGAAGACACTTTACGTTACCCCTGAAAACAACCAACTTGCCACCATCTTAATGCAGCAGCTGGAAAAAGAGGGTAGTCTGTAAACAAAAACAGGAACGGTCTAATAAATCCGTTCCTGTTTTTGTTTACAGACTACGAGAGTTGTTTGTCCCCTCAGTCATCTGAAATTTCCCGTAACCTGACCTGTTCTACACCATCCAGTTCCTTAAGAGCCACGCTCACTGACTCTCTGGCCGAGGTAGGGACATTTTTTCCCACATAATCAGCGCGGATGGGGAGTTCACGGTGTCCGCGATCCACCAACACCGCTAATTGGATGATGCGTGGACGCCCCATATCGATGAGAGCATCCAGCGCCGCTCGAATGGTGCGGCCGGTGAAGAGGACATCGTCGGTCAGCACAATGGTCTTGCCGTGAATATCCACCGGCATCTCGGTAGCTCGAACCGTGGGCTGATAGGCGAGCAACGACAGATCGTCCCGATATAGGGTAATATCCAGCGTCCCCACCGGCGGCTGGACGCCCTCAATACGCTCAATCTCAGCCGCAATACGCTCGGCTAACGGCACCCCGCGCGTACGGATGCCAACCAATACCAAATGCTCCACGCCCTTATTTTTCTCCACGATTTCGTGGGCAATACGAGTCATAGCCCGTCGTATACCGTCTTCATCCATCAAAATGGTCTTATCGATAAAATTCGTCATGGATCATTTTCTCCTTCCTCTCGTCTCAAAATTCCCAATATCGCCTCCATATCCGGCGGCAACGGCGCGGTAAAGGTCATTTTCTCCCCCGTCGTCGGATGATAAAAGGTTAACGAACGAGAATGAAGTGCCTGCCCGTGGATCGTAAAACAGCATTTTTGTCGGCCATATTTGGGATCACCTGTCACTGGATGCCCAATATAAGCCATGTGCACCCGAATTTGATGGGTCCGACCAGTCAAAAGCTGACAGGACAGAAGTGTATAATCACCGAAACGCTCCAAGACACGAAACTTCGTTGTCGCCTCTTTACCGTTTTGCGAAACGACCGCCATCTTTTGACGATCCTGGGGACTGCGGCCAATGGCGCCGTGGATGATGCCTGCCGCTTCCTCAATATTGCCGTCGACAATGGCCCAGTAAATGCGCTGAGCCATTTTTGTTCGTATTTGTTTCGCCAAATTTTCATGGGCCGCATCATTTTTTGCGGCTATCATGACGCCGGAGGTATCCTTATCCAGGCGGTGAACAATGCCTGGCCGCAACGTGCCATTGATGCCGGACAGGTCACGGCAATGGGCTATGAGCGCATTCACCAAGGTGCCCCGGGCATTACCTGCCGCCGGATGTACCACCATGCCGCGCGCCTTATTAAGAACGATGACATCCCTGTCCTCAAACAGGATATCGAGGGGAATATCTTCCGGCGATATATCGGAAGATACGGGCAGTGGCAGGAAAAACGTCACTTCATCCCCTGCCTGCAGGATATATCGCGCCTTTTGGGATTTTCCGTTGACCCGGGCGCCGCCGCCGGCGATGATTCTCTGGACATGGGAACGAGACATATCAGAACACCGACGAGTTAAAAATACGTCCAGCCGTTCGCCGACTTCCTCCGCCACAAAATGCAGGGCGTCGTCCATCAGCCCTCGGCTCCCTTCTTATCCTGACGAAATAGTGCGTACATCATACACCCGACCCCTATGACAATACTGATATCGGCGATATTAAAGACGGGCCAGATGCGAAAATCCAGAAAATCAACGACCTCGCCCCACCGGATACGATCGATGAGATTCCCTACCGCCCCGCCTAAAAGGAGCGCCGTGCCGCATTGCATCCAGCGCGATTCACAGCGGAGCCGCCGGTAGAACGAAACCGCTGCCCCCACAAAAAGAAAACCCACGGCAATAAATAACCAACGCTGTTCCGCCAGTATGCCGAAGGCTGCGCCCGGGTTTTGGATATAAGTGATATGGAATATCCCCGGTAAAACCGGGATCGACATGCCCAAGGTCATGTCGGACATAATCAATCTTTTTACCATCTGATCTAGAAAGATGACGGCGATGCTCATAAGAAATAACAACACAGGCAACCTCAGTCTATCACGATGCAAATGTTCTTTACATAAGATTTTGCGGCCCCAAATCATATCCCACTGGCCGGCTTCATCCACGGCGGCGGCAATGGTGCTTCCTCCGCCGTGTTTCGCTTCGTCCCCTCCACCTCGTCCCGCAAAGAACCGACCGCCTGTGCCACGCCCGGATCGTCAAGAATTTCCAACTCCGTCCGTAGCAGTGATTTTATTTTTATCAGGAATTGCCGACGCTGCCGTCGTATTTCTTCGTAATGTTCTTCTTCCTGACGCAGTGTATTCTCCGTCTCCTTAATTTTCTGCTGCGTTTCCATCTCCGCCTGGTATCGCATAGCGTTGCATTCCTCTTCAGCATGACGACGTATCTCTTCCGCTTGCTGCCTTGCATTTTTCACGACCTCGTCGGCCGTTTTCTGTGCAACAGCGATTGTATCTTGCAACTGTTTCTCCATCTGGGCGAATTGTTCTTTTCGCTTGTGGTATAAATCTGTTTCTTCTCGCAGTCGGTGATTCTCTCGTGCTAAAAGATCAAAATCATTAACGATCTCATCCAGGAAAGCATCCACTTCATCTTCGTTATAACCGCGAAAGTTCCGCCCGAACTCCTTATTGTGTATATCTGCCGCTGTTAACACACCTGGTCCCTCCCCTCACAAAAACCGCCGCAGCCAAACGCCTGTCCGCCCCTTTTTTGTCTGTCCGCTGATGGCAACCACTTCCACCCGGCCTCGCCCGCGCAGGGAAAGCATATCTCCCTCCTTAAGGGATTGAGCCGCATTCTTTACGGATTGCCAGTTGAGTTTCAACTTATCCGCTTCAATATCTGCTGCCGCCCGGCTACGGGACATACCAAACCCCGCCGCCGCCACAGCGTCTACGCGCAGGGAAGCCACCGTAGCACGAATGTCCTTCGTACGTTCTTCCCGCGGAACGATATTCTGCAAATCTTCCCTCGTCGCCTCTACCGAAGTCGCACCGATGGAAGTCAAATGTTCCACAATAAAAGGAGCCATCTTCTTATCCACCAATATCCTAGCCGTTCCGGCAGAAACTAAAATATCCCCCGTCGTTGCCCGACCCATGCCAAGGCCCATGAGCGCGCCCAGTACATCTCGGTGTATGAGGCGTAAAAAGGCATCATTCCATTCCACCCGCACCGCTGCGATGGAAAAATCAGGACGGCCGCCAAAATCTTCATGGCAAAAGGCGGCTCGCTGTCGCTCCGCTCCGGGATACCCTCCGTCAAACCCTACAGTTAAGCCGTCATAATTGGCGGCCACTGTTTCTGCAATCTCAGCCCCATAAGGATCGAGAAATCCCGACAAACGAAATTTTTGCGTTCTTACCGCCTGTTCCGCTAAATCGACAAGACGGATTACCGTTTCTTCGCCTTCCGTTCCTTTGTAAAACCGGATCAATTTGTCCCGCCCGGCGGTCATGTTTTCTCCCCCAATGTTTTAGAGCGCTCCGTTGCCGCCAACACAGCGTCTATAAGAGCTCCCCGAACGCTTCGTTTCTCTAACGTCTGCACGCCGGCTGCCGTTGTTCCCGCTGGAGACATCACTTGTTCTTTCAGCACCGCCGGAGCTTCCCCGGTAGTCAAAACCATCCGGGCGGCGCCCAAGAGCGTCTGTGCCGCCAGCATCGTCGCCGTCGGCCGTGGCAACCCCATCATCACCCCACCGTCGGCCAGAGCCTCAATCATCAGAAATCCATAGGCCGGTCCGCTTCCTGATAAACCAGTCACTGCGTCCATCCACTCTTCTTTAATTTTTACCACCCGTCCGCCAGCCGCCAGCAGGCCACAAACAAAAGACATATCCGTTTGCTCCGCACGATCATTCAAGGCGTACGCCGACATGCCTTCGCCGACAGCCAACGGCGTATTCGGCATGACTCGTACCAGGGGATGATCGGGAAAAACTTCTGCCAACTTTGCCAATGAGAGTCCCGCAACAATGGATACAAGGACGGCATTCGACTTCATCCGTCCCTTGATCTCCTCCATGGCCATCACCGCTCCCGACGGCTTCACCGCCAAAACGACGATATCCGCCTGGCCGATAAAAGTATCCGCACCTACCTCGGCCCGCACGTGATAACGGTCGCAAAGCTCTCGACAACGCGCCTCCTTATGATCGGACACATAGATATGAGTCGGATCAAGCCTCCATTTTTCTGTCATTCCGGCAATCATAGCGGCGGCCATTTCCCCCCCGCCGATAAAACCGGTTACTTTTTCCCCATGAATCGTCATTTTTTCATCCACGGCAAATCCATCGGCCCCGTACTGCGATCCTGGGTATAAGCCACATTTACGTTACTAGGGGCACACAGAAACACATTGCGGCCTACTTTTTTTATATCGCCGGCCAGCGCGTAAGTCGTCCCGCTGATAAAGTCAATGATACGCTTAGCGTCTTCCGCATCCGTATTTTCAAAATTGATGACTACGGGCTTCTTTTCTTTCAGACAGTTCGCAACCTGCTGTACATCATCGAAAGAGCGTGGCTCAATGACGACTACCTTCATTCGGGAAAATTTACTATTGGCAGCCGTACTGATGTTCACCACATTATCCGGACGCGGAAGGCCGTTCCCTAAAGATTCCTGCTCCCGTTCGTCCTCTCCCCCGGGGGTTGACAACCCCATCTTCCCACAGACTTTGTCAAAAATTTTCATCACGACGCCTCCACTCTATAGTATCGTCCCGTTACCACAGACATGTATCCAGACGGATTCTACTCCTCTGATATAACCACCAACCGTAAGCTTCGTTGCGCTCGCTCTTGTTAAGTGTCTAGGTATATATTCTCACTAAGCTCCTGCTTCCCTAACGGTCGCACTCGCTAAGTGTTCATATTATACCATTCTTGCTGGTTTATTGCCACCGCTTCCGATTGAATCGCCAAAATATAGCACACCGCCAGGAAAAGATATCCCCCGCAACCGCTTTGCCTTCTCCAAATTACTTGCAGAAAGAGGTGCGGCCAAAAATAAGTTCCCATCTCACCTGTTGACAATTCCCCCCAAGGAAGCCAACAGATTATCCGCTTGCTCCTTTGTCATGAGAATTTCCCGCGGCTTACTGCCCACGTTGGGGCCAATGATCTTTAGCTCTTCCATGGTATCAATGAGCCGTGCTGCCCGTGTATAACCGATACGAAAACGACGCTGTACACTTGACGTAGAGGCTTGTCCGGCACTCAACACCAAATCTACTGCCGGAGCTAAAAGTTCATCTATAGAGACAGTGGTAGAATCGGTATCTCCCGATTCGTCTGTCGCTTTTTCTGTAAAATCGATCAAATCTTCATTGGGAACCGCCTGCTGCCCCTGAGCACGAATATACTCCATCAGATGTTCGATCTCCTCGTCACTGATAAACGCCCCTTGTACCCGAAGAGGCTTCGCGGAACCGACAGGAGAAAAGAGCATGTCACCGTTTCCTAAAAGTTTTTCCGCGCCGCCCCGATCCAAGATCGTACGCGAATCCGTAATCGAGGAAACCGCAAAGGAAATACGCGACGGAATATTGGCTTTGATTAGGCCGGTAATGACATTAACCGAAGGGCGTTGGGTAGCCAACACCAGATGAATTCCCGCGGCTCGTGCTTTCTGAGCCAGGCGGCAGATAGCATCTTCCACTTCGTGGGAAGCCACCATCATCAAATCCGCTAATTCATCAATAATAATGACGACCGCGGGCATTTTTTCTTCGTCAGCCGCCACGCGATTATAATGCCGCAGATCCCGAACCCCCGCCTGTGCGAATTTAGCATAGCGATTTTCCATCTCCCGTACCGACCAATTAAGGACAGAAGCCGCTTTTTGCGCATCAGTCACTACCGGAGCCATAAGATGTGGAATATCGTTGTAGCTGGAAAGCTCCACCATCTTGGGATCGATGAGAATGAATTTAACTTCATCCGGCGCAGCTTTAAATAAAATACTGGTGATCAGGGTATTAATACAAACAGACTTGCCCGATCCTGTGGCCCCTGCCACCAAAAGGTGTGGCATTTTCGCCAGATCGGCCAGAATTGTCTGCCCGCCGATGTCCATGCCCAACCCCACCGTCAATTTGGAAGAAGCGGCGGCAAAAGCTCCCGTTTCCAATACATCGCGCAATTGAACACTATCTAATTTTTTATTTGGCACTTCAATGCCGATAACGGATTTTCCCGGCACCGGTTCAATGCGAACCGAAAAAGCAGCCAGCGCTAAGGCCAAATCATCCGCCAAATTCGTAATTTTACTGACTTTGACCCCCGGAGCCGGTTCCACTTCGTAGCGGGTCACCGCCGGACCGTGGCAAGCGTTTACGATCATGGCTTTGACGTGAAAATTTTCCAACGTCTGGGTCAGGATCCGGGAATTTTCTGCCATTTCCTGCGTCAGCTGCATATTCTGTACCCGATCATGACGGCGCAAAATATCGGTTACTTTAGGAAGGATATAAACACCTGTAGCGACTGACGCCGACACAGGATCGCCCCTTTTGGCAGGCGCCACCCCGCCATCCATCGCGCCCGCTTCTGCCGAAGCATCCGGCATATCACTTTCCGCCGTCGGAGCCGCAGCCAGGAATTTCTCTCTTGACGTGTCCTTCACCGAGATATCTTCTATTTCAGCATCTGCCCCCTTCTTCGCGGGAAAAAATGCAGCTTCGTCTGAACTCATACCGCCAAAAGATAAGGCCGCCGCCATATCGTCGACCGGCTCTGATTCCGTCGGCAGCGATTCATTATCCATCGCCTGTTCATTAGACGACTGCACCTTCGGTCCCTGTGCTTCCATCGGTGGTTCAGGCCTGGCTAAAGAAGATTTCTCCGCCGCTGTTTTCTCCTCCCGCACTTTAGTCAAAAGAGCGGCCGCAGCCAAACGCCGTCCTTCATCATTGTCCAGTGTATCCCGAAAAAAAGAAAAGGAAGGCGCTGCCTTCATATCACGAGGGAGTGCGCCTTCCTCCCCCTCGTATGACGACCTCGCATTCTCTTCCGATAAAGGAATTGAGTCTGAAAAGCGGGTATCCTTCTCCTGATCATACAGATTATCTGCTCCGTTTTTCTCCGGTAAAACAGAAGGCGGTGAAACCGGCGATGAATAGAGATGGCCGACTTTTTCCCGGGCCACAGCCAAGCTTTCTCTTGCTTTTCGGCTTGTTTTGCTAACGCCGGAAGCCAACGACCATGAAGTCACGATTAACAAGGAACCGACAGCCACGGCTCCTAAGAGGATCATACTGCCTGTAGCACCAAAAAATTTTCGGACGAAAAAAAGAAGACCGCCCCCCAAGAGACCGCCACCCAGTGGCAAACTGTCGGGCAATATCTCCGCCCCTACCGGAATAACGAAATGATGATACATTGCCAAGAATGAAGCAAACAGGGCAGCCATGCCCGTCGTGCCACGAGAAAGGCTGATCCCCTGATGTCTAAGGATGAAGCGCAGTCCGATCCCGAACAAAAAAGCCCCCGCTGCCCAACTGCCCACGCCAAAAAAATAGCGCAAGAGCCGCGCGAAATAAAAGCCCACAAAGCCCACATTCCAACCGAACAAGCCGCCGATAGAAATGATCGCGCCCGTCAAAAAAACAAGTCCGATCAATTCGTATCCGCGACTTTCCGAGGTCTTTTTTATGGAACGTCTTTGCCTTCTTTTACGTTTTTTTTCCAACGACCATCACCTGAAACATCAATGAGATATACGCATCGCGCAGCGATTGGCTTCGTAGCAAATGCGTTCTTCATCCAGTGAAAGTAATTCTCTCTTTTCCATCAGTACCCTGCCGTTGACCATGACGGTATCGACAGAACGGCTGGAGGCTGAGTAGGCTAAGAGGGACACAAGGTCAAACTTCGGGCACCATTCCGCCCCGCTCATATCCAAGAGGACGATATCAGCTAAGGCCCCCTTCTCCAACCGTCCCAGATTTTTTATCCCGACCGCCCGAGCACCTTCTTCCATCCCCATGCGCACTGCTTCCCAAGCAGGAACCGCCAAGGGATCCAGTGTATGCACCTTATGGAGAAGCGCCGCTAAACGAACTTCTTCCAGCATATCCAAATTGTTGTTGCTCGACGCCCCATCGGTCCCCAAGGCCACGCAAAGTCCCGCCTTCAGCATCTCGGGCACCGGTGCGACTCCGCTGGCAAGTTTCATATTGCTCCCCGGATTATGAGCTACCCGCACGCCGTATTTTTTCATCAGGGCAATATCTTCCGCCGTCACATGGACACAATGCGCTGCCAAGACGCCGCACTCCAATATCCCCACCTTTTCCATCAGGGCGATAGGCGTCATCCCGTGTTCTTTCAGGCAATTTTCCACCTCGCCCTTCGTTTCTGAAAGATGGATGTGAACTCCAGCCTGGTACTCTGCAGCGGCTTCCGCCACCTGCCGCAAAAAGTCCGGTGGGCAAGTGTATGGAGCATGAGGACCAAACATAACGGTCAGGCGTCCCTCCCCCGCACCATGAAAATTCTTATACAGTTCCTTATTCTCTTCAAAGGCCTGCTGTCCATTCGGCGCCACGCCGATCATCCCCCGAGCCAAAACGCCCCGCAAGCCGGATTCGAGGGTGGCTTCCGCCACTTTATCCATATCGCCGTACATGTCGGCAAAGGTAGTGGTACCGCTGCGAATCATCTCCACTGCCGCCAACATGGCACCCCAGTAAACATCCTCTTTCTTCATTTTGGCCTCCACGGGCCAGATTTTATTTTCCAACCAGTCCATGAGCTTCATATCATCAGCGTAGCTGCGCAACAAGGTCATGGAAATATGCGTATGGGCATTGACGAAACCGGGAACAGCAAACTTTCCGGTTCCATCAATAATCGTATCCGCCGCCCAATTTTTCTCCGTCTCCCCCACGGCGGCGATGGTCTGCCCTTCAACGGCTAAATTTCCCTGGGTCACGCACCCGTCAGGAAGCAAGAGGGAAGCGTTCTTGATTAAGGTTTTCATTATTTCTCCTCATGCCTCGTCCAAATATTTTTTCTGCTCCGGCGTCAATTTATCAATGATAATTTCCATGGAAGCCAACTTGATCTCGGCAATTCTCGTGTTAATCTCCTCCGGCATGAGGTAAACCTCCGGCTTCATATCCTGATGATGGTGCAGCAGGTGAAGCGCCGAGAAAAACTGCACCGCGAAGGAAAGATCCATGATCTCCGCCGGATGACCATCCCCCGCTGCCAAGTTGACGAGGCGGCCTTCTGCCAAGAGATAGAGCTTACGTCCATCTTTTTGCTTAAATTCTTCGATATTCGTGCGCACCGTCTGGCGAGAAACCGACTGGCTTTCCAATTCGGGAATATTGATCTCCACGTCAAAGTGACCGGAATTGGCCATGATGACTCCATCCTTCATATCGGCAAAATGGCGCGCCCGAATAACATCCTTATCCCCCGTAAGGGTCAGGAAAATATCGCCGATCTTTGCCGCCTCATCCATGGGCATGACCCGAAATCCGTCGAAAACCGCCTCGATGGCCTTGATGGGATCCACCTCGGTGACGATGACGTTAGCGCCCAGCCCCTTGGCTCGCATGGCGCAGCCCTTACCGCACCAACCGTACCCGGCAATGACGACATTTTTCCCGGCGATGACGAGATTCGTCGTCCGCATGATGCCATCCCAAGTGGACTGCCCGGTGCCGTAGCGATTATCGAAAAGATATTTACAGTAAGCGTCGTTGGCAGCGATCATGGGAAATTCTAACTTTCCCTTGGCCGCCAGCGCATGGAGGCGATGCACGCCGGTGGTCGTCTCTTCGGAACCTCCCAGGATCCCGGGCAGAAGCTCGCGGCGCTTCGTGTGGAGCATAGAAACAAGATCACCCCCATCGTCAATGATGATCTCTGGGCGGATATCCAGCGCCTTCGCCAAAAACTCGTCGTATTCCTCCGCCGTGCAGCCGTGCGTAGCGTAGACCAAGACTCCGTCCTCTACCAAAGCGGCAGCAATATCATCCTGCGTGGAAAGGGGGTTACTGCCGGTGATCGCCACCTCCGCCCCGGCGTTTTTCAGCACTAAGGCCAAATAAGCCGTCTTAGCTTCCAAATGGATCGTCATGACGATACGCTTCCCGGCAAAAGGCTTCGTTTGAGAATACTCCGCCTCGATTTGATTTAAGACCGGCATAAAATTTTTCACCCACGCGATCTTATCGTGCCCCGAAGGGGCCAAAGCGATATCTCGGATCATTGATTTCATGTTGCTCCTCCTAAAAAAATAAAATCGTCAATCTAAAAAAACTTGTCTTTTATTATACCATACTTACTAAACGCAGGCCGGACGCCCCTTCCCTTTAAAAGTGTTCCGGTATATATCTCACTATGCGCCCGTTCCCTGCGGTCGCGCTCGCTAAGTGTCCATATTATAGCACAGATACAGCGAACGGAACAAGGGAACGCTTGCTGGATCAGGTGGAAGCGACAAAAGCGACCTTATTAAAAGCTGCCTGATAGAGTTGGATTTGTCGCGACAGAAGCCAATCTCCTATCGCTTTCCCTCTGAGCCCCTTCGGTGCATCCGTGCCGCGAACGGACTGGATGAGGCGCAGATATTCTGAGGCATGCGCCAAATACGACGGCAAACTGCCGTGATCTTTTTGAATGATGAGAGAAAATCCTGCCGCCCCAATGGGAAGTCGACTAAGGGCCAGCAGCAAACGTACGATCTTTCCCGGTTTATTCAAACGCGGCGCCCGCATGTGTTCCGCAATAACGAAGCGAGCCGTTTCCCGCCATCGTGTGGAAAACGGCAGACGTTTTCCCCACGCATCTAAAACCTCTATGCCACGGTCTTCATGACCGTAATGATGCGGGAGCATCTCCGATGGTGTCGTCCCTTTTCCTAAATCGTGAGCGAGCGCCGCAAAACGGGTGACAACATCTTCATTTTCTGCTGCCACTGCGTCCACGATGTACATCGTATGCTCAAACGCATCGCCTTCAGGATGAAAAAAGGCCGGCTGGGTCTTGTCGATCAAGGCATGAATCTCGGGAAAAACAGCCTCTAAAAGGCCTGCCTGCCGGAGGACGCGAAAAAAGACCGATGGACGCGGCGAAGAAAGCGCCCGCGTCAGTTCCCCTAAAATCCGCTCCCCCGGCTCTCGGCACAATTCGTCTTGACAAGCCGTCATATAGGAAATTGTTTCCGACGTAACAGAAAAATCAAATTCGGCCGCTTGTCGCGCCGCCCGCAGGGCACGGACCGGATCGTCCATAAAATGTGAAGACACAGCGCGAATGAGGTGTTTGTCAATATCGTTTTGCCCACCGTAGGGATCGATGAGCCTCTCGCCCGGCAGTTCCATGGCCATGCTGTTTATGGTCGTGTCCCGTCGAAAGAGATCCTCCTCGATGGTGACCGTGCCATCAGCCTCTACCGCAAACCCCCGATACCCAGTGCCCCGCTTTCGCTCCCGCCTCGCCAAGGCGATCTCCGCCGACCATTTTCCCATTGGTAAAAGAAAAACCGGAAACGAAATTCCCACACATTTCGCTTCCGGAAAGAGCGCGGTAAATGCCTCTGCCGTAAGACCGGCAACAACATAATCCTTATCCTTGGGTGAGACCCCACGCAATTGATCCCGTACCCAGCCGCCAACCGCATAAACTTTGCCTCCGGCCGCCCGTACCTGCTTTACAAAGGCCATTTCCTGCATAAAAACTACCTCAAACCTTAGTGCTCTTCTTTTACGATATGCGCACCTCGCCGCTCAATGTCCAAGAGCAGACACCGCGCCTCAATTTCATGGGCGCGAAACGCATGTACCATCGCATCACCGATGGCGGCTTCTTCTCCCAAAGTATAAGCCATCAAGCACGGCCCTGCCCCACTCATGGCCGCCCCCAAAGCGCCCGCTTTCTTGGCCGCATCCATCACATCATACATACCGGGAATGAGTTCGGCCCGATAAGGTTGATGAAGTGCGTCGTCAAAAGCATGGCGTAAAAAGCGAATATTTCCCTTGATGAGCGCGCCCACCAAAAGCGCCGCTCGGCTGACGTTAAACACCGCGTCGGCAAGAGGAACTGTCTTGGGCAACGCGTTCCGTGCCAAGCGTGTGGACAGATGAAACGACGGAATCGCCACCACCAATTTTAAAGGAAGACGCGGCAAAAAAGAAAAACTCTCCGCCCGCCGCTGATGCAGAAGGCTGACAGTAAACCCACCCAAGAGAGCCGGCGCTACATTATCGGGATGGCCTTCCATATCGGTTGCCAACTGCAAAAGCTCACGGCGGCTGAAAGGATTTTCCAAAAGGACGTTGGCGGCTTTCAACCCGGCCACGATGGCTGCCGCACTGCTTCCTAATCCGCGGGAAAGGGGAATACGATTTACCATGCGAATGGCGGCACCGGGATATTCACGAGAGCGATGCGCGCGTTTCAGGAGCAGTTGGATAGCACGCCAAACCATGTTACGGGAATTTAAAGGGATATTATCCGCCCCTTCCCCCTCCACCGTGATTTCCAAATGTTCATCCGGCAAAAGCGTAAGTTCCAAATCATTGTATATAGTGCAGGCAACGCCTATACTGTCAAAACCCGGCCCGCAGTTGGCACTGGTCCCCGGCACCCGAACCTTCACCGATCGCGCCATCACGTTCCGTCCTCCCGCGGCGTATCCACCCGGATGACATTGGAGATACGTTCCACCACAGACAGATCTGTTAAGGCCTGCTCCGCTTCTCGCATCTTCCGGTGCTGTACCCGATGAGTGATCACGACGATCTCGGCTTTATCCCCTACATACCGCGTTTGAATAACGGATTTAAGGCTCACGCCGTACGTGCCGAAAACAGTGGCGATCGTCCCCAAAACACCCGGTTCATCGGCGACCAAAAGACGCAAGTAATAATCAGAAATCGTATCATCCAACCGGCAAAACGATTTATGTGCAAAGCAGGTACAGCCGATTTCATCCCCCACGCCTTTGGCAATCTGTCGAGCTAAGGCCACGATATCCGCAATAACTGCCGAAGCTGTGGGTAAGGCACCCGCCCCCTGCCCATAGAACATGGCTTCGCCGATAGCATTTCCCTTTACGAAAATCGCGTTAAAAACGTCGTTGACAGCTGCCAGGGGATGTGATTCCCGGAGAAAAACCGGATGAACACGCACATCAATCCCCTGTGACAGAGAATCTTTGGCAATGGCCAGAAGTTTAACCACATAGCCTAATTTCCGTGCATAATCGATATCTTCCGGCGTAATTTTCGTGATCCCTTCCACGGATACGTCTGACAACCCAACCCGAGTATTAAAAGCCAATGACGCTAAAATCGCCGCCTTACGGGCTGCATCCAGCCCCTCCACGTCCGCTGACGGATCCGCTTCGGCATAGCCTTTTTCCTGCGCCTCTTTCAACGCACTGGCGTAATCGCTGCCCATCCGAGTCATTTTCGTCAACACGTAGTTCGTCGTCCCGTTAACGATGCCCATGATTTCCGTGAGGCGATTCGCCGTCAGACATTCCTTAATCGGCGTAACGATTGGAATCCCACCACCTACGCTGGCCTCGAAACGAAATCCAGTATGGTATTCCTCCGCCGCCTCGAACATATCCTTGCCAAACTGGGCCACCACGTCTTTGTTGGCCGTCACCACATGTTTTCCTGCTTTCATCGCCGCCAACATATATTCACGGGCCGGGTGTAGTCCTCCCATCAGCTCGACGACGATATCGATTGCATCATCTCCCAGGATTTCCTCAAAGTCATCGGTCAGATGAAGATCTTTCATATATGGTCGGACCTTATGCGTATCACGCACCAATACAGTCTTTATTTGAACGGGAACGCCCACCTTCTGGCTGATCTCATAAGCATTTTCTTTCAGAACATGCACTACGCCCGTTCCCACAGTCCCCGAGCCCAACATGCCGATTGTAACAGGTCTATCCATTCTGGCACCTTTCCCCACGATGTCTGTAAATATCCTGCCGATGCGCTTCCTACGCCTGCCCCAGCACGTCCAATCGCTTGACCCCATCCACCATGCGAAGTTTGTCGAGGAGAGCTTCCAAATCCACGGTCAGATTCACGGTTTCAATGGAAACCGTCACATGGGCCACACCTTGCAAAGGAATGCCCTGATTAATGGTCATAACACTGCCTGAATCGTTAGAAATTGTGTTCAGTACACTGGACAGAACACCTTTTTTATGTTCCAGCAAAAAAGTCAAGGTAACGATCTTATTGCGGCTGGCCTCATAAAAAGGGAAAACATAATCCTTATATTTATAATAAGCACTGCGGCTTAAATCCATCTTTTCGACCGCTTCGTTAATAGTACGGGCGTTGCCGCGCTTGAGCATTTCCTTGACACGGATCGTCTTTTTTATCGCCTCCGGCAAAATTTCTTCGCGCACCAAAAAAAAACTACTTTTCTCTTTGTCCATGTTCCGGCCTCCAGTTGTAATGAAATGCGTCGCCTTCCACCCCCGTCTCCCCAGAAACTCCCCCAGAAGTTAACCCCATGGTTAGTGGACAAGCGTAAAATTCTAACGGACTACAGTATAACATACTTTGCAATAAATATAAAGAAACTCAAGCCGCCAGACAAAAGACTCTCTTCCGTCCCGATTCCAGTACAACACGCCCTTTACATCTCCTATGATCGTTTCCCAGCTTTAATCTTGCTCTCCGTCCCCGCTAACAGCCGTTGTATATTTGTCTTGTGCCGGTAGATCACAAAGATCGCCGCCGTGATGCCAAACACGATGTACGCCTCTGGTTCATGTCCCCACCATGCCAAAAAAGGAACAAAGGAAGCCGCAACGACAGAGCCAAGAGAAACGTAGCCCGTAAAATATACCAGAAGGAACCATAAGAGGAAAATTAGGATCGTGGTCTTTGGCATCAGCATAGCAATGACACCTAGCCCGGTCGCAACCCCTTTACCACCCTTAAAACGAAGAAATAACGAACAGGAATGGCCGACAATGGCCATGAGCCCGCCTAAAACCAGAGACGTAGGGGATGAATCGGTCAGGCTGCCCAGATAAACCCCACAGACACCCTTCAAAAAATCAAGGAAAAAGATCAGAAAGCCCGGACCCTTGCCCAGCGTCCGCCAGGCGTTAGTCGCCCCGATATTATGGCTGCCATGCTCACGCAAATCGACGCCCCAAAAGAGCTTACCGAAAATGAGACCATTGGGAATGGAACCGATAAGGTAACTGGCGACGCAAGCCAAAAACAGCGGCATACTCATTCCTCCTCTTTCTCATTCCTGCTGCGAGGAATGATTCGGATGGGAGCCCCCTCAAAACCAAAGGTCTCCCGCAGTTTATTTTCAATAAACCGTAGATACGAAAAATGCATGAGATCTGGATCGTTCACGAAGATGACAAACTTCGGCGGCCGAATGCCCGTCTGCGTCATAAAGAAAATCTTAAGCGGTTTACCTTTGTGCGCCGGCGGCGGATTAACCGCAATGGCGTCCTGAATGAGATCATTCAGTGTGCTGGTCTGAATCCGCATGGCCTGCTGCTCCGCCACATACTTCACCAAATCTGTCACTCGGGGAACCCGCTGTTTTGTCAGCGCCGAAATATAGAGCACCGGGGCATACTGCAAAAAAGCGATCTGATTTCTAAGATCATCGGTAAACCGTAGCGTAGATTTCTCGTCCTTTTCATAAAGATCCCACTTATTGACTACCAGGATCACGCCCTTTCCTGACTCGTGAGCATACCCGGCAATTTTGATATCTTGATCCGTGATCCCCTCCACTGCATTGAGCACCAGCAAGACCACATCAGCCCGATCTACAGCACGCAAAGAACGCATGACGCTGTACCGCTCAATATCTTCGTCGATTCGTCCTTTGCGGCGCATGCCGGCCGTATCAATGAGTGTGAATTTAATCCCATCTTTAACGAAGTGCGTATCGATGGCATCCCTTGTTGTACCGGGAATATTACTAACAATCACCCGTTCTTCCCCTAAAACGGCATTAACCAACGACGACTTTCCCACATTGGGGCGGCCAATGACGGCGATATGGATTTCGTCGTTCTCATTTACTGTCTCATCATTCTTGGGAAAAGCCTCTACGACCGCGTCCAACAGATCTCCCAGATTCAGAGAATTCGCCGCGGCAATGGGAATCGGCTCCCCCAATCCCAAGTGATAAAACTCATACACATCGTTTATCTGTTTCGGGCTGTCAATCTTATTAACAGCCAACACCACAGGTTTTTTCGTCGTGCGCAGGATCTTAGCAACCTCTTCATCCGTCGTCGTCAATCCGGTACGTCCGTCAACGACAAAAACAATAACATCCGCTTCTTCTATGGCAATTTGCGCCTGCCGCCGCATAGAGGAAAGAAGCCGATCCTCTGCTTTAAACTCAATACCTCCCGTATCGATCATGGTAAAAGCCCGGTCAAGCCAGACGGCGTCCAAATAAATGCGATCCCGGGTCACGCCAGGAATGTCATCGACGATGGAAACCCGTTTTTTTCCGATCTGATTGAACAACGTGGACTTTCCTACATTGGGGCGTCCTACGATGGCGACGATGGGCTTGCTCATATTACATTTCCTCCAATTTTGTATAAGCGGCGTTGCTCTGCCAGGTATAAAAGCGCTCTTTCGGAACGTGACGCCGTTTTTCTCCCCAATGGCAAAGGAGATCGTGAAGTTCGGCGCCGCTAAGGGCCGATTCTACGGGCACCTGTAGTCGTTCCTGAAGAACCGCCAGCGGATAATCGTCTAAAAACAGATCCTCACCACTGCGCAAGGCGCACCGAGGAATGATGACGCCATCCCGGGGGCCGTCTACTGCTTGCAGGGCTGCCTCAATGTCACGTCCCGTCAAAAGCCCCGACACATTAACCGAACTTCCGAACCAGACGTTTTCCACCGGGACTAAGCGCACCGTGAGGCCAGGCGTTGATAATTTCGCCAATATCTCTTTAAATACCGGCGCTACTCCCGTGCCGCAGATCACATCGAGATGCAGCGGAGCGGCGTACGCAGTGCCATGTGCTGCCATACTCTTTTCCCATTCTGCCACGAAATTCGACACCAAACCGATCCCGTTGTCTAACTGGGGAAAATCGTCATATTCCGTAACAGGCGGGAATTCTGATCCCGCCAATAAATAAAATTCATCCCCCAGATAAACAAAGGATCGGCCCGTCTCTCGTCGCAGGCGGACTTGCCAACGCCGCACTTGCCGAATCACACGGGCAGCGCCAGCACGGTCAAAAAGCGCCAACGGATAACAGCCAGTGCGAAATTGCGTTAACCCCACAGGAACCACCGCCACCGAGAGAACACGGAGGCGAGGATCTGACAGATCATGTAACGTACGCTCCAATTCTCCCCCGTCGTTAATCCCTGGGCAGAGAACGATTTGTGTGTGATAAGCGATCCCCGCTTCGGCCAGCCGCGCCAACTGCACCATAAGCTCCCGGGCGCGAGGCGTTCCCAACATATTAGCCCGCAGATCCATATTTGTGGCATGAACGGAAACAAAAAGCGGGGACAGATGGTATTCCTTAATGCGTCGGAAATCTTTATCGGAAAGATTGGTCAAGGTAACAAAATTCCCATACAAAAAAGATAATCGGTAATCATCATCCTTGATGTAGAGGGTATCCCTCATGTGCGGTGCCACCTGGTCTACAAAGCAGAAACAACAATGATTGGCGCATTGGCGTATGCCGTCAAAAACGGCCGCGGCGAATTCCACGCCTAATTCTTCGTCGTACGCCTTATCGAAGGCCATAAGTTCCCGTTCACCGTCAGCATGTTCTACCAAAAGCTCAATCTCTTCCTCCGCCATGGCAAAACTTACATCTATAATATCCCGGAGTCGGTTCCCATTGATTGATAAAATCTTATCCCCTGCCACAAGGCCCAATTCTTCTGCCAGGCCGTTTTTTTTCACTCGGAGAATCGTTCCATACGTCGTACCCAAGACCGTTTTCCTTTCAAGAAAGGGGGAGTGATGAAGTAGTACTCATCACTCCCCCAAAACCGTTTTTCATGCACAGGCAAAATTTATTCGTTCGGTGTTGCGCCCTCGTCCGCGGGGGCAGGTACGGCCGCCTCGTCTTCCGTATCCTTTCTCGCCTTTGTCATACTCAGCGAAATGCGTTTGCGCCGCTTGTCGATATGAAGGATTTTCACAGAAACCTCATCTCCGGTATGAACGGCTTCGTCCGCCCGGGCAATACGCTTATTCGACAATTCTCCCATGGGAATGAGGCCGTCAAAGCCCGGCTCAATCTCCATAAAGGCCCCGAAATCCGTCAGTTTAATGATCTTGCCCTCAATGATCTCACCCTCGTGATACTTTTCAATGCGGTCAAACCACGGATCTGTCGTCGTTTCTTTGACGCTCAAAGAAATGCGTTTGTTTTCTTTATCAAATTTTTTCACCAGCACGTCAAGTTCCTGACCGACTTTTAAAACATCGGAAGGATGTTTCACGCGCTCCCAGGAGAGATCAGAGATATGTGCCAAGCCGTCGACACCGCCGATATCGATAAACGCGCCGTAATCCACAATGCGCTTGACCGTCCCTTTTAGAATCGTTCCCTCTTCCAATGTAGCAAAAAGCTCTTCCTGTTTCTTTTCCCGCTCTTCTTCTAAAAGCTTTCGGCGAGAAAGAACCAACCGCTGCTTCTTCACATCGCATTCAATGGGCAACGCCCGAACGGTTTGTCCGACATACACCGAAAGATCCTTGACAAAGTGCAGCTCCACCTGAGAGGCAGGAATAAAAGCTCGCAGACCGCGAACCGTGGCCACCAGCCCACCTTTCACGACCTGTGTGATCACAGCCTCAAGAATTTCGCCGCGCTCCACAATACCATCAAAATCTTTCCAAGCCACTAACCGATCCGCTCGGACTTTGGAAACCGTTGCGCCATGTTCGCCCCCTAAAGAAACGATGTAGACGTCAATCTCATCTCCCACGCTAACTACGTCCCCCGCCGCGTCCGGTTCCGGTACAGCCAATTCTTTCTTGTCAATGGGAATATCCGATTTAAAGCCCGGGATATGAACCAACGCGCTGCTATTATCCACGGAAACCACCGAGGCTTGGACGACGTCGCCCACTTCGGCGTTTTGTAACGCTTCTTCCTCCGCCTTTAATAAATTTTCAAACTCGTCGTTTTTCATTTCCTCTGACACTTTTGATATACCTCCTTGATAATCCAGTCGGGCGTTGAAGCGCCGGCTGTGATACCAATTTTTTTAATATTATGAAACCATGCATCCTGAAGCTCGGAAGCGGTCTCCAGATGATGGGTCACTGTCTTCTCCGCGCACAGCTGTGCCAATCTTGTGGTATTGGCGCTGTTCTTCCCGCCGATCACCAGCATTAAATCAACTTTTTCCGCCAGTTCAATCGCGGCTTTCTGCCGCTGATCCGTGGCGGTACAAATCGTCCTCACAATATGAATATCATTCGATTTTTCTAAAAGACAATTGACGATGTTTCGAAATTTATCTCCAGAAAAAGTGGTTTGCGCCACGATACCTAACTTATCACAAGGCGGGAGTTCTTTCGCTTCCTCCTCGGTTTCCACGACTACGGCGTTTCGCCCCGACCATTCGAAAATGCTCTTGACTTCTGGATGTTTTTTTTCCCCGATGATAACGACCTCGCGGCCATCCTTAAAGAGCTGATGCGCCGCCATCTGTGCTTTTTTCACATGGGGACACGTAGCGTCTACGATATGCAGATCCCGTTCTCCAGCCTCATCATATACGTGTGGTCCTACGCCATGGGAACGGATGATTACCGTCCCGCCGCCAGGCACTTTTGCCAGCGAATCGACAGCATCTACGCCCTCGTCCGCTAATCGCGACACCATCTGTGGATTGTGTATGATAGGCCCCAACGTACTAGCTGGCCCCGGCTGCGCACTGCTGCGCGCCAAATGGATGGCGCGCTTCACACCGTAGCAAAAGCCTAAATAATCGGCTAAAATCACTTCCATAAGAGTACCACATCACCCTGTTTCCAACAACCTGTTTTTACAGTATATCATATCATAGCTATTCTTTGCTATGCAATTTTACCATTTTTACAATTTCTTCCATAATTTTTTGTGAAAACAATTGCAAGTTTTCTTTATCATTATGTTTCCCTGAAAAAAACAAAGGCTCTCCGTATATGACCGTAAGCTTAGGGAAAAAAATACCATGGGAAAAAATTCGGTCCGTACCCAAAATGGCAGCAGGTACTACCGGCACATTCCCCAAGGCAGCCAAAAGCGCTACCCCTCCTTCAGCCTTATGAATCTTACCGTCCCGACTGCGGGTTCCTTCGGGGAAAAGGCCAATACACCGCCCCTCTTTAAGTGCCTGCAGGGCTGCTTTAATGGCGCCGCGATCCGCCGCACCCCGCTTTACCGGAAAAGAATAACAGCTGCGAATAATCTGCTTTAAAACCGGCACCTCAAAAAGTTCTTTTTTGGCCATATAACTGACCGGGCGAGACAAAAAAGTGGCCAAGAGCGGCGGGTCCCAATTACTCATGTGGTTGGCCGCCAAAATAACGCCGCCCTCCGCCGGGAGATTCTCCCGCCCGATAATTTCCGCTCGAAAAAAAACCTGGAAAAAAAAAGTAAAAAATGCTTGCAGCAAACTATACACAATCCATCACCTGCACAACTTCAAAACGGCCGCTACAACCTCTTCGATCTCCATGCCTGTCGTGTCCAAAAGAACCGCCTCGGGCACTCGCACCAAAGGCGATACCGCTCGCTCCATGTCCGCTTTATCCCGGGCTTCAATTTCTTTTTTCAGTTCCTCAAGGTCAGCGACGTATCCTTTGTCCTTGACTTCTTGCCAGCGGCGTTTGGCTCTCTCTTCAATAGAAGCGGTCAAAAACACCTTTACATCGGCCTTGGGAAGAACATGAGAGGCGATGTCCCGACCATCCATGACGACCGCACCGTTTCTCGCCATTTCGCGCTGCAAAAGCACCATTTTCTCGCGCACCGGTGCTAACTGCGCCACGCGGGAAACAAGCCCCGTGACAGCCGGCGTCCGTAACTGGCCCGTGACGTCTTTACCATCCACTTTCACGTATATCTGACCGTTCACATTTTCCAAGCTGACATTGGTATCCTCAACAATCTTTAGGATGAGCGCGTCCGTCACCGGCTGACCGCTTTGCAGTACCTTCCAAGCAACGGCTCGGTACATCGCTCCCGTATCAATGTACACATAGCCTAATTTTTTCGCTACCATTTGGGCGATAGTACTTTTCCCCGCCCCCGCCGGGCCGTCAATGGCGACTACCGATTTTTTCATCTCATCCATTCCTCCGTTAAATATTATTTTCGCAGTGCTTCTAACGTCTGATAAAAATTAGGATAAGAAATATCGACACAGTCCGGATCCCTGATCTCCACTCCATCTCCCGCCGCCCCGGCAACCGCCAGTGCCATAGCAATACGATGATCTGCCCGAGAAGAGACAGCAGCAAAACGTAAAGCGGACTGCCCGTGAATGACCAATCCATCGGAAAGTTCCGTCAGGCTACCTGGCGCCAATTTATTGTATTCCTCCGCCATCGCTTGCAGACGGTCGGTTTCTTTGACCCGCAGTTCTCCCGCTCCGGTAATAATTGTCTCACCCTCAGCTAAGAGAGCTGCCGCCACGATGGCGGGAATTTCATCAATGAGCCGTGGTATGAGGGAAGCGCCAAAGGAAACACCGCGAAGCGGGGCAGCTTTGACACGAATATCCGCCACGGGTTCATTCCCGCTTATGTGTTCGGCCAGAAGGGTGATATCCGCCCCCATGGCTTTCATCACATCCAATATTCCCGTCCGCGTAGGATTGATCCCCACATTTTTGAGCAACAGATCACTGCCCGGAATGAGAGCCGCCGCCACCAACCAATACGCCGCAGAACTTATGTCACCAGGGACCTCTATACGTTCCGGTGCATGAAGAGAAGCCCGCTGCACGGTTACTTGCCCTCTGGTGCGTTTGATCGGAACACCGAAAATATTCAGCAATCGCTCGGTATGATCTCGCGACATGAGAGGCTCAACGACCGTTGTTTCCCCCTCCGCTTGAATACCGGCTAAGAGAAGTGCAGATTTTACTTGTGCACTGGCTACTGGCATTTCATAGCGGATACCCCGCAGACTTTTTTTTGCCGGCAAGAGCGTGATGGGAAGCAGGGTGTTGCCCTTTCGGCCCACAATCTTCGCGCCCATCTGTGTTAAAGGCTGTATGACTCGCCCCATCGGACGTCGCGAGAGGGAAGCGTCCCCCATAAATGTGGTAAGAAAAGGCTGAGGCGCTAACGCCCCCAATAAAAGGCGCAGCATGGTGCCAGAATTTCCTGCATCCAGAACGCTCTCCGGCTCTCGTAAATTGTTCCAACCGACACCGTGGACTGTCAGCATCCCTTCACCCCGATGCATGATGCCGGCTCCCAATCGCTTCATTCCCCCCAGAGTGGAAAGGCAATCTGCAGCCTCCAGCCAATGAACAATCTCTGTTGGCCCTTCCGCCAATCCAGCCAAGATGACGCTGCGATGAGAGATAGACTTATCGCCGGGAATTACGACCTCACCTGTTAATCCCCGCGTTACACGTTCAATTCTTTTTGCCTGCACCGAACTCACCTCTTTTCATTATTTTCTCTGACGCTCCACGTTCCTGCCGCCGCCCCCATGGAAAAAGCTGCCTGCAGATTATAACCGCCGGTAAAGCCGTCAATGTCTGCCACCTCACCGGCAACAAAAAGCCCTGGCCAGATTTTTGAAACCATCGTCTTAGGATGAATTTCCTGGGTGGCAACGCCGCCCATAGTGACAATGGCTTCCGCCAACGGCCTCGTCCTTTGCACCATCAACGGTAAATGCTGCAAAATCACCGCCAAACGCCGCCGTTCCTCCCGGGTGATCTGATGAACAGGTTTTCCCGGAGGAATATACGCTAAATCCAGAATCGGCGGGATGAGCCGCGCCGGCAGAAGATCACATAGCCCATTTTTGATGGCTTTCTTTTGATGAGCAACAAAATCCCGCTGTATCCGTTTTTCAAGCTGTTCAGCAGTTAAAGCCGGTTTCAGATTCAAAAGGATTTCCACAAAATCCCCTTGCTGTAAGGCCAGAGAAGCTCGTCGGCTCAAGGTGAGGATGATGGGGCCGCTGATGCCGAAATGCGTAAAGAGCATCTCGCCAAAGGCTTTTTCGCGAAGGGAACCGTTCACGATCAAACCAGCCGTTACATTTCGCAGGGACAGACCCGACAATTCTCTCACCCAGGCCTCCTCCACTTCCAAGGGAACCAAGGCTGGCCGGAGAGGAACGATATGATGGCCCATTGCCGCCGCCATCTTTACCCCATCGCCGGTGGATCCCGTCTCTGGATAAGAAGCACCTCCCGTCGCCAAAATCACCGCATCCGCTGTCATTTCTTCACCACTGCAAAGCCGAACGCCGGCAATTTTTCCCTCTGCCGTAAGCAGGGTCTTTACCGGCGTATGGCAACGAACATCCACATTGGACTCATGAAGCCGCATTGTCAACGCCGCTACTACATCCTCGGCCCTATCACTCCTAGGAAATACACGCCCGCCGCGTTCAACTTTCGTAGCAACACCGCATTCTTCAAAAAACCGAATGATATCATGATTGTCAAAAGCCCGCAAAGCACTGCTTAAAAATATACCGTTTCCAGGAATATTTTTAATGATTTCCGGAATATCAGCAATGTTGGTAATGTTGCAGCGTCCCTTGCCGGTGATCATCAGCTTGCGCCCTAACCGCTCCATCTTCTCTAACAAAGTGACTTTTCCGCCGTTTTCCGCTGCTTTAACAGCGGCCATCATCCCCGCAGGGCCGCCGCCCACCACAATGATTTTTTTCATACGCGTCCCGTCTCAATTGGCCTGTCGCCGAAAATTTGTCAGCTCATAGAGGAAGCTGACTTCCTCCTCAGTAAGGGAACGGCAACCCCCGCGCCGCAGTCCGTAAAGGTCAAGGCCGGCGAAACGAATCCGTTTCAGGCGGTGCACCGTGTACCCTACCGCTTCACACATGCGCCGCACCTGCCGGTTGCGTCCTTCGTGAATGACGATCTCCAACTGCGTACGGCCACGTTCTCCGTCTCGTGCCAGTATATGAACTTCAGCCGGAGCCGTCATCCCATCGGAAAGACGCACCCCCCGACGCAGGTGCCCAACGGCGTCAGCCGTGACATCTCCTTCTACTTGTGCGATGTATGTTTTACGGATCTCATTGCGAGGGTGCAGAAGGCCATTCATCAGTGTTCCATCGTTCGTTAACAGCAAGAGGCCTTCGGTGTTGCCATCCAATCGCCCCACCGGATAGACTCGTTCGGTAATATCCGGCAAAAGCTCTGATACCGTTCGCCGTCCCCGTTCATCTTTTACAGTGGAAATATAGCCGCGTGGTTTATAAAGCATAAAATAAACCAGCCGTTCCCGTTTGGTTAACGGTTTTCCGTCGACACATATCCTATGTTTCACGGGATCGACCGAGACCCCCATTTGCGTCACTACTTGTCCGTCCACCGACACGCGCCCTTCGGCGATCATTTTTTCGGCTGTCCGCCGCGATGCAATCCCCGCCCTACTAATGAGTTTCTGCAACCGTTCCAACGCTGTCTCTCCTTTGCTCTACGGTGCCGTTCTCTGTAAACGGAAAATTTTCGCCGACGACTTGCTGCGTCTCCTCATCCCCTGCTCCTCACCCCAGAGTCTACCGCTGCTGCACCGAACCTTCTCCAAAGAGACCTTCGATAGCTTTTATCGCTTCGGGATCACCATTCAGCCAATACTGCGGCTCCGCTTTGATTCGCTGTTTTTTATCCGCCATATAGAGATAAACCGTATGATCTCCGTGATATTGCGTAAAAATCTGTCGAAGCGCCTGAAAGTTTTCCTCCGAAGCATCGGCCTCATGAATGGTAACGTAATAATCCGAGTGATACGAATCCAGTGACCACATCTGATCTGCCAAAATCTTAGCCCCCGTGTCCGTGAGATTAATCCGTCCTTCCACAACAACCGGCGTATCCACGGTCAAAAGATTCATATTCTCATAGAACACTCGTGGAAAAGCAATAATCTCAATGCTGTGGGTATAATCCTCCAAAGTGACAAAGCACATGGTATCTCCTTTTTTGGTAGCGATACGTTTGGCGTTCGCCACCAGCCCAGCGACCCGAACCAACTGGCGTTCTTTGGCTTCGCCGCTTAAAACCCGCCTCAGAGGCGGAAGATGTTCCATGACATCATGATATTTATCTAAGGGATGTCCTGTAATATAGAATCCGGTCATTTCCCGTTCCCAGGCCAAAAGCTGCGCCGGCGGTTCCTCCGGCAAATCCGGCAAAGCAATCTCCAACGCCGGAGCCAAGGAATCGTCGTCAAAAAGCCCCGTCTGACCGTTAGACATATCCCGCTGAGACAAAGCCGCCGTATTGAGAACGTTGTCTAAGACAGCCAAAAGTTGTGAACGACGCCCCTTAAGGGAATCAAAGGCACCACATTTAATCAGACTCTCTACCACGCGTTTATTGACGATGCGCAGATCCACTCGCGAGCAAAAATCTAAAAGTGATTTAAAGGCACCGCCTTTTTTTCGCACCGTTTCCAGCTCGCTGATAGCCGCCTCCCCCACATTCCTGACCGCCGCCAGCCCGAAACGAATAGCGTCTCCATCCACACTGAAAGTCGCTGAACTGGCATTGATATCCGGGGGCAGAATAGCGATTTTCATACGCCGACTGAGTTCAATGTAGACGCTCACCTTATCATTGAAATCCATGACACTGGACAGCATAGCTGCCATAAATTCCGGTGGATAATGAGCTTTCAGATAAGCGGTCTGCCATGCCACCAAAGCATAGGCCGCACTATGTGATTTATTGAAGCCATAGTTGGCAAAATGAAAGAGAAGCTCAAAGATCTTTTGAGCCAAACCGTCCTCAATGCCGTTCTCTCTCGCCCCCCTTAGAAAATCTTCCTTCTGCTTCATCAAAAGATCCGGCTGTTTGTGCCCCATGGCCCGGCGTAAAAGATCCGCCTGCCCCAAGGAAAACCCGGCCAAAACCTGCACGATTTGCATGACCTGCTCTTGATAAAGAACTACGCCAAAGGTCTCTTTCAAAATCGGTTCCAATAAAGGATGAAGGTAAGATACCTGCTTTTTCCCTCGGCGGCCATCGATGAAATCTTGTACCATGCCGCTGCCCAGAGGTCCCGGACGATATAAAGCCACCGTAGGGATAAGATCTTCAAACCCTTCCGGCTGAATGTCCCTCACTAAGGCGGTCATACCCGCCGATTCCATCTGGAACACGGCGCCTGTTTTCCCTTCGCAAAGCATGCGAGCGGTTTTTTCGTCGCGAAGCGGGATCTCTCGCAAATCCAGGCGAAGTCCCCGACTGCGTTCTACGTTCTTTACGGCATCCCCCAATACGGTCAGCGTCCTGAGGCCCAAGAAATCCATCTTCAAAAGGCCTAATTCTTCAACGAGATCCTTATCGTATTCCGTCACCAGCGTGCCGTCAGAAATCTGCACTGGCATATAATGAGTCAGCGGCTCCCGCGCGATCACCACTCCGGCAGCGTGAGTGGATGACTGGCGCGGCATACCTTCAATATCTCGGGCCAAATCAATCAATTTCCGAGTGGTAGCACTCCCCTCATACGCTTGGCGGAAATCAACCGATTCCTTCAGCGCCTTATCCAGGGTAATGCCAAGCTCCGTGGGAATCAATTTGGCAATGCGGTCCACTTCAGCGAAGGGAAGATCAAGGACACGCCCCACATCTCGCACCGCGCCTCGTGCTGCCATGGTGCCAAACGTGATGATCTGGGCCACATGATCCTCTCCGTAGCGCTTTTTAACATATTCAATAACTTCTTTACGGCGAATATAGCAAAAATCAACGTCGATATCCGGCATCGTGATGCGCTCGGGATTGAGAAACCGCTCAAAAAGGAGTGCGTACTTCAACGGATCAATGTCCGTAATCCCCAGAACATAGGCAACAATGCTTCCCGCCGCTGAGCCACGGCCCGGTCCCACAGCGATCTCTTGCGTTCGCGCGTAATGAATAAAATCCCAAACCACTAAAAAATAACTGTCAAACCCCATACGATGGATGATATCCAGTTCATAATCCAGTCGTTCTCGCACTTCCCGCGTCACCGATGCATAGCGCGAAGGCAGCTTTTCTTCGCAAAGCTCACGCAGATATCCTTCCTCTGTTTCTCCCTCTGGCAGAGGAAATTTTGGCAGATAATGCGCCCCGAAGGAAAATTCTATGTTGCAGCGCTCCGCAATGTGAACCGTATTCGCCATTGCCTCGGGATACTCAGGAAAAAGTGCGGCCATTTCGGCAGCAGATTTCAAATAATAATCGTCGCTGTTAAAGCGCATACGATTGGGATCTTCCATCGTCTTACCTGTCTGTATGCACAGGAGAACATCATGAAATTCATGATCTTCCCGATGAATGTAATGCGAGTCATTGGTCACGACCAAACCGATATGGTGCTTTTTTGAGAGTTCGATCAGCCCAGCGGCAGCCTTTTCTTCATCAGGTAAACCGTGCTTTTGAATTTCCAGAAAGAAATGATCCGACCCAAAAATTTCCGCATACTCCTGAACCAGACGATCCGCTTTTTCCATATTGTCCCGGACGATGGCTTGAGGAATCTCCCCGGCGACACAAGCACTGAGGCAGATCAGTCCTTCGTGATATTGGCGAAGAAGCTCTTTATCCACCCGGGGCTTATAATACATGCCTTCTAAATTCGCCAGCGACACTAACTTCACCAAATTTCGGTAGCCGGTTTCATTTTCTGCCAGCAAGATTAAATGATAGTACCTGACGCCATCCACCTCGAAATTGTCATGACGGGACTGCGGCGCCACATAAATCTCACACCCGATGATGGGCTTAATCCCTGCCTTCTTGGCTTCTTTGTAGAAGGTAACCGCGCCGTACATCTGGCCATGATCGGTAATAGCCAACGCTTCCATTCCCAATCGTTTCGCCTCAGCAATGAGTAACGGAATACGACTGGCCCCATCCAACAGGCTATATTCCGTATGGGTATGAAGATGCACGAAAGGTATCGGCTGGTTTGCCACGCTGTCCCCCATAGGTCTCGTCCTCTCTCGTTATGATACCCGCGCCATTTAGCGCACAAAAGATAAAATGAACCGGGGCTAAAAGGCCGCCGGTTCCGATTTTGCTTATGCTTCCATGATGATAGGCAAGATCATCGGGCGGCGTCTTGTCTTTTCAAAGAGATACCGGCCCAATGCGTCTCGAACGTTGGACTTGATGCTGACCCACTCGGTAACTTTGCCATCCTGACAGCGTTCCAGCGCCTGTTCAACCCGTTCTCTCGCTTCCTCCATCAGGGCTTCCGATTCTCGCACGTAAACAAAACCGCGCGATACGATATCCGGCCCGGCGATCACTTCTCCTGTCTCTCGATTCATCGTAGTCACAACGATCAGGATACCATCCTGGGAAAGCTGACGGCGATCCCGTAGAACGATGTTGCCCACGTCACCGACCCCTAGCCCGTCTACCAACACGCGTCCCGCCGTGACTTTTCCGGCTACCGCGCCTTTTTCTTCGGTAAATTCCAAAATCTGCCCGTTCTCGCCGATGAAAATATTTTCCTTCGGCATCCCAAGTTCCTGCGCCAATTTCGCATGTTTCACCAAATGACGGTACTCTCCGTGGACCGGCATGAAAAATTTAGGACGAACAAGATTATGAATGAGTTTAATTTCTTCTTGGCTGGCATGCCCCGAAACGTGAATGCCTTCTGCACTGCCGTAAACAACGCTTGCTCCTAATCTCAGCAGATTATCGATCGTACGGGCCACTAATTTTTCGTTGCCGGGGATCGGAGTGGCCGAAATGATGACGGTATCACCGGGTACAATATTAACCTTGCGATGTTCGGACATGGACATCCGCGTCAGAGCCGACATCGGTTCTCCTTGACTGCCTGTGGTAATGATGACAATCTGTGACATGGAATAGCGACTGATCTCGTCAATATCGATCAAAGTTCCTTCTGGTGCGTTGATGTAGCCCATCTCTAACGAAATATTGACAACGTTCACCATACTGCGGCCGAGAATGGCCACCTTACGTTTATAGCGAACCGCCGTATCAATGACCTGCTGAATGCGATGCACGTTGGAGGAAAATGTTGCCACGATAATGCGCTGCCGGGCGTTGTGAAACGCTTTATCGAATGCTGCGCCCACTGTGCGTTCACTGGGCGTATGCCCTTCCCGTTCCGCGTTTGTACTATCCGCTAAAAGTAAAAGGACTCCCTTGTTGCCTAAATCCGAAAAACGCCGGAAATCGGTCATTTTCCCATCTACCGGTGTGTAATCGAGTTTGAAATCCCCAGTGTGAACGATCATCCCCACCGGTGTTTTTATGGACAGGCCTACAGCGTCAGGGATGCTGTGGTTCACTCGAATGAAACCCACGGAAAAACACCCTATATCAATGGTATCTCCTGCCGCTACAGGATGGAGACTGCCGCAATCCACATTATTTTCTTTCAGACGCCCGGTCAGAATTCCCAGTGTGAGCCGTGTGCCATAAACAGGAACATCAATCTGTTTCAGCACATACGGCAGCGCTCCGATATGATCCTCGTGCCCATGCGTCAGCACGATGGCCTTGATCTTATCCTTGTTTTCCAACAGATATGTGATGTCGGGAATGACGAGATCAATTCCCAGCATATCCTCTTCGGGGAACATTAAACCAGCATCGATCAGTAGAATCTCGTCATCCACGCGAATGACAGTCATGTTTTTACCGATCTCGCCTAATCCTCCCAAAGGGATAATCTGCACTTTTCCTTTTGACAAAAAAAGACACCCCCATATTTCTTAAATTTGTATACCGTCCGATCCAACTACCATAAAGAAATAAAACACGCCCGATCACAACACGTTATTTTATATTATATATCCGTCAGCGAGAGAATGTAAAGCCTTCCTCCGCTTTTAGGACGATACCTCCATGATTCCGTATCGAATACGACTGTATTTTCCGCCCGCAAACAGTGAAAAACCCAGTCGGGCAAATTCCCCGCTGTTATGGGATTCCTTCATGACAACCCGCTGGCGCGCCACTCGACAGGCCTCTTGCAGCGCTTCTTTTTCTAAGGGACGTCCATCCGCCAGGGAACGCAACGGACGAAGACCAACGCTATCCCACAACGGCTGGCGAAACATGGGATCAAAATAAACCACATCTGCAGACTTATCCGGTTGACGGTACAAAAAATCACCGTAATCCGCCGTGATGACCCGTATGCGCCGCATGGCTTCCCCCATAGGGCCCGTTTCCCTTGGGTGGGAAAGACCACAGGAAACGATCTCCGCAATGAGGGGCCGACTCTCCAAAGCGCGGACATTGCCTTCCGCCCCTGTGACATAACTGGCAACGATCGCGTCTGCCCCTAACCCCAACGTACAGTCGAGAACAGACATCCCCGCCCGCAGTCCGGCGGCTTCCACAAAATGATCCGGCCTTCCTTGGCGCAGATTTTTGACCCGCACATGAGCCATACTGGGATGAAAAAAGAATTCTCTTTCGGGCATCGCTAAAAATAATTCGCCGTGTCGAACAATCAAAATATAGGCTACATGATATTTGCGCTGCAAAGAAGTTAGGGAATCCCGCCCCCGTTCCACATAACAGGCCGAAAGACGCCGCGCCATATCCTCGGCCAAGAGGACGTTCGCCGATTCCATCTTCGCTCCGGTGGTGACGATAAGATTCTCCACAGTCACGTCCGCTTGAACATTTTAGCCAGTTCACTGCTGGTAAAACGAAGGATGGTGGGACGACCGTGAGGACAAGTATAAGGCCGCGCCGTCTCAGAAAGTTCGTCTAAAATAATCTGCATTTGCCGCAAGTTCAAAGCATCGCCCCTCTTGATGGCCGCCTTGCAGGCTGTCATGGCCAAGCAGGAATGACGTATTTCTGCGGCAGTAACATCATGCATTTCCAAGAGGCACCCCAAAATCTTCCGCAGGATATCCTCCACCTCGCCGACGGGAATATCTGCCGGAACCGCCTTAAGGCGAAATTCCTCCGGGCCGCACCCTTCCAGATCAAATCCCAAATGGAAAAACAGCGATTGATACCGCTCTAAAAGTTCCGCTTCCGCCGCACTAAAGGAAAGAACCAAGTGCACTAAAAGCTGCTGCGAAGGAATCGCTTCCGTCATAGCCGCGAAACGATCATAGAGAATGCGCTCGTGAGCCGCATGCTGATCCACCAAATAAAGAGTATCTTCATCCTTGGCCACAATATAGCAAAGAGCCACCTGTCCGATAGGTGTCATGGAAATCCGGCGAGATGAATCCTCAAAAGGCACCGCAGCCGGTTCCGCTACCCCGTTGGCCGGCAACTCCGGCAAATCGTAACGGAGAGGAGCCTCCGCTTTTTTCTCGCTAGCCAACGCAGCCTGCACCGACCGAAACTGCTCCATATCCGTTTTTGTTCCTACAGACGCCAACGCAGGCTCCGCCCCATAATTTTTTGATATGTGTACCGTTCCATCCAGCACACCGCTTCCCGAACTTCCCTTCAATGGCGTAGCCAAAGCCAGAGGCACCGACACGATATGACGCTCCAGATGGGGAACAACGGCCGCCACCTCTTCCAGCGATTGATCCGCGGGACGAATCGCGTCCCGTACTGCCTTATAAACTGCCCGAAAGATCCGCCCTTCATCCTCAAATTTAATTTCTGTTTTTCGCGGATGCACATTAACATCCATGGAACGCTGGGGTGCTTTGAGTAAGAGTACCGCCAACGGATACCCGGCCTTGGGCAGAAGGGAATGATAAGCATTGTCGAGTGCCCGCGCCATCGCCTTATTTTCTATCTGCCGCCCGTTGACAATAAACGTCTGCCAAGCGCGACTACTGCGAAGCATGGAGGGTTTTGTCAAATATCCCTGAATTTCGAGATCGTCCTCACAGAAGGTGACAGAAAGCAACGATTCGGCCACTTGCCCGCCGTAAACGCTCCGGATCGCAGCCGCTAAATCGCCGCTGCCCGGGGTGGACAACGACACTTTATTGTTGCTGATAAAGCGAAACGCGATATGAGGATTGGCCAGCGCCTGCCGGACGACACACTCGTTGATTTTTTGCCCTTCGGTATGGGTTGTCTTCATAAATTTTTTTCGGGCCGGCGTATTGAAAAAGAGATCCTCCACCTTAACGGTAGTGCCCACCCGGCATCCGATCTCCCCCTGCTCCTTTCCTTCGCCACCGGCCATTTTTATGCTTGTCCCCAACTCATTCTCTTCCCGCCGGGTCTGCAGGGAAAAACGTGACACGGCCGCAATAGTAGCCAAGGCCTCACCGCGAAAGCCAAGTGTAGATACGGCAATCAAGTCTTCCGCCTTGCGTATCTTGCTCGTGGCATGGCGTTCGACAGCCAAAGCCGCGTCGTCCCTGTCCATGCCGCAGCCGTCGTCTGTCACCCGCATAAAGCTGGTACCTCCAGCCATGATCTCCACTTCGATATGCTTAGCACCGGCGTCGATAGCGTTTTCCAAAAGCTCCTTTATCACCGAGGCAGGACGCTCCACCACTTCCCCGGCGGCAATCTGATTGATGGTGTTTTCATCGAGAACATGGATACGGCTCATGTTTTCCCCGCCTCCTCTCTGGCCTGATTTTGCAGTTTGTACAAGGCATTCATCGCCTCCAAGGGGGTCATCGTCATGACATCCAGGGAGAGAATCGCAGCGCTCAAAGACGACGTAAAAAGAGACTCCATCGCCGCCTGGGGGGGTGATGCAGCAGCTTTTTCTTCCCGTTCCATCAGGCAGGCCGCACCTTCCTTTTCCGCTTCCAAAGCGTCTAAGATGACTTGCGCCCGTTGGGTGACGGAATTCGGCAGCCCAGCCAGGCGAGCGACGTGGATACCGTAGGATTTATCGGCACTCCCGGCGACAATGCGCCGGAGAAACACCACCTTCGTGCCACGTTCCTTTACGGCGACGCAATAGTTTTTGATATGTTCACTCTCTAAATCCGTCAGTTCGTGATAATGGGTGGCAAAGAGGGTCTTAGCGTGTATGTGATCCCGAATGTATTCCACCACCGCCCGAGCGATGCTCATGCCGTCAAAAGTACTCGTTCCCCGCCCAATCTCATCCAAAATGATCAGACTATTTTTGGTCGCATACTTTAATATTTGGGCCACCTCGTTCATCTCCACCATGAAGGTGCTCTGACCACTGACTAAATCATCGCTGGCCCCGATGCGGGTGAATATCCGATCCACCGGTGAAATGGCTGCCTCCCGAGCCGGAACAAAGCTCCCCACTTGGGCCATCAGAGTTAAAAGTGCCGTCTGGCGCATATAGGTTGACTTTCCCGCCATATTCGGACCGGTAATGAGCAGGATTTCCCCTTCCGCATGATTCAGTGTCGCGTCGTTGGGCACAAAAAGATCCTGGGTCAGGATCCGCTCTACCAAGGGATGGCGACCATCTTTGATACGGATTTCACCATTATCCAAAAGCTGCGGTCGGATATAGTTATGGGCGGCAGCAGCTTCCGCCAAACCAGTCAGCACATCCACCTGGGCGATCGCCCGGGCTGTTTGCTGGATGCTTGCCAGCTCTTTGACTAATATCTCCCTCAGTTCCATAAAAAGATTGTATTCTAAATTGACAATCTTTTCCTGCGCCCCTAAGATCTTTGTCTCAAACTCTTTCAATTCTTCCGTAATGTACCGTTCGGCGTTGGCCAGCGTCTGTTTGCGTACATAATTCGCCGGAACCAACTCCCGGCCACTGTGGCGAACCTCGATATAATAACCGAAAACTTTATTATAGCCGATCTTAAGGGTTTTGATGCCAGTTCGCGTCTTCTCCCGCTCTTCCATTTCCTGGAGAAGCTGCTTGCTGTCGTGCGCCATCCGGCGATATTCATCCAACTCCGCGTGATAGCCGGGACGAATGATACCGCCCTCCCGCACGGAGACGCCCGGTTCATCCACGATAGCCCGTGACAAGAGTACGGCCAACTCATCGTATAATTTGATATTATCGTGTCCGGATTGAAGCAGTGCCGCTTGACGCTCGGCCAAGAGAGATTTGATGCGGGGAAGCGCCTGAAAGGAAATCTTTAAAGCAACCAGATCTCGGGCATTGGCCGTCCCAACCTCCACTCGGGTCAAAAGCCGTTCAAAATCGTAAATAACCTTGCAGCTCTCCCTAAGGTCTTGCCGAAGCACAAAATCCTCCGCTAATTCCGCCACAGCATCCAAGCGTTGATTAATCTGAACAAGGGAAAGCAGCGGATGTTCCAGCCATTTCTTTAAGAGACGGCTTCCCATAGCCGTCTCCGTATAATCCAGAACATCCAGGAGGGTATTCTTTTTGCCGCCATCCCGCAAATTGCGTGTAATTTCCAAATTCCGCAAGGTATTGGCATCCAACACCAAATTCTCACCGGAATCGAGGAACAACAATCGATTCAGATGACTCAGATCCGTCCTGACCGTATCGTGAAGATAAGCCAGAAGCGTTGCCATCGCAACGCGCGCCGCTTCTTCGTTCGGCCATTCGTTAGCCGGAAAATGACGGCTCAGCCATTCCTTTACCCCCGTAGTCGTCGCCGAAAGTCTCGTGAGGGAGCAGTCCGGCAATCGCAGCTTCAGGAAAGCGTCAAGGTCCTCGCGGCCGGAAAACTCTCCCGCCAACAAAAGTTCAGGCATCATCAGGCGGTACAGTTCATCCTGGAGCAGCATCTGCCGATTATCCCCCTGATATATCCCGTAGAAGCACTCCCCCGTCGAAATATCGGCCCCCGACAGGACCAATACCTCACCTTCCTCGTAAAGCAACGCGATATAATTGTTCTGCGTTTCGGAAAGAGCATTCTCCGAAAGAATCGTCCCCGGCGTCACGATCTTAATCACTTCACGCTTCGTAAGGCCCGGCGCTTTGGGATCACCGATCTGTTCAGCGATAGCCACCTTATAGCCCTTACGGATAAGACGAGTAATATATGTCTCCGCCGCGTGATAGGGAATCCCGCACATCGGTGCCTGGCCCACATCGCCGCTGCGGCTGGTAAGAGTCAGCCCCAGTTCTCGGGAAGCGATACGTGCGTCCTCAAAAAACATTTCATAAAAATCGCCCAGACGAAAGAAGAGAATCTCCTCCGGATGCTGTTCTTTCGTAGCACAATATTGCTGCATCATCGGGGTCATTTCCATGTCTCTTTGTTCTCCTCGTCGGTTCCTCTCATCGCACCACCTCTCACGATGATACTGATGAAACGGCCGTTTGCCAACACTGAAAACTCTTTTCAAATAAATATTATAGAGGATAATCCAAACAAAAGCAAAGGCGCGCGACTCTGATTCGTCGCACGCCTGATCCGTCAGATGGTGCGCTCGGGCAGAGTCGAACTGCCGCTTTCAGCTCCGGAGGCTAACGTCCTATCCACTGGACTACGAGCGCTTCATAACATGGTAAGTAGTATAGCACACCTTCATAGACTTGTCCAACTCGCCCAATAGGAGATTTCAAACTTGGAATTTCTTAGTTTCCTGATTCAGTCCTTCTGCTAAATTCGACAAATGCCGCGAAGAAGCTGCGATCTCTTCCATGGAAGCGGATTGCTCCTCCGTGGCCGCGGACACGCTCTGGGCATGATCCGAATTTTTCGTACTGGTTTCCTGAATAGAAGCAACCTGCGCGTCTACTACTTGCGTTTCCGTAGCCATCTGCTGAATGCCCGCCGTGATTTCCCCAATGCCTTTCTCTAAGGTTTCAATGGAGGCGAAGATCGCCTGGAAGCCTTCGTCCGCTGCCCGGACGGAAATCAGTCCCTGCGCAACGCTTTCCGCGCCCTCACCACTGGCAGCAACGGCTTTCCCCATATCCTTTTGAATCGCACCGACTAAATCGGCAATCTGCTGGGTAGACATTGCCGATTGTTCAGCTAATTTTCTCACTTCGTCGGCTACCACAGCGAAACCGCGCCCGGCTTCCCCGGCACGAGCTGCCTCAATGGCCGCATTGAGAGCCAGAAGATTTGTCTGCCCCGCGATGCCAGAAATCATGGTCACAATCTCGCTGATCTTCTGTGACCCATCTTTTAAGGCGTCAATGGCAGCAGTAATCGTCTTAGAACCATCCTCAATATGTTCCATGTAGCGCACTACATCGTCAACCGCTTTACGTCCTTCGCCTGCTTTCAAAGAGGCTTCCGTTGCCGCCTGAGAGACGGCTTTCGCTTTTTGCGCCATATTTCCAGCGCGTTCAGCAATTGTTCCGGCAGCCTGACCGGCGGAAACTGCCGCTGACGATTGATCTTCAATCCCCCCAGCGATCTCGGTAATGGAAACAGCCACACTGTTAGAGGCTTCTGCCGACTGCTCGGAAGCTGTATGAAGCGCGGTAGCCGCATTTGATAATTCTTCGGAATTTTTCTGGATGTTCTGAATGAGAAGGCGCATCGTGCGACGCATGCGGTCGAAGCCGGCAGCCAGCGTACCAATCTCATCCTGCGTGTCTATGGCAATCGCTTTCTCCCGCAAATCACCCCGATTAATGTTATCGCTGGCTGCCAGGAGCGTCCGTAAATTACTGCCCATTCTCCCTGCCATGACGGCCACAACAACGGAGATGACAACGAGGATCACGAGAGTCAAAATCCCCAACACCTTAAGAAGTTTTATCGATCCGGCCGCCACTTCTTCCTCAGGCGCCACCGCGACTGCTACCCAAGTACGGCCTGAGAGTTTTATTGATGTGAGGACACCCATCATATCCCGGCCGGTAGATTGCTTATAGCTAAGAAAAACCGCATCGTCAGAAGTCAATGCCGTCTTAAACGCTGCCACCAATCGTTCATCAATCGTGCGACTGGATGTGACCTGACTGAGATTTAGTTTACCAACATTATCTGGTGCCGCTGCATCCACCATAACGACGCCGCTCTCATCACATATGTAGACATGACCCGTTTCCATGAATCTCGTGGCCTCTAAGACAGGGTTGAAACTCTCCAATTCCAGTGTTCCATAGATAATGCCCACAATCTGATTGCCATCCATAACCGGATTGGCAATCAACACAATATTCTTTCCTGAAGAAGGCGACACAAAGGGGGCGGTAATATACGGCTTTTTCGTTTCTCGCACGGTCTTGATATAAATGCCATCAGAACGATCCATTTGCAGATCTGTATCACTGTAGGCCATACCGTTTAAATCACTGAAAGCCACCATGGCAAAACTCGGCACCCGCCGTTTCGTTTCTGCCAGTGCCGCTAACCTTTGATCATGATCACCATGTATGACACGGGGATCGGAAGCCAAAAATTCAAGAAATATCTCCTTTTCCCGTTCAGCCTGCTTCATTTCCAAACCAGCCTGCCGGCCTAAAGCCTGAGATAAGCTCTTTGCTTCCTCCATTAGCATATTGCTAGACATCCGATAACTGATAAAGAAAAAGGCCAAAAAACTGACGGTCAAGATCGGCAACAAAATGATCATAAGTTTCGCTCGTATCGATTTTATACTCATTGCGTATGCTCCCCCTTATATATTTGGTTTTCCGCCATTTTTCATAAAATTCAGGAAAGATGGCGAGGATACTTTTCCCAAGGGGAAAAGCTACTTCTCCAAAGCCGCCACTAATAATTGATTGACGAGAGCAGGATTCGCTTTCCCCTGGGTTTGTTTCATAATCTGTCCCACCAGCGCGCCGATCGCTTTCTTGTTGCCGCTTTGATAATCAGTCACCGGTTTCGGGTTCGCGGCGATGACGGCTTGGACAATGGTCTCTAACTCTTTCGTATCGGTAATCTGTACTAATCCTTTGTCTTTGACAATCTTTTCTGGCGCGTCGGCAGAGGTCCACATGGCCGCGAAAACATCCTTTGCGATCTTTGAGGAGATGGTGCCTTCGCTGATCATCTGTATCATTTTCCCCAAGCGTGAGGCATCTACCGGCGACTCCGTAATCGTTTTGCCTTCCCCATTCAAATGCTTCGCCAGTTCTCCCATGATCCAGTTCGCTGCCAATTTTGCGTCGGCACCGGTCGCCGTGACGGCATCGAAATACTCGGCCAAAGGACGCGAAGCAGTGATACTGGACGCATCGTAGGCAGACAGGCCATATTCTTTTTCCAGCCGTTCCCGTCGCGCATCTGGCAGCTCCGGTAACGCTTTTCTGTACGTCTCAATCGCCTCTGCCGTCGTGATGATAGGCGGCAGATCAGGCTCCGGCATGTACCGGTAATCTTGAGCTTCTTCCTTGCTCCGCATAGAAAGCGTCACACCCCGTACCGGATCCCAGGTACGGGTTTCCTGAACGATATGTCCGCCATCCTCTAAAACTTCCGTTTGACGCTCAATTTCGTACTCGATGGCTTCTTCCAACGCCTTGAAGGAATTGATGTTTTTCATCTCCGTGCGTGTCCCCAGTACTTCGGATCCCACAGGGCGCAGGGAAACATTAATGTCCGCCCGGAGATTGCCCTGCTCCATGCGGCAATTTGACACATCGATATACTCTAAAATCGATTTGATCTTTTCCATATAGGCGCGGGCCTCGGCAGCGGACGACATGTCCGGCTCGGAGACGATCTCCAAGAGTGGTACTCCCGTCCGATTATAATCCACGTTGGAAGAGGCGGAATTTTTGATATTCTCTCCTGAATGGACCAATTTACCCGCATCCTCTTCCATGTGAATACGAGTGAGCCGAATCCGTTTTGTTTTCCCTGCTTCCATAATGTCTACATAGCCATGTTCGGCGATGGGAAGATCGTATTGAGATGTCTGAAAATTTTTCGGCAGATCGGGATAGTAATAATTCTTGCGGTCAAACTTGCTGTATTGGTTAATGGTGCAGTTCGTCGCCAAGCCGGCCTTGATGGCAAATTCCACCACCCGGGCGTTCACTACCGGCAAAACTCCCGGCAGACCGAGACAGACCGGACAGACATGTGTATTCTGCTCCGCGCCAAACCCGGTGGCACAACCGCAAAAGATCTTGGTCTTCGTTTTCAGTTCGCTATGGATTTCCAATCCGATAACAGCTTCGTATTTCATCCCTCTGCACCTTCCAATCCGGCCGTCTCATTGTGAAAATTTTGACTCTGTTCGTAAGTATAGGCTGCCCGCAGGATGGTTTCCTCATCCAGCGGTTTACCGATGATTTGAAGGCCGATGGGAAGATGCTCCCGATTGTAGCCACAGGGGAGGGAAATGCCCGGCAAGCCGGCCAAATTCAAAGGGACAGTACAAATATCCTGCAAGTACATCTTCAAGGGATCATGAATCATAGCACCGATAGGATAAGCCGGTGTCGGTGCCGTCGGCGTCATGATGACATCCACCTTTTGAAAGGCTGTCGTATAATCTTCCTGTATCAACGTCCGCACCTTCAAGGCTTTCAGATAATAAGCATCATAATAACCGGCACTCAAAGCATAGTTACCGATCATGATACGGCGCTTTACTTCCCGGCCAAATTTTTGGCTCCGCGTATTCGTCATGAGTTCCGCCACATCAGCTCCATCCACACGCGCCCCGTAGCTTATACCGTCATAACGTTCCAGATTGGTGGCAGCTTCTGCCGGCGCGATGAGGTAATAAGCCGAAATTGCGTATTCGGTATGGGGAAGCGAAATATCCACCAGTGTCGCTCCCATGGCCTGAAAACTTTGGATGGCCTCCCGCACCGCCTTCTCCACCTCAGGATCCATGCCCGCAGCAAAATATTCTCGGGGAATGCCGATATTCAGCCCTCGAACGTCTTCTCTCAGCGCTTTCGTATAATCCGGCACAGCAGAGGGGCTGGAAGTCGAATCCCGGGGATCATGTCCAGCCACAACATTGAGAAGATGCGCACTGTCCGTGACATCCCGAGTGACGGGTCCGATCTGATCCAGAGAAGAAGCGTACGCTACCAGACCATAGCGCGATACTCGTCCATAGGTAGGTTTAAGCCCCACAACACCACAAAAAGACGCCGGTTGACGAATAGAACCGCCGGTATCCGATCCCAAAGCCCAGATAGCTTCCCCGGCCGCCACGGCTGCGGCGCTGCCTCCGGAACTTCCCCCTGGAACGCAATCTAAATTCCACGGATTATGTGTAGGGTGGTATGCGGAATTTTCTGTAGAACCGCCCATAGCAAATTCGTCAAGATTTGTTTTTCCCAAAACAGGAGCGCCTGCCGCCCGCAATTTCTCCACAACCGTCGCGTTATAAGGCGGCTCAAAATGTTCGAGGATCTTGGAAGCGCAGGTCGTCGTAATACCCTGCGTGCAGATATTATCTTTGAGAGCCCCCGGGATTCCCTCTAAAAAGGTAATTTCTTCGCCCCCAGCGATCTTCTTATCCACGGCCTGCGCCTGCTGCAAAGCAATTTCCGATGTTACCATCAGATAGGCGGCCACCTTAGGTTCCACCTTTTCCATGCGTGCTATAATATCCTTCGTCAACTCTACCGCGTTGATTTTTTTCTCCCGCAGCATATCGTGCAGAATATGCGCCGGTTTATCGTATAGCTTCACGCTTGTTCCTCCCCGATGCTTATTCTTCCAATACCCGCGGCACCTTAAAATAGCCGTCCTCCTGAAGAGGCGCGTTGGAAAGCGCCGCCTCCCGCGGCAGGGACGGCCTCACTTCGTCAGTCCGAAAGACATTTTCTATGGGTAAAGCATAGGTGGTAGGCTTTACCTTTTCCGTGTCCACCTTCTGGAGATTTTCGACGTATTCCAGAAAAGCACTGAGCTGCTCCGTATATGCTTCCGCTTCATCCGCAGGAATGGAAAGACGCGACAAAACGGCTACCCTTTCCATTTCCTGTTTCGTCACTTTCATAATACCACCATCCGATCCTTAATTTTTTCTCAGTATAGGCATTATATCATATTACTCGGCCCTCCGTCGGAAAAACCTTTGTGGCAGTGGTCATATTTCTAATTTCCCATTGATCATCGCCTGCAATTCTTCCGCCGATAAGATGGAAATACCCAGATTTTCCGCCTTGGTCAGCTTACTTCCAGCGTTTTCCCCCGCCACGACATAATCCGTTTTAGAGGAAACACTGCCCGCCACTCGGCCTCCATGAGATTCGATGAGCGCCGCCGCTTCCTGACGGCTCATGCCAGATAACGTCCCTGTCAAAACGAAACTCTTGCCTGCCAACCGATCATCTGCCGCTTCACGGGTAGGTCTCGACATGGTGAGACCTTGCGCTTTCAGTTCAGCTAACAGCGCCGTTGTCGTCTCCAGGGAAAAATATTGAACAAGGTTTCTGGCACTGATCTCCCCCATATCTCGAACACCTAATATCTCTTCCGGCGCCGCGCTGGCCAATCGCTCCAAAGAAGGAAACGTTTTCATTAAGTCCCGTGCCGCCGCCTTGCCGATCCCGGGAATGCCAAGGCCGGTAAGAAGACGTTCGGGAGCGTTCGTTTTCGATTTTTCAATGGCTGACAGCAAATTATCGGTGCTCTTTTCCTTTCCGACAATCTTCTGCGCGATCAAATCCTCACGATGCGCCTTCAGCTGATAAATGTCGGCCTCGTTTCGAATATACCCCTTCTCTATGAGGGCCTTCACTGCGGCGATCCCAAACCCTTTGATATCCATGGCATCCCGCCCCGTAAAATGTAGGATATGGCTTTCTAACTGCGCTGGGCAGTTGGGATTCGAGCAGCGAATATCCACCGCATTATCTTCCTGAATAGCGGGCGATCCGCATATCGGGCATCGATTTCCGATATGAAAAGGCAGCGCATTTGCCGGACGCTTTTCTCGGAGGACACTGCGAATTTTGGGAATGATCTCACCAGACTTATAAACGGTGATCGTATCCCCTACGCGTATATCCAATCGATCAATAAAATCCTGATTGTGCAGGGTTGCCCGTTCTACCATAGTGCCACAGAGCGACACCGGATCAAATACCGCCGTAGGCGTAATACGTCCCGTCCGCCCCACCGAGAGCTCTATACGGCGAAGGATCGTTTCCCGCTCCTCAGGAGGATATTTATAAGCGATGGCCCAGCGCGGCACCTTAGAAGTCGCGCCCAACTTCTCTCGATCCGCCAAATTATTCAGCTTTACCACCGCACCATCAATGTCATAGGGAAGGGTTCCTCGGCTCTCACCGATCTTGACGATGGCCGTCCAAACTTCATCTGCTGTGCGGCAAAGATGATAGTCGTGGATGACAGTGATCCCCTGCGCCTTCATAAATTCATACGCTTCGGTATGAGTAGCGAAAGTTCTCCCCACCGCTTTTTGCAAATTAAACACGAACAGGGATAGATGACGCTCCTTCGTGATCCGGCTGTCCAACTGCCGCAAGGTACCAGCGGCGCAATTCCGGGGATTGGCAAAAGTCTTAAGTCCCAAAAGTTCCTGTCGTTCATTTACCGCAGCAAAAGCCGCCCGAGTCATATAGACTTCGCCGCGAATTTCAAAGTAAGGCAGCGCCTCGATGAGATGAGGCTGCACATCGGCAATAACGCGGGCGTTTTCTGTCACGTCCTCTCCTTGGATGATCCCATCTCCTCGAGTGACCGCCCGCTGCAGTTCCCCATTTTCATAGCGAAGGGCCAGGGAGAGCCCGTCGATCTTTTCCTCCACTACAAACTCCGCATCCGGCAAAGTCTCCTGCAGATTGTGGACAAATGCTATGACCTCATCTCGAGAAAAAACATCCTGCAGAGAAAGCATGGGAACATCATGAGGAACGAGTACCCCCGCTTCCCGCTTGGCGGTTCCTCCCACCATTTGCGTAGGCGAATTCGGCGTGATCAATTCGGGGTATTTTTCTTCAATCGCTTTCAACCGCAGCATGAGCTGATCATATTCATAATCGGATATGATCGGATCATCCTGATTGTAATAGCGATCGTTATGGTAGCGGATTTCTTTGCGCAGAGTGCTCAATTCCTTCTTGAGGGATTGCATGTCCATGATGTCAACTCTTTCTTTTCCCATCAGGCTCGGGTGATGGGCGCATATTTTTGCATCAGTGCGCGAACCCCTAATCCGGGGAAAGCAACCTGAAGTTCCCGCTCTTCCCCCTCGCCTCGCACGGATACAATGGTACCCAATCCCCACTTACCGTGCCGCACTTTATCCCCAGGATACCACACTGTTTCTGTATCAGGTCGAAGCAGCGGCTCCCCGCCCCCTTTCGGTCCCGATGAGGAAGTTATCGGCTGCCGGGAAAAAGACGCCAACGCCTGATTTCCCGTTATCAACGTACTGGAAGGCGAAGCCGCCGCCCTCGTTTTCGCCCTGTGCGCGGCAGAATATCCTCGTCGACCGGTCAGAGGAGCCGAAGCAAATGCTTCCAGATACGCTTCAGGAATTTCCCCTAAGAAACGGGAGGGCGGGTACACTGTCGTCCGGCCGAAAATCATGCGCTGCCGGGCGTAACTCAGATACAACTTGCGCTGCGCCCGAGTGATACCCACGTAACAAGTACGGCGTTCCTCCTCCAATTCGTCCGGCGCCATCAGTGTTCGCGCGTGGGGGAAAAGCCCCTCCTCCATGCCCGCTAAAAAGACGATAGGAAATTCCAGTCCTTTCGCTGCGTGGAGGGTCATCAGCGTCACCCGATCTTCAGCCATATCTGCCGCGTCGATATCTGAGATCAGCGCAATATGATTCAGGAAATTCTCTAAATCCGGCGTTTCCCCGCTCATTTCAAAATCGCGTGCCACACTGATAAATTCTTTCAGGTTTTCTACCCTCGCTTCATTCTCCGGTTTGTTATCTCTCCCCAATTCATCCATGTAGCCGCTCAGGGTTAAGACTGTTTCTACAAATTGCGACAATGGCAGAGTTTCCTGCTGCGTTAGAAGATCGAAGATCAGAGCGGAAAAATCAGATAAAACATTTCGGGTGCGTGCCGACAAGCGCGGCACAGCATCCAAATAGGCAGGACTAGAAATCACATCAAAAAGATTCAGCCCTGCTTCCGCCGCATAAGTGTCCAGCCGTGTCAGGCTGGTCTCTCCCAACCCCCGTTTGGGAACATTAAGAATGCGATGAAGGCTCATGGAATCCAAAGGATTAAAAATGAGACGAAGATAAGCGATGATGTCTTTGATCTCTTTGCGCTCGTAAAATTTCAGTCCTCCGACCATGGTGTAGGGGATCCCACAGCGCATAAATCCTTCTTCCAAGACTCGGGACTGGGCATTCGTCCGATAAAGGACGGCAAAATCATTGTAAGAAACGGCCGTTTTTGTCATCTCTCGTCGAACGGTGTCGGCGATAAAGCCAGCTTCATCCCGTTCATCCTCGGCGACATACAGAGTGATCTTTTCCCCCGCCTCGTTTTTTGTCCAGAGGTCCTTTGGCTTACGGTTCTGATTATTCTGTATGACTGCGTTGGCCGCCGCCAAAATCGTTTTTGTCGAACGATAATTCTGCTCCAGCCGAATAACCGTCGCCTCAGGATAATCAGTCTCAAAATCCATGATGTTACGCATATCAGCGCCCCGCCAGCCGTAAATGGACTGATCGGCGTCTCCTACGACACAAAGGTTGTGATGGCTGTCGGCCAGAAGTCGTGTCAGTTTGTACTGGGCACTGTTTGTGTCCTGATACTCGTCGACTAGGATGTAGGCAAACCGCCGCTGATACTTTTCCCGTATATCCTCATGCTTTTCCAAAAGAGACACGGCCCAAAGCAGTAAATCATCGAAGTCTAAAGCGTTGTTCTTCATGAGAGCCGCTTCATAGGCCTCGTATATTTCCGCCACTTTTTTTTGAAAAAACGTATCTGCGGCCCGGGCAAAATCTCGCGGCCCCATCATCTGATTTTTGGCGTTGGAGATGGCCGCCTGCACACTGTTAGGCGCGTACTGTTTATCATCTAAATTCAGCGCCTTCAAGCAGTTTTTCACCAAAGCCCGAGAATCTCCGGCATCATAGATGACGAAATTCTTCTTATAGCAGCCGGCAGCCTCAATCTCCCGGCGCAGAAACCGAGCACAAAAGGAATGGAATGTACTCAGCCAGACATGCCGCGCTTCTTCCCCGATGAGGCGATCCACGCGTTCACGCATTTCCGCCGCCGCTTTATTCGTAAATGTGATAGCCAATATACGGTATGCCGGTACATCATGTGCCAAAAGATTCGCGATTCGGCACGTTAAGACCTTCGTCTTCCCCGAGCCCGCGCCAGCCATGACAAGAAGCGGCCCCTCCAGACATTGCACGGCAGCCCGCTGCCTATCGTTTAGTCCCTGAAAAATATCCACCCGTATCCTCCTGTATCCCGCTGCCGCCGTTCGCCTCCGTTTTACAGAAAACAGGCTGCCGCATCACTGCGCCAGCCTGCTGGAGCCTGTTTAGAGCTGAAGCTGTCGAACCGCTTCTGAAAGCGGTGGGACGATCTGTTTTTTCCGAGACATCACGCCGGGCAGAAAAATGGAATTTCCCGCAGCATTCTTTTGAAAAGCGTCGCCGATGAGCGTCTTTGGCGATCCTACATAGAGCAGTTCGGTACTTTCTTCCAAAATATTGGTTACCATGAGGAGACTTAAATCAAAGCCTTCCTGTTCACAGACAGCCGTCATACTTTCCAACAACTGCTCCTTCAGTTTCATGACCTCTTCATATCCCATGACCGATATCTGACTGATCAGGACATGATAGTCACCAAATTGAAACTCCTTCATATCCTTTTTCGCAATCTCCATAGGCGACATCGTACCGATGCCCGAACCGGCCTTCAGCATGTCCATCCCGTACTGTACCATCTTAACCCCTGCCAGGGCGGCCAGCCGTTCCGCCGTCTTCGTGTCATACGCCGTACAGGTCGGTGATTTAAAGAGAACGGTATCGGAAATGATGGCCGAGAGCAGAAGCCCCGCGATGGTGGGTGAAATTTCCACCTCATTTTGCCAGTACATATTAGCGATGATCGTGGCCGTACAGCCTACCGGTTCCTCTCGAATGTAAATCGGTTCACCGGTCTGCATCCCACCCAAGCGATGATGATCAATAATCTCGACAATACGGGCATTTTCGATCCCTTCAATAGCCTGCCCCCGCTCGTTATGGTCCACTAAAATAACCCGCTCGGGTTCGGGGACCATGAGATTATCTCGGCTGACCAAACCAATCAGGCGGCCATTTTCCACCACCGGATAATTGCGGAAATTCGTCGAAGCAATGGTTCCCTTGATATCGCTCAGGAGCTGCTGCATCTCAAAGGAAATCATATTTTTTTTCATAATGTAGCCTACGGGGACGCACTGATTAATAAGCCGGGCCGCCGTGTAGGCATCGTAAGGTGTTCTCGCCACCAGAATGTGATTCTTTTTGGCCTTTTTCAGAACATCATCCGCCACTTTGCCCTCATCGGTAATAATCAGACAAGAAATATTATGCTGGAGTATCTCCATCATGGACTCATATCGGCCCTCGCCAACCAGCACCACATCACCGGGATGAATCAGTTTTTCTACCGTGTGGCGACTGCCCGATACGATACGCACCGTTCCTTGGACTAACGCCTTCTCATCCTCCGGGACCAATACCTTGCTTTCCGTAATCGAGATGACCGCACGCAGAGTAACACCGGCTTTGTCTAAATTCTGCATGTTAATTTCTTCAAAGTAGCGCTGCGCCAAATCGCTGACCGTCACAATCCCGGCCAAAATACCCTCGGCGTCCGTCACCGGTACGGAGCGCAGCGCATTCTTCTGCATGACTTCCCCCAGATAATGCAGCGTATCCGTCTCCCGTACCACGGTATCATTGGTCAGCATAATATCTTTGACACGCGGATACAAGTCAGAGAGGAACATGGGTGCTTCTGCCCCAAAATATTCCAAGGCGTACTTTGTTTCCGCGTTGACCGGCCCGGTACGCGCTGCCACTGCGTCCTCTCCGCCGGCACGTTTCAGGGCGGCATAGGCGATGGCGGAACAAATCGTATCGGTATCGGGGTTACGATGTCCGATAACGTAGATAGGCTTCATGCTGCTCATAAAGGAAAACCCCTTCCCCATTGATAATCTTTGAAACGTAACTTTATTCTTACTATGCTTGTAATTATACAACAACTGTATCAGGAGGGAAACCGTCCCGCTATATTTTTCCCTCTGCCTGCGATATAATGGCCCAAAGGAAGTGACTATCCATGAAATATCAGCTACCGCAAGTGTATTTCAGCAAGATCATGCGGGCCATCGTGGAATTTGACCTCATTCAAGAAGGTGACGCGATCCTGATCGGCCTTTCAGGGGGCAAGGACAGTCTGTTTTTAACCTACGCCCTGGCCATGATGCGCGAGCGTTTAAAAAAACATTTTTCTCTACGCACCTTTACCGTCAATCCCGGTTTTAATCTGGACTTTGATGCTGAAGCGCTGCGGGCTTTCTCTCAATCACTGGATATTCCCTTTGCTATCCAGACTGTCGATATCGCCTCCATGTTGGAGACTGAGGCGAATAAGAGCGCCTGTTACACCTGTGCCTTTTTCCGGCGCGGCGCCGTCAATCGCTACGCGAAAGAACAGGGCTGCAACAAGATCGCTTACGCGCATCATAATGACGACGCGGTGGAAACCCTGCTCATGAGTCTGCTCTATTCAGGGCAGATACAGACCTTCGCCCCAAAAACGTACCTTGACCGCAGCGATCTCACCGTCATTCGACCGCTCGTTTATCTGCGAGAACGCGAGATACAAGAAGCCGCCCGTTTCCACGGAATGGCGCCGATTCCTTCTCCCTGCCCCCGAGACGGAAACACCGCCCGGCAAAAGGTGAAGGCGTTAATTGCCAAACTTACAGCTGAAAATCCTCTGATCTACCCTCATTTGGCTGCGGCGCTGCGAAAAAATAATATAGGCGAACTCTGGCCGCCTGCCAAAAATCGACAAGAAATGGCCGCCACGTACCAATGCTTTATGGAAGAAAAAACGTGAATCAGGGCGATTCGTTTTCCGTCCCGTCGCGTCCCCGGATCTGTGTTTCATAATCCAAATCTCTGAATATTCGCCGTCGGGAAACATCAAATTTTGGGTTGATAAGGCTCTTATCCGGCCGATAATCCTCGGTGTGGATATCCGCAATATCGAGGATTGTATGGATCATATCGTCTGTCATGTAGGGACGATCTACCGCTGCACGGAGAGCGGTCCACTTGTCCGGATACTTTTCCTTGAACTTCTCTGACGCCCAGACGATGACGGGAATCTCAATCATGTGACGATTAGGATTTTCTTCGATATGCCCGGCAACACTACCTTCATCGTACACGGCTTCCCCGTGATCCGGCACGTAGATAATGATCGCTTCCTCGTCCCGGAATGTATTGATGATATGATCGACAATGTAATCATTATAGTAAAGAGCATTGTCGTACTGAGCCACGATCTCCTTAAAGTGCTGCGGCACATTCAGCCGGATATCTTTGTCGGTGAATTTGTGGAAAGCATAAGGATAGCGATTATAATAAAGACCATGCCCCCCCATCAGATGAAGAACATAAAAATTACGATCTCCCGCGTGCTTTTCCCGCGCCTCTTCCAAGAGAGGGAATAGGCACTCATCTAAAATTCCCGTATCTTCCTGCGAATCACGGATACGGGTAAATTTATGCCACGTGCTGTGATTGGCATAAATCTGGGCAACGTTTCCCCAGATCCCAGAACTTTCCTGATTGGAGAGCCAAAACGTCCGATAACCCGCTGCATTCATCACATCGATGAGGTTATGGTATTCATACCACGGTTTATCCGATTCGTAGTCGCAAAAGGTAAACAGTTTGCTGAGGACGGCAATCGTCGTGGAATGAGGACTGATAACATCCTGAAAGACACAAATTTCCCCTTTGGCCGCCATTTCGTCAAAATGAGGTGTATTAGGCAGATAATATCCATAAAGATGCATGTGATTGCGGTTCGTCGCTTCTCCTAAAATGAAAACGATATTCTTGATTCTGCTCCGGTTTTCCACAATATGGACATCCGTGTTCATCTTATCCGACAGACGATGATAGGCAGCCATATTCTCTACCGCTGTTGCCGTTGCCGCACAAGCCCGCTGAATGGGCAGCATCTTATGAAGCATGAAGTCAGCGTACTCAGGCAGGGTAGGAAGCGCCAGCACGGCCGCCAGCAAGAGGCCCATTGATAATAAACCGTTCTGCCAACGGGTCGGAATACGCAGTCTTGTCCAGAGATGCAGCCGCCAGACAGCGCTCACCGCCCCCAGAAGGAGAAGACCACCGGCGATTTCTCGCCAACCAACATACATTTCAAAAAATTCTTTGGTCTCTTTGAGGTTCGTCTCTAAAACGGAATTAACGATGCCGGCCCCGATCAAAGCGCCATAGCTGTACATGACAAAAAATTCCACGAGGAAAGGCAGCAGCGATATCAGCAGCAATCCGCCTTTTACCCGGCGAAAAGCGATCGGATGAGATCGAAACACGACACGCAGCGCGATGGTCAAAAGGAAAATAACTAAAAAAAGGGCGCTGCCATACTCTACTAGCCGCCAGTCATCATTAGCGGCGGCAAGCGACCAAGCCAATGTAAAATAATTCAGGCCGAACAACAGCCATATAAAATCACTGTTCTCGCTAAAACAACACCGTATCCGTTCCCACCAAAGCTTCAACATATCTTATCCCCCATCCGTTTTCTCCCGCCTTTTCCATCTGATCAAAAAACCTCTACATTTGTCCCATCAGCACGTGTGTCTGCGGGATTACCCGCACATTTCGCAAAACCTGTAACGCCTGTCGCTGTATTTGCAGCAGGAATTCCGGCGGCGGCGCTGGAATTCCGCCAGAAGGTGTTACCGGCTGCAAAATCACCGGGATGCGGGAGTCTTCGCTGCTGACCAGAGCAAATGCTCGTGCCAGTTCTTTGAAAGGAGTATTCTCTCCTACCACGATCTTGACATAGACATCCTTTTCCCGTGCCAGACGCAGAAAATCGCGGTGTTCCTTCCACGCTTCCCGCCCCGTCAAGCTCGGCAGCTTTATGTCCATGCTGATGATGTCCACCGCCGAAAGAACTGACCCCAACGCCTCCGGCAGCGTCCCATTCGTTTCCAGAAGGAGCGGCGTCGTAAGAAACGAAGCCAACTCTTGAATATACTCGGGGTGAAGGAGCGGTTCGCCTCCCGTAAGACTCACGGCCTGATGAGGAACCGATCGGATATAGACCGCAAGATAATCCGCTGCCCTCTCTGCCGAAAGAGGATTGGCTATTTCCCGAAAATTCGGTCGTTCAACATCGATTTGCACTCGGCAGAAGGGATGCGTACCGCTTTCATGTTCCGTGTCGCAGTAGTGACAGCGAAGATTACAGTCCTCAAAGCGCAGAAATGCCTGTCGATAACCGACATAAGCCCCTTCACCCTGTATGGACGAGAATAACTCAATCACATTTTCCGTCATGAATTTTCTCCGCTGTAACGTACCGAAGAATGGGGTGACTCCCACACCCGAACGCTGGAAAGACGCACCCCATTCCGCTGAAAGAAAGGCCGTGGCGCCAAGGTTTCATATAAATACTTCGCGATATTCTCCGCCGTAGGGTTTACACTGGTAAAGGGTGACAAGTCGTTAAGATTGCGATGATCCAACGGTTCTAAGGTCTCCTGTAAAAGTCGGTTTAAATCCTTGAAATCCACCAACATGCCCAATTCATTCAATGCTTCCCCTTGTACTGCCATCTCCACCATCCAGGTGTGGCCATGGAGGCGGCTGCATTTCCCCGCGTATCCGCGAAGATAATGTGCCGCATCAAAGGTACCTTTCACTTGCATTTCAAACATTTTGAACTCCTTCGGAAAAAAATCTCCCTCAAGGAGGGAGAAACAAACATCTTTGTCGGTCAAACTTTTTCTTTACCTACCAAATCGCCGTAAGAAAGGGCCCGCGTATGCCTGGTATGGCTCCACTCATGTTCGTTACGATGAAGAAAGCCGAGAAAAACGATCGGGATCCATGAATAAATAAAGACCGGATACAGAATCAAATAGAGCCAAGCTTTCCATTTGACATGAATTTTGAGCAGAATAATGATCGGCAGAATATATTGCCCCAGCATGATGGCTGTCATAAGCTGCGACGGCATGAACTTATAAATGTTCGTGTAAAAAGGCGGAAACGCCAACTGAACGTAGCTGATGATGATAAAAAACGTAGACAACAATAGGAAATGCGGCTGTAAGAGATGAAGACAGCCGTCCAAGATACGAATGTCCCGTCGCTCAATTCCGGCCTTCAGCATTTTGAGAAAAAAACGGTGCGCTACATCAAACTGCCCTTGCGCCCAGCGCTTTCTCTGATTCCAAGATTGTTTAAAGGTCAGCGGCTTCTCATCATACACGATGGCGTCGTGCGCCCAAGTCGTCTTAATGCCCTCCACCAAAGATTTCATGGTAAACTCCATATCTTCGGTAAGGCAGGTAGCTCCCCAGCCGTGACGCTTCAAGACTTCGGTGGCAATACACATTCCTGTGCCACCCAAAACGGAGGACAAGCCAATATTCGTCTTGGCCAAATGCCAGATATGGTCAATGACCCAAAAAGCGATAGCAAATGTCCCCGATACCCAAGTATCATAAGGATTTTTCGCGTCCAAATACCCCTGGATAAGCTTATCCCCTTTGAGCAGGCGATTGTTCATTTCGAGCAGGAATCGGGGATGTACCAGATTGTCGGCGTCAAAAACCACCACGGCATCATATTGCCGCTCCAGAGCAAAGAGCCGTGCAAACATCCATTCCAACGCAAAGCCCTTTCCTCTGCCGACATCGCTCTGCCGCTCGCAGACGATAGCGCCGCCCGCACGGGCGATCTCTGCCGTATTATCGGAACAGTTATCGGCCACAACGAAGATATCGTAGTACGCTTTGGGATACTCCAATTTTTGCAGATTATCGATGAGCTGCCCGATAACGGCACTCTCATTATGCGCCGCCACAATGACAGCAAAGGTTTTTTCCGGCGTCAGGATCTTATCCTCATGCCGTCGCCACATACCACAAAAACCAATCAGAAAATAATAAACGGTAAACAGGAATATAAAAATCTGCAAGGGAACCATAACGATGTCAAACCAATGGGTCATGAATCCGCGTCTCCCCTTATTTCAATCTGTAATCACCGCGCCGCAAAGCAGACGAAAATTCTATGCGTGCCGTCCAACTGCCCGAGCAACCAGCGTATTGATGAGCCCCAAGGAAGCATAGGCAGCAAAAACAGCGAAAAGAATCGCGAACGGCAGCGCCTCTCGTCCTTGGTACAGAATAGCAGCAAAAATCGCGGCCACGAGTCCCCAAGTGACGCCATAAATCTTTTCGCCCTTGCCCTTGAAATCAGGATAATGTACCTCGCTGACCATTAGGAAGGCTACCAGCAGCATGACGGCAGGGTATATCCATCCCAGCCGCTGCGGGTCAAACGCCATCGCTTGAAACAGCATCGTCGAGGCGGCGACAAAACATCCCCCGGCAGGAATCGCCAGTCCCATAAAATAACCGTGAATCACGTTGACATTGACATTAAAGCGTGCCAACCGCCACATACCGCAAAGAGCGAAGCAGATAGCCACCGCACCGCCGAAGAAGGAAAACGCCTGAAGGGCGAAAACGTAGGCCAAGAACCCCGGGGCCGCCCCGAAAGAAACCAGATCGCACAGCGAATCCATTTCCTTTCCCATCTCGCTGCTGACGCCAAAAAATCGGGCAACCCGCCCGTCCAGGCCGTCAGCCGCTAAGGCCAACAAAATAAATATCGCGCCTCCCATCAGGCTGCCGCGGAAAGTCGCCAAGATCGAGCACATCCCAAAGACCAAATTGGCTGACGTCAGGATATTCGGTATTAAAGCTCTATACATCTTGTACCCTCCCAATGACCGTTTCGCCGCCCACCACTTTTTGTCCCTTCTCCACCATGACTTTTACTGATCGGGGCATAACGACCTCGACACAGGAACCGAAACGGATCATCCCGTACTGATCTCCTTTGGCCAGTACATCGTCCAGCGTGACCCAAGACACAATACGCCGCGCTAATATCCCGGCGATCTGCGTGACCGAGACCCGCAGGCGCTCGTTCTCAATCCCCAGCATGTGCCGTTCATTCTCAAACCCCACGGAATCCTTATAGGCTGGCGTAAAACGTCCGCAAATATACTGTTGGCACTTCACTTCGCCGGCCAGTGGACTGCGGTTCACATGCACATCAAATACTGACATAAAAATGACGATTTTATGACATGGCTCCTTAACAAAATCATTATACGCCAGAGCCGATATTTCCATCACTGTCCCATCAGCTGGAGACACTAAAAGAGAATCGTCTTCCGGGATATGACGAGTAGGATTACGAAAAAAATAGGCAAAATAAAGCGCTAACACGATTGGCCCCGCGGCCCACCAAGGGTTGACCGCCACCCCGAGAAGGACCGCCGCGAGGATCGCCGCCAAGATAAATGAATATCCGTCACGTATAATCACTCTGTAATTGCCTCCTCGTTTTTCTCATGAAAAAATGATTCCGGAATATCGCTTCCCCATCCCTCTCCTCATGATTTGTAAACATTATAGACTGGCCCTTGGCCTTTGTCTACTGTTTTTTAGCGGATCGAACCCGCCAAACGAACTGTGGCAGCGCCATCAAACGACCGATACGCTGAGGTTGGGCAAATCCGCGGTAGAGCCACTCCAATCTGGCCCGCTGCATCCAGCGAGGGGCACGCTTTACCATACCGGCCATGACATCAAAGGTCCCACCAACCCCGATCGATAGGGGAACCCCTATCGCTTTTCGATATTTCGCCAGCCACTTTTCCTGCCGTGGCACTCCGAGGGCCACTAATAAGAGATCGGGATCCGCGTCCTGAATTGCCGTCACAATGGCCGGCTCCTCTTCCGGCGTAAAGTAACCATCCCGGGTGCCCACGATCGAAACGCCCGGATAAAGCACCTCAACCTTATTTTTCGCTGCTTCAGCAATGCCCGGTGCTGCGCCTAAGAAGAACACCCTCTGCTGCCGTGCAGGTGCCCGGCGTAAAAGTTCCTGTACTAAATCAAAGCCTGCCACCCGTTCCGGCATAACGCAGCCCAAATAGCGTGCCGCCCACACCGTCCCAGCTCCGTCAGGCACGACCAAGGCAACGGTGTTCAGTATCCTTCGCAGTTCCTCATCCTTTACCGCCCGCATGATCATCTCTGCATTGGCGGTAGCAATGATGGCTCCGGTGCGTTCTTTCATATACGTTTCCGCTTGCGCAACGGCCTCTTCCATCGTCAGAGAAGCGACCTTAACTCCTAAGATATCGACTTTTGGGAAAACCAAGATGCCTCTCTCCCCGCCGGCGCTTTACGACACATAAATTCTAAATCATAAGCAATATGTTTCCTTATTTTATCACACCAACCTACAGTTCGCAAATTCTCTACCTTTTACGTCGCTCTCGGCGCGCCAATATTGACGAAACAGGCTTTTGGGAGTAAGATTATGATGATTCATAATTTCGAAGTAAAGTTGGTGAGGCACAATGGACGGCGATCATCCCGATTCATATCGAATACGACCGAATTTTTTTGTAGGAAAGCCCTCCCTGTGCCTTCGGACCTTTTACCATAAAAAACGACAGGGTGGAATTTCCTACATGAAAGGAGCTTTCGCCCATGCTGAAAATTTACAAATCACACGAAAGCGGACCGTTGCAAGAACTCAGCCTGAAAGAGCTGGAAAAGGGTGCTTGGATCAACATCATCGCCCCGACACCTTACGAATTGAAAGTAATCGGCGATTTAACCAAGGTTGAACCGGATTTTTTACGCTCGGCCCTTGACGATGAAGAGCGATCCCATACGGATGTGGAAGACAACGCCATCATGATCCTGACAAACGTGCCAGTCATGAGGAGCCACGACAGCTATGACACGCTGCCGTTAGCAATCATCCTGACAGCGGAGTACATCATCACGGTTTGTTTGGAAGAAACTCCTGTCTTGGCAGATTTCAATGAGCGTACCGCTAAACTCTTCTGCACCTTCAAAAAGACCCGTTTTCTCTTCCAGATCCTTTATAAGTCCGCCACCTTTTACCTGCGGTATCTGCGTCAAATCAGCCGGATGTCGGACGAAATTGAACACATGCTGCGCGACTCCATGCGGAATCAGGATATTCTACGCCTCTTAGAGCTGCAGAAAGGTCTGACCTATTTCAATGCGGCATTGCGCAGTGACGGCGCTGTTTTAGACAAGCTGATGCGTCTTTGCTCCAATCAGAGCCTCGCCCCTATTTTTAAGATGTACGAAGAGGATGAGGATCTTCTGGAAGATGTCATCATAGAAAATAAACAGGCACGGGAAATGGTAGAGATGTACAGCAAAATCCTCGCTCGGATGGCCGATACCTTCTCCTCCATTATTTCCAATAATCAGAATCTCGTCATGAAATTCTTGGCCGCCATGACCATTATCCTGGCGATTCCCACGGTCATCTCCAGTTTCTTCGGTATGAATGTCCCGGTCCCTCTGGCGGAACAAGGGGACGCCTTTCTCTCGATCGCCATTCTTTCCCTGGGCATTGCCGGCATGTCGGCGTATGTCCTCTGGCGACACAATATGTTTTAGGAGGTATCCCCATGATCGCCGTTCCCTCGGGAAATTTTCTCAAAGAATTCACCCTGCTGGCCGAACGGGCGGAACAAGAAAGGGAAACGATTATCATTCAGCGTCCCAACGGCAAAAACGTCGTCATGATGTCGCTGGATACATTCAACGATATGCAAAAAGCGTCTTATCAAGCCCGGCAAAAAGCAGCCCCCTATCGGCAGGGGAATAATGAATAGATAGAAATGCTGAATAAAGGAGGTACGCGATGAAAAAATGGCAGATAATCGCAACGCTGAGTCTTATACTGACAGGCTGCCTGTCTAGCATAGCCAAAGCCGGTATCGGAACCGATATCGGCGTCTACTTTCCCGTAGGCGGAGGGAGCAAAACGGTAGTAGAAACCGTGGGTTATTCCTCCTTCACCGTGGGTGAGATCGCACAGGAACTTCAGGTAGAAGAACGGGGAGGGCACCTTCTCATAACGCTTACCGTGACTAACGACGGAGAGGCTCCCTATGCCATCGAACACCGGGATGGGCAGGAATATGATTTTATCGTCTTAGACAAACGTGGGCAGGTTCTTTGGCGCTGGTCAGACGGTCATGCGTTCACCCAGGCGTTGTCAACCTCCGTAGTAAACGCGCATCAGTCGGTAACCTACCAGGTAGAGATTGAACGCAAAGAATACAAAAAGTTCCGAGACAAAGCCGTATTGATAACAGCACTGCTAAAGGATACTCCCTATACGATTTCAGCCGCCGCCCCATCAGAAGAAATCGCGAAACACGGTTCCGGTGCCGTTCGCGGAGCCATTCGCATCGGCATCAGCAACGGACATTACGATCCTTATGATTAACCTACCCAGCACCATCATTTCCAAGAAGACAGGGTATATAGATAAATCAGGGGAGGCATGAGAATGAAGCGAGGCATCATCATCGCGGTACTTTTGCTGCTAATACTGGCGGGGAGCGGAACAGCAGCATATTTTCTGATCTTGCAGCCGGCATCGGAAGGAGAACAAGCAGAATCGCCAAAAGTTACGGCTGAGAAAGCACCTAAACCAAAACCAGATCCGACCGCGGGGAAAAGAGAAAAATGGAATGACCGCCACACAATACACGATGCGGATACGAAATTCACCAATCTCTTGCGGGAAGGCAACGAACATCTTCTGAAAGAACCGCTGAAAGCGGATCAGAGTTTTCAGGAAGCATTACACGAAGCTACGACGACCGATCAAAAGCTCAAAGCCTGGTATGGCCGAGTCATGGTAGGAAAAGTGTTGGACAATGGCGAAATGGAATATCAGGCAGGTCAGAACATGCTCTCTCTTTCTCCGGGGGATCGGGATAAAGCCAATGCCTATGAGGCCATCGCCCACGGTCAGAAATTACGGAAAAATTATGCCGATGCCATTTCGGGTTATCAACAGGCAGCAGAAAATTATCTGAAAGCCGGAGACGGCAGCATAGCTTGTACCGCACTGGTTGAGGAAGCGCGCATCCTGCGCTACTACCGGCAGGATTTTTCCGGCGCGGAAAAGATTTTAGCACAGGCCGCTGATATTGTGGAAAAAGGCCCGGTGGAAGAAGGACGGGAAAAAGTTCTCAAATGGATGGTCTGCTTAGAGCGGGCTGATAATTGTAAATTGGCTGGCGATGGCGCCGGTCAGGTGTTCTGGCATCGCGCTGCAGTACAATATAACCCAGCCTGGAAAGAAACGGCCGACTGGGTAGAACGCCAAGTCGAACAGCAAGGCGGTGTAGCCGACCTCCCCTCTGGCGCACCAGAAAGTGAAACACCCCCTACCGGAGATGAAGAAGAATAAAAGATAAAAAAGCTGCGGCTCATTGAGCCGTAGCTTTTTTATCCTCAGAATTGCTCTACACAGACTGATACTAAACTCTATGTCAACGAGAACGGCATACAGAACCCCCACAGAGCAAAAATCCGGTGATTCATGAGATATCCGTTAGTGGTAAAAATTCCGTTCATATCTGTCCGATCGCTTTGAGGATAACTTGCGCAATGACGGCCGAGCCGATATAGGTACCAATAAAGACCACGCAGCTCACCACCATGATACGCCAGCTACTCTTGGCAAAAACGTCCAAATCCTTGCATATCGCGATACCGGCGTAGGCCAAAAGTGGCGTGCAGAGCTGTAAAAAGCCTACTTTTTTGACAGCTTCGGTGATGGGAGCTGCCGTAGGCAGCGCCGGATACGTCAGAATACAGGCGATAGTAACCACGTACGCAACGCCGGGGATGCCGCCGGGCAAGACTCTACCCAACCAGATACCAAGGAAGGCCAGCGCGATGAGGATAACCATGCCGGGGATTGATTCTACGAGACCGAATGTTGTCCCCACCACATTGGCGGCCAGAGAAACGATGCCGCAGATAACCAATATCTCCAAAATTTCACTGAGCTTCATTTCGTTTCTCCTCCCTTGCCGGGGTCGTCATTTCCTTTACCGGGTCTGTCCCGTACTTAAGGCGATAAACTTTGCGATAGAGCCATTCCGAAAAAGGCAAGGCCAACCAGATGCTCATGTAAAGCCCATCGAGACCGGAAAGCATATTGGAAGCCGCGCCAAAAGCAGCTAATTGATCCGCCATCTGGGGATACATGGCAGAAAGCGAACCAACCGCCGCCGTCATCATACTGGCGGAGCCGACACCGGCTGCCATAGCCAGTGCGTAAGGATGGAAAGGAAGATAAGCCGCTGCAATACTGGCCATGAGGCCGAAGAAGATGGTACCCACCACCGTGCCGCAGATATAAACCCCCATGACGCCACGCCCCTCAGCACTGTTCAGTCCATAACGTTCACCGATGAGAGCCACATTCGGTTCCCGCGCGACGGAATGCGCCGCGCCGATAGCCTCCCGTTTGAGGCCGATGAAAACCGCCACGGGAATACCAAGGAGAATAGTGCCTAAATTGCCGAATTCCTGTAGGATGAGCGCCGGGGACGCAGCCAAGATCTTCGGCAGACTCGGCCCTACCAACGTGCCGTATTTTGCCATAAGGAGCATCAGAGTAACCCCCAATAAAGAGCTGGCCACTTGGATTTCTTTATCCGTCGAAATCTTTGTAAACCGGGGAGCCGTTAAAATTCCCATAATCAGGGCATACATCATGGGCAAAAGGACGATCTTTCCGATCCCCACAGTAATGACAATATTCCCAATGAATTCAGCGACGACGATCAAAATGAGAACCGTGAGATGAAGCCGTAAATTTTTCATAAACCCTCTTTTCCTTCTCCTTAATCCGCCGCGAAATAAGAATCCAATTTCGCGACGTACGCTTCCTTTGTCATGAGCGGCTTATACTCCGCTAAAATTCTGCGTGCACGAACCGCATCCTCCATCAGTAAATCAACGACCATACCGGCGAAAGCCTTGGCGGGGGTAAGAACTGCCGCTGCAAAATCTGTCACCCGAAAGTCTTTTGTATGAAGCGACCCGTCGGCTCCGCCAATGAAAGGATGAATGGCCGGCATGATATGGGAAAGGTCCCCCATATCCGTGGAAGCACTGAAATGACCGGCATCCACGATCTCTGTCCCCGGCGCCAACATAGTGACATTTGCCGTGAAGAGATCGTTTAGAGCACCACAGCAGCGAAGCGGAAGCATCCCCGGAATCGTCTCCACCCGCGTTTCGGCGCCTACCGCCGCACCACCGGCCCGAAGCGCCGCTTCCACCCGCTTATGAGTGCCCTCGATAGCCTCCATAGAGGCCGCCCGCACATAAAGTTCCATTCGAACATCTGCCGGGACACTGTTCACCAAATCTCCTCCCTTAGTGATAATGGGATGGACACGCACCACATCCTTCTCCTGGAACGTCTCCCGCAGAGCGTTTATCCCCATGATGCCGAGGCAGGCCGCGTTAAGCGCGTTAATCCCTTCATGAGGCGCGTTAGCCGCGTGTGCCGTTTTGCCGACATAACGAACTAATTTCACCAAAAAACCGTTGCTGGACTGCCCGATGGCCACGGCCTTCTGGGGCATATTCCCTTGTGAATGCATCATCATCGCCATGTCGATATCGTCGAAATGGCCCTCGTAGATGAGCTCATCTTTCCCGCAGAGGTAATGGAGCTTTCCTTCCTCCAAGAGGCGCCTCCGATACTCAATCTCCACATACTCTTCCGCCGGTACCGCGAAAAATACCACATCGCCGCAAAGTTCCGGCAGAATCCCTGCTTCCATAAGTCCCGTCGCCGCCGCCAACATGGTCGTCATCTGCAGAAAATGACCGCAGGTATGGGCTGCACCCGTCAGCGGATCGGCTTTTGGACTGTCCGGTGTCCCCACTGCGTCCAGCTCGCTCAATATCGCCACCGTAGGCCCTGGACGTCCGCCCTGGGCCCGCGCCTTCACGCCTGTCAAGGCCAGCCCTGTCTCAGGGGTAAGCCCCAGTGCGGTCAGATAACGCTCCACTTTTGCCGCCGTCTTATGCTCCTTAAAGCCTAACTCCGGCTCCCGTTCAATATCTCGCGCCACTTCTTCTAAAACAGACGCTGCTTCGTCAATAGCGGCAGCCACTCGCTGTTTCATTGTCTCTCCTTGCAAAAAGAATCATCTCCCAGATGTACGCGCGGAAAATCCCGCTCAAATTTTCCCTTCTATGTCTTTAAGAAAAACCACCAAACTACCCACGCCAATACGATCAAGAAAATCAACGGACCGATTCCGCCAAAGAGCCGTCCTTGAGCGTTGCCCGCGGGGCGTGCCTCCGGCGGCTCTACTTCCCGCAGAAGACGCTCACGCTCCTCTGTGGAGATTGTATCCTCCGGCGCATACACCAGCGCTAAAAATTTTTCCCGCGCCCCGTAGTAAAGATCTGACAGCGCCTGGCTGTAGCCGAACACAGCCCGGGGCAAAAGCGTTTCCCGAGCCGCCGCGAGTTTTTCGTACTCTTCCCGATTAAATACATAGCCTCTGACAGTATGTATGGTACCATTCTTCAGACCGATATGCGGCAGGTAAAAGATTTCCCAATGGAAGAGCCGCGTCATTAAACGCCGACCGGTAAAGTACACCCAGACCACATCTTCTCGCGGAAAGATGTAAACGCGATCCACATAAAAGAAATACATGTATTTCGCGCCAAGGTAGCTGAACTCCATCCCCTGTCCTTCAATATCTGCCGCCACTTCGTCGTAAGAAAGGCCCGCCTCGGAAATTGCCTCCCGAATAATATCCCGGCTCGTCCGATGATTGAGGCGATCGCTTAAATACTGTGGCACATAACCGAGCTGAAAAAGTACCGTCCGCCCGTGCATCGCCATCAAAAGCCCCATGATGACAAGAATGGGAAGCGCCGTACTCCACCCCTGTTCCATACCCGTCTTAAGGAGGAGAAGCAGCACCACAATATCAGTGACGGTGGAGAGCAGCGCGTTGATGAAAACCCGCCGCCGGCTAATATCTAATTTCTGTTCTATTTCATTCAATTGTCCGTCTCCTTGCTTTCGTCCCCGCGGTATCGTTTACTTTACTTCTGCCAAGCTATAAATGCCAGGCTGCATGAGATCTCGTACCGTAGCTACGATCTCTCCCATTTCCGGCCCGCTGCCCGCCGCCAATTCTAATTCCTGCCGAAAATAATCCATGAGACGCTGTGGTGCTTCTTCCCGGATAGCCGCTTCTTCCTGATGGAAGGCCCAGGAGATATCAATCCCGCCGTTTTGGTTATCGGCGGTCATCTCCCACGATCCGTCATGGGTGGTGATAAATTGACTCTTATCCACCGTGCTCCACCCGCGGGAGGCTACGGCAAACTTCAGGCAGGCTTCCGTATATTCCTTTACCGTCATGCTCTCATCTCCTTTTCGCAGCAAAATGTTTTATCAAAAATATTCCACTCCCACGAAAGCGATTCCTTCTTTTTTCACAACAAAATATTCTCTTCCGGCAAAATCTTCCGCCGTCAATTTGATATTCGTCCCGTATCCGTTTATAATAGAAAGCAGTAAACTTCGCGAGGAGGAAGGATTTTGAGCGACAAGATTATCCTGACCGGCGACCGGCCCAGCGGCCGGCTTCATATAGGCCATTATGTCGGCTCTCTGCGCCAGCGGGTGACATTGCAGGATGCCGGAACATTCAAAAAAATCTTCATCATGATCGCCGATGCCCAGGCGCTGACGGATCATTTCGCCGACCCCGCCAAGGTACGGGCCTCTGTCACCGAAGTAGCACTGGATTATTTGGCTGTGGGCCTTGACCCGGCGCGGTCCACGATCTTCATTCAATCGCAGATCCCGGAATTAGCCGAGCTCACAATGTATTATATGAACTTAGTTTCCCTGGCCCGCGTCGAACGAAACCCCACCGTCAAAACAGAGATTCAGCAGAAAAATTTTGGTGAAGGCGTGCCGGTAGGCTTTGTCTGCTACCCTGTCAGTCAGGCCGCTGATATTACAGCCTTCAAAGCCACCACCGTTCCGGTGGGTGAGGATCAAAAACCTATGTTGGAACAGACGCGGGAAATCGTGCGGAAATTTAACGACATCTACGCGCCGGTATTGGTAGAACCGAAAATTTTGCTTTCCGCGAACGAAGCCTGTCTGCGTCTGCCGGGGACCGATGGCAAAGCCAAAATGTCTAAATCCCTGGGCAACGCGATCTATCTCTCCGACAGCGCCGATGTTATACGGGAAAAAATCATGTCCATGTACACCGACCCCACTCACATCAAAGTCTCCGACCCGGGAAATGTGGAGGGCAATACGGTCTTCACTTACCTGGATGCCTTCTGCCGTCCGGAGCATTTTCCGCTCTATTTCAAAGAGTACGACAGCCTCGATGAACTTAAGGCACACTATAGGCGCGGCGGCCTCGGTGACGTAAAGATCAAAAGATTCCTGAACGACATCCTGCAGGAAGAACTCGCTCCCATCCGCGCGCGCCGGGAAACATACGCCAAAGATATCCCCGCACTCTATGACATGCTGAAAAAAGGAACGGAGCAGGCGAAAGAGACCGCTGCCCAAACATTGACTGAAGTGAAACACGCTATGCAGATCGACTATTTCTCCTAAGATAAAAGGCCCCGATGCATAAAGTACCGCACGCTCATGAGCGTGCGGTACTTTTATGGCAAAAGAGCGGCGTTTCATAAAACACCGCCTCGTGAACTCATCCTAATATAAGTCTACATATAAGCCCACCCAAAAACGTCTCCCCAGAAAGTATTACAAGACACCCTCGCGTACTTTCCTGTCAGCCGGCGATCTTAGCCATGCGGCCGTGCTTCATCAACCGGTGGAAGAAAGCCTCCGTCAATCGTACCTCGCTGTATGCAAAGGACGTATCATCCAGCACCTCATCGCACCGCCCGTTAGCGAGTGCGGCCACATAACGATCCGACGCTTCCACAGCGCACAACGCGCCGTCAGTACCGAAACAGCGGACGCCTCCCGGATATCCCGGTGCCATTACCACCAAACGGTCCGCGCCTACGCCCTCCCGACCGCTGAGAAGTAACACCACCCCTTCTGCCGCCGGTACTTTGGCTGCCGATTCCGGCCAGACAAGATAGCGCACTCCGTGGATGATAAATTTATCTAACCGGTACATCGTCATCGCCTCCGTTCTTTATCGCAATTACAGCATAACAAGAAAGACGAAGCAAAAAAATACCAAAAAATGCCCTTGAAATAGCAAAAAATGCTATAATAAAAGCGGAGGTGTTCCCATGATGGCAACACGTGATATTTCCTGCCCCACGCTTATCGAAAGCGGAGACAACACGGGGGCAGAAATCAGTGCCCCCAAGCGAGGCTACTTGACGGAAACCTTTCGCATTTTTCGTCTCCATGATCCGGTGACCACCCCCATTCCCTTTCATTACCACGATTTTCATAAAATTATCCTCTTTATTAGCGGCCAATCGGGCTATACCATCGAAGGAAAAACTTGGCAGCTTTCCCCCCGAGACATCGTCTTCGTCCGCGCCGGCGAAATTCACCGACCGCTTCCCCTCCTCGGCGCGCCTTACGAACGCATCGTTATCTATGTCGCCCCTGAGCTTCTGTCACGTTATCGCCACGGGACGGACGACCTTGCTGCCTGCTTTCTCCCGGAACACCGACCCTCCAATGTCATGCACCTGACCGCCGGAAAAACCCACGACCTCCTCTTCCACATGGAAAAATTGGAGCGCACCGCCCACGCTTCAGGATTTGCCAACGCGCTCTACATGGAAATGCTCTTTGTGGAATTCATGATCTTGTTAAACCGCGCCCTCATCGACCGCGAATTGGATGCCACTACCGCCGCCGTCACCGACGAAAAAATACAGGCTCTTCTGACCTATATCAACGACCATCTGACGGAACGCCTCTCTATCGACCGTCTCGCCGCCCGTTCCTACGTCAGCCGTTCCCATCTCATGCATCGTTTCAAACGAGTCACCGGCTACGGCGTGCGCCAATACATCGTCGGCAAACGCCTGCTCCTGGCCCGCGCTTATCTCACAGACACAACCACCCGCTCCATCAGCGAAATCGCCCGACTCGCCGGCTTCGACGACTATCTTCCTTTCTTCCGGGCCTTTAAAGCCCAGTATCAGATGACGCCCCAGGAATGGCGGGAACGCCACGGCTCCGTCTCCGCGGAACAATGCCCCATGATCAATCCTAAAGAAGATTCGACAAACCTCAAAATTTCTGTATAATATGACATGAAACAAACAAAACGAAAAGGATGAAACGTATGGCAAAAGATACGCAAAAACGGGACGTGATCATCATCGGCGCCGGTATGGCCGGCCTGACGGCGGCCCTGTACACCGGACGGATGAACCTCAGCACGCTGGTATTGGAAAATGCCCTCGTCGGCGGACAGATCGCCAACGCCACCGGTATCGAAAACTATCCCGGCTATGAAGTCATCAAAGGGGGCGAACTCATCGCCACCCTTCAGAAGCAGGCCGAACATTTCGGCGCGGTAGTTGATGAATTTGACTCCATCGTACGGGTGGATTTAACAAAGGAGCCAAAAATCGTGGAAACGGAAGGCTGCCTCTATGAAGCCGACGCAGTAATTCTCGCCACCGGCATGAATCGGCGCAAGCTCCCGCTTCCCGAGGAGGGGACCTACGCTGGGCGGGGCGTCCATTACTGTGAACTTTGCGACGGTCACCTATACCAAGATAAGATCATCGCCGTCATGGGCGGCGGCAACGCAGCCGTGGACGCGGCCAACTTTTTATCCAAGTATGGCCGTCATGTCTATCTCATTCACCGTTCCGAGCTGAGGGCTGATCCGGTATCCCAAGAAAGACTTCGGCAAAATCCTAAGGCGGAGATCTTATTGCAGACAGAAATCCGGGCTCTCCGTGGCGACGGCCACCTGACCGCGGTCACTCTCTACGACAAAGCCCGGGATAAAACGACGGAACTCCCCGTAGACGGCATTTTCGTCAACATCGGCGTCATCCCCAATACTGCCCTCTTTGAAGGACAAGTAACTTTAACGCCGGGCGGACGCATCGCCGCTGGAGAGGACTGCCGCACAAATCTGCCGGGGGTATTCGCTGCCGGAGACGTCCGAGAAAAAGAAATCCGCCAGCTCACCACTGCCGCTGCTGACGGTACGACGGCGGCGCTCTTAGCCGACCGCTATTTAGCGGCTAAGCGCAGCTAAAAATTACCGGCGCTTTATGTATAACTAAACTAACCACTAAAGGAGGAACATTCTTATGGTAAAAGTCTATTCTATCACCAACTGCCCTTGGTGCGATAAGGTCAAAAAGTATCTGAAATCCCGGGGCGTAGAATTTGAAGAACACAACGTCGAACACAGCAAGGAAGATTTCGACGCCGCCGTCGCCATTTCCGGTGCCGACATCGTGCCCGTCACCACGGTAAACGGCAAAGATTTCGTGGTAAGCTTCGACAAGGAGAAATTAGACGCGCTTTTAGGGCTGAAATGACGAACATCTATCACACAAGAGCTGGTGCAAAGACCGCATAGAGAACCCCGCTGCCAAATGACAGCGGGGTTCTCTATGCCACATTTTCCTTACTGACTAAATTGGCGCACGAAGTTTTGTACGAAGGGTGTTTGCGGATGAGAGAGGATTTCCCTGGAGGGGCCTTCCTCGATGATCGCTCCATCCTTGAGAACGCCTACCATATCTGCTAAATAGCGCACTAAGCCGAGGTGATGGGAGATGAATAGATAGGTCAGGCCTTCCGCCTGCTGCAACTCTTTCAAGAGGCGCATGACTTCCTCCTGCGCCGTGGGATCAAGCATCGCCGTTGGCTCGTCTAAAACTAAAAAAGAGGGACGCAGAAGGAGAATACGCGCTAAAAATAGACGCTGAAGCTGCCCGCCGGAAAGCTGTGCCGGATAACGATCCAAAATCTCTTCATCGAGACTCACCCGGCGCAGGGAGGCTAAGATTTGATTCCAATCTACCGCCCCCAGCCGTGCCCCGTGGACGCGATAGGGTTCCTCTAAGAGGCGGCGGGCGGGAAAATCCCCGTAGAGCGCCGCTTGAGGATTTTGAAAGAGGATTTGGTTTTGACAGCGAAACGCCTTTCTTTTCTCCGAGGAACGCAAAATATCCCGGAGAAAACATCCGTCGTAGAGAATATCTCCTTCTTCCACCGGGAGAAGCCCCAAGAGGACGCGCCCTACGGTGGATTTTCCCGCACCGCTCATCCCGCAAAGAGCATACGTCTCTCCCCGCCGCAGGGAAAAGGACAGTCCGGAAAGCACCCGGCGGCGCTTTTTTTGCCAGAAGTCCTGGCTGTATGCCTGTATGATGCCACGACACTCAATCATTCGCTTCCTCCGCCTCCCCATCGGGAAATTTTGACGCCTGTACCAGCCTCCGAGCGTAAACTGTCCGAGGACGTTCCCATACGTCTACCACCCGCCCGGCTTCCACGAGCCGTCCCTCCCGCAGAACAACGCAGATCGTGGCTAATTCCCGCACCAAGCGCATATCGTGGGTGATAAAAATGAGTCCACCCCCCGTATCCCGATGCAGTTTTCGCAAGAGATCGATCATCTGGCGGCGCAGCAAAGGATCAAGGCCCTTGGTGGGCTCGTCAGCCAATATCCATTCCGGACGCAAAACCGAGGCCATGGCGCAGAGGACGCGTTGCTGCATCCCGCCGGAAAGCTGAAAAGCATAGCTGCGCAAAATATCATGGCTGTTTTCAAACCCATAGGCGGTTAGCTCCGCTTCCCCCCGCCGATATGCCTCTTCTGTCGTCAATCCGTGATGGTATTCCAGCGCCTCGGTGATCTGCTCGCCGATGGAGAGCGACGGATTCAGCGCCACGGAAGGGTCCTGCGGCAGGAAAAAGATTCTCCGACCCCGGATCTTTCGCAGCTCCCCTTCGAAAAGCGTCGTTAGTTCCACATTACCCCATCGGATGCTGCCCCGAATTTCCGCCCGATCCAAAAGGCGCAGCACCGCTTTGCCCAAGACAGATTTCCCGCTGCCGGATTCACCGAGGATCGCCGACACCTCTCCGGCGGGGAAACGGCAGGAAATATCGGTGAGAACAATCCCTTGCTCATAGGGAAAGTTGACCGTCACCTCTTGCAGTGCGATGTCCCCATGAATCATGTTCTTCCCCCCTCATTTCCCCAGCCAATCCGGTTTCATAAATCGCCGTTTGAGGCTTTCGCCCAAAAGATTAACGGACAGGCACAAAAAGAAGATGCAGGCTCCCGGTGCGTAGAGGAGCAGCGGATACGTCCGGCAATAAGTCTGCCCTTCATTCACCATGAGCCCCCAATCCGCCAACGGCGGCTGAAGTCCGATACCGATGTAGCTGAGTCCCGCCGCCGACAGCAGCACACTGCCCACGCGAATAGTAAAGAGGACGCTGATCACCGGGGCTAAGCTTCGCAGGACATAGTAGCGAATGATGAAACTCGGCTCCGCCCCCAAAGCCCGCAGTCCTTCGACGAAAGGACTGTTTTTTAAGCGCAGAACTTCGCCTCGCACTACGCGAGAAAATCCCGTCCACGAGGTCGCCACAATCGCGATGAGCATACTGACGAATCCCGGCTCCAAAATCCCTGCCAAGGCGATCATCAGGCTGAAGCTCGGCACCCCCTGAAAGATATTCACCACCGTCTGAACGGCAGCATCCACCTTGCCGCCGCACCAGCCGCTCAAAATGCCCACGACGAGGCCGACCCCCATGGTACAGAAAGTCGTGACTACCGCAAATCCGATGGAAATCCGCGTCCCCATGAGGAGCCGGCTCAGGATGTCCCGCCCCAAAGGGTCAGTACCTAAAAGATACGCCGCCCCCGGCGCTTGCAAAACCTCTTCCATATTGATCTGATCCGGCGCGTAGGGCATGATCCACGGCGCCAAAAAGCCTATCAAAAGGAAGAGGAGCAGTACGGTTAGCGCCGCGTACTCTAAGCCGCCAAAGGGCAGGCGCCGATTATCCATCCGCCTCGCCTCCCGACCGCAGCCGCGGATTGACCACCGCGTAGAGGACATCCACTGCCAGATTGACGAAAATGACCATGGCTCCCACCAAAAGGACATAGCCTTGAATGAGAGGATAGTCCCGCGCCTGTACGGCGTTTAAGATCAACGTACCCAAACCCGGCAGGGAAAAAATCAGCTCAATCACCGCCGCGCCGCCCAACAATCCCCCAAAATAATTGCCCAACATCGTCACGATAGGAATAAGGGCATTAGGTAAGGCGTGCTTATAGACAACGTAAAGAAAGGGAAGCCCTTTCGCCCGGGCCGTCAGGATGTAGTTTCCCTCCAACACTTTACTTAAAGCGTCGCGCATGAGACGCATGACAGCACCGATGGTACCCGCTGCCAGCACGAGACTGGGCAGGAACAGGTGGCGTATCGTCCCGTAGCCACTGGTGGGAAAAAGATGGTACTCTTCGCACAGGATCTGCATGGCCACGATGGCCAGCCAGAAACTTGGCAAAGAGGTCAGAGCCATGGAGAAGAGGAGCAGCAGGCGATCCGGCCGCCGGTATTTATAGATCGCCATCGCCGTGCCAAAAAAAATACTAAACAGCATCGCCCAAAAGAAAGCCAATGCCGCCACCGCCAGCGTGACAGGCAGCGCTGTAGTCAATTCCTCCCACACCGTCTTGCCGCTGATAAAGGAAACACCCCAATCCCCTTGCAGCACGCCGCGCAGCCAATGCCAATACTGGGTCACATAGGGCTGATCGAGCCCCAATTCCTGACGCTTGGCCGCCAATTCCGCCGCCGTGGGAGCCGATGTCCCATCCAGCGTCAACACCACCAGCGCCGGATCGGAAGGCGAGAGAAATCCCAATACAAAAGAAAGGATCGTCATACCCAAGAGGGTCGGCACAAAGAGCAGCAGCCGCTGCCGCACATATTCACCCATTCGTCAGCGCCTCGCAATCTTATCGATGGTAACACCATAGGTCGTTGCCCCGTAACCGGTGAGCGCTGCCTGATTGTACACTACCACGTTGTAATCACTGTCGATGGGCAGGATCGGCGGAGCTTCCACGGCGATGTCCTGCAACCGGTCGTAAAGCGCCCGCCGCTCTCCCATATCCAGCATACCGGGGAGCCTACGAAAAATTTCCTCGGCCTCCTCGTTTCGATAGCCGATGTGATACAGCTTATTTTCCATGCCTTCCGCCGTCATATAGCCTTGCAACAAAGACTCCGGCGCATAATTCGCCATTCCGTGCGTGCCCAGCGAAAAATCGTAATTTCCGGCGCTGGTATAGCGCCCATGGGTGGCGCTGTCCAAAATTAAAATGCGCAGGTCGATCCCCAACTTTTTCAGCTCCATTTGCAGATATTCGGCCACTTCCTTATAGGAATAGCGGCTGAGACCATACTGCGGAATGAGGAGCTTCGCCTGATACCGCTTTCCGTCCATGACCGCCTCCGCCAACCGAATAGCCTTCGCTTCGTCCCGCGTCACCGGGTATGTTTTCGCAAAGGGACTGCAAAAATTCAGCATGTTGACCGTCGGCTCCGACTGAGGATGAAAATAATAGCGGACGATGGCTTCCCGGTCCATCAAGAGACTGATGGCACGGATCATTCGTACGTCGGAAAAGGGCCAATGTTCCTGATTTACGGTGAGATACTGATTGATGGTGTTGCGGTTGGCGGAGACGGCAAACCGCGGATCCCGCAAAAGCTCTATCGTGAAAGAAGGGGCCATGGCCCCGATGTCCACGACGCCTAAAATCTCCTCGGCCTTCAGGGCAGAAAAACGCGTCGCCGTATTCGGCATACTGACAAGGCGGATGTATTCGCTCTTCGCTTTTTCTCCATGATACCCATCGAAGCGCCTCAGAAGCACCCACTGCCCCGGCTTTCGGTCGGCGATGGCAAAGGGGCCGGTACCCACCGCGTACCCGGTAAAATCACCGCTGTCCATATCGAAACACCGAGGACTGAAGATGGGGGACGAAAAATTGATCATTCGATAGATGAGCATTGGCTGCGGGCGATCAAAGCGCAGTTCCACCTCATACTCGCCGACTTGGCGGATCCCCTGATATCCCGGATAGACCCGGGACAGGAGAAAACCGTAAAAGGTGGAGGAACGATACCCCATGTGCTCCCAGCGAAGATAATTTTGGACGACCGCCGCCGCATTGAAGGGCTCTCCGTCTTGAAACCATATCCCCTGCCGCAGCTTAAACCGCCAGCGGGTGCAGTCTTCGCTGCTCTCCCAGCTTTCCGCTAAACAGCCCCGAATCTTCCCGTCATTATCCGTCTCAACCAGCGGCTCCCAGACCTTGGCAATGCTGCTGATATAGTAGGGATCCTTTTCCCCCGGGGCCAGATCCCGAGCCGCCGCCAACACGATCTCGTCGGGGTGCACCCCCTCCGTGGATGACAGCACTCCCGCTAACAGCATAGCGAGAAAAAGCGCCGCCACAACCCAAAGGGCTGCACATTTCCGAAGGAAAAACAAAACATGCTCCACGGCAGCACCTCCTCTCCCAGCTAAAAAAGTCGTCCTCAGAAAAAGAGGGAGACTGCCCCAGCCTCCCTCAAAAAACCTTCTTACAGGTCAAATTGCGCCGAGAACATCAGCGTCCGCGGCATGGACAGCCCAAAGGTGCTGGAGCCGCCCCGCCCCATCCAGTAACTCTTGTTGAAAACATTATAGCACATCAGGCTGAGTTGGACCGGCGTGGTATTGATATGTGTGTTATACTTCACGCCTAAATCAAAGGTTGCGTACCCCGGCAGCTCGATCTTTCCCCTGCCCGAGGTATTCTCGATAAAGCATTTCTCGATCATCACGAGGCGCCCCAAGACGCTGAAATCCTTGTCAGGCCGATACTCCAAGCCGATGACGCCACTCCATTTCGCCGCGCCGGTGACGAAGAAGCCGTTCTTTTCGCCCTTAAAGGTCTTGTCCCGCTTGGCGTCCAAATACAGGAAGCCGCCCGTCACCGTCCATTTCGGCGCTAAATTGCCATTCATCGTGTATTCAACGCCTCGATAGACGTTCTTGCCATCCGCCTCCCGTCGATAGAGCGCAGCACCCACCGGCGTGTCAATGAGGTTCGGCTCGTCGATCTGGAAAAAACTGAGGGTATGGAGGACGCTGCCACCTAAGTATTTTACCCCGATCTCATCCTGACGGCTCCGCACCGGCGCCAAAGTTGCACCGTTATTGACGTACGTTCTGCTGCCATTGGTAACCACCGCGCCCCTAGAAAAACTCTCCGTATGCCCGTAATAAATCGATACATCTTTCGTCGGTCGGTAGGTAAGCCCCCACGTCGGCAGGATGTTGTTATTGTGGATGACCGTCTTATTGGCGAAATTCTCAAATTCCTCATGCTTGTGCGACGCCGCCAACAGCACGTTCCACTTTCCAAAGGTCATGGCGTCGGCCAGCGTGATCCCGACGTTTGTTTCCTCCCACTTGGGGCTTTCCTTGATGAGCGTGGGCAGGAAAAAACCGCTCCGAAAGATGATCCCGTCGTAGAGATTGCCGCCGTAAAGGCCGACGGGACCGCTGTTGTTGCTGCTCCAGTAGCGCGACCACGCCCGGTCAACGGCCAGCGAGATGTCGTGCTTGACCGCCCCTGTCGTCGCCTTGGCTGTAATGCCAAGCTGCAAATAGGAGTTAAGCCCAGATTCCTCCATGCACTGTGCCGTATTGCCAACGAAATTGCCCTTGGCGTCAAACTTCAAGCTGGCGCCCGAGTTCCACTTGTTGCCGGTGCGCCGGGAAAAGCCGCCATTAAAGAAGAGGCTCCAGGTATCATCGAATTTCTGGGCGTGGTTCAGGGTCAAAATCTCCCCGTACATCCACTTCGTCGTTCCGGCGTAATCATACGAATGATTCGCGTCTGGCACCTTGGGAAGCTTGTCCGTCAGACCGGTGTAGGTGAACCAACGCTGGGCGCCGTTGACCCGAAGATCCCAATACCCGGCGAAAAGATTCGTCTGGCTCTTGCGCCCCTGGTGATCTAAATTGAAAAAGACATTCGCGCTGTTCTTTTCCGCGTCCTTCAAGGACATCTCACCCTGCAAAAACTCGGCGTTGACACGCAGCCCCCACGCGCCGTCCTCGCCCCAGCGCCGCCCAATGTCGATATACTCGCCTAGCGTGCTGTGCCCGGTAAAGACCTGGGTGTAACGCGTGATGGGCTCCGCCTTCGCCCGCTTGGAGACCACGTTAATCGTACCCGGGGCGGGCGTCGCGCCGCCGTTCGTCCCGTTGTTCGACATGCTGACGCCGTTGACAGCGGCGTTGGGGCCGGAGGTGATGTCCATGCGTTCGATGATGTGGGCGGGCGGTGAGGAAAACTGATAAAACAGGCTCGGCACGCCGTTGAGCATCATGTGATTGCCGTTCATGTTGATGCCCCGCATGGAAAAATCCGTGTACATGGGGGAACTGGTACTCGTCCGAATGGAAGGATTGTTGAGGAGGAAGTTCGCCAATGGCTGACTGGGATCGTTATAATTTTCGATCATGCGCTCCGTCAGGCTCATCTCCGACCACGGGATATCCATGACGCTCTTTTCCCCTAAGACTCCCACGCGTGCTTTTCGCCCGATGAGGCCGCCGGGCATCGTATCCCGATCCCCAGTGACCACCACGTCCTCAATGTGATAACTGTCGAGAGCGTCGCCGCCCTCCTCCGTCGTCTTCTCTGCTGTATAGCCTTCAGCTAAAAATAACGCGCTCCCGAAAAGCGTTGCGGCCACCGCCGCCGCTAACCTTTTCTTCTTTGTCATTCTGCTGCTCCTCTCCTCTTGTCCGCAGGAAAATATTCCGCTTCCCCAGACAGCCATCCGCCCCGCAGGACGCCCCGATAACACTTTTTCTTAAAAATCCACGCTCATGGTCACGGCGATCGTGCGCGGTGTCGACAGGTAGAGATTGTCCCCGCGGGCGATCATCCAGTAAGATTTGTTGAACAAGTTGTAGCAGGTCAGGCTGAACTTCGCCGGCAGACGATCGATCTTCGTCTTATACTCCACGCCGACGTCCACCACCGCGTAAGAAGGCGCCCAGAATTTTTCGTAAAGAACGGGGGCGCTGCCCGTATACACCACCCGGCCGAAAGCGCCGAAGGTTTCGTCCGCATCGTAACGTAACATGAGCGACCCCGCCCACTTCGGCCGCCCAGACTCAACGACACCATCGTACTGACCGTTTTGCGTCTTATCGTAGGTGGCGTCCAAATAGGAAAGTCCCGTGGAGAAATTCCACTTATCCCCCAATTTCCCGCCGACGGCCAGTTCGACGCCCTTGTGCCGGATCCGCCCGTCCTGAAGCTGATAACGATCACTGCCTTGCTGGACATCGATATTGTTGGCCTGTTCAATATCAAAGAAGCTCAGAGTTGCCAAGAGTCCTTTATTCGTATACTTGAACCCGATCTCGTTCTGCTTCGTCTTAGCGGGGGGCAAAATATCCCCCTGATTTTTATAGCCCGATCCCACCACGGATCCCACGTCGAAGTTCTCCGCATGACTCGCGTAGACCGCGAAATTTTCCGTAGGCTTATACAGAAGGGCGTAGGTTGGACAAGTCGCACTGCTGTTGGCGCTGGAGGAGACCTTCCCCGTCGCCATATTGTAAGCATCCACGTTGGATTTATGATAATGAACGCCCAAGAGGACATTCAACTTCTTATAGTCAATGGAGTCCACGAACGATATGCCTGCAATCCGCGTCTTGTTGCTCAATGCGCTCTCATAGCCGGCATAGGCCTCTCGTGTCTGGTTCAAAATGGCCGTGTAGATATTGCCGGTGCCGAGATTCCACACTGTGCCATTTTTCGTCCCGTCCCGCAAACGCCACGCCCGATCCACGGCCAAGGTCAGATGGTTGACCGCCTCGCCCATAGATACCGTTCCGTGTATGCCCGCCTGCCAATAGTAAGCCCGCTGCGGCGTCGTGGTGCTTTGCTCCTCGATCTTAAAATCACCGTTATCATTCAGAATAGTCAGCGCACTGTACCGATACATCACGTTTTTATTCAATTTATTATGAAGGAGGCCGAAATTCATGAACCATTTCCAGTCCTCGCTCACTTTCTGCTCGTGATTGACCGTCAAAACCCAGCCGTAGGAAGCCTTGTCCATCCCAGCGAAGGAATAATTGCGGCTGTGATCGGGCACTGACGGGAGCCGCGTGACGGCATTTGCCAATTTGAACCACCGCTGGCCGTTGATGATCTCATTTTCCCGGTAGCCGGTGAAAATATTCGTCTTACTGCGCGCGTCGCGATGATCAAGATTGAGATATATGCTGGAGGATTTGACCCGCTGGGCATCCACCGCCGTTTCGCCGTCCACTTTTTCAATATTGACCCGTGCGCCCCAGTCTCGATTGCGCCCAAAGCGATAGCTAAAATCAAGATAGCCGCCGAAAAGATTATGCCCAGAGTGGGTCAAGGTAAAGCGATTGAAATCCTGTTCACCGGCTCTTTTGGTGACGAAATTCACCAGTCCCCCTGCCGCGTTAGACTCGTAGTGCGTTCCGGTGCCGCTGAGGCCGCTGTTCGGCCCCGCCACTACCTCCGCCCGGGCAACGATGTGGGTGGGCGCATTAAACTGCGTCCATATCCCCGGGATACCGTTTACATAACAGCTTGTCCCATTGGCGCGAAATCCGCGAAAGGTAAAATCATTGTGAAGGATACTGCCTGACTGACGAATGGAAGGAGATCCCGCCAGCATACTGTCCAAAGGCTGGGTTGGATTCGTAAAGGATTCGACGGTCTTTTCCGTGATGTTCGTCACCGTAAAGGGTGTATCCATCGTGTCCTGCGTCCCTAAGATCCCCACCGTCCCCTCCCGGGCGACGAAGGCCTCTCCCGCGTCTCGATGGGCCGTCACCACCATATCGCCAATGTCGTACTGATCCAAAGCGCCAGAATGCGTCTCCGCTTCCTCCGCTGCTCTGTCCGCCGCCGCACACACCGGCGTCGCCAGCCGCAGCGTCATGATCGTCCCCAACACAGCCGTCGCCAGCCATTTCTTCCTCTTCATCCCGCCATCTCCTTGAATAAAAATAGTTGACAATTTCCTATTAAGCAACGATAATGAATTTTTCATAAATGACGATCTGTAATCATTCTTAGTATAATCATGAAAAACGCATGAAAACAATGGGGTTTTATACCCAAAAGTATCGAACTGCAAAAATCCCCATAAAGCGGAATTTTACTTCCGGTCCATGGGGATTTTCAATAACTCATTTTTCTTTCAGGTTCTGCAATATTGTCATCAGGCCGTCGAGCCAGTGATTTTCCAACGTTTCCACTTGTCCCCGATCACAGGCGGCGGCAATGGCCGGATCAATGGGGATATGCCCCAGCACCGGCAAATCGTATTGGGCAGCAATGGCGGGGAGATGGCTTTCCCCGAAAAGGTGATGTTCCTTGCCGCAGTCAGGACAGCGAAAGAAGGCCATGTTCTCAATAAAGCCCAGGATGGGAATCTTCATCAAGTTGGCCATGTTCACCGCCTTTTTGACGATCATGGACACCAATTCCTGCGGCGAGGTCACGACTAAAATTCCATCCACCGGCAAGGATTGAAATACCGTCAGGGGAACGTCCCCAGTCCCCGGCGGCATATCCACAAAGAGGTAATCCACGTCCTGCCAGATGATCTCCGACCAGAACTGTTTGACCACGCCGGAAATGACCGGGCCACGCCAAACCACCGGCTCCTCTTCATTTTTCAGCATGAGATTAACGGACATGATATCGATGCCGCCGTCGCTCGGAAGCGGATAAGCGCCCGAGGCTGTTCCGCGAATCTGCCCTGACACGCCAAACATTTTCGGGATCGACGGCCCCGTCACATCCGCGTCTAATATCCCCACATGGTATCCGACGCGGCGCATCATCGACGCCACTAACGCCGTCACGAAAGACTTCCCCACGCCGCCTTTGCCGCTCATCACCGCGATCACATGGCGCACACTGGAAAGTGCATTGGGCTTCTCCTGAAAATTCGGCGGCGACTGTCGTTCCTCACAGACCGTGCCGCAGGCATCACACGCCTTGCCGCAAGTTTCTCCTTCGTTCATCTTCGGTTTCTCCCCCTCCTCCACTGGCCACGCCGGAAAATCCCACAAGAGAATGCACGCATTTCCTCAACGCCCCCATGGTCAAATCGTATAGAACCACGCCCCCGGCGCGATCTCTTTCTCCTGAAACGTGCCACCGTCCCGTTCGTCGATCTGAAGTTCCTGATTTTTGATGCTGACCCGCGTCCCCGGCTTGATGGATCGGGTGATAAAGGAATTGCCGCCGATGACGGAATCATGCCCCACGACGGTCTCTCCGCCCAAAATGGACGCCCCGGAGTAGATGGTGACGTTATCCTCGATGGTGGGATGGCGCTTGGCTCCCCGGAGCTTTTGCCCGCCGCGCGTCGAGAGAGCCCCGATGGTAACGCCTTGATAAAGCTTCACATGCGCACCGATGACCGCCGTTTCCCCCACCACGACACCGGTGGCGTGGTCAATGAAGAAATAGCGGCCAATGGTCGCCCCCGGGTGAATGTCAACGCCGGTCTGGCTGTGACCGTACTCCGTCATGATCCGAGGAATCAGCGGCACCTTGAGGAGAAACAGCTCGTGGGCAATGCGGTAGATCGTAATCGCCAAAAGTCCCGGATAAGCTAAGACGATCTCTTCCCGACTCTTCGCCGCTGGATCTCCGTCAAAGGCGGCTTCCAAATCGGAATTGACATCGTCTCGCATATAGGGGATCCGATGCAGAAAGGCGAATACGAGCCGCTGTGCTTCTCGCTGCACCACCGGCTCATCCACATGCGCGTAAGCTGACAATCCCGGGAGGACACCGGCGATCTGGCGGGTCAGCTTGAAGACGATCTCCTCGATGAAAAAGGAAAGATTGCGGTAATCGTCGTGGGGCGTGTAAGATTTACGGCGGTAATAGCCGGGATAGAGGATGCGCAGCAACTTTTGCACCACGTCTAAAATTGCTTTCTCATCGATCTGGGTCGACACGTCCCGCTCGTCGATAGGGCGATCATTTTCGTAGTCCGCCATGATCTCGGCGACAATATCCTGTATTTCGTTCTCCTTAGCCAGCGTCATGACATCACGTCTCCCTGCTTCATTTCCTTTTCATTTTCTTTGCTATAATAAAATCAAATTGTGCGTTGCCAAAAAGCGGGCGCAACATGCGCGTACCATTTTAATTATAGCATTTTCCAAGGATCGCCGCAAACGCGGAGCCAGATCCTTCCGACAAAACGGCAACGCTCCGGCAGGAAAAGGCATTCAGTTTCCCTGTTTCACTGTCCATGCAATGAAACGGCCAAAGAAAGGGGACTTATGAAAAAAACGCTCTGGCTATTGGGCATAACGCTTCTCACCATTGGTCTTTACCGCGGCGAAGGGCGGCAGGTCCTCTCGAAGGCGGTTCGCATCTGTTTGGAGTGTATTGGCATTGGATAAACGATTTGGCGTACAGGCCTTGGCCGCTCTGCTCCACAATCCCCATCTGGCCAATTTCCTAAGTGGGCGCATCTATCGCGGCCCCACCAAGGTCATCTGCACGCCGGGGTTAAATTGCTACTCCTGCCCCGGCGCGGCGGGCGCGTGCCCCATTGGCTCTTTGCAAAGCTTTCTCTCTGGGGTATCGCCTCGCTTTCCCGCTTACGTCGTCGGGGCGATCCTTCTCATGGCGCTGACCTTCGGCCGTTTTATCTGCGGTTGGCTCTGCCCCTTCGGCTTCATGCAGGAACTTCTCTATCGTCTGCCAGGGGCGAAGCTGGGAAAATCATCCCTGACAAAGTGCCTCAGTCAACTCAAATACGTCTGGAGCCTGCTCTTCGTCCTCATCCTGCCTCTTCTCTTTTGGGGCGTGACCGGCATCGGTATCCCCGCGTTCTGCAAATTCATCTGTCCCGCCGGTACCTTAGAAGGCGCTGTACCTCTTCTCTTGGCCAACGAGACGCTGCGGGCCGCCGCCGGAGCCATCACCGTCTGGAAATTCGCTCTTCTCGTCGTCTTTTTAGCGCTGATGGTCGTGACGTACCGCCCCTTCTGCCGCTGGTGCTGCCCCTTGGGCGCGGCCTACGGCTGCTTTAACCGAAAGGCGCTGTTCGGGATCGCCGTGGATCCGCAGCTCTGTATCCACTGTGGGCGATGCGCTAAGGTCTGCGGCATGGACACGGCCATCGCCGGAGATCGGGAATGTATCTCCTGCGGCGACTGCCTAAAGTATTGTCCGACGAAAGCGATTTATTTTCGTCAGCCATTCACCAAAGCGTTTTCACCAAAAAAATGCACAGAAACCGAAAAAAGCGAAAATTGACCATCTTCTACCTCAAACATCTACCAGATAGAAAAGACGCGGTACCCGCCGCGCTCTGTCTATAAAAAAACGCTCAACATAGGAGGAAAACACATCATGAAAAAATTTTATTTCGCCATGGCCATGGCCAGCGCCCTCACCTTCATCCCGGCGGCCATCCCCTTTGACTCTTCACCGGGGGTTACTGTCGCCGAGGCTGCCGCAGCCCCTGATGCCGACCTGACGAACCTTCGAGACGACAGCGCTACCTCCATCGCGGCGCTATCAGCCGACAAGCCTCTCTTCCTCAACTTCTGGGCTTCTTGGTGCCCTCCCTGCGTCGGCGAAATGCCTCATATCGACGCCATGTACCAGAAATACGGCGACCGCGTCAATTTCGCCGCCGTTTCCATCGACGGTTCTACCGACGATGCCAAGAGCTTTACCCAGGGGCGCGGCGCGGATCTTCAGCTCCCCTTCTACTACGGCGACGAAATGGCCATCTCTCAAGCCTATCATATCGACGCCATCCCCATCTCCATGATGATCGCCCCCGGCGGCGAAATCATCGCCCAGCACCTCGGCGGCATGACGGAGGAGGAATTGGACGCTTTTATCAGTGCCGCCTTCTAAAAAACCACATCAAACAAGCAAACACAGGCCATAACAAAAACAACCCTTTCTCACCGGAGACTCCAGCCAGTGCAGAAAGGGTTGTTTTTATATAAATGATTCTTACCGTGCGGAGAATTTATCCCGGAGGATAACATCGTGGGAACCGCCCTCCACGATGCTGACAGAAGAAACCAGTGTGAGTTTGGCTTTCTCCTGCAATTCCTTGATGGTGAGAGCGCCGCAGTTGCACATGGTGGAGCGCACTTTGCTCAGGGTGATGCCAATATTGTCGTGGAGCGGCCCGGCATAGGGGACATAGGAATCGACGCCCTCTTCAAAGGAGAGTTTGCGGTCGCCACCTAAGTCATAACGCTGCCAGTTGCGCGCACGATTAGAGCCTTCTCCCCAATATTCCTTGTAGAACGTGCCATTGATCTTGACTTTATCCGTGGGGCTTTCGTCGAAACGGGAGAAATAGCGTCCCAGCATGAGGAAATCCGCTCCCATGGCCAACGCCAGGGTGATGTGATAGTCGTGAACAATGCCGCCGTCCGAGCAAACGGGGACATAAATGCCCGTTTCCTTATAGTAGTCATCCCGGGCCGCGCAGACATCAATGAGCGCCGTGGCCTGCCCGCGGCCAATCCCCTTCGTCTCTCGAGTAATGCAAATGGAGCCGCCGCCGATCCCCACCTTCACGAAATCAGCCCCTGCTTTCGCCAAGAACAGGAATCCCTCCCGATCCACGACGTTTCCCGCCCCCACCTTGACCTCAGGACCAAATTTCTTGTGGATATAGTCAAGGGTGATCTTCTGCCATTCCGAGTAACCTTCCGAAGAATCAATGCAGAGGGCATCCACCCCGGCGTCTAAAAGTGCCGGAACCCGATCCGCATAATCGCGGGTATTGATGCCTGCCCCTACCCGATAGCGTTTATCCGCGTCAATGAACTGATGTTCATATTCCTTATCTTCCGTATAATCCTTGCGAAAGACCATGTAACGGAGCCGCCGATGTTCATCCACTAAGGGCAGCATGTTGAGTTTGCGCTCCCAGATGATATCATTGGCCTGCGTCAGTGAAGTATCCGCATCGGCGTAAATGAGCTTTTCAAAGGGCGTCATAAAATTGGACACCGGCGTGTCCAATGACATGCGGGTAACGCGATAATCCCGGCTGGTGACGATGCCAAGGAGCTTTCCCGTCGCCGTTCCGTCCTCGGTGACCGCCATGGTCGAGTGTCCCGTTTGTTCTTTCAAGGCAATCACTTCTCCCAGCGTCGTTGTGGGACGGATATTGGAATCACTGGACACAAAACCCGATTTGAAACTCTTGACCCGCTTCACCATCTGGGCCTGATCTTCCACTGTCTGGGAGCCATAGATAAACGAGATTCCGCCCTCCCGGGCCAGAGCGACTGCCATGTGATCGTCGGACACAGCCTGCATGATGGCTGATACCATGGGAATATTGAGGGACAACGACGGCTCTTCTCCCTGTCGGAATTTTACCAAGGGCGTCGTCAGCCGAACGTTAGCCGGGATGCACTGATCGGAAGAATACCCTGGCACCAAGAGATATTCTCCAAAGGTATGCGACGGTTCTTCATAATAAAATGCCATCCTAATTCCTTCTTTCCTCATGGATTTTCCGAGGGGTATCCCCGCTTGATTTTTTGCTATTTTAGTACAACCGCGTGGCTTTGTCAAGAAACGATCCTTGAAAATACGCCTGTCCTTCGATAGGACAGGCGTCGTACAAATTTATCTTATTGACCCACACATTATCTACGGTGCCCCGCATCACTATTCTACAGTAACAGATTTCGCTAAATTACGTGGTTTATCTACATCGCAGCCCCGGGTCAGCGCCGCGTAGTAAGCCAAAAGCTGTAACGGCACCACCGCCAAGAGCGGGATGAGCATTTCATCCGTTTCCGGCACCTTGATGACATGATCGGCGTATTTTTCAAGTTCGGTATCATTTGCCGCCGCGATGCCGATAACCACTGCGTCCCGTGCCTTGACCTCTTTGATATTGGAAAGAGTCTTTTCATAGACGCTCTTTTGCGTCGCCAGGGCAATGACCGGTACCCCATCTACGATAAGCGCCAGCGTACCGTGCTTTAACTCTCCGGCAGCATAAGCTTCCGCGTGGATATAGCTGATTTCCTTGAGCTTCAGAGAGCCTTCCAGCGCCACATCATAGTCTAAGGAACGCCCGATAAAGAACACATCTTCATTGAATCCATACTGCCGGGCAAAAGTCTTAATGGGATCGACATCTTCCAGCGTCGCACTGATCTCCTCAGGAATACGGCGTACAGCGCGGATCAACGCCTCAATCTGTGCCGCTGGCAAGGATTTTTTAATCCCCGCCATGAAAAGGCCCAGCAGCAGCATGACGATAAGCTGGGTCGTGTAGGCTTTCGTCGACGCGACGGCGATCTCCGGTCCAGCCCAGGTATAGACAACCTGATCCGCTTCCCGGGCGATGGAGGATCCCACGACATTCGTCACCGCTAAGGTCTTCGCCCCAAGGCGCTTGGCCTCCTTCAGTGCCGCCAGTGTATCGATGGTCTCACCGGACTGGCTGATGACAATGGTCAAAGTATGTTCGTCCACGATGGGAGACCGGTAGCGAAATTCCGATGCAATATCGCACTCCACCGGAATGCGGGCCATCTTCTCGATATAATATTTCCCCACCAGCCCGGCGTGATACGCCGTACCGCAGGCGACGACAAAGATATGATGGATATTGTTTAGGAATGATATATCCCATTTCAGTTCATCCAACACCACGGCGCTGTCATCCTTCGCCAGCCGAGAGGACAGTGTCGCGCGAACCGCTTTTGGCTGCTCATGAATCTCCTTGAGCATGAAATGTTCGTAGCCGCCCTTCTCTGCCGCTTCCGCGTTCCAATTGACCTCGAACACCCTTTTGTCAATCCGCTCTCCGGTCCGATTCATCATCGTAACCGCATCCTTCTTCACCACGGCGATCTCCCCATCGGCCAAAATGTACGTCCGCCGCGTGCGATCAATGATGGCAGGAATATCGGAGGCAATAAAGTTCTCCCCCTGCCCTAAACCGATGACTAAGGGATTGTCCTGTTTCGAGCAGATCAGACGATCCGGGTCACGGCGAGAAAGAAACACCAGTGCATAAGAACCCTCGACACGGCGCAGCACTTCCCGCACTGCCGCTTCAAAATCTCCCTCGTACACCTCTTCCAAAAGATGTGCCAATACTTCCGTATCCGTTTCGGATTTAAACACATGCCCCTTTTCTAAAAGCGCTTCCTTAAGGGGCAGAAAATTTTCAATAATCCCGTTATGCACAACGGCAAAATCTCCTGTACAGTCCGTGTGAGGATGCGCGTTCACATCCGACGGACGCCCATGAGTCGCCCAGCGGGTATGCCCGATTCCTAAAGAACCTGCCGGCATACGGCCGTCTAACTTTGCCTTCAGCTCCGCCAGCCGTCCGACACTCTTCTCCACGCAAATATTTTTCCCATCATGGACAGCGATGCCGGAGGAATCATACCCCCTGTATTCCAGCCGGGAAAGCCCCGCCAGCAAAAACTCGGCAGCCTTTCCGTCTCCGACATAACCAACAATGCCACACATAGCGTACCCTCCATAAAGACCTGTCGCTTTCCTTCGGTCAACATAAACAGAGCAAAGAAGCGCCCTGCCCCTTTGCTCTCCGCCCTTATTCTAATGTATCCTCCGCCGTTCGTCAAGTCTTTTGTCCCTGTCGTACCTACGACCGTGCCCGAAGGAAAAATCTTTCCCCCGCCCAACCCGCTGCTCAGCTTTCCTACCGCGGCATGGCTAATTTTAAGGCATCACCCACCGTAGCAGCAGGAAGAAGCTGAATATTCGTCACGCTGTTTTTTAGCTGCCGGGCGTTTTTTTCCGGCAGAATTGCCGTCTTGAATCCCAATCGTGCCGCTTCTTTAATGCGCAGCTCCGCCTGGCTGACGGCCCGTACTTCTCCCGAAAGCCCTACTTCGCCAAAGACAATGCTCTGCGCTCGTGGCCGCCGCCCGGCAAAGCTGGATGCCATCGCCACACAAAGACCAAGGTCCGCCGCCGGTTCGTCGATGTGGATGCCCCCTGCCGCCTTGACGTAAACATCGCAGGCCCCCAGCGGCAAATGAACACGCTTTTCCAAAACCGCTAAGAGGAGCTGTATACGCTTAATATCCACCGCGTCCGAGGTGCGCCGCGGCGGCACATAGGGGGTATTAGCCACTAACGCCTGCAATTCGACGAGCAGCGGACGCGTCCCTTCCACCGTAGGGATGATCACCGCTCCCGTATCCGCCCCCCGCTCCGAGAGGAAGAGTTTTGACGCATCCGGCACGTCCTTGAGCCCCATATCCCGCATCTCGAACAGTCCCATCTCATTGGTACTGCCGAAACGATTCTTGACAGCGCGAAGCACACGGTACTCCGCGTTCTTCTCTCCTTCAAAAAACAGTACCGTATCCACGATATGCTCCAATACCCGTGGACCGGCGAGGCTGCCGTCTTTTGTAACATGGCCGATGACAAAAGCGGCAATGCCATCGGTTTTCGCCACCCGCAAAAGCTCTACACTCGATTCCCGTACCTGGCTCACGCTGCCTGGTGCACTCTCCAGATCAGGCCGAAAGACGGTCTGAATGGAATCAATAATGACGAGCACCGGCTTGATTTTCTCGATATGCTGTACAATGGTATCAAGGTTTGTTTCGCTGACGACATAAAGCTGCTCTGCCAAAGCGCCGAGGCGATCGGCCCGCATCCGTATCTGCCGCGTGCTTTCTTCCCCGGTAACATAGAGAACCGGCCTCTCTTTTTGTGCCACCGAGGCCGCCACTCGAAGGGTCAGGCTGGATTTTCCCACTCCCGGATCCCCGACAATGAGAACCATGGAGCCGGGAATGACCCCTCCTCCCAGCACACGATCCAGTTCCTCCGAACCCGTGGAAAAGCGTGGCAAATCCTCCGTCTCCACCTCAGCGATGGGCTGCGGCGGCAAAGCCGCGGAGAGGCCGAGCCGCAGTCCTTTCGTTTCCCGCGCTGGCGCTGCCGCCTCCTCTATGAGTGTGTTCCACCCCCCGCAGCCCGGGCAGCGTCCCAGCCACTTTGCCGAATCATAGCCGCAGGACTGGCAGACATATACTGTCTTTCGCTTCGCCATCACCCTTCCCCTTTCTCGCCGTTTAACCTCGACCGAAAATAACGTGATAACCGTACCTCTCAGCGGCTCTATTTCCTCCTATCCTAAGCGCCTTCCATCTTATTCTTTGCGTTACTTCCGACGAAAATTCTCCTTAGCCCGCCTAACACACCGCGCCCCAGCCAACGAAAAAGCCAAAAAACAGCCGCCGCAAAATTGAAGAGAAAATTTCCTGCCGCCGCGCCAATCCCCGGGATTGCCAGCTTATTTCTTTGCGGCCGCATACTTTTCCTCTTTTCGTCCCTCGCCCTTCTTTACAAAGTCTAACTTGCCATCGGTCTTTCGAATATAAACGGTATCTCCCGCCTGGAATTTTTTCGCCAACAGCAGTTCGGCGACTGTATCTTCCACATGCTTGCGAATCGCCCGCTTCAAGGGACGGGCGCCAAATTGGAAATCGCTGCCCTGGGCAATGAGCTGAGCCTTAGCCGCCGGGCTAATCTCCAAGCGGATATTTTTTTCTCCCAGCCGCTGGCGCACATCCCCCAGAAGAATATCCACAATAGCCCCCAATTCAGCCTTCCCTAGCGGACGGAAGACGATTGTCTCGTCGATTCGATTCAAAAATTCCGGCTTAAATACCTTGCGGACTTCTCCCAAAACACGCTTTTTCGCTTGTTCGGCACCGTTTTCCCCGGCATCTTCCGCCGCCAAAAATCCCACCCGGACATTTTCCTCCTTAAGAAAGCTTGCTCCCACGTTTGAGGTCATGATGATCACCGTATTCTTGAAATCCACGGTGCGTCCTTGGCTATCCGTAAGACGGCCATCCTCCAGAACTTGCAGTAAAATATTGAAAACGTCGTAATGTGCTTTCTCAATCTCATCTAAAAGAATGATAGCATACGGCTTACGGCGCACTGCGTCGGTTAGCTGCCCTCCTTCCTCGTAGCCTACATAGCCTGGAGGTGCGCCCACTAAGCGCGACACGGTAAATTTTTCCATGTACTCGGACATATCGAAGCGAATGATATTATCCTCGCTGCCAAATAAAGTGGCTGCCAATGTGCGGGCCAACTCGGTCTTTCCCACACCGGTAGGCCCCAAAAAGAGGAAGGAACCGATGGGACGCTTGGGATCTTTTAGTCCCGCCCGGGCGCGACGGATGGCCTTCGCCACCGCCGTCACTGCTTCTTTCTGGCCGATGACACGCTTCTCCATAATCTTCTCCAGATGCAGCAGCCGTTCTGATTCCTTGGCCGCCAATTGCCGCACGGGAATATGTGTCCAGAGCCCCACGACCTCAGCGATATCCTCCGCCTCCACGGTAATGGGATTTCCTTCGCCATGACGCCACGCCTCCCGCGACTTGGTCAGTGCTTCTTTAAAATGCCCTTCCCGGTCTCGCAGCTTAGCGGCCCGCTCATATTCCTGGGCATTGATCGCCGCTTCTTTCTCCACGCGCAGCGCTGCTAATTTCTTTTCTAATTCCTTAACGCCTTCCGGCTGAGCCACCGCCTTCATTCGCACCTTGGACGCCGCCTCATCCATCAAATCAATGGCCTTGTCGGGAAGAAATCGATCTGTGATGTATCGGTGGGAAAACTTCACCGCTGCCTCAATGGCGTCATCGGTGATCTTCGCCCGATGAAAGGCTTCATATTTATCTCGCAGACCCCGCAGGATACGGATGGCTGCCTCTGTGTCCGGTTCTTCCACCATGATGGTCTGAAAACGCCGCGCCAGTGCCGCATCCCGTTCAAAATATTTCTTATATTCTTTCAGGGTCGTGGCCCCAATGATTTGAATTTCACCGCGGGAAAGCGCCGGTTTTAAAATATTAGCCGCGTCGATGGAACCTTCCGCTGCCCCCGCGCCGATAAGGGTATGCAATTCGTCAATGAAGAGAATCACATTCCCGGCTCGGCGAATTTCTTCTATCACACTTTTCAGGCGTTCCTCAAATTCTCCCCGGTACTTAGCCCCAGCAACTAAAGAGGCCATGGAAAGGGACATCACCCGCTTATCCGCCAACATGTGGGGAACTGCACCCTGGACGATGGTCTGCGCCAACCCCTCGGCCACAGCGGTCTTGCCCACCCCCGGCTCACCAATGAGAATGGGATTATTCTTTGTTCGCCGGGAAAGAATCTGTATGACACGCTGAATTTCTTTTTCCCGGCCGATCACCGGATCCATCTTATCCTGCGCTGCCATTTCGTTCAGCGAGCGGCCGTAGCGATCGAGGAGCGGCGTTTCCGTCTGTTGTCTCTCCCCCGCTCCGCTGTCAGCTTTTTCACCTTCTCCGACGCCGCGTAAAAGCGCCACGACCGCCCGTCGGACCGCGTTAAGGTGCGCCCCCAAAGCGATGAGGATCCGCGCCGCCGCACTGTCATTTTCCCGAATGAGTCCCAAGAGGATATGCTCCGTCCCGATATAACCGTGACCAAGCCCTTGTGCCTCCTCTAAAGCTAACTCCATGACCCTTTTAGCACCCGGCGTATAATAGGGATTATCAGACCCCTCCTCCGCCGTTAGATTCATAGCACTCTCGACCCGTTCCCGCACCGTATCAAAATTGACTCCCAATGCTGCCAACGCACGGGCGGCCACGCCCTCATCCTCATGTACCAGACCCAAAAGAAGATGCTCCGTTCCAATATAATTCTGCTCCATCTCCTGCGCCTCGTATTGGGCAAATTTCAATACCTTCACCGCCCGAGACGTAAATCTTGTATTCATTATCGGTCACTCCCGTTCCTTGCTGTCACCGGCTAACACCCGGCGCACCACTTCGGCCCGCCGGCGATCCAACTCCGACGGGGAAAGATTTTCTGTCCCCGCCAGGTTACGTATATAATTAGGCCGACTGGCGATAAGGACCTCGCCGAAGCGGTCTCGTTCCACTTCATGAAGAAGTCCCAAATCCACGCCCAACCTGACCTTGCTGATAAGCTCCAAAACCTCATCCTCGCCCAAAGAACGAGCATATTGCAAAATACCGTAAGCACGCCATATCGCATCTTCCAGTCGATCCTTAGAGTAAAGCACCAGCGCTTTTCTGGCCCGCCGCTCGTGCTCAATGATCTCTGTCACCGCCCCAGCCAAATTATCGATGATATCTATCTCCGAAAGCCCCAAAGTGAGTTGATTTGATATCGCGAATACATTGCCTGTGGCATCGCTTCCTTCTCCGTAAAGGCCCTGTACGGAAAGGCCAATCTGCTGCGAAATATTGATGATATTGTGCATGTTCCGGGTGTAGGTGAGCCCGGGAAGATGAAGGAGAACCGTAGCGCGCAGGCCGGTGCCCAAATTTGTAGGACAGGATGTCAAATAGCCCATCTTCTCGTCAAACGCCAAATCCAAACGGCTTTCTACCGCATCATCAATCTGCATCGCTATTGTGAGCGGCGCCTTGAGATTAAGACCGGTAGTCATGCATTGAATTCGCAGGTGATCTTCCTCGTTGACTAAAATACTGGTCCCACGATTCGCGCTGATATAGGCACTGCGATAAGCTGAATTGCGAATGAAATTATCGCTCACTAAATACTTTTCCACTAAGACCTGTCTCTCCATCTCGGACAGACCGTCGATCCCCACCACGTCGCAAGGCACACCGCAGGCAGCTTCAATTTCATTAAAAGTCGAGGCTGCCAAACCCTGCACCGCGGCTAACTGCTTGATATCGGCACGATTGGGAAAGGGCAGCCGGTCAAAATTTCGCGCCAATCGGATGCGGCTGGCCATCGCCACATCGCTGCTGTCCCCGCCCTGCCCAAACCAAGGCAAGAAATAATCTCGATAGAGATCACTGACTGCCATGACGCTCATCCTTTCCCGATTCAAACGCCTTTTTTTCCCAAGCCCGAATTTTATCTCGGTATTGGGCGGCCTTTTCATACTCCTCGTTATGTACCGCCGCCTTAAGCTTGTCTTTCAAAAGCCCAAGTTCGTGACGCAGTGCTAATTCGCCCCCGGAACGACGAGGAATCTTGCCACTGTGAACGCTGGCGCCGTGAATTCGTGTCAACAGCGGCGTCAGGTATTTGCGAAAGGTAGCGTAGCAAACGCCACAACCGATCTTCCCCGCCTTAACAAAATCCTGATACGTCATGCCGCAATTCGGGCATATCAAATTGGGCGCCCCTACCGCAGCTGCCTCCGAGGAAACTTTACCCAGAATTCCTTTTAAGAAATCATTGACCGTAACGTCTTTGGTCTCTGGCCGCGGCATAAAATCCCCATACCGCACGGCGCACTCGCCGCAAAGATTTTTTTCCAACCGGCCTTCAGCACTGATCTGGGTAATATGAATCGACGCCTCGTTTTTATGGCAATCATCGCACAGCATAATCCACCCTCCTCAAGACAGACGCTCCAGCGTCAATAAAATCGTCTTCAAAAGCTGTACGCGATCCGCTGGTTCCATAGCGGCATAAGCCGCTGCAATCATAGGCAGGACCAAAGCTGCCTCTCGATTCGTGATCATCTTATGCTTGAGAAGATACGCCACCATGGAACGTACCGCCTCCAGTGGCGTATCTTCGGCAATTTTTCCCAACATATCCTGATAGACAAGATTCTCCACCGGGACTTGCGCGATGCGGATAAATCCCCCTAACCCCCGCCGGGATTCCACAGCAAAGCCCTTAGCCGGCGTAAATCGGGTACTCAGCACATAGCTTATTTGGGACGGCGCACAGGAAATCTTATCCGCAATGTCGGTGCGCCGCAATTCCACATGGCCGCTTTCTTGAGCCGCCAACTTCCGTAAGATATAACTCTCGATCAAATCAGCAATATTGCTCATACTATCACCTTCATACACCTTTCTTGACCATTTGACCTTTGCTCTATTATATTTGACTTTTTGCTCAAAGGCAAGTCTTTTTTATAGCCAAGAAATTGCCCACAAAAAAAGCGCCTCCGAAGAGACGCTTTTTTAATGGATCAATTAGCCGAGGATCGCGAGAGAATCGCCGACTTTGACCGTCTGGCCAGCCTGCACATTGATGGCCTTTACCGTACCGTCGGAGTCCGCCAGAATCTCGTTCTGCATCTTCATAGCTTCCAGCATCATGAGATTCTCGCCTGCCTTGACCGCCTGGCCCTCGGTGACTAACACCTTGAGGATCTTACCCGGCATCGGAGCATTGATGGAATGCTCGCCCGCACCAGCTGCCTTAGCAACCGGAGCCGGAGCAGCCGCAGGGGCCGGAGCAGGAGCGGCAGCCGGAGCCGACGCAGCAGCGGGGGCTGGAGCAGCCGCACGAGGAGCCGGAGCAGCAGCGCCGCCGACTTCTTCCACTTCCACAGCGTAGGAGCTTCCGTTTACGGTAATGTTAAATTTTTTCACTTGAGATTCCTCCAAAACATCATATTTTTGAACGCTGACTGCCAGCATTCAGGCGCTGACAGCCCGCATCGTTCACGTTTTTCGCGGGGAATTACAACGGAATGTTGCCGTGCTTCTTCGCCGGGCCGACTTCACGTTTCGTCGCCAGCATGTTCAGCGACTGGATGATGCGCGGACGGGTTTCCTTCGGTTCAATGACATAGTCAACATAGCCGCGCTCCGCTGCCTTATACGGAGTAGCGAATTCAGCGACATACTCATCCGTATGTTTCTTCTTGAGATCCGGCTCATCATTCTTAAAGATGATATTTGCCGCACCGGCAGGCCCCATGACCGCAATCTCGGAGGACGGCCAGGCAATAACCTGATCCGCACCGACTTCGCGAGAGCACATCGCGATGTAAGAACCACCATAGGATTTACGGAGAATGACCGTAATCTTAGGAACCGTAGCTTCGCTGTATGCGTAAAGCATCTTCGCACCATGACGGATGATACCGCTGTACTCTTGATCGACACCCGGCAGGAAGCCCGGAACATCGACAAGGTTTACGAGCGGAATATTAAACGCATCACAGAAGCGGATGAACCGCGAGGATTTATCCGAAGCGTTGCAGTCAAGGCAGCCGGCCATATTATTCGGCTCGTTGGCAATGATGCCGACTGTGCGACCATCGAAGCGAGCAAAGCAGGTGATGATGTTCTTGGCAAAATGCTGATGGACTTCGTAGAATTCACCGTCATCGACGATGAGACGGATGACGTCCTTCATGTCATACGGTGCATTTGGATTATCCGGAATCAGCGTATTGAGACTCTCTTCCATACGAGTCGGGGAATCCGACGTATCGACGAGCGGAGTCTCTTCCATGTTATTGCTGGGCAGGAAACTGAGCAGATAGCGGATCTGCTTGATGCAGTCCTCATCATTCTCCGCCGCGAAGTGCGCCACACCGGAGGTGCTGTTGTGTGTCATCGCCCCGCCAAGCTGTTCAGCGGTGACTTCCTCACCAGTAACGGACTTAATGACCGCAGGGCCAGTGATGAACATCTGGCTGGTGTTTTTGACCATGTAGATGAAATCCGTAATCGCCGGGGAATAAACTGCACCGCCGGCGCTCGGGCCCATGATAGCCGAAATCTGAGGCACAACACCCGAAGCTGCCGTATTGCGGAAGAAGATACCGCCGTAACCCGAGAGAGCATCAACCGCTTCCTGAATACGGGCACCGCCGGAATCATTCAGGCCCACGCAGGGAGCGCCCATACGCATGGAGAGATCCTGTACCTTCCAGATCTTATGCGCATGCTTCTCGCCGAGGGATCCGCCTTCTACCGTAAAATCCTGTGCGAAGGCATAGACCAGCCGCCCGTCAACAGTACCGTATCCGCAGACAACGCCTTCGCCTGGAAGCTCTTTCTTTTCCTGACCGAAGTTCGTGCAGCGATGATGAACTAGCGCGTCCAATTCGACAAAAGTCCCTTCGTCAAAGAGGATGTTGAGGCGCTCGCGAGCAGTCATCTTACCTTTCTTGTGCTGCTTCTCGATGCTCTTCTCACCACCGCCTAGACGAACGTGTTCGAGCTTTTCTTTCATCAACTTGATTTTTTCCTGAACCGTAGCCATGCTCTACCTCCTAATTAAATCAAAATTTAATTTTAAGTGCCTGGACCAACTTTTATTCTGCACGAAAAACCAAAATTTTGCAAGTCTTTTCTTAAATTTAATCTTGCTGGCAGAGGTGTCATCAAGCATCGCAGAGTTCACAAAGTTCCAAGAGAACGCCACCCGTGGATTTCGGATGAATGAACGCGATATTCGCTCCGCCGGCGCCACGGCGCGGTGCCTTGTCAATGAGGGCAACACCATTAGCCGCCAATTCGTCAAGTGCTGCCTGCAGATTATCCACACGCAGAGCGACATGCTGAATTCCACCCTTGCCACCGTTATTTTCCATCCATTTCGCGATAGGGCTGTCCGGGCCGGTGGCAACGAGCAGCTCAGCCTGGCTGCCGTTCCACATAGGATGGAATACTGTCGTGACCTTCTGGGACTCGACCGTTTCCTGCCCCGTCTTCTTAACGCCTAACTTACCTTCCCAGAACGCACTGCCTGACTCTAAATCAGCGCACGCAATACCGAGATGATCCACACCAAGAACTCTGAATTTCATAAAAAAACCTCCTCGATAAAAATAGTTAAATTATTTTAACATATCCTGCATAATCCCTCCCACCACCGTATACGGATCGGTTTTTCGCGCCTTAATATCTTCAACATAAGCATCAAGCTTGCCGTTGTCGACAATTTTAGAGCGGACATAGGAACCGATACGGCCGTCCAAGAGATCAAGCATTTCATTTTTAGTTCGTTCGGTACGTCTGGCAGTCAATTCTCCAGTGCTGCGGATATAGTCATAATGTTTTTGGAACGTGGCGACCACTTCCGCGATGCCGATATTCTGACTGGCGATCGCTTTAAGGATCGGCGGGCGCCAATCCTTCTCCACTCCGTCCAGATCCAGCATCATGTTCAGTTCTGTCGCCAATTTGTCCGCGCCGTCATGATCGGCCTTGTTGATTGTAAAGATATCACCAATCTCTAAGATACCGGCTTTGATTGCCTGAATGTCATCCCCCATGCCGGGAATCAAAACTACCATGGTCGTATCAGCAGCGCGTACAATATCCACTTCTGACTGTCCCACGCCCACCGTCTCGACTAAAATGACATCCATACCAAACGCGTCCATCGCCTTCACGGCATCCGCTGTCTTGTGGGAAAGCCCCCCTAGGCTGCCGCGCGTCCCCATACTGCGAATAAAAACGCCTTCATCCAGCGTTAATCCGTTCATGCGAATGCGGTCGCCCAAGATAGCTCCGCCGGAAAACGGGCTACTGGGGTCGATGGCGATAATGCCAACAGTTTTACCCTGCTGACGGTATTCTTTGGCCAGCTTATCGGTCAAAGTGCTTTTCCCTGCCCCGGGGGGGCCGGTAACACCGAGAACATAGGCATGGCCAGTGTGCGGATAGAGCGTCTTCATGATCTCTGTCGCATTTTCGTGTTCATTTTCAATGGCCGTAATGGCCCGCGACAAAGCCAGGCGATTGCCTTTGAGGACTTCTTCTGCAATGTTCTCCATTAGTTGCACCACCTTTGGCACGATATAAGGTTGCCCTCTAAGAACAGAATTCAAAGAGGGCAATCTCATCAGACCAACTTATTTTTTCACGTTCGCTTTGATGAAGTCAACGATTTTCGTGGTCGGGGTGCCCGGCGTGAAGACTTCGGCAACGCCAGCCTTTTTAAGGGCCGGAATATCCCCTTCAGGAATGACGCCGCCGCCGATGATCAGGGTATCCTTCATACCCTTGCCGCGGACGAGGTCAACGACTTTTGGGAAAAGGTGCGGATGAGCACCGGAAAGGATACTCATCGCTACGACATCAACGTCTTCCTGCATCGCTGCTTCAGCAATCTGCTCAGGAGTCTGGCGAAGGCCGGTATATACTACTTCAAAACCAGCATCGCGCAGAGCGCGAGCAACAACCTTAGCGCCGCGATCATGACCATCCAAGCCCGGTTTTGCAACTAATACTTTAATTTTATCCATTTTACAAATTCCCTCCAACTCTCACTCAATTAAAGGCTGACATGCGCTTCGTACTCGCCGAAGACCTTACGCAGAACACCGCAGATCTCACCCAGTGTGGCATAGGTCTTGACGGCCGCCAGGATGTGCGGCATAAGGTTTTCTTTCTCATTTTTCGCCGCTGTTTCGAGGTCAGCAAGAGCTTTCTTGACCGCATCGTTATCGCGGCCTTTAGTCATCTTGTTGATCGGCTTACCGGCCTTGAGATCCGCCAATTTCTTGCACTGCTCAACACCAACGGAAGCATCAACTTTCAAGAGGCCCTTAGGCGGCTCTTCCTCAACCTGGAACTTGTTGACGCCGACAATCGTGCGAGCACCGGACTCAACGTCCATCTGCCACTTGTAAGCGCTGTCCTGAATCTCTTTCTGGATGTAGCCTTTTTCGATGGCTGCTACCGCACCGCCAAGATCGTCGATCTTCTTGATGTACTCCCAAGCCTCTTTCTCAATACGGTCGGTCATGGCCTCTACGTAGTAAGAACCAGCCAACGGATCGATGACATCAGCTAAGCCTGACTCATAAGCAACAATCTGCTGGGTACGAAGAGCAATCGTAACAGACTCCGTCGTCGGCAGAGCCAACGCTTCGTCACGGGAATTCGTGTGGAGGGACTGTGTGCCGCCCATGACTGCTGCAGCCGTCTGGAGGGCAACACGAATGATATTGTTGTTCGGCTGCTGTGCCGTCAGCATGGAGCCAGCCGTCTGTGTATGAACACGAAGCATCATAGACTTCGCCTTCTGCGCACCAAAACGCTCCTTCATGACCTTAGCCCAGACACGACGGGAAGCACGGAACTTCGCGACTTCTTCTAAAACATTATTATGCGCGTTCCAGAAGAAGGAAAGGCGGCCGGCAAAATCGTCAATCTGGAGCCCAGCCTTGATGGCAGCGTCACAGTAAGCGATACCATCGGCAATCGTGAACGCGATTTCCTGAGAAGCCGTGGAACCAGCTTCACGGATGTGATAGCCGGAAATGGAAATCGTATTCCACTTCGGAACATTCGCCGAGCAATACTCGAAGATGTTCGTGATGAGACGCATGGACGGGCGCGGCGGGAAAATGTAAGTGCCGCGGGCAGCATACTCTTTCAGGATATCGTTCTGGATCGTGCCGCGAAGCTGATCCTTCGGGACGCCCTGCTCTTCACCGACAGCAATGTACATGGCAAGCAGTACCGAAGCCGGTGCATTGATCGTCATGGACGTAGAAACCTTGCCCAAGTCGATCTGATCGAACAGAACTTCCATATCCGCGAGAGAATCAATCGCAACGCCGACTTTACCAACTTCACCTTCGGAGATCGCATCGTCAGAGTCATAGCCGATCTGCGTCGGAAGGTCGAAAGCGCAGGAAAGGCCTGTGCCGCCATTGGCAATCAGATAGCGATAACGCTCGTTGGAAGCCTTCGCCGTAGAGAATCCCGCATACATACGCATCGTCCAGAAACGACCGCGATACATGGTCGGCTGAACACCGCGGGTAAACGGATATTCACCGGGGAACCCCAACTTATCAACATACTCATCCGCACCGGCAATGTCGAGCGGCGTGTAAAGGCGCTGCTCCGGCAGATTGGCACGCTCCGGGAATTTGGCAATCGCTTTAGCGACTACACTCTCATACTTGTCCAACTCAGCTTGGATTTTTTCATTGCTCATAATGGAATTAACCCTCCTAAATTATTTTTTCTCCATGGTACCCGTTTCAACGAATCTCTCATGGAAAGACAACGCCTCTTTGAGGATGTGCGGCGTGTGCGCGTTCTTCGTCTCTTTAAGAGCTCTCTCATAGTAATCGAGGAGCAGCGGACGGTATTTGGGATTCGCGCAGTTGTTGATGACCAACTTCGCACGCTCACGCGGGCAAACACCTCTGAGGTCAGCCAAACCCTGTTCAGTAACGATGACATCAACATCCTGATGACCATGATCGACATGGGCACACATCGGAACGATGGAAGAAATGGCGTCGTTTTTCGCCGTAGACTGGGTAAAGAATACGGTCAGATAGCCGTTACGGGCGAAATCACCGGAACCGCCGATGCCGTTCATCATCTTCGTGCCCATGATGTGGGTAGAGTTGATATTACCGTAGATATCAGCCTCAATCGCCGTATTCATGGCAATGACACCAAGGCGGCGGACGACCTCTGGATTATTCGAGATTTCCTGTGGGCGAAGCATAATCTTCTTGCGATACTCATTGATATTCGCATAGAAGCGTTTCTGCCCGTCGGGAGACGGCGTCAGAGACGTACCGGAAGCGAAGTCCAGCTTGCCGGCATCGAACATGTCAAACATGCCGTCCTGAATGACTTCCGTATAAACCGTGAGATGTTCGTATTTCGAATGCACGAAACCGCTGATAACTGCGTTTGCCACGTTGCCGACGCCGGACTGGAGCGGCAGAAGGTTTTGCGGCATACGGCCTTCTTTAACCTCAACATCCAAGAAGTCAATGAAGTGTTGGGACATCGCCTTAGCGATATCGTCTACAGGAGCCAACGGACGCGTCTTATCCGGAATATCCGTCGCCACGACAAACTTGATCTTGGCCGGATCACAGGGAATGAACGGCGTACCGATGCGAGTGTCGGGACGCACTACAGGAATGGGAAGACGATACGGCGGATCGAGCGGCACGTATACGTCATGCATGCCTTCAAGCTCAAGAGGCTGCGAGGTATTGACTTCGACGATGACCACATCGGCAGTCTGAACATACGAGGCAGCGTTACCAAGAGAAGTCGTCGGAATCAAATTCCCATCTTCCGTAATCGCCGCCGCCTCGACGATAGCCACATCGATCTTATGCTTCTGCATATAACCGTAGCGTGCCATCTGCGCCGATGCGCTCAGATGAAGGTCGCAATAATCGATCTCACCACTGTTGATCCCGTTGCGCACCGACTTATTGGTCTGATACGGCATACGAAAAGCGATACCATGGGCATCTGCCAAAGCTCCGTCCAGTTCCGGACCAACCGAAGCACCCGTCCAAAGATTGATCTTGAACGGTTCCTTCTTCATGCGCTCGGCAAGCGCAAGAGGGACCGCTTTCGGATAACCTGACGGCGTAAACCCGCTGGTACCGATGCTCATGCCCGGCTTAATGAACGCCGCAGCCTCTTCCGCCGTGACGATCCTCGACCGTAACTCTTTGTTGCGCACGCGATCGGTAATGTCAATCATTAAAAAACCTCCTTAATTGTAGGCCACACACGGCAGCCCGTATTTTGACGTGCAATGCTGACAGTCCCTTCACTGCTTGGGAAAAGGCCGCTCGCATCAGCCAAACTCCCACGTCAGAACAGGATGTTACAACAATTCCGCGTCAACTTATTTCCATAATGAGTATATCATTTAGCCCCCCCACCGTCAAGACGATAGGGCAATTCTTCTTCGTGTTTTTCGACAATTTGCGAATGAATTGTCGAAAAAAATGAATTGAAAATCATTCCACATTTAGGGGCGTGTTGCACAATATTTTATTTTAAATACTATATCTTGTTTCTATAAAATCACATTAACAGAACTTCAAGACGCCTTTCCTCAAACCATGCCTTCTCCGGCTTCGCTCTCACCTATGTCTATAGTCCCATCAGTTTTCGACCGCATGGTGGCGCTGGCTGCCGTCAAGGCCAAAAGCATCCAGAGGAGAATGGAGGTAGGGATATTAAATACCACATCATCTGTTAATCCGCCTAATGCCACAGATAAAAGAGCCAATCCCGCGCCGGTGCGGAAGGTTTGAAGAAATGCTGTCCCCTCCCGCTTTTTCAGTGCTAATCGCATGGTACCGAAAAACGTCCAGAAGTAAGCTATCGCTCCAAAGACGCCTATCTCTGCCGCAAAATGCAGGTACATATTATGTGCGTGGACGATTTTTACCGCCGTATCGTTGATGTAGAAATCATACTGGGGATAAACCATCCAATAAGCCCCCCAGCCGATCCCCATTACCGGATGATCAAAAATCATCTCCAAAGTACTTTCCCAAAGGGCGAGGCGCATTTCCGCCGAGGTATCCGCCGCCGAGAACGCCGAGAGCAACCGATCCGCAAAAAGCGGCTCGATAGCCAAAGCCAATGCCCCTACACCAACACAGGCGATCAGGACGCGCCAATCGCGAAGAATGCCATAAACGCCAATCACCGCGGCAATGGATAAGAAAGCCCCTCTAGCGTACGTCATCAGCAGACAGCCAACGAGTGCCAACAGACCAGCGCCCAATAGAATCCGTTCCAGCCGCTCTTTTCCCGCCATAAAAAAAGCGAAGGTAAAACATATCGCTTCATTAAGATATCCCGCTAAGATATTGGGATTTTCCCAAGTAGAAAAGATACGCTTTCTCAGGTCAGGAAAAGCTTCTCCGTCCACCCACTTCATCTGGCTGGTATCGATGCCAACAATGCACTGATAAAATCCATAAATTACAACGATGCCAGCCCCTATCGCCAGTGCCTCCATAATCCGACGAAGCTGTTCCTCCTCTCGTACTAACTGCCCCGTCAAAAAATAAGCCAACAAATATATTCCTACAAGATTATAATAATTATAAAAGCTAAACGCCCGATCCGGCGAAACGAATACAGACAAGCCAGAGATAGCGGCAAATAATAAGACGAGGCGATCAAAGGGCAACCGGCGAAAATGAAGTTCTGGATCCACTTTCAGACGAATGAGCCATAACCCGCCGCCAACCAGCAAGAAAACGACGGCAGCGGCAGGCCAGAGAGCGACAAAAAAAGCTGCCCCGCGCAGGGAGAGGAAATTGAGCTGTGCCAACGATAAGAGATTTCTCCTCCGCTGGAAAGAATCCGCCGCTCGCATCCTATTTTCCCCCTCTCATTTGCAAAAGCAGCGCTCTGATCCTGCCAACCAAGTACAAAGAACCGGTGACCACCAACAGGCTGTCTTCGCTCACCATGGTCAAGGCTTCCGCCAAAGCTTTCTCGGGGTTCGCCTTCACACGCACCTCCTGGGCCGTGGCTTTCGTCGCTAATTCCCTCGGATCGGCGGCCCGCTCCGAATCGGGTCGTGTCAGCATGACTCGATCTTCCAGCCGCAGAAGCGTCCTTAGCATGGTGTCTATATCCTTATCGCGCAGGATTCCTAACAGAAACACGCGGCGGTCCTCGGGAAAATAATCGTCCAAGGCGGTGCGCAGGGCAGCAATACCCGCCGGATTGTGTGCGCCATCGATACGGATGCGCACTCTGCCGATATCCATCGCCTCGAATCGGCCCGGCCAAACCGTTTCGCGCAAAGCTTCGCGCAAAGCTGCCTCCGTAAATCGTCCGTCCTGTGTCTGCAACACTCGAAAAGCCTGTATGGCCACCGCCGCATTTTCCCGCTGATGATCTCCCAATAAAGAAACTTCATAGGGCGCTGTACTGTCATATCCTGCTTTCCCCCAAGCAAAAGAAATCCTTTGCTTCCCCTCTGCTACGCCAGCAAAGCGTGATGTAAAATCCTCTCCCGCCACATAGAGCGGCGCGTGTCTCTGCGCGGCCGTCTGCCGAATGATATTCAAAGGCATCCCCCGCGCGGCCGTCACCACCGGAACACCCTCTTTGATGATCCCCGCCTTATGCCGGGCAACCCCCTCCAAGGTTCCGCCGCAGCGATCGGCGTGCTCCAACGTCACATTGGTGATGATCGTCAAATCGGGAAAGATGATATTCGTAGAATCCAATAAACCGCCCAACCCCACCTCTACGACAGCGTATTCCGTCTTTTCTTCCGCGAACCAAAGAAAGGCCTGCGCCGTCAGCACTTCAAATTGGGTTGGGCTTTCCTCTCCCGCCGCGGTCATTGTCTCCACCGCCTGCCTGACACGCGTCAGCGTACGTGCAAAATCCGCCTCGCTGATCGCCCGCCCGTTGATGCCCATGCGCTCCGTATAGGACACCAAATGAGGGGAAGTATAAAGCCCCGTGGCGATACCGCAGCGCGACAATGCCGCCGCCATCATGGCCGAGACAGAACCCTTCCCGTTCGTTCCCGTTACATGAACGATACGATACCGGCGCTCCGGGTTGCCCAAAAGTTGTGCCAGCCGTTCCATGCGCCGCAGACCAAGCTGGATGCCAAACCGGCTCAGTTCTTCCAGCCATGCCAGCGCTTCTTGATACTTCATTTTTTATCCTCGCAAAGTGTTGTCAAATAGCGAAGACGTTCCTCTACCACGCGTTTTTTCTCCTCGTAGTCTTGAAGTTTTTCCCGTTCCTTCGCCACCACTGCCACCGGCGCTTTCGTCACAAATTTTTCGTTGGCCAATTTCCCCTCCGTACGGGCGATCTCCTTCGTCAAGCCATCCAATTCCTTCGATAGCCGTGCCGTTTCTTTTTCCATGTCGATCAGCCCTTTGAGGGGAAGGTAGATTTCCACGCCTCCAGCTGCCGCTGTCATGGCGTTTTCCGGTCTTTCCGCCGTTAGAGAAAGAATGGTCACCGGATCGGCCTCGGCCAAGGCGTGCAGATACCCGTCATTGGCCGTGAATACGGCCTGCTGCGCGGCGTCGGAAAAGTGCAGAATGGCCTCGCTCTTTTTCCCCGGTGCGGCATTGACCTCCGCCCGCATGTTGCGAATGGCCTTGATGACCTCCATGATGGCCGCCATAGACGCCTCGTTTGCCTTGTCCAACCAAGTTTCTTCCCCCGTAGGCCAAGGCGCCGTCATGATACTCTTCCCTTCGTGAGGAATATGCTGCCAAATCTCCTCGGTGATGAAGGGCATAAAGGGATGCAAGAGCCGTAGGGTACGCTCCAAGACATACCCCAAGACATACTGCGCTGTCCGGCGGGAATCTCCTTCTTCCGCATAGAGGCGCGGCTTCACCAACTCAATGTACCAATCGCAGAATTCACCCCAAATAAATTCGTAGATCGCCCGGGCCGCTTCGCCCAACTCAAACTTCTCCAGATTCTCCGTTACGACGGCACTGGTGCGAGCATAGCGGCTCAGGATCCAACGATCCGCCAGCGTGTAGTCCTCTGCCTTCGGCACGAAACTTCTATCGAAACCTTGTAAATTCATCAGCATAAAGCGAGAAGCATTCCACAATTTATTGGCGAAATTCCGGGCCGCCTCTACTCGTGCCCAATAAAAGCGCATATCGTTGCCCGGCGTATTGCCGGTGACCAGCATAAACCGCAGGGTATCCGCCCCGTATTTGTCAATGACCTCCACGGGATCAATCCCGTTCCCCAGCGATTTACTCATCTTGCGGCCCTGACTGTCCCGCACCAGCCCGTGAATGAATACATGGTGGAAGGGAATATCCCCGCCGAATTTCAGTCCCATCATCACCATGCGGGCTACCCAGAAGAAAATAATATCATAGCCCGTCACCAACGTACGGGTGGGATAAAACTGCTGAAGTTCCGGCGTTTTCTCCGGCCAACCCATGGTTTCAAAGGGCCATAAAGCCGAGCTGAACCAAGTGTCCAAGACGTCCTCGTCCTGATGAAGATGGCTGCTTCCACAAGCGGGGCAAGCCGTGAGGTCGGTGCGGGATACACTCACCTTGCCGCAGTCATCGCAATACCAAGCGGGAATGCGATGCCCCCACCAAAGCTGACGGGAAATACACCAATCTCGAATATTTTCCAGCCAGTTCTCGTATATTTTTGTGAAGCGCTCGGGGACGAAACGGATGCGGCCTTCCCGCACCACTTCGATGGCCGGTTTCGCCAAGGATGCCATCTTCACGAACCACTGCTTCGACACCAAAGGCTCCACCGTAGTGTGGCAGCGGGAACAATGCCCCACCGCGTGTTCGTGTTCCTCTGTCCCCACTAACACCCCAAGTGCCGCCAATTCCTTCACCAGCGCTTTTCGGCACGCGTAGCGGTCCATCCCCGCGTAGCGGCCCGCGCCTTCCCCCATGGTGCCGTCGTTTTCGATGACTTTGATCTGCTCCAAACCGTGACGTTTCCCCATGTCAAAATCATTGGGATCGTGCGCCGGAGTCACTTTCACTGCACCCGTGCCAAAGGTCGGATCCACATATTCGTCGGCAAAGAGGGGAATTTGGCGGTTGGCAATGGGGAGGATCAGCGTCCGCCCCACCATTTCCCGATAACGCACATCCTCCGGGTGTACGGCGACTCCCGTATCACCGAACATCGTCTCCGGACGTGTCGTAGCGATCTCCACATAGTCATCGGAATCGGCGAATCTGTAGCGCAAATGCCAGAGATGCCCGACCTCCGTCTCATGCTCCACTTCAATATCCGAAAGCGCCGTATGACAGCGGGGGCACCAGTTCGTAATGCGTGTTCCTTGGTAGATCAGTCCTTCTTCATACAGGCTCACGAAGACCTCGCGCACCGCCCGGCTGCATCCTTCGTCCATGGTAAACCGTTCCCTCTCCCAATCGCAAGACGATCCTAAAGAACGCAGCTGGGACATAATACGATTACCGAACTTCTCCTTCCACGCCCAGACTCGCTCTAAAAACTTTTCCCGCCCCAAGTCATAGCGTGTCAGCCCTTCTTCCCGCAGCGTTTCCTCCACCTTCGCCTGGGTGGCGATGCCCGCGTGATCACACCCCGGCATCCAGAGGGTATTATAGCCCTGCATGCGACGCCAGCGAATGAGGATATCCTGTAAAGTATTGTCCATAGCGTGCCCCATATGGAGCTGTCCCGTCACATTGGGCGGCGGGATGACGATGCTGTACGGTGTCTTCTGCGGCTCCACCTCCGCGTGAAACAATCTATTTTTTTCCCAATATGCATACCATTTCTTCTCGAAGGTCTTCGGATCGTACACCTTCGGAATATTATTCTCCATCTCCGTCATCCCCATTTCCTCCTGCCACCAATCTCAAATCACAAACGCAAATCCGAAACCTGTCCCAGAAATAACAAAAACTCCCTCGTCCGCAAAGGACGAAAGAGTTCCTCTTCCGTGGTACCACCTAAATTCCCGGGCTTTTCCCGGCTCCCCGCCTAACGCCGCTGCCGCGCCGCCGCCTACTCTGATTCAGCCGCGAAGCTCCAAAGCGACCTTCCCCGCCGCCGCGCAGGAACTTTCACCTGTCGTTCCCTCTCTATGGCGCTTATAACAGATACTCCTCTTCTTCATCGCCGTCACTATTTATAAGTTTAGCATATCCATCCCTAAAATGCAAACCAAAGACGCTGTCACGCCTGTTCCTATCTTGGTGCGGACAAGAGGGCTCGAACCTCCACGCCTTGCGGCACTGGATCCTAAATCCAGCGCGTCTGCCAGTTCCGCCATGCCCGCCGATGGCGAGGACCTCCTCGCACCGGCCCATTGTAGCACAGGGCCAAGATTCCTGTCAATTCTGTCACGGTTGCCGTCTACAGAAAAGGCGGTAAATATAAATTTTCTTGGTTGCTTTTTCAAAAAGGCCATGCTACAATATGTCGGTAACGAAATCGCAAACCGGATACGAATACCGCATCTTGTACCCAACGGGCACCGGGTGCACTCCCCGGGGCATTTGATTTACTTCGTGATTTTGTGGCAGAGGGGGTGAAGTATTTGCCGAATATTAAAGCATCGATCCTGAGCGTCAAATCCGACGCGAAACGTCACGCTCGAAACGTCGCAGAAAAGACCCGTGTAAAGAAGGCGACTCGTAAAGTCGTGGACGCCGTGGCAGCAGGTAATGCAGATGAGGCGAAGACCCTTCTGCAAGCTGCTTGCAAGACCATTGACCAAGCGGCAGCCAACAACGTGTTCCACAAGAACAACGCGGCTCGTAAAAAATCACATTTGGCCCGAAGAGTCAACGCCATCGTGAAATGATCTTTCTCCGATAAAAAATCCCATCGCTAAAGCGATGGGATTTTTCTTTGGATTTTTATCAGAAAACGGTGTATTGCCAAAATTACTGTAAAGTCGCCGTGCCGTCGCCATTCAGTATGATGCACGCGACACTGAAGAGATCAATGCCCATCCAAGCCAAGCCACTGCCATCTTCAAAAACTGCCTGAATATCCCACTGTCGCTGATCGCCAACGTTAAAGGAAACCTTGAGATGTTCGCCGTTGCCGAGGACCTGCGAGCCAAGGATATCTTCCTCCCAGTTGTCTGTGTTAGAAGGGCTGACATTGACGACGTAAATAGGATAGCCCGTATTGTTAATCAGGGTGAAATCCTGCGGCCCTGCGAAGGCAACGCTGGCCATAACCATGACAACGAAAGCAGTAAGGACCATGACTGTCAACGACTTCAGTTTTTGCATGTCAAATGCCTCCGTGATCAGAAAATTAATATTCACTATTTTAGTCTTATCAGACTGGCAGGCGAAGAAGTTCGGTAACGAAAGAGCACTTCTCCTACCATGATTTCTCAAAAGCGAAAATCGCGCTCTCCCTGATGTATTTTCGCCAAATAGGTCTCCGCCTTCTCCCGAATGGAGGGACTGGGAATTTGGCTGAGCTGTTCACTGACAACGGCTTCTCCCATAGCGTCAGTATCCGGGCTGGCGTAATCTTCCAAATATTCCTTGAGGGTCAGCAGCGCGTTGGGCAGGCAGCAATTTTTTATCTGTCCCGTCTTGCAGAGGCTCATGAAGCGATCGCCGGTTCTTCCCGCCCGATAACAGGCTGTGCAAAAACTGGGGACATAGCCTAACGTCAGCAGCCAATGGATCACTTCGTCCAGTGTACGAGTGTCATTGACCTCAAACTGCGCCGAATTTTCTTCCGGCTTCTCTCGATGGTCGTACCCGCCCACACTGGTGCAGGATCCCCCGCTGATCTGGGAAATGCCTAAGTCCAGCACCCGCGCCCGGCTCTTCTCTGACTCCCGTGTAGAAACGATCATGCCGGTATACGGCACGGCAAGACGAATCACCGCCACCAACTTAGCAAATATCTCATCGTCGATAGCGTTCGTGAAGGCGTCAGGATCGATGTCGTCCGCCGGTCGGATACGCGGCACACTGATGGTATGTGGCCCCACCCCCATCCGCGCTTCCAAATGTTCGGCGTGCATGAGAAGACCAACAAAATCGTAACGATACATATTGAGGCCAAAGAGGACGCCACAGCCTACATCGTCGATGCCGCCTTCCATGGCGCGATCCATCGCCTCTGTGTGCCACGCGTAGTCATGCTTCGGTCCAGCCGGGTGTAGTTTTTCATAATTTTCCCGGTGATACGTCTCCTGAAAGAGAATGTAGGTACCGATCCCCGCCTCTTTCAACTTGCGATAATTCTCCACCGTCGTGGCGGCGATATTGACATTGACCCGACGTATCACCCCGTTTTTATGCTTAATACCATAAATGGTACGGATGCTCTCCAAAACATACTCAATGGGATTATTCACAGGATCCTCGCCGGTTTCGAGGGCCAACCGTTTATGCCCCATATCCTGAAGGGCGATGACTTCCCGGCGAATCTCCTCTTGGGTTAGCTTCACCCGACGGATATTTTTATTTTTCGCGTGATAAGGACAGTAGACGCAGCTGTTGATACAATAATTGGAAAGATAGAGGGGCGCAAAGAGGACGATGCGCTGTCCGTAGAGTTCTTCTTTAATCTTGCGCGCTAAATGAAATATTTTTTCATTGAGATCCGGCTGGTCACATTCCAAAAGCACCGCCGCATCCCGATGGGACAGCCCCTTACAGTCCGCCGCCCGGGTCAAAAGCCGCTCGATCAACGCCCGATTGCTTTTATTTTCCGCCGCGTAGGTCAGTGTATCGAGAATTTCCCCGTGATGGATAAATTCCTCCGCCCGCGCCGATTTCGGATCATACTTGACCATTGGCTTTTCTCCTCCTCGTATTCCATGGTCACCAGTATAACACAAATCAAGACGAAGAGAAACTCAAGTCGCCGCGGGAACTCGCATATAGTCAAGACGATGGACTAAAAACTCAGCGCAGAACGCCCGAATACATTGATCGAAGAGGAGGGCCATCCAAATGCCGGTGATCCCCCATTCAAAAACGTAGAAAAAGACCGCCGTCATAATGGGGCGCAGGATGGTGACGCTGACGAAAGAGTAAGCCGCAACAGAAGCTGTCCGTCCGCTTCCCCGCAAGATACCAGCGGCGACAAGGGCGTGGGCTTCAGGATAGCTCACTAAAGCAGCCAGCACCATGACCGTCCCGCTCAGAGCGATTGCTTCTGGTGAATTAGAGTAAAGGGAAAAAATCTCCCGACGGAAAATTACCGTCAAAACACAGGAAATAGTGGAAAGAATCAATGTCCAGCGAATACCTACCCGCCGATACTGCTGCCAATCGAAAACGCTCTCTCGCCCACAGGACTGCCCCGCTAAAACCATACTGGCCTTTCCGAAGCCCACTGCGAAACAATAGTAAATATCACAGATGTTCATACAGATATTGTGCACGGCAAAACCTACCGTCCCCAAATCTGCGGCGATTCGGGCGAAAATCAGCATCCCGATGCGCTCAAAACCCTGCTCGCTGAACACACTGCCAAAGATCGGCAGAATACGGCGAAAATAAAGCCGTTCCGGCAGCCAGCGGCCTCCTGATAGGAGGCCATTTTTTTGAAGAGCAGACACCGTAAGGGCCAGTGCCACAAGTGTTCCCACGACGGTTCCTACCGCCGCCCCCACAACCCCGAGCCGAGGAAAAGGCCCGATGCCGAAAATCAACAGGGCGTTGGCGATGACATTCACCACATTCCCCGCTACATTAGACCGCATAATGATGGCCGTACTGCCGAAACCGAGCTGTACCGCTTGCAGTACAGTAGTCACAGCGGTGATGTATATGGCCACGGTAGCGATAGCTGCATAATCGGAAGCTAACGCCATATAATCCGGCGTCGCCCCCATGAGTTTCAAAATAAAATCACGAAACAGCCAAAAGACACCATGAATGATTCCCAGCGACAGAACGCCAAAGAAGATGGACTGCTTCAAAAGCGTCACCGCTGAACGTTGACGGCCTTGTCCAGCATATTTTGCAGCAATAAGCGTTACCGCCGATGCCCAGGAGCGGGGAAAACAAAGAAGCGCCATGCGCGGCTGCATAAATATGCCAACGGCCGCCACCGCTTCCGGCCCTAAAGAAGCCACCATGATGAGATCAGCGGAAGCCAGCAGCACCATAAAAATACCCTCAAAACCCGAAGGCACTGCCACACGCAAATAATTTTTCCCGTATGCCCCCAGCATAATCTTTCTCCCCTGACCTTCCTCGCTCTATCTCTGTTACATCTTTGCTAAATATGAAAATATGTTCATATTATATCATAGATAGCAAGGAACGCAACGTACAGGAAAAATCGCCTTCGCCCGCAAAAACATCGCGGCTCGAATTTTAAGAAGCGGTCCAACGATCGGCAAAAGCAAACACCGTCGAAAAATAATTTTTATCCTGATAGGCCACGCCGTGGGGGAAACCGTGAACCGTATACTGTTCCTTGCCTGTCGCCGGACAAACGGCATAGAGGTCCTCCATCATATCGTAAGCGACCAGCTTATCTACATCGCTGTGTATAAAAAGGATAGGAAGATGTATATTGCCCACCGCCTCAATGGGCGATGCCTCGGCAAAAGAAAACCCCGCCCGTTGACGACAGATAAAATCTGAAAGTTCCAGTATTGGTCGTAAAGATACACCGACGAGCCGTTCCAACTCGGTGCCAAAGAGATCATAAAGATCGCTGTACCCACTGTCCTCTATCGCTGCCACTACACCGTCAGGCTGGCGGGCCGACGCCAGCATCACCGTGGCCGCCCCCATGGATACCCCGTGAAGAAGGATTTTCGCTGCCGGGTCACGCTTTTTTATTTCCTTCACCCAGTCCTCTATGTCCCGGCTCTCTAAGGCCCCCATGGTTAGATACTTTCCTTCGCTTTTTCCTGAAGCCCGCATATCCGGCGTGAGAACTTGATAGCCATGTTTCAGATAACGATCGGCAAACTGCCATGTATAATCCTGTTCCAAGCCATAACCGTGGACTAAAACAACCCACCGATGGCTCTCCTCAGCCGGCTGGAAATGGGTCCCCTGAAGCACCAGACCATCAAAGGAACGAAGACGCCATTCCTCAGCCGGGTACTCTGGTCGCCGTGCGCTTTCAATCTTTCGCCCGCTGCCTTCAATGGCACTTTTAAAAACCACCGGCGGCGCCATAGGATCTCCCCCCGAGCCGCGCTTCAGCGCCAAATCGATGAAACAGCTTCCCACCGCATAAGCACCTGCGCCCACTAAAAGCGTTACCGTCAATACCGCTGTTGCCATCGCTGTAAAAAATACGGGAAGGATATACCTTTTCATAAGTGTTCAACACCTCAAACCTGACAAAATCTATTTCCAATCATAACACTGTAACCTGAAACCCGGCTGTATCAACAAAAAACGTCTTCTCACCGACAGATACACCGCCGATGAAAAGACGCCAAAATAAACCGTATTGAGTTAATCTCACACTTTTTTCGCCGTAAATACACCGTTTTTCAGCCCGATGGCAACCGTATCGCCGGCTGTCACATCTCCCCGAATGATCTTCTCCGAAAGCAGCGTCTCGATGGAATGGCTGAGGAGACGACGCAGCGGACGTGCTCCAAAGTTCGGGTCGAAGCCCTGCTCTGCTAAAGCAGCCAAGGCAGCGTCGCTCCAAGTCAGCTTCACTTTGACCTGCTTTTCCAGTCGCTTCGAAAGCCCAGAAAGGAGCAGTGCCGCAATTTCCTTCACTTGTTCCTTGGCCAGCGCCCGGAACACCACAATATCGTCCACACGATTCAAGAATTCAGGACGGAAATACTCCTTCAGCAAATCGCGAACTGCCTTTTGCGCCGCGTCGAAATCTTTATTGAGGATTTCTTGCGAGCCAAGATTTGAGGTCATAATGATGACCGTATTTTTGAAGTTTACCACCCGGCCTTTGCCATCTGTCAAGCGCCCATCGTCAAGGATTTGGAGGAGTACGTTAAAGACGTCTCGGTGTGCCTTTTCGATCTCATCCAAAAGGATGACACTGTAAGGACGGCGGCGTACCGCTTCAGTGAGCTGACCGCCTTCATCGTAACCGACATACCCCGGAGGCGCCCCAATGAGCCGAGCCACCGAGTGCTTCTCCATGTATTCTGACATATCGATGCGGATCATGCTGCGTTCGTCGTCAAACAAAGCCTCCGCCAATGCCTTAGCCAATTCTGTCTTGCCCACACCGGTGGGGCCGAGAAAGATGAAAGACCCGATGGGGCGGCTGGGATCTTTAATTCCGGCCCGTGCCCGAAGGATAGCCTGACTGACGACCCGTACCGCTTCATCCTGCCCGACAACCCGTTGGTGAAGCACATCTGCCAAATGCAGGAGCTTCTCCCGCTCGCCGGTGAGCATCTTGGTAACCGGAATCCCTGTCCAACGGCTCACCACCGCCGCAATGTCTTCCTCCCCTACCTCCTCTTTCAGAAGTCGATTGTCAGCGGCGTGTTCGGCGATGATCTTTTCTTCATCGTCCAGTTTTTTCTGCAAATCCGGTAATTTCCCGTATTTGATTTCCGATGCTTTCATCAAATCGCCGCTGCGTTCTGCCTGTTCCATGGACTGTTTCGCTTCGTCCATTTCCTTCTTAATGGCCCGTACCCGCAGGATACCCTGTTTTTCGGCTTCCCAGCGGCCTCGCAGCGTCGCTTCTTTATCCTTAAGCGCCGCCTTCTCTTTGTCTAATTCCGCTAAACGTGCCTTTGATGCCGCATCCGACTCTTTATTGAGCGCCTGCTCTTCGATCTCCAGCTGCATGATCTTTCGCTGCACTTCGTCGATCGGGGCGGGTACCGACTCGATTTCTGTCCGCAGTTTAGCCGCCGCTTCATCGACTAAATCAATGGCCTTATCCGGCAGGAACCGATCGGAAATGTACCGGTCGGAAAGCGTCGCTGCCGCCACTAAGGCTGCATCCCGAATGCGAACGCCGTGGTGCACTTCGTAGCGATCCTTTAAGCCGCGCAGGATAGAAATGGTATCTTCGACGGTTGGTTCTCCTACCATGACCGGCTGAAAACGACGCTCCAAGGCTGCATCCTTTTCGATATACTTACGGTACTCATTCAGGGTCGTTGCGCCAATACAGCGCAATTCACCGCGGGCCAGCATGGGTTTTAAGAGATTCCCCGCATCCATGGAACCTTCCGCTGCCCCCGCTCCCACGACAGTATGCACTTCATCGATAAAGAGAAGGATTTGACCGTCCGACTTTACGATCTCACCCAGCACAGCTTTCAAACGTTCCTCAAATTCACCGCGGAATTTCGCCCCAGCTACCAAAGCCCCCAAATCGAGGGAATAGACACTCTTATTTTTCAGCGATTCCGGCACATCCCCAGCCACAATGCGCCGCGCCAATCCCTCGACAATAGCTGTCTTTCCCACCCCCGGCTCGCCGATGAGAACCGGGTTATTTTTCGTGCGGCGGGACAAAATTTCAATCGTCCGGCGAATTTCCTCATCCCGACCGATTACCGGGTCAAGCTTTCCGGCCCGCGCCGCCGCTGTGAGATCGCGGCCATACTTTTCCAAAGATTTATAGCCGTCTTCCGGATGATCGCTGGTCACGTTCTGTTTGCGATTTTTCTTAATAGAGCCTTGAATCTTCGCCTTTGTCAGACCAAATTCCCGACAGGCCGCCTGCACTTCCTCGCTGCCGTCCGACACGATCCCTAAGAGCAAATGTTCCGTGCTGACAAAATCGTCCTTCATCTCCCGCGCCGCCGCATCGGCTTTTGCCATAACCCGCGCCATATCGACGCCCATGGACAGGCGATCCTGCCCCTTGACACTGGGAATTTTGGCGAGAATCTGCTCTAAGCGCACTTTCAACATAGGAAGATCCACTTTCGCCTCATCGAAGATCGTCTGCAAGAGCCCCTCAGGCTCCTTTACCAAAGCCAAGAGAAGGTGTGCCGACGTAATTTCCTGATGGTAATGGAGCGCCGCCATTTGCTGTGCCGATTGTATGGCGGCTAAGGTTTTTTGTGTATATTTTTCTTCACTCATGATCGTTCCCTCCTAAATAGAAACGGTAATAGTCCATGAACATGCTGTCGGAGCTGTCGCCCCAGCTTCTGACACTATTATACTGCAATAAGTCAAAAAGTCAAATATTATTTTCGATATTCTTTATTGCAATAAAAAAACAGGCGGAGCTTCTGTCCGCCTGCCCGATTTCCCTATTCACTGCACTGCGATATCAAGTTCCATGACCTTACCGCCCAGATCCATGTCGACGGAAAGGTACTGCGTATTACTGATCTTGATCTGGAAATCCTTGCCCACGGTAAGGCTGGGGGTGGATATATCCACCTCCATACCCAACGCAGCAAGATTAGTAGCCGCATTGGCCGTCAGCATGTTTGATAGCTCAGAAAGCGCGCTCTGTGCCATATCGTTCAGCTCATCCACCGGCATCCCCATCATCATCTTCGAAGCGATAAACTTTGCCGTATCCTCCGACATATTGTAAACGATATTGCCCCGCAGCCCTTTCGTAAAACCGACGATGATGGATACGTCAAGACTTTTGCAGGTCTGATTCTTCACGCTCATCCCTGCCCGCTGAGGCACCTCAAAGCCCATCTGGGGCATCACGTTGACGATCGCATCAATGAAGGGGTTGACTAATTTCGCGTCCATCTCTTACTCCCCCTCCGCAAAACCGATATTCATGCAGATATCTCCCAGCCGTGTCTCAGCTTTTACACGGAAAGACATCATCTTAAAATTGGCAATGCGGATAGACGCGCCGCAAATAGTCCCCGGCGGCGAAATGCGCATCTCTTTTTCCTTCATATCATTGATGGTGGAAGCGGCCCGCCCGATGATAATGTTGGCCGCCTCTTCCACCGCATCACTGGCCTCCTCTTCGGACAACTCTTTTTCATTGTCCTTCCCCAAAAGAGCGCAGGCGAATTGGCGCATGGTCGAACGATCCATATAGACAATAGCTCGTCCCATAGGCGTCCCCGTTAAACCGATGATGACCGCGATGCCGTTGACATCAAGGTAGTTTCCCTCGGCCACCTCAACGGTAACCTGGCTAGGAACTCCCACCAGACTGAAGAGCCCTTTTTCCAGCACTTTGGCAAAGGACTTCACGTACAGATCTTTCAGCTCTCCCAAATGGCCCAACTGATCTTGGCAAAGGAAGGTCAGCGCATCCAAAAGTTCATTGGGTGCCACCGGCTTTTGCAGGAAGGAACCGATACCGGCCTCACGGCCCTTGAGCATCAGTGCAGCATCCCGCATGGCACTGATCATAAGGATCCGGGCTTTAGGATCAATGGCCCGAATCCTTCGGCTGCACTCGATCCCGTCGGCATCGGGCAGATTCATGTCCATAGTCACCACATCCGGCCGGCACTCCTGATACTTCTCTACCGCCTCTCCGGCGTTATTCGCAGTCGCCGCCACCACAAAATTCGTCTTGGCTAAAACCTCCGACAGCACCGAGCAGCTGACACGAGAATCATCTACAATCATTACTTTCAGGCGTTCCACACATCGTCACCCATTTCTCTGTTAATCTAATCTACGTATCATAATACCATATTCCCCGTCAAAAGATAATCTATTCATTAAAAAAACTTTAGTGGCATAGAGAATGAGCGAAAAGCAACATGTGTCTTACAGCCTTCAGAAATTCCCGCAAGAAGCTCCTGTTGCTTCCATCCGTGCTAAAATGGTTCGAGCTACGTAGACACCGCTGGCTGCCGCTTGGGAAAGACCGCGGGTCACACCCGCACCATCCCCGGCAGCAAAGATATTTGAGAGGGGCATTTCCAGTTCCTTCGTCAACGTAATGCGAGAACTGTAAAACTTCACCTCTACGCCATAAAGAAGTGTATCATCGTTCGTCATGCCCGGTGCGATGTGATCCAAAGTCTGAATCATTTCCATGAGATTATCCAAGTGACGCTTCGGCAGCACCAATCCTAAATCCCCCGGCGTCGCAGAAAGCGTGGGCCGGGTGAAACTCTTTGCCAATCGGTCAGTATCCGTGCGCCGCCCTTTGGCTAAATCGCCCCAGCGCTGCACCAAAACACCGCCGCTCAACATATTGGAAAAGGAAGCAATACGTTTTCCATATTTATACGGCTCGTGAAAGGGTTCTGTAAAGTGATTGCTCACCAAAAGGGCAAAATTGGTATTATGGCTCTGCAGGTTCGGGTCGCTATAAGAATGACCGTTCACCGTGATGACACCGTCGGTATTCTCTGTCACCACGTGACCGTGAGGATTCATACAGAAGGTGCGTACTAAATCGCCGTACCGCTTCGTTCGATAGACTAACTTCGCTTCGTAGACTTGATCGGTGATATGATTCCATATCTCGTCTGGTACTTCCACCCGCACGCCCACGTCCACCTGATTGTTGATGAGCTTAACCCCAAGGCGTTGACATTCATCACTGAACCATTCTGCACCGGCCCGCCCCGGTGCGGCGATGATATACTCTACAGCGAGGGGTTCCCCATTTTCCAACACCAACGCATTGTCGCCGTGCCCATCGGTTTCTATTGTTTTAACCGGCGTCAGAAAGCGAAACTCCACCCGCTCCTTAAGAACTTCATACATTGCTTCTAATAGGCGAAGGTTATTCTCCGTCCCCAAATGACGCACACTGGCATCCAAGAGGTGGAGATCATGACGGAGCGCCTCTCGCCGAAGTTCACTTCCCTTCGTTGTAAAGACTTGAGAAGGGGCCCCATGGCGGAGATTGATCTCATCCACATAGCGAATGAGATCTATAACCTTATCATCGTCAATGTATTCATTCAGCCAGCCACCGAACTGTGTCGTAAAATTATATTTTCCATCAGAAAAAGCCCCCGCACCGCCAAAACCACGCATGATATTGCACGGTTTGCAATTGATGCAGTTCTTCACCTTGCCCGTCGCGATGGGACAGGATCGATGATAAATATCTTGCCCGCTCTCCAAGACAACGATGTTGAGACCCGGCCTCTTTTCAGTCAGTTCATAGGCGGCAAAAGAGCCCGCCGGGCCAGCTCCGATAATAGCCACATCATACTTTTTCATTTCTCCGCCCCATTTCCTTTCATGATGGACGTTCCCCACCTCGTATCATAGCACAAAATCTCTGCCGCTTCCACGCCGCGCCATTGACGGCGCAGGAAAAAACGATATAATAGTTACTATATATTTTTCATGGGGGAGGCAGCCCTTTGTCCAACAATATTTACATTATCACCGCTTTTATCCTCTACCTGTTAGCCATGATGAGCATCGGCATTTATCATTATCGCCGCACCCATAACATGGCAGATTATATCCTCGGGAACCGGCGTCTGGGCGCCTGGGTTACATCCATGAGTGCAGAGGCTTCAGATATGAGCGGCTGGATGCTTATGGGGCTTCCTGGTTACGCTTACGTCGCTGGATTGAATGCCAGTTGGATTGCTCTCGGCCTTGCCCTCGGCACCTTCGCCAACTGGAAATTCATCGCCGCCCGCCTGCGAAAATATACAGAATTAGCCAATAATTCTCTGACCCTGCCGGACTTTTTCCGCAACCGCTACCATGATGAAAGCAACCTTCTGCGCATTATTCCCGCCATCTTTATCTTGATCTTTTTCGTTATCTACACCTCATCCGGCTTTGTGGCCAGCGGTAAGCTCTTTGAAACCATCTTCGGCCTGCCTTACGCTTACTCGCTTCTTTTAGGGGCTTTCGTCGTTGTCTTTTACACCTTCGTCGGCGGCTTTTTGGCTGTTTGTTGGACAGACTTCATCCAAGGCGTCATGATGTTCTTTGCCATTCTCATCGTCCCGGCAGCAGGTGCCGTCGCGTTAGGCGGCGTCACCCCCACCGTGGAAGGGCTGTACGCCATGGCCCCATCTTTCTTTGACCCCTTCACCAAGCCCGACGGCTCCACGCTCTCCTTCATCGAATTTATTTCCCTTATGGGCTGGGGACTCGGCTACTTCGGCCAGCCTCACATTCTCGTTCGCTTCATGGCCATCAGCTCGTCGCGAGAATTAAAACAAGCCACCCGCATCGCCATGACATGGGTGGCCATCTCTCTGAGCGCGGCCGTCATCGTCGGCTTAGTGGGCAAGGTATACCTGACCGTGCCCTTATCCGGCACAGACTGTGAAACCGTCTTTCTCGTCATGACCCACATGATCTTTTCCCCCTTTGCCGCGGGAATCATATTGTCCGCGGTGTTAGCGGCCATCATGAGTACGGCCTCCGCCCAACTCTTAGTGGCAGCGTCCGCCTTTGCCCAAGATTTCTACCATACCCTCCTCCAAAAAGACGCAGGGACGAAAGAATTAGTCTGGGTCAGCCGTCTCTCTGTCTTGATCATCGCTGCCATCGCCATTGGACTCGGCCTCAATCCTCAGAATCTCATCTTAGACATCGTGGCCTACGCTTGGGCGGGCTTTGGCGCAGCTTTCGGCCCCGCCCTTTTAGCCTCTCTCTTCTGGCGGCGCACCACCAGAAACGGCATATTAGCCGGCATCGTTACCGGCGGCATCACCGTCCTCCTCTGGAAACAATTCTCCCTCTGGGGACTCTACGAGATCATCCCCGGCTTCTTCGTCGCCAGCCTCGCCATCTTTATCGTGAGCACATTGGATCGGGAACCGTCCCCGAAGATTACCGCCATCTTCGACGCTGTGGAAAAGAGCGATATTTAAAGGGAAATCGCGCTAAAAGGCCGTCCATCCGCACGGGCAGGATGGGCGGCCTTTTTTACATCATACGAGCCATTTTCCACAATCGCAGCAGATTTTTCATGGTACGGAAAAGATTTTCTCGGCTGCGGGGCGCGGCCTCAGAAAAAGGCAGCGGCGCTTGATTAATACTGAAGAAAGCGCTTATGCCCGCCTTCAGCGCAGACTCCTCATCCACCTCATCGGCAATGGCCCCCGCGAGCACTGTCACCGGCAAATGCATGGACTTAGCTCGACAGGCAACACCACCCACCGCTTTCCCCATCAAAGACTGGGCATCAAAACAGCCTTCCCCGGTGAAAACCATGTCGGCCCCAACAGCCTTTTCCTCAAAACGTACGGTATCAAGGACCACATCAATACCACGCCTGAGTCTACCACACAAAAAAGCTGCTGCCCCCGCGCCCATGCCCCCCGCCGCTCCCGCACCCGGCTTATCGGCGATGGAGATTCCAAAGTCTTGCCGCACCACGGCAGCCAAATGCGCCAACCCGTCATCCAATCGGTGCACCATAGCTGCGTCAGCCCCTTTTTGGGGGCCAAAAACTGCCGCCGCACCACTCTCCCCGCAGAGCGGATTATCGATATCGCACATCACCGTCACTGTTATCCCGTGAAGACGGCGGTACAGCAGCTCCATATCGATATGATGGATCATCTTCAGTGTCGCCCCCGTGGGCACAAAGGAGTTTCCCGTTTCATCGTTGAACACCGCCCCCAAGGCAGCTGCCGCACCGCAGCCGCCGTCGTTGGTGGCACTGCCCCCCAGCCCGAGAATGATATGCTTTGCTCCTTCCTCAAGGGCTTTTCCCATGAGTTCCCCCACGCCAAAGGTCGTTGTTTGTTCCACCTCACGACGATTTCCCACCAAAGGCAACCCTGCTGCCGCCGCCATTTCAATGACTACTGTACCATCAGGTAAACGGCCATAAAAAGATGACACTGGGGTAAAAAACGGCCCACATACCGTCGTTTCTACTCGTTCCCCGCCAAGCGAAGTCAAAAAAGACTCCACCGTCCCCTCCCCGCCGTCTCCGATAGGCAAAAGTATCCGATCCGCTTCGGGAAAGACAGATCCCACGGCTTCTCCCATCAGCGCTGCCACCTCTTTAGACGACAGCGTCCCCTTGAAAGAATCGGGAATGATAACCACCTTGTCCATACCCTATGCCCCCTGGATCAGCAGAAGATCAAAGACATAAGGTACACAAAGGCCACGGTCACGATGCCTTCTACGAAGGTGACGCCGGTCTGGCACTTATAGGCCACATTCGTCGTCATATCAGAAAACTGCGAGACAACCCAAAAATAGGAATCATTGGCATGAGAAACGCACATAGAACCGGCTCCGATCGCCATGATAACCAATGCCTTCCCCATCTCTGTTTCAAAGCCAAGGGACGGCATCATAGGAGCAACCATAGCCGAAGTCACAATCATAGCCACTGTGGACGCCCCCATGGCAGTTTTTAAAAGCGCCGAGATGATAAAAGGCAGGAATACACCAATCGAAAGGGAAAGCAGAGTTGAGGAAAGCGCATCCGCCAGGGGCAGGCTTTTTAAGATCGCACCAAAAGCGCCTCCTGCCCCGGTGATGACAAGGATGGACGCGGAATTCAGTACGCCTTGGCTCATCCATTCGAACTTATTTTCCCCTTCCGAAGCCGGAATAAGCGTCATAGCTAAAAATATGCCGATAAGGAGTGCAATAACCGGGTCACCGATGAAGGAAGCAAAGGTTTTAAGGGCTCCCATCCCCAAGGGATGAGAAGGAAAATCGGCAACGGACTTCAAAGCGATGAGCAGGATGGGAAGGATAATCGGTGAGAAACTATGGCAGACGATAGGGAGTTTACCATATTTGTCCATCAGCTCTTCCACGGTAAATTCTGGATTGGCCGGGATATCGTAACGTACCGCCACCTTTTTCGCGTAAAGAAGCCCGGCCAGCGTCGCCGGAATGGAAGTCACCAGCCCCACCCCGATGACCATGCCCAAATCTGCGTTCAGTGTCCCGGCCATAGCGATGGGCCCCGGCGTCGGCGGCACAAGGCAGTGGGTAGCGTAGAGACCGGAACTCAACGCCGTCCCCATAACCGCTAAGGACGTACGGGAACGATCCGCTAACGCCCGGGCAATGGGAGACAAAATGACGAAGCCGGAATCGCAAAATACGGGAATCCCCGTCACATACCCCGTAAGACTCATGGTAAGAACGGAGCGCGCCTTGCCTACTACGCCCAGAATGGTATTCGCCATGACCAGGGCGGCGCCTGTTTTTTCCAAGATGGTGCCAATGATGGTTCCAGCGACAATGACGATGCCAATGCTGGACAAAATTCCGCCAAATCCGCTTTTGACCGTCGCAATGACCTTATCCGCCGGCATGCCGCAGACAAGCCCGACAAAAATGGAAACTAAGATCATAACGACGAAGGGATGCTGTTTGTATTTACTGATGGCAACGATCATAATGATGACCGCCAGGATGATAACTGCCCCCATGAATAAACCTGACATAACGAACCCTCCTCCAAATGATTAAAATTCGATCAAATCTCCCGTTCCCAAGGAACATCCGGCAACGTCATCCACTGCTAAACGCTCTCGCACCGCATCCCCAGAACAATGACAAAGGCCCATGCGGCAAAGCCCCATCCCCCGCAGAGCTGCCAGCGTCCGTTCGATACGCTCCGCGGAAGCCTCTTTCAAATGCGTGCCGCCTACCACGCTGCGCACCGGGAGTTTTAGCCGCTCGTGTACCGTCCGGACCATATTCAAAATGCCGGGATGGGCACAGCCGGTAACGAGGGCCACACCGTCTCCTTCCCGTAAAACGAGACATATCTCGTCACGGAAATCATCGGGACGTTTCTCTTCGCCCCGGACAAACCGCGCCGGAATCGTCTCCATCGGCTCCTGCCGGACAAATGCCCCTACCAGCCACGCCGTATCGTCAAGTGGCAATAGATCTTCACAAATATTTTGCTCTACCTGCCAGTCCTGCAAATCCGACGCCGTAAACCCGGCCCCCAAATACGTATATTTCCTCCCTTCCGGAGCAGCCGCAAACTTCTCCTCCCAAAACCCGGGGCCCGTATAAAGCTGCCGGATTTTCACCCGCTCCAAGAGCGACGGGAAACCACCAGCATGATCATAGTGCGCATGACTGATCACAACAAATTCTACCCGGGTTAATTTTACCCCCATGAGGAGCGCGTTGCGCCAGGATAACCCGCTGGCGCCACAATCAAAGACAAAGCGCGATTGAGGCGTCTCCACATAAACAGATAAGCCGTGCTCCTTTCCCAATGCCTGATGCTCCGAGCCGGTATCTTCTACTAATACCTTGAGAGAAATCCCCATCTTTCCACCTCCTTTTTTCGCGGCGCTCATGGCGCAGAACACTCACGATAGCGTGGATTCTAGTTCAATATCCAAAAATTTACTTTCATTATAAAAATTTTCTCTTACGTCGTCTATGTTATAAAACCCATATATCTCTCAAATTTTTTGGTCAAAAGTCCATAACTCCCCATAAAAAAGGCTCCTCCTTATATTGAAAGAAAGTCCCTTGTCCGGCAAAGTTTTTACCAGGCTTTTTCTTCCTGCCGCATCTCGTCGTAAAATTGCAAAGCCATGGCAAACACGGCCGCGTGGCGCGGCTGCCGGACATCGTAGCCCGTCATCTGCTCTAAACGGCGTAATTTATATTGCAAGGTATTCTTGTGAATGAAGAGGCGATCAGCCGTCCGTTTTAAGGATCCACCTGCCGCGAAATAAGCCCGCAGAAGCTCCATCACCGGTTCCCGTTCCGTGGCGGCATAAGCGCGGAAAATCTTTTCTATATAATCGAACTTCGTCTGGGTGGAAATCTCTTGCAGAAAGAACTCTAAATCCAATTCGCCAAATCCGGCTATCCTGGCAGGCAGCGAGGCCGCCGTACGCCAAGCACGGTCTGCCTGTCCATAGGCTTCATGAATATTGCCGCTCATGCCATCAAAACCGACGCGCAACGTTTTTTGAAAGCGAGACTGCACCATGGTCGCCAATTTTTTAGCTAAAGCAAGCAGACAGTTATTATCCGCCTCCCCCAAAAGAAGGATCTGCCGCGCCGCGTTCCGTAATACCAAGGTGGTAGAGTCGCAGCGTACGATATCCAACACCGCATTTTCCACTTGTTCGATAAGTTCCTGTCCCGCCAATGAATCAATATGATCCTCCACATCGTCTAAACTCACCACCATGACCCGCCGCGGCCGCCGAATATCGATACCCAGTTGACGGCCGCGTTCGGCTAAAAGAGCCGGACGCAGGATGCCCGCACCCAATACCCACTCTTCTAAAAAGCGGCTGGTCACCCGAAGATCGAGACGTCGCGCCTCCTCCTGTACCTGTTCTCGAATGAGGATCTCCGTCATCTTCTTGACAATCTGTCCGTAACCGATGACCTGTTCATATTCTCCAGTAATCCCCACCACGCCGACAATACGATGATCATAGGTAATGGGCAGATTGATGCCTACCCGCATGGGCGGCATAGCCCGTTCAGCGACATCCGGTGTAACGTAAAGCTCGGTCAGCCCTTCGTCAATAATGCGCTTCGCCCCTTCATGAAAATTTCCCAAACGTGTCGGATCGGTACTGGCAATAATCACCCCGTCACCGTCCATCATATTAATATTTTGCCGAACGATAGCGCCGATATCTTCCACAATATCCTGTGCCTGCCGTGCCGCTAAAAGCATACCGCCGCGCTCCTTTCCTTCTCTTATGGAAAAAGACGGCCAGAGCCGTCTTTTCCCATATATTTGCCGTCAGGTCTTAAAAACTTCAACCGCCGCCAAAATTTCGCACTTACACCCCTCATCCCGTCAACGCCTGGCATCCTCTTGCTGCAATTCCTTCAAACGGTGCTTTTCCTCAGCTTGCAAGTGATTTTCCAAGGTAAATCCGCGGCCCATGACCTCGGAGGTATCAGACACGATCATGAAAGCCGTAGGATCAAACGCATCCACGATGAACTTTACCGTACTCACCTGGGTCAGACTGGCGATGACAAAAAGAATATCCTTATGCTCCCCGGTAAAAGCGCCGCGCCCGTCAAATACGGTCACGCCCCGACCCGTGCGAGCCATAATCCGCGCCGCGATCTCCTCTGCGCGAGGAGACACAATGAGAATTTGTTTCTCCCGGTTAAATCCTGCCACCACGCGGTTGGTCAGCGCCGCTGTCAAATAGATGGAAACCAGCGTAAAAAGCGCCGTCTCCACATCGAAAAGCCTCACACCTAAAAAGATAATTCCGATGTTGAGAACAAAAATAGCGGTTCCCATATCAAAGGAATAATATTTCTTCACCACCGCCCCCACGACATCCAAGCCTCCTGAATTGGCCCGGGCGCGAAAGATGAAACCAAACCCTACTCCTGCCAGTACGCCGCCGAAGATGGCGTTCAGCATGATATCGCCGACGACATGATACGTGCTTAAAAAATTCAGCCAGTCCACGCAGACGGAAAATACCACTGTTCCAATGACGGTATCCATGGCGTACTGCCAGCCAAAAAACCGCCATGCCAAGGCCAAAATGGGGAGATTATAAACCAAAAGCTGGACGCCTACCGGCCACCCCGTGAGGTAGTAAACGACGATGGCAACACCGCTGATGCCTCCCGCCATGAGACGCGCGGGAATCAAAAACATATCGTACCCCCAGGCGCAAAAGAGGCAGCCCAGGACAATCATCGTGTACCGGTATGCTTCCTGCCGCAGCCGCACCAGGAAAAAGGAATCCGGCCACCGGCACATGCGCTCACCTCCCTGCCGACAACATCCCATCGGTATTCGCTGTCAGTTTCTCTGCCGTTTCCCGGCGTTTTTGTTCTTCCGCTAAGATCGCCGGTTTATCCCGCGCGATAAGATACAGGGGACGCCCCTTTGTTTCCTCGAAAATGCGGCCGATATATTCCCCCATGATCCCCAGGCTAATGAGCTGTACCCCACCAAAAAAGAGCACACAGGCCAGGATCGTAGCCCATCCCGGCACTGCGTCATTTTCCACATACTTCACAAACAGAACGTGAAGAAAGAGAATAAAACTGACTACACCGCTCAAAATCCCCGCATAAAGGCCAAAACGCAGTGGCAAAGTGGAAAAAGCCAAGATGCCGTCGAGAGCGAAATGCATCATCTTACGGGGAGAAAATTTCGACACCCCGGCGAAGCGCGGCGGCGCTACAAACTCAATCTGTTTCTGCCGATACCCCATGGAACCGATTAAGCCGCGAATAAAGCGCGCATGTTCCCGATAGCGCCGGAAAGCCAGCACCACCTTCCGATCCATTAGGCGAAAATCCGAACCGCCCGGCTGAATACGTACGTTGGATATCATATTGAGCAGCTTATAGTAAAGGGCTGACGTACTTTTTTTGAGAAGGGATACGCCCTCCGTAGTAACTCGGATGGTCTGCACCACCTCCCAGCCCGCTTCCCACTCACGGATCAGTTCGGGAATAAGCTCCGGCGGATGCTGCATGTCTCCATCCATGGTGATCACCGCATCCCCGTCGGCGTAATCAAGTCCGCAGGTCAGTGCCAACTGATGGCCGGAATTACGCGCCAAAAAGATCGGCTGCACCCGTGTATCGTTCATCTCCATCTGATGTAAAATCCCTCGACTCTCGTCTTTCGAACCGTCGTCCACAAAGACCAATTCAAACCTATAAGAAAGCGGCGCCATCACGGCGCAAACCGCCTCATAGAAATGCTGAAGATTCGCTTCCTCATTATATACAGGTACCACAATAGAAATCAGTTTCACGATCAACCCTTCATTTCTCTGGATATTCCTTTATATTATACCGTTGAACCGCGGAATATACAACCGCGTCGCTTTATCACAGAGATAGCCTTTTCTGACCCGTATACACCCCGAGAGGCCGAGAAAAATATTGCCTGGCCGTGTCCATATGTGTATATGGACAAAGCGAAACGGCTATGCTACATTAAGAGAGAATCAACCGAAGGAGTTGTTGCCTTTCATGAACGAAGACTCTATCATCCCGGTAAACGAACGGCCGCCTTTGGCCAAGGCCATTCCCCTGAGTTTGCAGCACCTGTTTGCCATGTTCGGCTCCACGGTCTTGGTGCCGATCCTTTTCAAGATCAATCCGGCCACGGTCTTGCTCTTTAACGGCATCGGTACCTTGCTCTATCTTATTTTATGCCGAGGAAAGATTCCCGCGTATCTGGGCTCAAGCTTTGCCTTTCTCTCGCCGGTCTTCCTCGTCCTCACACAATACGGGTACGAAGCGGCACTGGGCGGTTTCATCGCCGTGGGCCTTATCTTCTGCGGCGTAGGCATATTAGTGCGACTTATGGGAACTGCCTGGATCGACACACTGTTTCCCCCGGCAGCCATGGGAGCTATCGTCGCCGTCATCGGACTGGAACTCATGCCCACGGCGGCAGGCATGGCAGGGCTCACAGCAGAACACCCTGATCCGACGACGATTTTTGTTTCCCTATCCACTCTTCTTATCACCGTCATCTGCGCCGTTGCCTGCCGCGGCCTCTTGGCTATCCTGCCGATCCTCATCGGCGTCGTGGGCGGCTACATCGTCGCTGCGATGGCTGGACTGGTGGACTGGACGCCGGTCATGACCGCCCCGTGGTTTTCTCTGCCTACGTTTTACACGCCCCAATTCAATCTGAATGCCATTCTCGTCATCATCCCCGCAGCTTTAGTGGTAATCGCCGAGCATATCGGTCATCTCATCGTCACGGGGAACATCGTAGGCAGCGATCTGACAAAAGATCCAGGCTTAGATCGCTCTCTCTTAGGCAACGGCCTTTCCACCGTCCTTTCGGGTTTCTTCGGCTCCACCCCGAATACGACGTACGGGGAAAACATCGGTGTTCTTGCCATCACTAAAGTTTTCAGCACTTGGGTTATCGGCGGCGCGGCAGTCTGCGCAATTCTGCTTTCCTGCCTCGGCAAGCTCTCCGCTGCTATCCAGGGTATTCCCACGCCGGTGATGGGCGGCGTCTCGCTGCTTCTTTTCGGCGTTATCGCCACCTCGGGAATCCGCATTTTAGTAGATTCCAAGGTAGACTACAATAAACCCATCAACCTGATCCTAACCTCCATTGTCTTAGGCGTCGGTGTCAGTACCGCCAGCATCACCATCGGTGCCGTCACCCTAAAGGGCATGGCGCTGGCCACCGTCATCGCTATCCTCTTGAGTCTGGCCTTTCGCTTCATCGCTCCGACGGCTGGGAATCAAAAGAAATGAGGCTTCATTACATCATCCCTGAGGCCCTGACGGCACTTTCTGTCAGGGCTTTTTTGAAACGTCAGGGCGTTTCGCTCCACCTGTGGCGCAGCCTAAAGCACAACGGTACAATCACCGTCAACGGACAGCCTGTTATTGCCGCGCTGACCATTCTGCATCCCGGCGACGAATTAACCTGCGAGTTAGCGGAGACCTCAGCCATCGAACCTCTCCCCCTCCCCCTCGATATTCGCTATGAAGACGAGGCGCTCCTCATCGTCAATAAACCTGCCGCTCAGCTTGTCCATCCCGTTTCCCGTCAACGCCCGGAAGCAACGCTGGCCAACGCCGTGACCTATTATTATCAGCAGACAGGACAAAACCTGATCTTTCATCCACTGCATCGCTTGGACCGAAATACTTCAGGATTGCTCCTCATCGCTAAGCAGCCGCATATCCAAGCCTGTCTCACTGATACAGCCGGCCCTCGTTTTTGCCGCCATTATCTGGGCGTTGCCACAGGATGTCTGCGCTCGTCGGAAGGCGTCATAGATATCGCTTTGGGGCGCAAACCAGGAAGCCTGATTGAGCAACAACCGTCTCCGGAGGGACGACCCGCCCAAACATCCTACCGCCTGCTGACAAAGGCAAGGGAGTTGTCGCTCCTGGCCCTGTCTCCTGTCACCGGCCGCACGCATCAGATCCGTGTCCACTTAGCCGCCATTGGCCATCCTCTTTTAGGCGACGATCTCTATGGGGCCCCTTCTCCCTTCATCCATCGGCAAGCTCTTCACGCCTTTCGCCTCGATCTCACCCATCCCGTTACCCGACAGCCGCTCTCTGTCAGCGTACCTCCTCCCGAGGATTTTCTGTGCTTGGGCAATCTTTGGGAAGGGCCTGATTGGGCTGAGACTTTTCGAGAATTATTTTTTTGATACGTTAGTAAATTGTTATCTTTTCTCTATGGCACGCCTCCAATCTATGGTATAATATGAACACTTAGGAACGCGACCACAGGGAGCGGGCGCATAGTGAAAATATATACTTAACCATTTTTCATAAAGACGGGCAAAACGCCGCCTGCGTTTAACGGTTAAGTATAAGAAGCAGCCCATCTGACTATCCATTTGCTGAGGAGGTAAGAAAAATGCCATTAGTCACATCCGGGGAAATGTTTAAAAAAGCCTATGAAGGCGGCTATGCCATCGGTGCCTTCAATGTCAACAACATGGAAATCGTCCAAGGGATTACGGAAGCCGCTAAGGAAGAGAACGCCCCTTTGATCCTTCAGGTATCCGCCGGAGCCAGGAAGTACGCAAAGCACGCCTATCTGATGAAGTTGGTGGAAGCGGCACTGGAGGATACGGATCTCCCCATCTGCTTGCATTTGGATCACGGTGCAGATTTCGACATCTGCAAGGCCTGTGTGGACGGCGGCTTTACCTCCGTCATGATCGACGGGTCCCAGCACAGTTTTGAAGATAACATCGCCCTGACAAAAAAGGTCGTGGAGTACGCCCATGCCCACGGCGTCGTGGTGGAGGGCGAGTTAGGGAAATTGGCCGGCATTGAGGACGATGTGAAGGTGAACGCGGCTGACGCCTCCTATACCCGTCCCGACGAAGTGGAAGAATTTGTGGAAAAAACCGGTGTCGATTCCTTAGCCATCGCCATCGGCACCAGCCACGGCGCATTTAAATTCAAGCCGGAACAATGCACCCGCAACGCGGAGGGCGTCCTCGTGCCGCCAGAGCTGCGCTTTGACATCTTGGCCGAGATTGAGAAACGGCTGCCCAATTACCCCATCGTTCTCCACGGCTCCTCTTCCGTCATTCCGAAATATGTCAAGATCATCAATGAAAACGGCGGCAAATTAGACGACGCCATCGGCATCCCCGAGGAGCAGCTCCGCCGCGCCGCCAAATCGGCGGTTTGCAAAATCAACATTGATTCCGACCTGCGTCTGGCCATGACGGCCGGCATTCGCGAGTATATGGCGGCACATCCGGCGGCCTTTGATCCCAGAGAATACCTGAAACCGGCCCGCGCTTACATCAAAGAATTGGTCAAGCACAAACTCGTCCACGTCTTAGGCTGCAACGGCAAGGCATAAAAACGCACCAAAAAATCCGGCGCCCCTTTGGGGCGTCGGATTTTTGTGTATTTCCCGGCACGGTGAAGATCAGGCATCGCACTTGATGCTCAAGACCTTACCGGATACAGCGTCAATGTTCAGCTTATATTTGACCCGATCCACCCGGCAGCTTACCTTGTAGACGGGACGGAAAGTGACCGCCGGAACCGAAGACGCCGCAGACGCCGGCGCAGCGGCGGTATTCTGAGGCGCCGTCGCTGTCGGAGTCACTGTTATCCCGTTCCCGGCGTTATTTTTAGCTTCCCGGTGGTGTTTCGCTGCTTTCCCTTCCCGTTTCCCATCCGCCCGCGCTATATCTCGCAATGTGATGTCCTGGAACTGGATGGCGGTCTCTTCCTGCCCGATCGCATCCGCCGTAAGGGAACGCACGGTACTCTCCTCGATGAGAGATACGGCGTTCTGCTGTGCCTGCGCCGTGATCATTGTCACATAGGCGCGTTCCTTCTGGGCGTGCTTTTCCTGACTAAGCGTATGCTTATACCAGCCGCCCGCCCCGGCGATTACCGCCCCTAAAAGCAGTACGATTCCCGCCTTTTTCATATAAGGCTTGAGCGTCTCAATATAAAGCTGCCTGTTCATGATAAATTCCTCCTTATATCGATGTTTCTCTTGACCGACACCTTGAGTATAAGAGAGGAAATTAAACATCCACTAAAGCTTTCCGCAACAAACCATAAACACTTTTTAAAACCGTCACAAAGAAAAAATACGAGAAAGAAGCCAGCCGACGATACCGATGAGAACTACCAGCGCCGCTATCGGTAGTGCGACGAAAAAAATAAAGGCCGCAATCCCGGCGATGACAAGCCCCACGATGATCCGATCTGACCACGAAGATGCGCCCACCGACGTCCAGCGTACACGCCGCCATGGATTTTCTCGGCGCTCAAAGCGAATATCTTCCTCCGCCCCGTCTTCTTCGATGGTAATCCCCTGATAGTCTCTCTTTTCCTCCCCGGTCATGATTCGTACCCGTTCCTCTTCCGCCTCGCAGGAAGGGCAACGGCCTTCTGCATCAAGCTGTGCTCCGCACCGTTCACACTCCATGACTTTCTCCTTTCACCTGCCACGGCGATCTGCAATCACCGTGATTTTCCACAGGATAACATACACTTTCGGAAGTTTTGATGAAAAATACGGAAAGGCGGCGTTTACTGTTCCTCACCCTTCAAAAAAATTCGTCGAAAACTTTGCGATCCGTACATCAGACGCCTCAGTATTTCCCATGTCCACCGTATCGCCGTTAAAGAGGCGGTAGATGTATATCTCCTTCGGCGCTTTCCCCAAGATGTGCTGAATGGCACGGGCATAAAGGTTCATCTGCACCTGATAGCGGTGACGAATAAGATCGGGCGTCGTTTCCCGATCGGTCTTATAATCCGCCAGCACAATCCCTCCGTCCTTTTCTTCAAAAAAAAGATCGATGACGCCCTGCACATAAACCTCGTCGTTCTCCGCCGCTTCCGGTGCCACCTCACGGGCGGGCAGCAAAAGGCCGAAGGCCTGCTCCCGCCAACAATTTTTCGCCTGCCGCGCCCTTTGCCCTAAAGGGGATGCCAAAAAGGTTGTCAGCGCCTCTACCCGTACCTCTTGCGCTTCTTCCGCCGTCAAATACCCTGCCGCCGTCATAGCGCTTATCTGTGCCCGCACATCTGCCGAGTCACCGGATCCTGAAAAATCAAGGCGCTGCAACACATCGTGCATAAGGGTACCATAGGCCGCTCCCGAAGGCTTTTTCTTCTCCGTCGCCAAAAAAGCGGGAGGCAAAAAATCCGTCGCGTCTCCACGAAAAACGGAGGGGAAAATCATATCCCCTTCCGCCTCGCTTTGACGGCGCTTCCATTCCGTCACCGTAATCTTCGCTGGTATTCGAGCCGGGTAAGGATACCGCCAGCTCAATCGGGCAATGCGATCGTCATCTTTGACAAGGGGAAACGCTTCCCGCCGCCGAAGCCGCTCCAGCCAAACACCCTCCGTCTTCGCCTTGACCGTAGGAGCGGTGCTCGCCGGCAGGACAATCTGCACCTGCCAGCGGGGGACACCAAACCGATTGCTGTCGTAAGGGATCGCCGGAACGTCTTCTTCACCCGCTGCTTCCCGGATCTCCGCCCCGCCCTCGGGGTGACGCGCCACCGCCATGGCGATCCAATCCAACCAACTGTTCGCTTCCAGCACGTCGCCGCCGGAGATCGCCGTCGCCAGCGTCATGAGAGGGCGGCACCATTTTACCGCTCGCTTAGGGAGCGACGGCACCGAAGCGACAAGGATGAGTTTTTCCCGGGCCCGGGTCATAGCCACATACAGCGCCCTCAGCTCTTCCGCCTTACACTCCCGCCGCAAACGTGAAGCCACCGCCTGACGGGCAAGAGTTGGATAGCGCCAGGTGATGACGCCGTCCGATTCGCTTTTAAAAATCCCCAGCCCTAGGGTTCGGTGAATGAGCAGATCGCTCCGGGCATCCTGCATATTAAATGCCTTACCTAAATCTGCTAAAATGACGACGGGAAATTCCAGCCCCTTGCTCTTATGAACCGTCATCACCCGCACCACATCTTCCTTTTCGCCCAAGGTACGTGCCGCCGAGAGGTCCGTATCCCGATCCCTCATCTGACGAATGAACTGCAAAAAACGAAAGAGGCCGCGGAAATTCGTTTTTTCGTAATCCGCCGCCCGATCCGAAAGCATCCGCAGGTTGGCCTGTCGGACGAGGCCGCCGGGCTGCGCCCCCACATAATCATAATAGCCCGTTTCCCGATAAAGCTGCCAGATGAGTTCCGGCACCCCCACGCGCCGAGACAGCGTACGCCAACGGCGCAGACGGGTGATAAAGGTTGTCGCTTTCTCATTAGACGAAGCCAGCAAAGCCGTAAAGAAATCTCCTTCCGGCGCAGCGGCGCGGATCTCCGCCAATTCTTCCCCTCGCATCCCCACAATGGGGGAATGCAGAACCGCCGCCAAGGGAATATCCTGATGGGCGTTATCAATGACGGAAAGGAGGGCGAGGACAATCCCCACCTCCACCTCAGCAAAATACCCTTCGTCAAGGGCCGCATACGCCGGCACATCGGCAGTGCGAAACGCCTCCACCAAAGGTTGCGCCTTTCCTTTGGCGGAGCGCAGGAGTACCGCTATATCCCGCCAGCGAAGGGGGCGATAGCATTTTTCTTCCTTATCGTAAACTTGCCGGCCGGCAGCGTGAAGCGCCCGCACCTTCTCAGCCAGGAACGCAGCTTCCCGGGGGAAGCCGGTGAGGGTCTCCTCATCCTCTCCGTCACTGCCCGCTTCATCCTCCGCCGTCCCCGTCGGAACCGGCAAAGCGCCGGTTTCCAAAATATAAAGCTCGGTGGATTCTCCGGCAAAAGAGGCTGGATGCACCGGGTAATCCGCCTTCGCGTAAAGCGCCGCATTTTCATCGTAGGCTAATTCCAATTCCGGCGCTACCATCACCTGAGAGAAGACGTAATTGACCGCCGCCAATACTTCCGGGCGGCTGCGATAATTCTCCTTCATGTCAATGGCGGCACTGCTTTCATTGTTCTCCTGCCCATACGATCGATGCTTTTCCTGAAAAAGCCCCGGGTCGGCCAACCGGAAACGGTAGATACTCTGCTTCACATCCCCAACGGCGAAGAGATTGCACCCATTGGTCACCCGGGCAAGGATGGCCTCCTGCACGCCGTTCACATCCTGATATTCATCGATCATGACCTCTCGATAGCGGCTCCTCATCTCCTGCGCCACTTCTTCACGGGCTAAGAGTCGAAGGGCTAAATGTTCCAAATCGTCAAAGTCCACGAGGCGTTTTTTCCGCTTCGCCTGCCAAAATTTCTCTCCGAAATCCGCCGCCAGACGGCACACCATAGCCACCGGGGCGCGGCAGGAGCGTAAATCCGAAAGCAAGGTTTCCGCCTCTTCGCTAAAATAGGTATCTTTCAGATAGGCGAGACGATCCTTGATCTCGCTTTTTCGCCGGTCGCTGACGAAATCTTTGAAGGCTTTGTCTACTTCCTGTGCCCGGGACTGCCGTTGATACGTCACACCGTGTACCGCCGCCCTCAGTGCCTCCCAATTCCCCTCGCCTAAAAGGTTTTGCAGCGAAGCAATTTGCTTGGCGTCCGACACTATGGCGGGCAAAAGTTCCTCCGCCCCCATCGCTTCCGTCTGATGGAGAAGGCGCTTCACTCCTTGCGCCGCCTGCCCCAGAACACGGGCGATATCCTCTCGTATTTCCTCCTTGTACCACAGCAATTCCTCAATCGTGACTCCCGCCGCCAGATCGAACATTTTTGATTGCTTTTCCAGCCAAGCCTCGGGATCCGGCTGACTGCGAGCGAAATCATAAAGGCGCAGGATCATTTCGTGGAGCTTTTCATCGTCCCGATCGGATCCGTATTGCCCAGCAAAACGCAAAAACTCTTCTTCCCCCGCCTCATAGCACGCCTCAAAGAGCTCTTCCATCACCCGCTGCCGCAAAAGGTCCATCTCATGTGCATTGGCCACCCGAAAGCCGGGATCAATGTCCAGCGCCGCAAAATGCTCCCGGATAAGAGAAAGGCAAAAAACGTGAATGGTAGAAATGGAAGCGTTGGGCAGGAGAGCTAATTGACGCTCCAGTCCGGGATTTTCTGGCAGCTTGGCCGTCAGCCGTTTTTCGATACGTTCCCGCATTTCCGCTGCCGCCGAATTGGTAAAGGTCACCACCAAAACCTCATCGATGTTGTAAGTTCCGGCGATGATATTCTCTACAATACGCTCCACCAAAGTGTAGGTCTTCCCTGATCCGGCGGCAGCGGACACCAAAAGATTGACGCCGCGTTCCTCGATAGCGCGCTTCTGCTCTATTGAGGGCGTCGGTTTACTGTCCTTCATTCCTGTTTCCCCTCCATCTGCGTCGCCATATCTCGCCAGACATTCTCTCGCGCCGCTAAATCACGGTAGGCGGCTCCCGGCAGCTTCACATCGAAGCCGCAGAGATCTCGATAGGCGCAATAAGCACAAGCGAGACGCGTCCCGCGTCGATAGGGACTGACCACGATCTGCCCCGCCATGATCGCCTCCCCCGCCGCTTCCAACCGGTGTGACGTGTAACGCAAAAGCTGACGCATTTCATCCAAAGTTTTTACACTCTGACGGGATGCCGCCGACAAACTGCCATCTTTTTTAAAGGAAACCTTGATGAAACGATTTTCGGCGTCAATGCCCCGCACCACCGCCTCATCGTCCAGCAGCCACCCGGCCATTCTGAGCTTTTTCCAAAGAGTCGCACAGGCGTCCGATTGCGTAAAACCCGCGGTTTTCCCCTCCTGTACCGGATTTTTCAGGAGACAGTAGAGCATGCCGGCAGGTTTTTGTTCCGCCGGCTTTCCCTTGAGAAGGCGTGCCGCCGCCAGCACATACGTCAAAAGCTGCAGCCGCAGGCCGTAATATACTTCGTCCAAGGAAAGATCAGCGTAGCCCGATTTATAATCAATGACAAGAAAATAGAGCGGACCTTCTGGATCCAGCCGTCCTACGTCCACCCGATCGATCTGCCCTATGACATCCAACGTGCAGCCGTCCGCTAAAGGATAATGTACCAAAGAACCCACAGGAGAATTTTCTCCGAAACCGATCTCAAAGAAGCGGGGATGAAAGGCGCTCTTGGCGTCGTAAGCGATGAGGCGGGAAAGGGAACTTTCCGCCGTCTGAGCGATCCGTCGCTGTAAGTTCTGATACTGCGCCGTACTCAACAAGATCTCATTCTGCACCCCAGGGGCTTCCTCTGCCATGATAGCGGCACAGATGGCATGCCGCTCCGCCTCTCCCACCTCACCCCAGCGACGGTTTTCTGCCTGCATACGCTCCCCGAAGCGGCGCATCACGTCGTGGAGAAGCGTACCAAAATCCGGGGCAGCAAACTGACGAACTGGCCGTTCCATTAAACACAGCCCGTACTGGGCAAAGTGTCGGAAGGGGCAGGCATAGAAATTTTCAAACCGCGTGACGCTGCCCGTGAGGCGCTTATGGCGAAGGTAGAGACGACGCGCCAAGGCGGGAGGCAGGGACGTCTCCGCTGTCTCGGAGAAGCGGCCCAACAGGATATTTTCCAACTGCTCCCGGGCGTTCCCGAGTGCCCAGTTATAGACTGAAGCCCAGTCGGGAATATCCTCTCCCTTGTAGACGCGCATAGCCGGGGCCAGACGTGACACCGCCCGCTCCCCCGCGGTGAAGCGAAACTCGTCGCGATTTTCCGCCCCTTCAAGGGCGATGGTTTCCACCTCTACCGGCAAAATGTCCAAGATGCGCGCGACCAAAGGCGCACGAATGAGGCCGTTTCCCTCGCTGTCCGCCAGCGCATAGGAGACCCAAAGGTAATCCCTGGCCTCAGTAAATCCGTGGTAGAGGAGATAGCTCTCCCCGTAGCTTTCGTCTTCTCCCGGAGAAAGTGTCAAGGACACGCGATCCCCCGCTCGACGCAGACGCGCTCGATCCGCATCCGAGATCAGGCCCTTGTCTGGGACACGCCGGGGCATGATCCCTTCATTGGCCCCCAAAATAAAGATAGCCGCACTGTTGTTCAGGCTGTTTTGATCAAAAGACGCAATGGTCACCGCATCTAAAGTCGGCGGAATGAGGGCAATCTCCAGTGCGTCCAGTCCGTCCCCCAAGACAGCGGCATACTCCTCCAGGGCCATCTTTTCTCCGCCGCTCACCGTCACCATCTGATCGAAAAGTTCCGTCACCGCCTCCCAGATCATCCGATGCTCCTTCGCTTCCTCCAGTCGCCCCTCTGTTTCCGCCTCTTGGCTCCAAGCCCGCAACGATTCCGCGGCACCAATATCCGTCAAAAAAGCGAAGACAGCCTCCGTGAGGCCGCGGACATCCTCAGCCGTCGAAAGGGCTGCACTGAGGCGAAGCAGCGGCGCACCTAATTTTTGCCGGGCTTCATTCACTCGCGCCAACCGCTCCGCTGCCTCCGCCTCGCTCACTTTCACCGACCGGCGTCGGTAGGGCCATTCCTTCTCCCAGCTTTTCTGTCCCCGAAGGCCAAATTCTAAAACATAATTTTCCAAAATATCCGATTCATCCCTGGATAAAGGAAGAAGATCCGTTTTCGACGCGCGAAAAACATCGTCGTAGCGCCAGCCCTCCGTCACCACCGCCAGCACCGACCGCACCAGCTCCGCCAAGGGATGATGTACCCCCGCGCGCTTGGTGTCGCTGAAAAAAGGAATCCCGTAATCTGTCAGGGTAAACGTCAAAATCTGCCGATACGCCTCCGGAGCTCGCAGTAAAATGCCCACGTCCCGATAGCGTAGTCCTCTGTCGCGGCAGAGGCAAAGGATATCCGCAACCGCCGCCTCAATCTCCAACCGCCGCGTCGCTGCTTCCACCACCCGCACCCCAGCACCTTCCCCGCTCTTTTCCACGGGGAAAGCAAACAGACGCCCCTCCAACGCCCCGATCCCGGTGGCAGAAAATCGGCGCGGCGCTCCTAACGCCCGCACCGACCATTGTACCCCCGCCTCCTCAGCCAATTTTTGCAGCGCCGCTAAGGTTTTTTGCGCCCGGTAAAAAAGGAGCGAAGGCTGTCCCACGATTTGCGGATCCAAGGGCAAGGTAATGTGAACTCGTGCCGCCGTTTGGCAAATCGTCCGCAGCACCCGTTGTTCCAACGGATTAAAGAAAACGAACCCGTCCAGCCAAACCTCCGCCCCCGCAAAGAGGATAGAGCCGGGAATGGCCTCAGCCAAAAGCGCCATACGGTCTTCCGCGTCCTCGTAACGGTCCGCCGTCTCCTCCTGAAAGGTTCCGTAAAGGGCAGCGATATCCGTCAGTTTTTGCTGGAGATACCCCGGCCCCACGGCTTCCGCCGCTTCTCGCAGGGCCGTCGGCGTCCCGCCGTAACTTTTCAGCTCTTTGATGGCATCCGCCAGCGATGCCGTAAAGCCTCGCTGCTCCGCCGCCCGCGCCAGCACCGTAAGATCTCCTGCCCGTTCTGCAATAATCTTTTTCAGGATCAAGCGCTGCCCTACCGCCGTGAGCCTTGGCCGCGCCGCTCGCCCCATCTCTTGGCTCAGCCGCCAAGCCAGCCGTCGAAACCCAAAGACATGGCCCCGCATCGTCCCCCCGCCCGCCGTCAGCGCCGCTAACTTTCGCTCTGCCCTATACGTCATGTGTTCCGGGACGATCAAAAGAAGCGCTGGACCAAGGGGCGTTTCCTCGATTCGCGCCGCCATCTCCCCCAGACATGTATATGTCTTGCCGCTGCCGGAGCGGCCTAAAATGATATCCAATACCTTCCCCTGTCCCACGGTTTTCCTCCTGCCGCTGCCCGCCATTGTTATTCGTGCGACGCTATCTTCCTCACGGAAAATCCCTCACCTGAAAAAACATCCCTCATTCATGTGCGCTTCATTAATATTCGCGCCCGTCCCCCTTTTTCCCTGCCTCCCGCCAAAGTAGAAACCCATACGTCCTCAACGGCTTCACCTCATTCCTAAATACCGACCTTACGTCAAATACGGTATGATCAGATCAATAAAGAATGATTTTACAACAAATGTACCTTGCCTAAGAATATCTATCATGTTAAAATAGCAAGAAAATGTAAATCTGCCGTCTTCTACACGGCAGGTTTTTATGTATGAAGAGGAGAGACGATCGTCTTTATGAACCAACCGTCTACCGCAGACGCGGATACGATCACGCAGGAGAAGGCGCAAGCGCTCTTGGAGGAGAACGAAGCCGAGTCACGTCTGCGTACTTACCCCGGCTTCATGGGGCGAATCATTGCCGTCCTCCTTGTCCTTTGGACGGGCTTTCAGCTTTATTACACCACCCTCGGTGCCATTAGTGCTGTCAATCTCCGGGCATTTCACTGCATTTTCCTGCTCCTCTTCACCTTTCTCCTCTTCCCCGCCTATCGCCGGGAAAAACGGATCCGCACCCTGCCCTCTCTCTGGGATATGGCGCTTATCGCCGTTTCCACGGGAAGCCTCCTCTATTTGGTGATGAACTACACCCGGATCGCCCAGCAGGGCGGCCGGGTAACGTCCTTTGAGTTAGGCATCGCCGCCGCCGCTTTATTCTGTATCTTTGAAGCGGCCCGGCGGGCTTCGGGGAATTTGACCCTGCTCGCCCTTCTTTTTCTCGCTTACAACTGGTTCGGTGAATACCTTCCCGGCTACTTGGGGCACAACGGCTTCACCTTAAAGCGTGTGCTGATCACGCAGTTCTGGGGTACGCAAGGCGTCCTCGGAACAGGCATCGGCGTTTCCGCCACCTACATTTTTCTTTTCGTCCTCTTTGGAGCCTTTTTAAAACACAGCGGGTTTTCCAAGTTCATCAATGATTTCTCTCTGACTTTGGTGGGACAAACCTCCGGCGGCCCGGCAAAGGTGGCAGTGGTAGCCTCGGCGCTCTTAGGGATGATCAATGGCTCCGCCATCGCCAATGTAGCCACCACCGGCACCATCACCATCCCCCTGATGAAGCGCACCGGCTACAAAAAGGAATTTGCCGGTGCAGTGGAAGCAGTGGCCTCCACTGGCGGCCAATTCTGCCCACCCATCATGGGAGCCGTGGGGTTCGTCATGGCTGAATTTCTAAACCTTTCCTACACGCAGGTCATGTTGGCGGCCATCGTCCCTGCTCTTCTCTATTATGTGGGGCTCCTCGTCGCTGTCCACTTGGAGGCTAAGCGCTTAGGGCTGTCGGGACTCTCCCGGGAGAATATCCCGGACGCCATAGTGGTTCTCCGTGAGCAAGGGCATCTCATTTTGCCGCTCGTTTCCTTGATTGGCATGATGTTTTATGGCTTTACCCCCCTCTATGCGGCAGTGTTGTCCATCTTCGTCACGGTGATCGCCAGTTGGCTGCGAAAAGAGACCCGCATGACCCCGGCCATTATTTTAGAAGCTATGGTAGAAGGATCCAAGAGTGCTATCTCCGTTGGCGTCTGCTGCGTCATCATCGGCGTCATCATCGGCACCGTCACTCTTACCAGCATGGGCCTCAACATGGGATACCTGATCCTCTCTTTCGTGGATAACGGCAGCATTTATCTCACCGGACTTTTAGTAATGATCATGTCCTCCATTTTAGGCATGGGCGTCCCCGGCGTTGCCGCCTACGTCATCGTTCAGGCCGTAGCGGTTCCCGTCCTCATCAAAGCAGGTGCCCTCCCCATCGTCGCCCATCTTTTTTGCCTCATCTATGCCTGCCTGTCCAATATCACGCCACCCGTAGCCATGAGTGCCTATGTCGCGGCGGGCATCGCCGGTTCCGATCAGACGAAAACGGGATTATGGGCGGTGCGCCTTGGCCTTATCGGCTTTCTCATCCCCTTTTTCTTTCTTGACAATCCCATTCTGCTCATCGGCGTCACCCCGGAAGCTAATTTCAGCGCAATGCTTTGGGCCATCGCTACCGCTTTAGTGGGCACAGCGTCCCTGGTCATGGGACTGGAAGGCTGGATTCTCCTCCGCGCTTCTATGCTTGAGCGGCTGATTCTCATCAGCTCAGCCCCCTTTCTCCTCCTTCCCGGCATGTACAGCGATGTGATCGGGATCGGCGGTTTGGCAGGGGTTCTCCTCTATCAGCTTTTCCAGCATCACCGAGCCTCTCCCGAAGTTAACAAAGGAAACATCGACTGACCTTTCGTCTCTGTTTGCGGCATTCCCCTGGACCATAAAATTTCATTATTTAAGGAGGAATTTCCATGTATCTCTCATCCCTGAGACGTACCCTGTCCGTTTCTCTCGCTGCGCTGGCCATCGCCGGAACATTAGCGGGCTGCGGCGGCGAAAAAAAAGCGATCCAAGGACCGGAAAAGCCCACCGCCGGTCAGACCGTCAAGATTAATTTCCCTACCGCCTCCGCCTCCGGCGCCCTCTACGCTGTGGGGGCTGCCATCACTAACCTCTGGAACCAGCATATTCCCGGTGTAAGTGCCGCCAGTCAAGCTTCAGCGGGGGGCATCGCCAACCTCAGTATGGTCGCTGACGGCGAAGCGCAGGTCTCCATCGCTATCAGCAGTAACTGTTTTCAGGCACTGAACGGCACCGACAGCTTTACGGATCATCCTTTCAAGGAATTGAAGGCCATCGGCGGTCTCTACATGAACCCCAATCAAGTGGTGGTGACGAACGCCTCGGGCATCCAATCCCTCGCTGAGGTCAAAGGAAAGCATTTTGCTGTGGCATCTGCCGGATCCAGCGTCTATAACGAATGCAGTACTCATTTCACCGCCGCGGGATTAAACTTCCCGGAAGATATAAAATGCGAGTATATCACCTTCACGGATGCCGCCGATATGCTTCAAAACGGCAGCGTCGACGGCGCATGGATCATGTCCGGCGCTCCGGCTTCCGCCGTATCCCAGGCGCTTACCTCCGGCTGCCACCTCCTCAACATCGACGACGCTCTGCTGAAGGCGCTGAAGGAAAAATATCCTTGGTACGCCTCCTACACTATTCCCAAAGGTACCTATCCGAATCAGGAAACCGACATCCAGACTTCGGCCATTAAAATGGTCATGTTCACCCGCGCCGACATGCCCGAAGACACGGTATACCAGCTCACCAAGACCTTCTGGGAACACATCGACGAATTGGGACAATCCCAAAAGAATCTCAAAGGTCTGAAACCCGCCGACGCCGTCAAAGACATTGCCAATCTCCCCCTCCATCCCGGTGCGGAGAAATACTATAAAGAAATCGGCGTTCTGAAATGAACCGCTGACAAAAATAGCCCTGACCATCAGTATTGACGGTCAGGGCTATTTGCTATCTATACAGAAGTTATTCTCCACCGGCCTAATTCATAGGGGGAACGGAACGTATCAGGCTTTCGATCCGGCGTGGGAAGGGATGACAAGAACCGCATCGGGAGCCCCTTCCGTGGGTTCTGCCTGGCGCACGCGGTGGGTACTGACGTGACCTTTATCCTTCGGCTGGCATACCATAAGCTGAATGGAGCCAGCGATAATGCAGGCGCCGCCGAAGCAGGAGGCCATAGTCAGTACTTCGTCCCAAAGCATCCAGCCGAACCAGACGTGAAAGAGAATCTCCGTGTACATGAGGAAGGAGACGAGGATGGAGTTAATATGCTGGAACGCCCAGGTCATGAGCATTTGAGCGGCCAAGGCACACAATCCCATGCCGCCGATCCAGAGCCACTGGATCCCCTCCGGCCAGACGAATTTCTCCATCAACGCCGCACCGATGAGGATACTGAAGATCTGAAAATAGAACACGATCTCCGTCCCCCGCTTCATGCCCTTTTCCGCCAATCGACTGATGACGATGTAGGCTGCCGCCGAGCAGAAGCCCCCTGCGATGCCGTAGAGTGCGTAAATATTGAAAGAACTGAAATTCCATATCTGTACCACCAGCAACATTCCCAAGATGATGAAGAGAAGTCCGAGAATGGCCTGCCGGGGTAAGCGTTCCGATAAAAAGAAGGGGGATAATAGGCACATGAAAAAGGCTGAAAGCTGTGCCAAAATCTGGGAATCCCCCAAGGTCAGCCCGCGAATGGAGAGGAAAAAGAAAAACAGCCCGCAGCTCCCGAAGAAGCCGCGCAGGGAGAGGAGCTGCCAATGTTCCCCGGTAAAGAAGCGCTCGCGAGTTTCCCGGCAGAGAAGGGGGATGAAAAAAAGCCCCACGATTCCTCGGAAAAAAGTCAGTTCGCTGGAAGCAATCTCCGGCAGCGCCTTGACGAACACATCCATAAAAGTAAAGGAGAGTGACGCGCCGATGGCGGCGAAAATGCCTTTCATGAGCCCCGACTCGTTCCTCTTGGCCGATGACAATGCCATCTTGAGACGCACCATCGGTTCATAGGCAATATTTGTCTGATACAATACATCCACCCCCGGGGGATATTTCTGTCCTCATCATAACCCCATGCAGGGGATAAGTCAATCCTTTTTCCCCAACCATAATGGCTAACCAGACCCCCTTACTTCGCTACTCACCAAAAAGCTGTAGCCTCACGGGCCAGACAGGCCAACCTCATTTTACGAAGCTGGGCAAACTTGCTATAATGAGAATGTTTAGGAAACGCTGATAATTTAACACCGACATCTTGGGGCAGATTCCATTTTATCAGCACTTCCTTTACGAAAAGACTAAAGGAGCGGCTGCGTAATGATCTGGGAAAGAAATCCGGTAGAACTTTTAGCTCCCGCCGGGAACTGGGAAGCTTTGGCGGCAGCAGTGGAAGCCGGTGCGGACGCGGTGTATTTAGGGGGCAAAGCCTTCAACATGCGCCTTCACCGGCAGGATATGAATTTCGACGATGAGGCCCTGGCCCGGGCGGTAACTTATGCCCACGCCCATCAAGTGCGCCTCTACATCACCATCAACAACCTCATTAGCGAGGAGGAGATCGAGCCCCTGCGGCGCTACCTCCTCTATCTCAATGAGATCCGCCCCGACGCCATCTTGGTGCAGGACTTTGCCGTGATCTCTTTAGCGGAGGAATTAGGGATGTCCTTGCCCCTCCATGCCTCGGTGATGATGAACATTCATAACGAAGCGGCCATGCGCCTTTTGAAAGAACATGGCATCACCCGCATCGTGGCCAGCCGGGAAATGACCCTTGCGGAGCTTGCCCTCCTCCGGCAAACTACGGGCCTCGAGATCGAATACTTCGTTCACGGCGATATGTGCATATCGGAGAGCGGCCAGTGTGTCCACTCCGGCGTTCTTTTTGGGCAGAGCGGCAATCGCGGGCGCTGCTTAAAGCCCTGCCGCTGGCCCTACGAGATCATCGACGAAATCACTGGAGAATCCCTCGAAAACGCCGCCGGGCCGTACAAATTGGCACTGAAAGACATGTGCCTCTACCGTAATCTGCCGGAACTCATTCAGTCCGGCGTATATTCCTTTAAAATTGAAGGGCGGATGCGTCCGGCCGACTTCGTCCACCGCATCGTCGGTACTTATCGCCGGGCCATTGACGCTTATTTAGCTGACCCGGCGGGCTATCGCGTAAACGAAGAAGATTGGCAGGACCTCTATGAAAACCGCGCCCGAGACTTCACCACTTCCTTTGCGCTGGGACAGCCGACCGCAGAAGCTATCGGCTGGGACGGAACCCGAGAGCCTCGCTTTTTCAGCAAGGCCTCCCCGGAAGCCTCGCTTGACCCTCATCTCTTAGCCGACGAACCGGCTATTTCCCCCCAAAAAACGACCCCATATCCCTTCCTTACCGTTCACGCCGCCGATCTCAACGGCGTATCCGCTGCCTGTGAAAATGGGGCCGACGCTGTCATTATCGGCGGCGAAACGTGGCGGCCCCGCCGCCCTTGGACATTGGACGATATTCGCCGCGCCCTGCGTCTCACGCGGGAATACGGTGTCCGAACCATCATCGATACCCCCCGCAGCACCCACCAGCGGGAATGCCGCGAACTGTCCCAATTTTTCTTCACGTTGGAAGAAATGGGCCCTGACGCGATCTTAGTGGGTAATCCCGGCATACTGAAATTAGCGGCGGAATGTGCCACCCTGCCCATCCATGCGGACTTTTCTTTCAACCTCTTCAATCATCGGGCAGCCGCCTTCCTCAAGGAACAGCGCGTCTCCTTGGGGACGGTATCCCTTGAACTCGCCTTTCCGCAGCTTCGGGACTTAGTGCAGCACACCTCTCTGCCGTTGGAAATTATTCTCCACGGCGTCACAGAATCCATGATCTGTGACCATAACCTTCCGGCATTGGCCTTGGGAAACTACGATCCACTGGAAAATCCGACCTTTAACGACCGCCGCTATGCCCTGCGGGACGAAGCAGAAGAAATCCATCCCCTCCGGCAGGATCAGTACGGGCGTTTCCATATTCTCTTCGCCAAGGATCTGTGCCTGTATCCCTACCTCTCCAAACTCAAAGGTTTTTCCTCCTATCGCATTGAAGGGCAGGACTATGCGCCGCACCTCTTAGGGAAGATTACCCGCCTCTATCGCGAAGCCTTGGACAGCCTCGCTGCCGGGAAAGAACCCCTCGATTTGGACGCCCTCGCGACGCTGCAAAATGATTCCCCCCGCACCTTCGGCTGCGGCACGTACCGCTTTCATCTCTCGCGGTAAAGAACATTCGGACTTTTATCCTTATTTCCCTAAAAACGGACGGCAGAAAAAGCGTCCTGCGCTCTTTCCGCCGTCCATCTCCGCAAAACCATTGCGCTCAAAAATACGTTTAGAAAGTAGGGTTCTTCCATGACTGCCTACCTTGGCCCCGACGCCATCTTAGAGAAAAAGAAAAACTACATCATGCCCTGCCTCGGCCACTTTTACGAAAGACCGCCCCAGTTCGTCAAGGGGTCCATGCAGTACCTCTTTGACAGCACGGGAAAAAAATACCTCGACTGCTTCGCCGGGGTCTCCGTCATGAACTGCGGCCACGCCAATCCTGACATCACCCGGCGTATTTGCCAGCAGGTGGAAACCCTCCAGCACGTCTGCAACATCTACCTGACGGAAAATTTTGTCCAACTCGCTGAACGACTGGCCACCGTCACCCCGGGCAAGCTGCAAAAATCCTTTTTCTGCTCCACCGGCAGCGAAGCCAACGAAGGGGCGATGCTCCTCGCCACGATTTACACCCAGCGCAGCGAATTTTTAGCGCTCACCGGCGGCCTTCATGGCCGGACAAAATTAGGCATGAGCGTCACCGGCATCGGCATGTGGCGCACCGACCCAAACCCCGTAGGCGGTATCCACTTCGTCCCCCATCCCTACTGCTACCGCTGTCCCTTAGAGAAAAAACATCCGGACTGCGACCTTGCCTGCGCCGATCAGGTGGAAACCGTCATCAAAAACGCTACCTCCGGCCGCCTCGCTGCCCTCATCGCCGAGCCAATTCAGGGGAATGCCGGTATCGTCACACCGCCCCCGGGCTACTTCATCCGGTTGAAAGAAATCCTCGACGCCCATCAGGCACTCCTCATCATCGACGAAGTACAGACAGGCTTCGCCCGCACGGGGAAAATGTTCGCCATTGAGCATTACGGCGTCACGCCGGACATCATGACCATGGCCAAAGCGCTGGGGAACGGCGTTCCCATCAGCGCTTTTATCGCGACGGCTGACATCGCCGACCGCTACACCCAGCCGGGGGCCTCCACCTTAGGAGGCAATCCCGTATCCAGCACCGCCGCCTTAGCCGTCTTAGACTACATCGAGCGCCATCATCTTCGGGAAAATGCCGCTGCTCGGGGCGCACAGCTCGCTGACGGACTGAAAGACCTCCAAAGACGTCACCCCATCTTAGGCGACATCCGTGGGCTTGGCCTCATGCGTGGTGCGGAATTTGTCCACGCCGACGGCTCCCCCGCACCCGCCGCCTTAGACGCCGCCTTGGAAAAGCTCAAAGACCGGGGCATCTTGGTGGGTAAAAACGGCCTCGCCCGAAACGTCATGGCCTTCCAGCCGCCCCTCGTCATCACCGCCGCCGACGTGGATCATCTCCTGAACCAGTTGGAGGACGTCTTGAGGGAAATCAAGGAATAAATCGGCTCCTATTACTCTATTATGCATCGAAAATCACACCGCGCACTTTGGCTGCACCCAGCACATGCACAAAATAAAAGGAGCGTGCAAATGCATATCCCGTGCATTCGCGCGCTCCTTTTGGTTATGAAATCCCTTTACAAAAGTACTTTATGGGACAGATTCACCCGCCCCTGCCTATCGATTTCGGTGACTTTAACGTCAAGGGTGTCGCCGATCTGAACGACATCCTCCACTTTTTCCACCCGGCGCTTCGCTAATTGGGAAATATGACAGAGCCCCTCTTTGCCCGGCAGGACTTCAACAAAAGCACCGAACGCCATGATGCGGGTGACTTTGCCCTTGTAGACGGCGCCCACTTCCACGTCGCGTACCAATTCCTCGATGATGGCTACGGCCTTTTTCGCGTCCTCCACGTTGACGGCGGAGATGAGGATCGTGCCATCCTCTTCGATGTCGATCTGGGTGTTCGTATCGTCCACGATCTTCTTGATCATCTTGCCCCCCGGCCCGATGACGTTGCGAATCTTGTCCACATTGATGTGCATGGTAGTGACCCGCGGCGCGTAGGGAGAAAGATCCGGCGCCGGTTTGGAGATACACTCCATCATCTTTCCCATGATGAAGGCCCGGCCTCGCTTGGCCTGTTCCAACGCCGAAGCCAAAATCTCCCGGGTGATTCCGGCGATCTTAATGTCCATCTGAATGGCCGTAATACCCTGATCCGTACCGGCCACCTTAAAGTCCATGTCCCCCAAGGCATCCTCCATGCCTTGAATATCCGTCAGGATGGTATATTGGTCGCCATCCTTCACGAGCCCCATGGCCACGCCGGAAACGGGCCGTCGAATAGGCACCCCGGCATTCATCAACGACAACGTACTGCCGCAGACGCTGCCCATAGAACTGGAGCCATTGGACTCAAGAACTTCAGAAACAAGGCGGAACATGTAAGGGAACTCTTCCTCCGTGGGAATGACCGGCAAAAGGGCTCGTTCCGCTAATGCTCCATGCCCAATTTCCCGGCGTCCCGGGCCGCGAGCCGGACGTGCTTCGCCCACGCTGTACCCGGGGAAATTATACTGATGGATGTACCGTTTCGATTTTTCAACCCCTAAGCCGTCAATGACCTGCGCGTCACCAAGGGAACCCAAGGTGGTCACCGTCAGGATCTGAGTCTGTCCCCGGGTAAAAAGACCGGAGCCATGGGTGCGGGGCAGAATGCCCACCTCGCAGCTCACCGGACGCACTTCATCTAGCCCCCGTCCATCAGGCCGAATCTTTTCGTGGGTGATCATGCGGCGCACGATGTCTTTCTCCACATCGTGCAACACCGCCGCGATCTCTTTCGCCGCGCCGGGATAGATCTCCAAAAAATGCTCCATGGTATCGGCGTTGACGGCGGCGATATGTTCGTCCCGGCGCAGCTTGTCCGAATCCCGCACCGCCGCGTCGAGGCGCGCCGCCGCGTAATCGCGGATGGCCTGTTCCATCTCTGGTGGCGTCTGGAAGAGGCGTACTTCCCGCTTCTTCTTGCCGCAGGCGTCGATGATCTTTCGCTGGAATTCCACGATACGCTTAATCTCCTTGTGCCCAAAGAGAATGGACTCCAAGATCACGTCCTCTGGCAGCTCGTTGGCGCCCGCCTCCACCATCATCACTGCGTCATAGGAACCGGCGATGGTGAGGTTCAGATCTGACTTTTCCCGCTGCTCCACGGTAGGGTTGATGACGAATTTTCCGTCCACCCGGCCCACCCGTACCCCAGCGATGGGGCCATTAAAGGGAATATCGGAAACCGAGAGGGCGCAGGATGCGCCGATCATCGCCGCAATGTCCGGCGGATTATCCTGCTCCACGGAGAGAACCGTAGCGATGACCTGTATGTCGTTGCGAAAGCCCTTAGGAAAAAGCGGCCGGATGGGCCGGTCGATGAGTCGGGCGCAGAGGATGGCCGCATTGCTGGGACGGCCTTCCCGCTTGATGAAGCCGCCGGGGATTTTCCCTACGGCGTACATCTTTTCTTCGTAATCGACAGTCAGCGGGAAAAAATCCACCCCTTCCCGCGGCTCTGCCGAGGCCGTCACCGCCACCAACACCACGGTATCGCCATAGCGTACCAACACCGCGCCGTTGGCCTGCTTCGCCATCTTGCCGTTCTCAATGACAAGGGGGCGGCCACCCACTTCCATCTCAAAACTACGCATCTCATTTCCTCCTACATCGATCTTCTTTTCTTGAGTCTTACTTTTTATTCGACTAAAACGTGCAAAACCCTTTTTTGTCCAAAGATTTCGTGGCACGAAAAAAGCGGGGAGAATCTCCCCGCTCCGTGTAATTCATTACTTGCGCAGATCCAGTTTAGCGATGATGGAACGATAACGCTCGATATCCTTGTTGTAAAGGTAGCTCAAGAGCCGGCGGCGATGTCCGACCATCTTCAAGAGGCCGCGCCGTGAGTGATGATCCTTTTTGTGATCTTTGAGGTGTTCTGTCAGATAAGCGATACGCGAGGTGAGAACTGCGATCTGAACTTCGGGCGATCCCGTATCCCCTTCGTGTACGGCATACTGTTTGATGAGCGCTGTCTTTTCTTCCTGTGATAACATTTTTTCTCCTCCTATTATGTTACGATAAAATCTCCCAGTCGCCAAGGCAGCGTCGGAGTGCTTCGCTGTCTTCGCGGCGGATCGTGCTTGCGGCACAGGATGTATTATAGCACGGAACTCTTTCATTGTAAATGAAAGAGTTTCCGTGCTGCCGCCTCATCAGCACAAAGCTGCCGCTGAAGCGCCTGCGCCGAGAGGAAAGTTTTCTCTTCCCGCAAGCGGGCAATAAACTCCACTGTCATTCGGGTTTCGTAAAGATCACCGGCAAAATCTAAGAGATGGATCTCCAACCGCCGCTCCTCGCCGCCGAAGGTCGGATGCCGGCCGATACTGGCGATACCAAAGCGATCCCGTCCGCCAAATCGTACCCGCACCGCGTAAGCACCGTTTGCCAGCATGGCCCTCTCGGGAGAAAGCGCTAAATTGGCCGTGGGAAACCCCAAGTTTCTCCCTCGGGCATCGCCATGCCGAACCACACCGCTGACGGTAAAGGGACGCCCCAAAAAGTGATTCACCTTCGCCAACGCCCCCTGCCGCAGCAAATCGCGGATTTTCGTGCTGGACACGGTCTCCCCGTCAACGGTCACCAAAGGGCAGACTTCCGTCCGATACCCGAAGCGGTCCTCCTGCGCCTGTAGATATGCGCCATCTCCCCGTCCTCCGTCACCGAAAGAGTAATTACTTCCCACCACCAGAACAGCGGGAGCCGCTTTCTCTGTCAACCATGTCAAAAAAGATAAGGCCGTCAGGCGCGCGATGTCGGCGGTAAAGGAAAGCTCCACCAGCCCCTCCACCCCTAAACGTTCCATGATTTCCCGCCGCTCTTCCGGAGCCTCAATATAAAGCGGTGACCGCTGCGGCGCGATCACCGATAGCGGATGATTGCGAAAGGTCAGAACCAAGGCAGGAATTCTCTGCGCCGCCGCCAGCGTCACCGCCCGTCGAATCACTCGCTGATGCCCCAGATGAAGTCCGTCGAACATCCCTAAGGCGATAGCCCCATGCCGCCAATCTTTCGGCAATTCCTCAAGGGTTTCCCATACATGCATTCTAAAACCATCCATTCCTTCCATCCGGAAGCCGATACACTTTATCCGGTACAATCGAAGCACGCTCCGCCTCATAATGCCCGACCCCCAAGAACCCCTCCGGCCCATAAACGGCCAGCGGGCCCGCCGATCCGTCGTAACGGTCATCTTGGGTGGAAAGTCCACGGGTAAAAGAAACGACTCGTGCCGCCGGTAACGTGTAGCGGGGCAAATGACCGAGGTAAAACTCCGGCGATTCTACCGCCGCTTCCCCCAATATTTGCAATTCTTCCAAGGTATGAGCGGCTTCGAGGCGAAATGCCCCCACCCGCCGACGCACCAAAAAGGACATCATCGCTGGAATGCTCAACGCAGCCCCTAAATCACGGCATAGAGACCGAATGTATGTGCCCTTGGAGCAATCCACATCAAAAAGAAGAGTATCATCTTCCTGATTTAAGACTTCCCAGCGGTAGATTTCGACCTCCCGCGCCGGCAAAGTGACAGGAATTTTTGCCCGTGCCAAATCACAGGCCCGACGACCGTCAATCTTCACCGCCGAATAAATAGGCGGCTTCTGCCGTATCCGTCCCGTCAGGCTTTGAATAGCCGCCGCCAGCGCCGCATCATCCGGCATAGCAAAATCCTTTCGTGACGCCACGATCTCCCCTAAATCGTCGCCGCTGTCCGTCGCCACACCAAAGCGCAGCTCTGCCCGGTAGGATTTATCCACCACATGCAGATATTCCAAGAGGCGCGTCGCTCGCCCCACCGCCACGGGAAGGACCCCTGCCGCACCGGGATCCAGCGTCCCTGCATGACCGGTCTTCTTCACTCCCACGGTTCGGCGCACGAAGCGCACCACATCATGCGAGGTCATCCCCGGCGGTTTTAATATATTGAGGAAACCGTCTCTCACGGTTCTTTCGCCACCGCTTCCGCCAGCACCGGGACGAGAGCGGCCTTCGCCTCCGCCAGTGTCATATTAAGGGTGCAACCCGCGGCACGGATATGCCCACCGCCACCGAAACGCACCGCAATATCGCTGACGTTGATGCCCTTGGAACGGATGCTCACCCGGCAGCGTCGCTCCTCTACCGCCTTAATGAGAACGGCAATCTCCACGCCTTCAATGACCCGGATGAGATCAATGAAGCTGTCCGTGGATTCCATCTGATCGACAAAGGTTTTTTCTAAAAAGAGCCCCGCCACTCGGCCGTTGGCAAAAAGTTCCAACGTATCAAGGGCCGCCGCTTGTCCTTTGACCACTGTTAAAGGCTTTAACTCCAGCAGCTCTGAAATGTCACTGGGACGTATTCCCACTTCCAAGAGCCGTCCGCCGACGCGCATAGTCAGCGGTGTCGTATTGGAATAGCGAAAGAATCCCGTATCTGTCGCTATCCCCACATAGAGGGGAATCGCCACTTCCAGCGGGAAATCCGCACCTGAGGACTCCAATATCTCAAAAAGCATTTCCGCTGTCGCTGACCGCTTCGCCAAGTAAAGATAATCAGCTTTTCCATCGTTAGAAATATGATGATCAATGTTAAGAATTTTTGCCCCCGGGGCGCACTTCGACACCTCACCGATCCGATTGGTATCTGTGTCTAAGACAACCAAAAAATCGGGCTTCCAATCTGCTCCGTCGGGGCGACGAATACCGGAAAATCCCGGCATAAAAGAAAGGTTTCGCGGCAGATCATCATCGATGAAGACCTCCGCCGTCTTTCCCTGACGCCGCAGATACGCCTGCAGCCCCAGTGACGATCCAATGGCATCTCCATCGGGATTCACGTGTGCCGTGATCAGAAAGCGCTGTCCCTGCGTAAGATATGTCGTCACTTCTTCCATGGTGATCTTCATGTTTTATTTTCCTCATCTTTCTGGATCTTCTGTAAAAGTGCCTGAATATGGACGCTGTAATCCACCGACTGATCAAGTTCCAACGTCAGCTCTGGCGTATAACGAAGGCGAACGCGATGCCCCACCTCCCGCCGCAAAAAGCCCAGTGAACTTTGCAGGCCCCGCCAGCAATCGGCGATCTGCTGTTCGCTGCCCATCAAGCTGACGTAAACTCTGGCATTGCGAAGATCACGGGAAACGTCTACTGCCGTCACCGTTACAAATCCGATGCGCGGATCTTTAAGATCCTGCAAGATGATCTTGCTGATCTCCTGTTTCATCAGCTCCTGCACTTTTTCCATGCGCAGCTGTCCCATGGTCAACTTCCCTTCTCAATCGTCACCTTCCGCCGATTTCTCGTGGCGTTCCGTCGCCCGAGCGTTGGCCTCGGCAATGGACGTCGAAACCTCCTCCATGCTGTAAACCTCTAAGATATCCCCTTCTTTGAAATCGCGGAAATCTTTGATGGTGAGGCCGCACTCGTAGCCCGCCGCTACTTCCTTCACGTCATCCTTAAACCGGCGCAGAGAATCAATCTCCCCGTCCAATATCACCACGTTGTCCCTCAGGAGGCGAATCTTGGAATTATTCATCACTTTGCCTTCCAAAACGTAGGAACCAGCCACCAACATCTTCGCAAATTTCAGGACCTGTCGGATCTCCACCTTTCCCTGAATGACTTCCTTGAACTTCGGCGCCAACATGCCGGACATGGCGGCTTTCACGTCGTTGAGCGCATCGTAGATGACCTGATAAGTGCGGATATCGACGTTCTCCGCTTCTGCTACCCGGCGAGCGTTAGCGTCGGGGCGCACGTTGAAGGCGATGATGATGGCGTTGGCGGCAGAAGCCAGCATGATGTCCGACTCGTTGACCGCGCCTACACCAGAATGAACGATACTGACCCGCACCTCATCATTCTTATTGAGCGCTAAGAGAGAGCCGGTCAAAGCCTCCACCGAGCCATGTACATCAGCCTTGATGACGATGTTGAGATCCTTGATATTACCTTCTTGAATCTGCTGGAAGAGATCATCGAGAGATACCTTCTTCGATTTAATGAGTTCGCTGCGGTGCTTTTCGATCCGCTTCTCCGCGATGGAGCGCGCCAGTTTCTCATCCAAGGCGGCCAGCTGATCTCCCGCCTCGGGCACGTCCGAAAGCCCCAATACTTCCACCGGCATGGAAGGCGGAGCTTTGCGGACGGTCTCGCCCCGATCATTGATCATGGCACGCACTTTACCAAAAGTCGTTCCGGCCACGATGGAATCGCCGACGCGCAGCGTACCGCTCTGCACCAGTACCGTGGCCACCGGACCGCGGCCCTTATCAAGCTGCGCTTCGATGATGACGCCCCGAGCCTCTCGGTTCGGATTGGCCTTGAGTTCCTGCACCTCAGCCACTAAGAGGATCATTTCCAAAAGGTCATCGATCCCCGTCTCCTTTTTCGCCGAAACCGGTACCATGATGGTCTCGCCGCCCCACTCTTCGGGCACCAATTCCTGTTCCATCAGCTCTTTTTTCACGCGCTCCGGATTGGCGCCGGGCTTATCAATCTTATTAATGGCCACGATGATGGGCACCTTAGCCGCCTGCGCATGGTGAATGGCCTCTATCGTCTGGGGCATGACGCCGTCGTCCGCCGCCACCACCAAAACGGCAATATCCGTTACCTGTGCGCCGCGGGCCCGCATGGCCGTAAAGGCCTCATGTCCCGGCGTATCAAGGAATACGATCTTCTTTCCCTTACAATTTACCTGATAAGCGCCGATGCGCTGCGTGATCCCACCCGCTTCATGGGCCGATACCGAGCTTTTTCGAATAGCATCCAAGAGAGACGTCTTTCCGTGGTCCACGTGCCCCATAACCGTAACCACCGGCGGGCGAAGCGTCAGCATTTTAGGATCATCCTGAACTTCCGGGATCTCCGTAGGATCGACCTCCGGTGGCAGCGCTTCCGCCGTAACACCGAACTCACCGGCTACCAGGGCCGCCGTATCATAATCGATTTCCTGATTGATGGTAGCCATAACCCCCATCAGGAACAACTTTTTCACGACTTCGGCCGCCGTATAGCTCATCTTGCTGGCCAGATCTTTAACAGCGATGGACTCACCAATCTTGATATTCTTCGGCCGGGCGATCTCCACCTTGGGCTGCACCGGAACCTGGTTTCGATTTTTGCGGTTGCGCCGCCCGCCGCGGTTATTATTGTTATTATTCTTGGCAAAAGCGTTGCCGCGGTTTTCCCCCTGGCCGCCCCTGTTTCGGAAATTATTGCCGCGGCCGCCGTTGTTATCCCGAAAGCGACGGTTGGCCTCTCCGCCTCCGCTCATGCGTGAACGGTCGCTGCCCGGTCGGCCGCCACGGCCCGTGGCAGCGCTTCCCCCCGCCGGACGGCTTCCCCCCGAACGGCTCACAGTACCGCCATAACTTCCCTGTGGCCGTCCGCCGCCTGTAGGTCTACTCGCTCCGCCACTACCGGGACGGTTTCCCCCCGGACGATTCATGCCTCCTTGATTGGAGCGGCTGGGGCGCAGACCGCTTTCCGACCGACGAAACCCTCCCGAAGCAGTCCTTTGTCCCGGACGCGCTGCCGAACGATCCTCACCACGAAGAGCGTATCCGCCGCGGCTGCCCGCGCGCCCCGCGCCTACATGCGCGGTCACAGGCTGCCGACCGGCCGTTTTCCCGGCGGTATCGGCACTGTTTTTGATCGGCCGGCGTTCCGTTTTCTCCGCCAGCTTATCCGTTTTCGGCGGCTGCTCCGCTTTTTTCTGCTCCGCTTTTTGCCGAGCCTGCCGCGCCGCTTCACCGCTGAAAATATTGCGCAGCATCTCCCGCTCTTCGTCTCCTACGCTGCTCATATGATTTTTAACGGCATGACCGTTTCGCTCTAAAAGATTCAAAACGACCTTGCTCTCTGTCTTAAACTCCTTGGCTAACTCATACACTCTATATTTTGACATAGCGCCACCTCCGAAAATCCTATCTCTCGCTCTGGATACGCTTCTCCAAAGCTTCGCTGAAACCTCTATCTAAAAGAGCCGCCACGGCCCGATATTCCTTTCCCAGACAATGCCCCAAAGCATCCTTCGTCAGACCTTCCACCACTTTGACCTTATGCTGGCGTGCCAAATTCCCGTACTTTTTCTTCGTGTCATCCGAAGCATCCGTCGCCAGAATGAGCAGTCTCGCCTGGCCAGCCGTCAACGCCTTCTGCACCGCCAAATCTCCCGAAACGACTTTCCCCGCTCGCTGGGCCATGCTCAAGAGGTTGTCCATACGCCCTTTGCCCATGATATGTTTACCCCTGTACCGCTAAAAGCTCCGCCCGCAGGCGCACCAACACCTCGTCGGCCACCGGCCCCTGAAAAGCTTTCGCAAAGCGACGGGCCTTGACCGCCGCATCAAAGCATTCCGCGTTGTGGCAAACGTAAGCACCTCGCCCGGGCTTTTTCCCCGTAAAATCCACAGAAAATTCCCCTTCAGGGCTGCGAACGATACGCACTAACTCCTTCTTCGGGTGAACGGTTTGACAGCCGAGGCAAAGACGCTGGGGAATTTTTTTCTTTCCGCCCATCATGATTCCCCTTCCGCGGAGAAGGACGCCTCACCGGTGACCTCCACCACGTCCATGCCTTCGTCCAACTCTTCGTCCGCCGCTTGGGTTTCGCTCTTGATGTCGATTTTCCAACCAGTGAGTTTCGCCGCCAGGCGGGCGTTCTGCCCTTCCTTGCCAATGGCCAGAGAAAGTTGATAATCCGGCACCACCACCCGGGAGACCTTTTCATCCTCCTTAGTAGCTACGGATACCACCTTTGCCGGACTTAACGCGTTGGCGATATAGCACGCCGGATCAGCATTCCACTTCACGATGTCAATCTTCTCGTTGCGCAATTCACTCACGATGGCCTGCACCCGGAGCCCCTTGTGCCCGACACAGGCCCCTACTGGATCCACATCCTCTTCCCGGGAAAAGACCGCGATCTTCGAACGCATCCCCGGCTCCCGCGCCACTGACTTAATCTCCACGATCCCATCCTGTATCTCCGGAACCTCCAGCTCAAAGAGCCTCTTCAAAAGCCCTGGATGGGTGCGGGAAACCGTGATCTGCGGTCCCTTTGAAGTCTTGCGAACTTCGAGGATATAGGCCTTGATGCGATCCCCATGACGGTACTCTTCCCCCTCAATCTGTTCCGCCGCGGGAAGCAGTGCTTCCGTCTTACCCAGGTCAATATACACGTTGCGATTCTCCACCCGCTGTACCGTTCCATTAAGGATATCGCTGGCCCGGTTGGAAAACTCGTCGTAGATATTGCCCCGCTCCGCCTCGCGAATGCGCTGCACGACCACCTGTTTGGCAGTCTGCGCCGCAATGCGCCCGAAATTCGCGGGCGTCACTTCCTGCTCAAAAACATCTCCCACCTCATAGGCCGGATTAATCTTGCGAGCCTCCTCTACGGAAATCTCCGTGATATCATTCGCCACTTCCTCGACCACCGTTTTCAGGGCATACACATGATAGGCGAACGTCCCTCGATCGATCTCCACCCGCACATTCTGCGCCGAACTGAAGTTACGATGATAAGCCGAAGTGAGCGCTGCCTCAATCGCGTCGAACAGAACCTCCGGTGCGATGCCTCGCTCCCGCCCCAACGCCTCAAAAGCCTCCATAAACGCTTGGCCTTTATCAATCTCCTGCACCTTTTTCTTCGCTTTACCTCTGCTTCTTTTAATCAAGATCCATATCCTCCCGTACTTTATAAATCAATATGTAAACGCACTTGTGCGATCTTCTCCCGCGGAATCGGCGCCCGGTCTGCCAACGTCAAAGAAACTCCGTCGCAAGCCGACAACCGGCCAGTAACCAGTTTCTCTCCGTCCAGCGGTGCATAAAGAGTCACGTCCACCATTTTCCCCATTTCTCGGATGAAATCCCGTTCCTTCTTGAGGACACGATCCAGTCCCGGTGATGAAACCTCTAAAATGTAACTCTCGGGTACCACATCCTTTTTGTCTAATTTTTCCGCCAAGGCCTCACTCAGGATCTGGCAATCCTCAATACTCATACCTTGAGGCTTGTCCACGAAAACCCGCAGATACCACTCTCGTTCCTTGACGTACTCCACATCCACTAACTCCATGTCACTGCCGGAGAGCAGATCCGAAACGATCTTCTCTACCGCCGTCTCCACGTAGCCCGCCATAAATTCGCCTCCCCCATGTGAGGCAAGGCGCCGCCTCGCCTGTTAAATGTGCTTTCTCACATAAGACTAAAGAGTGGGTTCCCACCCACTCTTTAACGGTACGCTTAATTTAATGTTATTATAGCACTCGCCACCCATAAAGTAAAGCCGCTGACGAGTATTTATTTTATCTTATCGATTCGCAAACTGCGGCCCCGCATTCGTCTTTAAGACTGGTACGCGAAGGTGCTGCCCCACACGAATCGCCCCGTCAGGCGAAAGGGCGTTCACCTCGATGATGGCCTCCACCAGCGACCGGATGTTTTTCTGATCCTCTGTATAGCGCTCCGCGATCTGCCAGACGGTCTCCTGCCGCGCCACCGTGATCGTATCGAAAGCGCTGCTGCGCAGATAAGCATTCGTCAAATGAAGGGGAGAAAAGAAGATCACCCATATAACAGCCAAAACAGCCCCCATCATTTTTTTCATTTTCCTCCACTCCTTCGTTTGTCTAAATCGAACAAGTTTTCTTAGAACTTCTGTTTGCTTTAAGCTCATATTATCACAGAACAAAAGTTCGTGCAAGAACTTTTTAGAACAAATTTTCGCATGATTGTTTACGGCGGAAAATATGGTAAAATAAAGGAAAACTACCACACTCTGTCAGGAGGTACTCATGACCATTCACGGCGCCGTCATCATCGAACAAGGAGTCACCTTTGCCATCATCAGCGTGAAACCGCACGTCACGCGGTACACCGCCCGCCTCACACCCTTTCGCCAGGAAATGTCCCTCTATTTTCCCAACATGCCCATCATCCTCATGTCCCAGGACGCCGACGGCCACCCTCACTACTATGGCCGAAAAGATATTGTCGATTTCTTAAAAACCATCCGTCTCGACCAGATTCCTTGGAAAGAGTATCACGTCTATTGACGCAAACAGGGAACACAAAAAGACGGTTTCGCACAGGAGTGCCGAAACCGTCTTTTGCTATCTTCAATGGTGACCCAGGAGGGACTTGAACCCCCGACCCTTTGATTCGTAGTCAAATACTCTAATCCAACTGAGCTACTGGGCCATGCGGCTGCTCTCGCAACCAACGGGTATTATATTATCACAGCCCCCAAGGTCTGTCAATCGTTTTCCACGGGAAATTTGCGTGTCCACCGTCAAGGTTGAGCAGCTCTTCGCTCCTCTGCCAGAGAAGCAAAACGCTTTATCCCATACGTTAAGCTGCCTTCCTGCCGTCGGAAGCGAGGGCAAAGCTGGCCGCCGCGCCAACCGCTCCGGCGATCCAAAGGATCTGAAGTGCCGCCACCAAGCCCCAGAGATCCGCCGCCCAACCCACTAAAGGGGCAAAGAGGCCGCCGATGGTCGTGCTGAGCCCCAGGGTCACCCCCGAGGCAAAACCGGCATTCTTCGCCAGATACGTCTGTCCCAACACGACGATGGGACTGAAGGGGACAAAGATGGCAAAGGCCGTCGGTAAAAGCAGCGCCGTCGCCCACCAGGCATCATCAACGTGAGTGAGGATGAACATCGTAGGGATCATGGCGCAAAAAGTGAGCCGCAGCACGCGAACGTAGCCGATGCGATCCGCCAGCACTCCGCCCACATACGTCAGCCCCGCCCCCATGGCAAAGAGGAACGACAACGCCCGCGTTCCCTCTTGGGCCGTAGCGTGAAGCACCGTCACCCAAAAGATGGGAATGAAGGTGTTGGAAAGGGTAAAGGCCAGCGAACGCGCTAACATGGTAAGGGACAGCTTGCCAAACGAACCCCAGTCGTTTCGCTTCTTCGCCTCCGCTATTTCTCCCTTTTCCTCTTCTATATATTGACCGGCTGCCCGCTTCGCCGCCGGCAGTTTCCACAGGATCGCCGCCCCCACGGAAAGGTTCACCACGCCGAAGAGGAGCAGGGAATGGATCCCGATGGTGTAAGCGCATATCCCGGCGGCGATGGGGCCGACAGCGAAGCCAAGATTTCCTCCCATGGAAAAGATGGCAATGGCCTGTCCCTTGCGCTTTCCTGCGATGCGATTCACCATCAGCGCCGCCTCGGGATGAAAGAGGGCGCTTCCCACTCCGCAGAGCATGGCGGCGGCGAAAATCGCCCAATAAGAGGAAGAAAAGCCGATAAAGGTGACGCTAAGGCCGGCGCAAACCGGCCCGGCCGCGATGAACCATGGCTTCGACATCTTATCGGCATAATAACCGGAGAGCGGCTGCAAAAGAGACGACACCATGACATTAGCAAAAACCAAGGATGCCGCCGCGCGGTAACTCAAATCATAATGGCTGATAAGGTAAGGCAAAAGTGCCGGAATAGCCCCCTGTGCCCAATCCGTGGCCAAGTGCCCCAAGGAAAAAAGATAAACGAAAGGATTGACCCGCTTCATATCGCTCCGCCTCCTGCCGGTTCCGCTAAAAGCGGCCGCGGAATCATCTCTATCTTTTATGATACCGTAAGAAAACGATAATCGTCAATGATACATTAGCCCTTTTCCCCGCAAAGCAGTCCCACCGTCGCCGCCGCCATCATCTTCACCGCGTAGGAGAGCGCCGCTTCGTCGAAGGTAAAGTGGGAATCATGATGTCCGGCAGCCAAATCCGCGCCCACCATCATGTATGCGGCTTCACCGCCTCGTGCTTGCACCCGCTCCATAAAATAAGAAAAGTCTTCGCTGGCCCCGAAATCGCAGGTTCCCACCACACGGGAAAAAATGCCCAATTCTTTCGCCTTCCGTGCTAAATAATCGGCCAGCGCTGGAGAATTGCTGCCTCCTGCCGCGCCGCCTACCTTCTCTATGGCGACCTTCACATCGTACATCTGCGCCGCCGCCTCAATGATCCGCACCGCTTCCTTTTCCATGTAAGTGTTGATCTCACTGGTGGCTCCCCGGGTCTCCAGCTTCAAAAGCGCCCGATCACCGATGATATTCCGGCCGCTCCCCCCTTGGAGATATCCCACATTGATCCGGGACGAACCGCCCGAATGACGGGGAATGGCGTGAAGATTCAGGGCCGCGCAGGCCGCCGCCAAGAGAGCATTTTTTCCCTCTTCCGGCGCCGCCCCGGCGTGGGCCGGAACACCGGTAAAGTGCGCGTCATACTTACTGGTGGCCAAAAATCCCGTGACGTTGCAGGCGATGCTGCCCGTCTCCCGCATCTTGAAGCCGAAATGCGCCCCCAGCATAAAATCAACATCGTCCACGACGCCGCGCTCCACCATAGCCTTAGCGCCCCGTACGCCCTCCTCCGCCGGCTGAAAGACGAGCTTCACCGTCCCGCAAAGCTCTCCTTCAAACTGCTTAAAGAGCTTCGCCAACGCCAATCCCACCGTCGTATGTCCGTCATGGCCGCAGGCGTGCATGGCGTTATCATGCACCGAAGCAAAACCTTCCCGGTTGGGAAAATGCTCCGGATCGTCCGTTTCCTGCACATCGTTGGAATCCATGTCGAAGCGCAGCCCCACTACCGGGCCGGTTTTTGCAAAATGCAGCGTCCCCACCACGCCGGTAAGCCCGCCTGTCATGGCAGCCACTAAGGCGGGATCCGCGCCCTCCGCAATGGCACGCTCCTGCGCCGCTTGCAATACTGCCGCCGAGGGACGGCCCATCATCGCCGCTTCCGCCACGGCCTCTGAGCCCATGGTCACCTCATAGCCCAAGTCCCCCAGCACTTTTGCTACCTTCGCCGCCGTACGAAACTCCGTCCATCCTGGCTCCGGATAACGATGGAGATCCCGCCGTCCAGCCACCAACGCCGCCTGCATTCCATCGACTGCCGCCATCATGTCCTGTGCCAATGTCATCTTTATCCCGCTCCATTTCTCTTGTTACCCTCACCATCGAAACGTTACCTGACCGCCGGGCTATGAAAAATACAGCATCATGTCCACGCGGCAAATCCGCCTCGCCGTCTCGCCCTACCATCCGCCCGACGCGCCACCGCCGCCCGAAGAGCCGCCGCCGTAGCCGCCCCGACCGGAAGAACTGCCGCCGGATGAGCCTCCGTCCGAGGGACGGCTGCTGGCGGAGGAGCCTCCGCCTCCTCCGCCAGGGCCGAGCGCTCTGTCGAGAATATCGAGCAGCCAGTACAAGACGATCCCCATGAGAATCATCCCAACAACCGCTAAGAAGAAGAGGAACACATTCATGAGAATGCTGTCCTCGCCGTCCGCATCTTCTTCGGGCTTTGCCGCACTGTCCAATACCCCGTCCACCTCGGCGGACGGGGCTTCGCCAACGGCACGGTAGGCGTACGCGGTAAGCTTCCGATAGGCATCTAATATGCCCCCAGAGTAATTTCCCTGACGAAAGTCATTCTTCATTCCATCGAGGATTTCCCCCGATCGGCCGTCCGTGATCTCGCCCTCAAGGCCGTAACCGACCTCAATGCGGAATTTGCGATCCGCCTTGACGATGAGAAGAAGGATGCCGTTATTGAGCTTCTCATCACCAAGTCCCCATCTCCGAAAAAGTTCGTTGGCATAGGTCTCGATGTCCCTGCCCTCAAGTGTATCAATGGTAACGACGACGATCTCCGCCTTGGTCTGCGTGCGCAGGTCTTCACCGATCTTCGTGATCCGCTGACGATCCTCTACTGTGACCATTCCTGCCGTATCAACGATATATTCGCGCTGCGCCGGCTTCTCGAGCACACCGGTAACGGCCTCAGCAAAGGAACCGCCGCTCACGAACAGCAGCGCAATCATCAAGAGAAGGGTGCAGAGAGCGCAAACGCCTCTGTTATATTTCATACATGCCACATCCTTTCCGGTATGAATGCCACCTTCATCGCGGCCCATTACCCAGTTCAATGTTCGCCCCAGCTGCGGCGGCTTTTTCCTCCCTTCGCGCGCAGCCAAACAACGAAAGGCCTGACCTGCGGCCCTTCGCGTTACCGGTATGCTCTCGGCACGGAAGACCCAACGGATCAAGCCTCTGTCCTTCTATTCTTCTGTGCCGCAGGACTTGATGTCTCCTAACGTGTCGTTGATTTAAGCCAGCAATACCAGCATGCCAAAAATGAGGGCCATGATGACAGGCAGACCGTTGCGCTTCGTGATCTCCACCGGGTTGACCCCGGCAATTCCGGCGCAGATAATGGTTGCTCCGGCAATAGGGGAGATCGTCCGACCCAGCGTGCCGCCTAACGTGGCCATGCTGCCCATCTGCACCTGTGTCAGACCAAACTCCATCGCTGACGGCGTCACTGCCTCGTTAAAGGCGAAGGTGGCCGCGTCCCCCGACCCCGTTAAAAATCCTAAAACGAAAGGGCCCGCCGCCGCGCAGAGCTTTACGATGGCGGGATTATGGAGCATGGCGTCCAAAAACGCCTTGACGAGACCCGTCGCCGTCAAGCCCGAAACGAAAACTCCCGCAGCGATGATGATGCCGATGATGGAACCATAGGCCTTCCCCATGCCGTCAAAGAACGCCGTCCCCAGCACTGCCGGTTTCGTCCGGGTCACCGCCAAGGTTAGGATGGCCCCGATGATCATGGCCTCGGGAACGCCCATCTTAAAGGCCGGAACCACCTTCGTCGAACCCAAAAGCAAAATGACGATAGGTACGATGGGCATGAGGGCATACAGATAATTGATCTTGAAATCCTTCTCAATTTCCAGCCCCTCAGCTACATAATCCCGATCTTCCTTCATAAAATACGCCACGACAGTAATCATCACCATGGCGACGGCCAAAGACACCAAATTGGCCCGATAGTGAAACGCAATAACATCCATCACGTCCACGCCGGCGATCTTGGCTACGAAAGGGTTGTGCGCCAGTCCCGGATTGAGCATACTGCCGTAAGTGCCGCATTTGACAGCGGCGGCGGCCATCGCCGGATTGACCCCCGCCGCCATGAGGAGCGGAATAAAAATGGCTCCGGCGGCAGCCGCCGTTCCCGCCGCGCTGGGAAGAGCCACATTGACTAAAAACGTCCCCAAGACGACGCCGGGTATTAAGAGCGGCCGAACCTTGGAAATGACACTGGCCATGGCGTTGATAAGGTGCTTGTCGCACTCTGTGACCCGTACCGCCATAGCAAATCCCATACAGGAGCAGACCGCCTGAATGAGGCCTTGATTCGTCATGCTCTTGGCGAAGGCTGCCAAAGCATCCATGGGGGCACCCCCGATGCAGGCCATCAGAATACCAGCACCAATGAGCGTCACCCGCGCTTCGTATCCCTTCACCAATAAAAAAATCGTCACCCCGACGATCACCGCTCCCGTAATCAGCATCAATGTCAGCATACCTTGTCCCCTCTCCCCGATTCTTTTGGATGTCCAGCAAGGAAAAGTCTTTCGCGCTTTTCTACCCTTCGCACCTCAATAAGGAGCCTTATCAATTTCCCCAATCCGTCCCGAGTCCGTTGTCATCTGCAGCGCTTACGCCTTGACCGTTGGAAACGACGAAAGCTTATTCGCACAGTCCTCATCGTATCTCAATCAGCTCCGTTTTTCAGTATAGGCTGTCCTTTTGCACGTGTCAAGCAACTATCCCATGTATACATGAGGGGGAACGGTCGAAAATCCCAGTTGCCCGATAAGCAAAAAAGCCATACAATAGGGTCACCTGGCGGGATTTCCGCCTTTCAGCACCTGAGCACTGATCTACAAAGGAGGATTCTCATGATTTCCCGAGAGCGTTTAGCCGCCCGTTTCGCCGCCATGGAGCGGATCACCGCCGAAAGCGATCAACCCGGTATCTTTCGCTTAGCCTTTACCGACAGCGATTGGAAAGGGCGCAGCCGTTTGATAGAATGGATGGAAGAAGCGGACCTGTCCCTTCACACCGACGCTTTTGGCAATGTCATCGGCCGACGAGCAGGACGAGACAACGTCCTGCCCGCCGTCATGTTCGGCTCCCACGGGGACAGCGTCCCCGGCGGCGGCAACTTCGACGGCGTATCCGGCATCTTAGCCGCCATCGAGGTCATGACCAGTCTCAAAGAAGACGGCTTTATCAGCGATCATCCCTTGGAAGCCGTTCTCTTCATGTGTGAAGAATCCAGCCGCTTCAGCGCGGCTACCTTGGGAAGCCGCGCCATGTGCGGCAAACTGAGCGTGACAGAACTGCACCATCTCAAAGACGTCGACGGCGCATCCCTCTACGATGTACTGAAAAATCGCGGCCTCGATCCGGAGAAAATCGGAGATGCCGCCTACACAGCTCCCCTCAAGGCCTTCTTTGAAGTCCACATCGAGCAAGGCAAGGTACTGGAAGCTACACAATGCTCTATCGGCGTCGTCACCGGCATCGCCGCCCCCACCCGTCTGCGCGTCCACCTCCACGGGCACGCTGATCACAGCGGCGCGACCCCCATGGGCATGCGCCAAGACGGAAGCTGCGCCGCCGCCGAAATCATCCTTTTGATGGAAAAGTTAGCCGCCGCTTGCAAAGAACCGCCTGCCGTCGGTACCGTGGGCGTCATCCAAGTATCCCCCGGCGCGATGAACGTCATCCCCGGCGAAGTCACCCTTGGCATCGACATCCGCAGCATCTCCCGCGAAACGAAGGACACCGTCGTTCGCGATCTCAAGGCGGGAATCACCGCCATCAGCGAGCGGCGTCATCTCTCCTATGACATCAAAATGCTCACCGACGAATCTCCGGTCATGATCGCTCCCGCCGTGGTGGATTTCCTTAGTCAACTTTGCCAAGAAGCAGGCCACTCCTTTCGCCAGATGCCCAGCGGCGCGGGACACGACGCCATGCACTGGGCGGCGCGCTGCCCCACGGGGATGCTCTTCATCCCCTGCCGGGGCGGCATCAGCCACAACCCCGAAGAATACGCCTCCCTCGACGACATCGTGCGCGGCACTGAGCTTTTAGAAGCCGTCGTCCGCCGCGTATCGCACCGCGATTTTTCCTTCTGAGCACTACAAAAGAACCACCGTATCCCTTCCATAAAAGAGGACTGTCGCCAAAGCGTATGCTTTGTGCAACCGTCCTCTTTTTATGTCGCATGTATGGTTCTATCCCCTGCCCCTTGACGGCTCAGGCCACGGTGTAGATCTTGACCTCCGACTCGCCGCTCCAGGGGGGGAGCCGACGAAGACGTCGTTTTGGAACATAGCGCTGGAGAGGTACGCTTTGGCGTGTGCCGCGCTGTCGAATCCGTGAAGCACCTGCACGTCTTCCTCCCGCAGGAGAAGGTCTTTCGTCAGCGCTCCCTTGATGGTATCCAAAAACGGCTGCCGGTAGTCGGTGTAAACTTTTTCCGCGGCATTACGCAATCTTCATGGCGATCTTCAAATAGGCTTTTACGTTCATTGTCCTTACCTCCGTTTTGTGTATTGGCTCACGATTGAGCACACGTTCAGTATAACGCCAGAACTTTGGTAAAGGACATATAAGCAAATTTATGAGCCACTCATAAATTTCATAGCAACTGGAAAATTCCAAGTTCCGTTTATAATTGGGAAGCAAGGAAAAAGGGGGGAAAGGAAGGCATGTATACACCAAAATTAGAGAAGGATATTCGCTGTCCCTTGGAATACGGGCTGACAGCTTTCGGCGGCAAGTGGAAATCCCGGGTAATCCGCGTATTGGCAGAAAAGGGCACTTTGCGTTACAGTGCCATACGAGAGGAAATGACTAACATCACCGATGCCGTTTTGGCCTCCACGCTGAAAGAGCTGATGGTCGATGATATTGTCCGGCGTCAGCAGTTCAATGAAATTCCGCCCCGGGTCGAATATGAACTTACCCCAAAAGGACAGTCCATCGTCCCCATCCCGCAAACCATCTGTCAATGGTCTGGCGCGTATCATCGGGAAGATAACGAAAACACGTTGTCACAATGTCAAAAATGCGATTACCACACGCCGAACAAATAGGCCGCTATCCAAAAAGAGGAATAGCCCCCCACGCACCTACGCCTCAAAGGGACAACATGCCTGAAACGCCTCGATGAGCCGTCGGTTTTCTTCCCGAGGGCGCACCGCTGCGCGGATATAGCGATGGTCAAGGCCGGGGTAGTTGGAGCAGTCCCGAAGCAAAATCCCCCGCTGGCGCATAGCAGCGCAGACCTCCTCCGCCGCCGGCCATGGTTCAGCAAGACGCAGCAGGAGAAAGTTCACCGTGGGGGGAAAGACCGTGAGGCCGGGGATGGCCGCCAACGCCTCGGCCAGCCAAAGTTTCTCCTGCTCGACAAAATCCCGCGCCGCCCTTTGGTAAGCATGATCGCCAAGCGCCGCCACCCCGGCTTTCTGCGCCAATAGGTTCACGTTCCACGGGTCTTTACTTTCCTCTAAGCGCTTGATCAGCGCCGGATGAGCGGCGGCAAAGCCCAGCCGCAGGCCGGGGATGGCGTAGAATTTCGTCAGGGACCGCAGTACGAGGAGATTGTCCAACCGGGATACAAGATCCCGCACCGTGTAACCGCCCTCTTCAGAACAGAAATCTAAAAAGGACTCATCGACGACCACCGTCGTCGATGTTTTTTTCGCCGTTTCTGCAAGGCGCCCTATAGCCTCCCGGGAGAGGAGGCCGCCGGTGGGATTGTTGGGGTTGCCCAAAATAACGCAGTCGTGATCCGGCAGAGCCGCAATCAAATCCTCCGCCGCGAAAGCAAAATCATGTTCCGGCGCGAGGCGGTAATAGGAAATCCCCGCTCCCGCCGTCAGCGCCGCCCGCTCATACTCACTGAAGGAGGGCACGGGAAGCAGCACGCGGCGCGGGCGCACGGCGTGGCAAAAGACGTAGAGAAGCTCGGCCGCGCCGTTTCCCAGAATAAGCTCTTCTCGGCGCAGCCCGTAATGATCCGCCAACGCTTCCTTGAGAGCGCGCCCTTCCGGATCAGGGTAATGAACGATCTGGGAAATTCCCGCCGCGACAGCCTGCCGCACCGCCTCAGACAGACCCAAAGGATTGATGTTGGCGCTGAAATCCAGCCAGCCGCCCGCGGGGGTATCCGCTCCATAGATGTTCCCGCCATGAAGGAACCGCTTCATCCCATCATCCCCTTTTGTTGACAAAATAGCCGCCGGAGATCAGCGTCACCCCTTGGAGATACTTCAGATGGGGATAGCGCTCCACGATGTGAAACGCCTGCTGCTCCAAGCATTTTTCCGATGTTTCCGGAGGGAAAAGTACCCCTAAAATCGTTCCGCTGTGGGCGGCATTGACTCCCAGCGCACCCAAGTCTTTCACCGTTTCTATGATGGCTTCGAGATCCCGTTTTGGCAGAATGGTTTGATTGGCCAAGGCGCTTTGGGTGGCGGCTTCGGCGATGGCCTCCGGCTCTTTTACCGCCAAAAGAGATAGCGCCGCCGCCGTCTGTGTCTCATTTTCCCGGCTGAGCCGCTCTAAGTCGCCTCGGCAATGAAATTCCACCGTATTGATGGCCCCGCCGGTATCGAACACGGCAATGCGAAGCGGCGGGAAATCCCCCAACCTTTCCTGACATTCCCCGGTCATGTGGTTGAGGCGCACGATGCCGGGGAAAAAGACCCCGTCCGTCGGCTCGATGCCCGCCGCGATGCGGGACACTTCCGCCGCCGTCAGTTCCTTCCCCAACGCGGCCGCCGCTGCGAAGCACACGGCGGCAATATCAGCGCTGCTGGAGGCCATCCCCTTGCCGATGGGAAGTTCCGAGGCAAGGGTCATGTCGCAGGGGAACACTTCTTCGCCTAAATAGTCCAAAATCCGCCGAAACGCCGCGTGGGACTTCGCTCCAAAGCCCTGCCGCTGCCCCACCCCGTCCGTTACGGTAACGGTAGTGTAGAGATCAATAGGACAGGTGACTAAAAAAGGAACCCCCTCCTTCGTCCCCTGCACCAATTCCCCGCAGGAACCGGGCACTTTCACCTCAATATGCAATCGCGTTCGCCCCATTTCAGCGAAGGAGCGCGGCGCTGACCAAAAAAGTCAGCAGCACCAGTCCTTCATTCAGCGTAGTAATGGCCCCGTAAATATCCCCCGTCAGGCCTCCTAATTGCTTCATTACAAAGGACACGAAAAATACCGTAAAGAGGAGACTGACAAGAAGCGCGGCAGCAGCGGGCCAGCCAAAGGGCACGAGGAAAAGAAGCGTTAAAATGCCGGCAAAAACCACCGTTTTCCCGTCGGTATAGGCGGCGAACGCCTTCCCCATGCCCTCCGGCCGGGCATAGGGATAGAGAGCGATCGCCCCGGTCATCATCAGCCGAGCGATGATGGGCATGAGGAAGAGTGCCGGGACGAGAAAACCCGGCGTGGGAAGAAGATCAAGCAGTATGCCCCACTCCAGGAGCATCAGAAGGACGAAGCCGAAGACGCCGTTGGAACCCACCCGGCTGTCCTTCATAATCGCCAACATGCGTTCCCGATCTCGTCCAGAGAAAATGCCATCCATGGTATCCATAAAACCGTCGCAGTGCAGCCCTCCTGTCAAGAGCGGCGGCAAGATCAAGAGGATCACCGAAATGACATGAGGAGGCAGAACGATGCCTTGCGCCGGGGCAAAGACCAGCAGCCCATAGGCGACCCCCGCGTAAATAACCCCCAAGACCGCCCCGATGAGGGGAAAAAACTTGACGCTCCGGCCAAAATCTTCCGCCGTCCAGTTGTTCTGACGCACAAAAGACAGGCGCGTCAAAAACTGCAATCCGATGAAAAACTCCCTCACAGTCCGCCCCTCCCCAACCATGTAAACCCAGAAGCCGCCAGCAAAAACAGGATCGTCGCCGCGTACATCAGGCGAATCGCTCCGGAAATATGCCTCGGCGACAGTTCCTGCCGCGGCTCCCCCATATAAGTGCGAAACGAAGGCCTTCCGAAATAATAATTCAGACCGCCCAAGCGGATGCCCAGCGCCCCGGCCACCGTAGCTTCCGTAAAGCCGCCGTTGGGGCTGGGATGTTTCGCCGCGTCCCGGCGCATCATCCGCCAAGCCTCCCGCCAATCGTATTTCAGGAGCCATGCCGCCAAAACGAGCAAAAGCCCCGTAATCCGAGCGGGGATGTAGTTCCAGGCGTCATCAGTGCGGGCCGCCGCCCGGCCAAAAAAAAGATATTTCTCATTTTTATAGCCAATCATGGAGTCCATAGTATTCGCCGCCCGATAGGCCACAGCCAGCGGCACACCGCCTAAGAAAAAGAAAAACAAGGGCGAAATTACACCGTCTACGATGTTTTCCGCTATGGTCTCCACCGTAGCCCGAGTGATCTCCGGTACTGTCAGCTTGTCCGTATCGCGGCCCACGATCCACCCCACTTTGAACCGCGCCTCTTCTATATCTCCCGTCGCCAAATACCTCTGTATCTCCCGTCCCGCCTCCGCCAAATTCCGGGGCGAAATGGTAAAACTCAGAAGGAGTGCCTCCACGCCCCAAGAAAGATAGGGGAGACCGAGGCGGCGGACGCCATAGACGATACCGGCAGTGGCACCATAGCAAATGACCAATACCAAAAGCATGAGAAGAAGCCCTCGCCAGAATTTTCGCTTATCGGAATCCTCCGGGCAATACAGCCATGTTTCCAGCCCGGCGATAAGTTTGCCGATGAGGACGACGGGGTGAAACTTCGACCGGGGATCGCCGATGACGCAATCCATGAGGAAGGCTAAAATGCCGACGTTCATTTCGATCCCAAGCCCATGATGGCGCGTATTTTATCCATGTCGAGACTGCGGCGGACGACGGCCGCCAACTGATCATAGCTGCGCTGCTTCTCTGCCGCCACGCTGCACGTGCTGGTGAGAGGAGCCAGTCCCTTCTTTTGCCGCAGCGCGTTCAGAATCTGGCGACGAAACTCGTCGTGATCGAAGATCCCGTGGATGTACGTCCCGAAAATCAGCCCGTCGGCGCGGCCCGTTCCCTCGGTCACGGCGCAGGTTTCCCCGGCCCGCCGCGTGATGGTCAGGGGATGGCAGTCATCCGTTCCAGTGAAGGACGTTTCCCCCATATGGATCTCGTAGCCTTTCAGCCCTGTTGCCGAGATTTTCGTGCCTAAAAAAGGCCAGGCGTGGCAGACCGCTTCCACTTGAGAAGTGAGCTTCTCCGGACTGAAGGTCGTGGTCATCTCTAAAAGCCCCATACCCTTCACCCCGTCATAGCTTGATTCCGTATGATGGGGATCGCAAATTTCCTCGCCTAACATCTGATAGCCGCCGCAGATGCCCATGAGGGGCGTTCCCTTCGCCACCGCTGTTTGAATAGCCGATTCCAGCCCCGAATCCCGCAGGTACATCATATCTTCCGTCGTATTCTTGCTTCCGGGCAGCAGGATGAGATCCGGCTGGCCTAATTCTTTTGTCTCCGTCACATAGTAGAGAGAAACGTCCGCCTCCCCCGCCAGACAGTCGAAATCCGTGAAGTTCGATATTTTCGGCGTGCGAATGACGGCAATATGAAGATCCCGCTCCTTTTTATCCGCCTGTTTTTCCTCCAAGGACACAGAATCCTCGTCGTCGATCCCGATGTTTTCAATGTGAGGGACGATGCCCAAGACAGGTTTGCCGGTTTTTTCCTCCAAAAAATCCACCGCCGGCTGGAGGAGGCTCACGTCGCCCCGAAATTTGTTGATGATCAGTCCCTTGACCAAAGCCCGTTCTTCCTCGGTAAGAAGGGCTAACGTCCCCACCAAAGAAGCCAACGCTCCGCCCCGGTCAATGTCAGCGATGAGCAGCACCGGAGCGTTGAGATGGCGGGCCACCCGCATATTGACGATATCGTTGTCCCGCAGGTTGACCTCCGCCGGGCTGCCCGCTCCCTCAATGACCACCACATCGTACTCTTTTTGCAGGTGCGCCAGCGCCGCCTTGACTTCAGCGAAGAGTTTGACAGAATAGCCTTTATGGTATTCCCGCGCCGACATATTTCCCACGGGCTTTCCCATGAGGACGACCTGGGAGCAGGAATTTCCCGTGGGTTTTAAGAGCACCGGGTTCATCTCCACCATCGGTTCCAGTCCTGCCGCCTCCGCCTGGGCTACTTGGGCACGTCCCATTTCCTTGCCGTCCCGGGTCACATAGGAATTGAGCGCCATGTTCTGCGCCTTGAAGGGAACGACGTGCAGCCCGTCCTGATAAAAAATGCGGCAAAGAGCCGTCACGAGGATACTTTTTCCCACATGAGAACTCGTTCCCTGCATCATGATACAGGTCGCCATCGCTGATCATTCCTCCCAGCTTTCCGCTAATTTTTTGATGTTCACCGCCAGCCCGCAGGTGACAAGATACACTTCGTCCGCCGCCCGGCCCATCCATTGGTTAACGATGCCCGCGATGTCCCGATACTCACGGGAGAGATGGTTTTCCGGCACGATGCCGCTGCCCACTTCGTTGGTGACAAAGATCGCCGTCCCCTCGTGCGCTCTCGCTGCCTGAATGAGCCGCTCCAATTTTTCTTGAGCCAAGAGATAATTCCGGTGCGAGTCCTCAATGCTGTCCAAGGAGCAGAGAAGATTGCTGACGTATAGGGTCAGACAGTCAAAGAGAATCATGTCGTGCTTCTCTCCCGCTTCTTGGAGCGCGTTATGGGCATCAAAGGGGGCTTCGTAAGTCTGCCATTCAGCGGGACGTCGCTTTTGATGAAGCTGAACGCGAAAAGCCATCTCCTCATCATACACTTCCGCCGTGGCGATGTAGGCCACACTTTTCCCATAGCGGGCGGCATAGCTTTCGGCGAATCGGCTCTTACCGCTCCGGGCGCCCCCGGTGACCAAAACAATTTTTCCCACGCTCAAGCCTCCCGTCGGCGATAGTCTGCACAGGACGCCACGAAGGAAGCCGCCGCGTCCGGGCAGCCTGCGAAATGAAGGTGAAGGTAGGAGCCCAAGATATTCCCCTTGGCGTATCCGGCGTTATAGGGGACAGGTCGGCGCATTTTTTTCAGCCGAAAAGCGCGGGGATAGGCAGCTTCCTGTTCCGGTGGCAGCGCCTGCTCCGAAGAAAAATGAAACTCATGCCCCTTCAGCCGGACGCCCGCCGCGCCGAACACCGTATCCTGCAGAGTAGTGGCCTCCACGTAGCCCACAGTCTGGAGCCGCCGATTCATCTCCACGACGCCGGGAACGATCCCCAACATGGGAAACGTCTGTCCCGAAAAGTCGATCATCTTCTCCATCAGGTACATGTAGCCGCCGCATTCGGCGTAGACGGGCATCCCCGCCGCTGCCACCTGGCCGATGGAGCGGCGCATCCCTTCATTGGCATACAGTTCAGCCGCGAACATTTCGGGAAAGCCGCCCCCTAGAATGAGGCCGTCCGCCTCCGGCAGGGCCTCATCATGGAGAGGGCTGAAGGGGAAAATCTCCGCCCCGAAGCCTTCCAAGACTCGCAGGCTTTCCGGGTAGTAAAAGGAAAACGCCTCATCCTTCGCCACGGCGATCCGGGCACGAATTTTGGACGGCCTTGGCGGTTCCTCACGACGGATCATGTCCGGCGCTGTCTCCGCCAAAGCCTTGATTCCGTTCAAATCCACCTGCGCCCCCACGGCGCGGCCAATGGCAGCCACCGTTTCCTTATCCCGTTGGTTCTCTTCCGCCGGTAAAAGCCCCAAGTGGCGCTCGGGAAGCGTCAGCGCCTCGTCCCGACGCACCGCCCCGAACACCGGGATGTCCAGCCGCGCCATAGCCTCCTCGATCATAGCGCGATGGGTGTCCGATCCCAGCCGGTTCAAGATGACCCCGGCGAAACGCACCGCCGGATCGTATGACCGAAAGCCGAGGGCTAACGCCGCCGCCGACTCCCCCATGGATTTGGCGTTGATGACAAGAAGCACCGGCGCATCTAAGAGCTTCGCCACGGCGGCGGTGGAGCTGATCCCCTTCGTCCCGCCGTCGTACAGCCCCATGACGCCCTCGATGACGGCGATGTCCGCCGCCTCGGCCGTCCGGCAGAAAATATCCCGCGCCTTTTCCTCCGGCACGAGCCAAGTATCTAAATTGTGCGCCGGATGGCCGCTGGCCAAGGCGTGGTAGCCGGGATCGATGTAATCGGGGCCGATCTTATAGGACTGCACCCGCAGACCCCGCCCCCGCAAGGCCGCCAAAAGCCCCGTAACGATGGTGGTTTTACCCGAACCGCTCTGGGTAGCCGCGATCACCACCCGAGGGATATGCCAGTCCGCCATAGCTCACCTTCTGTTATCTAAAAGATACATAATGGCGTTGATGGCCGAGGCGGCAATGGGACTGCCACCCTTCGTCCCCTCCACCGTGATGTAAGGCACCTTCGTATTTTCCGCCAACGCCTTCTTGGAATCCGCCGCTCCCACGAAGCCCACGGGAATGCCAATGACCACCGCCGGCAGGATGTTCTCCTCCTCAATCAACCGCAGCACCTCAAAAAGCGCCGTGGGCGCGTTGCCGATGGCGACGATGGAGCCGGCCAGCGCCTTGCCGAAAGCGCGCATGGCCGCCATGGAGCGGGTGATCCCCTCCTTCTTGGCGATGTCTGCAATCTCGGGATCGGCCACCCGGCACTCGATCTTGCCGCCGTAGCGATTGAAGGACGCCTTATGGATGCCCGTCCGCACCATCTCCACGTCCGTATAGATGTTGCAGCCCTTTTGGAGGGCCTCCTGCGCCGCCTTGATGGCCTCCGGGTGCAGACGGATGAAGGGCGCGTATTCCACATCGCCGGACGCGTGGATCATCCGGGAGTACACCTTCGTCTCCGCTTCGCTCAGATGGAGAGCGGCCAAATGGGGGGCGATGATCTCCATGCTCTTATTCTCAATGTCCATCGGTTCTTTGATAAAATCCATACTTTTTTCCCTCATTTCCCGGGCAGCTTCTCTGCCACGAACTGTAACACGTCGTCAAAGGTATAGACGACCTTATCATAGGCGATACGGGGACGGTCAATCATCACCACAGGCAGCCTCAATTCCACGGCAGCCTCTAATTTCGTATCCGTCCCGCCGATCTCGCCGCTGTTTTTCGTCACGACGACCTCCGCTTGATACTGTCGATAGAGCGCCACATTCAGCTCCTTGGAAAAGGGGCCTTGCAGCGCGACAATCTGCTTCGGCGTCAACCCCAGCGCCTCCATCTCCGCCAGAACCTCGGCGGTGGGGAGAATGCGGACGATGATCTCATGATCCCGCAGCGCGGGAGATTCGGTAAAGACGCGAACGTTACGGCTGCCGGTAGTGAGAAAAATGCGCTTTCCGAGCGCCCCCGCTTTTTGGGCCGCCTCGTCATAGTTTTCCACCACGTATACCTTTTCGTAGGCAACCGGCACGCTCTGCCGCTCGTAGCGAATGTAGGGAATCGATAAGCGGCGGCAGGCCTTCATGGCGTTCTGGGACACATTGGCGGCGTAGGGATGGCTGGCGTCAACAAAAAGCGCAACGTTCTTTTCCGTCAGATATGATACCAATCCTTCTTCGTCCAACGGTTGATCATTGATGAGAATCCCCGGATACTCTGCCAAAAGTTTTTCCCCATAGCTGCTGACCACGGAAGCGATCACCGAATAGCCCGCCTGTAAAAGACGTCCCGTCAACTCCCGTCCATCCTGGGTCCCAGCGGCGATGAAAATCATAATTTATACCCCCGGGGCGTGATCATCCAGCCGTCCTTGATGTAAGTTTTGCTGTTGCCGATGATAACCAGCGAAAACATATCAATATCTTCTTGAGTGAAATCCCGGAGATTAGAGAGAATCTTCCTCTGTTCCGGCCGGGAAGCGTTCTTCACGATGCCCACCGGCGTCTCGGGATCTTTATACTGAAGGAGAATATTATGGATCTCGTCGATGTTCTTGACCCGGGATTTACTTTTAGGATTGTAGAGGGCGATGACGAAATCTCCCTGCGCCGCGTAAGCGGCCCTTTTCTTAATGAGTTCCCAAGGCGTCAGACGGTCGCTGAGACTGATGACGGCGAAATCGTGCATGAGAGGCGCGCCTAAGATGGCCGCCGCCGCGTTCACGGCGGAAAGGCCGGCGATAATCTCTGCCTCAGGACGATGAGCCGCGTCGTACTGCTCCAAAAGCTCCAGGATCAGCCCGGCCATGCCGTACACGCCCGAATCCCCGCTGGATACGATGATGGTATTCTTCCCCGCAGCCGCGGACTCTACCGCCAAACGGCAGCGATCCACTTCCTGCATCATGCCGGTGCCGATGATCTCCCGATCCCCCACCAGCGGCTCGATGAGCTTGATATAGGGTGTATAGCCCGCGATGACCTCGGCCTCCTGAATCGCCTTAAGCGCCCGGGGCGTCATGTCCTCGGGACCGCCCGGTCCCAGCCCCACTGCGGTTATTTTTCCCATACTAATGCCACCGTCACTTTCGTAAATTTTGTTTTGGCGAGGGCTACGCGGCCTCCAGGTATCGCACACAAAGCCGCCGCCTCCGACACGTTGCCCACGCCAATGGTCTTCTTGACAAAGGCAGATTCAGACAAATGATAGACGTCGATTTTTTCTTGTAACGCCTCATTTTCATAGAAGCGGATTTCGACCCCCAGTTCCTTGGCTAAGGCTAAAAGGCCTGCCTCCTCCTTCTTCACCACGGTGCTGGCAATGAGGGACACCGCCTCAATATCCTGTCCAATGGAAGCGCAGGCCTTTTCCAGCGCCTCGCGGATGAGATCAGCAGAAACCCCCTGCCGACAGCCGATCCCTGCCGCCAGACGCCGGGGCACAAGATGTAAAAGGCCCGGCGCTGCCGAAAGGAGATGGTCGGTCACGAAGATCCTTAGTCCCCCCCGCGCCGCCGCTTCATCGGGGGACAAGAGCAGCGCTTTGAGTCCCCTTTTAGCCAGCGCCCGTTGATAAAAGGCGGCACGTCCCAGCCCTTCGTCGATGAACCAGTCCACGGACTTTCCCGCAAGGAGTCCGCCGTTGACGGTCTGGATCTCCGCCTTTGGCACCGGCTTCAATCCCAATTCTGCCGCCAACTGATCCGGCGCCGTAATATGGTTCACGTCCGTCGCCGTGGTGATGACCGGTACAGCCCCCAGAGCCGCCGCCACGTCCTCCGTCAGGCGGTTCGCACCGCCCACATGGCCCGAAAGGAGGCTGATGGCGTAGTGCGCCTGCTCGTCCACCACCACCACCGCTGGATCGGTGAGCTTACTCTTGAGGCAGGGCGCGATGAGGCGCACCACAATCCCCACCGCCATGCAGAAGATGAGGGCGTCATACTTCGTAAAGAGCGCCTCCACCGCATCGCCAAGGCGAGTGTATCGCTGAACCTTAGGGGACGCAGCACGGCCTTCCTTGACGTAGATGTCCACTGCCCCCAGCAGCGTCCCGGCCAACTTCTCTGCCAAGTGAACGCCGTGGTCGGTAGCCACAAAAACCGCACATCTCATTTATTCTCTGGCTCCGAGGCCTGACGGAACATGTGGCTATATTCCGGCGCGTAAAGGCGGGACAGGGAATAGTCCGTGTCGAGGCACCAGCCCACCACGATCATGGCGGTGCGGGTGATATTCTCTTCCTTCACCTTCTCTGCGATGGTTTCCAGCGTGGCCCGAACAATGCGCTGCTCCGGCCACGAAGCCTTGTGGACGATAGCAATGGGGGTATTAGGCTCGTAACCGCCCTCCATCAGTTCCTTTACCACATCGGAAATCATGTGAACGCTCAGGAAAATACACATGGTGGCGTGGTGCGCCGCCAGACTGCGCAGGCTCTCCCGGGATGGCACAGGGGTGCGCCCTTCGTTGCGGGTGACAATGACAGTCTGAGAGATATCCGGCAGGGTATATTCCTGCTTGAGGGCCGCCGCCGTGGCTAAGAAGGAGCTGACCCCCGGCACCACTTCAAACTCGATGCCGCGCTTTTTCAGCTCGTCCATCTGCTCCTGAATCGCGCCGTAGATGGCCGGATCCCCCGTGTGAAGGCGTACCACAAGCTTACCCTGCCGCACCGCCTCATCGATCTTCTCAATGACCTCGGGGAGCGTCATGGACGCAGAATTAAAGATCTCCGCCCCCGCTTTCGCCACGTTGAGGATGGCGGGATTCACCAGCGATCCCGCGTAGATGATGACATCGGCTTTTTTTAAGAGACGCTGCCCCTTGACGGTGATGAGCTCCGGATCCCCGGGCCCAGCGCCGACGATAAATACCTGCATGTTCCTCTTCCCTCCGTATTCTATTTCTATCTCTTCTCCCCGGTGACAATATAGATGGGATTGATGCCCTTCGCCATATCGTAGGGCCCCACCGCCTGCAAGCGGTTCACCTGCACCTGCACCGCCTCGTAGGAAAACGTCTTCTTGTGCGCCCGCATATAGGCGAGGCAGGACGCCAACGTCTGAATGGTGATGCAGTTCAGCACCACCCGCCCCCCCGGTTTCAGCCGGGAGGCGATCATATCCAAAATAGGGTCCAACTGCCGCCCGCTGCCGCCGATGATGGCCGCGTCGCAAGGGGGAAGTTCCGATAGGCCCTGCGGCGCTTCGCTTTCCACCGCTGTCAAATTTTTCACGCCGAACTTGGCGGCGTTTTCACCGATGAGGCGGATCCCCTCGGGATTTCGCTCCACCGCGTAGACATGCCCCTCTTTCGCTAAGAGAGCCGCCTCGATGGAAATAGAACCCGTCCCCGCTCCCACGTCCCAGACGACGGAATCCGGGCGGATATGCGCCTTCGCGATGGTCAATATCCGAATTTCCTGCTTCGTCATGGGTACGTCGCCGCGAATAAACTGCTCATCTTCAATACCAGGAAACATCATCATCCTGTCACCACCATCACACAATGGGTTTCTTTCTCCTCCGTCACCGCTTTTTGCAGCGTCGTTTGGAGAATCTTCTCGTCTTCATAGGAAAGCCGGGCGCAAACCGCCGCTTTCGTCTCTGGAGGCCACCCTAACCGCATGAGAAGCTCTGGGATTGTTTGGGAATGATACTTCGTATCCGTGAGCATCCCGATAATCCGCCCCGGGCGATAGGCGAGAGACTCATCCGGGGGACGGCGTCCGTGAAAGCTCAGGAGATCCGCGTCGTGCCACGGCAGCGCCAAGCGGGCAAAAGCGAACTGCAGGGAGCTGATCCCCGGGATCACCGACAAACATTCCGAGGGAAATTCCCGGCGCAGCGCGTCCAGCAGGGAATAATACCCCGGATCGCCGGACACCATCACCACCGCGTCCCCGTCGGCGAGTCGCGCCCGAAGCGCCGCCATGACGGGGGGAATATCTCCGGTGATGGGGATTTGGCGCTGATCCGCCCGGCCAAAATCCGCCAAGGCCCGCTTTCCTCCCACTAAAAATGTCGCCTCTCGAATCGCCCGTAGGGCGGCGGGGAGAACATAATCCGGGTGGCCGGGACCGATCCCGGCGATTACGATTCGATGTGCCAATGAAAATCCCTTCCTATCCGCCGCGCTTCGTCGTCCATCCCTAAAATCTTCCCCCGCAGCGTCGCCAGTACGGTACCGATTTTGAGATCGCCGAAAACGTAGCGCTCGGCGCGGGCACTGGCCCGCGCCGCAATGATATCGTACACCTTCGTCAGACCGTATTCTTCAATGGTCACCATGGCGTCCTCCGTCGTGGTAGCCCCTAACACCCGTTTCACTCCCTCAGGAGGCAGCCCCTCCGCCGCCGCGTAGGCGGCCATGGTTTCGAGGCGAGCGTCCCCGATGCGGTTATGTGTGTAGAATACCCCCGCCGCCACCTTAGCCAATTTCCCTATATGACCCAAGAGCAGTACTTTTTTCAGCTTGCGTTCCGCCGCTGCCTCCAGCATGAAGCCGGTAAAATTGCTGGTCTGCACCACGGCCCCTTGAGGGAGACCAGTGGCCACGGCGATGTTTTCCCCGATCTTGCCGGGGACAAAGATCTGCGTCTCGTACCCCGCCGCCTTCGCCACGTCGATCTGAGGTACGAGGGAGTTTTTGAACCCCTCTTCCGACATGGGGCGAAGCACCCCCGTCGTCCCGATGACGGAAATGCCCCCTTCCACCCCTAAAATAGGATTCAGCGTCCGCTTCGCCAATTCCGTACCCGCCGGGATGGAAACCGTAACTTCCACATCCCCTTTTCCCGGCAGGAGAGAATCCAGCACCGTCTGCACCAATTTGCGCGGCCCGGGATTGATGGACGGCTCTCCCACGGGAACGGAAAGACCCGGCTTCGTCACCGTGCCGATCCCCTGCCCCGCCTTGAAGACCACCCCGCTCCCCGGCGGCAAAAAACGGATGGTGGTAAAGACGGATACGCCGTTGGTAATATCGGGATCGTCTCCGGCGTCCTTGACGATCTCGGCACAGAGTCCGCCTTCTACTTCATGAACGTCCTTGACCGGGATGTCCAGGGGCGTCCCATCTAAGGCGATGAGGGTCAATCGTTCATAGGGCCGCCCCTGTCGAAATAACAGGCAGGCCATGACCCCCGCCGCCATACAGGCTCCGGTAGTATAGCCGCCCTGCAGCTTCTTTTTCAATAAAAAAGCCCCCTGTCTCATCGGCAGGAGGATTTCACGCACAAGAAAGAAACCGCACCCCTCCGCCTATCAGCCGTAGGCCGCCTGCCCGCGCAGGACGGTGTTTTTTAACAGGCAGGTCTCCTGGCTTGGTTCATCACGTTTTCCGCCTTCCCGGACAAATCCAGTGGCACGATGGAGAACGCTCCCCGTTACAGTGGCGGGACCGCATCGGAATCAAACCGAACTTCCCTATTAAGCGTCAGCGCCTGTTTCCTTTCCCATTATAGCGCATTCAAGTCAGAGTTACTACAAAAAAATCTATTTTTAGTGGGAAATTTCCATCATTTTCCGCCAACGCTCCCCAAAGGCCAAAATTTTTTCCATGTACTTTTGGGCCGCCGCTAAATCGACGACGTCGGGATGGGTTGCAGCGGCCGCCCAGCGTTTTTCGCTGGTGGAAGTCGCCCCACGGGGATCATCTTTAGGCAAAGAGCGCATCCCCTCGATCAGCTTTGAATCGATAGCCCCCGCACGGAGAATATCCTCAAGAGCTTATTGTCAGGGCTTAGCTATTTCCCCGCGTTGGCAAAGAACGTCATGGCGGGCTCCGAATCCAACCCTATTTTTTCTGCCGCTTCCCTCTTACGTCTCCTTCTTTATCACCCGATCCGGGTAGAGCTGCTCGGCCATAAACCGCAGCGCCTGGGGATACTCCACCCCCGGGCTCATGAGAAAATACTTCTGCGGCAGAAAATAAACGCGCCCCTCCTGGACGGCCTTCAGCGACGCCCAGGAAGGATGCGCCATGAGATTGTCCTTAAACGCCTCCTGCTCCTTCCCTGGCATGACCATCGTCGTCAAAAAGAGAATATCAGGATTTTTCTCTACTAACTGCTCCATACTGAAGGGCAAAAGGAAACCGCCCGTAGGAGATGACAGGTCGCCGAAAGCATTTTTCAGACCAAGCCGCGCCGCCGTATCGCAGGCGATCGATCCGTTCCCCTCAATGGTCACGGACTGGGCCGTTCCGTGAATGACGGCAAAGCTATACGCCTCGTGGGGAACCGCGGCCGCCGTCGCTTCCATATCCTGCTCCATCCCCGCGATCAACGCCTGCCCCTCCGCATGTCGGCCGCTCACATCAGCTAAAATCGCAACCGCCCGCTTTACATCCTCAAAACTGGCGAGGGATAGCAACAAAAACGGAATGTGATTCTCGGCTAATGGCTGCTGCAGCCGGTTGTGCAGCCCCAGTAGGCCGATGACCAAGTCCGGTTCCTCTCGCAGCAGCGCCTCCATGTCCACCTGATAGGCGTAGCCAACGGTCTTTTTGCCCCGCGCATAGGCCGCCCCCTCGGTGCCGGGGCTGTTCGCCCAAGCGGCGAAATCACCGCCCACCGCGTGCATCATGTTGACAAAGGAGGCCGTCAAAAGGACAACGCGCTGTGGCTGCTTTGCCAAAACGACTTCCCGTCCCAAACTGTCCCGCACCGTGTAGAAGGGCGCGTCCGAAACGGCGGCGGTTTGAGGCATCCCCCCGCAGGCCGCCAAAGCGAGCGACACCACGCCGAGGACGATCCCCATAGCCCATCTTTTACACTTCTCCGCCGTATTCATCAGAAGTTATGCTCCACGCCGATCATCCAATACCGGCCATCTAAATCACAGTCGTCATCCCGGCGATCAAAAATATTCTCCACACTGGCGAATATGCGGGTATCCGCGCCAAAACGCTTCGTCAGCGTAAGATTCAGCAAATTGTAAGTCTTCTTTTCATATTGGTCTGTCACATACCCATAATCCAATCGATTCCAAAGGGCGATGTTCCACCCATTCTCCTTATGATCGTCATAGCTGAGCTGATAGATCTGCGTCAAACGCGCCCGCTGCGTGAGATCCCGATTCTTAGAGGTATCCCGCGCACTCAGCCAGTTGGTCAAAACCTTAAAGCGCCAACGATCCGTAAAATTATAGCCCAGCGTGCTTTCCAACCCACGCAAGTGTGCTTTTTCAGCGTTTGTATAAATGTATTGTTTGTAGGTGATACTGCCCACCGTATGTGGCCCGATGTACTCTGAACGGATGAGGTTATCCACCTGCGTATCGAAATAGGTCAAAGAGCCAAAGCCCTTGCCGAATTCTGCTTCCACCCCAATATCAAAACTCCTCGACTCCTCAGGTTTGAGATTCGGATTGCCATCCACTTCTACCCAGTTGATCAGTCCGCCGCCGGTTCGGCCCATCTGACGCTTCAGAATCTCGTAAAGCTGCATCATGTTTGGTGCTTTGAAACCCGTTCCATAATTCGCCTTAATCCGCAGATTATCCGATACATTATAAGTCACCCCTAACCGCGGCGACACATGGCTGCCAAAGCGTTCATGGTGATCGTAGCGCAGGGCAGGCACGATAAACCAACGCCCAAAGGTAAGCTCCTCTTGTACATAGCCGGCGTAAGTACGAATGGAATGCTCCCGCGCAGACTTCGCTTTCATGCCCCGCCAGGAAATGCTGTGGGACATATCGTCCCTGTCCCCTAAATCCGTACCGTACGTCCGCTGATTGAGGAACTCCCCGCCAAAGGTCAATCGATGACGGTCGGAGAAATGTACCGTATCCCGCGCCTCAATCGCATACAAGCGGTTGTCATTGATGTTAAAATCATCTTTGCCATAGGTGGATTTCATATAACCAGCGAACCGCATGATCGAAATTGGATCCATGTTAGGGACGATATTGGATACCGTATTTTCTGACCAATCCCGATAGTCAATCTTGCTGTAATACGTTCGTACCTGCCAATCATGCTTACCCGTTGTCCGATGGTAGCTGATCCCATAATTTTGCTGCCGATAATCGCGGCCGCCCTCCCCGGATACCACTGCATTGCCCTGTATCGTATTCATGCCCATCTTGGTAGAATAATGTTTTGAAACCGCCGCGCCGGTATCATAGCCCAAATGTTGACTGTAATAATCTCCATAAATGTTCAGAAAATCATGATCCGTGAAGTGATAATCAGCAGAAAAACTGTAAGTCTGGGCCGTCCCGTAATTGTTCGAGGACGTATCTTCCGGCTCCATGAGACGGCGGAGGCGATTAAATTGCACATCCACCGTCCCCGCGAACTTTCCGACCTTCCCCAGATCGCAATGGTACCAGTTATTCGCATCGGTAGACGCCTGCGAAGCCCCCACCGTGATCGTCGGCTTTTCCGGCGCTTTCGTAATGATATTGATGACGCCGCCCATGGCCTCCGACCCGTACAGGGCGCTGGAAGGGCCGTATACAACCTCCACCCGCTGCACGTTATGAATATTGATGCGGTCCAAAGCGTTGGCGTTGCCCAGAGATGTGCTGCTCTCGTTGGCCAGACGGCGGCCGTTCACTAAAATCAAGGATTTATCCGTATCCATGCCCCGGATCATGACTTCATGCCCGCCGCCACGAACCTTGCGCTTCTGAAAGAAATTCGTTTCCAAGGAAAAGAGATCCCGCAGGCTATTGCTTCCCGATCTCTTGATCTCCTCCTCGGTAATCACCTGTGTAGCGGCGGGTACCTCTTTCGCCTTATGTTCCGTCCGTGTGGCCGTGACGACAATCTCATCCAAGGTAAAATTCATCAGCGGCTCCGGCCCCACTTCCGCCGCATGGCCCCCCTGTCCCAAAGACAGCAGCACCGCCATTGTCAAACCCGTCATTTTTTTCTTCACTCGCATCATTGACCTCCTTGGCACAGCGCATCATCGTCGCCTGAATATCACATTGCCTCTTTACTATTGTAACACAATTCTAATAATAAACAACGAATAATTCTTCATAATATTTTACTAAGCAACTATTTAACATCCAAATAATTCGATATCGAGTTACCCCTATAAATGTTTGTATTCTAAATTCAATCTTACTTCTAAGCAAAGATGTAATCTAAATGGGAAAAGATTTCGATCCGGTAAAGGCAACTCGTTGGCCGGTGAAAAAGGATGGTGTACTTTTCTTCATGATGTTCTCTCCTTCGGTTGCGGCGCACCCCGCCACGGACATACGTTAAACGTCTCCGGCAGAGAACCGCCAACCTTATAATCGTAAAGGAGAATGGCTTCCGGCCCGGCGTAGGTACAGACGACATCCGTCCCGAACACGATGGCGCTCTCCGCTTCCCGGCAGTCCATGCCGCTATTACCCGTCTGGTTCGCAACCGCCACCGGCGCCCTCGTCGCGATGGAACAGCGCCGCCAAGCGTTTTCCGGCGGCCCCCCGCAGCCGTGGGGCGGCCAAGCCACGGGCAAGACCACCAAATCTGGCTCATGTTTTCCCAAACCCGCCCCATATTCGTCGAAATAGGCATCAGCACATATCAAAAGCCCTGTTTTTACGCCGTCTACGGTAACAGGTCGAAGGTTTTCCGCCGTATCGCCGGCGACCGCCCAATTTTCGGTCGGCCACGCTAACACTTTGATTTTATGGTGACGGCCGATGATGTCCCCGGCGCGATCGATGATCAGGCAGCTATTGTGCGGGATGTCCTTCTCTGTACTGGCGCAGCTGAAAAAGATCACAACGCCATAATCCCGCGCCGCCTGCCGAAAGGGACGCAGTGCTTCGCTGTCATCCGCCGCTAAGGTATAAGGTGCGCCCCCCGTCGCCATGTGATAGCCCTGAAGGGCCATCTCCGGCGTCAGCACCCAATCTGCCCCCTGTGCCGCCGCCGCGCCAATCCCTCGCAGCAAATTGTCGCGATTCTTTTCCCAAGGACCGCCGCACAGATCAAAATGCAAAAATGCCAAGCGCACCGCGCACCGCCTCCTCGTTACAAAAATGCGGCGCCGCAAAATAAGCGACGCCGCGCCCTTCTCTTCTGTCTTAGAACGTATACTCCACACCCATAAGGAAGTTGCGTCCCGGCTGCGAATACCAGCCGTCCCCGCCCGGATTGCGCATATCATAACACGAGAAATCCCTCCACCCCATGTCTATTGCGAATGTATTCTAAACCATATACCGGTCATACAGTCAAGAAAGGAAAAGGACAGACGGCAAATTTTTGGCAAAGAGCGCTGAATCTGGTAAAATAATAGATATCCTACCAAAAGGAGCGATCGTCATGAAAGACCAACTGCATATCGGCAGCCACATTTCCTCCGCCGGCGGGTATCTCGCCATGGGGAAAGAAGCCGCCGAACTCAACGCGGACGTTTTCGCCTTCTTCACCCGCAATCCCCGGGGAGGAAAGGCCAAGGATATAGACCCTAAGGATGTGGAGGCATTTCTCGCTTTTTCTAAAAAGAACCATATCGGACCGTTGGTGGCCCATGCCCCCTACACGATGAATCCCTGCGCCGCCAAAGATAATCTGCGGCAATTCGCCCGGGAGATGATGGCGGACGATCTGCGCCGTCTGGAGGAAACGCCCGGCAATTACTACAATTTTCACCCGGGCAGCCATGTAGGGCAAGGGCCGCAGACGGGTATCGAGCTGTGCGCCGCCATGCTGAACACGGTATTAAAGCCGACGCAGCACACCACGGTACTCATTGAAACCATGTCCGGCAAGGGATCGGAAATCGGCCGTACCTTTCAGGAAGTGCAAGCCATCCGGGAACGCATCAAGCTGAAAGATCATGTAGGGGTCTGCCTCGATACCTGCCACATCTGGGACGGGGGCTATGATATCGTGGACTCTTTAGATGATGTCCTGGCAGAATTTGACGACGCCATCGGGCTGGAACATCTGAAAGCCATCCATCTCAACGACAGCCTGAACCCTCGGGGCAGCCACAAAGACCGCCACGCCCGAATCGGCGAAGGAACCATCGGACTGGAGGCGCTGGTACGGGTCATCAATCATCCCCGGCTCTCCCATCTCCCTTTTATTTTAGAGACCCCCAACGATCATGACGGCTACGCCAAAGAAATCGCTCTCCTGCGCAGCCGCTGGCAGCCGGCCAAAGGCGAACGTTCGTGACAAATCCCATGGTGGAAGCGGCGCATCTCCTCCGCCGCTACTTCGGCTATCCGGCTTTTCGTCCGGCCCAGGAGCCGGTGGTCAAAGCACTCCTCTCGGGGAAAGATACCGTGGCCATCATGCCCACCGGAGCAGGAAAATCCCTTTGCTTTCAAATCCCGGCTTTGCTCCTGCCCGGCGTGACCCTGGTGATCTCTCCCCTGATCTCGTTGATGAAGGATCAGGTGGATGCCCTCGCAGAGCAGGGTGTTCCCGCTGCCTTCATCAACAGCGCCCTCGATCCAGCGGAAGCAGAGGCGCGTCTCGAGGCCGTCGCCCGGGGAGAAGTACGTCTCGTCTATGTGGCTCCGGAGAGGCTGGAAAATAATTGGTTTCTGTCACGGCTGAGCTGTGTTGACGTCGCCATGGTGGCAGTGGACGAAGCCCATTGTCTTTCCCAATGGGGACACGATTTTCGCCCCAGCTACCGGCAGATCGCCCCTTTCATTCACGCCCTGCCCCGTCGCCCCATCGTCGGCGCCTTTACAGCAACGGCCACCCCCGAGGTGCGGGACGATATCATCCGCCTTTTAGAGCTCCGACAGCCTGCGATATATGTCAGCGGCTTTGACCGGCCTAATCTCTTCTTCGCCGTGCGCCGGGAAACGAAGAAGACACCCTTCATTGAAAGCTACATCCGAAACCATCCCGGCGACGCGGGCATCATCTACGCGGCCACCCGAAAATCCGTAGATAAACTCTACGATGCCCTGCGTCAAAAAGGCATCCCTGCAGGACGTTACCATGCGGGGCTTTCCGACAAAGAACGGCAGGCTATGCAGGAAGATTTTCTTTACGATCGCCGCCCCGTCATGGTGGCGACGAACGCCTTCGGCATGGGCATCGATAAATCCAACGTGCGCTACGTCATCCACTACAATATGCCGAAGAACTTAGAGGCCTATTATCAAGAGGCAGGTCGAGCCGGACGGGACGGAGAACCGGGGGAATGCCTGCTGCTCTTTTCCGCCGGGGACATCCACACTCAGCAATTCCTCATCGAAAACTCGGCGGAGAGCGAGGAGCGGCGGCAAAACAACCTTCATCTCCTGCAAAAAATGATCGATTACTGCCGCACGCCCCTTTGTCTGCGGCAGTTTATCCTGCGCTATTTCAGCGACGACAGCGCCCCGGAAAAATGCGGACACTGCAGTAACTGTCAAGACAATACGGAATTTCTCGACATCACCCTCGACGCCCAAAAGGCCCTCTCCTGCGTCTATCGGATGCGGGAAAACTTTGGAATCGGCCTGGTAGCACAGGTTCTCTGCGGCGCGGAAAACGAACGCATCGCGGATCGTCACTTTGACGCCTTATCTACCTACGGCCTCTTTCGTGAACGGACGCAGACGGCCGTAAAAGAATTTCTCCATCAACTCGTCATGCTGGGATATCTGGATGTCTCCTCCGACAAATACGCCATCCTGCGCCTCAATGCCATCTCCTATGAAATTCTTAAGGGACAGCGCCAAGCTCTCCTGCCCGTCACCCGGACAGAAAAGAAAAAAGCCGCCGCCCCCACAGGGGACGACCGGCTATTTGAAACCTTGCGGAGCGTGCGCCGCACGCTGGCCGCGCGGGATCACATTCCGCCCTATATGGTATTTTCTGACGCGACGCTCCGGGAAATGTGTGACCTCCAGCCGAAAAACTTAGAAGAAATGCGCGTTGTCAAGGGCGTCGGTGAACGAAAGCTGATCCTTTACGCCCCTGCTTTTTTGGACGCCATCCACAGTGCCAAGGCCCCGGCGACGCTTTCCCCCTGACAATGATCCGCCCTCGGCAAAGCAGCGTTCGTCAACCCTTTGGGCAAGCTCTCAGTAGCCTACGGAAATGGCCCAGCCGTCCTCATATTCCCGATAGTAAACCCGCTCGTGAGGGAAGGACACGGGGAGCGTTTCGTCGTTCGCTTTGTGACTCTGAATGATGAGATAGCGCCCCTCCTCGTCGGGCCAAGGGTTCTTGAACCACGTCCGCTGATGGTACATGGAATCTGCCAAGAGCTTTCGCGCCATATCCATCGCTAATTTTTTCGTGTTGTCGTTCATATCCATGGGAGCTGTCACCTCTCTCGTCTATAAGAAACACTGATACTATGTATTATATTCCCTGCGAAAGGAAAAAATCCTTTTTCCTTTCGCAGGATTTTCTGCCGCCGCATCAGTATGCCCCCTTCGCAAACCGGAGCCAATCCCTCGCGGAAACGGGCGGCGCAGCTGTGATATAATGAACGTATACCCTTGGCAAAACCGTGCAAAAAACAGGAGTCTATTATATGAAAAAAATTACCCGCTTTCTCCTCAGCCTCTTCCTCGCCTTTTTCATCGGCTTCTTCTTAGCGGGAGGACGCGATGTCCTGCGCCCGGAAACACTGACCCGACTCACGGACTGGTTCACAGCTCCCACCGCTGCGCCCGCGCCTTCTGCCGAAGACGAAACGGGTTCTCCACACACCATAGCTGACGCGCCAAACGATTCACCATTCGAGAGTCTCCGGCGGCTGATCTTCCTTCCCGACGCCGTCAATGAACGCGTCCCCGCCCGTCACTTCGTCCCCATCGATCGGCTTCCGCCCCGTCTCATTCAGGCTGTCGTCGCCGTCGAGGACGCCCGTTTTTACTCCCATCCTGGTTTTGATCTGGAAGCTATCGCCCGGGCGACTTTAGTGAACCTCCAATCCGGTGAAATTGAAGAAGGTGCCAGCACCATCACGCAGCAGTTGGTAAAAAATCTTTTTCTGTCTCCGGAACAGTCCATGGGCCGAAAAGTCGAAGAATTGGCCCTCGCCATCGACTTTGAATGCCGCTACTCCAAAAACGAGATTTTAGCTCTTTACCTCAACACCATTTATTTCGGCTCCGGCTACTACGGCATCTACGACGCCGCCCACGGATATTTCGGGAAGGAACCGTCCCAGCTTTCTCTGCCCGAGGCGGCCATGTTGGCGGGGCTTCCCAACGCCCCCTCCCTCTACTCGCCCTACGAAAGCTTTCTCATGGCGAAGAAACGTCAATTCATCGTCTTAGACGCCATGGTGCGCACCGGCTACATCGACGAACGCACCGCCACCGAAGCCAAGATTGAGCCTCTTTACCTCGCTCATTAAAAAAGGCCCCCCGGCGAATATGAACCATGTTCGCCGGGGGCCTTTGTCGCAATGGAGAATCAACCCTTGATCATTTCTTTTCTTTCACAGCCCGCTCCGCTTCCTTTTTGGCTTTTTCCCGGGCTTCTTTGGCTTCCTTTTCCTGTTGGTTCTTTGCCTCGTTCACGGACCCGTCGAAATTCTTATAAAACTTCTGCGCCATCTCGGTATACGTCTTCACATCGTCCGAGTCGTCCCGATCCGCAATGATCTGATACGAGTAGAGAAGCTCGTTCGTTCCGGCCTCGTAAACATCGAAAAAGAACGCCGTCCGACTGTTGTTTGCCACCGTCAGGATAACGTAAGCGTCAGCGTACTGTGCCACCTGATCACGAAACACCTTGGCCCCCACATGGCGATCCGTCTTATAGAGGTCAACCTGCCTGTCCCGCAAAATATTCTGTGCCATGACATCATAAGTCACCACCTGATGTTTGGAAACAGCCGCCGCTTCATTCAGCAGGCGAACCAATTCCTCCATCGAGGGCGCGTCCTTGACGGGCATATAGAGCGGCGCTGCCACCGCCAATCGTTCAATCTTAACGATATCGGCCCCTTCAATCACCGTCGCCTTATCGGAATAGGCCAACGCCAATGAACTGCTCCCGAAAAAGAAGAGCGCCGCCAACAGCTGAAAGACTTTTTTCATCGGTTTATTCCTCCATAAAATGTAATTGCGCCCGACTCAGACCTCCGCTTTCCAGAGTCCGTGCAGATTGCAATACGCATAAGCGGCCACCGGCGCATCATCCGCCGTCAGAGCGAAAACCACCTGGGGAGCATCCCCCGCCCGAAGGCTCTTACGCTGCCCGCCCTGCTTCGTCTCCAGATAGATCCACTCAATCAGATGTTCTACCGTCATAGGATGGGGCGTGCTGCCCACTGTGACCGTTACCGTCTGCCCGTCCACTCGGATGACCGGCACATGCTTTTCCTGCGCTGCGTCCGTGGTGTTCGGCTTCATTTCCTGCATGGGCTTCCCACCGCATTCAATCGTCGCCTGCCCTGCCTGAATAACCCCTATAATGGTACCTTCCTCACGACATACGTAAAATTTTCCTTTAGCCATAAAATCATCTCCTTTCTTTGGTAGAGAAAATATTCTTATTCCCGACGCTGTCTGCCTCAGGAGATGAGCCCGTGTGCACGAAGCGCGGCCGTAAGCGCTGTTACATGCTCCGGCTCCATCTCCGACAGCGGGCGGCGGAGCGGCCCCACCTGCCAACCCATGAGCCCCATGGCCGTCTTCGCAGGAATCGGATTCACCTCACAGAAAAGAGCATCGATGAGATCCGTATAGGCGATCTGCATGTCGCGCGCCTTTTCCACCTCGCCGTCAAAATAAAGCTGGCACATATCGTGAGTCGCCTGAGGCGCTACGTTCGAAAGCACGGAAATGACCCCCTGTCCTCCCAGAGAAAGAATCGGCACGATCTGGTCGTCATTTCCGGAATAGACTGTCAAATCATCCCCGCAGGCGTAGCGTAAGCGCAGAATCGACGAGAGATCGCCGTTGGCTTCCTTGACAGCCACAATATTCGGATGCTTCGCCAGTTCAACGTAAGCCGGAACTTTGATGGACACGCCGGTACGTGACGGCACATCATAGAGAATACAGGGGATAGAAACACTGTCGGCGATGGCCTGAAAATGTTCCACTAATCCCTTTTGCGTGCATTTATTGTAGTAAGGCGTCACCAAGAGCAGTCCGTCCGCCCCCGCCTGCTCGGAATACTGCGAGAGATGAATGGCGTAGGATGTGTCGTTGGAACCGGCTCCGGCGATGACCGGGACACGGCCCCGGACGGTCTCCACCGCGAACTTGATGGCCGCCTTATGCTCGGCATCGTTCATGGTGGCTGCTTCGCCAGTGGTTCCGGCCACGATGATAGCGTCTGTACCGTGGTCGATCTGATGGTCAATCATCCGCCGAAATTCAGGGAAATTGATTTCATCCGCCGTGAAGGGCGTGACAATGGCCACCCCTGCGCCACGAAAAATGAGCTTCTTCATAGGAATCTCCTTTCGGTCTTGACAATACCGCCGCGCCCCAAAGAGACTGGCCAAAAACGCCATCTCCGACGCTTGTCAAAATGATAAAGCACGGATCTTCTTTTGTCAATTTCAAATTCTGCCCGTTAACGAACAAAAAGTGCTTTCGCAAATTCCTCCGCCACGAAGGGACGCAAATCCTCGACGGCTTCCCCCACGCCGATCCATTTGATGGGAATGGATAGCTCCGCCTTGATCCCGATGACGACGCCCCCCTTTGCCGTGCCATCCAACTTCGTCAGCACGACGCCGGTGACGGGGGCCGCCTGAGTGAAGAGCTTAGCCTGACTGACGGCGTTCTGCCCTGTGGTGGCGTCCAGCACCAAAAGCGTCTCGTGGGGGGCACCGGGAATTTCCCGCCGAATGACCCGATTGATCTTCTCCAATTCTGCCATGAGATTCGCTTTCGTCTGAAGCCGTCCCGCCGTATCCACGATGAGGACGTCAGCCGCCCGCGCCTTCGCCGCTTTCACGGCGTCAAAGACCACCGCTGCCGGATCGGATCCCTCTTCGTGGCGAATGACCTCCGCCGCTGTCCGCTGTCCCCAGATCTCCAACTGGTCGATGGCCGCTGCTCGAAAGGTATCCGCCGCTGCCAACATCACTTTTTTCCCGTAATGGTGGTAAAAAGCGCTGAGTTTCCCGATGGTAGTGGTTTTGCCTGCGCCGTTGACGCCGACGACGAGAAGAACCGTCGGCCCTCCGGCCGCCATGCGGATGCCGGCCTCCCCTTTTATGAGAAGAGCCGCAATCTCTTTTTCCAGAAAGGAAATCAAATCCCCCGGCTCTTTGATCTCCTTTGTCTTGATACCCTGCCGCACCGCTTTCATCAGCATTTCCGTCGTGGCGACCCCCACGTCTGCCATGAGGAGAATTTCTTCCAGGTCATCCAAGAGCGCCTCGTCGATATCGGCATACCCCAGGATTGTCGTTTCAATCTTCGCGGTCAAGGAGTCCCGCGTTCTCGTGAGGCCATGTTTCAACCGGTCAAAAAATCCCATATTCCTCTACCCTTTCTCGACGTCCGTCAACGCATCCAGTCGGACCGATATGATCTTTGATACCCCCGCGTCCTCAAGGGTCACTCCGTACATCGTATCTGCCGCCTCCATGGTGCCCTTGCGATGAGTGACAATGACGAACTGCGTATGCGCTGCGAAGTCCCGAAAAAACCGGCCGAACCGCATGATGTTCGCCTCATCTAAAGGGGCATCAATCTCGTCCAGCACCACGAAGGGGGCCGGCCTCACCCGAAGAAAAGCGAAGAGGAGCGCGATAACCGTCAGCGCCCGCTCCCCCCCGGAGAGGACAGAGAGATTCTGCTGTTTCTTCTCGGGGAGCTGCACCTCAATTTCCACCCCCGCTTCCAGGACGCGAGTCTCATCTGTAAGGCGCACCTCAGCGCGGCCACCCCCGAAGAGCGCGGCGAAAATGGCGTTAAAATGTTCCTTGATTCGGGCGAAGGCCTCCTTGAACTGTTTCGTCATGGTGGCGTCCATTTCCTTGATGATCCGCAGGAGATTCTCTTTCGCCTCCTCCAAATCTTTCGCCTGGGCCGCCATGAAATCGTGACGTTCCTTGAGACGCTCATATTCCGCCACCGCGTTGAGGTTCACCGTCCCCAGCGCCTCGATGTCGGCGGAAAGACGGGCCGTCGTTTCCTGTAATTCCTTATCCGAAAGGGCAAGCGCTTCTTTCGCTGCTTCCTCCGGTGTCAGGTGAAACTCCTCCCGCAAGGTCGTCACGCACTGCTCCGTGGCAAATTGCAGCTTCGACTGCTCCATGGCCAACTGATGAAGTTTCTCCTGCATCTGGCTCAAATGTTGCCGAGCAGATCGAAGGGCAGCCTCCTCTTCCTGCGCGGCGGACACCTTTTCCATTCGTTCCCCATGGAGTGCCTGATACGCCTTCTCCAAGCAGACGTAAGCCGCTTCCTGCTCTTTGAGGACCCTCCGTAAGCGCTCTGCTTCCTCTTTGCCTTCGTGCACGCCGCTTTCAAGCTTTTCTGCCGCCTGTTGATTTTCTGTCACCGCCGCCTCGATGCGGGCGATCTCCTTTTCTTTCAGGAGGACGAGTTGACGGCTGTGGCCCGCCTCCTGTGCCAACGCGGCTGCCTGCATTTCTAATTTCGTCAGCCATTTGCGGAAATCCTCCGCGTCCTGCTCCAAATCTTCCAGCCGTTCCTCAGCGGCAGTCACCGCCTTTTGCCGCTCCGTCACCTGCTGTCGAAGCGCTTGCAAGGCGCGGATCATCTCCCCCCGCACCTGCTGTGCCTTGGCGAAGCTGTCGGCCCGCTCCTTCGCGAGTTCCTTCATGGCCGCGAGCTGCAATGCATCTTCCTCCACCTGATCCGCCAATTTTTCCCGGCTGACTCGCACCTCGGCGGCCCGCACCCGGACTTCTTCCAACCGTTTTTTCAGCCCCTCCAGCGTCTCTTCACCGCTGGTCAATTCCTGATTAGCGTCCTCATAAAGCTGTTCTTCTTTTTCTAAGTCCGCCTTTCGTTCCGCCAACGACTTCTTCAGTGCCTCAATCTCGCCGCCGCGATTCAAGAAACCGGCTTCCCGGTTTTGCAAACTGCCGCCAGTAATAGAACCCCCAGGATGTAAAAGTTCTCCCTCTAACGTCACGATGCGCAGACGACGATGATAGGCCTTGGCGACCCGCAGGGCATGTTCCATGGTGTCCACCAACAGCGTCTGCGCCAAAAGGAAATCAATGGCCCCACGGTACTTCTCCTCGACCTGCACTACTTCGTTGCCATATCCGATGACGCCAGGTAGTTTTTTCGCTCCCGCCTCGGGAGAGGCCCCAAAAACGAGATCATCCAGCGGCAAAAACGTTACGCGCCCAGCCCGCGTCCGTTTCAGATAGGCGATGGCCTGCCGGGCCGTTTCCGTGTCCTCAGCAACGATATTCTGCTGAGCGGCCCCCAGCGCCACCTCAATGGCCGTCAGATAGGGCGCCGGGATCGTCAAAAGTTCCGCCACCGCCCCACAAATCCCGCGCCGCCAAGGCTCCTTCGTCCCTAACACCGCCTTGACTGCTCGGCCAAAGCCCTCATAAGTTGCCTGCATCTGCGTAAGCACGCCGACTTTCGCTTCCGCTTGCTCAATGTACTGCCGCGCCGTACGGATGGATTGCTGGCGCGGCCGAAGAGACGCCTGAATTTCCTGCCGCCGCTTTTCCGCCGCCCCCTGCGCTGCCGTGAGATCAGCCTCTTCCTTGGCGTTCTCCGCGGCCGCTTGATCAAGTGACGCTAATTCCTCCCGGTCCGCTGCCAGACTTTTCTCCAGCGCCGCCACCGATTCGCCCTTTTGCGCCACTTCCCCATGACCAGCTTCAATATCATGCTCAATGAGCTTCAGCTCGCTCTCCTTCGTCAGAGTCTCTCGCTGGGCTTCATCCCGCCGCCGAAGGGTTTCCTGAAGCACCGCCTTTTGCTCTCGCGCCTGATGCCCCAGCGCCGCCGCTTTCGCCCTTTCCTCTTCCACCTTCTCTGCCGCTGCCTGCGCCTTTTCCTGCCGTTCCTTTTCCGCCGACAGCAGCTTCTCCCGTTCCTCGTTGGCCGTTTTCCCCTCGGCCAAGAGCTTCGTTCTTTCCTCCTTGAGGCGGCGCTGATTGGCATCACTCTGCTGACGGCGTTCCTCCAGGACCCGTAACTCGCTCTCGGCAGCCTCCATCGCGTCATGCAGGCGATTCTTCGCCGTACTCTTTTCCTCTAACAGCGTCTCCAAATCCAGAACGGCCTTTGCCAAGAGTTCCTTTTTCGTCTCTAACGACTGCACCGCCGTGGCCGCCGCCCGTTCCTCGTCCTCACCGGCGCGCATCTTCTCCGCCCCCGCCGCCTCGGCGAGGCGGGAGTTCTCCTGCCGGCGATACAGCGCCGTAACGCGGCATTGGCGGAGTTTTTCCTGCCACGCCTGATATTGTCGGGTACGCGCCGCTTCCTTTTCCAACGGCGCCAACTGGGTTTGGATCTCCTGCCGAATATCTGCTACCCGAGTGAGGTTTTGCTCCGCCGCCTCTAACTTCCGAACCGATTCCCGCTTTCGATCCCGGTATTTCGTAATCCCCGCCGTTTCCTCAAAAAACAGCCGCCGTTCCTCCGGCCGGCTGTTTAAGATCTCGTCAATCTTATTCTGGCTGATAACCGACAGGCCATCATGCCCCAGTCCCGTATCGGCAATGAGGGCATAGATATCCTTCAGACGGCAGCGGGTCTTATTGATGTAAAACTCGCTCTCCCCGGTGCGAAAAAGGCGACGGGTGATGACCACCTCGGAGAAATCCACCGGCATATCCCCGTCGTTCAAAAATGTCAGGGATACCTCCGCCACCCCTGACGCCCGACGGGACGCGCTGCCCGTGAAGATGATGTCCTCCGCCTTCGTCCCCCGCAGACTGCGCACGTTCTGCTCCCCCAAGACCCAGCGCACGGCATCCGTAATATTACTTTTGCCGCTGCCGTTCGGCCCCACCACCGCCGTCACGCCCCGATCGAATTCAATCTCGATGCGATCCGCAAAGGACTTAAAACCATAGGCCTCCAACCGCTTCAACTGCAACCTCTTCACCAACCCGTTTCACATTGTACCCTTATTATAAAGGAAGCCTCGGCAAAAGGCAAAATCGCCGCTAACGAAAGATCGACGCCTATTTTTTCTTGTGCTTCTTCCGCAGGAGCGCCATGAGCGCCTTTTCCACCGCCTGATAGTCCCCCGCTTCCAGGCCGCACATATCCGTCCGATCCGCCGCGCCGCCGGCGGCGATGTCGTCGTAATTTAATTCCACGAACCGCAGCAATCGCCGCTTCGTTATGCTGTTCCACTCGTTTTCTTCCTTCATGAGCCTCTTGCCTCCTCGCCTGAAACTATCCCTAACCTATTCCGAAATTTCGCCAAACCGCCGTGTTCTCCCGCCGCCCCATGCTTTCGCCGGCAAAGGCATCTGCATGAGGTAAAAAAAGACGGCACCCCCACGAGATGCCATCAAAATATTCTGCTGTCAAGAATTTTACTGCACTGCGTCCCAGGCTCTTTTGATCTTGGCCGCCATACCTCTCATCTTTTTGGCGGGCACGGCGCAGACCGCCACCCGCACGCCTTTCTTCAAGGGAACCGGGAAGATGAAGTCCTCATGCAGCCGCTCGCAGACCGCTGCCGGATTGGCAGCGGGAATGGAAAGGAAGAAGCCTGCCTTATAGGGCAGCGCGTTCAGAGCGCAGGCCTTCGCCTCCTTCATGAAAATGGCGCCCCGCTGGCGAATCATTTGATAGAGCGCCTCCCGCTCCGCCTCAAAGGCCGCCTTGAGCGCCGCATCTTTCTGGATCACCGCAAGGGCCGTCATGGCCCCGCGATTGATATTCGACCACGTTGCCCGGCCGGAAAAAGCGCTAACCGTCCTAAATTCCTCAATAACCGCCTTGTCAGAAGAAAAGCCCACGATAGCGCCAGTGCGCTGCCCATACATCGTGTAGCCCTTCGACATGCTGAAGGCAAACATGACGAAGAGATTAGCCGGCAGATGAGAGAACTGCTTCATGAAGCGGCGGGCTTCATTCTTTTCCCCCGCGTAGTCAATGTAGGCGATGTCTACCAAGAGACTGATCTTCTTGTCGCCTTTCTTGATCTCGTTCTTACATATCTCCAATACCTCGGCCCAATCCGCCTCAGAAAAGCTGTAACCGGTGGGATTGTGCGCCGGGGTATTAAGAATGATAAGCAGGGAGGACTGTTTTTTCAAAAGCTCTTCTACCTTAGCGGCAAAAGCCTGTCGATTGAACTGCTGCGCCTCGTCAAAGAGTGAATAGGTAGCTAATTGACGGCCCTGATCTTGACAGAGGACATTGTACGGCCCCCAAAACCAATCCGATGTCAGCACCTGATCGCCGATCTCCGAATAGTTGGCGATGGCGTGGTGCACCGCTCCCGTTCCTCCGGCGGTAGCCACCGCCGCCGTGTAGCCCTCGGGCTTTTGGGCCGCGAAAGTCAGATCGATCACCGCGTTTAGGTAATCCGGCAGACCATCAATGGGCGCATAAGCGATGATGTCGCTCATGGGGAGCGCCCGATAGACCTTCTCCATCGTCGGAATACAGGCCAATCTTTCTTCGTCGTCCATAATCGCGCCGATGGTGGCATTGATGACCTTATCTGCCCCCACTTTTGCTGCCGCCGCTTTCGCCGCCGCACTCGCGCCAAAGATTGCGTCATTCAGCTCCCGACCGGTGGCATGGGAAGCCGCCATACTCATTGCCATTATTATAATCCCCTTTACCAAGTAATATGCTTTCTGTATTCGCATATTCGAAGCCGAACATCTTTTTCCTGCCCGGGAAAACGAAGTATACAGAATTCATGTCAGTACGCGCAAAAGGCCATGAACCTTCAAGGTTTCATGGCCTTTCGTCCTTCATTCCGACGGATGTTCCTCCAACCGCATGAGCATAAAGCAGTAATCCGATAAACGGTTGATGTACAGCCGATCCGTCTCGTGGACTTCTTCTTCCCGTGCCAGGCGCAGCATCTGGCGCTCCGCCCGGCGCGCCATGGTTCGGGCCAGATCCAACATGGCCCCGCCTTTCGTATCTCCCGGTACTAAGAATTTCCGTAACGGCCCGACAATACCCTCGATACGATCCATCTCCTGCTCCATCTCCGAGACGTTCATCTCCGTGATGTGCGGCGGCTGCCCGAGACTGGCCAAATCAGCCATAAAAAGTGACACATCCTTTTGCAGCATGTAGAGAAGTGTCTTAACTTCCTCGTTCTCACAAAAGGCCCGGGCCATGCCCAGCGCCGAATTCATCTCGTCGATGGTGCCGTAAGTCTCCACCCGCAGCGAATCCTTATCGACCCGCTCGCCCGTGTAGAGGCTGGTCTGTCCTTTATCTCCCGTCTTCGTGTAAACTCCCATGCTTCATCACCTCAATCAAAAATTTCGGTTTCGTTGAAGAAAATATGGATCTCCCGCGCCGCACTCTCCGGGCTGTCGGAAGCGTGTACCGCATTCTCGCCTTTGCTGGCGGCATAAAGCTGACGGATCGTCCCCGGCGCCGCTTCCTTAGGATCAGTCTTTCCGTTGAGGTCGCGCACCTTCCGGGTGACGTCCTTCCCCGCTAAAACCATGGCCACAATGGGGCCGGACGTCATGAAACTCTCTAACTCCGCATAGTAAGGACGACCGATATGCTCCTCGTAATGCTTGGCAGCGACCTCCTTCGTCATCTTCATCAGGCGCATAGCCAGAATGGTCAGCCCTTCATCCTCGTAACGCTTGATGATATCTCCTGTGTGATGTTTTTTATACGCATCCGGTTTAATGAGTACCAGTGTCTTTTCCATAAAAATATCCTCTCCTACTCGTTATTTTTTAAATATTTTTGCGCAATATCGTAATAATCCAACGCCGACTGATGAACCGCCTCGATCTCATCGGCCCGCAAAGTACGGACGATACGGGCCGGATTTCCATAGACCATGGAATTCGCGGGAATTTTCTTATGCTGCGTGAGGAGTGTCCCCGCGCCGATCACGCAATTCTCCCCAATCTCTGCGTAACCCAAGAGAATCGCCCCCATGCCAATGAGGCAATTATTGCCTACCTTTGAACAATGAATGATCGCACCATGCCCCACGGTGACATAATCGCCGATGATTGTCGGCTCATGACTCATGACGTGTACGGTCACATTGTCCTGCAAGTTCGTAAACTGCCCGACTTCAATGGGAGCAATATCGCCGCGCAGGACGGTATTATACCAGACATTTGCCCCTTTGCGCAGGGTTACATTGCCAATAACCCGTGCCCCATCAGCGATGAACACTCCGGCGCCCACTTCGGGTAAAATCCCCTGATACCCTATCAACTGCCCCATAGTTTCACCTGATTTCCGCATATTACGCTACTTTCATATTATAAAGAAAACCACACCAAAAGTAAACCTTGCCCAAAAAGTACGCCGGCGAGAACAGGCTTCGGTAGGCATCAAAGTTCCAACTCCTCCTTATGCGCTTGCATGCCCGCAATACAGCGATCCATGACGATACTGCCGTCCAGCCCCAGCATATCAAATCCTTTTTTGATCACCTCTCGGTTGCATTTCGCCGCAAAATTCTTATCCTTAAATTTCTTTTTCAGACTTTTAACCTCCATCCCTGTCAACCCTTCCGGGCGCATGCGCCCATACGCCTGGACGATGCCGGTAAGCTCATCCACCGCAAACAGGCTTTTGGCGATATCCGTCGTCGGTTCCACTTCCTCCGTTACCAGCCCGTACCCATGGGCGATAATAGTCTTTATATCTTCCTCCTCCACGCCTTCCGGCATTAACAGCTCCCGTACATGATGGCAATGTTCCTGGGGATACTTCTCATAATCCACATCATGCAAATACCCAATGGCCTCCCAATGCTCCTTATCTCCACTGAAATATTCCGCCATTGCGCCCATCGCGGCACTCACAGCCTTGGCGTGGAGAAAAAGATGCGGCTGTGTCGTATGTTTAGCCAAAATTTCTCTGGCTCTCTCTAATGTCAGTTTTCCCATGGCTTGTTCCCTCCTCAATCCCTCTTATCGCTTCCTTACACCACGAAGAGCGGCTGTCTCACCGGAGTCAGCCGCTCTTCGTCTGCTTTATCGTACTCTTATTCCGTGATCGGCTCTTCCGCCGTCTCCTCAGCGGTAACCGCTTCCGCGGATTCCTCTGCCGGTGCCTCACTTGCCACCGCCACGGCAGCATCCGGATCCACCACGTTAATGTTGCGGTAGCGGCTCATACCGGTTCCGGCAGGGATCAATTTGCCGATGATAACATTCTCTTTGAGGCCAATCAAAGGATCGACTTTCCCCTTAATGGCCGCGTCGGTAAGAACGCGGGTCGTCTCCTGGAAAGATGCGGCCGAAAGGAACGAATCCGTGGCCAGCGAAGCTTTCGTGATGCCCAAGAGAATCGGTTTCGCCACCGCCGGTTCGCCCCCCGCCTCAATCACCCGGGCGTTAATCGCCTCAAAGGAATTGATATCGACGTACTCACCGGGCAGGAAATCCGTATCTCCTGATTCTTCAATCTTCACTTTATGGAGCATCTGACGCACCATGACCTCAATGTGCTTATCATTGATCTCCACACCTTGGGACTTATAGACCTTCTGGACTTCGTAGACCAGATAGCGCTGCGTCTCTCGCAGGCCGCAGACCCGCAGAATATCGTGGGGATTGATGGAGCCTTCGGTGATCTTATCCCCTGGCTTCAGCGTCATATCGTCCCGGGCCACTAAACGGGCGCCGTAAGGTATCGCGTATTCCCGTGCCTCGCCTTCTTCCGGCGTCAGGATGACCTTGCGAACTCCTTTGTTGTCCTCTACCGTCGCCACGCCTTCGATCTCCGCGATGATGGCATGATGTTTCGGTTTACGGGCCTCAAAAAGTTCCTCAACCCGCGGCAGACCCTGGGTAATATCGTCGCTGGAAGCGACGCCGCCGGAATGGAAGGTGCGCATGGTAAGCTGTGTACCTGGTTCGCCGATGGATTGCGCCGCGATGATGCCCACCGCTTCGCCCACATCGACCTCCGTAGCATTGGCCAGATCACGCCCATAGCATTTAACGCAGACGCCATACTGGGATTTGCAGGTGAGAACGCTGCGAATGGATACTTTGTCCCGCACCCGGCAGATCTTTTCCGCCAGCTCCTCGTCCACCGTATCGTTCAGAGACGCGACCTTTTTCCCTGTCGCCGGATCCATGATATCCTCCGCTAATACGCGGCCGATAATGCGATCCGCTAAGGGCTCAATGACACTGTTCCCCTCTTTGATGGCTTCTACTTCAATTCCCCGGACATTGCCATTGCGCACCTTGATTTCTTTGGCGTCGCTGGCCAGAGCCGCATCGATGAGGGACTCAGTAAGAAGCGTCGCAGGGGGAACGACCTCTTCTCCATCGTTGGACAAAACCGCATCCGTGGTGGTCTTGCCCACCATTTCCCGAATGATTCCCTTGCGCAGGGACGTCCGGGTCTTAGCCACCGTGGTCCCCAAGGTCACAGTCTCGGAAATCATGGCATTGCTGATGACCGCTTCGGAAGAAGCCAATGAACCGCGAATGACGATCTCTTTGACCTTTGATTCCCCGATCAAGGTCAGATCATCGTCCGTCAGAACAATATCGCGAGGCAGGAGAAGTTCTCCCGTCTTCGGATCCAGCACGTCTTCTCCCAATACCCGATCCACAAGCATATCCCGCAGGATTTCCACCGCCGCCAGAGAAGAATCCGCCAGTTTGGCCCGGACCCGTACGAGATTGATGCCCACAACGTCGCAGTCTTCCTCTCGGACAATGACATCCTGCGCCACGTCCACCAGACGGCGGGTGAGATACCCTGAGTCCGCCGTACGGAGCGCCGTATCCGCCAGCCCTTTGCGGGCGCCATGGGAAGAAATAAAGTAGTCGGAAACTGTCAGCCCTTCACGGAAATTCGCCGTAATCGGCAAATCGATGATCTTTCCCGACGGATCGGCCATCAGGCCGCGCATCCCCGCTAACTGACGCATCTGCTGCTTGTTGCCCCGGGCGCCGGAATCCGCCATCATGAAAATGGGGTTAAACGCGTCCATGTTTTTCATCATGGCGTCACCCACATCATCTGTGGCTTCCGTCCAGAGGTCAATGACTTTTTTATAGCGTTCGCTCTCGGTGATCAAACCGCGGCTGAACTGTTTTTCGATCTTATTGACGATATCCTTCGTGGCGTCGATGATCTCCTGCTTCTCCGGCGGAACGATAACATCCGAAATGGCGACGGTCATGCCCGCAAGGCAAGCGTAATGATAGCCGAGATTCTTCACGTTATCAATGACCACCGCCGTCTTGCCCGCGCCGAAATGTTTGAAGCAGTTGGCCACAAGACGGCCCATCTCTTTCTTATCGATGCGAATCCCGTAGTACCATTCGCCCGTTTCCTTATCCTGACGGAAGTAGCGAATCTCCGGCGGCAGGATCTCGTTGAAGATCATGCGGCCCAGCGAAGTCTTGACCGTACCGTAACCATCCACGCGCGTAGAAATCTCCGCCTGCAAATCCAATTCATGGTGCTGATACGCTAAAAGGCCTTCTTCAATGCCGGTAACAAATTTTCCTTCGCCTTTTGCGCCGGGACGCAGAATGGTCAAATAATAGGAACCCAAGATCATATCCTGCGTCGGCACAATGATGGGACGCCCGTCTTTCGGCGCTAAGATATGGCTGGCCGCCAGCATCAAAATACGGGCCTCGGCCTGTGCTTCTGCGGAAAGCGGCAGATGGATCGCCATCTGATCCCCATCAAAGTCCGCGTTATAAGCAGTGCAGGCCAAAGGATGGAGCTTCAAAGCGCGTCCTTCCGTCAACACCGGTTCAAAGGCCTGAATGCCCAAGCGATGAAGGGTCGGCGCCCGGTTCAAAAGAACCGGATGTTCCTTGATAACTTCCTCCAAAACGTCCCACACTTCCGGCTTTACGCGTTCCACCATGCGCTTTGCCGCCTTGATGTTGCCCACGACGCCGTTGTTGACCAATTTCTTCATGACAAAGGGTTTGAAGAGTTCCAGCGCCATCTCCTTGGGGAGGCCGCACTGATGAAGCTTCAGTTCCGGCCCCACAACGATGACCGAACGGCCGGAATAATCCACGCGCTTTCCTAAGAGATTTTGACGGAAACGGCCCTGTTTCCCCTTGAGCATATCGGACAAAGATTTCAGGGGACGATTGCCTGGCCCCGTAACTGGGCGGCCGCGGCGGCCGTTGTCGATGAGGGCATCCACCGCTTCCTGAAGCATCCGCTTTTCGTTGCGGACAATAATGTCCGGTGCACCTAAATCGATCAAGCGTTTCAAACGATTATTGCGGTTGATGACACGACGGTAGAGATCGTTTAAGTCGGAAGTAGCGAAGCGGCCGCCGTCAAGCTGCACCATGGGGCGCAGTTCCGGCGGGATCACTGGCACCACATCCATGATCATCCACGCGGGATCATTGCCGGATTTACGGAACGCCTCCACTACTTCCAGGCGGCGAATGGCGCGGACTTTCTTCTGTCCGCTGACTTCCCGCAGTTCCTGCCGCAAGTCCTCATTCATTTTCTCCAGATCCAGTTCTTCCAAAAGGGTTTTGATGGCTTCCGCCCCCATCCCCACTTGAAAGGAATCGCCAAACTTTTCACGATGTTCGTGATATTCGCTCTCCGTCAAGAGCTGTTTCTTCATCAGCGGCGTATCCGCCGGATCCAAGACAATATAAGATGCGAAATACAGGACTTTCTCCAAGGAGCGCGGAGAAATGTCCAGAATCAGCCCCATGCGGCTCGGGATCCCTTTGAAGTACCATATATGCGACACCGGCGCGGCCAGTTCAATATGACCCATGCGCTCCCGCCGCACCTTGGAACGCGTCACTTCGACGCCGCAGCGGTCGCAGATGATCCCCTTGTATCGAATGCGCTTATACTTGCCGCAGTGGCACTCCCAATCCCGGGTCGGCCCGAAAATACGCTCGCAGAAAAGGCCGTCCTTTTCCGGCTTGAGAGTCCGATAATTGATTGTCTCCGGCTTTTTGACCTCGCCATAAGACCATTCGCGGATCTTATCGGGCGAAGCCAGCCCGATTCGCATGGAATCAAAATTATTTACATCCAGCAAGGGGCCGTCACTCCCTTCTTATTCATCCGAATTTTCATCGTCAGAACCGACTTCCCCATCGTCGCCCTGATGCTCTTCGTCGCCTTCCAAAACGTCCATATCGGCGATAATATCATCCCCGGCGTTCTCACCGTCCGCCGCGTCTTCGTCGTAATCATCCGTCCCTACGGTTCCTTTATCGGCCGGCGCAGCCTGGGCTGGATCCACTCCGTTGACGTCGAAATCAAGCTCCCGCGCCGTCTCATGAACATCTTCCTCATCGTCCTGAATGACGATCTCCTGCGCATCCTCCGACAACACTTTGATGTCAAGGCCGATGCTCTGAAGTTCTTTGATGAGAACCTTGAACGACTCGGGTACCCCCGGCTCGGGAATATTTTCTCCCTTGACGATGGCTTCGTAAGTCTTTACGCGGCCCACCACATCGTCTGACTTCACGGTCAAAATCTCTTGCAGCGTATAGGACGCGCCGTAAGCTTCCAGAGCCCAAACTTCCATTTCACCAAAGCGCTGCCCGCCGAACTGCGCCTTGCCGCCCAAAGGCTGCTGCGTAACCAAAGAATACGGTCCCGTAGAGCGGGCATGAATCTTGTCATCCACCAAATGATGGAGTTTCAGCATGTACACGCAACCAACGGTGACGCGATTCTCAAAAGGTTCGCCCGTTCGGCCGTCGTAGAGCACCGTCTTGCCGTCCGCCGGCAGGCCCGCCGCCTTAATGGTATCAAAGACTTCATTTTCTCCTGCCCCGTCAAAGACCGGCGTAGCAATATGAATGCCGGCCTCGTCAGGTTTCGGCATGCCGTAAGCATCAAAATTATAGCCGATATCACGAAGGCGCTGCTCAACAGTGGGATCCCCCGCCTTGATCTGATTCCCCAATTCCCGCACGGCCATCCCTAAATGGGTTTCCAAAATCTGACCGATGTTCATGCGCGAGGGAACGCCCAAAGGGTTCAACACGATATCCACCGGCGTTCCGTCCGGCAGAAAGGGCATGTCCTCCTGCCGCATGATCTTGGAAACGACACCCTTGTTCCCGTGACGGCCGGACATCTTATCCCCGACGGAGATCTTGCGCTTCTGGGCGATGTAAACGCGAACCAAGTGATTGACTCCCGGCGGCAGCTCATCGTTGTTTTCGCGATTGAAAACCTTCACGTCGACGATCTTCCCCGCCTCGCCATGAGGAACGCGCAGTGACGTATCCCGCACTTCCCGGGCCTTTTCCCCGAAGATGGCCCGCAGGAGACGCTCCTCTGCCGTCAGTTCCGTCTCGCCTTTCGGCGTGACCTTCCCTACCAGGATATCACCCGGCCGAACCTCCGCGCCGATACGGACGATACCGTCCTCATCCAAATCGCGTAAAGCGTCTTCCGCCACGTTGGGAATGTCCCGGGTCACTTCCTCCGGGCCTAACTTTGTATCCCGCGCGTCGCATTCGTACTCCTCAATATGAATGGAAGTATACAGGTCACGCTTCACCAGATTCTCACTCAGGAGAACTGCATCTTCATAGTTATAACCTTCCCATGGCATATAGGCCACCAGAATGTTATAGCCGAGAGCCAGCTCACCGTGATCCGTAGCCGGGCCGTCGGCGATGGGCTGACGTTCCATGACCGTATCGCCCTGATTGACGATCGGCACCTGATTGATGCAGGTCCCCTGATTGGAACGAAGATATTTTTGTAATTTATAGGTATCGAGAGAGCCATCCTCCGCCCGTACTTTTATCTGATCCGCCGCCACGGATTCCACCGTACCAGCCCGTTTGGCCAGCACCATGACACCGGAGTCGCAGGCGGCTTTATACTCCATACCGGTTCCTATCAAGGGCGCCTGCGTTCTGAGAAGAGGCACCGCCTGACGCTGCATGTTTGCCCCCATCAGGGCGCGGTTCGCATCGTCATTTTCCAAGAAGGGGATCATGGCCGTAGCGATGGAGACCACCTGTTTCGGCGACACATCCATATAGTCGACCCGATCCCGGGAAGAAAGCACGGTCTCTTCATGATAACGAGCCGTCACTCGTTCATTGACGAACCAGCCATTCTTATCCAGCGGTTCGTTGGCCTGGGCGATGGTGATACTGTCTTCCTCGTCCGCCGTAAGATAACGGACTTCATCGGTAACGCGCTTTTTATTTTTATCCACCTTACGGTAAGGCGTTTCCATAAAGCCGAACTGATTGATGCGGGCATAATTCGACAGAGAGCCAATGAGACCGATGTTCGGACCTTCCGGCGTTTCGATGGGGCACATGCGACCGTAGTGGGAATTATGAACGTCGCGCACCTCAAACCCCGCCCGTTCCCGGGAAAGTCCCCCCGGCCCCAAGGCCGAAAGGCGGCGCTTATGCGTAAGCTCAGAGAGCGGGTTATGCTGATCCATGAACTGGGACAGCTGCGACGACCCGAAAAATTCCTTGATGGCGGCCACCACCGGCCGAATATTGATGAGGGCCTGCGGCGTGATCACATCCGCGTCCTGAATGGACATGCGCTCCTTCACCACCCGCTCCATACGGGAAAGACCGATGCGAAACTGATTCTGAAGCAGTTCACCTACCGAGCGAACGCGACGATTCCCCAAGTGATCGATATCGTCCGTTGTTCCCACCCCGTCGATGAGGTTGAGAAGATAACTCACGGACGCCAAGATATCATAACGCGTGATGGTACGATATTGATATTCCAAAGTCGGCGAGCAGATGAGCTTCAGCCGCTTTTCTTCTCCTTCTTCCGTCTGATGACGAAGGAAAATGGTCAGCGGTTCATCCTTTTGAAAGGCGGCGGCTTCCTCTTCTGGCGTAACGGCATCCAACATGGCTTCGTCCACAGGAACATCCGCGGGGATGAGAACCTCCCCCGTCTCCTGATTCACGATAGGTTCCGCCAAGATCCGGCCGAGAATACGGCGCCTCCAGCCCAATTTTTTCGTCAGTTTATAGCGGCCCACCGTGGCTAAGTCGTAACGTTTCGGATCAAAAAAGAGAGAATCTAAAAGCTGCTGGGCGTTGTCCACCACCGCCGGTTCTCCCGGCCGCAGGCGATGGTAAATGTCAAGCAGGGCCTCTTCTTTCGTCTTCGTGTTGTCCCGCTCCAACGTCGTCATGATCAAGGGATGATTATCAAAGAGCGCGGCGATCTCCTCGCTGGAATCATACCCCAAGGCCCGAATCAACACAGTAACAGGCAATTTCCTGGTGCGATCAATGCGGGCCGACAGGACATCATTCACATCCGTCTCCAATTCGATCCACGCGCCCCGATTGGGGATAACCGTAGAGCTGTACAGCTTTTTCCCCGAAGGATCCATGGATTCCACATAGTAAGCACCGGGGGAACGTACCAACTGGCTGACGATGACCCGCTCTGCCCCATTGATGATGAAGGTGCCGGTATCCGTCATCAAGGGAAAATCTCCCATGAAGACCTCCTGCTGCTTGATCTCCCCCGTCTCCCGGTTCATGAGCCGGACGTTCACTCGCAAAGGAGCCGCCAAAGTCGCATCGCGTTCTTTACACTCGTCGATCTCGTATTTGGGATCGCCAAGAGAAAAGTCTTCAAAGGAAAGTACTAAATTTCCCGTAAAATCCTGAATGGGAGAAATGTCGCGAAAAATTTCCTTCAACCCGTCGCTGAGAAACCATTGATAAGAATTGCGCTGGATATCCAGCAAATGCGGCATTTCCATGACTTCTTTGATCTTGGCGTAACTATACCGAGTTCTCTTGCCTACCGGCACAGGATTAAACATTAAAGCCGTCACTCCTTAGCCCATGGAAGCACGAATAAATTCAGCCCATCATCTTGACGCATCTTTTTCACTCTGCCGGGAAAGCAAATCCTCCGCAGAGCCCAACTCTGCGTCCGGTTTGTTCTCAGCAGAACAAAAATGCGGCACCAATCGGACAGACTTCATTTCCTCAGTGCGTCCTTATTTTACAACGTGAACCGACGCGCACAAAAAACAGCGGGAAATAAACCACGAAAAGACAAGGTTTCCTTGCTGAAAAAACCTTGTCTTACTTTGCCTATTCCCGTCTGAGACGCTTATGTCCATACTTTATTGACCCGTGCAGCTGTCACGTACCCAGTCGTACAGCCCACACTGCCACGTTCTGTAATTTAACATATTATCATACAGGAAAGACACTGTCAATATACAGCAGACAAAAACAGGGACATCAGTAGATGTCCCTGTTTTGACTCAATCTCTGTCTTACTTCAGTTCCACCGTAGCGCCGGCTTCTTCCAATTTCGCTTTCATGTTGTCGGCATCGGCTTTGGCGACCTTCTCCTTCACCGGAGCCGGAGCGCCGTCCACCACAGCTTTCGCTTCCTTCAGGCCGAGACCTGTAAGTTCACGAACCACTTTGATGACGCCGATTTTCTTGTCGCCCGCATTGGTGAGAATGACGTCAAATTCCGTCTTCTCTTCCGCCGCACCGCCGGCTGCCGCCGGAGCCGCCGCCGCGACCGCCACCGGAGCCGCCGCCGAAACGCCGAATTTCTCTTCCATCGCTTTGACCAGTTCGGAGAGTTCGAGGACCGTCATGCCCTCAATCGCCTGCATGATTTCTTCTTTTGTCATGATAAAATACCTCCATCAAAATAATTTTTGTTTCGTTCCCTAAAATTTTCTACGGATCGGTCAGGCCGAAGCCTTTTCTTTCTGCTGACGCACCGCGTCAAGCACATAAACAGCATGGCGGATAACACCCTGAAGGACATTGACCGTGTTGTTGAGCGGGGACTGCATGCTGCCCAAGAGTTTCGCCACGAGAACCTCCCGGGACGGCAAGGAAGCCAATGCCTTCACAGCCGCCGCATCGATGACCTTACCGTCAACGATGCCGGCCTTCACCACCAACACGCCGGTATCATCCAGCTTATTTTTCTTGATGAATTCGCTGATGACTTTCGCCGGAGCGACGGCATCCTCGGAAGATACCGCTAAAGCCGTCGTGCCCTCCAAATGCGAGATCAGATCCTCCATCCCGGCCTCTTTGGCTGCGATCGCCGTCAGCGTATTCTTGACCACATGATAGGAAACGCCTGCAGCGCGAAGCTCGCGGCGCAGCTCGGTATCCTGCGCCACCGTCAACCCTTTATATCCGGTGAACACCGCGCCTTTTGACGCTGTCAGCTTGCCCTTCAAGGAAGCTACGATTGCCTGTTTCTCAGCAGATACTGGCATAAAAACACCTCCTCTCATATTTTTCCCAATAATAAAAGCGGTCTCTGGCCAAAGACCCGGAGACCGCAGGATAATCACGCAGCGTTTCCGGCCTGGGCGGGTATCTTTAAGTGATCGCTCACACCTGCCGTCTTAGGCCATATAACCTTTATGAACTTGGTAAATCAGTCAGCCTTACCCGCCATCTGTACCGGAATACCCGGCCCCATGGTCGCCGCCACAGTGACGGAGCGGATATACTGTCCCTTGGCGCCCGCCGGCTTCGCTTTAACCAGCGTTTCCATCAGGGTGCGGAAGTTTTCCACGAGCTTTTCCGGTGCAAAGGAAACTTTTCCCACCGGCACATGGACGTTCCCCGCCTTATCGGTACGATATTCCACTTTACCGGCCTTGATTTCCTGAACGGCTTTCGTCAAATCCATGGTTACCGTCCCCAATTTGGGGTTCGGCATGAGCCCGCGAGGGCCGAGGATCTTACCCAGACGCCCCACCACGCCCATCATATCCGGCGTAGCCACCGCCACATCAAAATCGCACCAACCGCCCTGAATCTTCGCCACCAGCTCGTCCGAACCAGCAAAATCAGCGCCCGCCTGTTCTGCCTCAGCGACCTTATCGCCTTTGGCAAAGACCAGAACTCGCTTCGTCTTACCGGTTCCGTGAGGCAAAATGACCGCACCACGCACCTGCTGATCCGCATATTTCGGATCGACCCCCAAGCGCACGTGGAGCTCCACCGTCTCATCGAACTTTGCCGTCCCCGTCTTCTTGACCAGCTCCATCGCTTCCGAAGGGGTATAAACCTTCCCTTCCTCAATGAGCTTGACGGCGTCCTGATATTTCTTACCTGCTTTTGCCATAGTAAATACTCCTTTCGTGGTCTTAGCGGTATTTACCTCCCACGAGGGATCGCCGAAAAATCAATCGACGATCTCAATACCCATGCTGCGCGCCGTCCCCTCAATCATTCGGGTGGCCGCTTCCAGGTCAGCCGCGTTCAGATCCTGCATCTTCGACTGGGCGATCTCCCGCGCTTTCGCCCGGGGAACCTTCGCCACCTTATTCTTATTCGGCTCGCCCGAGGCCTTTTCAATCCCAGCTGCCTTCTTCAAAAGGACAGCGGCCGGGGGCGTCTTCGTGATGAACGTGAACGACCGATCCTCGAACACTGAGATCTCCACCGGAATGATAAGTCCGGCCTGCTGCGCCGTTCTTTCATTAAATTCCTTAACAAACGCCATGATATTGACGCCTGCCTGTCCTAAAGCCGGACCTACCGGAGGCGCCGGCGTGGCCTTCCCCGCTAAAACTTGGAGTTTGACGAGCTTTGCAACCTTCTTTGCCATTGATTTACACCTCCTTAAAAGGAATATGCACGCTATACAAAAAAATCAAATCTTCTCTACCTGGTCATAATCCAGCTCAATCACGGTTTCCCGGCCAAACATATCCACCAGTGCCTTGATCTTGCCACGCTCCGCATCCACTTCCGTAACCGTAGCAGGAAAATTCTCAAAAGAACCAGTATTGATGTGAACGGCCTGCCCCGGCTCTAAATCGACGACAGGGCGCAGCTCTTCTTCCCTGGTTGTCCGCAGAATATTCTTGACTTCGTCCTCCGTGAGGGGAATCGGCTTCGTCCCCGAACCCACAAAACCGGTGACCCCCGGTGTATTACGGACGACGTACCAAGAGCGGTCATTGACGATCATCTCCACCAGCGCATAGCCAGGGAAAACCTTCTTTTTCGTCAGCTTCTTGCGGCCATCCTTGACCTCAATATCGTCTTCCATGGGGACGACGACGTTAAAGATTTCGTTTTCCATCCCCATGGAACGGACTTTGCTCTCAAGATTGGCCTTGACTTTATTCTCATACCCGGAATATGTATGGATAACATACCATTTCTTTTCTGCTTCCATCGCAGGGAACGCCGGTGCGCCCCTCACCTCCCCGATGTCTATCGTAGAATGAGCGTGAATAACCTGGTGAATATCGTGTCGCAGGCCCAAATCAAAGCGCAGACGATGATGACGGCTACAGCCACGACAGCCGTATCTACGGCCAATTCACGGCGGGTGGCCCAGGAAACCCTCTTCATTTCGGCCACGACTTCCTCTATGAACTTCTTCGGATTAAACCCGGCCTCCGATGCTGCCACCGATGCCTTCTCTTCCGCCAAAACCTGTCACATCCTCATTATCTGCCGGCTCGCAGGCAATCATTTCGTCTCTTTATGCAGCGTATGCTTCTTGCAGAATTTGCAGTATTTATTAAGTTCCAGACGATCCGGATGGTTTTTCTTGTTCTTATTTGTCTGGTAGTTCCGGTTCTTGCAAACCGTACAGGCCAACGTAATGGCGTTACGCATTTCATGCACTCCTCACTCACAGATTTCGCTATATGCCAAAAGGTCACTCATGTACTTTATCATACTTGCTATGGCGTGTCAACCAAAACCCCCGTAGGACAGCGAATTTTTCGCGCCGTCACCAACAGCGCATGATCTCACAAAAAAACCCCGCAACGGGGGTTTCATTGCCAAATTGGTGGCGGAAGGGAGATTTGAACTCTCGACACTGCGGGTATGAACCGCATGCTCTAGCCAACTGAGCTATTCCGCCATTATGAATGGAGCTGATGACCAGGATTGAACTGGTGACCTTATCCTTACCAAGGATACGCTCTGCCGACTGAGCTACATCAGCACGCTGAGCATTGGTTGCGGGAAGAGGACTTGAACCTCTGACCTTCGGGTTATGAGCCCGACGAGCTACCAACTGCTCCATCCCGCGATAATCGCACCCGATGTGACCATCGGCTGACAAGTAGAGATATTAACATAAAACATCTCGTTTGTAAATAGGAGGCGGCCATTTCCGGCAAAATATTTTCATCCGTATATGTTTCTTACCGAAACCGTGTCAAAGAATCGAATTGCCTCCCCTTTCGTCCATTACCCACCGGGGAAAGCCCCTGTCTGCCCCCTGCGATATGGCAAGACACCGCCGGATTAACGGCGACGGCGCAGATTACGGCCTTTATGTCCGGCGCCCTTACGATTGGCAGACCTGTTTACCGGCGCAGGAGTCCGTTTACATTTGGCCGGCGATTTTTGCCGCGCTTCTTCCCCCCGATGCCGTATCACTTCAATTTCACGATGCCCCCGTGCCTTTTCCGTGCTTCTCGTTGAACGGCGCCGTGTGATACGGGCACGAATTCCGGCCTCAATCCGGCGCATCGATTCATACTGCCGATCGGTGACAAAAGTGACGGCTTCCCCTTCCCGTCCGGCCCGGCCGGTACGGCCGATACGATGAATATAATCCTCTGCCGTCCGTGGTAAATCATAATTCACCACATGGGTTACCCCTTCAATGTCAAGCCCCCGAGCCGCGATATCCGTTGTCACTAAGATTTGCAGCTCTGCCTGACGAAAGCGGCGCAGCACCAGCGCCCGCTGCGTTTGTGTCAAATCGCCGGACAGTTCATCCGCCAAATACCCCCGGTGAATCATCTCATACGTCACCCGGCGAACTTTCTCTCGCGTGGCGCAGAAAACCATCATCAAATATGGCTGCGTTTCGTTGATGATAAGCGAGAGCCGGTCAAGCTTCTCCGCCTCCTTCAAGGCAATGGTAACCTGCCGAATGGTATCGAGGGGCACCTGCGCGCCTTCTATTTTAATCTCTTCCGGTCGTGTCATAAAACGATGGGCTAATTTGCGTACGCGCTCGGGGATGGTCGCGGAAAACAAAAGGAGCTGCCGATCCCTCGCCAGTTCTTTCAGGAGCGTCTCCACATCTTCGATAAACCCTAATTTCATCATCTCGTCCGCTTCGTCCAACACGACCTTATTCACCGTCCCCAGAAGCAGCGTATGATGGCGCAGATGGTCCAGCAATCGTCCCGGTGTCCCGATGATGAGCTGGGGGTGGCGGTGAATCTTTTCCTTCTGCCGCTCGATGTCCTGTCCACCGTAAAGGGCCAAGGCGCGGACGCCGTAAACCGGTGCCAAGGCGTTGGCCACCCGGGCGATCTGCAGCGTAAGCTCTCGGGTCGGCGTTACAATGAGAGCCTGCGCCGCCATAACGTTCGGCTTAAGCTTTTCCAAGAGCGGCAGTAAAAAGGCCAACGTTTTCCCCGTCCCGGTAGGCGCCTGAACAATGGCATCGCGGCCGCTGCGCACCACGGGGATCGCCGCCTCCTGTACCGGCGTCGTCTGATCGATTCCCTGCCGATGGAGAAGGAGAATTACATCCGGACGAAGGTGAAAATCCGAAAAATTCCGCATCAGCTCGACAAGACCTCCGTTCCCGTTTCCGTGATAAGAATCGTCTTCTCCCACTGGGCTGAGAGCTTATGATCCTTTGTGCGGACCGTCCAGCCGTCCACGGCATCGATGGTCACTTTATGAGTCCCCTCGTTGATCATCGGCTCCACCGTCAGCGTCATGCCCGGCACTAAGAGCATGCCCGTATTCACCTCACCCACATGAGGGACAAAAGGCTCTAAGTGGAATTCTTTCCCCACGCCATGCCCCCCCAGCCGCGTCACCACAGAATAGCCGTTTTCATGGGCGTGTCCGCCGCAGGCCGCACCGATGTCTCCCAAATAATGCCATGGCCGGGCCGCCGCGATCCCTAACTCCATGCACTCTCTGGCCACGCGCACCAGACGCTGCGCCTCCGGCGATACCTCTCCCATCATGAACATCCGCGAAGCATCGGCAAAATATCCGTGCAAAATGGTCGTGATATCGATATTGACGATATCTCCTTCCTTAAGAATCGTATCCGACGACGGAATCCCGTGGCAAACTACGTCATTGACAGAGATGCAGACGTTTTTCGGATAGCCCTCATAGTGAAGGCAGGCCGCTACGCCGCCATGAGAAGTAATGTAATCCCCCGCCGCTCGATCCAGCGTTTCCGTATCAATGCCCGGACGCACCATCTCCGCCATGAGATCCAGTGCCCCGTCATTGATCACCCCCGCCGCTCGAATCCCCTCGATGTCCGCTTCATTGTTGATGATCTTTCGCGGCGGCCGCACCTGCCCCTTGAAAACATCAAAGGTCATACCGTCAAGCCGCTCGTCAAACGCCAAATGACAATGTTTATATTTCTTTCCGCTGCCGCACCAGCAAGGTTCATTACGATTCATTTTCTCTCTCCCATCTCCTAAAGACACTGTTTTTAGTATAACACAAATGAGAACCGTTTTATAGTAACCAATAGCACCGCTTTGCCTCCCCAAAATAAGCGCTTTCTGCTACTGGCTTGACAGGCAGTACGCCTTGCTATATGATGAGCCATAAGGCTTTCAGAAGATCTTCAGAACTCTACATAAGGACGGTTTTGTTCTATGCGATTCTTTTTACCGCGTGTCCTGCTCGCCCTGTGTCTCCTCATCGGTGCTGCCATCTACGCGCTCTATGCTCGGCCGGCGGGCATCCCCGTACTCAATTATCATCAAATCAACGACCACAATAAAAGCGTCCTGACCATTTCCTCACTACAATTCGCCGCCCAGATGGATTATCTGGCGGCTTCAGGCTACCATACCATCACTGTCGCCGAGCTGGCCGATGCCTTGGAAAAAGGCCGTCCCCTGCCGGAAAAACCTGTCCTCCTCACCTTTGATGATGGCTATCAGGATAACTATGACATCGCGTATCCTATCCTGAAAGCCCACGGCATGAAAGCCGTCATTTTCCTCATCACCGACTATGTGAGCCGCTATCCCAACTACCTGACCTGGGAAGAGGTGCGCGACATGGGGCAAAACGGCATCGAATTCGGCAGCCATACGCTAAATCACGTCGATCTCACAACATGCACCGCTCCCGAAGAACTCCAAAAGCAGTTGGTAAATTCTAAAGCCGCACTGGAATGGCGGCTGGATCGCCCCGTTACCTTTTTAGCCTATCCCTGCGGCAGCCGCAACAGAACCGTCATCGAAGCGTTGAAAGCAGCCGGGTATCAGGGCGCCTTCACCGTCGACACAGGAATCGATCGCCCCGGTGATAATATGTATGAACTGCGCCGCATCCCCATCTTTGGCGGCAATTCCCACACCCTGCTGCGGTTTAAAATCAGACTCACCTGCCCGTATCTTGCCGCTTTTCTGGGAAATATCCAAACCAATCTCAAAACAGCGGGCTTTCCCCGGCTGGCCCGTCTGGTTCCCGCTCCCTGACACCCCCCGCTTCTCTCCATAAACAGGCCCCGTTCCGGCCGTGCCATCCGGCGCAAGATAAAAACCGCTCTTGCCTCTCGAATGGAAACGGCCCCGACGGGGCCTGTTTATGATTTCTTCCGTATCGTAATCAACCGTCAAGCCAAATGCTGCGTGTCGCGCCAAATATCAAGGAAACAGCGCGTCTTAGGGGAGGCGTCGGTAAAGGCAAGGGCCAGTGCGTTAAGGGATACCCCATGGAATCGTGGGCCCAGGTCGTTTGCCAAAGCTCCCTTCCCGCGGGCAGCCAGCCGTTCACTCAAGGAAAAGGAGTCCGGCAAAAGATAGATCAGTTCCAGTCCTACTCTGTCCTCAGCCGCCAACGTCGCCCAGAAAGCGGTCAATTCCTGCCACTGTGTCTGATAATAGCGGTTCCGCGGCTGCCCCGCCGCAAAATCAAAGGGCGCACCTTCTTCATACATGCGGCAGAAATCCTCCGCCGAAAAGCGGGACTCTTCCTTTTTCCCTCGCAGCAACGAAACATATCGATCATAACGTTTCCAACCGATCCCCTGCCCCGGCAGGCGCAGCTCGACAAAATACAACGTCCGCCCTGCCTCGTCATAGGTCAGGTAATCGGCGCGAAAGAGCAACTGTCCCGGTGCTTTCGCCGATAGAGGAAACCCTTTCGTCACATACCGCATCGCCGTACCCGGCAACGCGTGGGACAACAGTTCCGCCAGTATCGTTCCGGCCGCCGTCTCCGTCTTCATGGTTAGCATGACGTCGTACACCGCCTTGGTATCCGCCCACGGCATCGCGTTATCATACCGCAGCGCGGCGACAAAGCCCCGCCAAAACGACGGATCGGCCGCTATATCATTGGCATCTTCTGCCATTCTCTGCGCCTCCTTGCCAACCTTCATCAGCGCCGTGTCCCATCTCACATCTTTTTTACACACTGAGAGCGAATCCGGCTTGACCCCGCTTGGCAAAAGTCTGTCAATGTAAAAACTGATCGATCGCTTTATTCAGCCGTTTCAACGCTTCCCGATCATCTTCCTGCACAGCCTCCACAATACAATGTTCCATATGATCCTTCAAAATAATTTTCCCTACATTCTTTAAGGCCGCATCCACCGCCGAAATCTGAATGAGGATATCGCTGCAATCGCGCCCTTCCTCCACCATGCGCCGAATGGACTGCAAATGACCGATCAGACGCGCCATGCGATTCAGCACCGCCTTTGTATGCGTATGAGAATGTACATGCGCCCCGGGCCCATGACCGTTCTCATGACGATGCGCCGGGTCGCCGTGCGGATGTTCTCCCCCCGGCCAATGCTTTTTTTCTGCCATTTCCCGTTCACACTCCGTCTCGAACCGCCAAAATCTTATACCGCTTCACTTCGCGGATAAACTTCCGATACTCCGTCGAGAGCGCTTGATCGCAATTTCCCAGCCGCAGCGGCTCCACGATCCGAGACAAAATAGCCGAGAGCGGCGTAAGACCCATATTCTCTGTGAGCCCCTTCAAGGTGTGCGCCTGGCGAAAGGCCGCATCCGCGTCTTTATCAGCCAGAGCCTTTCCCAACGCTTCCAAAGCCGGATCCACGACGAATTTTTTAAAACAGCGGGCGTAAAAATCCTCCTTATGGGAAAAGCGCGGCATGACACTATCCGTATCACAGCCCCACGCCTTCAACTCATTCAGCAAAGCGCTCATGTCTGTCCACTTCCTCTTCTTCCCGTATTGCTTCCGATGCTGGTCCCCCAACAGACCGGACTTCACCACCCTTTGGCAAAGGGTGATGCGGTCATGTTCGCTATGTGTTCATATTGTACCATGTTTAGAAGAGAAAGTCATAGTGTTTAACCGATTTTTTACATCTCTTCATCCCCAGGCGGGCCGCGACTTCATCGTCCCTCTTTTGTACCGCTTACCGTCAGCGTTACCTTTTCCCCGTTGATATTCCACTCCTTTAGGAAGCCCCCGCTCAGGCCATAAACAACCTTATCCGCTAAGACAATACGCCGAAGGAAAGTTTCGTTGCGGCGCACAATATCCATGAGCATATCGTTCCCCGCGAGACCCACGACGATGTGATCCGTGACCTCAAAGCCGTTCTCCTTGCGCATGGTCTGTATTTTGCTGATGATCTCCCGAACGAAGCCTTCCTCGATGAGCGCCGGCGTGAGGACGGTTTCCAGCGCCACGGTGACACCGCCGTAACGTTGGCAGGCGTAGCCTTCCGTCTGTGCCATGGTGACTTCGATATCCTCCGGCCACAGTTCGACGGCCCCGGAAGGCAGGGCGAGGCGAAGTTTCCCGGTTTTATCCAGTTCTTCCTTCGCCGTCTGTCCGTTGACCGCCGCGAGAGCCGCCTTGACCTCGCCGATTCGTTTCCCGACTTTCGGCCCCAGCACTTTAAACTGAGGCTTAAAGCTGTAAGTGAGATACGCCTTCATATCCTCTTTGAACGTCACCGCCTTGACGTTCAGTTCGCTTTTCACGATATCCCGGAAAAAGTCCGGCAGTTCTTTATTCGCCTTGACGTAGAGGTTCGCCAGCGGCTGGCGGTTTTTGAGCCCCGAAGCGTTGCGCGCCGCCCGGCCCAGGGCCACGATCTGAAGGACGAGATCCATATTTTCTTCCAAGGCCTTGTCGATATACGCCGGATTCGCCTGGGGAAAATCGCAAAGGTGAACGCTTTCTGGGGCGTTTTGGTCTACCTGCACGACCAAATTCTGATAGATGCTCTCGGTAATGAAAGGCACCATGGGAGCGGCCGCTTTGATCGTTGTCACCAGCGCCGTATAAAGGGTCATGTAGGCATTTACCTTATCCTGTTCCATCCCCTTCGCCCAAAAACGTTCCCGGCTGCGGCGCACATACCAGTTGCTAAGTTCGTCAACGAAGTCTTGGAGCGCCTTGGCAGCCTCCGTTACCTTGTAATCGGTGAGATCTCCGTCCACTTCCGTCACCATGGTATTGAGGCGGGACAAGATCCACTTGTCCATCACCGACAGCTTCTCATACGAGAGGGCATACTGCGTGGGATCAAACTGATCGATCTCGGCGTAAAGAACGTAGAACGCATACGTATTCCAGAGCGTTCCCATGAATTTTCGCTGCCCTTCCTGCACAGCGGCATCATGGTAGCGGTTCGGTAGCCACGGCGCGCTGTTTTCGTAGAAATACCAGCGAACAGCATCCGCTCCGTGCTTTCTCAGCGCGTCCATGGGATCCACGGCATTCCCCTTGGATTTCGACATCTTGCGGCCGTCTTTATCCTGCACATGGCCCAAAACAATGACGTTCTTGTAAGGAGCCTTGTGAAAGAGAAGGGTCGAGATGGCGATCAGGGAATAAAACCATCCCCGGGTCTGATCCACCGCCTCCGAGATGAAATCCGCCGGAAAGCGGCGCTCAAAAATTTCCTTATTTTCAAAGGGATAGTGCCACTGCGCGAACGGCATAGAGCCGGAATCAAACCAGCAGTCGATGACCTCCGGCACTCGGTGCATTTCGCCGCCACAGTCTTCGCAGGGAATGGTGACAGCATCAATGTAAGGCCGATGCAGCTCGATATTCTCCGGACAATTTTTCGATAAGGACGTCAATTCCTCAATGGATCCCACCGCGTGCTGATGACCGCAGCTGCACTCCCAGATATTGAGCGGCGTTCCCCAGTAACGATTGCGGCTGATCCCCCAATCCTGCACGTGTTCCAGCCAGTCACCGAAACGGCCTTTGCCAATGGAAGGAGGGATCCAGTTCACCGTATCGTTATTGGCGATGAGTTCATCCCGCACCGCCGTCATACGGATAAACCACGACTCCCGGGCATAGTAAATAAGGGGTGTATCGCAGCGCCAGCAATGGGGATAGCTATGCTCAAATATCGGTGCTTTAAAAAGTTTGCCGGAATTTTTCAGATCCTTCAAGATCAAGGGATCGGCATCCTTGACGAAGACCCCCGGCCAGTCCGTATCCGCTGTCATCTGTCCCTTGCCGTCTACAAACTGAACAAAAGGCATATCATACTTCTTGCAGACCCGGTTGTCGTCCTCACCGAAGGCCGGTGCCGTATGAACGATACCGGTGCCATCCTCCGTGGTAACGTAGTCATCACAGACGACAAAAAAAGCTTTCTTGTTGATTTTTCCTACCGCGTAGGGATAGAGCGGTTCATAGTCCCGGTACTCCAAATCCCGCCCCTTAAAAGTAGCCAAAACCTCACGTTCTCCGTCGACGCCTTCAAAGACGGCATCGACCAAAGCGGCCGCTAAATAATAGACCGTCCCCCCCACACGGATCTTGACGTACTCCACCTCGGGATTGACGCAAAGGCCAAGATTCGAAGGCAGTGTCCAAGGCGTCGTCGTCCATGCCAGGAAATAAGCATCCTCATCCTTCGCCTTAAACTTCACAATTGCCGAGCGCTCTTTCACATCCTTGTAGCCCTGCGCCACCTCGTGAGAAGAAAGCGGTGTGCCGCAGCGCGGACAATACGGAATGACCTTATGTCCCTTGTAGAGCAGGCCCTTCTTCCAGATCTCCTTCAGCGCCCACCATTCCGATTCAATGAAATCATTTTCATACGTAATGTAGGGATGTTCCATGTCGGCCCAGAATCCCACCACATCAGAAAATTCCTCCCACATTCCTTTGTACTTCCAGACGGATTCCCGGCACTTCTTGATAAACGGTTCAATCCCGTAGGCCTCGATCTGCTCCTTGCCATTGATGCCGATGGCCTTCTCCACTTCGAGCTCCACCGGCAGACCGTGGGTATCCCAGCCTGCCTTACGCAGCACCTTTTTCCCTTTCATGGACTGATAGCGGGGCAGCATATCCTTAATCACTCGCGTTAGCACGTGGCCGATATGTGGCTTGCCGTTCGCCGTCGGCGGCCCGTCATAGAAGGTAAAAGTATCGCAGCCCTCACGCTGATCAATCGCCTTCTGAGCGATATCATGGGCCTTCCAAAACGCCAATACCTCGCGCTCCCGCTCGACAAAATTCAGGTTCGTGTCCACCTTGTTGTACAAAATAAGCCCCTCCCAAAAGAATAATCTCCCGCCTCAAAATAGGATGCGGGAGATTTTCGCTACGAAAAAATCCTCACCCAATAGGATGAGGACCAGCCGTCATAAATAACCACCTATTTCACATACAATATATGCTATCTCGCTAACGGAAGATCCCGTCCGCGCATACTCGCGCTCCTGCGCTTTCCGGCGGCAGCTCCCGGGTGATATTCCGCGCCGGGTACTCGCACCGGCCTTCCACCTCTCGCCGGCTCGCTCTGCTTTTCCCCCACGCTTACTGTCCCGTTCATCGCCTGTGGTTCTAATATATGATGTAAAGTCTAACACAATCCGAGAAAAAATTCAATATCATTTCCCCCACATTTTTCACAACGATCCGCAACAAACGATTTTCAATCCGATTTTATGGGGACGCGAAAAACCCCGCCGACATACTTGCCAGCGGGGTTTTTATTCTTACGACTATACAACTCAACGCTTCGAGAACTGCGATGCCTTTCTCGCTTTTTTGAGTCCGTACTTACGGCGTTCCTTCTCCCGAGGATCACGGGTTAAAAAGCCGGCTTTCTTCAGTGCCGGCCGCAGCTCTCCGTCCAACTCCAAAAGAGCGCGGGAAATGCCATGACGGATAGCCCCCGCCTGCCCCGACGCACCGCCACCGGCCACCTTCGCCAAAACATCGTATTTATCCCCCATCTCCGTCAAGACCAACGGCTGACGAACGATGAGTTCCAACGTGCCGAGACCGAAATATTCCTTCATGTCGCGACCATTAATGATTACCTTACCATCCCCTGGAACCAGGCGGACTCTGGCAACCGAAGTTTTTCTGCGGCCCGTGCCGTAGTAGCTAACCAATGCCATGAATATGTTTCCTCCCCTTCCAGTTTACTTCAGCTTCAGCTCTTCCGGCTGCTGCGCTGCATGCGGATGTTCCGCTCCGGCGTAAACGTTGAGCTTTCGATACATCTGTGCGCCAAGCCTATTCTTTGGCAGCATGCCCTTGACAGCCAGCTCGATGACCCGCTCCGGCATCTTCTCCATCATCTTGCCTGCCGGGGTGAACTTTGCTCCGCCCGTATAACCCGAATAACGGAAATATACCTTCTTCGTCAATTTTTTCCCGGTAAAGACCGCTTTATCCGCATTGATGACAATCACGTAATCCCCTGTATCGACGTGGGGCGTAAACGTTGGCTTATGCTTGCCGCGCAGCACTTTCGCGACCTCCGCCGCCAACCGCCCGACGGTCTGCCCAGCTGCGTCAACAACATACCACTTACGCTCGATATTCGACGCATTCGCCATGAAAGTTGTTTTCATGCGAAACCCTCCTGTATATGTAATTCAGTAATAAGCATCGGAAAAACCGAGCCACAGCCTCCGGGGCTTATGGAAACCGCCGCCCGAACGCGAAGACAGATCACCCCACCGCGATGGAAGGCGCGGCGGCATAAACATCTTCGTACAAAGTAATATTATAGCGGAGCCCTTTCCATTTTGTCAAGGAGAATCCGTCTTACTTCTCCTAGAGGCAGGAAAAGTAAAGGTTCCATTTGGCCCACAAAGACAATAAAAAACCCGGAAAACCTCCGGGGGAAAAGCTACTGGCGGAGTGGGAGGGATTTGAACCCTCGCTGGGTCGCCCCACTAACGATTTAGCAAACCGTCCTCTTCAGCCACTTGAGTACCACTCCGACTTACCAAATAGTCATATAAAAAAATGGCAGGGGCAGAAGGACTTGAACCCTCAACCAATGGTTTTGGAGACCACTACTCTACCAATTGAGCTATACCCCTGTATCAAACCGTCCGAAAACGGCTATATCCATCTATGGGGCGAGTGATGGGGATCGAACCCATGCATGCTGGAGCCACAATCCAGTGTGTTAACCACTTCA